>Ga0182747_1000010_pt1 | contig 482003 bp, 445 predicted proteins | sample eDN3rd30CBELigBY_FD_128526 | JGI IMG/M metagenome (GOLD analysis project Ga0182747, IMG submission 128526) | Enriched backyard soil microbial communities from Emeryville, California, USA - eDNA 3rd pass 30_C BE-Lig BY (version 2) (version 2) | ecosystem: Environmental > Terrestrial > Soil >...
ACGATGCGGTTGACGTCGCGGACCGGATTTTCCAGCGCCTCACGCAGCGTGTAGGCCGGGCGCTTGTTGTCCTTGGCGATGAAGGAGCCATGGACGTGGCAGGAGCGCACGCGCACCTCCAGCATTACCGGCGTGTTGGAGGCTTCCGACAGTTCGAAGCCGTCTTCCACCGCCTTGACGATCGAGGGCAGGTCGGGCCGCGGGTCGAGCAGCCACATCTGCGACTTCATGGCGAAGGCGTGGCTGCGCTCCTGCATGATCGAGGAGCCTTCGCCGTAATCCTCGCCGAGGATGATCAGCGCGCCGCCGACGACGCCGGACGAGGCGAGGTTGGCCAGCGCATCCGAGGCGACATTGGTGCCGACGGTCGATTTGAAGGTCACCGCGCCGCGGATCGGATACATCATCGAGGCCGACAGCGAGGCGGCGGCGGCGGCTTCGGACGCCGAGGCAGTGAACTGTACGCCGAGTTTGCCGAGCAGGTCCTGCGCGTCGGACAGCACATCCATCAGATGGGAAATCGGCGAGCCCTGATAGCCGCCGACATAGGCGACGCCGGACTGGAGCAGGGCTTTGGTCAAAGCGAGGATGCCTTCGCCCCGGAACTCTTGGCCTTCGCCGAGTTCGAGGTCCTGAACTTCCTTGGCAAACGAGCGCTCGGCCATTCTCAGGCTCCAGGCCCGAAGGCGGCGCGCCGGCCTCGTTCAAGCGGCGGCGGCGGAGCCGGCCTCGCGGCATTTTCCACGGCCGGGCAGGCCCTGGAATTGTTTCAATCTTAAAACATTTCGCCGTCGAGCGGTCAAGCGCCGCCCAAGGGTGCCCAGGGCCGCGCCTGCCGGTCGCGCGCGCGAAACGCCTCGATCTGCGCGCGATAGCTGTCGGTGAGATCGACGTCGTCCCAGCCATTGAGCAATTGGTTCCGGCTGACCGGGTCGATGGCGAAGCTGTAGCTGCGGTTGCCGCAGGTGATGGTCTGCCGTTCAAGATCGACCGTGACCTCGCGCGCCGGATCGGCCTCGATGGCGGCGGCGAGTTCGTTCACTTCGGCTTCCGGCAACGCGGCCGTGAGCAAGCCGTTCTTCACCGAATTCTGCGCGAAGATGTCGCCGAAGGACGGCGCGATGACGCAGCGGAAGCCGTAGTCGTGCACGGCATAAACCGCGGCTTCGCGCGAGGAGCCGCCGCCGAAGTTGCGGCCGGCGATCAGCACCCTGGCGTCGCGCCAGTCCGGTCTGTTGAGCGGGAAGTCGGCAAGGTCGTTGCCATCCGCGTCCTTGCGGATGTCGTTGAACAGCACGGTGCCGAGGTCCTTGTCGCGCGGCCATTTGAGAAAGCGCGCGGGCAGGATCTGGTCGGTATCGATGTTCTGCCGCATCAGCGGGCAGGCCTTGGCGGTGAGGCGGGTGAACTTGTCCATGGCTACACCTTGCGTCCGGCGAGCAGGGGACGCACGTCGGCAAGATGCCCGGTGACGGCGGCGGCAGCCACCATCGCCGGCGACATCAGATGCGTGCGCGCGCCGCGGCCCTGGCGGCCGCGGAAATTGCGGTTGGTGGTCGAGGCGCAACGCTCGCCCTCCGGCACCAGATCGCCATTGATGCCGACGCACATCGAGCAACCGGATTCTACCCATTCGAGGCCGGCGCTCTTGAAGATGCGGTCGAGACCTTCCTGTTCGGCCTGTTGTTTCACCAGCGACGAACCGGGCGAGACGAGGCCGGGCACCTTGCTGGTGCGGCCGGCCAGCACGGCGGCGGCGGCGCGCAGATCCTCGATGCGGGCATTGGTGCAGGAGCCGATGAAGATGCGGTCGATGGCTACGTCGGTCAGCTTCGTGCCGGGCTTGATGCCCATGTAATCGAGCGCGCCACGGATATAGGCGGCGCGGGTCTCGTCAGTTTCGCGCGATGGATCGGGTACGCTGGCGTCGATCGGCAGCGCATCGTCGGGCGTGGTGCCCCAAGTGACGATCGGCGCAATGCTGGCGGCATCGAGCGTCACCTCGCGGTCGAATTCCGCGCCGGCGTCGGTCGGCAGCTTCGACCAGTCTTCAATGGCGCGGGCGAAAGCCTCACCCTTCGGCGCATACGGCCGGCCCTCGATGTAGGCAAACGTCGTCTCATCCGGCGCCACCATGCCGCAGCGGCCGCCGCCTTCGATCGACATGTTGCAAAGCGTCAGGCGGCCTTCCATCGACAGCGCGCGAATGGCGCTGCCGGCATACTCGATGGCGTGGCCCTGCGCGCCGTCGGCATGGATGCGGGCGATGATGGCGAGCGCAATGTCCTTGGCGGCAATGCCGGTGGCGGCGTTCCCCTCGACATTGATGCGCATGCGCTTCGGCTTCTTCTGCCACAATGTTTGTGTCATCAGCACATGCGCAACTTCGGACGCGCCGATACCGAAGGCATAGGTGCCGAAGGCGCCGTGCGTCGAGGTGTGGCTGTCGCCGCAGACGATCAGCAGGCCGGGCAGGGTAAGGCCCTGCTCGGGGCCGACCACATGCACGATGCCCTGACGCGGATCGCGCAGGTCGAACAGGGCGACATCATTATCGGCGGTATTGCGTTCGAGCTTGCGCACCATCTCCGCGATTTCGGGATTGGCGATCGGTTTGTCGCGGCCGTGCGTGGGCACGTAATGATCGGCGATGCCGAAGGTAAGGGCGGGCTCCGCGACCTTGCGGCCGCGCGCCGCCACCTGACTGAAGCCGTGAAACGAGCCCTCGTGCACGAAATGGCGGTCGACGAACAACAAGGCCGCGCCATCTTCGCGCTGCGCAATCTGGTGGCTGGACCACAGCTTGTCGAACAGGGTTTGGGGCGTGTGCCTCATTTCGTCGCGTCTCTTGCTCTTAATTGCGGCGCTGGCGGGGCTTGCCGCGGCGAACTAATATTGTATGCTAAAGAATACCAAGTAAAGGGGCGCCCGTCCGGCGCGCCTTGAAGCGGGAGAGCGGCTGTTGCGCGACTGGCTCGGCGAAGCGAAAGCAAAGCAGGTCTATCTGGTTCTCCGGGACCGGATCCTGAGCGGCGCCGCGGCCTTTGGCACCAGACTCGCTACCGAGAACGAACTGGCCGAGATTCACGGCGTGTCCCGCGTTACCGTGCGCCGTGCGCTCGGCGAACTGGAGCGCGAGCGCCTGATCGAGCGCCGCCGCAGCGCCGGCACGCGTGTCATTTATCGTCCCGCGCCGGCGCCGATGACCGCCGACATCTCTGGTGTGCTCGCCAATCTCGCCGAGATGGGTCGGCGCACGGGCGTCAAGCTTTTGTCGTTCGACTATGTTCCGGCCGAAGGCGCCGTGGCCGAGGCGCTCGGTGTCGGCCCCACGGAGATGCTGCAACGCGCGGTGCGCGTGCGTTCGGTGGACGGCGAGCCGTTCTCCTATCTCACCACGCATGTGCCGGAGAGTCTGTCGCTCACTTATTCCAGGCAGGATCTTGCCTCGCGTCCGTTGCTCGATCTCATCGACCGCGCCGGCGTGAAGGTCGATCGCGCGCGCCAGCGCATCAGTGCCGTGCTCGCCGGACCGGATGCCGCGGCGGCGCTGGGCGTTCACAGCGGATCGCCGCTCATCGAGCTCGTGCGCGTCGTGCTGGATCGTAATGGCCGCGGCGTCGAGCATCTGCACGCTCTGTATCGGCCGGATCGCTACGCCTTCGAGATCGATCTGGTGCGGTCCGGCGAGGATGCCGGCCTGTCGTGGTCGCCTGTCATGCGGCAGATCGATGCCGTCAAAACTCCGATCGTTCGTTCCAAACCCAAACGCAAGTCCAAGCAAGCAAAGCAAACCAATCCGGTCGGTCGTCGGCCGCAACGTGAGTTCAACAGAGAGGGGAGAGACCATGACTGACACCAAGTTTCCGCTGAGCCGCCGCCGGTTCATCACCACCACGGCGCTCGGCGCGGCGGCGGCCGCGACCGGCAGCATCGCCATGCCGGCGGTGCTGCGCGCGCAGGGCGCGCCCATCAAGATCGGCGTGCTGCAGCCCGTCACCGGTCCGCTGTCTTACTCGGGCACGCAGGGCCAGCTCGGCGCCATGCTGGCGATCGAGGAAATCAACGCAGCCGGCGGCATCAAGTCGCTGGGCGGCGCCAAGTTCGACGCGGTGGTCGGCGACGCGCAATCGACCCCGGCCGGCGGCACTGCTGAAGTCGAGAAGATGAACGCGGCCGGCGTGTCGTGCATCGTCGGCGGTTACGCTTCCGGCATCTGTCTCGCGACCACGCAGGCGGCGGCGCGCTACGATTTGCCTTACGTCGTCGATGTCGGCGTCGCCGACAACATCGTCACCCGCGGCCTCAAGAACACCTTCCGCTTCGGCCCCGGCTTCGGCGTCATCGCCAATGCGGCGCTGGAGAACCTGGTCACGATCAACAACAATGCCGGCAAGCCGGCCAAGACCGTGATGATCGTGCACGAGGACTCGCTGTTCGGTGCCGGCCTCGCCAAGCTGCTCAACGAGAAGCTGCCGGCGCAGGGCTTCCAGGTGCTGGAGACGATCTCGCACCCGACGCCGACGCGCGACTTCAACACCATCGTCTTGAAGATCAAGGCGCAGAACCCGGATCTCGTCATTCCGGCGAACTACTACAACGAATACGTCCTGCTCGCCCGCACCATGCAGCAGCAGCAGGTCAAGCCGAAGGGCATCTACTCGGTGCTGGGCGGCGCGGCCTCGTCCTACAAGTTCGTCAAGGAATTCCCGGAAGCCGCCAAGGGCATCATGGATTGCAATCACTGGTTCAATCCGCTGAGCGACAAGGCGCAGGCGCTCAAGAAGGCTGTCGAGGCGAAGGGCCAGTTCTATACGTACGAGGTGTACCTGAACTACGCCTGTATCGGCCTCGTCGCCGACGCTTTGGAGCGCGCCGCGTCCGCCGATCGCGCCAAGGTGACCGAGGCTTTGGCTTCGTCGACCTGGGCGAACCACATCATGCCGTACGGCCCGACCAAGTTCGTCAACGGCCAGAACGAAGGCGCGGCGCCCTGCAACACGCAGGTGCAGGGCAATGACATCAAGGTCATCCTGCCGGCCAAGTTCGCCGACGCCAAGCCGATGTTCCCGGTTACCTGATCCTCGAATGCGGCGCGGGCGGTCTCGGTGAGGCCGTCCGCGTTCGCGGTGTAGATTTATAGTGCTGTCGCCCGTCATTCTCATTCCGGTGCTGCTCAACGGTCTCATGACCGGGGCGGTCTATGCGCTGATCGCGCTTGGGCTGACGCTGATCTATGGCGTGCTGCACATCATCAACTTCGCCCACGGCGCCATGCTGACCGCGGCGATGTTCGCTTGCTATTTCGCTTTCAAGACGCTCGGCATCGATCCTTATCTGTCGCTGTTCATGCTGGCGCCGGTATTCTTCGCGCTCGGCTATGTGGTGCAGCGCTTCGTCATCGGCCCGGCCTCGCATGGCGAGGACCGCAACATGCTGCTGGTGACGCTCGGCCTCGCTGTCGTCATCGAGAATGCGCTGCTGGTGAATTTCCGCGGCGACACGCGCACCATCGACGTGCCTTACGCCTTCGAGACCATCAATCTCGGCTTCACCTTTCTCGCCGTGCCGCGTCTGATCGGCTTCGTCGCCGTGTTCGTCGTCGCCATCGCGCTGTGGCTGATCATGAGCCTGACCGACACCGGCCGCGCCATCCGCGCCGTGGCGAAGGAGAAACTCGGCGCCCAGCTGCAGGGCATCGACGTGCCGTACATCTATGCCGTCACCTTCGGCCTCGGCACGGCCTGCGTCGCGATCGCCGCGTGTCTGCTGATGCCGTCCTATTACGTCAATCCGGGCGCGGGGAATGCCTTCGTGCTGGTCGCTTTCACCATCGTGGTGCTCGGCGGCATGGGCTCGGTGCCGGGCGCGCTGATCGGCGGGCTGACCATTGGCGTCGTCGAAAGCCTGTGCAGCCTGTTCCTTGGCGACTCGCTCGGTCAGGTCGGCATCTTCCTGATCTTCATCGCCGTGCTGCTGGTGCGCCCGCAGGGCCTGTTCGGAGCGAAGGCATGAAGTCGTTTGTGCCCGTCGCACTGGTTATTGCCGCGCTCGCGGTGGTGCCGCTGTTCGTGCAGTCGAATGTCGTCCTGAACTTCCTGGTCGTGACTTTGATGCTGGCGCTGGCCGGGCAGGGCTGGAACATCCTCGGCGGCTATGGCGGACAGTATTCGTTCGGCCACGCCATCTTCTTCGGCACCGGCGCCTATGTCACCGCGATCCTGCAGGTGAAGTATGGCGTCAATGCCTGGCCGGCTTTCGGCTGCGGCATGGCCGCGGGCGCGGTGGTCGGCACCGTGGTCGGCTGGCTGGCCTTCCGCGCCGGCCTGCGTGGCTCGTATTTCGCGTTGGTGACCCTGGCCTTCGCCGAAGTGCTACGCATCGTCGCCAGCGTTGCGCCGATCACCGGCGCCGGCGTCGGCACCCTGGTCAATCTCGACATGCGCTTTTCGGCGATGCAGTTCCAGAGCCGGGCGGTGTTCTACTGGCTGATCCTGTCGCTGGTCGCGGCGGCGCTCATTATAACGTGGCTGATCGAACGTTCGCGCTTCGGCGCCTGGCTCATCGCCGTGCGCGAGAACGAGGACGCCGCGCGGGCGCTCGGCGTCAATGCGCTGACGGTCAAGCTCGGCGCCATGGTCATTTCCGGCGTCATCACCGCCGCTGCCGGCTGCTTCTATGTGCAGTATTTCCTGTTCGTCGATTCTCACATCGCCTACGGCACCTGGATTTCGGTCGAGGCGTTGCTGACGCCGATCATCGGCGGTGCCGGCACCATCTTCGGGCCGCTGGTCGGCGCGCTGGTGGTGCGAGCCTTGGGCGAGGGGGCCCTGATGATCACCGGCCACGCGCCGGGGCTCGATCTCGTCGTGTTCGGCATGGTGCTGATCGCCGTCGTCTGGTTCTCGCCGAGCGGCATCATCGGCTTGCGCAAGACCTTGCTCGGCAAGTTCAAGCGCCGTGCCGCGGAGGTGCGCCGTGGCTGAACCGTTGCTCGATCTGCGAGGCGTCTCGCGCCGGTTCGGCGGCCTGCTGGCCGTCGGTGGCGTGTCCATGAGCGTGCACGAAGGCAGCATCACCGCGCTGATCGGCCCGAACGGCGCCGGCAAGACGACCTTGTTCTCGCTCATCTCCGGCTTCCTCAAGCCGAGCGAGGGCGAGATCTACTATGACGGCCGCGACGTCACCGGCGAGCCGCCGCACAAACTGGCGCGGCGCGGCATTGGCCGCACCTTCCAGATCGTGCAGCCCTTTGCTGGCCTGACCGTGCGCGAGAACATTCGCGTCGGCGCTTACCTGCGGCACCCGCGTCGCGACGATGCCATGGCGGCGGCGGAGAAAGTGGCGTGCGAGGTGGGGCTCGAGGCGCTGCTCGATGCGCCGGCCGACACCTTGACGGTCGCCGGCCGCAAGCGGCTCGAACTCGCCAAGGCGCTGGCGACCGAGCCGAAGCTGCTGCTGCTCGACGAGGTGCTGGCCGGCCTCAACCCCTCCGAAATCCGCGACATCATTCCGGTCATCCGGGGCCTGCAGGGCCGCGGCATCACGGTGCTGATGATCGAGCACGTCATGCAGGCGGTGATGAGTCTCGCCGAGGAGGTCTTCGTGCTGGCCGAAGGCCGGCTCATCGCCGAGGGCACGCCGGAAGCCGTCGCCGCCGACCCTGCGGTGATCGAGGCTTATCTGGGCCACGGCGCTGCGGCACGGCTCGGCAAGGTGGCGTCATGAGCGCGCTGCTCGCCATCGAAGGGCTGCGCGCCGGCTACGGCGAAACCGAAGTGCTGCGCGGCCTCGATCTCGTTGTGAATGCCGGCGAGATCGTCACCGTGCTCGGCTCGAACGGCGTCGGCAAATCGACATTGAACCGGACCTTGTCCGGCGTGCTGCGCGCGCGGGCAGGGGCCATTCGTTTCGACGGCGCGCCGATTGAGCGCGAGACGTGCGCCGCGATCGTGTCACGCGGCCTCATCCATGTGCCGGAAGGCCGGCGCGTCTTTCCCAATCTGAGCGTGCGCGAGAATCTCGACCTCGGCAGCTATGCGCGCGGCAAGCCGCGCCGGGCGCAGAACCGCGAGCGCGTCTTTTCCATCTTCCCGCGCCTGCGCGAGCGCGCCTCGCAATATGCCGGCACCCTGTCCGGCGGCGAACAACAGATGCTGGCCATCGGCCGCGGCCTGATGGCGGAGCCGAAGCTGCTCATCCTCGATGAACCGTCGCTTGGCCTGTCGCCGCTGCTGGTCGAGGAATTGTTCGGTCTCATCAAGCGCATTCACGCCGACGGCGTGTCGGTTCTGCTGGTCGAGCAGAACGTGGTTCAGAGCCTCGAAGTCGCCGATCGCGCCTACATCCTCGCCGAAGGCCAATTCGCCATGTCTGGACCGGCCGCGCAAATCGCGGCCGATCCCGAACTTAAACGGACCTATCTGGGACTATGATGCATGACTGACAAGAACTTGCGCGCGCGCCTGTCGCAGCCGCCGATTCTGGTGGCGCCGGGCGTCTATGATCCGCTCACGGCGCTGATCGCCGATCAGGCCGGCTTCGAGGCGATGTATGTCTCCGGCGCGGCGATCGCTTACACCAAGCTCGGCCGCCCCGACATCGGCCTCGTGTCGCTGAGCGAGGTGGTCGATACCGTCACGCTGATCCGCGACCGGGTCGGTGCTTATCTCGTGGTCGATGCCGACACCGGCTACGGCAATGCGCTCAATGTCGAGCGCACCGTGCGTCTGCTGGAGCGCGCCGGCGCCAGCGCCATCCAGCTCGAGGATCAGGATTTCCCCAAGCGCTGCGGCCATCTCGACGACAAGGCGCTGATCCCGGCGATGGAGATGGCCGGCAAGATCAAGGCGGCCGTCGATGCCCGCCAGTCGCGCGACACTTTGATCATCGCGCGCACCGACGCGGTGGCGGTGGAGGGCTTCGACAGCGCCGTCGAGCGCGTCGCCATCTATCGTGAGGCCGGGGCCGACATGCTGTTCATCGAGGCGCCGCGCGAGCGCGGCGAACTCGCGCGCGTTGTCGAGCGCGTCGGCAAGGGCCTGCCGCTGATGGCGAATATGGTGGAAGGCGGCAAGACGCCGATCGTGCCGGCGCATGAACTGGAGAAAATCGGCTTCTCCTTCGTCATTTTCCCCGGTGGCATCGTCCGCGCCATCGCCAAAGCGGCGCAGGATTTCTACGCCACGCTTCATGCGCAGGGCACCACCGACGCCTTCCGCGACCGCATGTTCGACTTCAACGCGCTCAACGATCTGATCGGCACGCCGGAAACCCTGGAGCGCGGCAAGTGGTACGCCGACTATAAACCGGGCAAGAACTGATGCGCACACTCGATCCGGTCACGCTCGCGGTGCTCAACGGTCGTCTGGTGCAGATCGCCGACGAGATGGACGCGACCTTGTTCCGCTCGGCGTTCAACCCGATCATCGCCGAAGCGCATGACGCCTGCCACGGCCTCTATCATGCCGACACCGGCGCGACTTTGGTGCAGGGCACCTCGGGCCTGCCGATCTTCGTCGGTGCCATGGCCTTCGCCGTGAAGGCGGTGATCGACAAGGCCAACGCGCAGGGCGATCTGGAAGAGGGCGACATCTATCTCTTCAACGACCCTTACGACGGCGGCACCCATCTCAACGATTTCCGGCTGGTGCGGCCGGTGATGCGCAACGGCAAGGTGTTCGCCTGGCTCGCCTCGGTCGGTCACTGGCTCGATGTCGGCGGCAATGTGCCGGGCAACTTCAACGCCAAGGCGACCGAGAGCTTTCAGGAAGGCTTCCGCGTGCCGCCGGTGAAGATCGTGCGCGCCGGGGCGTTTCAGCAGGATGTCGCCGACATTCTCGCCGCCAATTCGCGCGTGCCGCAATCGAACTGGGGCGATCTCAACGGCCAGCTCAACGCGCTGCAGCTCGGCGAACAGCGCGTTCACGCCTTGCTCGATGAATACGGCGACGAAACCGTTCAAGCTGCGATGCAGGCTTTGTCGGAGCGCGCCGAGGCGCTGATGCGCGCCAATATCGCGGCGCTGCCGGACGGCACCTATTCGTATGACGATTTCCTCGACAATGACGGCATCACCGACGAGCCATTGCGCATTGCGCTGGACCTGACCATCGCCGGCGACCGCATGACGCTCGATTTCTCGCGCTCGGCGCCGCCGTGCCGGGGGCCGCTGAACATCGCGCGCTCCACCGCGGTGGCCTGCTGCTATGTCGCGCTCAAGCACCTGTTCACCGACGTGCCGGCCAATGCGGGGTGTCTCGCGCCGATCGAGTTCGTCATTCCCGATACGACGCTGCTCGGCGTCTCGGCGCCCAAGCCCGTTGGCGGCTATACCGAGACCATCCTGCGCGTCATCGACACCGTGTTCGGCGCCTTCGCGCAGGCGGCGCCGGAGCGGGCCAATGGTAGCCCCTACGCGACGATCAATGCGCTGTCGCTCGCCGGCTGGCGGGCGGATCACAAGCGCTGGGTGATGTTCTGCTTCTTCGGCGGCGGCCTCGGCGGCAATCCGGAAGGCGACGGCCTCAACCACGGCAACAACCCGATATCCACCGCGACCATTCCGCCGGCTGAAATCCTGGAGTCGCTCTACCCGGTGATGTTCACGCAGTGGGCCCTGCGCGCCGACTCCGCCGGCCCCGGTTTTAACCGCGGCGGCTGCGGCGCGATCTACGAGATCGAGGCGCTGAACGAAGGCGAAACCGACGTGTTCCTGCTCGGCGAGCGCGGCAAGTTTCCGCCCTTCGGCGTCAATGGCGGCAAGAGTGCCGCGCTCAATCGCTTCTTCTTCGAAGGCGAGGGCGGGGAGCGCTCGCCCGATCTCGTCTCCAAGATCACCGATGTGCGCATCAGGCGCGGCCAGCGCGTGCGTCTGGAAACACCGGGCGGCGGCGGCTTCGGCGATCCGACGACGCGCGAGCCGGCCCGCGTCGCCCGCGACGTCGCGCTCGGCTATGTGTCGCGCGACAAGGCGGCAAGCGATTACGGCGTGGCGGTCAAGCCCGACGGCACTGTCGATGACGGCGCGACGGCGAAGTTGCGTGGGGGTGTCCGCGCGTGAGCAACAAGATGAGTGACAAGCAAGCCATCGTCGGCGTCGATGTCGGCGGCACTTTTACCGACCTGTTTCTGTTCGACGAGGCGGCGCGCGCCTTCCGCACCGCCAAGGTGCCCTCGAACCGCGGCAACGAGGCGGCCGGCTTCATGCAGGGGCTGGAAGCGCTCGGCGACGTCAAGACCTTCGGCTCCATCGTGCACGGCACCACGGTCGGCACCAACATGCTGCTCGAGCGCAAGGGCACGCGCGTCGGCGTCATCACCACGCGCGGCTTCCGCGATGTGCTGGAAATGCGCCGCCGCGATCGCCGCCAGACCTGGGGTTTGTGGGGCAATTTCACGCCGATCGCCGACCGCGATCTGCGGCTCGAGGTCGATGAGCGAACGCTCGCCGACGGCACCATCCGCACGGCGGTCGATGTCGATGCCGTGCGCAAGGCGGCGGAAGAGCTGAAGGCCAAGGGCGCGCAGGCGCTCGCCATCATCTTCATCAACGCCTATGCCAATGCCGACAATGAGAAGCGCGCTTTCGAGGCGGCGCAAGCGGTGTGGCACAACGAGCATGTCTCGGCCTCGTATCAGGTGCTGCCGGAGATTCGCGAGTTCGAGCGCGCCTCGACCACCGGCCTCAACGCCTATCTGCAGCCGGGCGTCGCCGCTTATCTCGCGCGGCTGGAGCAGGCGCTCGACGACAACGCCTTCAAGGGCACGTTCCACATCGTGCAATCGAACGGCGGCGTAATGTCCACGAAGACGGCGCGCCGCCTGCCGGTGCGCACGGCCTTGTCGGGCCCCGCGGCGGGCGTCATCGCCGCGGCGGCGATCGCCCGCGCTGCCGGCCACGACAACATCATCACCGGCGATCTCGGTGGCACCTCGTTCGACGTGTCGCTGGTCGCCGGCGGCAAGCCGTCGCTGGCGGCGCAGACCACCATCGACTTCGGCATGGTCATCCGCACGCCGATGATCGAGATCACCACCATCGGCGCCGGCGGCGGCTCCATCGCCTGGGTCGATCGCGGCGGTTTGTTGCAGGTCGGACCGGAAAGCGCCGGCTCGGTGCCGGGCCCGGTGTGTTACGGGCAGGGCAACGAGCGCCCGACCTTGACCGACGCCCATGTCGTGCTTGGCCGCATCAATGCGGCGCGGCCGATCGGCGGCAAGCTCGCCGCGCTCGATGTCGCAGCCGCGAAGCGCGCCATCGCCAAGCATGTCGCCGAGCCCTTGAAGATCGACGTGATGGCGGCGGCGGAAGCCATCGTCCGCGTCGCCGATGCCCGCATGGCCGGCGCCATCCGTCTGGTGTCGATTGAGCGCGGCCACGATCCGGCCAAGTTCGTCGCCATGCCGTTCGGCGGCGGCGGCGCGCTGCATGTCAGCGCGCTGGTGAAGGAGATCGGGCTCAAGGGCGCGCTGGTGCCGCGCTTCCCCGGCGTCACCTCGGCGCTCGGCTGCGTCATCGCCGATCTGCGCCACGATCAGGTGCAGACGGTCAATCTGATGGTCGATGGTCTCGACATCGCCGCGCTCGATGCGCGCATGGTCACCGCCGGCAAGGAAGCCAAAGCGGTGGTGGACGCCGCCGGCATCGCCGTCGAGCGCGTCGATGTGCTGTTCGAACTCGACATGCACTACCTCGGTCAGACGCATACGGTGGCGGTGCCGCTGCCGGTGACCCTCAATGACAACGGCACCGGCATCACCGAAGCCGCGATCCGCGCCGCCTTCGACAAGACCTATGAGGCGGCGTTCAGCCGGCTGCTGCCGGGCATTCCGACACGTATCGTCTCGCTGCGGACTGCGGCGGTCGGGCGCCGGCCGGCCTTCGATCTCACGGCTTTCGCGCCGGGGGCGGATGCGTCGCTCGCCAAAGCGGAGAAGGGAACGCGCAAGGTGTATCACGGCGGCGCATGGCACGATGCCAAGGTGTGGTCGAGGCTCGATCTGCCGGCCGGAAGCGTGATCGAAGGCCCGGCGGTGCTGGAGCAACCGGACGCCACCATCTTCATCGATCCCGATCTCGCCGGCCGCGTCGATGCGCTGGGCAATCTCGTCGTGGAGCGCAAGTCATGAGCATGGCGACAACCGCGCTGCTGCTGGTCGATCTGCAGAACGACTTCATCCATCCGAACGGCGCTTACGCCCGCGGCGGCGCCGTCAGCGCCGGGGCGGCCGCCTTGCCGGCAAAGCTCAAGCCGCTGGCTGACGCCGTGCGCGCCAAAGGCGGCGTCGTCGGCGGGACGATGTTCACCTTGGTGCCGGGCCGCGGGGCTGAGCCGATCATCTCGCCGCATCTGAAGAAGCTGCGGCCGTTCCTGCGCAAGGGCGATTTCCTGCCCGGCTCGTGGGGCCAGCAGGTGGTCGATGATCTGCAGCCGCTCGACTTTACGGTCGAGAAGCTCGCTTACTCGGCCTTCTACATGAGCCGCCTCGACTGGCTGCTGCGAAAGTTCGGCATCGATAGGCTGATCGTCGGCGGCATCGTCACCAATGGCGGCGTCGCCTCGACGGTGCGCGACGCGCATGTGCGCGATATCGACGTCACCGTGCTGGAAGACGGCTGCGCCGCGCCGACGCCGGCTTTGCATAAAGCCGCGATCGAGGGCCTGCGCCCCGTCGCCGATATCGCCACTATCGCCGAGGTGATGAAGAACATCGGATGAGCCGGGTCCTGCCGCCGCCTGCGCGTTTCGACGCCGAGGTGCCGCTGATCGTCATCGGCGCCGGCGCGGCGGGGCTGTGCGCGGCGCTGGCGGCGAAGGAGGCGGGTGCCGATCCGATCGTGATCGAGCGCGATGCCGTGCCGGCCGGTTCGACCGCGCTGTCGGCGGGTCTCATTCCAGCGGCGGGCACGCGCTTTCAGCGCGCCAAGGGCATCGCGGACAGCGCCGCGCTGTTCGCACAGGATATCCAGCGCAAGGCGCATGGCGAGAATGATGCCGCCATGGTCGATGTGGTGGCGCGCGAAGCGGGCCCGACCGTTGAGTGGCTGGCGGATGCCTACGGCCTGCCGTTCGATGTCATCGACAATTTCAATTACCCCGGCCATACGGCGATGCGCATGCACGGCCTGCCGACACGTTCGGGCGCGGAACTGATCGATCGCCTGCGCAGTGCGGCCGAGCAGGCCGATGTCACCATCCTGACCGAGAGCCGCGTCGAGACGTTGTTCGCCGATCCCGACGGCGGCATTCGCGGCATTGAACTCACGCGCACCGATGGCGGCCGCGAGACCATCGGCTGCGAGGCGCTTGTGCTTGCCTGCAACGGCTATGGCGGCAACGCCGCGCTGGTGCGCGAACTCATCCCGGAGATGGCGGATGCGCTTTACTTCGGCCATCCGGGCAATCAGGGCGATGCCGTGCTGTGGGGCCGCGCGCTCGGCGCGCAGCTTTCGCATCTGCCGGCCTATCAGGGCCACGGCTCGGTGGCGACGCCGCACAATATTCTCATCACCTGGGCGGTGATCGCCGAAGGCGGCTTTCAGGTGAATGCGCAGGGCCGCAGGTTCAGCGACGAGACGCATGGCTATTCGGAACAGGCGGCCAAGGTGCTCCGCCAGCCGGGCGAAATCGCCTTCGATGTGTTCGATGCGCGCATTGCCGATATCGCGCGGCAGTTCGAGGACTTCCGTGCCGCGGAGAAGGGCGGTGCGCTGCTGACCGCCGACACACTCGAGGAGCTTGCCGCGCGCATGCGCCTGCCGGCGGACGCGCTGCTCGCCGACTATAAAGAGACCGAAGAATTGAAGGCCCGCAACGGCACCGACCGTTTCGGCCGCGTGTTCTCGGACAGGCAGATGCTCAAGTCGCCGTTTCATGCGGTGAAGGTGACCGGCGCGTTGTTTCACACGCAAGGCGGGCTCGTCGTCGATGGCGATGCGCGCGTGCGGCGTCAGGACGGCGCGTTGTTTGCGAACCTGTTCGCCGCCGGTGGCGCCGCGGCGGGCGTTTCCGGTGACACCGCCGCCGGCTATCTGTCCGGCAATGGCCTACTGACGGCGACGACGCTGGGGCGGCTGGCGGGCCGATCGGCCGCGCGCCTGGTACGTGGCGGATGAATTACCCTTCGATCGCGCTGGCGACGAATTCGCCGAGCGACAACGAACTGGTCAGCCCCGGCGATTCGATGCCGAACATCTGCACCAGTCCGGGCAGGCCGTGCTCCGCCGGCGTATCGATCAGGAAATCCGCGGCGGGTTCGCCCGGCCCGGTCAGCTTCGGCCGGATGCCGGAATAGTCCGGCGCCAGCGCGCCGTCCTTCAGCGCCGGCCAGTAGGTGCGGATGCGTTCATAGAAGGCATCGGCCCGTTTCGGATCGACCGGATAATACTCTTCCTCGATCCATTCGACGTCGGGACCGAAGCGCATGCGGCCGGCAAGATCGAGCGTGACATGAACGCCGAGGCCGCCGGTCACCGGCGTCGGATAGATCAGCCGCGTGAAGGCCGGCTTGCCGGCATAGGTGAAGTAGTTGCCCTTGGCGAGGACGCGCTTGGGCACGCGGTCGGCCGGATAGTCCGGCATGGCGCGGGCGATCTTCTGCGCCGACAGGCCGCCGCAGTTGATCACGGCATCGAACGCCATTTCGCCGGCCTCATTGCCGCCGAACGACACCAGCCATTGCCCGTCCTGGCGCACCGCGCCGGTGACGGGCGTGTTGAAGGCGATGACGCCGCCGGCGTCCTCGATGTCGCCGCGCAGCGCCAGCATGTAGTCGTGCGCGCTGACGATGCCGGTTTCCGGCGATAACAAAGCCGCAGTGCAGGCCAGCGCCGGTTCGAGCGCCTTGGCCTCGGCGGCGGACAGCATGGTCAGGCCTTCGACGTCGTTGATCTGGCCTTGCGCGGCGATCTGCTCGACCTTCTTCGTCTCGTCGTCATTGGTGGCGACGATCAGCTTGCCGCATTTCCGGTGGTGCACGCCGTGCGAGGCGCAGAACTCGTACAGCATGCGCCGGCCGACGACGCAGTGCTGCGCGCGCAGCGAGCCGGTCGGGTAATACATGCCGGCATGGATGACTTCGGAATTGCGCGACGACACGCCGGTGCCGATGGCGTTCTCCGCCTCGGCGACGATCACCTCGTGGCCCTTTTGCGCTGCGGCCCGCGCCACGGCGAGGCCGACCACGCCGGCCCCGATTACCAGTACCTGCATCTGCTTTCCGAATCCTCAGGAGACGCCCGGGCGCCTGAATAGAGGATGGCAATTAGCAGGTCTATCCGGCGCCCCCAAGATGCCGGGGAGCGGCGCGGAGGCAGGCGTTACGACCAGGCGGCGGTCAGGGCCTCGCTGTCCGTCACCACGGCGACGTTCTGCAGGGCGTAGTTCACGGATGCCGTGTGCCATTCGGCATTCATGGTCGAGCAGCAGTCCTCCGGCACCACCATGTAGTAGCCCTTGTCGGCGCCGGTGCGCGAGGTGTGCTCGATCGACATGTTGGTCCAGGCGCCGGTGACAATGACGATGTCGCGCTTGAGCGACTTCAGCACCGTCTCCAGCCGTGTACCCTCCCAGGCGCTCATGCGCTGCTTCTCGACGACATGGTCGCCGGGCTGCGCTTCGAGGCCGGGCACGGGAGCTGAACCCCAGCTGCCGCGCACCAGTGCGCTGGCATCGCTCAGGCCCTCGAACAAAGGCGCATTCATGGTGACGCCGGGGCAGCCGGCCTCGACCACGAACCAGACATGAATGACCGGGATGCCGCGTGCGCGGGCGGCGGCGGCCAGCCGCGACGCGTTGCCGATGGCGTTCTGCTCGCGGCAATGGCCCGGCGAGCCGGAAGCGGCGAAAGCGCCGCCATCCATCACCACATCGTTCTGCATGTCCTGAATGATGAGCGCGCAGCGCGACGGATCGAGCGTGTAGCCGGACGCCGCCTTCTTTGTGCCGTTGCGGGCGATGCTGGCGCCGGCCTGCGGCGCCGACGCGGTGCTCGCCGCGCCTTGCCTCATATAAGGCTCGGTGCGCGGACCGACCTTGGTCTCCACCGTATAGACGGAGTGGGTCGCGGTGAGGAACAAGGTGCGGAAATCCCTGCCGCCCCAGGTCAGATTGCCGACAAGTTCGGGAACGCGCAGTTTACCGATCAGCCCGCCATCCGGCGCATAGACCCAGACGCCGCCCGGCGCGCAGACCCAGATATTGCCCTGCGCGTCGCACTTCATGCCATCCGGAACGCCCGGCTCGGTGGGGGAGTAGATGCCGGAGGCGAACATACGGCCGCCCGACAGTTTGCCGTCGGGCTGCACGTCGAAGACGCGGATGACCTGCTGCACCGTATCGTTGATGTAGAGCAGCTTTTCATCCGGCGAAAAACAGAGTCCGTTGGGCTGATCGAACAGATAGCGGTCCACCAGCAATTGCGGTTTGCCGCCGCCGGGCGGCACGCGATAGACGCCCTGAAAGCCGAGCTGGCGCGGCCGCTCGACGCCGTACACCGGCATGCGGCCGTACCAGGGATCGGAGAAATAGATCGCGCCATCCGATTTGACGCAAACGTCGTTGGGGCTGTTGAGCTCCATGCCGTCGAAATGCGAGGCGATCACCTCGCGCCGTCCGTCCGGCCGTTCGCGCACCAGCGTGGATGTCGCGTGCTCGCAGACGATCAGGTTGAGGTCGGCATCGTAAGTCATGCCGTTGCATTTGTTCGCCGGCTTCATCACCTCGCGAATGCCGCTTGAATCGTAGCGGCGGCGCACGTCGCCCGGCATGTCGGAGAACAACAGGTAGCCGTCCTTCGGATGCCAGATCGGCCCTTCGGTGAACTCGAAGCCGGTGCCGATCTGGCGGGCCGGGGCCCACAGATCGACAAGATCGGCAAAGCCGGGCCGGACGGCGACGTGCGTTGTCATGGCGAATCCCCTCGAAGCGTTGGGCGTCGTTTCATGCGCCCATTCGTTGCCTAGGCCGCGAACCAGTTGCGCGGCGGCAGGCTTTGCACCACCGGGCCCGGAACGGCCATGTCCATGCGGCCGACGACCTGGCCGCCGGCGATCTTGGCGGGCTTGTCGTGGATCGGCAGCAGGAACTTCGAGCTGTTGAGCAGCTTCTTGATCGCGGCCTTTTCCTCGCGCTTGGAGACGCCGTGGTTGCCGGTGGTGCGCGGCTCGTTGGCGTGCAGTTCGTGGAAGGGGTTTACGATCTGGTCGTTGAAGTCGTAGATCACGTCGCCGCAGATCGTGGCGCGGCCCTCGGCGGTATCGACATGGACGTTCATAGAGCCTTCGGTGTGCGCGCCGGCCATTTCCATGTAACAGCCGGGGAACAATTCGATCATGCCGGTGAGTTCGAGATCTTCCAGCCGCAGCGCGTCGCGGGTGTGCAGGCGGTCGATCAGATGCTTGATATCCGGCGCCGGATATTGCGGATGCATCAGGCCGGACACCGAGTATTCGAGTTCGCGGCGGTTGATGATCACCGTGGTGTTCATCGGGAACAGCTCGTCCTTGCCGGCGTGGTCGATGTGCAGATGCGTGTGCAGAACGTAGCGCACGTCGCCCATGCGCACGCCATGCTTTGCGAGCTGGTTCTCGATCATGTTCTCGTGGAACTGGAGGCCGCGCATGCCGAGGCTCTCCATGATCTGGTTGTGGCGGTAGCCGGTGTCGACGACGATCGGCCACGGGCCGCCGAGGACCAGAAAGCCGAAGGTGTTGACGCGGCGCACCCGGCCGCAATCGCGTCCGAGCACCAGGAAGCTCGATTCAAGCTCGATATCGCCGTAATCGAGCACCTTGATTTCCAAAGCCATGCGAGTCTCCTCTTTAATTGATGGCCGCGCCGGTTAATCCGGCGCGCGGTTTCGTTGAAGCGTTTGCGTGATCGGTGCTGGTCATGCGGCGCGCGTCTCCCCGATGGCGAGGATGGCGCGGCACAGCCGCGACGTTGAACTGGCATCGCCGAGCGAGGACAGCAGCGGCCGGACGGCGCGCAGCGCTTCGGTCTGCGGGCTGTATCCGGGGTCGACGGCGAGCGGGGTGAACCAGTCGATGCGGTGGGCGCGGGCGGCGAGGCGGTTGACCGCACGGATCATGGCCGACGGATCGCCGCGCTCGAGACCGTCCGACAGCACGATGACATTGGCGCCGCGGGCATAGCCGGCAAAGCGCGGCACCGCGAGGAAGGCCTCGAGCGCGTCGCCTATCCGGGTACCGCCGTCCCAGTCGGCGACCAGGCCGGAAGCCTCGCGAAGCGCCTGCTGGCGGTTGCGCAGCCGCAGGGCGCGGGTCAGGCGGGTCAGCCTTGTGCCGAAGGTGAATACCTCCACCCGCGGCATGGCATGAACGATCTCATGCGCCAGCGCCAGATGCGCATCGCTCCGTTGCTTCATTGAGCCAGAAACGTCGATGAGAAGGAGGATGGGGCGAGGGCGCGTGGCGCGGCGCAGCCGCTTGAGGTCCATCACCTCGCCTTCATTGCGCATGGCGGCACGCAGGCTGCGCGCCAGATCGATGCCCTTGCCGCGGCGCGCGGCCTTCTGGCGATAGCCCCGCCGGCGCGGCAAGGCGTTTGGCAACGCATCGCCGAAGCGCCGCAAGGTGTCGGTGTCGTCGGGCACGCGCAGTTCGCGCACGGCCAGCGCTTCCGCGCCAGTCGCGGTCTGGCCGGTCTCGTTGACCTCGTCGCCGATGACGATTTCCTCGGTGCCGACATCGTCCTGCACCTGCATCTCGTCGTCGGGCTCGAAACTGTCCTCGCCCGGTTCGCCGAAGGCGCCGATGAAATGCATGTCGAACAGCGCGTCGAACAGCGGGCGCTGCTCCGGATGCGGCGCCAATGTCGCCACCGCCGCCTTGCGGACATGCTCGATGGTGCGCGGGCCGAGCAGTTCGACCGCTTCAAGGAAGCTGACCGTCTGCTCCGGCGCCACCATGAAGCCGTGGCTGCGCAGCAGCGCCGGAAAGGCGATCAGCGGCCGCACCGCGCCTGGGATAGTCCCGATCATGCCGCCATTCCGGGGATGAATTGCGCGAGGCGCGGCCGCAGATGGGCGAGATCCTCCTCATCCTTGATCGCCGCGCCGATGGAGCGGCGGAACGCTTCCGGCCACGACGCGCCGGTGTGCGCCAGCGCCGTCGCGGCCTCGGCCCAATCCACCGCCTCGGCAACGCCGGGCGGTTTCGACAAAGGCTCGTTGCGCAGGATGCCGACGGCCGCCACCACCGCGCGCGCCGTGCTTTCGGCGACGGCCGAGGAGCGCAGCATGATGATCGCGGCTTCGCGCGCCGGATCGGGATAGGCGATGTAGTGATAGACGCAGCGACGCCGCAACGCTTCGTGCAGATCGCGCGTGCGGTTCGAGGTGAGGATGACGACCGGACGGTCCGCCGCGCGCAAGGTGCCGCGCTCGGGAATCGAGATCGAGAAGTCGGAGAGGAATTCCAGAAGGAACGCTTCGAACTCATGATCGGAGCGGTCGATTTCGTCGATCAGCAGCACGGTCGATTCCGGCCGGCGCAAGGCGGTCAGCATCGGGCGTTCGATCAGAAATTCGTCGCGATAGATGTCGATATTGGCTCCGTCCTGCGCCTGGCGGATCGCCAGCATCTGGCGCGGGTAATTCCATTCATAGAGCGCGGCGGCGGCATCGATGCCTTCGAAGCACTGCAGGCGGATCAATTGCCGGCCGAGAATGCCGGCGATGGCCTTGGCGGCTTCGGTCTTGCCGACGCCGGGCGCGCCTTCCAGCAGCAGCGGCTTGCCCAGTGCGAGCGACAAATAGCCGGCGGTCGCGATGCCATCGTCGGCAAGATACATCGCCGCCTTGAGCGCATCGGCGAGCGCTTCAGGGCTGGAAATGCCGGCGATGGTTGTGCGCAAGGCCATGGTCAGTTGCCCCGCCGCGCTTGCGGTTTGGCGCCGCCGATGGCGCGCAGGCCGCGCAGCACCTTCTCCGGCGTGATCGGCAGTTCATCAACGCGCACGCCGACGGCGTTGAACACCGCGTTGGCGACCGCCGGCAGCACCGGATTGGCGCACATCTCGCCGGGGCCCTTGCCGCCGAAGGGACCGTCCGGCGCCGGACGTTCCAGAATGCTGACCGAGTATGGCGCAATGTCGCCTGGCCCGGGCATCAGATATTCGTTGAAGTCGCGCGGGCCGTGATCCGGGTTCGGGTAATAGGGCTCGGGCGTCTCATAGAGTGCGTGGCTCTGGCCCATCCAGGCGCCGCCGACCAGTTGCTGCTCCACCATTTTCGGGTTGAGCGCGCGACCGAGCTCATAGGCGCTGGTGATGCCAAGCAGGGCGACTTCGCCGGTCTCGTCATCGACTTCGACATCGGCGACGAGACAGGCGTGGGCGAAAGCGGTGTTGGGGTTCATCTCGCCGGTCTCGGCATCGACCGCCGACAGCGGGATGAGAAAGATGCCGCGCCCGGCGATGGTCTTGCCTTGCTTGAACTGCGCGGCCTGCGCGGTGGCGCGCACGGTGATCGAACGCGATGGCGCGCCGCGCACATGGATATTGCCGCGGCCGTCGGTGACGAGATCGGCGGCGTTGACTTCCAGTTCTTCCGCCGCTGCTTCGAGCAGCACGCCGCGCGCCTCGCGCGCCGCGGCGATCACGGCGTTGCCCATGCGGTGCGTGCCGCGCGAGGCGAAGGAGCCCATGTCGTGCGGGCCGGTGTCGCTGTCGGCGGTGTCGACATAGACGTCCTCGACCGGGACGCCGAGCGTTTCCGCCGCCACCTGCCGCGTCACCTGCTTCATGCCCTGGCCGAGATCGATGGCCGACAGCGCGACGGTGAATTTGCCGTCCGGGTTGGAATGGATCAGCGCCTGGCTGGGGTCGCCGCCGAGATTCATGCCGATCGGATAGTTGATCGAGGCCATGCCGCGGCCTTTGTGCCGTGCCATGTCAGCGCCTCCTGGTGCCGAAGACGGATGAGAAACGCATCGCACCGTGCTGCGGTGTCGTGCCGGGCGTCGGCGCGGGTGGAGGCGGCGGCGGCGGTGCGGCATGAGCCGGCGGCGCCGAAGGCGGCATCGGCGCCAGCGGCGCGGGCGCCTGCACGGCCGGTTGGCCCATCGGACGCGCCGGCTCGTAGCGCGGCACGTTCGCGGCGGCGGGCCGGGCGTCGCGGCTGCCCTCCATCTCGGGCTGCTTCGACAGCGCGATGCGCGAGGTGCCGGCCGGCAGGGTCTGCGTCGATGGCCCGTTGCGCGTCTCGGGGCGGCCGATCTGGCCGCGCTGGTCGATCGGCGTTGCCGGGATCTGGCTGCGTTCGCCTTCGCCGCCGCCGACCAGCGAAGATTGACGCCTGGCATTGTCGGAGATCGGCCAGTGCGCCTTTTCGGCCGCCACCTGCACGCATTCGATCAGCGCCGTGTTCTTGGCGACGCGCCGGTGCGGCTTCATGTCCCCGTCGCGATAGGCGTTGAGGATGCGGAATTCCATCGGGTCCATGTTGATGGCATGGGCCAGCTTGTCCATCTGCACTTCGATGGCGAAATCGACCGCCGTGATGCCGAAGCCGCGCATGGCCGTGGACGGACAACGATTGGTGTAGGCGACGTAGACATCCGACGACACATTCGGCACCCAGTAAGGGCCCGGAATATGCGCCGTGCATTTGACCGCGGCGTAGGAGGAGAGGCGGGTATAGGCGCCGGCATCGAAATATGAGCGGATGTGGCGCGCGACGATGCGGCCGTCGCGCATCACGCCGTCCTTGACATAGATACGCTCGGCGCCGCGCGGTGAGCCGTAGAGCATCTCCTCTTCGCGATCGAGCACGTAGCGCACCGGCCGGCCGGTCATCATGGCGCCGAGAATGGCGAGAGGCTCGGTGATCGAATCCACCTTGCCGCCGAAACCGCCGCCGACCGTGCCGCCGATGAAGTGCAGCCGGTTGGAATCGAGGTTGACGATCTTGGCGGCGGTGCCCAGCGAGAAGAAAAGGCCCTGCGCGCAGGAATGCACGACGAAACGGTTGTCCTGCTCCGGCGCAGCGATCGAGCCATTGGTCTCCGTCGGCGCATGCTCGATCGGCGACATCTGGTAGCGCTCTTCCATCACGACGTCGGCGGAGCGGAACGCCTTTTCGGTGTCACCAAAGCGCAGCTTCTGGTGATCGAACTTCTCGTGATATTCGAAGTAATTGTTCGAATAGGTCTCGTTGACGACCGGCGCGCCGGGCTTGAGCGCGTCCTCGACATCGAACACATGGGGCAGGGTCTCGTAATCGACGCGCACCAGGTTGCGCGCCGCGAGCGCGGCGGCCTCGCTGTCCGCGATGACGGCGACAACGGGCTCGCCCTTGTAATGAACCTTGTCGACGGCGAGTGTCGGTTCGTCGTCCTTGCCGAATCCGATCAGGCTCAGCAACGTGTTCTTGTTCACTGGCACGTCGACGGCGCGCAGGATGCGCTTGACGCCCGGCGCGCGCTCGGCGGCGCTGGTGTCGATGGAGCGGATTCGCGCATGGTGATGCGGGCTGCGCACGACCTTGAGATGCAGCAAGCCCTCGAAGGCGTGGTCATCGAAGAACGGCGAGCGGCCGGTGACATGGCCCGGCATGTCCTGGCGCTGAACGCCCTTGCCGACGACGTTGAGATTGTCGTCGCGCTCGTTGGCAAAAAGATCTTTCCTGAATTCGAGCATCGCGTTCTCCTTCAGGCCTGCCGCTGGCCGCGGTTGCCTGCGGCGGCAAGGATGGCGTTGATGATCGGCTCGTAGCCGGTGCAGCGGCAGATATTGCCGGCAATGCCCTCGATCACCTCTTCCCGGGTCGGGTTCGGATTGCGCTCGAGCAGCGCGCGCGCCGCCATCAGCATGCCCGGCGTGCAGAAACCACACTGGGCCGCGAAATTGTCCATGAACGCGTTTTGCAGCGGATGCAGGTTCGGGCCGTCCGCCATGCCGGATACGGTCTCGACATGCCGGCCTTCGCAGGCGACCGCCAAAGTGAGGCAGGACAAGTGTGGCTCGCCGTCGATCAATACGGTGCAGACGCCGCAGGCGCCCTGACCGCAGCCGTATTTCGGACCGAACTCGTTGAGGCCGCGCCGCAGCGTGGTCAGCAGATTGTCGGCCGGATCGACGAAGGTCGCGCGGTCCGAACCGTTGAGGCGAAATTGAACGGGACTTTTGGCCATGCAGTTCTCCTCAACGTCCTTCGCCGGCGAGCAACCGGCCGAGATGCACCGGCGCGACTTCGCGGCGATACCAGTCGGATGCGATGGCATCGGTGGCGGGGCGGGTGCCTTCGAGCGCGGCGGCCATCGCGGCCTGGATGGCGGCGGCATCGAGCGGCTTGCCTTCGAGAGCGCGTTCGACGCCGCGCGCGCGCACGGGCGTCGGCGCCATGGCGCCGTAGGCGACGCGTGCCTGGCTGATCCGGCTTGCGGAATTCGGCAGGTGCGCGGCAATGCTCATCACCGAAATGCCCTTCGGCTTGACGCGGCTCACCTTGCGGAAGCGGAAGTCGGCGGCGTTTTGTGGCTTGGCGAACTGGACGGCGGTGACGAGGCCGGAGACGCCGCGTTCGCGCCCGTTGAGGAATTCCTCGATGGCAAGGGCGCGGGCCGAGCCGTAGCCGGACTGCACCATCACCTGCGCGTCCAGCGCCAACAACGCGACGGTGAAGTCACCGTATGGCGTTTGGGCGAACAGATTGCCGCCGATGGTTGCCATTTGTCGGATAGCCGGGCCGCCGACGGCGCGGGCGACCGGATGCAGGAAAGCCAGATCGCGATTGGCTAGCACCATCGCCATGGTCGCGCCGGCGCCGAGTTCGACGCGCGCGCCGGAGGCATTGATCTGGCGATAGGTGGGATCGGTGAGCCTCAATAGCGTGCCGTCGAGGAAGCGGCCCTCGTTGACGTCGCGCATCACCAGCGTGCCGCCCGAGATGAGGCGCGTGCGCTGGTCCGCGCCGAGGATGCCGGCGGCCTCCGCCATGGTGGTGGCAACGCGTACTGCGAGCGCCATGTCAGATGCCTTCTCGTTGCAGTTCGGGGAGACGGCGCACGGCTTCCATGCCGGCGACGTAGACGTCCTCACCCACCTTTTGCGCGAGTTCGTCCTCGCGTCCCGGCGGCGTGGTGAAGCGGCTCTCCCAATGCCAGAAGCTGCGATTGCCGTCGGTCACCGGCAGCAGGCGGATATGGGCGACGTAGTTGAACAGCGGGATCGGCGTATCGAGCAGGCAATAGCTGTAGGTCATTTCCAGATCGGACAACGACAACAGTTGTTCGCGCAGCTCGCTGCCATCGGCGAGGAAGAAGTGGCGTACGCAGCCGACCTTGTCGACCGGATAGCCGCGCTCGATGGCGCTGGTCGCGACAATCGGATGGTACTGGTCATGCGCGTTGAAGTCGCGCACGACCGCCCAGAGCCGGTCGACCGGGACATCGATGATCGTGCTGCGGACGACCTTCGGCACATCAGCCTCCGAACGCGCGCTTGAGGGCGTCGAAGCCGCCCTGGAACACGTTGGCTCCGATGCCGGTCACCAGTTCGGCTTCCTTGTCGGGCGCGCAGTCGAAGTCGGCCGACCATTCGATGAAGGTGCGGTCGTGGTCGGTGATCGGGGTCAGCCGCAAAGTCGCGACGTAGTTCGTCAGCGGCATGGGCGAGTCCAGGATCGAGTAGGTGCAGAACATGTCGTAGTCGGACAGGCCGAGCAGCTGCTCGCGCAGCCGGTCGCCGTTCCTGAGCGAAAAGGCGCGGACGCAGCCGACCTTGTCCGACGGTTCGCCATTCTCGATCCGGCTTTCGGCGATGCCGGGATGCCAGTTCGGCAGGCCGTTGAAGTCGCGCACGCGGGCCCAGACCCGGCTTGCGGAGGCGCCGATGACGCTGGAGGCATAAACGCGGGCCATGGCCGGTTACTCCTTGGCCTTACGGCCGGAGCCGCTACCGCCGCTACTGCCATCACCGCCGCCGTCCTTGGCCTTCGGCGCGGAGTCCTTCGGCGCGTCCTTGCCGATGCGCTGCATGTCGCTCGCTTCGCGGATCAGGCCGCCCATCTTGGCGAGATTGCCGCCTTCGATGCCGATTTCCTTGAGCACCTCGTCGATCAGCGGCGCCTGGACGCGATAGCGCAGGGCGCTCTCGATGACCTCGTCCGTCGGCGAACGTCCGGCGCTGCCGGCAACGCCGTTACCGCCGGCAAGACCGTCAACATGCAGGATCTTGATCCCCTCGATCCGCTCCATCGGCTTGACGCTCTCGCGCACGATGCCTTCGATGCGGTCGAGCAGGCGGCGGCGGAACAGGCCGTAGCGCGCGCCATCGGAGAGAACGTTCTCGGCCTCGTAGAGCAGCTTCTGCGACTCCGCCTCGACGGCGCGGCGTACCTTGTCGGCCGCGGCGGCGATGCGCATCTCTTCCGCCGCCTTTTCGGCGAGGGTGACTTCCACCACCTTACGCCGCTTCGCGCCTTCGCTCTCTTGTACGGTTTTGACGGCTTCTTCGGCTTCCACGGCTTTGGCGCGGGCGAGCTCGGCTTTCACCTGCGCCGCCGACTCCTCCAGCGACTTGGCATAGAGAGCGATGGCCTTTTCCATCGCCGCATTCTCGACGTCGAGTTCGCGCTCGATCTCCAGCTTGCGCAGGTCGCGCTGGCGACCGATGCGGGCTTCGTCGAGGCCGCGATCGGACGAGATGCGGGCGCGCTCGACTTCCTCGTTCGAGGTGATCTGCGCTTCCTGCAGCGACTGGTTACGGGCGATCTCGAGCTGTTCGAGGGCGCGCCGGCGCTCCACCCGCGCGGCTTCGAGCGCCTGCTCGCGGGCGATGTCGATCTTCTCGACCTCCTGCCGTGCCACGATCTCGGCCTGGCGCAACGCCTTGTCGGCGTCGGTACGCTCGGCTTTCTTGGCGGCGAGCGTAATGGCGCGCTCCTCCTCGGCGACCTCGATGGTCTTCTTCTGGTCGATCTGGAGCATTTCGCGCGTCTTGGTCGAGGCGATGCGCTCCTGTTCGAGCTTGAGCTCGGTGGCGATGCGCTGGCGCTCGACACTGTCGCGCTTCTTGATTTCCTCGGCTTCGAGCGCCGCGGTGCGCTGGATGTCAAGCTCCCGCGTCGCCTTCTCCTGAGCGATCCGTGCGGCCTCGGTTGACTCGCGGGCGGCGATCTCGGCGGCGTTGATCGCCTTGTTGCGCGCGATCTGCAGGGCCTGGACGCGCTCTTCCTGGGCGATGCGGGCGGCTTCGATCTCTTCGCGCGCCGCGATGTCTTCCTGTTCGAGGGTGCGGGTGCGCTCGATTTCGAGGTGGCGGACCTCCTGCTCGCGGGCAATGCGCTCGGCATTCACCGCCGCTTCCTGAAGGACGCGGGCCCGGTCGGTTGCCTCGCGCGCCGCGATTTCCGCGGCTTCGAGCACGCGCATGCGCTCGATTTCCTTCTGGCGGATTTCGCGTTCCGAGGCGATGCGCGCGGCATTGATGGTTTGTTCGTTGGCGATGCGGGCCTTCTCGACCAGCTCGCGCGCGGCGATCTCGGCTTCCTCGACCGCGCGGGTGCGCTCGATTTCTTTGTGGCGGATGTCACGCTCGGAGGCGATGCGCGCTTCGCTGATGGCGCGCTCGTTGGAGATGCGCGACTTCTCGATCTCCTCGCGGGACTGGATCAGCGCCTGTTCGGCTTCGGTGTCGCGCGCGGCGCGTTCGCGGGCGACCTCCGCGCGCTGCATGGCGCGGCGGATTTCGATCTCGCGCTGCTGCTCGAGCTTGGCCGACTCGCTGTCGCGCTCGATATCGAGCGACAGCCGCTCGGCCTCGAGGTTGCGGGTGCGAATCTTGATCATCGCATCCTGCTCGATGTCGTTGCGCAGCTTCCGCTTTTCCTCGATCTCGCCGATGATGCGGGTGAGACCTTCGGCGTCGAAACGGTTGGACGGGTTGAAATACTGCAAGTCGGTCTGGTCGAGATTGGTGATGGCGACGCTTTCCAGTTCGAGGCCGTTCTGGTCGAAGGCTTCGGCAGCGGATTCCTTGACACGCTGCACATAGGTGCCGCGCTTCTCGTGCATCTCCTCCATGGTCATTTCGGACGCGATCGAGCGCAGCGCCGAAACGAGCCGGCCGGAGAGCAGGGTGTTGAGCTGCTCGGGCTGCAGCGTGCGGCGGCCGAGCGTGGCAGCGGCGACGGACACGGCTTCGCGGTGCGGCCGGACGCGAACATAGAATTCGGCATCGATATCGACGCGCATGCGGTCGCGGGTGATGAGCGCCTCGTCATTGGCGCGGGTCACGGCCATGCGCAGGACGTTCATGTTGACCGGCGTGACGTCGTGGATGATCGGCAGCACGAAGGCGCCGCCGTTGATCACGACCTTTTCGCCGAACAGCCCGGTTCGGACGAACGACACCTCCTTGGAGGAGCGGCGATAGAGCCAGTTCACCAGGTAGACGATGATCGCAATGACGATCACGGCCACGATGAGCCAGAGGATGAGGGATCCGATCAATTGCCCCGACATGTCACGTTTCTCCTGTCCGCCCGTCCGGCCGTCACCGGTTGGCGCTTGATCGGCGGGTTGTCTCCGCCGGGTTGTCTATGCCGCCCGTGCGGCTGATGGTCTTGAAAGCCCTGGTCTGGTCGCGGATCGCGGCTTCGACCGGCAGGCGCTCCATGGACGAGGCGCCGTAGAAGCCGTGGCAGTGCCGCGTGTTCTTCATGATGAAGTCGGCATCCGGCGGCTCGGCGACAGGGCCGCCGTGCACGAGGATGATGGCGTCCGGCTTCACCGACAGCGCCGCCTGCGCATAGCGATCGACGATGGCCGGGCAGTCGGCGAGCTGGAGCGAGGTTTCGGCGCCGATCGAGCCGCCGGTGGTAAGGCCGAGATGGCAGACGATGATGTCGGCGCCGGCCTTGGCCATGGCGACGGCGTCGGCTTCGGAGAACACGTAGGGCGTGGTGAGCAGGTCCTTGTGGCGTGCGAGTGCCACCATCTCGACTTCGAGGCCGTAGCCCATGCCGGTCTCTTCGAGGTTCTTGCGGAACACGCCGTCGATCAGGCCGACGGTGGGGAAGTTCTGCACGCCGGAGAAGCCGATGCGCTTCACCTCGTCGAGGAAGACGTCCATGGAGCGAAAAGGATCGGTGCCGCAAACGCCGGCGATCACGGGCGTGTTCTTGACCACCGGCAACACTTCGCCGGCCATGTCCATGACGATGGCATTGGCGTCGCCATAAGGCATCATGCCGGAGAGCGAACCGCGACCGGCCATGCGGAAGCGGCCGGAATTGTAGATGACGATGAGATCGATGCCGCCGGCTTCCTCGCATTTGGCGGACAGGCCGGTGCCGGCGCCGCCGCCGACGATGGGCTCGCCGCGCGCGATCATGGCGCGGTAGCGGGCAAGGAGATCGGTTCGCGAGAAACGGGGCATGGGTCAGGTCCTGCCGGATGCGCCGCGCGCGCGGCTCTGGTGCAAGGCGCGAAAGTGCTGCGCCAAAGCGGCGGCGAAAGCCGGATCGTTGATGTGGTGCGGAACGCGGATGATCTGCCGCGTCGCGGTGACGCGCACCGTTTCGGTAATGGCGCCGAACAGCGCGGCGTCCGCCTGCGGATCCCAGAAGGCCTGGCCCGGCGCATCGAGCGCCGACACGCCGCCTTCCGGAATGAGAAAGCGCACGGGGCCTTCCATCTGGTTGAGCTTCTCGCCGATCCAGCGGCCCATGCGGCGGTTCTCTTCCGCCGTGGTGCGCATCAGAGTGACCTGCGGATTGTGGGGATAGAAGGTGCGGCTGCTGTAATGCGCCGGCACGGTGTCGCGCGCGCCGAAGTTCACCATGTCGAGCGCGCCGACCGAGCCGACATAGGGCAGGCGGGTGCGGATGATGGCGCCGAAGCGGTCTTCGGTGGCGGGCAGAATGCCGCCCATCATCATGTCGCAGATCTCTGTAGTCGAGACATCGATGACGCCGCGGATCAGCCCGGAGTCGATGAGCTTCTCCATCGAGCGCCCGCCAATGCCGGTGGCGTGGAAGACCAGCGGCTCCCACTCCTTCTCGATCAGTTTGGCGACGTGCTGCACCGCCGGCGTCGTGACGCCGAACATGGTCATGCCGACCAGCGGGCGATCGGCATCGGCGCGCGGGCCTTGCCCCGGCGCGTTCTGTTCGATCCAACTGCGCGCCATCGCCGCCATGGCGTTGGCGCCGTTGCCGAGCACCGCGCGCGAGACGCGGTTGAGGCCCTGCACGTCGGTGACCGAATGCATCATGGTGATGTCGGTCGGCCCGACATAGGCGGCGACATTGCCGGCCGCCATGGTCGAGATCATGATCTTCGGCACGCCGACCGGAAGCGTCTGCATGCCGGCCGTTGCGATGGCGGTACCGCCTGAGCCACCGGCCGAAATGATGCCGGCAACGTTCTGCTGCTTGCCGACCCAGGCGCGGAACGCATCCGTCATTGCCGCCACCGCCGTGCCGCGATCGCCCGAAGCGATGCCGGCCGAGCCGGTCGGCGAGGCGAGCGCGACTTCCTGCGCCGAGACATCGGCGCCCTGGTTGCGGCCGACCGTCGAGAGATCGACCAGCCGCGTGCGCAGGCCCGCGGCCTTGATGATGTCGCGGATGTAGCGAAGCTCGTCGCCCTTCGTGTCGAGCGTGCCGGCGACGATGACATGCGGCTCCTGCGGCGCGCGCGCGGCCAGCGGCGAGACGTCGCCGACGCGGCGGCCGTCGAGCGTTGCCAGCGTGGGGCGTGACACGGTGCGCGCCGCGCCTTCGATGCGGGCCGCCGGCACGTCCTGCGACCAGCGCGTCGGCAGCACCGGGTTGGCCATGTAAATGCGCGTCGGTCCCTGCGGCGCGCTGGCGGCCGGCTGGCGCGCGGCGGTGGCCGTGGCCGGGTCGGCTTCCTCGGTCTGATCGTGGCCGTGGCGGCCGACGCCGAGCAGGCGCTGCTGCAGGTCGCGGTCGGCGGCCAAAGTCTGCGAGGCGATGACGCGATGAATGCGGCCGTTGACCATGATGGCCACGGGGTCCGACATCTGCGTGGCGACGCCGATGTTCTGTTCGATGACCAGGATCGAGACGTCGCCTTCGGCGGCCAGCCGCACCAGCGTTTCCTCGACATGGCTGACGATGACCGGGGCGAGGCCCTCGGTCGGCTCGTCCATGATCAGGAGGCGCGGGTTCATCAAAAGCGCGCGGCTGATCGCCAGCATTTGCTGCTCGCCGCCGGACAGTTCGCCGCCGCCATTGCGCCGCCGCTCGGCAAGGCGCGGGAATGTTTCGTAGATGCGCTCCGGCGTCCAGGCGCCTTTGCCGCGCGACATGACGCGCAGATGTTCGTCCACCGTCAGCGAGCGCCACAGGCGGCGGCCCTGCGGCACATAGCCGATGCCCATGCGCGCGATCTCGGTCGGCGAACGGCCCGTGAGTTCTTCGCCCATGAAGCGGATTGTCCCGGACGAGACCGGCACGAGGCCCATGATGGCCTTGCACATCGTGGTCTTGCCCATGCCGTTGCGGCCGACGACGGAGAGCACGCCGGAATGCAGCGACAGGTCGACGCCCTGCACGGCATGGCTTCGGCCATAGAAGACGTTGACCCCCTGCAACTGGAGGATAGGCGTTGCCGAACCGGCCGGACGCGGCGGGCGTTCAATCATGACCGCCTCCGAGATACAGTTCCTGAACTTCCGGATCGTCCTCGATGTCCTCGGGCCGGCCTTCCTTGAAGATGCGGCCGTTGTGCATCATCGTCACGCTCTCGACGACGCGCAGCGCGACGTCCATGTCGTGCTCGATGATGATGTAGCCGATGTGGCTCGGCAGCGATGTGAGGATGTGGATCAGGTCGGCGCGTTCCGTCGGCGACAGGCCGGCGGCCGGCTCGTCGAACAGCACGAAGCGCGGCGCGCCCGAAAGGGCGAGGGCTATTTCGAGCTGGCGCTGCTGGCCATAGGCCAGTTCGCCGACCAACCGATCCTTCTCGGCGGTCAGATGCACGGCGTCGACCAGGGTGGTTGCGGCATGCATGAGCGCATCGTCCGTGCGCGGCCGGATCAGCGAGAAGCGGTTACGCGAAACGCCGACGCAGGCGAGATAGACATTGTCGATGACGCTCAGGCCGGCGAACAGCGACGAGATCTGATAGGTGCGGCGCAGGCCGCGGCGGATGCGCTCATGCGGCGGGAAGACCGTAACGTCCTCGCCGAAGAAGCGGATGAGCCCCGCGGTGGGCAGGAAGTCGCCGGTGATGCAGTTGAACAACGTCGTCTTGCCGGCACCGTTTGAGCCGAGCACGGCACGCCGCTCGCCCGGCCGAACGGAGATCGTCACGTCCGAGATGGCGGCCAGTGCGCCGAACAACTTGGAGATGCCGCGCAGTTCGAGCGCGTTGCCGGAGCTGGTATGGCCCGAGCCGAGTTGGGTGAGGCGGGACGGCGCGACGGGCGCGTTCATGGTGCGCCTCCCGTCTGGGCGGCCTTGCGCGCCTCGGCGCGGGCGCGCCAGCGATCCCACAAGGCCAGCACGCCATCCGGCGAGAATAGTACGATGGCGAGGAAGCCAATGCCGATGATCAGCTTGAAGCGATCGGCGGAAAAACCGAAGAAGCCGAGAATATCGGCGGAGAACACCTGCAACAGCACATAGATCAGCGCGCCGATGAAGGGCCCGAGCGGGCGGCGCAAGCCGCCGACCACCGCAACCACCAGCACGTCGATGGCCGCCGAGATGCCGATGGTGCCCGGCGCGATCTGCGCGTTCTGCCACACCAGAAGGATGCCGCCCGCCGAGGCGAAGATGCTCGCGAGCGCGTAGGCGGCGACGCGGTGGGCGGTGACGTTGAAGCCGAGCGCGGCCATGCGGCGCGGATTGTCGCGCACGCCCTGCAAGGCGAGGCCGAACGGCGAGCGCGCGATATAGACCACCGCGCCGTAGCAGAGCGCGGCACAGGCGAGCGACAGGTAGTAGAACGCCATGGGGTCGCGCCAGTTCACACCGAACAGCTTTGGCGGCAGCACGAGGTTGAAGCCGGAATAGCCGTTGAAGATCGAGTAGTTCTGCCGCGTGAAATAGAAAAAGGCCGCCGCGATCGCGAGCGTGATCATGATGGTGTAGATGCCGTCGGTGCGGACGGCGAGGGCGCCGGAGATGGTCGCGAAAATCGCCGCGATCAGGAACGCCGCCGGGATGACGACCCACCAGGCAAGGCCGAGGCTGACACTGGCGCCGGACGGGCCGAGGATCGCGACCATGTAGCCGGCGACGCCGGCGACGGTCATTTGCAGCAGGCTGACCATGCCGCCATAGCCGGCAAGAAACATCAGGCTGAGCCCGATCATGCCGAGAATGAAGGTCCAGCCCATGACCTGGAACAGCCAGAAGTCGTTGGCCACGACCGGCATGAACAGGAGAATGACCGCCACCGCCCACCATGCGGCGGGGATGCGCTGCAGCCACGTGGACTGGTCGTTGACGCTGGCGATGCGGGGGGCGTTGTCGGCGACGGACATGATCTATCGCCTCGAGCCGAGCAGGCCTTGCGGCCGGAAGGCCAGCACCGCGGCCATGATCAGGAAGGTGAAGACGATCGAATAGGTCGGCGCGTAGACGAAGCCCATTTGCTCGGCGACACCGATGATGAGCGCGCCGAGCGCGGCGCCGGCGATCGATCCCATGCCGCCGACGATCACGACGACAAGGCTCGACAGCAGGAAGCGTGTGTCCTCGCCCGGTGAGAGCGACTGGAACGTGGCGCCGACGATGCCGGCAATGCCGGCAAGGCCGGCGCCGAAGGCGAACACCGTCAGAAACAGCAGCTTGATGCGCACGCCCGACGCGGCCAGCATTTCGCGATCGTCGACGCCGGCGCGGATCAGCATGCCGAGCGCGGTGCGGTTGAGCACCAGCCACATCGCCACGCCGATGACGATGGCCGCGGCGAGAATCCAGATGCGGACGGCCGGATAGCGCAGCCATGTCGTCACGCCGGTCGCTTCGTTGATCGTGTTGACGATGGGCAGCTGTACCGGCCCCTGCAGGAACTGCGGCGCGAGGATCGAGTAGGACTGGCCGCCCCACCACCACAGCATCAGATCGGCGAACACGATCGAGAGGCCGATGCTGACCAGCGTCTGGCGCAGCTCTTCGCCTTCCATCTTCGAGAAGATGAAATGCTGCATCAGCAGTCCGATGATCGCGACGATGATGAAGACGATCGGAAATGCGAGCAGCCAGGAATCCGAGGCGATAGCGATCTCATAGCCGACATAACCGCCGATCAGGAACAGCGAACCGTGGGCGAGATTGACGACGCGCATCAGGCCGAAGATCAGCGTGAAGCCGGCGGCGACGAGGAAATAGAGGGCGCCGAGGGTGATGCCGCCCAGCAGCCCGTTCAGGAAGATCTGCTTGCGGCCCCAGCTTGCCACCAGTTCCGGCGGCCACGGCGCGAACACCAGCCACAGGAACACAGCGACCACAACAACGATGATCAGGCTCCAGATCGGATAGCGCGCAATGAACTTGTCCATCTGAGAACGGCCTGGGAGCTCCCCGTGGCGGACGGTCGCCACTATGAAAGGCTAGATCGAAGTCACAGAACTGTCTTTTCCCCACCGTCTGTTCATTAGCCCGAACGTCTCTTATTTGTGGCGGCGCAACTCTTTCTCAATGTGCGGGGCCGGCGACACTGCGCCGGTAGGCGCTCGGCGGCACGACCCCATTGGCGATGAAGAACCGCGAGAAGCTCGCCGGTGTGGCGAAGCCGAGGTCGAAGCCGATTTCGGAAACCGTCTCGGTGCCTCGTGCCAGTCGCTCGATGGCGCGCTCCATGCGAAGGGCGTTGAGGAAGATCGTGGGTGGCAAACCCATCTGTTCGCGGAAAAGCTTGAAAAAGTGGGGCCGCGACAGGCCGGCGTTGCGGGAAATTTCTGAAAGATCGATCGGTTCGCCGAGCCTTTCGCTCAACAGGTTTATCGCGCGCCGCAGCCGATAGTCGCGCAATCCGGAGCATTGCGCGGCGGGTTTGTCGCCCGCGCTCGTCCATTGCCATGTTTGATCGAAAGCGGCCTGGGTGAGCGCGCTCAGCCGATCTTCGAACGAGCCATCGCAGCCGCCCTCGCGGGCCAGAAGACGGGCGGTTTCGGAGGCCAGGCGAGTGATGGGGTCGCTCATTTCGACCGCGGAGCGACCGAAGCGCAGAATTTCGAAGGCGGTATGGCTCGCATCGACGAACCAGCCGGGCCGAATATAAAGAACGAGCGTCAGTGTCGGCTCGCGGTGGCCGAGCGGCGCGAAGTAATGCGGTTGCCACGGGCTGATGGCGGTCGCCCTGCGTGGCGTGAGAGGCAAGGACTTGCCGTCGATCACGACGCTGGCGGCCGGGCCGCTGACATGAAAAATGAGATGACCTTCGCGATGGGCATGCGGCACCATCGGACGGTCCAGTGCGTAGAGACAGGCGCGGCCGAACGCGCCATGGGCGACCGCGTGAGCGATACTCATCGACTTCCTCCCGGACCGCTTATGTCTGCGGTTTTAGGTGAGTGTATAAGGAGATGGCGTTGCGACAACAGGCAAAATGCCTCGCTCCGGGTGTGCCCGGATCGGTCGTCACGCGCCGGTGTTCCATTTTCGTACTCACCACGCAGCCTCGAAAATGCGACGGCAATCGCCCGGAGTCAGCCGTCGGGGGTTGGCCAGGGCTCCGGGGTCGTTCGCCGCCATTTCAGCAAGGCTTTCGAACCGGGCTGGATTGATCCCGGTTTCGCGCAGGGACGTCGGCAGGCCGACGGCGCGGGCGAAAGCTCCGATAGTGGTGCTGAAGTGTGGCTGCCGTGTCGGCCGGGCGAAAGTCTCGGCCATAGTGGTGTAGCGGTCGCCCACGGCCGCGGTGTTAAAGTCGGCCATAGCGGCCATTAATGGCGCATGAAGATCGCCTTGCAGAATGTCCGGTCCAAGTTCGACCTTGATCGGATGCGCCAGCGCATCGACTCCGCCAACCGCCTTTTCGAGTGCGAGCCCGGCGGTCAGAGCGGACGCCATTAACTCGCGCAGTGCTTCGCGGGGCGGCGTTGGCGACGCCAGCGCTAAGGGCAGCCAGCGGGTGAGCCGTCTTGTCGCCTCGAGGGCAAGGGCATCGGCCGGCGGATGATAGACGGGACTGGCATAGGCCTCGATGGCATGCACCAGCACTTCCATCGAGGCTGCGGCAAGATGGCGCGGCGGCGCTTCTTCCAGCACGGTCGGATCGGCGATGACTTCGTCGGGGCGGGGACAGACGACAGGTTGGCTCTGTCCCAGCCGAACTCGGCGCGCCAATCCGAAATCGCAAAGGCCTGATGGTACGGCAATCAGCGTCAGTCGCTCGCCACGCCGCGACGCCTGTTCCGCGGCGAGCCGTGCCTGTCCGATGGCTACCGTTCGGCCGATGGCGATCAGCGTGCTTGTCCGGATGTCGCGCAGGGCGCTCAGAATCCGCGATGTGACTTCCTGGGGCGCGGTGGCGGCGTCGGTTCGAGCGAGGCTCAAGGTGGTGTGGCCGAGCGCTTCCTGCACGCGCGCGCAAATGGCGGCGTTGCCGGGCTCCTCATCGACGAGGACCAGGGCGCGGGAAAGCTGCCCCACTTCCTCGGGAAGCGCATCTTCGATAGCCGCTTCCGCGAAATGCGTGCGGGTGAGATAGCTGATCAGGGTCATCGAGACGCTCCCGGCGCGTCCGCGTCACGGGGGTCGTGACGGCGCGGTTCGCGGATGAAAAGGTGGCCGGTCCGAAAGGGCCGGCCACCGAGGAGGTCGTCAGAGACGGCGCGATATCAGCCGCCTGCGCGCAGCTTGGCGCAATCGACCACATCGCGAGACGGCAGTCCCAGGGCCTTGAACTGGGCGGGCGTCATGCCGAGGGTCTGGTTCACGTTCTCGGTCTTGCCCACCATCTTGCTGGTGAGATTGCCATCGGACCCGTCGACCACTTCGGTTACGAACACCGTTCCGGTCGCCTGGCGGTTTTCGTTCAAGGTGATCTTGCCGATGGGGCTGTCGAGCTGAATCTTGTCCAGCGCGGCTTTGAATTTGGCCTGCCCGTTCGACAGATCGCCGCCGGCCTCCTGGAGCGCCTTGATGGCGGCCTGGGTGGCGACGTAGTAGCCCAAACCGAACAGCGACGGCGACGGCAGGCGCTGGGCGGCGGGGAAGGTGTCCTGATAAAGCTTCACATACGACGTCCAGGCCGGGTCGGTGTTGTCGGCGGCAAACGGTCCGGAGGTCGGCGTGCCTTTAAGGGCTTCCTTCGCACGACCGCGCGCCGTCAGAACGGTCTGGTCGGCCATGATGGTGCCGCCGATCAGACGCGTTTGTTCGCCGGCCTGCTGATACTGGTTCAGGAAGTTGATCGCGTCGGTGCCGCCGAGCCCCAGATAAATGGCGTCAACATCATTCGGCAACTGCGCGATGATTCCGCCGAAATCCGATTGGCCAAGCGGTTGCCAGAAGCGCTGCACGATGTCGCCGCCGGCCTTGCAGTAGTCCACCGCGAAGCCGAGGAAGTTCGTGTAACCGAAGGAATAGTCGGCCGCGATCGTTGCTACTTTTTTCCAGCCCTTCGTCTTCATGACGTAGGTGCCGAGACCGTAACCCCACTGCGAGCCGTCGAGATTGAAGCGGTAGAAGTTCGGCGCAGGATCGACCCATGTGGTCTCGAGCGCGCCGGAAATGCCGTTGATCACCACCTTGTCGGGGATGGTTTTGGCGAAATCGCGCATGGCGATGCCTTCCGAACCGGAAAGCGGGCCGATGATGAAGTCGACCTTGTCCTGCTCGATAAGCTTGCGGGCCATACGGATTGTGGTGTCAGGCTTGGTGTCCGTCGGAGCGACGACGGTTTCGACCTTCTTGCCAGCGATGGTGTTATTGACCTGCTTGAGGGCCAATTCGACGTTGCGAACGCCGTCCTGACCGCCGGTCGCAAAGGCGCCTTCGAGAGCGACCAGAATGCCGATCTTGATGCTGTTGTTTTGGGCGAGAGCGGCGCCGGGCAAGCTAAAGGCGATCAGAGCGACGGCGCTAAGTAAAGTCTTGCGCATTGTTATTCCTCCCTGGGACGCGAGGGAGAGCCCGGCCATCACGCCGGACTCCTCCATGCGCGCGTCGTAAGTGCGCGCTCCTCGGCGCGCCTTCGGGAAAGTTGCCGCTCAAAACTTATGTCGCCCATATCCAAGCGTCTCATTTTCCGGAAACGGACAAAGTCAACGAACTGTGGGGCTCTAAATGGCGTATCAGCACAACTAATGCTGCAACACGGAATAAACTTTACGACGGTCGCGTCGTTGGCCGGCTTTGATGCCTGAGGTGCAGCCGCGTCGCCAATTCGGCGCGTTATGGCTGTTAAGGTAATTGGTTTCAGTCATGCTGTTCGCGACGGCGGACGTCTCGGGGCCCGCGACTGATCCGGCGATGACTGCGACACAATGTCTCGCATGGGCGACTTCAAGAAGAACGATCTAACACCTTGCATCATACAAACAGCTGCCGATGGTTCTTGGCGCTTTTTCCGATGCCGATCCTCAGTGCGCCTCGGGCGCTCTGCTGCTGAATGGTGCGCCCGCCAGGCGGCTTTGGCCGATCGTCGGTGCCGCGCCGGAGGATCCGGTCGACGGCGTCAGGCTTGGCGAGCCGAGCGCCTATCGTGTCTGCTGGCGGTAAAGCCGCCCGACGCTGCGCGGCTGCATAAGATTGGGCTGGCTTAGTACAAGGACGGCAGCAAGGCCTTTCCGAAAAGCGCCCCTGGATTTCGCACTAGAGGGCTCGCCGCACGGTCGCATCGACGATAGGGCAGGTCCTGTCGCGCCACGCGCGCTCGGGTGCCGACGGTGCAACCGCGCGACTTTGAGGTCGCCCGCTGGCGAGTCGCCAGCCCCGATCAGCGTCGTCGAGAAGACCGTCTCGTTGCTGAATTGCCGGACGGCCGTGCGTCTTTATACGTTCTTGATATACCGCAACTCCATTCCGCATCGTTTTTTTATCATCGGCCTTCTATCTCACGGCTTGCTCCGGCCCTTTTGAAAGGGAGCCCTTCGTGCCCGACATCATCGTTCTCGCCCTTGGCTTCGTCCTGTTCGCCGTGACGCTCGGCTATGCCAGCGCCTGCGACCGGCTTTGAAGGTGCGCCATGTCCATCGACTATAGCCTTGCCGTCCTCGTGACCGTGGGCGTGCTGATCTATCTCACCTACGCACTCATGCGCCCCGAGCGGTTCTGAGACGCATGATCCCGAAAGGTGTGAAGCGTTTTTCGGAAAAGATCATGCGAAATGAAAGAAGCATGCCATGACATTCATCGGCTGGATTCAGATCGCGCTGTTCTGCGCCATCATCGTTGCGCTGACGCCGATCGTCGGCGGCTACATGACGCGCGTCTTCGCCGGCGAACGCACTTGGCTCTCGTCGGTACTGCGGCCCGTTGAAGGACTCGTCTATCGGCTCGGCGGGGTTGATGAGACCCGAGAGCAGCACTGGCTGACCTACACGGTCGCCATGCTGCTGTTTCACGCCGCCGGCTTCGTCGTTCTTTACGCGATCCTGCGGCTGCAGGATGTGTTGCCGCTCAATCCGGCCGGGCAGGGCGCCGTCGCGCCCGACCTTGCATTCAACACCGCGGTGTCCTTCGTCACCAACACCAACTGGCAGAACTACGGCGGCGAAAGCACGCTGTCCTATCTGACCCAGATTCTCGGCCTCACGCACTAGAACTTCCTGTCGGCGGCAACCGGCATCGTTCTCGCCGTCGCGCTGATCCGCGGTTTCGCCCGTGCCTCGGCAAAGACAGTCGGCAATTTCTGGGTCGATATCACCCGCTGCACGCTCTACATCCTGCTGCCGGTCTGCGTCGTCTTCACGCTGTTCCTGGTTTGGCAGGGCATTCCGCAAACGCTCGGCGCTTACGTGGATGCCACGACCCTGGAAGGCGGCAAGCAGACCATCGCCGTCGGCCCGGTCGCCTCGCAGGTCGCGATCAAGATGCTGGGCACCAACGGCGGCGGCTTCTTCAACGCCAATGCCGCGCATCCCTTCGAGAACCCGACGGCGCTGTCGAACTTCGTGCAGATGCTGTCGATCTTCGTGTTGGGGGCGGCGCTCACCAATGTGTTCGGCCGCATGGTCGGTAACCAGAAGCAGGGCTGGGCGATGCTCGGCGCGATGGGCATTCTGTTCCTGGCCGGCGTCGCCTTCTGCTACTGGGCCGAAGCCTACGGCACCACCATGCTGAATACGCTCGGCATCGCCGGCGGCAACATGGAAGGCAAGGAAGTCCGCTTCGGTATCATCGGCTCGGCGTTGTTCGCGGTCATAACCACCGCAGCGTCCTGCGGCGCTGTCAACGCTATGCATGATTCCTTCACCGCGCTCGGCGGCATGATTCCGCTCATCAACATCGAGCTCGGTGAGATTGTCGTCGGCGGCGTCGGCGCCGGCCTTTACGGCATGCTGCTGTTCGTCATCCTCACCGTCTTCGTCGCCGGTTTGATGGTCGGCCGCACGCCCGAATATGTCGGCAAGAAGATCGAGGCGCGCGAGGTGAAGATGGCCATGCTCGCCATCCTGGTGCTGCCGCTGATGATCCTCGGCTGGACCGCGATTGCCGTGGTCTATCCGCCGGCGGTTGCGTCGATGGCCAATGCCGGCCCGCACGGCTTCACCGAGGTGCTGTACGCCTATTCGTCGCAGACCGGCAATAACGGCTCGGCCTTCGCGGGACTAAGCGGCAACACCTTCTTCTACAATCTGTCCGGCGCGATCGCGATGTTCGTCGGCCGCTTCTGGGTCATCGTGCCGGCCATGGCGATCGCCGGTTCGCTTGCGCAGAAGAAGATGGTCGCGGCTTCCGCGGGCACGTTCCCGACCACGGGCGGCCTGTTCGTCGGCCTGCTGGTCGGCGTCATCCTCATCGTCGGCGGCCTCACCTTCTTCCCGGCGCTCGCGCTCGGCCCCATCGTCGAGCATCTGGCGATGCAGGCCGGGGAGCTCTTCTAATTCCGGAGTTCACGTCCATGGAAACGTCAAAAGTCCGTAAGCGCATGGCCGCCTCGTCGCTGCTCGATCCGGCGATCGTGCTGCCCGCGATCGGCCAAGCTTTCGTCAAGCTCGATCCGCGCACGCTGGCCAAAAACCCCGTGATGTTCGTGCTCGAGGTCGTCACCGCGCTGACGACCGTGCTGCTCGTTCGCGATATCGTGACCGGCGCGCAGAACATCGGCTTCGAGCTACAGATCGTGGTCTGGCTGTGGTTCACCGTGCTGTTCGCCAATTTCGCCGAGGCGGTCGCGGAAGGTCGCGGCAAGGCGCAGGCCGACACGTTGCGCCAGACGCGGGCGCAGACCCGCGCCAAGCGTTTGCTGTCGGCCGACAACCACGATCTCTACGAAGGCGTAACGGCTGAGGAACTGGAGGCGGGCGACCTCGTCGTCTGCGAGGCCGGCGACATTATCCCCGGCGATGGCGAGATTATCGACGGCATCGCCTCGGTCAACGAGGCGGCGGTGACGGGCGAGTCCGCGCCGGTGATCCGCGAGTCGGGCGGCGACCGCTCGGCCGTGACTGGCGGCACCACCGTGATCTCGGACCGTATCGTGGTGCGCATCACCTCGTCGCCGGGCTCGTCCTTCCTCGACCGCATGATCAAGCTGGTCGAAGGCGCCGAGCGGCAGAAGACGCCGAACGAGATCGCGCTCAACATTCTCCTCGTCGGCCTGACCATCATCTTCGTCTTCGCCACCGCGAGCATCCCGAGCTACGCTCTCTATGCCGGCGGTGCGATATCCGTGCTGGTGCTGGTGGCGCTGTTCGTCACGCTCATCCCCACCACCATCGGCGCGCTGCTGTCGGCGATCGGCATTGCCGGCATGGACCGCCTGGTGCGGTTCAATGTGCTGGCGATGTCGGGCCGCGCGGTTGAAGCGGCGGGCGATGTCGATACGCTGCTGCTCGACAAGACCGGCACCATCACCTTCGGCAACCGTCTGGCGACCGAGATCATCCCGGTGCCCGGCGTCTCCGAGCGCGAAGCGGCGGAGCTGGCCTTGTTCGCCAGCGACGCGGACGAGACGGCGGAAGGCCGTTCGATCGTGCTGCTGGTGCAGGATAAGTACAATGTCCGCCGCGACGCCGCGCCGGAAGGCGCCAGGTTCATCGAGTTCTCCGCCACCACGCGACTGTCCGGCGTCGATATCGGCGCGCGTAAATTGCGCAAGGGCGCCGTCGATTCGGTGCTCAAGTTCGCGCAGGAGCAGGCGGGCCGCGACGTCGCCGAGCCGCCGGCGTTCCGCGCCGCCGTGGACCGGATCGCACGCGCTGGCGGCACGCCGCTCGGCCTCGCCGATGGCGGGCGCATCATCGGCGTCATCCATCTCAAGGATGTGGTGAAGCCGGATGTGAAGGAGCGCTTCGCCGCGTTGCGCCGCATGGGCATCAAGACGGTCATGATCACCGGCGACAATCCGGTGACCGCGGCTTCCATCGCATCGGAAGCCGGCGTCGACGACTTCATCGCGCAGGCGACCCCTGAGGACAAACTGCGCTACATCCGCGGCGAGCAGGCGCAGGGCCGTCTGATCGCGATGTGCGGCGACGGCACCAATGACGCGCCGGCGCTGGCGCAGGCCGATGTCGGCGTCGCCATGCAGAGCGGCACGCAGGCGGCGCGCGAAGCGGGCAACATGGTCGATCTCGACAGCGACCCGACCAAGCTCATTGAAGTTGTCGAGATCGGCAAGCAATTGCTGATGACGCGCGGCGCGCTGACGACGTTCTCGATCGCCAACGATGTGGCAAAGTATTTCGCCATCATCCCGGCGATGTTCGCGGCGTTCTACCCGCAGCTCGGCGTGCTGAACATCATGGGGCTGGCGACGCCGCAAAGCGCCATCCTGTCGGCGATCATCTTCAACGCGCTGATCATCATCGCGCTCATTCCGCTGGCGCTGAAGGGCGTCACCTATCGTCCGGTCGGGGCCGCCGCGTTGCTGCGGCGGAATCTGCTGATCTACGGCGCCGGCGGCATCGTTCTGCCGTTCATCGGCATCAAGGCGATCGACATTCTCGTCGCCGCTTTGCATCTGGCCTGAGGAGGAGTGTTCATGCTCAAGGAAATCCGCCCCGCCGTCGTGCTGCTGGTCGTGCTGACCATCGTCACGGGTCTCGTTTATCCGCTGGCGATGACCGGCATCGCCGGCGTGCTGTTCCCGGTTCAGGCGCAAGGCAGCCTGATCGAGAAGGACGGCAAGGTGATCGGCTCGGCGCTGATCGGCCAGCCTTTCACGAGCGACAGGTATTTCCACGGCCGCCCGTCGGCGACCACCGCGCCGGATCCGCAGGACGCCGCCAAGAGCGTGGCGGCGCCCTACAACGCCGCCAACTCCGGCGGCTCCAACCTCGGCCCGACCAGCAAGGCGCTGGCCGAGCGCATCGCCGCCGATGTCGAGGCGCTCAAGAAAGAGAACCCCTCGGCGGCGGTCCCGGTCGATCTGGTCACGACGTCGGCTAGCGGCCTCGATCCGGATATTTCTCCCGAGGCCGCGCTGTTTCAGGTGCCCCGCGTGGCGAGAGCGCGCGGCCTGCCCGCGGAGCGGGTGCGGGCCCTGGTCGAGGCGCAGGTCGAAGGCCGAACCCTCGGCCTGCTGGGCGAGCCGCGTGTGAATGTCCTGAAACTGAACCTCGCGCTGGACCGCCTGAACTCCTAGATTGAGGCTTCAAGAGGAGCCGGATGACCGGCACGGATAGCCAACGAGCCTCCCCCGACGCGCTGCTCTCGCTCGCCCGCAAGGAAGGGCGAGGGCGGCTGAAGATATTTCTCGGGGCGGCGCCCGGCGTCGGCAAGACCTTCGCCATGCTCACCGCGGCGCGCAGCGAGCGCGACGGCGGCCGCGACGTCGTCGCCGGCCTGATCGAGACCCACGGCCGGCGCGAGACCGAGCAACTCACCGGCGGCTTCGAGATGTTGCCGCGCCAGCCGATCGTCTACCGCAACCAGGTGATGCGCGAGTTCGATCTCGACGCCGCGCTGGCACGGCGGCCGGGCCTGCTGCTGGTCGATGAATATGCCCACACCAACGTGCCGGGCAGCCGCCACCCCAAGCGCTGGCAGGATATCGACGAGATCCTGAATGCCGGCATCGATGTCTGGACGACGTTGAACATCCAGCATCTCGAGAGCCTCAACGACGTCGTGCAGAAGATCAGCAAGGTCCGCGTGCGTGAGACCGTGCCCGACACGGTGTTCGACAAGGCCGACGAAGTCGTGCTGGTCGATTTTCCGCCGGACGAATTGCTCAAGCGTCTCGCCGAAGGCAAGGTCTATGTTCAGGAGACCGCGGCACGTGCCGTCGAGAACTTCTTCAAGCCGCAGAACCTGACGGCTTTGCGCGAACTGGCGCTGCGCCGCGCCGCCGAGCGCGTCGATGCCGCTCTTGTCGAGCGCATGCAGGCGCAGGCGATCGAAGGCCCATGGGCGGCGGGCGAGCGCATTCTGGTCTGCATCGGGCCCGACTCCAATTCGCCGACCGTGGTGCGCGCGGCCAAGCGTCTTGCCGACCTCATGGATGCGCCGTGGATCGCGGTGACCGTGGAGCGGCCGGGCGCGGTACTCGACAACGCGGAGCGGGCCCGCCTCGACGAGGCAATGGCACTGGCGCAGAGTCTCGGCGCTGAAACCCAGACGCTGACCGGGGCGGACATCCCGGCCGAGCTGCTGCGCTTCGCCAAATTCGAGAACGTGACGCAGATCGTGGTCGGCCGCTCGCATGGCGGCTTCGTCACGGAGTTGCTGCGTCGCTCGCTGCCGCATGAACTGCTGCGCCGGGCGCAGGACATTGCCATCCATCTGGTCACGCGTGAGGCCGACGTGCCCGGCAGGGCTGAGCGCGGCTGGCGTTGGCTGCCGCCCCAGCCGCTGCATTTTGTCTACGCCGCCCTGGCCGTTGCCGTGGCGCTGGGCGCGGGCAAGATCATCACGCAGCTTACGCCGCTGCCCAACCTGTCGATGGTCTTCATGCTGGCGGTGCTGTTCGCCGCTATCAACTTCGGCATCCTGCCGGCCATCTTTGCGTCGCTGCTCTCGTTCGCCGCCTACAATTTCTTCTTCATCCCGCCGCTCTACACCTTCACCATCGCCGAGCCTTACGAGTTGCTGGCGCTGGTCATCTTCCTGGTCGTTGCCGTGGTGTCGTCGGCGATGGCCGGCCGCGTGCGCGAGCAGGCCCGCATTGCCGCGACGCGCATGCGGGCGATGCGCCGGCTTTACGAGTTCACGCGGCGCATGTCGGGCCTCGCGACGCAGGATGCGTTGGCCGAGGGCGCGGCGAGCGAAATCCACGCCGGCCTTCTGCGGGCGGTCGTGGTGCTGCTCGCACAGGAAGACGATCTGGTGCTGACGGCGGCGTGGCCGCCGGAGGACGAGCTCGATGCGGCGGCGATGACTGCGGCGCGCTGGGCTTTCAATCACGCCGAGCCGGCCGGCGCCGATACCGGGACGTTGCCGACCGTGCCATGGTATTTCGTGCCGCTGCGCATCGGCGAACGCAAGCTTGGCGTTATCGGGGTCGCGCGCGAGGCGGGGACGACGGCGCTCGATTCCGAGGCGAAGGCGCTGCTCAACACATTGTCGGAACAGACGGCGGCGGCGCTCGACCGCGCCGCGCTGGCGCGTGAAATGGTGAGCGCGAAGACGGCGACAGAGACCGAGCGGGTGCGCAACACTTTGCTGGCGTCCATCTCGCACGACTTCCGCACGCCGCTGTCGTCGATCCTCGGTTCGGCCACAAGCCTGATCGACTACGGCGATAAGCTCGATGACGTGGCGCGCAAGGATCTGCTCGGCGGTATCAAGCAGGAGGCCGAAGGGCTCGACGAGATGGTGCGCAATTTGCTCGCCATCACGCGCATCGATGCCGGTGCGCTGGAGCTGCGGCGCGACTGGATCGACTTGCGCGAGATCGTCGAGCGTGTCGTCGGCGCGGCGCGTCGGCGCGGCGCGTCGCAGGAGATTGTCGTCGATCTGAGGGCCGACTTGCCGCTGGTGCGCGCCGATGCCACTTTGGCGGAGCAGGCGATCGGCAATGTTGTTGCCAATGCCATCGTGCATACGCCGGGCGGCACGCGCATCGCGATCGACGGTGTCGCCAGCAGCGAGGCGGTGATCTTGCGGGTGATCGACAACGGTCCAGGCATCGCGCCGGCGGCGCTGGCGCATATCTTCGACAGGTTCGCCGTCGGGGCGAACCACGGCGCAGCGCATGGCGACGGCCGGCAGAGCACCGGGCTTGGCCTCGCCATTGCCAAAGGCATCATGGAGGCGCATGGCGGTGCCATCGCGGCCGAGAATGTGCCGGGCGGCGGCGCGCGGTTCATTCTGACATTCCCGCGTGAGGGTGAGACAACATGAGCGCCAAAACATCGGTGCTGGTGGTCGATGACGAAGCGGCGATTCTCCGTTTCCTCAAGCCTGCGCTCCAAGCCAACGATTACGATATGGACAGCGCCGGCACCGTGAGCGAGGCGGTCAAGCGCATCGCCGGTCGGCCGCCGGACATCGTGCTGCTCGATCTCGGCTTGCCGGACGGCGATGGCAAGGACGTGATCCGCCGGGTACGCGAATGGTCGGATGTGCCGATCATTGTTTTGTCGGCGCGCGAGCGTGAGGCCGAGAAGATCGAGTCGCTCGATCTGGGCGCCGACGACTACGTCAACAAGCCGTTTGCCGTCGGTGAGCTGATGGCGCGCATGCGCGCGGCGCTGCGTCACCGCATGCAGCGACAGGCGGAGGTGCCGGTGCTGCGGGTCCGCGATCTGGAAATCGACGCCGTACGTCATCGCGTGACACGCGCCGGTGCCGAGTTGAAACTGACGCCGAAGGAATTCGAGCTGCTGTCATTCCTGGCGCGGCACGCCGGGCGGGTGCTGACGCACAGGCAGATACTGTCGGCGGTGTGGGGCCCGGCGCATGTCGAGGACACGCAGTATCTGCGCGTCTACGTTGGCCAGTTGCGGCAGAAGATCGAAATGAAGCCGGATGAGCCCGTTGTCATTCTGACCGAGCCGGGTATCGGCTACCGCGTCGGCGAGGCCCCCGGTCAGGCCTGACGGCCGGCGATCCCGCATCGCGCCGGTGCCGGTTGGCTATGCACAAGATGTTCACGGGATAAGGCGCGATCGAAACACGGTGATCTCTCGCGTTGCCGTTTGCCGCGAGCGACCGATCCTCCTTGCCGTCAATGTTTGCTGCGTTGCGGCAGCATCTAATCATCGGATGTTTAACATCGGATGATTGCGCTCGCGCCGGATCAGTGTATCTTTGGCATGCCAGCGGGCCCAAGAGCCGGCGGTCGGGAGCGGAACACTACATTGCGTAACACACGCGCAAAATCTGTGAGTCGGCGTTCAAAGCCGGGCCGCATTCATGCGGTGCTGACGACTCTCGGGCGAGAGATCGCTCAGGAGGTCATTCCCGCAGGCGCGCTACTGCCCCCCGAATACGATCTCGAAGTCCGCTTCGGCGTTGGCCGCGGCGTAATTCGCGAGGCCATCAAAACGCTGTCGGGAAAAGGGTTGGTCAGCGTTCGGCCACGCCACGGGACCCGCGTGTTGCCGCGCAGCGACTGGAGCCTGCTCGATCGCGACGTGTTGAGCTGGCTGGTCGGCCAGGACAAACCCGACGTTGCATTGTTGCTGGCCATCCAGGAGGTCCGCTCGATCATCGAGCCCGCTGCTGCCGCGCTCGCCGCCACGCGCGCGACCGCGAAGGACCGGCAGCGGATCAACGCGGCCCTGGCGGCGATGGAGACGTCCAACAATCAGGAGACCGCAACTGCCGCGGACAAGGCGTTTCACCTCGCTATTCTGGATGCGACGCACAATCCGGTCTTGCAGGGGTTTCGCGGCGCAATCGACACGATCCTGAGCACGGTATTCCTGGTCGCCGTCGACAGCGTTGACGGCTGGTTCGAGGGCAATTTGCCGAACCACGCGGCCACCGCTCGCGCCATTGGCGAAGGCGATGCCGGCAAGGCCCGCAAGGCCATGGAGCAGGTCATCGGCTACACCGGGGCGAAGCTTTCCAGGCAAAATGCCGCCGCCCGTCGCCGGGTCAGTCGGTCCGTTGCACTGAGGCAACCATGATGGCGCAGCATCGGCTCTTCTCAGCGCTCCTGTTCTTTGCGCCCTTTGCGGTTCTGCTCGTTCTCTGGGCCGTTCTGGTTCCGTATTTCAACGTTAATCCTCGGCTGTTTCCGCACCTTTCCTCTGTGGTCCAGGCAGGGATCGAGGGCATAAGGGATGGAACGCTCATCCAGCACATCGGTGCGAGTCTGCTTCGCGTGGCCGTCGGCACGGTGCTGGCGCTGTTGGTTGCCATTCCCTTGGGGATCGCCATGGGCGTCAGCCCGTTTGTCTCGGCGTTCCTTACGCCTCTGTTCAGGTTTTTCTCGGTGCTGGCCGGCATCGCGTGGATTCCGATAGCGACGTTGTGGTTCGGCTATGGCTTCGGCGCCATCACGTTCATTATTTTCAACGCCGTGTTCTTCATCGTGACGTACAACACGCTGCTCGGCGTCTCGACCATTCCGCTGCCGGTGCGCAACGCCGCCGCATCGCTCGGGGCGGGGAAGTGGGCGATGCTGACCGAGGTGTTGTTGCCGGGAGCGCTGCCCAACATCGTCACGGGTATACGCACGGGCCTTGGCTTTGCTTGGCGCGGGCTGATTGCAGCCGAAATGATCGCGACCAACGTCGGCCTCGGCTACATGCTGTTTGTCGCGCGCGACTTTTACAAGACCGAGGTGATCGTGCTTGGCATGATCGTGATCGGCGTGCTGTGGCTGCTGCTTGACCGGCTGCTGCTGGCGCCGCTCGAACGCGCCACCATCGAGCGCTGGGGCATGGTGCAGCGGGCATGAAATCATTTCTTCTCAGACTCTGGGGTCACTGCGTGCGCCTGGCGGCGCGCTGGCCCTCGATCGCCTCCATCGCGCCGTTCATTCCCATCGTTGCGGCGTGGTGGATCGTCACCGAGCTCCAGATATTTCCACGCGTGTTCCTGCCGGGCCCGGTGGATGTCGTGCGCTCGTTCGGCTCGCTGGTCTATACGGGCGTTCTGCCGGAATATTTGCAGGACAGCATGGTTCGTCTTGCCGTCGGTGCGTTCTGGGGCATCGCACTCGGCATTCCGCTCGGCATCCTGGTCGGCCTCAGCCAGCGGGCACATACGGCATTGTGGCCGCTGCTGCTGTTCTTCCAGGCCATCGGCGACATCGCCTGGCTGCCGATTCTGGTGATCTGGTTCGGCTACGGCCTCGTGACCATGACGGTCGTCATCGTCTACACGGTGATCTTCCCGGTGGTTCTCAACACAGTGCTCGGCGTGCGCTCGATCCCCATCACCATGGAGCGCGCGGCGCTGAGCCTCGGCTGCTCGCGCACGCGCATGCTTTGGGAAGTCGTGCTGCCGGGCGCGCTGCCAAACATCGTAACGGGCCTGCGCAACGGGCTCGGCTATGGCTGGCGCGCGCTGATCGCAACCGAGATCATCGTCGGCACCAGCGGCATCGGTTTCCTCATGTTCGATGCGCGCCGCGCCGGCTCGGTGGTCGAGATTCTGCTCGGCATGATCATTCTGGGCATCCTTTGGTACATCGTCGATAGCTGGATACTGGCTCCCATCGAGCGGGCCACCGGACAGCGTTGGGGACTGGTGACGCGATGAAGAATCTGACAATCCGCAATCTGTCGAAAACCTATTTCGACCCCTATGCCGGCACCAACGTCACGGCCGTGCACGACGTGTCGCTGAACGTGGAGCAGGGCGAATTCGTCTGCATCGTCGGGCCGTCGGGCTGTGGCAAGACCACGATCCTCAACATGATCGCCGGCTTTCTTCCGCACACCGGCGGCGACATCCTGGTTGGCGGCCGGCCGGTGAATGGTCCGGGGCCTGACCGCGGCGTGGTGTTTCAGTCTTTCGCGTTGTTCCCCTGGAAGACCGTACTGGAGAACGTCGCCTTCGGCCCGAAAATGCGCGGCGTCGGCAAGGCCGAGCGCGAGAAGATCGCTCATGAGTATCTGGCGCTCGCCAAGCTGACCGAGGCGGCGGGGCGCTATCCCGCGGAGCTGTCCGGCGGCATGCAGCAGCGCGTCGGCGTGGTGCGCGCCTTGGCGAACGAACCGGACGTGCTGTTGATGGACGAGCCGTTCGCCAGCGTGGATGCCCAGACGCGCATGACGCTGCAGGAAGAGCTGACCCGCATCTGGCAGGAGAAGCGTCCGACCGTCATTTTCATCACCCACGACGTTGCCGAAGCCGTGTTCCTGGCGAACCGCGTGGTGGCCCTGTCGAAAGGGCGGGTGCTCGAAGAGATCGATGTGGACTTGCCACGACCGCGTTCGTGGGACGCGCTGAATGACGATCCGCAGTTCAAGGAACTGTCGGCACGCGTGCTGCAACTCGTTCGATCGGCTTGAAGCATGCTGAAAGACGCCCTGCGATCGCGAAAGGCGCATATCCTGCTGGCGGTGGCGGTCTGCTACGTCGCCTGGCAGATCTGGTTGACGATCGCCGCGCCTTACAAAGTCGCGGGATTTCCTGGCGGGCCGGATAGGGTCAATATCCTCGTCAGGCTGCCGTTCGAACCTGAACGCTTCCACGTTCAGTTGTTCCAGACTTACGGCAGAGTATCCGGCACACAAGAAAAAGCCGTTGAAGTACGTGGCGTGAAACGAGCGGACCTGACGACCGTCGCCCGGCCTTATTGGGTGACGCGCGTCGAGCCGCTTCAACCAGGGGGAGGATGATATGATCCGACGAGTTACGATGCTGTTCTGCGCCTTGTTGCTGCTGATGCCGTCACTGGCAGCAGCTCAAACCAAGGATCCCGTCAAGCTCAAGGTCGGCATGGTGGCGGCCGTCGACATGCTGGCATTGCCGATTGCGCTGGAGCGGGGCTTCTTCGAGAAGTACGGCCTCGACGTCACCATCGCGCGTCCCTACGCGACCGGCGTCGATGCGCTCAATGCCCTGCAGGCGGGTGAGACCGACATGGTGCAGGCTGGCGTGCCGGCCATCGGCGCCATTCTGCGCGGCATGGACCTGGTCTTCTTCGGTAACTTCAGCGGCAACGCCACCAAGCTCGGCTCGGATGCTACGCTCGCCCTGATCGCCGGCAAGGACTCGGGGATGGTCAAAGGCGACCTGAAGAGCCTCAAGGGCAAGAAGATCGCCACGTCGTTCGGCACCATCAACCATCTCTACATTCTCGGCCTGCTCGAGAAGGCCGGCCTGACGCCGGCCGACGTGACGCTCGTCAACACGCCGCCGCCGGAAATGAACGTGGCGCTGCTTGCCAAGGGCGTGGACGGCTTCGTGTGCTGGGATCCGGTGCCGGTGATCGGCATGAAGGACGTGCCGGGCGCCATCGAGGTGATCCGCGGCGGCGACGTCATCTCCTACCTCGGCTTCAACATCGCGCTGCGGCCCTGGCTGGAGAAGAACGGCGAGACGACCGAGAAGTTCGTCGCGGCCGTGTCGGAAGCCGACCAGTGGATGCGCAAAAATCCCAAGCAGGCTGCCGCCATCGGCACGCGCTGGATTCCGGGGTTGAAGCTCGACGTGGCCGAGACTGCGATGGAGTACAACATCCAGCAGGTGGATCGCCGCATCTCCGCGCATAACTACCGCGCGCTGTGGAAAGCGCAGGATACGCTGCAACGGCTGGGCGTGATCAAGTCGGTGTTCGATGTGAACAAGCACATCGAGCCGAAGTACATCCTCAACGTGATGAAGAATCACCCGGAACTGTTTGCCGACCTGCAGCCCATTCCGGCAGAGGTGGCGATCAAGCCTGGCTACGTGTTCAAGCCCTGACCTTGAGCGGCCGCGCACCTATCGTAGGTGCGCGGCCGCCAGGCATTGTTTTCGCGATCGAATTGGTTTCGTTGCGGTAGTTGTCCGGGTCCCGGCGTCTCAGCCCGGCATGGAAGAACTGAACGGCGCGCGCGTCGTTGCGGGCCAGATGAGGAGGGCGGCGCGGGCCGCCGTGTCCGGCGCTGCCTGTTGCGGCGGTGCCTTGGCCAGAGGCGTCGACATTCGTTTGGCTCCTTCGGCGTCGATCACGAACAGCGGCGTGGAGCGTTCGGATACTTCGTCGCCTGCAAGCCCCAGCTGACGGTTGTCGAGGATGAGCCAGCGGGTGTCCTGACGCACCGCCGTCATGGCGTGCCCCTGACCGTTCTCGTCGCGCACGATGACGATGCGCAAATCCGCGTCGTCGAATTCCATTTCCTGCAAGGCGACCAGTTTGGCAATCGCATAATCCTCGCAGTCGCCGGCCCCGCGCGCGAAGGTCGTCAACGGTGTCGCCCAGTATTCTTCGACGCCGTAATTGTCGCGGTCTTCGGCGAAGCGAATGCTCAGATTGATCGCGCGGTTGATGTCCGCGACCCGCAAGGCGCGGTCGCGCTTCATGGCGTTGTCGATCAGCGCGATCAGCGCACGCGCGGCTTTCGGGCATTTCGTCATGTCGGCGCGGCAGGCCGCGAGCGTTCGCCGCTCGGCGGGCAGGCGGTTCTTCACCTGCTGCCATTTGTCCTGCAGGCCGCCATTCAGGCGACGCGAAGTCTCGTAGCCGAAGGGTTCGGCGTGAGACGGCTGCGGCGTCGGAACATTGATGGGCTCGCGCCAGATGCCGAAGGATGCGACGACCTCGGCCTTGATCGGTCCCGACGTTTCACGGCTCAGCGCCGGCTCGAGCGCCACGCGGTCCGGAATGGCGGCAAGAAGCGGCGATGCTGAGGCCAGCCACAACAGAGCTGCGAGCGTGCGCAGCTCGACCCAACGCTTACTCATTTAACGCCCCTGTGACGGGGCGCCTGCCGGATTGTCCGGTCTTGCCCCGTCTTGCGGGGACTTAATTAAAGGGGTGCGGCATGCAGCCGGCTTAAGGCAGCTGCGGCTCGCCGCCTTTATGCGTCGGGGTGGTCAAGCACTCGCCAAACCGATCCGTACAATTTGACGGATCGGCGCGGCGGGCGGGCCAGCATGGACAACGAAAAGTAAAGGAGGCGAAGCGCTCAGTAGCGCAGGATGAGACCCGTGAAGATCCGGTCGCCGTTCAGGATGCCGTCGGTCGTCCGCGCGCGGCTCCACTCAACGAATCCGTAACCATCCGGGGCCCACGCGGCCCAGGGGGCAAGGAGGAAGCGCGCGCCGAGACCATAGTTTTGCGCATGCAGGCTGCCGACCTCGAGGATGCTCGGATTTTCGTAGATGCGTTCGCCGGTCGCGGCGAAGAGGTAGGGCGTAATCACGGCGTTGAAGGCGGCGAAGGGCCGGGCCAGTTCGCCCCGCACGGCCCATGACGTGTCTCCCGCCAGCGCACCGGCGGTGAAGCCCGACAACATCCTGGCGCCGGTGATGTCGAATTGCTGCGACGTCAGCATCGGTACGTTGAACGAGGTCTGGCCGAAAGCGCCGAGCGAGACGGTGAAATCATAAGGGATCGCCTGCGTGATCTCGAAACGGCCGTCCAGTTTGCTGAACACCGCATCGGCGCCGGCGCGCGACAGCGGCAGCAGCGGATCGGCGTCGGCGGCGCGGCGCGCGCCGAGGCCAGGAAGACCGCGGGAATAGCCGATGCCGAAGCCGACCGTCGTTCCGGTCGCGCGCAGCCGCCATAGCCCGTCGATCGATGGCCGCAGGACGCGGGTGCGATCGAGGCTGAGCGCGATGGCCGGATCGAACAGCAGCGAGTTTATTTTTTCGTCCGTCGCCGTGAAAGCGACGCCTGCGGTGAGCACGAAGTCGCGTGATTTGACGACGTCATAGGAAAGCTTGGCCTGCGCCTGCGACAGCAGGCCCTGGGTCGCGACGTTCTGGGTGACGCGCGGCGTTGTCTTGCCGTCGGTGCCGCTGAGGTCGAGCCGCCAGCCATCGACGCCGAGCGGCAAACCGAGCGAGGCCGAGAGGTAGCGGCGGGTCGGATAGCGTGTCGTGAAGTCCTTGTCCGGCAGGCCGGCCGCCGACAGCGTCAGTTGTTCGCCATAGCCGAGCACACTGTTGAGGCTGCCGGTCACGACCGCCTGTCCGGTGCCGAAGACCCGCGGCATGGCGTTGTCGATATATAGGCTGGCGCTCACCGGCCGATAGCGTCCGGTGAGGACCAGCACCGAGCCGCCGACCTGCTTGCCGGCTGCGAAGGTCGCGTTAAGGATGACGCCGGGAGTCTCGCCGGCGAGCAGCAATTGCCGTTCAAGTTCCGACTGCCGCAGATGGGTCTTGCCGATCAGCGGCTCGAGCACCTTGTTGATGCGCCGCCTCGCGGGTGAGGGTATGCCGTCGAGGTTCATTTCTTCGATGAAGCCGTCGATGACCCGCAACTTAATGTGAGCGCTGCCTTCGAACTCGTGCGGCAGGATGACGACGCGCGCGAGCGGATATCCGGCGCGCACATAGATCTGCTGGAGCTTGTCGGCGAATTCGAACAGCTGGGCCACGGTGATGCGGCGCCCGATCAATGGCGCGGACAGCTCGCGCCGCGCGGCGACGAGTTCGTCAAACTCACCCTGAATGTCGAGGCCGGTAAGCCTGAACGTCAGCTTCCTGGCCTGCTCGGGAATCGCGGCGCCTGCCGGCACCTGCGGAATCGCGATGCGGCCTCTGATCCCCGGGCCCGGCGGAATCGCGGGAGGCGCGACCTGACTCGGCGACGGCACGTTCTGCGCCCACGACACAGACGTCGGCAGCAGCAGAGCAGCACACAGTGCGATATTGAGAACAAACCGACGCATCATCCCCCAGCCTTATGGCGTTGCTCGATGGCACGCCGGGCAAACTTTTATAACTAGGTATGATGCTGACCGCACCTGCAATTTAAAACACAGGTTGAGAAACAACAGCTTTTGACCCGCGGTCGCGCGGCGTTGTCGCGGGCCTGCCATCCTTGATCGGACGACAGCGCGACCGAGGCTCGGACCGGACGGGGGCTATGCCGCTCAAAACGTCCTGGCGCAGCGTGGCGTTCGTCAGCGGGTCACCAAGAGAAAGGGCGGATGGCAGCCGCAGCGCCGCCTGTGGCTTGCTTCGGTTGATTTTGAGTGCCGCTCGCCACGGTTGCCGCGGGCCGGCGGTATTGAATGCTTCCGATGTCTGCCGCGGATTCTGATGTACAAAAAAGCTCATTATTTCATCGACTTAGAGATTAAGGTTACGCCGAATTTCAGAAAACCTTCAGCACCTATCCACATGGTTGTGCAGTAGGATTTTGTTAACGAATTTGCGAGGCGGAATGTCACGATTGCAAACAACAAGCGCGCGACTGCTCGAAACCTATCCCAAGCGGCTGGTCCGCCTGGGTCGTTTTGCATTCATCGTCTGCTATGTGTCGGCTGCGACCTTGGTCGCGCCGTTGGTGGCGCCTTGGTTTATGTCTCGCGCCTCGGCCCAGGATCTTCCGAAATACGAGGTGACCGGCTTTCGCGATGTTCGCTTCGGTCAGTCCGAGCAGGAAGTGCGCGCTTTGGTCGCCAAGGCATTGAACGTCAAAGCCGCTGATATCGTCGCCTCCAGCAATCCCATCGAGGGCACCGGTGTTCTGACGGTGACGGCCCCGTCGCTCGAGCCCGGTCCCGGGCCGGCGCGCATTGCCTACATCTTCGGGCACAGCAGCAAGAGACTCATTCAGATCAATGTCGTCTGGGGCGAAGACGCGCCGCAGAACGTTGATACGGTCGCGGCCGCAGGCACGCGGCTGCAGCGCTATTTCTCCGGTTTCGGCTGGAAGAAGGATGCCGCGCGAGCGGGCATTCCGGTCGGCGAGAACACCATCATCCTGTTTGCCGGCGACGACGAGAAGAAGGGTTCGGTCCGTCTCGTCATTGACGGCGTCAAATATCAGATGCAGCGCGACGGCAATCAGCCGGCCACGTCGCCGGAGCCCAAGGGGCCGCCGAAACTGATGATCAACTACATCGCCGACCGGGAAAATCCCGACATCGCGAAGATCGAGAAGGGCAAGTTCTAGCCTTTTCGATTGACGGCCGCCGAGCGGGACAACCCGCCGGGTGCGAATGACAAGCAAATGTCGAGAGACAGGGGATAGACGTGGACAACACCGGCCTTCATCGGGAGTCGCACAAGCGCGGCAGCGGTTTTGCTGTCGCCACTTGCGTGCTGCTGTTGATCCACGGCGTCTCGGCGCCGGCTTTCGCGCAGCAACTGCCGACCGGCGGCACGGTCGCCGCAGGCAATGCCGGCATCAGCCAGAATGGTTCGACTCTGAATATCAACCAGTCGACCAACCAGGCGATCATTAACTGGCAGTCGTTTTCAGTCGGGCAGGGCGGAACCGTCAATTTCAACCAGCCGAGTGCAGCGGCATCGACGCTGAACCGGGTGCTTGGCACGACTCCGTCGTCCATCGCCGGCACCATCAACGCGCCCGGCACGGTGCTGCTCGTCAATCCCAACGGCATCGCCATCACCAGCACCGGCGTCGTCAATGTCGGCGGCTTCGCCGCCTCCACGCTCAACATCAAGGATGAGGACTATCTCGCCGGCCGTTTCCAGTTCACCGGCAATGGCGGCTCGGCCGCAGTCAGCAATGCCGGCCGCATCAATGTTTCGGACGGCGGCTTTGCCGCGTTGCTTGGCGGTCAGGTTGCGAACTCCGGCGTGATCTCGGCGCGGCTCGGCAAGGTCGGTCTGGGCGCCGGCGAAATGGTCACGCTCGACTTCGCCGGCGACGGCTTCCTGTCGGTCGCGGTGCCGTCGAGCCAGATCGGCAATCTCGTCGATGGCTCCGGCGCGCTGGTGACCAATTCCGGCAAGATCCGCGCTAATGGCGGACAGGTCTATCTGAGCGCTGCCACCGCCGCGAACATCCTGCGCGACGCGGTGAACGTGCCCGGCACGATCCGCACCAACAGCGTCGGCACCCGCGCTGGCAAGATCGTCATCAATGGCGGCACAGGCAACGTCAATGTCAGCGGCCGGCTCGCTGCCAATGGCGGCAAGCGCGCGCCGGGCGGCAGCATCGCGGTTTCCGGCGGATCGGTGGCGACATCCGGCAAGCTGTCCGCCAGTGGCAAGACCGGCGGCAGTATCAGCGTTGCGGCAAGCAAGGATCTGTCGGTCTCCGGCACGGTCGCGGCCAAGGGGCGGGACGGGCAGGGCGGCCGCATCGATCTTGCCGGTACCAATATCGCGCTGGTCGAAGCCGTAATCGACTCCTCTGGCGTTACGGAAGGCGGCCTCGTCCGCATCGGCGGCACCTTCCAGGGCGGCAACGGCGATCCGACCGATCCGCTTTACATCGCTTCGATCGGCCGCTTCGGCGCGTTGCCGGCGATCGCCTCGGCGCAGACGGTCACGATCGATGCCGGCAGCAGGATCGACGTTTCCGCACGGCGTAGGGGCGATGGCGGCACGGTCATCGTGTGGTCGGAGCAATATACGAGTTTTGCAGGCTCAATCAGCGGGACCGGAGGGTCGGCCGGAGGCAACGGCGCCTTCGCCGAAGTGTCGGGCCATGACTTCCTCGACTTCACCGGCGTCGTCGATCTCCTTGGCACCGGTGGTGGCAGTTCGGGCACGCTTCTTCTCGATCCGCGCAACGTGACGATCCAGACCACCGGGACCAACAGCGTCACCTGCACAGGCGGTACATGCACGCCGAGCCAGAACAGCGCCATTTTGCTCGTCTCCACTTTGACGAGCGCGCTCGCCAGTTCCAACGTCGTGGTGAATACGAACGGAGGCACGAGCGCTCAGGCCGGAACGATCACCGTTCTCAACGATATCACCTGGACAAGCGGTCGGACGCTGACGCTGCAGGCTGCCAGCAGCATCATCATCAGCGCCAACATCTACGCAACATCCAATGGCACTGCAGGCGGTACAGCCAATGGCGGTTTAACGATCAATTCGACCGGCAACGCGTCGGTCAGCGCAAGCGGTGGAATCGTTGTCGCCAACTTCACGCTGACGAGAGGCCAGTGGACGCAGAACAGCGCGACCCTGCCAACGTTCACTGCCGCGACGAACTTCACCGTGAATACGTCTAACGGCGCGACCTTTCTGCGTGTGCTGGGCGGAGATGGCTTATCGACGGCCACGGCCTATCGGATTGCCGACGTTTATGGCCTGCAGGGCATGAACGGCACTAGCGGTAATTTCGTGCTTGCCAACAATATCGATGCGAGCGGTACCGCGACCTGGAATTCGAACAAGGGCTTTGTTCCGATCGCTGAGCTCTATGGCGACTTCAATGGCAACAATTACACGATTTCCGGACTCCGGATCGTCTTCAACGGAACCTACATAAACGGCACGGGGCTGTTCGATACCATCGCGTCGGGGTCAACCGTCAGGGATCTGAATCTTTCCGGAGGAACCGTCACCAGCGGCACTTGGACCGACGGCACCACGGGGGCCCTGGCGGGAGCCAATCAGGGCACCATCAGCAACGTAACTTCAAGTGTTGCGGTCGGCGGTCGGGGCAGCTCCATGGGCGGTCTGGTCGGTTATAATCTGGGCACCATTACGAATTCGTCGTCCAGTGGCGCGGTGACCGGAGCGGACGGGACAGACAACGCAAACTACACCTATAGCGCCGGCGGATTGGTTGGGGCGAACACAGGAACTATCAGTTTCTCCTACGCAACCGGCGCCGTGCTCGGCAATCAGTACGTCGGCGGCCTGGTCGGATCCCACTCCTACGGAACAGTTTCCGACTCCTACGCGACCGGATCGGTGACGGGATATTACAATTATGTCGGGGGTCTCGTCGGCAACAGCACCAGCGCCACAATCACCCGGAGCTATGCAACGGGTACGGTGACCAACACCGGCTCTGGCGCGACGAACAATCCCTATTTTGTCGGCGGTCTCGTTGGCGGGATGAGCGGCGGCTCATTGTCCTATTCGTACGCGAGCGGGGCGGTGAACGCGATCAATGCGGCAGCGATCGGCGGCCTCGTCGGTGGGACGAGCAATGGTGCGTCGATCAACGATTCCTATTCGACCAGCCCGGTTTCCGGCTCCATTTACGTGGGCGGTCTGGTCGGCTGGCTCGATAGTGGAACCACGATGACTGCGGCCTACGCTGCCAATGCGCTGACGGTGTCGGCCGGTATTTCCGGTGGCGTGGTTGGCTATAACAGCGGCGGCGCGATGTCGTTCGTCTATTGGAACAGGACGACGTTCGGTTCTGGCCCCGCGGTCGGTTCCGGATCGAGCACCGGGACAACCGGGCTCACCACGACGCAATTGCAGTCGGGCTTGCCGGCCGGGTTCAGCAGCGCCGTCTGGGCCAGCGTCTCTAACAATTATCCACTGCTGTTGTGGCAGCCCGGCTTCGTCGCGGGCGTCGTCTACGCCAACTATGGTGGGGCGGCGGTCGGTAGCGCTACTGTCAGCATTCTGGTCAACGGCGTCCTCGTCTCGACGGCGACTACCGACGCCTCCGGCGCCTATTCGGTTTATCTCGGCCCCACTGGCATCTCGGCCGGCTCCGACATTCTTGCCTATACGTCCGGTGGCGTGAGCTTCCTGCATACCAGCGGCACGTCGGCGTCGGGCCTCAACGTGTATGGCGGATATCTGAGCCAGACGTCGACGAACGCGACATCGTCGGGGCTCGCCGCGGAAATGGCCAACGCCACGGCTGGCAATAGCGCCGTGCTCAGCCAAATCGCTGGGCTGAGCAATATCGCGATTACGTCAACCGGCACCACGTTCGCGATCAATAGCGCGCTCGGCTCTGGCACCCTCGGCACGCTCGTGCTGACCGCCTCGGGCACCGTGACACAGACAACGTCGATCGTGGCGACCAATCTCTTGTTGCAGGGATCGGGGGCGAGCTATGCCCTCAACAATTCTGGCAACAATGTCGCCACGCTCGCCGGCAGCGTCGGCACAGGCTCGATCGCATACAATAACGGCGCCAACGATCTTTCGATCGGCGCAGTGGCAGGCACGAACGGCATTACTGCCGCGGCTCTGACTTTGGCCGCGACGGGCACGGTGTCGCAGACCCAGGCGATCAAGGCTTTGTCGGGCGGCCTCACGCTCGCGCTGCAGGGCGCGGGCGGTACGTTCAATCTGACCAACGCCTCGAACAGCGTTACGGATCTGACCGCCAATACGGGGTCGATCAACCTCACCAGCAACGTGGCGCTTGCGTTCGGCGCTTCCACACTCGGCGGCAATCTGTCGGTGAACGTCACCACCGGCAGCATGACGCAATACGACGTGCTTACGGTGGCGGGAACATCCTCCTTCGCAACCGCGGCCAATAACGCGACCATCTCGTTGACGCAGGCCAATCTGTTGACCGGTGCCGTGTCTTTGAGCACGACCGGAGCGAGCGCCGATGCGAGCCTGACCAACGGCAGGGCCACGACCCTCGCTGCCTCGTCCATCGGCCGCAACCTGACCGTCAGGGTAACGTCCGGCGGTCTTTCCCAGTCCGGCATTCTCACTGTTGGCGGCACGTCGTCCTTCACGACAACAGCGTCTGGCGCGAGCATCAATCTCTCGACTTCGATCAACCAGCTCACGGGCGCCGTGACGCTCGGCACCACTGGCAGTGCGGGATCGGCCAGCCTGATCAACGGCAGGGCGATTGCGTTCGCTGCGTCGACCATCGGGGGCAATCTTTCGGCGACGGCCACCAGCGGTAATATTTCGCAAAGCGGTGCCCTGACGGTAGCCGGCACCTCATCGTTCACGACCTCCGCGGCCAATGCGACAATCACACTGAACACAACGACGAACTCGTTCGCCGGCGCTGTGTCGCTCAATACCAGCGGCACCGGAAACGCGAGCTTCACCAACAACCGCGCCACGCTCCTCGGTGCGTCGTCGATCGGCGGCGCCCTCACTGTGACCAGCCGCGCGGGCAATCTGACGCAGAACGGTGTCTTGACCGTCGGCGGCGCGTCGTCGTTCACGACGTCCGCCAGTAACGCGACCATCACGCTGAATAGCGACAACGCGATCACCGGCGCGATTACCTTCACCACGGCGGGAGCGTCGGGCAACGTCTCCATCAAGAATGCCCAGGCGACCGTGCTCGGAGCGTCGACCGCCGGCGGCACGCTCAGTGTCACATCCACCGATAGCCTTGCGATCAATGGCGCCGTTGCCGCCGCAAGCACGATCACATTGGTGAGCGGCGCGGACCTGACGATTGGATCGTTGGGGCGCGTGCAGAAGACCGGCAACAACGCCAATGGCGTCGTGCTCGCGGCGTCGGCCGGGAGCTTCATCAATAACCGCGGTAGCGACGCCATCACTGTCGCCGGCACCGGCCGCTGGCTGGTCTATTCGGCCGGCCCCGACAACAATGTTTTCGGCGGGCTGAACAGCAACAACACCGCGATCTGGAATACGACATATCCGACAGCGGTGGCTGCTACCGGCAACCGCTATGTATTCGCCGCGGCGCCGGTACTGACCGTCACAACGACCGGCACACTGACGAAGACCTATGGCGACGATGCGTCGAGCGCCGTAGCGAACTCGAGCTACACGGTGTCCGGTGTGCAGGCCGGCGTCGTCAACGCCTTCCTTGGCGACAGCCAGGCGGCGGTGCTGTCGGGTGTCACCCTCAGTTCAACCGGCTCCGGCGTCAACGCGAACGTGAGCGCTTACGCAATCACCGCGTCGGCGACGGTCTCGGGCGGCTATACCGTGTCCTACGTGAACAACGGTGTTCTCACCGTGACCCCCGCGACGCTGACGGCTACCGGCAACGCGGCGTCGCGGACCTACGGCGATGCCAATCCTGCTTTGAGCGGGAGCATCACCGGATTCAAGAATGGTCAATCGGAGGCGACCTTCGGCGGCGGTGTCTGGAGCACGGCCGCTGACACGAGCACCGGCGTTGGCAACTATGCCATCAGCGGTGCGCTGGCCAACGCCTCGCCGAATTACGTTCTCGTGCAAGCGGTGGCCAACGCAACGGCACTCACCGTAACGCCGCGCGCGATCACGGTGACGGCGGATGCGCAGAGCCGCGTTTACGGCGATGCCAACCCGGCGCTGAGCCATCAGGTCACCACGGGCAACCTGGTCAACGGCGACACGCTGTCCGGCGCGTTGGCAACCGGTGCCAACGGCACGTCGGGCGTTGGCAATTACGCCATCACGCAGAGCACGCTGGCGGCGAGCGCCAACTATACGCTGACCTATGTCGGCGCCGATCTCACCGTAACGCCGCGCGCGATCACGGTGACGGCGGATGCGCAGAGCCGCGTTTACGGCGATGCCAACCCGGCGCTGAGCTATCAGGTCACCACGGGCAACCTGGTCAACGGCGACACGCTGTCGGGCACCCTGGCGACCGGTGCCAACGGCACCTCCGGCGTCGGGGCTTACGCCATCACGCAGAACACGCTGACGGCGAGCGCCAACTATACGCTGACCTATGTCGGCGCCGACCTCACCGTAACGCCGCGCGCGATCACGGTGACGGCGGATGCGCAGAGCCGCGTCTATGGCGAAGCCAATCCGGCGTTGAGCTACCAGATCACCAGCGGCAACCTCGTCAACAACGACACTTTGTCGGGCGTGCTGGCGACAATCGCCGACGGCAATTCGCCCGCTGGCGCCTACGCGATCACGCAAAACACGCTCGCGGGCGGCCCCAATTACACGCTGACTTATGTCGGCGCCGACCTGACCGTTACCCCGGCGCCGATCGATCCCCCCGGCGCCCCTTCGACCGGCAACAATCCGAGCACCTTTAACCCACAGACTCCGGCGAACCCGGTTCAGACCGTGTCGATTACGTTCGAGACGCAGGGTGCCCGCGTCTTCAACATCTCCTTTACGCCGCCGGCCGCCCGCACGGCCGGTACCAATGACGTGGTGACGGCGTCCGGAGGCAACGGCGGCGGCCCTGGCGGCAGCAGCGGCCGGACCTATCCGCCGATCAGCCAGTTCGACGCCAATCAGTACTCTGACTTCAAGCTGCCAGACTTCGCCAAGGACGCGGGCCAGGCGGCCATTTTTGTGATGCTGGCGCGCGCGGCCGATCCGGAGAATGCCGCCTCGCACATGATCGACAAGTTCTGGAACAACTCGGCGCCGGTCTGGGCCGCGCCGGGGACTTTGGCCGGCAGGATCACGTTTACCGACGACGCCGGCAACCCGGTTGCGCCCGTCGGCAATGCCGGTCGGCCCGTCATTCCGGGTGTCACGGATATCGCGGGCCTGCTCAAAACGGGCCCTGTGATGATCTCAGGAGGCCAGCCGGCGCGTTGGCTGCTGGCCACCGCGATCAGCGCGGACGGGAAAGGGATCGTGGCCAACGATCCGGCGACAGGAAAGCAGGTGCTGCTGACCTACGATGCGGCGGCCAAGTCAATTGGCGGACTCGTCGGCACGTTCGAGGGCGGGCGCCTGAATCCCGTGGCGTCGAGCGATGCTGGCAATCTCGTGTCGGAGCTGCAGGGTTTCAATGCGACTGGCTTCATCGCGGTGATAGTCCGCTGACCTGTCGGCTCCCGCGTTCAGTCCGCGATCTGCGCCCGCCGGCCAGGACGCGTGCATTGTTCTGGTGACGGGCCGTGGTCGGCAAGAGAAGCAAGACACAGCGCCGCCGGCGCGCCGCTGCTTGGATGTATTTCATTCTCGCGTGCGGCCGTGAAGAAGAAACGCCCGCTGCTCAGTGCTATTTCGACGTGCGGTCTGCGGTCATCCCTTAACGGCCGGGATGCAGCCCGCATTCCTTCTTGGTCTCGTCTTCCCACCACCAGCGGCCGGCGCGCTCCGGCTCGCCCGGGCGTAGCGCGCGCGTGCAGGGCGCGCAGCCGATCGAGGCGAAGCCCTTGTCATGCAGCGCATTCACCGGAATGCCGTTCGCTGAAATGAAAGAAGCGACGTCGCCGCGCGACCAGTCGAACAGCGGGCTAAGCTTGACGAGGCCGTGCGCCTTGTCGGCCGAGATCAACGCCATGTCCTGCCGGTTGGCCGACTGATCGGCGCGCAGTCCGGTGATCCACGCCGCTGAATTTGCCAGCGCGCGATCGAGCGGCTCGACCTTGCGCACGAAACAGCAGGCCTGCCGCGCCTCGCGGCTTTCGTAGAATCCGTTGATGCCCTGACGCTCGACAAGCGCTTCGACTTCGTCGTGGCGAGGATAGTAGGCTTTGATGCGGAGGCCGAAGTGGCGTTCTGTCTCGGCCCAGAGATCGTAGGTCTGCGGAAACAGCCGGCCGGTGTCGAGGGTGACGATGTCTATGTCGAGGCCGGCTTTGGCGATCATGTGCAGAATGGCCTGATCCTCAATGCCGAAGCTGGTGGTGAAGACCATCCGGCCGTCGATGGAGTGGCGCAAGGTGGCCAGCCGCCCGGCGGCGGTTTGCTCCGCGAGGCGCGGCAGCAAGGCAGCGGCGCGGCTCTGCAACTCTTCGGCATTGGGCGTGCGGATGTCGCCTGCAACGGGCGTCAGTTCGACGGCAATGCCGCCGCCGGCAATGCGGCCCTCCACCTCGATGGCGAAGCGTCCGGTCAGAGGATTATTCGCGAAGGTGTCGAGTGCGGCAGGCTTGGCCAACACGATATCGATTTCGCCAATGCGGTTCTGGCCGATGGCCTCGACGCCGGCCGATTGCAGGTCGGCCGGATCGAGGGCCTCGACGATGGCGGAGACTTGGCCGCGGATTTCTGCCGTGCCGGAGCGCAACACGATCGGCGTGCCGGCCGCCAGCTGCGTGGGATGCAACCAGAAGACCCGCGCGCGAAGGCCGTTGACGATGGGCGACGGCGCCGCGACCGGCGCGATGATGTGACCGCGCTCGATGAAGAGCTCGCGGTCAAGGGTTACGCCGACCGAGCGGCCGGCTTCGAGAATCGATGGCGTATCCGCCGCCCGGGCGACCGGCCAGCTTTCGATGGATTTGACGCGCGCCACCTTGTTGCCCGGTTGAACGACGATCTCGTCGCCGACCGCGATGCGGCCGCTCTCTATGCGGCCGGCGACGATGCGCCGGTCGTCGAATTTGTAGACCGCCTGAACGGGCAGGCGCAGGTCGAGGTCCCGCAGCGGCGGCGCCACCGAGAACCGGTCGAGCGCTTCGGCGACGGTCGGACCCTCGTGCCAGCCAATGGCCGGCGTCTTCACCGTAATGCCGTCGCCCTCGCGAGCCGAGATCGGCACGATGGCCACCGGTTCGATATCGAGCGCGCCGAGATAGGCGCCGATATCGTCGGCGATCGCGCGGTAGCGCTCGGGGCTGTAGCCAACCTTGTCCATCTTGTTGATGACCACAGCGGCCTGCCGGATGCCGAGCAGGTGCAGCAGATAGCCGTGCCGGCGGGTTTGCTCGCGCACCCCTTCGATCGCGTCGATGAGGAGGAGGGCGGCGTCTGCCTGTGCCGCGCCGGTGATCATGTTGCGCAGAAATTCGATGTGGCCCGGCGCATCGATGAGGACGAAATCGCGGAGCGCGGTGCGGAAACGGATCTGGCTGGTGTCGATGGTGATGCCCTGGTCGCGTTCGGTCTGCAACGCATCGAGAAGGAACGACCATTCGAACGGCATACCCCGCCGCGCGCTCATGGCCTTGAGGCTCTCGAACTTGCCGTCGGGCAGGCTGCCGGTTTCGTAGAGCAGCCGGCCGATCAGGGTCGATTTGCCGTGATCGACATCGCCGACGATGACGATGCGGGGCGCCTGCCGCTCCTGAAGGTTGGTGACGGCCTGGGGCGAGACAAGAACGTTCATGGTGGGCTGACCTTAGAGATAGCCGGCAGTGCGCAACCGCTCGAAGGCGTCCTCGGATTCGTGATCCATGGCGCGGCCGGAGCGTTCGGGCACTTTGGTGGAATCGAGCTCGGCGATGATTTCGTCGATCGACGTGGCGTCCGACACGACGGGAAAGGTGATGTCCATGTCGCCAAGCGACCGGTAGCGTTTGCCGTTCTGGCTCAGGTAGAGCGGAATGATCGGGATGTTTTCGCGCCGCGTATAGGCCCAGATATCGGCCTCGGTCCAATGCAGGATCGGGTGGATGCGCAGATGCGCGCCCGGCGGCGGCGAGGCGTTGAAGTGGTTCCAGAATTCCGGCGGCTGGTCGCGGACGTCCCAGATGCCTTCGGCGCCGCGCAGCGAGAACACGCGCTCCTTGGCGCGGGTCGGCTCTTCGTCGCGGCGGATGCCGGCGATTACACCGTCGAAGCTGTGCTTGGCCAGGGCGCGCTTGAGCCCTTCGGTCTTTCGTGCGGCCGAACGTGCTGCGGGAGGCAAGGACGGGTCGATGGCGTCGATCGGGGGGCATTCCTCGGCGATGAAGTCGAGGCCCCACTCCTTCGCGTAACGGTCGCGAAAGGCGTACATCTCGGGGAATTTCTTGCCGGTGTCGACATGCATGGCCGGGAAAGGCACGCGGCCGAAGAAAGCCTTGCGCGCCAGCCAGATCATCACATTCGAGTCTTTGCCCAGCGACCAGAGCAGCGCGAGCTTGTTCAGCCGGGCAAAGGCCTCGCGCAGAATGAAGATGCTCTGTGCCTCTAGTTCATCGAGACGTTCCATCGGACACCGATCCATACCCCGAACGGCGTCGTGCGGACTGGAAACGAAGGAAACGTCTCTGGCGGGCGCGGCGTGTCATCGGAGAAACACGAGTGGGAAGCGGCGATTGCGCGCGTTCCATGCAAGTTGTTTTATACGTGAATCTGCAGTGGTCAATGAACCGCCTGATATAATTGCATATTTGGAAGTATCTTCCGGGGCCCGTGATGAGCGGAGAAGCGTCATGCTTCGGCGCGGCGCCGGGTAGCCGAAATTTTCGCCCTTTTCGCGGGCCTTCGCGCCGCTCGTGGCGTTGAATGCGGGGCGACCAAGAACATCCGGCGCCGGGCATGGTTATCGCCCGGCAAACGGGCTGCGAAGACGTAGGCGAGGTTGGTCGCTCCGGCGGGCCTGACGAAAAAATATCGCCGTTATGGCCCGGCGGACGATGGTTTCCTTCTTATTTCGGCGGTTCTATTGCCTGTCTCCTCGCGGGCCTTCTATCTAGCAACTTCAAGCAATTGCGGGCATTAGGCGGCTTGCTGCCACGCCCCGACGCAGTGAGTTGTGCGATGGCAGTGGTGCAAATCCCGAAAACGGCGCCGTTCGGCGACGAAGACATCGCGCTCCTCAATCAGGTCGTCGGCGGGGCTACCGCCACCCAGCGCGCCTGGCTGGCGGGCTTTCTCGCTGGTGTCGAGTCCGTCTCGGGGGAGGTCGTCGAGATCGCGGCACCTGCGGCCGTGGCCGCCGAGCCGCTGACCATCGTCTTCGCGACCGAATCCGGTAACTCCGAGCGCCTGGCCAGCGACATTGCGCGCACCGCCCGCAAGAGCGGTCTCAAGCCGTCGGTGATCGATCTCGCCGATCTCGAGATGGCGAGCCTGAAATCGGCTAGGCGGCTGGTTTTCGTGGCGGCGACATGGGGCGAGGGCGAGCCGCCGTCGCGGGTTGCCGCCAAATACAATGAACTGATGACGGCGGATTTCGGACGGCTCGATGGCGTGGAATACGCCGTGCTGGCGCTGGGCGATACCGCCTATGCCGAATTCTGCGCGATCGGCCGCAAGATCGACGAGCGCCTCGCGGCTCTGGGCGGCAAGCGCGTGGTGGATCGCGTCGATTGCGACCTCGATTTCGAAAAGCCGGCGGCGGCCTGGACGGAGAAGGCGGTCAAGGCGCTGGCTCCGCCGGAAGCGGCACGCGGCAAGATCATTCCCGTCGAATTCGGCAAGGCCGCCGCGGTTAAGCCCGACATTGTCGAGGCCGAGATTGTCGAACTGACCAATCTCAACTCATCCCGCTCCGACAAGGAGACGGTGCATCTGGCCTTGCGCTTCACCGACACGGTGCTGCCCTACGAGCCGGGCGACTCGCTCGATCTCTATGTCGATAACGATCCGGCCGAGGTGGATGAACTGCTGAAGGCCGCGGGGCTGTCCGACGACAAGGCGTTGCGCGACGAATTGATCTCACAGCGTGACATTCATACGCTATCGCTCAAGAGCTTTGAGACTTACGCCACCGTGACGGGCCATCAATACGTCAAAGCCCTGATCGAGAGCGGCGAAGCCCGCGACTGGATCCAGGACCGCCAGCTCATCGATCTCGTCTCGAATTTCCCGATCGCCGTGACCGCAGAGCATTTGCGCGCCGTGACGCGCACGCTGGCGCCGCGCGCTTATTCGGTGGCGTCTTCCCGTCGCGAAAACGAGGACGAAGCCCATCTGCTGATCTCCGCCGTTCGCTATGAGACGCATGGCCGCGCCCGCAAGGGCGTGGCGTCGAACTACATCGCCTTGCGGCGCAAGCGAGGCGACAAGGTCCGCGTCAAAGTGCGCGTCAACAAGCATTTCCGCCCGCCGGCCGACGGCCGCGACATCATCATGGTCGGCCCCGGCACCGGCATCGCGCCCTTCCGCGCCTTCGTGCAGGAGCGCCGCGCGGCCGGCGCGAAGGGCCGCAGCTGGCTATTCTTCGGCGACCGGCACTTCACGCACGATTTCCTGTATCAGCTCGAATGGCAGGAAGCGCTGAAGGAAGGCGACCTGACGCGCATGGATGTCGCTTTCTCGCGCGATCAGCCCGAAAAGGTTTACGTCCAGGACCGCATCTGGGAGCGCCGCCGGGATATCGTCGAATGGCTGGACGGCGGCGCCAATTTCTATGTCTGTGGTGACGCCAAGGCGATGGCCAAGGACGTGCGCGCCGCGCTGGTGCGCGCCTATCAGGACGTCAAATCGCTGAGCGCCGAAGCCGCCGAAGCCGCCGTGGCGCAGATCGAGCGCGACAAGCGCTATCTCACCGACACCTATTAAATCTGTTATCAAGACCGCCCGCGGCGCATGGATGCGCCGCGCGGCTGGCGGGATTCTCACATGACCAAAGACTCAGCCAAAGAGCTGGCGCGCAACGAGTACATCAAGGACGCCAGCGAATATCTGCGCGGTACGCTGACCGAAGGGCTGGATGACGCCATCACCGGCGCGATCGTCGAGGACGATCAGCAGCTCATCAAGTTCCATGGCATGTATCTGCAGGACGACCGCGACCTGCGCGCCGAGCGCGGCAAGAAGCGCATGGAGAAGGCGTTCTCCTTCATGCTGCGCGTGCGCATTTCCGGCGGCGTGGTGACGCCGGAGCAGTGGCTGGCGCTCGACCATGTTGCGCGGACCTATGCCAACGGCACCATGCGCCTGACGACGCGGCAGACCGTGCAGCTGCATGGCGTGATCAAGTCTAACCTCCGCGCAACCTTGCGCGAAATCGACAAGCAGTTGCTCAACACCATCGCGGCCTGCGGTGACGTCAACCGCAACGTGATGGCCAACCCGAACCCGTATCAGTCGCGAGCCCATGGCGTGGCGCTCAAGCTGGCGCAGGACATTTCGGACCATCTGACGCCGAAGACCGCGGCCTATCGCGAGATCTGGCTGGAAGGCGAGAAGATCGCCGGCGGCGAGCCCAAGGACGTCGTCGAGCCGATCTACGGCAAGACTTATCTGCCGCGGAAGTTCAAGACCGTCGTCGCCGTGCCGCCGTCGAACGATGTCGACATCTACGCGCATGATCTTGGTTACATCGCCATCCTCGACGACAGGGGCGAGGTCGTCGGCTGGAATGTCACCGTTGGCGGCGGCATGGGCATGACCCATGGCGAAACCGACACCTATCCGCGCACCGCCGATCTCCTTGGCTATATCAAGCCCGAAGCGGCGCTGCCTGTTGCCGAGGCCGTCGTCACAGTCCAGCGCGACTGGGGCGACCGCACCTTGCGCAAGCATGCGCGGCTCAAATACACCGTCGAAGATCGCGGCCTCGATGCCTTCCGTGCTGAAGTGGAAAAGCGCGCGGGCATCAAGTTCGAAACGCCGAAGCCGTTCAAGTTCACCTCGACCGGCGACCGCTATGGCTGGACCCAGGGCGATGACGGCAAGACGCATCTGACCTTGTTCGTGCAGAATGGCCGTCTGCGCGACGGCGGGCCGGGCGCGCAGCAGATGTCGGCGCTGCGCCAGATCGCGCAGCTCGGCGTCGGCGATATCCGCATCACCGCCAACCAGAATCTTATGGTCGCCAATGTGCCGGTCGAGAAGCAGGCGCAGATCGACGAGATCGCCAAGACCAATGGTTTGCTCGCGCCGTGGTCGGGCCTGCGCCGTAACTCGATGGCTTGCGTGTCGCTGCCGACTTGCGGTCTAGCGCTCGCCGAGAGCGAACGCTATCTGCCAAGCTTGATGGATGCACTGGATGAAAGCCTGGCGCGTCATGGCCTGTCGGCGGACGAGATCGTTATCCGCATGACCGGTTGCCCGAATGGCTGCGCGCGTCCTTATCTCGCCGAGATCGGCCTCGTCGGCAAAGGACCGGGCCGCTACAATCTTTATCTCGGTGCGGCCTTTGATGGCTCGCGGCTGTCGAAGCTCTATGCCGAGAGCCTCGACCATGAAGGCATCGTCAATACGCTCGATCCGGTGTTCGCCGCTTATGCGCGCGAGCGGCAGGCGGGCGAGCATTTCGGCGATTACACCATCCGCGCCGGCTTCGTGGCGCCGACCTCGAACGGCGCCGATTTCCACGTTAACACCGGCGCAAAGCGCAGCGCATGACGATCGTCCCGCGCCAGCCGATGGAGCAGCGCGGCGAGCGCATGGGCGCGCTGGCGCGTCTGCCTGTGTTCTTCGCGCTGTCCGGACGGCGGGCGCTGGTGTCCGGCGGCAGCGCTGCCGCGGCCTGGAAGGTCGAACTTCTGCTGGCGAGCGGCGCTCGTGTCGTCGTCTGTGCGGAGGAGGTCGGCGAGGAGATGCAGGCCGTCATCGGCGCGGCGTCGCCCGATACGGTGACTTGGCACGGACGCGGGTGGCAGACAGCGGATTTCACCGGCGCGGCGCTGGCGGTCGGCGCTTGCGACGACGAGGATGATGCCGCGCGTTTTGCCGTGGCGGCGCGTGCCGCGGGCGTGCCGGTGAACGTGATCGACAAGCCCGATTATTGCGATTTCTCCTTCGGTTCGATCGTGAACCGCTCGCCGCTGGTGGTGGGTATTTCGACCGACGGCGCCGCGCCGGTGTTCGCGCAGGCTGTCCGCGCCAAGATCGAGGCCGTGCTGCCGCATGGCTTTGCGGCCTGGGCGGCGGCGGCCCGTTCCTGGCGCGCGCGCGTCAAGGAGGGTGGTCTGTCGTTCGCGGGCCGCCGCAAGTTCTGGCAGTTGTTCGCGGGGCTGGCGATTGCCAATCCCGGCCGCACGCCGGCGGACGATGACCTGACATCGCTTATCGACAATGTCGGCAGGCTTGGTCCCGCGGCGGATGCCGGATCGGTCACGCTGGTCGGCGCCGGCCCCGGTGATCCGGAGCTGCTGACGTTGCGCGCCGTGCGCGCACTGCAGACCGCCGATGTCATCCTGTTCGACGATCTCGTCTCCGGCGAAGTGCTCGACTTCGCCCGACGCGAGGCGCGCAAGATTCTGGTCGGCAAGCAGGGGCACGGCCCGTCCTGCAAGCAGAGCGACGTCAACGACATGATGGTGTCGCTGGCGCGGCAGGGCCGTCATGTGGTCCGCCTCAAGGGCGGCGATCCGTTGATCTTCGGCCGGGCAGGCGAGGAAATCGAGGCCTGCCGGGCGGCGAACATCCCTGTTGAGATCGTTCCCGGCATCTCGGCCGTTCAGGGCGCGGCGAGCCGGCTCGGCGTGTCGCTCACCGGACGTGGCAAAGTGCGCCGGCTGCAGCTTGTCACTGGTCACGCGGCCAACGGCCAGTTGCCGGACGACATCGACTGGCGGAGCATTGCGGACGGCGCTGCCACGACGGCGATCTACATGCCGGTGAAGACTCTGGCCGCTTTTGTCACACGCGCCATCGCGGCGGGTCTGGACGCGGAGATGCCCGCGGTGGCGATCGCGAATGCAACGCGCCCGTCCGAGCGGCGCGTTGTATCGACCATCGGCCAGTTGCAGGACGACATCGTCGCGACGCAATTGACGGGGCCGGTGCTGGTTATTGTCGGCAAGGTTCTCGATGCGGTGGTGTCCGCGCAGGTTCATGTCAGCGAGGCATCTATTCGCGGCGTTTGCTAAAGAGTGGCTTTTGGGCGCTACGCGGCGTCACGCCGGCGACCGCGATTTTACCGCGAAACATCGGAACTTCTTGGGGCTTGCGATTGAGCCAGACTGGTCACAGAAGCAGCCGTGCCGGTTTGTATTCCAGTCGTGGATAGATTTTCCATCTGCTCGCCGCGTCTTGTGATCCGCCCGGCCACCCGTCTCGTAAGATACCTGTGTGTTTCCGCCAACAGGAGGTCTGACGTGGCGGTCTATCTGGTCATCTACGTGCTGATCCTTGCCGTTTTCGTGGTCCTGGACGGCATCTGGCTGTCGCAAATGGGCCAGGCACTCTACAAGCCGGTATTGGGGGACATTCTTGCCGAAAACGTGCGCATCGCACCGGCCGTTGTCTTCTATCTGATCTATCCGTTAGGTATCGCGGTGTTTGCGGTCGTGCCGGCCTTGCGGACCAATTCGCTGCAATACGCCCTTATTTACGGCGCGCTGTTCGGCCTGTTCGCCTACGCCACCTACGATCTCACCAATCACGCCACGCTGCGCAACTGGTCGTCCACAATCACCTTGATCGATCTCGCCTGGGGCACATTTGTCACCGGGCTGTCGGCGACGCTCGCGTTTCTCGCCAGCCGCGCGGTAATGGCGCATTTCGACATCAAGCTCTGATCGGCTGACGCCGATCAGGCCGGCGTCAGTCGGTAGTGGCTGACGCCCCAGATATTGCCCTTGTCGTAACCGAACAGCCCTTCGGTCGCCAGGAAGAACAGGCGCCAGCGGCGTTGCCACAGGCCGGCGTCCTTGCCGTAGACATCCGCCAGGATCGTGCGGATCGCGCCGGCATTGTCGTCGAAATTCCTGAGCCACAGCCGTGCCGTGTCGCGGTAATGTGTGCCGCTCCAGCGCCAATCCTGCTCAACGCGCAGCACATCGCTGAACTGGCGAATGAAATCGTGGCTGGGCATGATGCCGCCGGTGAAGAAATGCTGGGCGATCCAGTCGGTCTTGTCGTTTCGGTCGAACCGGTAGGGCGCCTGGCTGTGGGTGAAGACGTGCATGAAGAAACGGCCGTCTTCGGCAAGCCACGAGCGGACGCGCTCGAGCAACCGCCGCCAGTTCACCATGTGCTCGAACATCTCCACCGAGACGATGCGGTCGAAGCGGCGGTCCGGCGTGAAGGCGTTCATGTCCGCCGTCAGGACCGTGAGATTGACGAGACCTTCGGCCCACGCCCGGCCTTCAATGAAGGCGCGCTGCGAGTGCGAATTGGAGACGGCGGTGATCTGCGCGGCCGGATAATGCCGTGCCATCCATAAGGACAAGGAGCCCCAGCCGCAGCCGAGTTCGAGAATGGATTGTCCGTCGGCAAGACCGGCATGAGCGGCGGTCTCCGCCAGCGCCTGCTCCTCGGCGATAGCCAGATCGTCGGCAGCGGATTTGAACAGGCAGCACGAATATTTGCGTTGCGGGCCCAGCACGAGGTCGAAGAACCCGGCCGGCACTTCGTAGTGCTGCGCATTGGCGTCTTCGACATGCTCGGCGATCGGCAGCGCGGCGGTCAGGCGCGCGAAGTTGCGATTGGCGGCGCTGCCCTGGCTCGCCAGCTTGCGATGGGTGCGGCCGCACAGCGCCGCGATACCAAGCCGGACCAGCGGATCGGGGATCGGGGCCGACTCGACGAATTGCGTCGCCAGCGTGATGGCGTTCATGATCGTCTCCCGGGCGGCAACGGAAAGAAAGCGCTGGTGCGCGCCTGATAGTCGCGGAAGGCCTGCCCGCGCGTGCGCAGCATGTGCGCCTCCAGCGGCGGAATGCCGGAGACATGGACCAGCAGCCAGTACATGCAGGCCGGCGCCAGAAGCGACAGCCAGCCCAAGCCGTAGCCTCCATCAAGACTGATCGCGAGGAGTGGATAGGCTAGCCAGCCAAGCCATTCGAAGAAATAGTTGGGATGGCGTGACCACGACCATAATCCTGCGTCGCAGACACGGCCTTTGTTCTGCGGATCGGATTTGAATGCGTGCAACTGCCGATCGGCAACGCCTTCGCCGATGATGGCGACGGCCAGCACGATGATCGCGACGATATCTTGAACGCGGAGCAGCGGGGCAGGATTATGCGCGGCGAGGAACACGGCCAGCACCAGCGGGATTGTCACCCATGCCTGCTTCTGCAACAGCCAAAACATCTGGCGCCGCGCGTCGCTACCCCAGTTGCGCGTCATCTCGGCATAGCGTGGATCATCGGTCATGCGGCTGCTACGCGAGGCGATGTGGAGGCCAAGGCGGGCAGCCCACACGGCGATCATCGCGGCCACGACAATTTGGCGCGATCCGATGGCTTCAAATGGCGCCAGCGCGCTCACAAATCCGACAGCGCCGAGGCCGAAGGTCCAGATCGTATCGACCCAGCCGGAATTGCCAGTGCGTTGCTGCACCAGCCAGGCGCCGGCCATGATCACGGACAAAGCGATGGCGCTCGATAAAAGCGCAAGGAAGAACTGGGCCACCGTCATGACTATCGGACCCCAGCGGGATTGCGGATGAAGTCCGACACGTCGGCGAGAACGGGCGCAAGGAAACGCAGCGCGGGTGCAAACGCGCCGACAAGACTGAGGTGTCCGACCTTTGGGTAGTGTAACTCCTTCACCCGGTTGCGGTGGCCGCGAATGTGCGCGGCGAGGCGCTTGGTATTGCCAGGGCTGACCACGCTGTCCTTGCGCGGCGCGACGAGGAGGGCCGGTGGAGCGCCATGGGTCACGTAACGGATCGGCTGGGTATCGATGCGGTCGGCGCCGCCGAATATGGTCTGGAGGATCGGGTCGACGACGGGGAGAAAGTCGTAAGGGCCTGCGAGACCGGCAAGGCCGGCGATATCTGTCGACGGATGCAGATCGACACCGCCCAGCCAGCGCTTGTCGAAGGTCAACATCGCCGCGATATAGGCCCCGGCCGAGTGGCCCATGACAACAAGGTGGCGCGGATTGCCGCCCCATCGGTCGGCATTGTTCCGCGCGAAATGCACCGCTTGCGCGGCGTCCGCGAGGAAGTCTGGAAAGCGCCCCTGCGGATAGACCCGATAATCGGGGATGATTGTCACAAAGCCCTGGCTTGCGAGCGAGGCGCCGACAAAGCGGTAGGTCTCGCGCGCACCGCTCTGCCAGCTGCCGCCATAAAAGAAAACCACCAGCGGCGCCGGCGGGCCGGAGCGCGATATAGGCATATATACATCGAGCAGACCGCGCGGGCCCGGCTGATACGGAATGTCCGCATGGAGCTGCCACCCGTCACGTGGCTGCAGCGCATTGAGAATGCCGGCGGCCGAGACCCTCCGCGTCATGCAACGGTGGACCAGGCCGCTCGAACTCGACCCCGATGCTGAGTTGATCGCGGGCGATGCCAATACGCGCCTCTTACAACCGGACGAATGGATTGAGCAGCGCGCCGACAATGCCGCTGAGCTTGAGCCGGCCTTCGAGCGCGACCAGACAGATGCAGGTCTCTCCCTTGCCGACAACAGGACGGTGCTCGGTGTCGTCGTCGGCTTCCTCGAAGTCGCCTGCGAAAAAGTCGCCGCCTTCGTGGTGGAAGGAACCGACGAGAATGGAGGTCAGCTCGCTGCCTTCATGCGTATGCTGCGGCAGCCGCGTACCCGGTGTGGCTTTCAGAAGGAAGACGCGCACCTTGTCGGACTCAGGCAACAGGATCGGACGCATTTCCACGCCCGGTCCGACCCAACGCCAGCGCCCCATCTCGTAAGGCTTGAGGCAAGCGGGCATGCCCGGTTCATCGGACGCCGGTACAGCGGCCGTCGCGGCGCGAGCAGGGGACACGCGCTCGATCCGCGCCATGGTGTGCGCCAGCGCGTCCGGTGACATCGGCATCGGCGTCAGATCCTCGAGCATGACCCCGGCGACCTGCTCGACGCCGCGCACGAAGCTGCGGCACGCGGCGCAGCGTTCGAGGTGACTGGCGACGACGAGCCGCCGGCCGAGATCAAGCGTTCCCGCGGCATAAGCGGCCAGTGCTTCGTCGGAAGGATGATGCTGGATCGTCATGACAGATCACCCACGAGATCCCGCAGCTTCGCCATCGCGATCCTGATGCGGGATTTCACAGTGCCCAATGGGATGCCGAGCGTCTGCGCAATCTCGGCATGCGGTTGGTCCTCGAAGAAAGACAGTTCGATCACCTTGATCTGCTCGGGCGGCAGTTGCCGCAATGCTTGTCTTACGCGTTCGCCGCGCTCGGCGTCCGACATGGTCTCATCAGGCGCCGCCGCCTCATCGATCGTGTCGGGCATGTCGTCGCCGACGGACACGTCGCGCCACTGCTTACGGAAACGATCGGTCCGTAGATTGCGAGCGATCGTAAAAATCCAAGTCGCGGCGCTGGCCCGCGTCGCGTCGAAGGTGTCGGCCTTGCGCCAAAGCGTGAGCAGAGCCTCCTGCGCCAGTTCGTCCGCCTGAGCCTCGTCGGTACCGGCCCTCACCAGATAGGCCTTGATGCGCGGCGCGAAGTGATCGAACAGCGCCGCGAAGGCCGCACGATCTTGGTGTCGGGCGACAGCCACGATCATCTGTGAAAAATCGAGCTCCGCCAACGCCTTGTCGTCCATCGCCATACGCTTGATCCGCACCGCCGGCGGCCGCCGCGACGATGCCAGTTGCCCGAGCGAGGGGGCCATGAAAGGAGCAAGCCGATGGGCGCGCATACCGCCAATACGGCCGGATCCTCACTTTGGATCACGCCCAGCCGGTGATCCAACGCCGCTTTTATCGCGTATTCCATCGGCACGCAGCCCGGATCCCAGTGGCGGCGAAGCGAGGATGGGAAGCGCCATGTCCGCCGGACCGCGACTGAAGATTGCCGTGATAGGAACCGGTATATCGGGCTTGTCCGCCGCGTGGCTGTTGCAGCGGCGCCACGACGTTACGGTTTACGAGCGGGCGCCGCGGCTGGGCGGACACTCGAATACCGTGGACGTTGAACTTGGTGATCGCGCCGTTTCCGTCGATACCGGTTTCATCGTCTACAACCCGCCGAACTATCCGAATCTGACGGCGATGTTCGATTATCTCGGCGTGCCGACCAAGCCGTCCGATATGTCCTTTGGCGTCTCGCTCAATGGCGGCGACCTCGAATATTCCGGCAGCGATCTTTCTGGCCTGTTCGCGCAGAAGCGCAACCTGCTGCGGCCGCGCTTCCTGTCGATGCTGCGCGATTTGTTGCGCTTCTATCGGGAGGCACCGGGGGCGGCGGCCGCCCTGGACGATCCCGCAATCACGCTCGGCGATTATCTGCGGCAGGGTGGCTATGGCGACGCCTTCTGCCGCGATCATCTGCTGCCGATGGCGGCGGCGATCTGGTCGGCACCGCCGGAGAAAATGCTCGACTATCCGGCCGCTGCCTTCATTCGCTTCCACGCCAATCATGGCCTGCTGCAGATCGCCGACCGGCCCGAATGGCGCACCGTGGATGGCGGAGCCAAGGTTTATGTCGAAAAACTCATCGCGGCCTTTGTCGATCGCATCCGGCTCGATTGCGGCGCCGTGTCGGTGCGCCGCACCCCCGATGGCGCTGTCGTGTGTGATGGAGCCGGCCATGTCGAGCATTTCGATCATGTCGTGTTGGCGAGCCATGCGGATCAATCGCTGGCGCTGCTCGAGGACGCCGATGACCTGGAACGCAGCATCCTGGGCGCGTTCCGTTACAGCCATAATCTGGCGGTACTGCACACCGATACGCGCTTCATGCCGAGGCGCCGCGCTGCCTGGTCGAGCTGGAATTTCATCGGCGACCGTGACGCCGATGCCGGTGTCTGTGTGACCTACTGGATGAACCGGCTGCAGTCGATCGCCGGCGCGCCGGACATGTTCGTCACGCTCAATCCGCCGGAGCCGCCGCACGCCGGTACGCTGCTCCACAGCGAGGTCTACGAGCATCCGATGTTCGATGCGCAGGCGATACGCGCGCAATCCGAGCTGTGGTCGCTGCAGGGGCGAGGGAATACCTGGTTCTGTGGCGCCTATTTCGGCGCGGGTTTCCACGAGGACGGATTGCAGGCCGGTCTCGCAGTGGCGGAAGCGCTGAGCGGCGTGCGCCGGCCGTGGCGCGTTGCCAACGAATCCGGCCGGATCCATATTCCGCGGCCAGCCGCCCGTGCGGTCTCGGAGATGGCCTGATGGCAGGCCCGGACAAGTTGCAGTCGGCGCTCTATGTGGGTTCCGTGATGCACCGGCGCCTGTCGCCGCGTAGGCACTGCCTGCGTTATCGCGCCTTCTGGATGCTGATCGATCTCGACGAGGCTGGCGATCTCGATCGTCGTCTGTCGCTGTTCTCGCGCAATCGCTTCAATCTTTTCAGCTTCCGCGACACGGACCACGGCGACCGTCAATCTGCATCGCTGCGCGGTTATGTCGATCGCGTTCTCGCCGAACACGGCATCGACTGCAATGGCGGCCGTATTACGCTGCTGTGCATGCCGCGCATTTTCGGCTATGTCTTCAACCCACTGAGTATCTACTTCTGCCATCGCGCTGACGGTTCACTGGCGGCGCTGCTCTACGAAGTGCGCAACACTTTCGGCCAGATGCACAGCTATCTGCTGCCGGTATCCGGTGACGTTTCCATGGTGCATCAGCATTGCGCCAAGGAGTTCTATGTCTCGCCGTTCCTCGACATGGACATGACCTATGATTTTCGTGTCGCGCCGCCGGGCGAGCGCGTCTCGGTGGTGGTGGCCGCCGCCGGTAAACGCGGCGCCGTGCTGGTCGCTTGCCTGACGGGCGAGCGGCGAGCGCTGACCGACCGGGCGCTGGCGGCGGTTTTTCTCAGTCTGCCCTTGATGACGGTCAAAGTGATGGTTGCCATTCACTGGGAAGCTTTGAAAATCTGGTGGAAGGGCATGCGTCTTTATCCGCGGCCGCCCGCGCCGCGCCATGCGGTGACGGCCGGGGCTGCAACGACGAGCGGGGATACGCGATGAGTTCTTTCGACGCCATCGACGAAACGATCACCGCGCCACGCCTTGCCGCACGTTTCATCCGTTCGCTGGTACCGCAGCCTTGCTTCGGCTCGCTGAAGGTCATTATGCCGGCGGGCCAGCGCATCGAGTTGCGGGGCCCGCTCGCCGGGCCGGAAGCGGTTCTGGTCGTCAAACGTTGGCGCGCACTATGGAAACTGCTGCGTGGCGGCGAAATCGGCTTCGCCGAAGCCTTCATCGAAGGCGACTGGACGACGCCCGATCTGACGCAACTTCTCGAATGGGCGCTGCGCAATGAGAAGGCATCCGGCGTCTATCGCGGGCATGTCGGGGCGAGGTTGATGCGGCGCCTCGCGCACGGCCTGCGCGCCAACACGAAACGCGGCAGCCGCCGCAACATCGCCGCGCATTACGACCTCGGCAATGATTTCTACAAGCTGTGGCTTGATCCCAGCATGAGCTATTCGTCGGCGGTGTATGCAAACCCAGACGAGACGCTGGAGCAGGCGCAGCAGCGCAAGCTCGACCGAATCGTCGCATTGCTCGACAATCCCGACGACAAGGGCGTGCTCGAGATCGGCTTCGGCTGGGGCGGCGTCCTGGAGCGGCTGGCCGGCAACCATAATTGCCGTATGACCGGGTTGACGCTGTCGACCGAGCAGTTGTCATTCTCGGGCGCTCGGCTCGGCAAGCTGGACTTGTCCGCTGACCTGCGTCTGCAGGATTACCGCGATGTCGAAGGGAAATTCGATCGCATTGTCTCGATCGAAATGCTGGAGGCGGTCGGCGAGAAATATTGGCCGGTCTACTTCCGCAAGCTGCGCGCCTGCTTGAAGCCTGGTGGCACCTGCGTCTTGCAAGTCATCACCATCGACGAAGCCCGCTTTGCCGACTATCGGGCCCATCCGGACTTCATCCAGGCCTACGTTTTCCCCGGCGGCATGCTGCCAACCAAAACCGCGGTGCGCGAGTCGGCCATCGCAGCCGGCTTCACGCTCGGCGCCGAGGAGGCATTCGGTCAGTCCTATGCGCTGACACTGCGCGAATGGCGCAAGCGTTTCCTGGACAAGGCGAGCGACGTTTCAGCGCTCGGTCTCGACAGCCGTTTCAGGCGCATGTGGGAGTACTACCTCGCCTATTGCGAGGCGGGATTTCTTTGCGGCTCGGTCGATGTCAGCCTGATTCAGCTCAAGGGTTGAACGACGCCCTTGATCTGTTCCAGCAGGAACATGTGACTTTTTGGAATCATTGGCCGCGCATGGTCGCCTGTGTCTACAGTCTCGGCGCGAGTATTGCCGCGGCCCTGGGGCGGGCGAGGTAGGCCGTCCCTATAACGCCGCGACCCATTTTCCAACCAGCGTTTGATAGTCGTTTACTTCAGTAGAAACCATCGCGTTGTTTCGCAGCGCCGTGACCGATCGAACCAGTTTTTCTCCGGGCCTCGCTGACAACGACAGGACAGGTGTCAGTGCGCAAAGCCAGACGACACTGGCGGTGAGCCCACAGTCCGCCAATCCCGGTTGCGCGCCGAGCGCGTAGGGGCCCTCATTATCGAGCGCCGCTTCGAACAGATTGAGCGCCGCTGTGATCCGCTCATCGGCCGTAGCGAGCGCCTTCGTATCGCGCGTCGCAGCTTTTGCGGCGGGAAACAGGGACCGGATATGCGGTTCGAGACGCATGTCGCACCAGCGCGACAACATACGCGTTCGAGCCCGTAGCCTCGGCTCGGACGGAAGCAATGGCGCACCAGCATGAATGTCGTCGAGATATTCGACGATGGCATCGGATTCCGCGAGTACAAAATCGGCGTCGACGAGTGCGGGAATGGTGCCGGCTGGATTGATGGCGCGGAATTCCGCCGAGCAATACGTGCCGCCCGGAGGTGCTCGTCGCTCAACGGTCGTGCGCTTGAGGGCGATGGCCAGGCGGAGCTTGAAGCTGTAAAGTGATACTGGAAGTTCGTAAATGAACATGTCGAGAAGCCCGGTTATGCGCCTTGAATTGATGACGTCGTCAGCCGTGAAGTCCTATCTTAGCAAACGTACCGGGATCGTCATTCCGATCGGCACCACTGAACAGCATGGTCCGGACGGCCTTATCGGCACCGATTTCCTGTGTCCCGAAGCCATCGCGCGCCGCTTCGGGGCACGCTCCGGTACGCTGATCGCACCGACGATGGCCTACGGGATGTCCCAGTTTCAACTGGGCTTCGCCGGCAGCGTTTCGCTGCGGCCGTCGACGCTCGCTGCCATGACGCAGGACATCGTTGCGTCGTTCGCCGTGACCGGCTTTACGCGCATCTATTTCCTGAATGGTCACGGCGGCAACCTTGCGCCCTTACGTTGCGGCATTCATGAGTTCTATGCTGCCCGGTCGATGGCAGGCGGCACAGAGCCGGCGCCGGTGCACTGCCGTGTCAGGAGCTGGTGGGAGCTGTCCGCAGCCGACAAGCTCCGCAGGGAGCTGTACGGCAGCAGTGAAGGCTCGCATGCGACGCCGTCCGAGGTCGCGGTAACGATGGCGGCGTATCCCGATGCAATCAGGCCATTCGTCCGCCCCGCGCCACCACCGGTGGCGGACACGATCATTCATGCCGGCGACAACTATTTCGACGCCGCCGATTTCTGCCAACGCTACGCCGACGGCCGCGTTGCCTCCGACTCTGCCCTGGCCACACCCGAGGCCGGGCAGCGACTTTTGGATGCTGCGGTGGACAGTCTCGCCGAAGACTTCGAAGCCTTCTGCGCGTCGGCTTGATCCGCGCCTCAACGCTTCTGTTCTCCCGCGGCGAGCGCCGCTTCCAGCCTGCGGACAAGATAAGACACCGCAACGATGAGAACGAGATACTCGATCACGAGCAGCGTGTAGATTTCGAGTGGCCGGTACTCGATCAAAGTCAGCTCGTTGGCGCGCCGTGTCAGTTCCTGATAACCGACCACTGAAATCAAAGACGACATCTTCAGCACATATACGAATTGATTTCCCAGCGCCGGAAGGATGCGCCGAATGGCTTGCGGCAGGATAACCAGCCGCATCAGTTGCCAGTTCTTCAGACCGAGTGAGCGGCCTGCTTCCCACTGGCCGGCGTGAATGGACTGGATGCCGGCACGGAAAATTTCCGCTTCAAAGGCCGAGTCCGATAGCGCCAGCGAGATGACGCCGGCGGCAAAAACGCCGAACTGGATGCCGGCAACCACCGGCAGACCGTAATAAACCCACAGCAGCAACACGAGCAGCGGAATGGACCGAAAGATTTCGACATAGATGCGGTTGGCATGTCGCAGGTAGGGCCACTTCGACAGCCCGGCTATCGCGACGGCAATGCCGACCACGACGGCGATTGCAATCGAGACGACCGAAATTGAAATCGTCGCCCATAGTCCGTCGGCGAGAAAGAGGAGGTTCGCGATACCCCGCGCATCGAATGGCGAGACGACGTGCCAGCCCCAAGTGTAATTCGAGGATACGCAACCCGACAGCATGAGGGCTGCGAGCGGAATAAGCGCCGCCCGCAGCCCAAATCGTGTGAAATTCGTCATCAGCCCTGTGGCAACCATTTGGTTTCGAGTTCGGCGAAGAAGCCCTCGATCTTCTTCAGCGTCACCCAGGTGTTGAGATAATTGAGCCATGTCACGTCGTCCTGGGCGAGGACATAGCCGAAAGGACGCTTGTTGCGCATCTGTGATCCGTCGATCGTGATCGCAAGCTGTTCATAACGCTTGATCAGCGTCGACGCTTCGACATTGCTGGTGATCGTCACGTCGGCGCGGTTTGCCAGCACTTCCTGGAAGCCGAGAGCGGGGGCCTGCACGGCCTGAATGGTCGCCTTGGGGAAATGCACCTTGGCCTGCTCGTGGAACACGGTGCCGAGGGTAACGGCGACCCTTACTCCGGGGTCGTTGATCGATTCCCAGGTCTTGAACTTGCCGGCGTTGGTCTTGAGCGCCAGCGGCACGGTGCCGGCCTCGATATAGGGAACGGTGAAGGCCGCGGTTTTTGCACGCGCCATGTTTACCGATGAGCCGCCGACGAAGATGTCGTAGCGGTTGGCAGCGATGCCAGCGACGAGCGAGGCCCAGTCGGTGGCGACCCATTCGATCTTCACGCCGAGATCCTTGGCGAGCTGCGTGGCCGCATCGATGTCGAAGCCCTTGTACTCATTCGATCCGGTGTCGCGGAACGACATCGGATTGAAGTCACCGGTGGTGCCGACGCGCACCGAGCCGCGCGCCAGAATTTGCGCCAGCCGGGAGCCGCCGGCGGGCGCGGTCTGCGCCTTGGCTGCCGTGCCGGCTATGGCGGCGACCGCGCTGGCCGCAACGATAGTTTTCGCAAGATCTCGACGCCTGAACATGGAACTGCCTCCTGTTGAACTGTGAATTGTAGTAGCCGATTTCATTTGCGCCGTTCCGCCTGGACAGACAGGAAGCGGACGCGAGGCGTCAGAACCTCCTGAATGCCGTAGCACTGCTCGGCGTCGAAGCTCAGTGAATCGCCGGCGGAAATCTGAAACCGGCGCTCGCCATGCCGGTAGATGGCTTTGCCTTCGAGGACGTAGATCGTAACGCAACCGCTGCCGACATAAGTCGGCGGCGTGGCCTTGCGATGCCGTTTGACGGTGATGAGATGGCTTTCGAATTGCAAATCGGCCCGGCGGTGAAAGCCGAGCACGACGTATTCGTGCGCATGCGCGCCAAGCTGGCGGACCGATTTGAGTCCGGCGCCTTTGCGGACATGCGTGACGTCGGTGACGGTCGATCCCGTATCCTGGAAAAACACGCTCATCGGCACGTTCATGGCCATCGCGAGGCTTTGGACAACACCGAGCGAGGGCAGCACCTTGCCTTTCTCGATGCGCGAAATCATGGCGGCGGAAACGCCGGCCCGCTTGGCGAGGTCGCTTGCGGTCAACCCCTGCTGGCGGCGCAGGGAAAAAATAGCCTTCCCGACCGCCGAGTTGAGCTGTTCGCGCGCCGCCTTCCGACGCGCCGGATGCTTGGCACGACTATCTTTGGCCGCGGCGTTGGCTGTGCCGGTGGCCGACCTGGCAGCCGACTTGGCAGCGGCTTTGCGTGCAGCCGGGCCATTTTTTCTGGCGGTGCTCACAGGCCGATCTCATTTTGCGGGTTCGCGAACAGTGCCGCTAGTTCCGCGTTGCGGGCGAGAATGTCACGGCCTTCCGGAAATCGTTCCGGGTAGAGCCTGCCGTTCTCCCAGACGGGCACATCGTCGATGGCTATCGTTGGGTCGACGACATTCCAGCAAATCTCGCCGGGCGCAAACGCCCCGCAGGTGTGGAAATGCAAAAGACGCGGGTTGCCGAATGCCGACCCGCTCCAGCGCTCCAAATTTTCGAAAGCGCTGCCTTCGTAAACGCATCCTGGATGAATGCCGGCGTGCCAGGAATGAACGAAATCGCGCTCGATGCCAAAGCGGCCCGCGACGAACTCGTAGTGCGCTGTCACGCGGCGTACGGCGTCTCCGGGACCGTCCCAGTCAACGACGCGATTGCCTTCGACCTTTGCGAACACTGGCTCAGCCAGTTTCACACCATATGGCTCGTAGTAACGCGAACCGGTGCCCGCAAGGCAGTGCATGACGGCGACCTTGCCCGAGAAGTTCTGACACGGAACCGGCGAGAATACGGAGATCGGGAAACGCTTGACGGTGACGTCCGAAGACTGAGCCTCTTGCCGTTCGACGGATCCTGCGAAGTCGGTGCCTAGCGGGCAGGTGATGCGAATATGGCGTGCGACACCAACGAGACGGTCGAGGGCGTGCTTCAGGTCGAAAAGGTCGCCATAGCAGGCGCCCGCAAAAGGCGATGCCAGCGCCTTCCGGTCGAGCACATAGCTCACGATTGGCTTTGCGTCATTCGGCATCGCCGTGAAGCGAAGCTGGTCACCGACGCGCGCCAGAAACAGGATGTGATCGGACGTCCGCAGCGCATCTTCTAGGTGCGCGGGCATTGCGTCGATCTCGGGTGAGAAGGGTGTTTGCCGCCGCTCGACCTGGAGGCCGGCCCGCCTCGCGCACTCGGCAATGATCTCGCCGAGGCCATCGTCGTAGTATCCCAGCGCGGGATCTTCCTCGACGATAATCAGCCGTTCGCCGCTCTGCGCCTGCGCGCATGCGCCGAGCAGATTGCGCGCTCCGCGCTCAATGTCGGGCGAAATCATCATCGAACCGGAGTCACATGTTTCCTGACGCATCAAGGTACTTGGGCCGTACTTTACTGTCGATCAAAAAATATATATCCATGCAAGCCCGGTCCGGGGAATGAACTCGTGAAATGCCCATTGTATGGGCAATATCCTTGGCGTTTCGATGCGTGAGAGAGCAAATGTATCTTCGGAATTGTTGGTACGTCGCCGGCTGGTCGCGCGACATCGATGCATCCCTCAAACCGGTGACGATGCTCGGTGAAAAAATTGTTCTCTATCGCGCGGTACACGGGAGCATCGTTGCTCTGGAGGATGCGTGTCCGCATCGCAAACTTCCTCTTTCAAAGGGCATGTTGAAGGACGACCGAATCGTTTGCGGCTATCACGGCCTCACATTCGACGGCACGGGCGCCTGCGTCGCGGCGCCGACGCAGGGGCGCATTCCGACTGCGGCAAAGGTGCGCGGTTATCCAGCGGCGGAGCGTTATGGTTTCGTCTGGCTGTGGATGGGCGATGCCGCGAAGGCTGATCCGGCGCTGATCCTAGACATTCCGAACTATGAGGCCCCGTCCTGGGGCCGCACCGCAGGCGGCGACATGACGATTGCCTGCAACTATTTGTATGTCGTGGACAACCTGCTGGACCCGTCGCATGTCGCATGGGTCCACCTGACGTCTTTCGCCGGCGCCAAGACGGACGACACGCCGCTGAGCACGAAAAAGGTCGAAGATGGGATCGTTGTATCGCGCTGGATGATGGACACCACGCCGCCCAACTATTACGCCAAGCTTGTCAAATTCAACGGCAACGCCGATCGCTTGCAGCATTACGAATGCCGCATTCCGTCGATTGCGATCAACAAGTCGATCTATTCGCCTGCGGGCACAGGCGGCCCCGACAAGCCACTGAACGAACGCAGCTATGTCAACATCTCGTACAATTTCATCACGCCAATCGACGAATCCAACAGTCACTATTATTGGTTTCAGCACCGTAATACCGATCCGGCCGACGAGCGAATTTCCGAAGCCATGAATGCCGGCGCGCGGATGGCCTTCATCGAAGACAAGGATGTACTCGAGGCAGTGCAGATCGGCATGGCGACGCGGAAGACGCCAAATATCGATCTCGGTATCGACGCCGGCGCCTTGCAGTTTCGCAAGTTGCTCAACACGCGCATGGCGGCCGAGCAGGTAAGCTGACGCGATGTCGGAGGGCAAGGCGCATCGGCCGCGCGTTACGTTTTCGGTCAGCAATCGGACGGTCGAGTGGGACGGTTCGTTCGACAATCTGCTTGAATTCGCCGAAGGGCAGGGGCTTAAGCCGCCATATTCCTGTCGCTCCGGCATTTGTAACGGTTGCATGCGCGATATCGTCGGCGAGGTGACTTATGTCGATCGACCGTTACGGATGCCGCCGTCGGGTTGTGCGCTGATCTGTTGCAGCGTTCCGAAGGGCGATATCTCGCTCGATCTTTGAGAATGAGGCGGGCCATGAGTGCCGTTCGCGCTATCGATATGCATTCGCATTATTACGGCGGTCTGGTCGAGGACCTGATTGGCCGTGGAGAGCGTCCCCATGTCACGCGGGCCGCTGACGGGACCATGACGCTTCACGCCATGACGGCGTCGACCGTCATCAAGCCTGGCTATGTCAATCTCGACGCGCGTCTTGATTTCATGAACGCGCGGGGTATTTCGTCACAGTTGCTGACGTTTCCCGGGGCGCTGGGCGTCGATGTCATCCCCGGACAGGCCGTTTTCGATGCCATCGTCAGTTTCAATACCAGGTTGGCCGCGATCTGCCGCCCGAGCGACGGTCGTTTTCACGGCCTTGCCGGACTGCCGCTCGCCGACACGGCTTCGGCGGTGAATGAGATGCGGCGCGTGCGGCGCGAACTGCGGCTCGCGGGCGCCATTCTGCCGGGCAATTACTTTCTCTCGATCGACAATGTGCGAAAGCTCGAGCCGATTTTCGAGGCTGCCAACGATGAGCGCGCACTGATGATGATCCACCCGGGACTCATGGTCGGGGAGGCGCCGCCGGCCGCCTATGCCGACAATAATGTGCAGCGGTCGTCATCGCTGGCGTTGCAGGCGTCGCTGTCACAAATGGGATTGACGGTTGTGGTTGAGCGTCTCGTCGAGCGCTTCCCGAACATCATATTCCAACTCGTCAACCTTGGTGGCACGTTGCCGTTCATCGTCGAGCGTATGGAGGCTGTGGCGTTGTCGCGCGAGCCGTTTACGCCGTTTCCGCGCGCCGCTCTGCGCGGCATGATCTATGATTGCGCCTCGCTCGGGCCGCGTGCCCTGGAACTTGCCGTGAAGGTGTTCGGTGCGGACAGGATCATGATCGGCACCGACTACCCTATTTTCTCGCCCGATGTTGTTCGTGAAGCTGTCGAAGTCGCCAATCTGACCGAGGCAGACCGCAGCAGAATTCTTCACGGCACGGCGTCCGAGGCGTTTGGACGCGTTTACGGATAGGCACGGGCGCGAAATCTGATTGGGCCATTTGGCCTCAGGGCCGATGGCGCTGTTTTTCCTTCTTCTTCTTGAATTTGGGCCGCTTGAACTCGCCCTTCTTGAACTCGGACTTTTTATCCGGCTTGTCGAAGCGTTTTTCCTCGCGTTCGCGCTTTTCGACTGACGCCAGATGCTCCTGCTGCCGTTTCTTGAAATGCGGCTTTGTGGCGTTTCTGTCGGCTTTCTTCTCCAGCGCGCCGCGGTCGCTATCCCTCGATGTCGGGGTGCCGCCGCCCTGCGGTCCCTGCGGCAGCGCTTCGATACGGATATTTTCTTCCGCATCGGGCGCCTGGACCTTGGCGGCGAACTTTTCCGCCACGTTGCCGGATATCTCGAACTCGGTGACGGTGTCGTAAATCTTGATCGCGCCGATGTCGCCCTTGGAAATGCCGCCGCGGCGGCAGATCATCGGCAGCAACCAGCGTGCTTCGGCGTTCTTGCGGCGACCGATGCCGGCTTTGAACCAGACGCTGCCGCCTTCCATGGGACGGCGCAAAGCGCCGCGCTTGCCGGTGTCGCGCAGGCCGGCCTCGTCGCCGGCCGGGAAGTTACGGTCGCGCGAGCGATGCCGCTCGTTGCGATCATCGCGGAAGCGGCTGTCCCTGTCCGGCCCGGGATCGAGGACGTCTTCCGGCGAGGGCAGGCGCGCGCGATAAAGCCGCGCCAAAGCCGATGCGATTTCCTCGGCGGATTTTTCGGCGAGCAGGATGCGCGCCAGAGCCAGATCGTCTTCGCTCGGAGGTTCGGTGAATACCTCATCCTGCATCATGCGCTGCTGATCGAGCTTGCGGATCTCATCGGCCTGCGGCGCGGCGGCCCAGATCGCATTGACGCCGGCTTGCCTGAAGAACATTTCGGCGCGGCGGCGCCGCGAATTCGGCACCAGCAGGACGCTGACGCCTTTCTTGCCGGCGCGGCCGGTGCGGCCCGACCGGTGCTGCATCACTTCCGGATCGTTCGGCAGTTCGGCATGGATGACGAGACTGAGGCCAGGCAGATCGATGCCGCGGGCGGCGACGTCGGTCGCGACGCAGACACGGGCGCGGCCATCGCGCAGGGATTGCAGCGCGGTGGTGCGTTCGTTTTGCGTCAGTTCGCCGGACAGGGCGACCACGAGAAATCCGCGCTCCAGCAGCGCGGCTTGCAGGTGCTTGACGGCGTTGCGCGTATTGCAGAACACGAGTGTGCTCGGCGCTTCATAAAAGCGCAGGATGTTGACCACGGCGTGTTCGGTTTCGTGCGCGGCCACGCGAATGGCGCGATATTCGATGTCGGCGTGACCGGACTCGTCGCCAAGGACTTCGACGCGAAACGCGTCCTTTTGATATTGCTTCGCCAGCGCGACAATGCCGCGCGGCAAGGTGGCCGAGAACAGCAGGGTGCGCCGCTCCGCGGGCGTCGCTTCGAGAAGAAGCTCCATGTCCTCGCGAAAACCGAGATTGAGCATCTCGTCGGCCTCGTCGAGCACGATGGCCTTCAATTCGGACAGATCGAGGCGGTTGCGCCGCAGGTGATCGCACAGGCGGCCAGGCGTGCCGACGACGATGTGCGCGCCGTCCGTGAGCTCGCGCTGTTCGCGGCGCGGGTCCATGCCGCCGACGCAGGATACGACGCGCGCGCCGCAATACTGGTACAGCCAGGTCAACTCGCGTTGGACCTGGATCGCCAGCTCGCGGGTCGGCGCCACGATCAGCGCCAGAGGTTTGCCGGCTCGTGCGAAGCGCTCGGCGCCGTCCAGAAGATCGGCGGCGATCGCGAGGCCATAGGCGACGGTCTTGCCGGAGCCGGTCTGCGCCGAAACCAGCAAATCGCGGCCGGCGGCACCCTCGGCCAGGACGGCTTTCTGGACGGGAGTCGGCTCGGCATAGTTCCGCTCCGCCAGGGCGCGGGCGATTGCGGGGACTTGGGACATAAAGCTCATAGGACCGGTTCTTCAGATTCGCGCACGAAAACGGGAGCGCGGCGGGGTCTAGCCCGCGGTCCTGTCAAAGCGTCGGCATGGGAACGTGCCGTCTATTCCTTTAGGCTTCCGCCGTAAAGGGCGGCTGTGCCCGGGGCCTGAATGGTCGCCGCGCCGCGCCGGCGCCACCACGGCCGGCCGCCTTCAGATCGAATAGCCTATGGCTATGGCTGTTTTTAATAGATATAATCTATCGACACATCGGAGTTGGGTTCTTGATCCCATGATCCGATAACTGCCCCTATTGCCGCCGGCATGTGATCGCGCGGTGGCAAATGAAAAAGCAGCAGGACTGGAATGCGGACATCGCGTCCGAGCTGATCGCGGGGCGCAAAGGGCAGGAGGGCTCCCTCCTGCCGATGCTGCACGATCTGCAGGAGGCCTTCGGCTATATCCCCGAGCCGGTCGAGCCGATGATCGCCGAGGCGCTCAATATCTCGCGCGCCGAGGTGCACGGCGTCGTCACCTTCTATCACGACTTCCGTCATGAACCGGCCGGCCGCCATGTGCTCAAGCTGTGCCAGGCCGAAGCCTGCCAGGCGACCGGCTGCGATGCGCTCGCGGCGCGCGCCGAGGAGAAGCTCGGCGTTGCCATGGGCGAGACCTCGGCCGACGGCCGCGTCACCCTGGAGCCGATCTATTGCCTCGGCCTCTGCTCGGTGTCGCCGGCGGCGATGCTCAATGGCCGCATTGTCGCGCGGCTCGATGAGACCAAGCTCGATGCGCTGCTCGCGGAGGCTTCGCGATGACCGCGCCGATCAATTGCCTGAGAATTTTCGTGCCGGGCGATGCCGCGGCCGTGGCTTGCGGCGCCGATGAGATCGCGACGGCGATCCGCGAGCTGGCGGCGCAGAAGAATGTGCCCGTGCAGGTGATCCGCAACGGCTCGCGCGGCATGCATTGGCTCGAACCCATGGTCGAGATTGAGACCGACGGCGGCCGCATCGCCTATGGTCCGGTCGAGCTTGGCGATACGCAAAGCGTGTTCGAAGCCATGCTCGCGGAGGGCGGCGCGCACAAACTGCGCGTCGGCAAGCCCGAAGACCATCCCTTCATGAAAAAGCAGACGCGGCTCACTTTCGCCCGCTGCGGCATCGTCGATCCGCGCTCGCTGGAGGATTACTGCGCCCATGGCGGCTATCGCGGTCTCGACAAGGCGCTGAAAAAGCCCGCCGGCATCATCGAGGAAATCACCAATTCCGGCCTGCGCGGTCGCGGCGGCGCCGGCTTCCCGACCGGCATCAAGTGGAAGACCGTCGCCGACGCCAAAGCCGAACAGAAGTACATCGTCTGTAACGCCGACGAAGGCGACAGCGGCACCTTCGCCGACCGCATGATCATGGAGGGCGATCCCTTCGTGCTCATCGAAGGCATGACGATTGCCGGCATCGCGGTAGGCGCGACCAAGGGCTACATCTATATCCGCTCGGAATATCCGCACGCTATCGACGTGATGAACGACGCCATCCGCGCGGCCAGGCGTGGCTCCGTGCTCGGAGACAAGGTGTGCGGTTCCGATTACGTCTTCGATCTCGAGGTTCGCGTCGGCGCCGGCGCCTATGTCTGCGGCGAGGAAACCGCGCTGCTCGACTCTCTGGAAGGCAAGCGCGGCCAGGTCCGCGCCAAGCCGCCACTGCCGGCGCACAAGGGCCTGTTCGGCAAGCCGACCGTGATCAACAACGTGCTGTCGCTCGCCACCGTGCCTGTGATCATGGACAAGGGCGCCGAGTTTTATAAGAACTTCGGCAAGGGCCGCTCGCGCGGCACCATGCCGATCCAGCTCGCCGGCAATCTCAATTACGGCGGTCTGTTCGAAACCGCCTTCGGCATCACGCTCGGTGAACTCGTTGACGATATCGGCGGCGGTTGTTTCACCGGACGCCCGGTGAAGGCCGTGCAGGTCGGCGGCCCGCTCGGCGCCTATTTCCCACGCGCCTATTTCGACACGCCGTTCGACTACGAAGCCTTCGCCGCGCGCGACGGCCTGATCGGCCATGGCGGCATCGTCGTGTTCGACGACTCGGTGGATATGGCCAAGCAGGCGCGCTTTGCCATGGAATTCTGCGCCATCGAATCCTGCGGCAAGTGCACGCCGTGCCGCATCGGCTCCACGCGCGGCGTCGAGACGGTCGATCGCATCATCAAGGGCATCGAGCGCGACAAGAACCTCACGGTGCTCAAAGATCTCTGCAACACCATGAAATTCGGCTCGCTCTGCGCGCTGGGCGGCTTCACGCCCTATCCGGTGATGAGCGCGCTCACGCATTTCCCCGAAGATTTCGGCGCCGGCCCGCGCCTTGAAGCGGCGGAGTGAAGGATGACGACGCTTCGACACAACCAGCGTCATGGCCGGGCTTGTCCCGGCCATCCACGCCTTCGCTGGGGACGCCGGCAAGACGTGGATGCCCGGCACAAGGCCGGGCATGACGCCATTGAAATCCGCACGTTCATCAAGCGAGGACACCGCTGATGTCTCTGGTCCACGAAATCGATTACGGCACGCCGCTCTCCAAATCGGAGAAGATGGTCACGCTCACCATTGACGGCCAGCAGATCACGGTGCCGGAGGGCACCTCGATCATGCGCGCCGCCATGGAAATGGGCACGCAGATTCCGAAGCTGTGCGCGACCGACATGGTCGACGCCTTCGGCTCCTGCCGCCTCTGCCTCGTCGAGATCGAAGGCCGCGCCGGCACGCCGGCTTCCTGCACCACGCCGGTCGCGCCCGGCATCGTCGTCAAGACGCAGACCAGCCGCCTGCACGATATCCGCAAGGGCGTGATGGAGCTCTACATCTCCGATCATCCGCTCGACTGTTTGACCTGCTCGGCAAACGGCGACTGCGAATTGCAGGACATGGCCGGCCAGGTCGGCCTGCGCGACGTGCGCTATGGCTACGAAGGCGAGAACCACGTCTTCGCCAAGTCGCCGGCAGGGCTCAACCCGAACTTTCTGCCGAAGGATGAGTCCAACCCCTATTTCACCTACGATCCATCGAAGTGCATCGTCTGCTCCCGCTGCGTGCGTGCCTGCGAGGAAGTGCAGGGCACTTTCGCGCTGACGATTGCCGGCCGCGGTTTCGACAGCCGCGTCTCGCCCGGCATGCAGGAGTCTTTCCTCGGCTCCGAATGCGTGTCGTGCGGCGCCTGCGTGCAGGCCTGCCCGACCGCGACCTTGAACGAGAAGAAGGTCATCGAGATCGGCAAGCCCGAGCATTCGGTGGTGACGACCTGCGCTTATTGCGGCGTCGGCTGCGCCTTCAAGGCGGAGATGCGCGGCGAAGAGCTGGTGCGCATGGTGCCGTACAAGGACGGCGAGGCCAATCGCGGTCACTCCTGCGTCAAGGGTCGCTTTGCCTGGGGCTACGCGACGCACAAGGAGCGCATCCTCAAGCCGATGATCCGCTCGTCCATACACGAGCCGTGGAAGGAAGTGAGCTGGGACGAGGCGATCGGTTATGCCGCGTCCGAGTTCAAGCGCATCCAGGCCAAATACGGCAAGGACTCCGTCGGCGGCATCACATCGTCACGTTGCACCAACGAAGAAACCTTCCTGGTGCAGAAGCTGATCCGCGCCGGATTCGGCAACAACAACGTCGATACTTGCGCTCGCGTTTGCCATTCGCCGACCGGTTATGGCCTGGGCCAGGCCTTCGGTACCTCGGCCGGCACGCAGAATTTCGACTCGGTGGAAGACTCGGACGTCATCGTCGTGATCGGCGCCAATCCCGCCTCGGCGCATCCGGTTTTCGCCTCGCGGATGAAGAAGCGGCTGCGTCAGGGCGCCAAGCTGATCGTGATCGATCCGCGCCGCACCGAGATGGTGCAGTCGGCACACATCAAGGCCGACTATCATCTGCCGCTGCTGCCCGGCACCAATGTCGCCATCGTCACAGCGCTGGCGCATGTTATCGTCACCGAAGGTCTCTACAACGAAGCCTTTATCCGCGAGCGCTGCGACTGGGACGAGTTCCAGCACTGGGCCGAGTTCGTCGCGCTGCCGCAGAATTCGCCGGAAACCGTGGCGAAGCTGTCCGGCGTGCCGGCGGAAATCATCCGCGGCGCGGCAAGGCTCTACGCCACCGGCGGCAATGGCGCGATCTATTACGGCCTCGGCGTCACCGAACATTCGCAGGGCTCGACCACCGTCATGGGCATTGCCAACCTGGCGATGGCGACGGGTAATATCGGCCGTAATGGCGTCGGCGTGAACCCGCTGCGCGGCCAGAACAATGTGCAGGGCGCCTGCGACATGGGTTCGTTCCCGCACGAGCTCGCCGGCTACCGCCATATCTCGCTGGATGAACCCCGCCAGTTGTTCGAGAAAGACTGGAACGTCATTCTCGACAAGGAGCCGGGCCTGCGAATCCCGAACATGCTCGATGCCGCGGTCGATGGCACCTTCAAGGGCATCTACATCCAGGGCGAGGACATCCTGCAGTCCGATCCCGACACAAAGCATGTGTCGGCCGGTCTTGAGGCAATGGAATGCGTCGTCGTGCAGGACCTGTTCCTGAACGAGACCGCGCGCTTCGCCCATGTCTTCCTGCCGGGCTCCACCTTCCTCGAGAAGGACGGCACCTTCACCAATGCGGAGCGTCGCATCCAGCGCGTGCGCAAGGTGATGGCGCCGAAGAACGGCTATGGCGACTGGGAAATCACCATGCTGCTGTCCAATGCGCTTGGTTATCCGATGGACTACACCCATCCCTCACAGATCATGGACGAGATCGCGCGCCTGACGCCGGGCTTCGCCAATGTCTCATACCAGATGCTGGAAGAGCGTGGCTCGGTGCAGTGGCCGTGCAATGACAAGGCGCCGCAAGGCTCGCCGATCATGCACATCAACGGCTTTGTGCGCGGCAAGGGCAAGTTCATCGTCACGGAGTATGTCGCGACGGACGAGAAGACCGGACCCCGGTTTCCGCTGTTGCTCACCACCGGCCGCATCCTGTCGCAATACAATGTCGGCGCGCAGACGCGGCGCACCGACAATTCGATGTGGCATGCCGAGGACGTGCTGGAGATCCATCCGCACGACGCCGAGCAGCGCGGCGTGCGTGAGGGCGACTGGGTGCGGCTCGCCAGCCGCTCTGGCGAAACCACGCTGCGGGCGACGATCACCGACAAGGTGGCGCCGGGCGTCGTCTATACGACCTTCCATCACCCCGATACGCAGGCCAACGTCATCACCACCGACTTCTCGGACTGGGCGACGAACTGTCCCGAGTACAAGGTGACGGCGGTGCAGGTGTCGCCCTCGAACGGCCCGTCGCCGTGGCAGGAAGAGTACGAGCGTTTCTCCAAGGAAACCCGGCGCATCGCGCCTTCGGAAGCGGCGGAGTAGGCCGTGCCAAATCCGTCAACAGGACCGGTGCGTATCATCGAGCGGACGGCCTGGCGCGGCGGGCGCTTCACGCCCGGCGAGCGCGCCATCGCCGAGGAGGCGGCGGTCGCCTTCACCTATAACGGCACATCCTATGCCGTGATGATGGCGACGCCGCAGGATCTGGAAGACTTCGCCGTCGGGTTTTCCGTGACCGAAGGCATCGTTTCGTCGCCTGATGACATCGAAACGCTCGAGATCGTCGAGCTGGACGCCGGCATCGAATTGCGCATGCGGCTCGCCGAGCCGCGCGCCGGCGCCTTCGCGGCGCGACGGCGCTATCTTGCCGGGCCCACGGGCTGCGGCCTCTGTGGCATTGAATCGCTCGAGGAAGCGGTGCGCCCATTGCCGGCCGTCGCCAATGATACGCGGTTTTTTCCGCGCGATATCATGCGCGCGACCAGTGCCATCGAAGGCCTGCAGCACATCAACCGCGAGACCCGTTCGGTGCATGGCGCGGCGTTCTACCGCCCGGCGGAAGACAGCGTCATCCTGCTGGAGGACGTCGGCCGCCATAACGCGCTCGACAAGCTCTGCGGTGCCATGCTGCGGGCCGATATCGCGCCGCAGAGCGGCTTCGCCGTCGTCACCAGCCGCCTGTCGATAGAGATGATTCAGAAGGCGGCGACCGTCGGCATCCCTATGATGGTCGCCGTATCGGCGCCGACCGCGCTCGCGGTGCGCGCCGCCGAAAGCTGCGGCATGACATTGGCGGCGGTTGCGCGCGCCGACGGCTTCGAGGTGTTCACGCACCCGCAGCGCATCAGGGAAGAACGGAGTCTGCATGTCGTCGCAGGGTAAGGGAGCCGACAAGCTGGTCTACATGGCCAACCAGATCGGCACGTTCTTCAAGAGCCAGGGCGAGGAGGCCGCGGTTAAGGGCACCGCCGAGCATATCCGCAAGTTCTGGGACCCGCGCATGCGCAACACCATCTTCGCGCATCTCGACGCCGGCGGCGAAGGGCTGCAGCCGGCGGTGCGCAAGGCGCTTGAGACCTTGCGCGCGGCCCAGAGCGTGGCCTGATCACGCCTCGACGACGACGCCGGGCGTACCTTCGCTGATGCGGCCGATGATGCGCGCGGCGGGATAGCCGGCGGCAACGATGTCCTTGAGCAGGGCGTCGGCCTTGTCCGGCGCGCAGGAGACCAAGAGGCCGCCCGAGGTTTGCGGGTCGCACAGGATCTGCCGCTGCCAGTCCGGCGTGCCGTCCGGCAGCGTGATCGCGGCCTCATAGCTCTTCCAGTTGCGCCCGGACGCGCCGGTGACGAAGCCCTGCTGCGTCAGGCTCACCGCATCCTTGAGCAGCGGCAGCGCCGAGGCTTTCACATTCACCGTGACGTTCGAGCCGCGCGCCATTTCCAGCGCGTGGCCGAGCAGGCCGAAGCCGGTGACATCGGTGACGGCGTGCACATCCGGATTGCCGCCGAGCGTGGCGCCGACCTTGTTGAGCAGGCAAGTCGTGCCGATGAACTCGTCATAGGCCTCGCGCGACAATGCGCTCTTCTTGAACGCCGCCGAATAGATGCCGACGCCGAGCGCCTTGGTGAGGATCAGCGCGTCGCCGGGTTTGGCGTCGGCGTTGCGGCGGATATGGGCTTTGGGTGCGGTGCCGATGACGGCGAGACCATAGATCGGCTCGGGCGAGTCGATCGAATGGCCGCCGGCGATCGGAATGCCCGCCTGCGCGCATACCGACTGGCCGCCTTCGAGGATCTGCCGCACCATCTCCGGCGGGATCTTGTCGACCGGCATGCCGAGAATGGCGAGGGCGAAGATCGGCGTGCCGCCCATGGCATAGACGTCGGAGATGGCGTTGGTCGCGGCGATGCGGCCGAAGTCGCGCGGCTCGTCCACCATCGGCATGAAGAAGTCGGTGGTGGCGATAATACAAGTGCCGTTATCCAGCTCCCACACCGCGGCGTCGTCGCCGGTCTCGACGCCGACCAGCAATTGCTTGTACGGCGTCGTCATCGGATGGCTCGACAACAGCTGTGTCAGCACCGACGGCGCCAGCTTGCAGCCGCAGCCGCCGCCGTGGGACAGATGGCTGAGCCTGATCGGTTGCATGAAGTTCATGAGTCTTGCTCCTTAGCCCGCCATGCGGCGCGGGCCTTGATCCGGTTTCTCTTTGAGCGTGCGCCAGGCGGCGGCGAGTTGTTCGGCGGCGGCATCGACATCGTCTTGCGTGGTGTGACGCCCCAGCGATAGGCGCACGGTGCCCAGCGCGGCCTCGCGCGCAATGCCAAGCGCGAGCAAGATGGCGGATGGCTCCTCGCTGTCGGCATGACAAGCCGAGCCGTTCGAGGCGAAGACACCGGGGCAGGCGGCCAGCAATTGCCGTCCCGACACGCCGGGAAACAGCACGTTCAATGTATTGGGCAGCCGCCTGTCGCGGTCGCCGACCAGGGTCAGGCCGGGCACCTGATGTATGAGGCGCTCCAGCAGCCGGGCGCTGAGCGCGCGCAGGCGCGGCTCCGCTTCCGGCAGCGCCTCCTGCGCCAGCCGGCAGGCTTCGCCGAGCGCCACCATATAGGGCACGTTTTCGGTGCCGGGGCGGCGGCCGTGCTCCTGACCGGCACCGACCAGCAGCGGCGGCAGCGCGGTGCCGCGCTTCATGTACAGAACGCCGACGCCCTTCGGCGCGTAGAGCTTGTGGCCGGCAATCGACAACAGGTCGGCGCCGAGCGCCCTCGCATCCACTGGCACCTTGCCGACGGACTGCGCCACATCGACATGCACCAGCGCGCCGGCGGCGTGCGCGATCGCCGCGATCTCGGACACCGGTTGCAGGGTGCCGATCTCGTTCTGCGCATGGATGATGGTGACGAGCGCGGTATCGCCGCCGATCAGCTTGCGCGCTTCATCCGCATCGACGAGTCCGGCCGCCGAGCTCTTCAGCCGCAGAATCGTGAAGCCCTGCTTCGCCAGCACCGCGCAGCAGGCATCGGTCGCCGGATGCTCGATATTCGTCGTGACGATGGTGCGCCGTCCACTCACCGCGGCGGCGCCGCGGATTGCCATGTTGCTGGCTTCGGTGCCGCCACTGGTGAACACGATCTCGTCCGGCGCGGCACCGATCAGCGAAGCCACCTGCACGCGCGCCTTGTTCACGGCGTCATGGGCGGTGTGGCCCAGCGCATGCGCGGAGGAGGGATTGCCGAAATGCTCCCTGAGATAAGGCAGCATGGCGTCGAGCACGGCGGGCTCGATCGGCGTCGTCGAATTGCTGTCGAGATAAATCGTCACCGCTCAACCGTTCTTCTCGATGGTGAAGATGTAGAGATCGTCGCGCTTCGCACGCGCGATCAGGCGGTGGCCGGTTTGATTGCAAAAATGCGGGACGTCAATGACGGTGAGGGGGTCGGTGCATTCGAGTGTCAGCAGTGCGCCGGCATCAAGGCCGCGCAACGCCTTCTTGGCGCGCAGCACCGGCTGCGGGCAGCGCAGCCCGCGAAGATCGAGAGCAAGCGTGGAGGGCGCTTTCAAAGCGCCCTCCCGCGATCGATCATTCCGGAGTTTTGTTGGGTGCGAAGCGGACCGCCGGACCCTTGAGATCCTCCCCGGTCGCGGTCAGCGGCTGACCTTTGGCGGCCTCGGTGTTGATCCCCGAATCCGCGCCGCCCGAGCCGGAGGTCGCCGAGTTGCTGGTGCCGATGTGCGAGCCGCCGGTGCCGCCGGTCCAGCCGGTCGAACCCATATTCTCCGGCTTGGTGCCTTCGGCGCTGCCGTTCTGCTGCGTATGGGATGGGCTTTCCCGCGGCTGCTGCCCCGCCGGCTGCTGCTGTGCGATGGCCGCGCCGGCAAAGGCCGAGGAGGCAAGAAGAGTGGATAGCAAAAGTGCGCGGATTCGCATGGTCTGCTCCTGTCGCTGGTCGGATCACCAACAGATAGGAGCGCTTCTGAGTTCCATCGCACACAGGGGCGTGAACAAAGCGGGCACCGCTTTCGCGGCACCCGCTTTTTCGTGCATTTGAGAAATTCCTGGTCACGCTGCCGACTGTTCCTTCGCCGTGATCGTGTACTTGAATGTATCCGGATCGAGGCAATCCAGCCGGTTCGGGCCGCATTCGGCCTGCGGATACATCAGGAAGCCCAGTTTCGGCCCGGTTGCGCCCGGCAGCGCAATGTCATGCGCGAAATTATAGGCCAGCCAGTTGCCTTCCCAGGCGCCGAACAGCTTCTGCCGCGCATCGACCACCTTCGGGTCATTGAGCGCGAGATTGGCCGGCGGCTCTTCGAGCACGACCTTGCGCACGTCGGCCGGATCGACCGGCACCCAGCCGAGACCGGCGAGATTGACCTCCGCCCGACAATGTTGCGCCTTTGTGACGACTTCCGAACCGGCGCCCAGCGACTTGTAACCGAATTTCGACGGCGCGACCCGGATGCCATAGACGTCGCGTGCCGGGATGCCTTGCGAACGTGCGAGGCCGACGTAAAGGGCGTTGAGGTCGGCGCATTTGCCGGTGAGGTTGCCGGTTTTGAGCATCGAGGCGATGTCGCCGATGCCGCAGCCCCGCGTCTTCGGATTGCGCTGCGTATTGTCGACGATCCATTCGTAGATCGCGCGCGCCTTCTCGACATCGGTCTTGGCGCCGGCGACGATCTTGTCCGAGGTTTCCTTGACGATGCCGTCGGTCGGAATGAGTTCGGTGCCTTCGGTGTAGTGTTTCAATTCAGCCGCCGACAATGTCACGCCGCCACCAGCCTTGCCGAGATCGATGGCGCGATCGCGGGTCGCGATCTTGCTGGTGACTGTGATGCTGGGGGCCGTTTCGCCGTCCTTGAACTCGACATGCACGAATTCCGCGCCGTATTTGGCATCGCGCTTGAGCGCGGCGTTGCCGTTGGTGGACCACTGGCTGCCGAGCGACTTGAACCAGTCGGCTTCGTTGACGGCGGGCACCGGTACCCAGGCCTGGGTCTTCCCCTCCGGCTTGGCGATTTCCAGCTTGGTGACGATCTCGAAGGTGCGCCAGGCGCCGGGCTGCGGGTCGAAAGCGGCGGACGCGAAGCGCGGCAGGCCGGCGGTGAGGGTTACGGCGGCACCGGCTTTGAGCAGTGTGCGGCGGTCGAGATACATATCAATGTCCTCCTTGGCTGACTGACGATTGTTGTGAGACGTCTTTTGCGGGCAGTGACAGGCGGTCGATCAGTTGCTTCGGCTCGATCGTGTCCCAGGCGAAGTCCGATTCCACGCTCAGGCGCGCCCGGTGCCGGGCATCGAGGATGACGGTCGAGGGCAGGGCCGATATCGACCAGGCCCGGGCCACGGCGCGGTTGTCATCCTTCAGCACGGGAAAGGTGACACCGGTTTCGTCGAGCAGGCGGCGCAGCCGCGAATCGTTGTCGGCAACGGCGACCGCCACGACCTGGAGGTCGGGCGCGCCCCGATGCGCGAGGCGCTTCAGCGCCGGCAGCTCCTCACGGCACGGCTCGCACCAGCTGGCAAAGAAGTGGATAAGGATGGCCTCGCCGCTCTGGCGGCTGAGGCTAAAAGTCGCGCCGGGTGGGGCGCCGGAGAGCGGAAGGTCGAATGCCGGAGGGGTCGGGTCGGTCCAGGGAGCCAGCTCTGCGGCTCCGGCGGGCGCAAACATGGCCCATACAATGGCCGCGGCCGATGCCGCGCCAACCAATTCGGGCCAAAATCTTTGACACGATACGCCCCGAAACTCGGGAGCAGCGCGCGAAATCACGACTGGAATACTGTGCTTGGCGCAACGGTGCGGTCAATTGCCAAAACCGTGACCGAGGTGGGCTGCGCCTCAGACGAAATATAGTTCTGCTAGTAGCCTGATCGTGCGTCCCCTGAATTCTGATCCGCGCATCATCCATTCGTCCTATTGCATTGCAGCATAACGCAAATTTGCGCCTTCGGAATGGGCGGCTGTTTGACTTTGTTACAGTTCAAAAATACCTTTTTGGTGCGCGTATTCGCGCGCCGCCCGCATGCCGGAGGGTCATGCGAGCGAAGTCGTCCCCCGGCGGGGGCCTAGCTCTCAAAGGAGGGCCAAGACGATGAATATGGAGCTCTCGCGGCGCCAATTTCTGAAGGGCGCAAGCGCGGGTGTTGCCGGCACAACTCTGGGTGCATTGGGCTTCGGTGATATCGAAGCCGCATACGCGACGTCGATCAGGCCATGGAAGCTCGCGAATCTGGCCGAGACGCGCAACACCTGCACCTACTGCTCGGTAGCCTGCGGCATCATCATGTATTCGAAGGGCGATCTGAAGAAGGGCGAAAAGGCCCAGATCGTCCAGATCGAAGGCGACCCGGATCACCCGACCAATCGCGGCACCTTGTGCCCGAAGGGCGCTGGTCTCCTCGATATGGTCACGGCGAAGACGCGCACGATGTATCCGCAAATCCGCAAGCCGGGTTCGGACAAGTGGGAGCGCGTGTCCTGGGATGTCGCGCTCGACCGCGTCGCGCGGCTGATGAAGGACGACCGCGACAAGAACTTTGTCGCCAAGAACGCCGACGGCACCACCGTGAACCGGTGGCTGACCACGGGCTTCCTGGCGGCCTCTGCGACGACAAACGAGACCGCCTGGGCGACCTACAAGGTCGTGCGCTCGGCGGGCATGTTGGCATTCGATAACCAGGCGCGCGTTTGACACGGACCGACGGTGGCCAGTCTGGCCCCAACATTCGGTCGCGGTGCGATGACGAACTCCTGGACGGATATCGCCAATACCGATCTCGTCGTTATCATGGGCGGCAATGCCGCCGAGGCGCATCCTTGCGGCTTTAAGTGGGTCACGGAGGCGAAAGCCAACCGCGGCGCCAAGCTGATCGTCGTCGATCCGCGGTTCACGCGCTCGGCTGCGGTCGCGGACTTCTATGCGCCGATCCGCCAGGGCACGGACATCGCGTTCCTGCTCGGCGTGATGAACTACTGCATCCAGAACGACAAAGTGCAGTGGGACTATACGAAGGCCTTCACCAACGCGTCCTACATCGTGAAAGAAGGCTTCGATTATAAGGACGGTCTCTTCACCGGCTACGATGAAGCGCGCCGTGACTATAATCGGTCGACCTGGGACTACGAGTTGGGCGATGACGGTTACGTCAAGTCCGACCTCGAGCACCCACGCAGCGTCTGGAACCTGCTCAAGAAGCACGTCTCGGTCTATACGCCCGAGATGGTCGAGCGCATTTGCGGCACGCCGAAGGACAAGTTCCTGAAGGTTGCGCAGATGATCTCGGAGTGCTCATCGCCTACCAAGACGATGACCTCCATGTACGCGCTCGGCTGGACCCAGCACTCCAAGGGTTCGCAGAACATCCGCGCCATGGCGATGCTCCAGCTCATCCTGGGCAATATCGGCGTGCGCGGCGGCGGCATGAACGCCTTGCGCGGTCACTCCAACATTCAGGGGCTGACCGACATTGGCCTGATGTCCAACCTGATCCCGGGGTATCTCTCGATCCCGACGGAGAAGGAAACGACGTTCGACCAGTACATGTCGACGCGCGGTTTCAAGCCGCTGCTGCCGAACCAGATGAGCTACTGGCAGAACTACAAGAAGTTCTTCGTGAGCTTCCTGAAGTCGATGTGGGGCGATGCCGCGACGCCGGAGAACAACTTCGCCTACGACTATCTGCCCAAGCTCGACGTGCCGGCCTACGACGTCCTGCGGGTCTTCGAGCTCATGCACGAAGGCAAGGTGAACGGCTACTTCTGCCAGGGCTTCAACCCCCTGCTGTCGTTCCCGAACCGCAAGAAGCTGACCGCGGCTCTGTCCAAGCTCAAGTTCCTCGTCGTCATGGATCCGTTGCAGACGGAGACGGCGCGGTTCTGGGAGAACCACGGCGAGTACAACGACGTGAACTCGGCCTCGATCCAGACTGAAGTGATCGAGCTGCCGACCACGTGCTTTGCCGAAGACGAAGGATCGCTGACCAACTCGGGCCGCTGGCTGCAGTGGCACTGGGCCGGCGGCACCCCTCCGGGCGAAAACAAGCACGACACCTGGATCATGGCGCAGATCTATCTGCGCCTGAAGAAGCTGTACCAGCAGGAGGGCGGCGCCTTCCCGGATCCGATCGTCAATCTCGATTGGCGCTACAAGGATCAGGGCGAGCCATCGCCGCACGAACTGGCCAAGGAGCTCAACGGCTCCGTGCTGGCCGACGTGGCGGATCCGAACGATCCGACCAAGATGCTGCTGCAGAAGGGCAAGCAGGTCGTCTCCTTCGCCGCCTTGCGCGACGACGGCACGACAGCCTGCGCCTGCTGGATCTACTCGGGCTGCTACAACGAGGCGGGCAACAACATGGCCCGCCGCGACAACAGCGACCCGGCAGGTCTCGGCACCTTCGGCAAGTGGTCGTGGTCGTGGCCCGTCAACCGGCGCATCCTCTACAACCGCGCCTCGGCGGACCTTGCCGGCAAGCCGTGGGATCCGTCCCGCAAGCTCCTGGAGTGGAACGGCACCGCCTGGACCGGCGACGACGTCCCGGACATCGCGCCGGGCGCCAAGCCTGATCAGGTCGGTCCCTTCATCATGAACCCGGAGGGCTCCGCCCGCCTGTTCACGCGCGGCATGATGCGCGACGGCCCGTTCCCGGCTCACTACGAGCCGTTCGAAGCGCCGATCGCCAACGTCATCGCGCCGAAGGTCAGGGGCAACCCGGCCGCGCGCGTGTTCAAGGGCGATCTCGAGCAGTTCGGCGAGGTCAAGGACTTCCCCTATGCGGCGACGTCCTACCGCCTCACCGAGCACTTCCACTTCTGGACCAAGCATTCGCAGCGCAACGCCGCCATGCAGCCGGAGTTCTTCGTCGAGATCAGCGAACAGCTGGCCGCCGAGAAGAACATCAAGTCCGGCGGCTGGGTGCGGGTGTGGTCGAAGCGCGGCTCGGTGAAGGCGAAAGCCGTCGTCACCAAGCGCATTCAGCCGCTCACCTGCGACGGCAAGACGGTCCATATCGTCGGCATACCCCTGCACTGGGGCTTCATGGGCGAAACGAAGAAGGGCTTCGGCCCCAACTCGCTGACGCCCTACGTGGGAGACGCGAACATCGAGACGCCGGAATACAAGGCGTTCCTCGTTGACATCGAGTCGATCCCCGGACCGGTCGCGTAAGGGGAGGGCAGAACAATGGTTGCATTCATTCTTCCTCCCGCCCCGACGACCGACGTGAAGACGACGTATGGTCAGCAGGACCTCATCAAGCGCTCGGCGTCGAACATCTCGCCGCCGGCGCGTCAGCTCACGCCGGTGGCCAAGCTCATCGACGTGTCCAAGTGCATCGGCTGCAAGGCGTGCGAGGTGGCTTGCCTCGAGTGGAACGACATGCGCACGCCGGTCGGCATCAACACCGGCGTCTATGACAATCCGCACGACCTGACGCCGGACATGTTCACGGTGATGCGCTTCACCGAATGGGTCAATCCGGAGAGCAAGAATCTGGAATGGCTCATCCGCAAGGATGGCTGCATGCATTGCGCCGATCCGGGCTGCCTCAAGGCTTGCCCGGCGCCCGGCGCCATCGTGCAGTACTCGAACGGCATCGTCGATTTCGATCACGACAAGTGCATCGGCTGCGGTTATTGCGTGAAGGGCTGCCCCTTCAACATTCCCCGCATCAGCCAGGTCGATAACAAGGCCTACAAGTGCACATTGTGCTCGGATCGCGTCGCCGTCGGCCAGGGTCCGGCCTGCGCCAAGGCTTGCCCGACACAGGCGATCGTGTTCGGCACCAAGGACGAAATGAAGAAGCACGCCGAAGGCCGCATCAAGGACCTTCAGTCGCGCGGCTTCAAGAATGCCGGCCTCTACGATCCGCCGGGCGTCGGCGGCACCCACGTGATGTACGTCCTGCAGCACAACGACCAGCCGCAGATCTACGCCAACCTGCCGAACAATCCGCGCATCAGCCCGATCGTGGAATTGTGGAAGGGCGCCACCAAGTACGCCGGCCTCGCGGCCATGGCGGCCTTCGCGGCGATCGGCGTGATCCACCACCTCGTCACCGGACCTAACAAGGTCTCGGAGGAAGAGGAGCGGAAGGCCGAAGAGCTGGCCGGAAAGGGGAAAGCGTCATGACGGCTTATGACGTTGAGAGGGGCGACGGCGTTCACCCCGGTCATCCGGTCAAGGTCGACCGGTACACCGCGGGCGCGCGCGTCAATCACTGGATCACGGCGACCTGCCTGATCCTGCTCGCGCTCTCGGGTCTGGCGTTGTTCCACCCCAGCCTGTTCTTCCTCACCGGCCTGTTCGGGGGCGGACAGACGACGCGCTGGATCCATCCGTGGATCGGCGTGGTGCTGTTCTTCTCCTTCGCCGGCCTGTTCGTCCGCTTCTGGCGGGCGAATCTGTGGGCGTCGGAAGACGGCACCTGGATGGCACGGCTTGCCGATGTGCTTGGCGGCCGCGAGGAGCGGCTGCCGGAGATCGGCAAGTACAATGCCGGCCAGAAGGTCGTGTTCTGGTCGATGTCGATCCTGATCGTGATCCTGATCGCGAGCGGCATCCTGATCTGGGACCAGTACTTCGCGGCCTATTCGACGGTCGAAACCAAGCGCTTCGCGGTTCTGATACACGCGCTGGGCGCGGTGGCCATCATCTGCGTCTGGATTGTCCACGTTTACGCGGCGATCTGGGTGCGGGGGACCATCGGCGCCATGACGCGCGGGCAGGTGACCGGCGGCTGGGCCTGGCGGCACCATCGCAAATGGCTCCGCGAACTGGTCGGCAAATAGCCTCGCGAGAAATTGAGTGTGGCGCCCTTGCGGCGCCACACTCAAAGACTACAAAACAAGAATAATACAACCGAACAGGCACGACACGTGGCCCGGAGGGTTCGTGAGTTATGAGTGGTAGCTTAGGCGCGCCCCGGCATGATCCGGTTCCGATCGGCCATATCGCCGAGCCACCTTTTGCCAAACTTCCCGATCCCACAACCCTGTTTGCGTTGCGCGCTCACCGTTTCCACGCGTTGGCGACGGAGCATCAGCTCGGGCCCTATCTGAATTTCCTCGGGCAACTGAGCGGCATCCAGCACAATTTGCAGGACGATCTGCCGGATCCGGACATGCCGTCCGCCGAGGCGCTGGCGCGCGCGAAAGAGCATGCCATGCCGCCGCTCGACCGCGCGCGCTTCACCGCCGACCAGGCCTTCGACTCCACGCTCGACCGGCTGTTCACGCAGGCCAAGGACATGGAGATGCCGGACGCGGCGCGCGCCGCGCTCGAGCGCGCCGCGACGGGCAGCGAAGGCCAGCGCGCCGGCATGATGGGTGCCGTGCTCGCCGACCGCATTCCGGTCGAGTCGCTGGCCGATCACCTCTATGTCGCCGCGGCCCTGCAGGTGCACTTCGCGCGCATGGCCGCGCGCCTGGAGCCGAAGAGCCTCGTGCCGGTGGGCGACGGCGCCTGTCCCTGCTGCGGCGGCCCGCCGGTCGCTTCGCTGGTCGTCGGCTGGGAAGGCGCCCACAACACCCGCTTCTGCGTCTGCTCGCTGTGCGCCACGAGCTGGAACTACGTTCGCATCAAATGCACCTTGTGCGGCGAGACCGGCGGCATCGGCTATCAGCATGTCGAGCACGACAAGCAGGTGCGCGCAGAGACCTGCGACAAATGCCACAGCTACGTGAAGATCATGCAGCAGGTCGCCAATCCGGCGCTCGATCCGGTGGCCGACGACGTCGCCAGCCTGGCGCTCGATCTTCTGGTGCGCGACCTCGGCTATCGGCGCGGCGCGGTCAATCCCTTCATGCTTGGCTATTGAGGGCGCCATGGCTAAAGCCCGGGCGCCTCAAGCTGCTGCGGCCCTCCGCAAGCTGCCGTCGGTCGACGAGGTGATGCGCCACGCGGTGGCGGTCGCCACCGCCGAACGCTTCGGCCGCACGGCCACCGTCGCCGCCGTCCGTGACGCCATCGCCGAAGCGCGTGCCGCGGGCGAGGGGGGCGACGCATCAGCCTTCGCCGCCGCGGCGGCGGCGCGCCTCGAAAAGCAGGCCGAACCCAATCTCAAAGCGGTGTTCAATCTCACCGGCACGGTGCTGCACACCAATCTCGGCCGCGCGCTGATCGCCGAAGCGGCGGTCGAGGCCGCCACGAAAGCCATGCGCAACGCCGTGGCGCTGGAGTTCGATCTCGGCGGCGGCAAGCGCGGCGAACGCGACGAACTGGTGCGCGACCTCCTGTGCGAGCTGACCGGCGCCGAAGACGCGACCATCGTCAATAACAACGCCGCCGCGGTGCTGCTGACGCTCAACACCTTCGCCAAGGGCAAGGAATCCATCGTCTCGCGCGGCGAGCTGATCGAGATCGGCGGCGCCTTCCGCATGCCCGACATCATGAGCCGGGCAGGGACCAAGCTGGTCGAGATCGGCACCACCAACCGCACCCACATGAAGGACTATGTCGGCGCGATCGGCGACAACACCGGCCTCATCCTCAAGGTGCACACCTCGAACTACCGCATCGAAGGCTTCACCAAGGAGGTTTCGCCGCGCGAACTCGCTACACTGGCGCACGAACACAAGGTGCCGCTGGTCAACGATCTCGGCTCCGGCACCCTGGTGGACCTCACGCGCTACGGCCTCAAGCACGAGCCGACCGTCGCGGAAGCCATCGCCGAGGGCGCCGATCTTGTCACCTTCTCCGGCGACAAGCTGCTCGGCGGGCCGCAGACCGGCTTCATCGTCGGCCGCAAGGACCTGATCGCCAAGCTCAACAAGAACCCGATGAAGCGTGCGCTGCGCGTCGACAAGATCCGCCTTGCGATGATCGAGGCGACTTTGCGGCTCTACCGCGATCCGGACCGCCTGACGCAAACGCTGCCGACGTATCGCTTGCTGGCGCGGCCGGTGAAGGAGATGCAGGCGGTGGCCGCGCGCATCATTCCGGCGCTGAAGGATAAGCTCGGCGACGGCTACAAGATCGATACCGCGCCGTGCGCCAGCCAGGTCGGCTCCGGCGCCATGCCGGTCGAGACGCTGCCGAGCCTTGCTGTTTCCATCGCGCCGGCCGCCAAAGGCGGCGGCCGCCTCAATGCGCTGTCCAATGCGCTGCGCGGATTGCCTGTGCCGGTGGTCGGCCGCATCGAGAAGGACGCGTTGCTGTTCGATCTGCGCTGCCTCGAAGACGTCGACGGCTTCCTCGCCAATCTGGCGAAGCTGGAGGCGCCGTGATGGGCTGGTTCGGCGCGCGCAAACAGCCCGAGCCGGATGTCGCCGGGCGCATGGCGGCTGCCTACGACGCCGCCGCGCGCGGTGATTATACGGCCGCCCTCGATATCTGGACGCCGCTGGCCCATGCCGGCGTCGCCCGTGCCGCCAACAATATCGGCGCCTGCTTCAACGAGGGCATGGGCGTCGAGCGCGACGTCAAGCTGGCCGAGCGCTGGCTGCAACTCGCGGCGCAAGGCGGCGACGCCATCGGCCAGCGCAACCTCGCGACCTTGTATTTCAAGGGTGACGGCGTCGAGCAGGACAATGTCCGCGCCGCCGAACTGTATCGCGCCGCGGCGGAGCAGGGCGACGCCACCGCTCAGGACATGCTGAGCTGGATGCTGCTGGAAGGCGACACCATCGCCGGCGATGTCGTCGCCGCGCGCGAATGGGCCGAACGCGCCGCCGCGCAGGGCATTGCCGCGTCGATGACGCGCCTCGGCATGATCCATCACAACGCGCTCGGCGTGCCGCGCGATGCCGACGCCGCCGTGCACTGGTGGCGCCAGGGCGCCGAACGCGGCGACGCCGACGGCCAGGCCATGCTGGGCGCGGCCTATCATCTCGGCTCTGGCGTGCCGCGCGACGCGGTCGCCGCAATGACGTGGCTGTTGCGCGCGCGCAATGGCGGCAGCCCGCTGGCGCAGCGTTTCTTCGACGCCGTGCGCGCCACGCTGACGCCCGGCGAGAAAGCCGAGGCCGAGCGCCGTGCCGCCGGACCGCTGGAGACTTTTTCGGAGTCTTCGGCATGATCATCGGCACCGCCGGCCATATCGATCACGGCAAGACTTCGCTGGTGCGTGCGCTCACCGGCCGCGACACCGACCGCCTCAAGGAAGAGAAGGCGCGCGGCATCTCCATCGATCTCGGCTTTGCCTATCTGCCCGCGCCGGACGGCTCGGTGCTCGGCTTTATCGACGTGCCGGGCCACGAAAAGTTCGTCCATAACATGCTGGCCGGCGCCACCGGCATCGACTTCGCGCTCATGGTGATCGCCGCCGATGACGGCGTCATGCCTCAGACCCGCGAGCATCTGGCCATCGTCGATCTGCTCGGCATCGAGCGCGGCATCGTCGCGCTGACCAAGGCCGATCTCGTGACGCCCGAGCGCATCGCGGCGGTGACGACCGACATTCAGAACGCGCTCGCCACGACCTCGCTTGCCGGCATCGACGTGCTGCCGGTTTCGACCGTAACCGGCGATGGCGTCGAACTGCTGCGCGATGTGCTGTTCGACGAGGCAAAACGCATCACGGCGCGCAGCACGCAAGGCCGTTTCCGCCTTGCGGTTGATCGCTCCTTCACCTTGCAGGGCACCGGCACGGTCGTTACCGGCACGGTGCTGTCGGGACAGGTCGCCGTCGGCGACCATGTGTTGGTGAGCCCGGCCGGGCTGGAGGCGCGCGTGCGCTCGATCCATGCGCAGGACCGGCCGGCCGAGCGCGGCCTTGCCGGCCAGCGCTGCGCCCTCAATCTTGCCGGCGACGGCATTACCAAGGACGCGATCGCGCGCGGCTCCATGGTGCTCGATCCGGCGCTGCATGCGCCGACCGACCGCATCGACGCGACGTTCAAGCTGCTCGCCACGGAAACCCGGCCGGTCGCGCAATGGACCCCGGTGCGCCTGCATCACGGCGCCTCCGATGTCGCCGCGCGCATTGTGCTGCTCGGCGAGACGCCGATCGCGCCGGGCGCCGAGGCGCTGATCCAGTTCGTGCTCGACCATCCGATCGCGGCGGCCTCGGGCGACCGCTTCGTGCTGCGCGACACCACCGCGCAGCGCACCATCGGCGGCGGCAAGTTTCTCGATCTGCGCGCGCCGGCACGCAAGCGGCGCACGCCGGAGCGTCTGGCGCAGCTTGCCGCCCATGCGCTGGCCGACCCGCAGGCGGCGCTCGCCGCGCTGCTCGATGCGCCGCCCTATCACGTCGATATCGCCGCCTTCGCCCGCGACCGCGCTTTGTCGGCGGACGACGGCGCGGCGCTGATCAAGGCCAGCGATGCGCTGGAGCTGCAGGCCGGCGGGGGGACGTTGGTGCTGTCGGCGGTGCGCTGGCTCACCCTCAAGGGCGCGGTGCTAGAGGCGCTGACCAGGTTTCACGGCAACCATCCCGATCTGCCCGGCATCGGCCTTGAGCCGCTGCGCATGCAGATGCTGCCGCGCCTGCCGGCGCCGGCCTTCATCGCCTTCCTCAATCAACTGGTCAAAGCCGGCGAGGTGGCGCTGGATGGCGCCTGGGTCCGGCTCAAGGGCCATGAGGTCCGCCTGACGCCCGAGGACGAGAAGGCCTGGCGCGGCATCGCCCCCCTGATCGGGGGCGACGAGCGGTTCCGGCCGCCGCGGGTGCGCGACATTGCCGGTATCCTGGATATCCGCGAACCGGAGGTGCGGCGGCTGTTCAAGCTGCTCGGCCGCATGGGTAAGGTGGACGAGGTGGCGCATGACCACTTCTTCCTGCGCGCCACGGTCGCCGAAATGGTCGAAATCATCGTCGATTGCGCGGCAAAGGCCGAGGACGGCCAGTTCACGGCGGCGCAGTTCCGCGACCGTGTCGACAATGGCCGCAAGGTCGCGATACAAATTCTCGAGTTTTTCGACCGCCATGGCGTCACCTTGCGCCGCGGCGACCTGCGGCGGGTCAATAAGCACAGGCTCGATCTGTTTCGCCGCTCCGACGAGCCGCGATTCATGACCGAGGGTCAGGTTTCTGGAAGAGAATCGTCCCCGGTGGGGCGTCCGGACTTCAAATCCGGGAGGGGCCGCGGGCCGGTCCTTGGTGGGTTCGACTCCCTCTCTCTTCCGCCAAATTCGCCATCCAGCGGCGCCAATGCGCGCAACAGGAGAGCCGGATGACGCCAGCCCCGTCGTTTCTCGATACGCTGAAGGATTTTGCCGAGAACGCCGGCGCGGCCGAGGAGGCGTTGCGCCGTGAATTCGCCGAGCGCACCAAGCGTCTCGCCGACGAGCGCGCTTTCGCCTACCGCAAATACAATCTCATGCGCGCGGTGGCCGAAGCCGTAGCCGTCGCTGAAGACGAAGAAATCGCCGTCGCCGCCGGCAACGGCATCCTGCGCACCAAGCTCGGCTGGGACAGCGACAGCGAAGCGCGCACCGAAACCCTGTCGCACTTTGCGGCGGTGTCGAAAGAGATGTTCGCGGCGTTGGGACCGGCGGACGACGAGGCGCCGCCGCCGGATGTGCTCGCCGCGCTCCGCGCCTTCGAGGACTGGTACTTGCAGACGCACCCGCAGCCCTTCTGGGTGCTGTTCGAGCACTACATGCCGGAGACGCCGCTTGTCGACTTCTGACACCGTGACGACCTTCGAGCAGTGGCTGGCCGCCGAATTCGCGGCCACCGGCTCTTTCACGGCGCTGATCGTTCTGGTCGATATTTCGGAGATCAAGGTCAACCCGTTGGTGTCGACCTATCTCAACATCATCGGCACCGAAGTGGACTGGGGTGAGATCACCGTGCTGTTCGCCGGAGCGGGCGTGTCGTGGAACGGCGCGGCGTTCTTTCCCGTGGTCGATATACACGGCGGGCCGCTCGACAATCCGACTGCGCGCATCAAGTTGCGCGAACTGGAGACGCGTCTGGGCGATGACCGTCTCGTGCTCAATGAAGGCGCGTTCTTCGACCAGTGGGGCCGCAAGCTCAAGGTCGAGGAAGTGGACCTGCAATGACCGGCGCAGTCTCGAATGGCGAGCGCACCGTGGCGCGCCGGCTTCTCATCGTGCTGATGAACACGGACCCGCGTAACCCGGAAGAGCTGGCGGCGCCGTTCTATTACGCCGCCGTCGCCGCCGCGATGGACTACGAGGTCGATCTGCTCTGCACCGCGACCGCGGGAAAATTGATGTTCAAGGGCGTCGCCGAAGCCATCCGTATCAAGGCTGGCGAGGACAAGACCGTGCTGGACTGGATCCGCGAAGCGCACGATCAGGGCGTCAAGCTCTGGGCCTGTCCGGCCAACCTCGAACTGTTCGACAAGGACGACATCGACCTCATCGCCGAATGCAGCGGCATGATGGGCGCTGCCGCCATGATCCAGACGGTCATGGAAGGTGAGGCCCGCGTGCTGACTTTCTAGCGCATGATCCCGAAAAGTGGTTTCCGGTTTTCGGACAAGATCATGCGCAAAACAAAGTGAGGCGAGGCGATGGCGCAGGTGCAAGGTTTCGAGTTTCCGGAAGACCGGTTCTACGATGTCGAGAACCAGATCTGGTATATGCCTCTGCCGGACGGCACGGTGCGCGCCGGCTTCACCACCTGGGCGGTGAGGCTGATGGGCGAGGTGCTGGTGTTCACGCCCAAGCGTCTCGGCCAGACCTTCGACAAGGACAAATGGTTCGCCATGGTCGAAGGCGGCAAATGGATCGGCGCGGCGCGCGCGGCGTTTGACGGCGCCGTGGTCGCGCAGAACGAGACCCTCATGGACCGTCCGGAAATCCTCATGAAGGATGCGTTCGGCGAAGGCTGGATGATCGTCATGCGGCCGGCGGCGGCCGGCTGGCGGGAGGGCCTGGTGGCCGGCGACGAGATCGGCCCCGCCATCGACGCCTGGATCGCGACCGGATCGTATAAGGGTCGAGCCGGATAATGTACTGCTGTCGCCGGCTAAATGAAGACCGCAGCTGCCGTCGCCTGCTCGCGGAACCAGGCGCGAAATAGCTGCAGCGAAGGTTCGGCGTCTTGCGCACGCGAGGCGTCTCCTTCAAACACTTCGGCGCAGCGCTCTCGCGAGGAGAAGGCGCTGCGCCTCGGTGACGAAGGATGGCCTCAGTAGGATTTCGACTGGGTCGCCGGAGCGGCTTCGGCCGTCTGCTTGAGGTCCTTGAGATAGGCGTTGCCGGCCATCGCCATGAAGCGGAATTCGCTCAGGAAGGCGAAAAACTGATAGCCGAGCGCTTCCATCTCGCGGGTATATGCGACCGAGCCGGTGTGGATGCCCGGCACGACATTGTACTTCTTCGCCGTCTCCGCGATCTTCTTGATCGCGTCATAGACCTTCGGGAACTTCGGATCGAAGCCGGGCGAATGGCCCATTGACACCGACAGGTCGGAGGGCCCGACGAAGATGGCGTCGAGGCCCGGCGTCGACATGATGGCGTCGAGGTTGCGGACCGCTTCCTCGGTCTCGATCATCGCCATCGCGATCACCGTGTCATTGGCGTGCGCGGCATAGTCCGGGCCGCCATACATGGTGGCGCGAACGGGACCCATGCTGCGCTGGCCGAGCGGCGCGTAGCGGCAGCTGCGCACGAACAGTTCGCACTGCTCGCGGGTGTTCACCATCGGGCAGATGATGCCGTAGGCGCCGGCATCCAGCATCTTTCCGATAATGCCGGACTCCAGCGACGGGACGCGCACGAACGGCACCGAGTCGCTGACGGAGATCGCCTGCAGCATCGGCACCGCGTCGGTGTAATCGACGAGGCCGTGCTGCATGTCGATGGTGACCGAATCCCAGCCCTGGCGGGCGATAAGCTCCGCCGACACCGAAGACGGGATCATCAGCCAGCCGTTGTAGACGTTCTTGCCTTGCTTCCAGAGGGTGCGGGCGTTGTTCGGGCGCATTGATTGGTTCTCCTGAATTTGACGGTGGGATGTCGCGGTGGGCGAATTCCGGAAGGGGTGATGTCCGGGCGTGCGCCCGGACGGGTTCATGCGAAGATTTCGGAAACCGATTTGACGCGCTGGAAGGCTTCCAGCCCCTCGATGCCGCTTTCGGAGCCGTAGCCGGACTCGTTGACGCCGCCAAAAGGCGTCTCCGGCGTGGAGATCGCGGTGTTGTTGACGCCGACCAGGCCGGCGTCGAGCGCGAGTTCGGTCTTCTGGGCCAGTGCGCCGCTCTGCGTGAAGACGAAGGAGGCGAGGCCATAGGGCGTCGAATTGGCGCGCGCGATCACGTCGTCGAAATCCTTGAAGGACTGGAACGAAGCGATCGGTCCGAACGGTTCCTCGATGAGGATACGGGCCGCATCCGGCACATCGGCCAGCACGGTCGGTGCGTAAAAATAGCCTTTGCCGTCGATACGCTTGCCGCCCAGCAGGAGGCGCGCGCCCTTGCCGACGGCGTCGTCGACGAGGCCCTGCATGGCGTCGAGCCGGCGCGGGGCGATCATCGGTCCCATCTGCGTATCCGCCGCGAGGCCGTTGCCGATCGTCAGTCTGCCAGCCACGTCGCAGAACCGCTTCACGAAAGTCTCGTAGATCGACGCATGCACATAGAAGCGTGTCGGCGAGGTGCAGACCTGCCCGGCATTCCGGAACTTCGCCGCCACCAGCGTGGCGACCGATTTCTCGATGTCGGCGTCGGCGTGAACGATGACCGGCGCGTGCCCGCCCAGTTCCATCGTGCAGCGTTTCAGCGTCTGCGCGGCGCGGGCCTGCAGCAGCTTGCCGACGGCGGTCGACCCGGTCAGCGATACCTTCTTCGGGATCGGCGAGGCGAGCAGGTGCAGCGACACCTCGTCCGGCACCCCGAATACGAGATTGATCACGCCGGGCGGCGTGCCGGCCTTCTCAAAGCAGCGCGCGAAGGCGACGGCCGTGCCCGGCGTTTCCTCGGCGGTCTTCAGGATGATCGAGCAGCCGGCGCCGAGCGCGCCGGCCAATTTGCGGATGACGTTGGAGGCCGGGAAATTCCAGGCGGCGAAGGCGGCAACGACTCCCACCGGCTCCTTGAGCACGATCTGGCGTTGATTGGGCAGACGTCCGGGAACGATGCGGCCATAGGCGCGCTTGCCTTCCTCGGCGTACCAGCGCGTCGCCTCGACGGAGAACAGGATCTCGCCCCGTGCTTCGGCCAGCGGCTTGCCGTTTTCCATCGTCAGGATGCGAGCAATGCGTTCGACATCGGCCTCGATGAGATCGGCCGCCTTCATCATGATCTTGTAACGCTCATGCGGCGTCATCGCCTTCCAAACCTTGAAGCCGCGGTCGGCGGCAGCAAGTGCGCGGTCGAGGTCCGCCTTGCTGGCGTGCGGCACGCGGCCGATTTCTTCGCCGGTGGCCGGATTGAGCAGGGCTTCGGACTTGCCTTCACTTCCATCGCACCACTGGCCGTCGATCAGCAGTGCAATTTTCTCGTCGTACATTCCAGAATTCTCCAGTCGGGATGACACCCGCGCACGTTCAGAACCGTGTCGAGCGGTAGGGTGAAAGATCGATCGTGGTTGGCTGGTCGGCCGCGATCTCGGCGACCAGCTTGCCGGTGACCGAAGCGCCGATCAGGCCCTGATGGCCGTGACCGAAGGCGAAAATGACGTTGTCGTGCCGCGGTGCGCGCTCGATGACGGGAATGCTGTCGGGCGTTCCCGGACGGTTGCCCATCCAGCGCTTCACTTGCGACACGTCGAGTCCGGGGAACATGTGCTGGCCCTGGCGGACGAGCAGATCGGCGCGCTTCCAGAACGGGGCGGTGCCCGGCCAGGCGAACTCCACCGTGCCGGACAGGCGCAAGCCGTCTTCCATCGGGGCGGCGACGAATTTGCGCGACGCGGAGTTGGTCTGGACGCGCAAACCCGTCCGGGCGCTTTCGACCATGACGTGATAGCCGCGCTCGGAAATCAGCGGCACCGTCGTGCCGACCTGCCGCGCCAGCGGCCCCGAGAAGGCGCCGGCCGCGATGACGAACTGGTCGGCGGGCACGGTGCCGGTCTCGGTGATCACCGCGGTCGGGCCGTTAGCGCCGAAGACGAAACCTTTGGCGCGTGTGCGGTTGAGCCTGGCGCCTTTGCTGACGGCCAGACGCCAGAGGCTTGCGACGAGCCGGCCGGGATTCGGGCATTGTCCCTGTTCGGGCAGGAAGACGCCGGCCTTGTAGGCCGGCCCCAGCGCCGGCTCGAGCTCGTGAATCTCACGGTCGTCGAGAATCTCGACCTTGACGCCGCGGGCGCGCCGCATGGCAATCGACAGCTTGGACTTGGACGGGCCGTCGGGATCTTCGTAGACGAAGAGCTGGCCGTGATAACGGATGAGGTCTTCGCAGCCGGCCTGCTTGATGAGCGGGTTGTAGAAATCGAAAGTGTGGCGGTTGAGCGCGATCATCGCGTCGGAGATGCGCTCGACACTGCTGCGGCGGCTCGACCAGAGAAAGCGGATCAGCCACGGCAGCGCATGCGGCAGGTCGAGAATGCGCAGGCTCACCGGGCCTTCCGGATCGAGCAAAATGCCCGGGAGCTCGGCGATGAGACCCGGCATTGCGTTCGGAATGCAGGAGCCCGGGGACAGGCCGCCGGCATTGCCGTAGGAGCATTGATCGGGGCCGCCCGGCTCGACGGTGTCGATGACTTCGACGTCGAAGCCGGCATCGAGCAGATAATTGGCGCAACAGGTGCCGACGGCGCCGGCGCCGATGATGGCGACCCGTCGACCCCTGGCCGGCGATGCAACATCCGAATTGGAAACTGCCTCGCTCATTGTCGTCGTGCTCCTCAGCGCGTTTCGAGGAATGGCCGCAGCATGTCGGCGGTTTCGTGGAAGCGGTTGACGAAGCTCTTGAGCCGCGGGTGTTCGGGCTTGAGCAGCACGTCATGCGGCGAGCCGTCGGCGGCCACGGTGCCTTCATCGAGGAACACCACGCGGTTGGCGATCTCGAAGGCGAAGCCCAGTTCGTGGGTGACGATGACCATGGTCATGCCAGAGCGTGCCAGCGCGCTCATGGCCTTGAGAACCTCGCCGACCAGTTCGGGGTCGAGCGCCGAAGTCGGCTCGTCGAACAGCATCAGCTTGGGATGCATGGCCAGCGCGCGGGCGATCGCCACGCGCTGCATCTGGCCGCCGGAGAGCTGTGCCGGCCGCTTATGCTCGTGCCCCTCGAGGCCCATCTGCGCCAGCAGGTCGCGAGCGCGGACCTCGACTTCCTTACGGATCTCTCGCTTTACGATGACCGGACCTTCGGTGACGTTGTCGAGGACCGACATATGCGGAAACAGGTTGAATTGCTGAAACACCATGCCGGTCTTCGAGCGGATGCGGTTCACCTCGGCAATGGGGATGCTGGAAACGCCGCTGTCCGCGGTGGCGTCGAAGATGACGTCGCCGTCGATATCGATGCGGCCGCTGTTCGGCGTGTTCAGCAGGTTGATGCAGCGCAGGAGCGAGGTCTTGCCGGAGCCCGAGGCGCCGATCAGCACGACGACTTCGCCTTCATTCACCGTCAGATCGACGCCGCGAAGAACCTCGCGGGAACCGAAGCGCAGACAGAGGTTTTCGATGCGGAGAAGCGGCTTTGATTTCTGGTCAGTCACGGCCGGCCCTCAACGATGCGACGCCTGTCGGCGCTCGACCATGCGCGACAGGGTGGTCAGCGGGACAAGGAACAATAGGAAGATGACGCCGACGGCCGTATAGACTTCCATGGGTTTGAAAGTCTGGCTCGATATGTAGCCGGCCTGATAAAGCAGGTCGGGCACGGTAATCGTCGACAGCAGGCTGGTATTCTTCATCTGCATGATCGACTGGCTGACCAGCGGCGGGATCATGCGCTTGAAGGCTTGCGGCAGGATGATGCGTCGCATCTTCTGCCCGTAGGACATGCCGAGAGCCGTCGCCGCGTCGGTTTGGCCGGGATCGATCGACTGCACGCCCGCGCGGAAAATCTCGGCGTAAAATGCTGCCGAATAGCAGGTGAGGGCGAGGAAGCCCGCCCAGCCCTTGCTGATCTCGATATTGAGGAAGATCGGCAGTGCGTAATAGGTCCACAACAGGATGACGAGAAGCGGGATGTTGCGGAAAAACTCGACGAACAGCCAGCCGAGCCATACCAGCGGCCTGAAAGGCGCAAACTGAATCAGGCCGATAATCAGTCCGAGGATCATGCCGCCGGCAATTGTGATCGCCGTGTAGTAAAGCGTGATGAGAATGCCGAACCAGAGCAGGTCGGCGTGGCTGGTAACGACTGAAAAATCCATGTTCGATCCTTACCGCGTATTCTTGAGGACGGTTTCGCGTCCACCGGTTCGGTGATCAATATTCACTTGCGCCATCATTTGCACAGGAACCCCTGGCGCAGGGGGTCGGTGTCTTCGAGCAGAATGGTGGATTGGGCGACGAGGTGCGCCATGCCTTCGATTTCCGCGACGACCCTGTCGCCCTGTCGCTCGGCAACGCGCGCGATGAAAGGAACGCCCAGAATGTTCTTCGCAACATAGGTACCGTCAGGCTTCAGCCGGCCCTGGCGATCGAGCATGGCGACGCGCGCCGCCGTGCCCGTGCCGCAAGGCGAGCGATCGAACTTGTTCGATTCGAGGACGAGAAAGTGGGTCGCTTCGCCGGGCGCCGTGTCGGAGTAGAAAAGGACGCTGGGAGGCACTGCGCCGGCAAAGGTGGGGTTGTCCACGATGGCGGCCTTGATTGCCTGCTTGAGTTCGCTGCCGAGTGTCATCAGCCGCGAAGCGTGCTCCGGCGCCAGCGACAGGCCAAGCGCGCCCGCATCGACCAGCGCGTACCACATGCCGCCATAGACAATGTCGGTCTGGACGGTGCCGAACGGCTCGAACGGGATTTTCAAACCTTCGATGCCGATGAAGCTCGGAACGTTTTTGATGCGGACGGCCGACAGGCGGCCGTCATCGCTCCAGACGAGACCGACCGTCACGACGCCTGCCGGCGTCTCGAGTGTAAAGCTGTCGCCCTGTGCGCTGGTGATCTGGCCTGTCGAGGCCAGGGTTTTGGCAAAGCCGATCGTGCCGTGGCCGCACATGTCGAGATAGACATAGGACGAAATGAAAAAGGCGCCGTAGTCGGCGACCGTCGAGGGGACCGGCACGAGACCGACCATGGCGGCATGGCCCCGGGGCTCATGCAGCAGCAGGCCGCGCAGAGCATCGAAGCGCCGCCGGAAATCATCGCGTTTGTCGAGAACCGAGGCGCCTTCGAGCTTCGGAATGCCGCTGAGAATGACGCGGGTCGGGTGCCCCGCGGTGTGCGTGTCGATCACCGAGAACGAAGCGTTGAGGCCGATCATGCGGCGGTTCCTTTGCCGGCCAGGCGGGGGCGCCCGCCCGGCTCACCGCGACAATGGGAAAAAACCGCGAGAAGCAAGGGGCGTCCTCGAGAGGCATGTTTTTATCCCGCGACCCGAGCGGAGCAGGATAATGAACTATTGTAGCGCGACAATTTGAAAGTGCTGTACTACACTGCGGCGATATGTGTAGCATGTCAATGCCCGGCTGAGGGCGGCCTCGGCATCGTTGGTCTGCGATGCGCTTCAATTTTTGACAGGGAAACCGAACATGAGACTGAAGGTTCTTGCCTTTTTGGCAGCGCTACTTGTTGGCGCCGTGAATATGGTGTCACTCGCTTCCGCCGCGGATCCGTCCGCGGTTATCAACGCTATCAAACAGCGTGGCACGCTGAATTATCCGGTGATGTCCGGCGAAGAGCCTGACTTCATCAAGGATCCGAAGACCGGCGACTGGTCGGGGATCTACCCCGATTGGGGCCGCCAGATTGCCGACCTGCTTGGCGTCAAGATCAATTTCGTCGAGACGACCTGGGGCAATCTCGCCGCCGATTTCCAGGCTGGTCGCCTCGATATGGCCTTCGGCGTCAATCCGAACCCGAAGCGCGGTCTTGTCGTGGACTACGTCATGGAGCCGATCGTTGAGGGCGTCTGGACCATTACCGCCCGCGATGGCTTCGAACCGAAGACCTGGCGCGATCTGAACAAGCCTGAAGTCCGCATCGCCGCCCAGAGCGGCAGCACGATGCAGACGATCGCCGAGACGATGGCGCCGAAGGCCCAGATCGTCCTGGTCAAGAATCGCGATCAGGCCGTTCTTGAAATGCAGTCCAAGCGCGTCGATGCGATCCTGCTGGCGGATCAGAACTCGGCGCAGCTGCACAAGGCCGGCCTCGGCAAGGCGATCGTGCCGACGCCCGTTCTGCGCAATCCGATGATGACCGCGGTGCCGCGCAAGGAAGGCAATGAAGGCTTCATGAACCTGCTCGCCAACTGGTCGATGCAGCAGCGGACGCTGGGCCTGTCTTGCGCGCACATTACAAAGTACATGCAGGATCGCGGCATTGATCTCTCGGTCGTGCCGCAGTCGGGCAAGTACTGCTAACCGTCGGACAAGTACGGCTAGCTTCTACGGTTACAGGCGCGGGGGAGGAGAGTGTGGATTTCCTTCCCCGTCGCTTGAAACCACGGCGGTTTATTGTACCGTGACAATCTCGCGCATGGATTGCCGGGCTGCTTCGACTGCCGTCGTTGATATTCTGCGCAAAATGAATTCGGACTTGACCACGGGGTTTCATGGGTTCGCGTAAGACATCGCTCATGCGGCCGCCGCCGGCACCCAGGTCTGTGGAACAAGCCTCCGCAACGCTCGACGATGCCGAAGCCGGTTCGTCGCTGAGTTGGATTCCCGGCAATCTCGATCAAACCCTTCCGCCCTATCTGGCGCTGATCGCGGCGCTCGAAGAAGACGTGCGCAGCGGCGCGCTTGCGCATGGCACACAGCTGCCGCCGCACCGCGCGCTCGCCCTCCAGCTGGGCTTGAGCCTGTCCACTGTTTCCAAAGCCTATCGCGAGGCCAATGCGAGGGGCATTGTCACCGGGCGGGTCGGTCAGGGGACTTTCGTTGCCCGCCGCACGGTCTCCGACATGGACGGTCGCGCCGGACGGACGGCGAATTTCAGCGTCAACCTCGCGCCCGATGTCGGGCAAAAGGAACAGCTGCGGCTGGCGATGGCCGACGTTATGCGGTCCGGCGATATCGACCGCATGTTCGCGTACGATGCTGGGCAGGGACTTCGTGAGCACTGCGCGGTATTGGCCGACTGGATATCGACGCCGGGCTTTCAGCCGTCGCCCGATCTGTTGCTTGCAACGAACGGGGCGCAGCATGGTCTCGACCTGGCGCTGAGCATCCTGTGCAAGCCGAATGACACGATTCTGGTCGAGCAACTGACCTATGTCGGCTTCAAGGCGCTGGCGAGTCTGCACCGATACGACCTCTCGCCGGTCGAGATGGATGCGGAAGGCATGGTGCCCGAGGCGCTGGACAAGAAGCTGCAGCAAACCGGCGCGCGCGTCGTTTACGCCATGCCGACCTTGCATACGCCCACCAGCAGAACGATGGGTGCCGGACGCCGGCGGAAAATAGCGGACGTTCTCGTCAAGCATGATGCGATGCTGATCGAGGACGATGTCTACTCGTTTCTGATCGATCCGAAGCCGGATCCGATCGCGGGTTTGATACCGGACCGCACGATTTATCTTGCCAGCCTTTCCAAGGTTTTCGAGCTCGGCTTCCGGGCCGGCATGGCCGTTGTGCCGGCAGCGCTTCTTGAGCGGGCACGACTGGCCATGCGGGCGAGCGCCTGGAGCGCCACGCCATTATTGTTCGAATTGAGCCGCAAGCTCATTGCGTCGGGAGAGCTCGACGATATTGTCGTTTCGCTCCGCAAGGAGACGCGCCGGCGCACCGATCTGTTTCGGAATTATTTTCCGGAGCAGGCCTTGCCTCGCGATGGCGCGCTGGCAGGCTACCACGTCTGGATGGACATTCCTGACGGCTGGACGGCCGACGAATTGTTCTTCGTCGCACGCAACCAGGGGATCATGCTGACGCCGCCCGGATCGGCCGCGGTCGATGGAAAGGGCGAACGCGGCGTGCGTGTGTGTCTCGGCGCATGCGCAGCGCGTGACCTCGACAGCGGCCTGGGCGCGCTGCGGCAGATTCTGAGCCGCCCGCCACGTTCCGCATTCTCTGTGGCGTAACCATCGCGCAAAGCCTCGCGCGGGTGAAGCGTTGTTGGGCGTTGGGCCCACGACGGCCTGCTGCCATGGACCGTTCCCATATCCTTTCGCTATAGATCACCGCAGAACCTATAACGGTATTTCATACGTAGTGCTTATGCTTCTCGCGATGGCATGTCCGCCGAGAAGGAAGCAATGAACATCAATCGATCAATTGAACGGGTCGGAGCGCTCGTCTCACCGCGAAACATCGTGGTCGTCGGTGCGAGCGACCGGCCGGGCAGCTGGCCGGCGACGGTGTGGAAGACAGTCCACGAGCACGGCTTCAAATCGCCGATCTATGCCGTCAATCCAAACCGCGACGCGATCGGCGACAAGCCCTGCTATCGCACCTTCGATGCCCTGCCGGAGAAGCCGGATCACGTCGTGATGTTGACGCCGGCGCCGGCGATACCGGACGCGCTGGCCGAGGCCGCCAAGGCGGGCGCCCGCAGCGCCACGGTCTTCGCCGCCGGTTATGGCGAGGACGGCGGGCCGGAGGGCAAGGCGCTGGCCGCCCGCCTGCGGAAGGTGATCGCCGACACCGGCATCGCCGTGCAGGGCCCGAACTGCACCGGAAACATCATCGGATTCAATGGCTTGTGCACCCTGGTCGATCACCGCAAGCTGGTCGTCGGCCCCGGGCCGGTGGCCCTGATCGGCCAGAGCGGCGGCGTGCTGCTTTACGCCAACCACATCCTCCAGGACCGCGGCATCCAGCCCGGCGCGCTGATCTCGAGCGGCAACGAGATCGACATGAGCTGCGCCGACTACATCGCCTACATGGCCGATGAGCCCCGCATTCAGGTTATCTTTTGTTACCTGGAGTCGGTGAAGGACGTCGGCGCCTTCAAGGCGGCCTGCGCCCGCGCCCGCGACGCCGGCAAGCCGGTGATCCTGTTCAAGATCGGCAGCAGCGAGGAGGGCCGCGAGGCCGCCTCGACCCATACCGGCGCGCTCGCCGGCAGCGCGGAGGCATTCGATGCCGTGATGCAGGACTACGGCGTCGTCCGCGTTGACTCCCTCGACGACGCCATCGAGGCCATCGAGATCGCCGTTCATCTGGGCGTGCCGATCGGCCCCCGGGTTGGCGCGCTCAGCCTGTCCGGCGCCTATCGCGGCATTCTGGTGGACGGCGCCGCCGGCAGCGGGCTCACGTTCCCCAAGCTCGCCCCGGACGTCGAAGGCCGCCTCGCGGCGCTGCTCTCGACCGGCTCGTCCGCCGGCAATCCGGCCGATGGCGGCTTCACCGTGCTGACCAGCGTCGACAAGTATGTCGAGTGCGTCGATATACTGTGCGACGATCCGAACCTGGACGTCCTGATCCTGCAGGCCGAACTGCCGCGCGAAACCGGCATGGCGGCGCACTGGGAAGAGCGCTTCCAGCGCATTCACGATCTCGTCGCCCGGCGCGGCAAGAAGCTCGCTTTCATCTCGATGTTCTCGCGCATGTTCACCGACTACAGCCGCGAAGTGCGCGCCGCGCTGCCGAAGGTCGCCTTCGTGCAGGAGACACGCAAGTCGGTGGCGGCCTTCGCCGCGCTCGCCAAATGGTCGGAGCGCGCCAAGGCGGCCAAGCCGGTTGCGGCTGCACCGTCGGGCAAGCCGCCGGCCATCGTTGCGGACCTCAAGGCGCGGCTCGCCAAGGGCGGTACGCTGACGCTCAACGAGAATGACGCCAAGGCGGTGATCGCCGCCTATGGCATCGGCGTACCGCGCGAAACCGTGGCCAAGGATGCCGACAGCGCCGCCGCGGCGGCCGACAAGATCGGCTACCCGGTGGTGCTCAAGGCGCTGTCCGACAAGCTCACGCACAAGTCGGACGCCGGCGGCGTGCTCATCGGCCTTGCCGATGCCGCGGCCGTGCGCGCCGGCGTCGAGACTATCAAGGCCAACGTCAAGCGATACGGCTTTGCCGAGCCGCTCGACGGCTTCCTGGTTTGCGAGCAGGTCTCCGGCGGCACCGAACTCGTGTTCGGCGCGCAGCGCGATCCTGAAGTCGGGCCGGTGGTTATGGCCGGGGCCGGAGGCATTCTGCTGGAGCTGATGAAGGACGTCGCCTTCGCGCCGGTGCCGCTCAGCCCTGCCGAAGCGGCCGCGAAGATCGAGGGCCTGCGCACCGCGAAGCTGCTGAAAGGCTATCGTGGCTCCGCGGCGCACGACATCGACGCGCTGGCCGACGCCCTGTCGGCGACCGCGCGTCTTGCCCAGGATCTCGGCGATGCGCTGGAGTCGATCGACATCAACCCGATCGTCAGCCGTCCTGGCAAGAAGCCGGTCGCGCTCGACGCTGTGATCGTGTTGCGCGGGAAGGATTGAGCCGATGAGCACGCCAGCCGAAGCGGCGACGCTGCCGCTCAACTTCACTTACGCCACGCTGGCGGTCGGCCAGCGCGCCCGTACCGCTGGCCGCACGGTGACGGAGTCGGATCATTCGCTGTTCATGATGCTGACCGGCGCCTTCCATCCGATCCACAGCGACGAGGTCTTCGCCCGCGGCGCCGGGGTCAAGGGCCGGCTGGTGCAGGGCTCGTTCGGAATCGCGCTGGCGGTCGGCGGCCATCTGGAAAGCGAAGTGCTCAAGTCCGCAGACCCGCTGGTTGCGGCCTTGGGTATCGTCGACTGGCGCTACAAGGGGCCGATCTATATCGGCGACACGCTCCATCTCGAGATCGAGATCGCCGATATCAAGCTGACGGCGGACGAAAAGCGCTACACGGTCGATCGCCGCATCCGCGTCGTCAACCAGGACGGCGCCGCCGTGCAGGAAGGCATCGCCCGGTCGATGTGGCGAAGGGCCTGACATTCCCTCATAAGCAATAAATGAGACTGTCATGGCCGGGCTTGTCCCGGCCATCTCGTTCAGGTGGGCACTGTACTCGCCTAAACGAGATCACCGGGTCTCGGCGCATAGCGCGTCTAAGACGCGCGTAACGCGCTGGTGGCGCCGGCCCGGTGATGACAGTAATGCTTAGCTATTTTTATCCGCGCGCTTACTTCTTGATCTGCGCGCTTTCGTGCCACGGGATCAGGAAGCGGCGCAGGCCGACGACGATGGCGTAGAACACGAAGCCGAGCGCCGACAGGTGCATGATGACGGCGAACAGCGCGGTGGTGTTGTAGGAGTTCATCTCCTTGACCGCGAGATTGCCGAGGCCCTCGCTGCCGCCGAGATACTCGCCGACGACCGCGCCGATGATCGACAGCACGACGCCCATTTCCATGCCGGTGAGGATGTAGGGCAGGGCGCTGGGGAATTCGAGCTGGGTGATCTTCTGCAGGCGCGAGGCGTTGAGGCTCGCCAGCACTTCACGATAGCCGCGTTCGACCGACTTCACGCCGAGCGCGGTGTTCAGCATGATCGGGAAGAAGGCGAGCACCGCGGCGATGACCACTTTCGACGTGATACCGAAGCCGAACCAGACGACGAACAGCGGCACCAGCGCCACTTTCGGCACCACCTGCGTGGCGACGATGAAAGGGTTCAGCATCTTCTCGAGGCGCGGGCTCTTGCCGAGCATGGCGCCGAGCGCGACGCCGAACACCATGGCGAAGAAGAAGCCGAGCATGGTTTCCAGCGCCGTGATCCAGGTGTGGTACCACGTCGATGGCAGCCAGAGGCTGGCATACCAGGCCTCGATGACCAGCGACGGCGCCGGCAGGATCAGCTTGCTGACGTTGAATTCGCGAACGTAGAATTCCCACCCGCCGAGGAACAGAACGAGCAGCGTGACGCTGCCGATCCAGGTCGGGATCTCCTTCTTTCGCTTCTTGGCCGTCTGCTGCGGCGCGACGGTGCTGACGATGGGTGTGTCCAGACTCATTGATCAATGCTCGAGGCGATCGCGCAAGTGATTTGCGATATGTTGAAATTGCGGGTCTTCGTTGACGGAGACCGCGCGCGGCCGCGCGAAGGGCACTTCGACGATTTCCTGAATGCGGCCGGGCCGCGGCGAGAGCAGGGCGATCCGGTCGGCGAGGAACACCGCTTCCGAAATCGAATGCGTCACCAGCACGATGGTCTTGTTGGTTTCCATCCAGATGCGCTGCAACTCGATGTTCATGGCGTCGCGCGTGATCGCGTCGAGCGCGCCGAACGGCTCGTCCATCAGCAGGATTTTCGGATCGTAGCTGAGCGCCCGCGCAATCGAGGCGCGCTGGCGCATGCCGCCGGACAATTCCTTTGGGTAGCGCTTCTCGAAGCCGGTGATGCCGACAAGCTTGCAGAGCTCCCGCGCGCGCTGCCGACGCTCCGACTTGCCGACGCCGCGCAGCTTGAGTGGCAACGCGATGTTGTCCTCGATCGACAGCCAGGGGAACAGGTTGGCTTCCTGGAACACCATGCCCATCTCGGCGAGCGCGACATTGTCGCGCTTGTCGGCGGTCCAGAGATTGCGCCCCTCGACTTCGATGGCGCCGCTGGTCGGCGCCTCGAGCCCGGCGATCATGCGCAACATGGTGGTCTTGCCGCAGCCGGAGGGGCCGAGCAGGACGGTGAATTCACCCTCGCGCACGCTGAAATTGGTAGGCGTGAGGGCCCTGACCAAGCCCTCCGCCGTTTCAAAGTCCTTGCCGGCTTCCTTCAGGGCGATGGCAATGCCACCGCCCTGAACGCCTGCCGGCGCAGTCTGCAAACTCATGACTTCGCGGCCTCATCGACGAACTTGTTGGTGTACAGCGCCTTGACGTCGGCGACCTTGGCGATATTCGCCTCGGCCACCAGCTTGGCGCCGTTTTCCCACACCGCCGGCACGTTGCGCATGACGTTTTCCTTGCCGGCGCTGACGGTCGAGGCATTGTAGGCCTTGATGGCCTCGATACGGAAGTCGCGATCGGCATTGGCCGAAATCTCGAACTTCTTGGTGATGCGATCGAGGATCATGGCGGGGTCTGCGCTGAGGCATTCCAGCGCCGAGTTGCGCATGGCCTTGACGAATTTCGCCGCCGTCTCCGGGTTCTTCTCGGTGAAGGCCTTGGTCATCAGGATGACGCCGCCGGGCATCGAGGAGTTGTCGGTGGCGCTCCAGACGTCGATCGGCTCTCCCGCGCGCTTGAGCAGGATGGTGTTCTCGACCGTGGCGAAGAAGCCGGCGACGCGGCCCTGCTTGAGCAGCTCGACATTGCCGGCGCTGGAGCCGATGGCCTGACGCGGCACGTCGGCGACCGGAACCTTGCCCTCGGCGAGCAGCAGGTTGAGCATGTTCTCCTGGCCGCCGCCGATCGAGGCGACGCCGATGGTCTTGCCCTTCATGTCGGCCGCTTTCTTGATCGGCGCCGATTTGAGGCTGATGAGGCTGAAGATCGGCTGCTGCAGGCTGGTGGCGACGGAAATGAGCGGCGTCTCCTGCGCGCTGGCGGCCTTGAAGAGATCGAGCATGCCGACGCGGGTCATGCCGGCCTGTCCGGCGACCACCTGCTGGATGGCGATGGAGGTGCCGCGCGCATTGTTCACGGTGACGTCGAGGCCTTCCTTCTGGAAGTGGCCGCCCACGACGGCATTCATCTCGTGGAGATATTCGAGGGCGAGATCGAACGGCTCCATGAACAGCAGCTTGGTCGGCGACTGGGCGAACACCGGCATGCCGCCGCTGATCATCGTAACCGTGCCGGCAGCGATGCCGCCAAGCAGGGTGCGGCGGGAGACATCAAGGCTGGAGATCGTCATTGCATACTCCTCTCGTGCGTGAAGGGTTCAGGCTGTTGCTTTTCTGGTTTCCTGGTCTCCCGCAAGCGCGCGGCGGGTCCAGACGTCGTCGTGGCTGGCGCGGATCGCGGCGGCGTATTCACGCGCGAGGCGGTCGATCACGTCAGCGGTTTTCTCGATGCTCTTGGCCATGCCGACGCCCTGGCCGGCGGACCAGATGTCCTTCCACGCCTTGGGTTGCTTCTCGGCGTAATGCAGATCGAAGCTCTTCTTGGCCGGCAGGTTGTCGGGATCGAGGCCGGCATTGACCAGACTCGGCCGCAGCTTGCTGGCGATTGCGCCGGTGACGATGTCGGTCGGCACGATATCCTTGACGGTGCAATCGACCACCATCTGCTTGTAGCGCGGATCGGCGAGGCTTTCCTCGGTGGCGATGAAACGGGTACCCATGTAGGCAAGATCGGCGCCCATGACCTGCGCCGCGCGCAACGTTTCACCCGTCATCATGCTGCCGGCGGCGACGATGATGCCATCCCAGAATTCACGCACCGCGGCGACGAAAGCCGGCAGGGCGATGTGGCCGGTGTGGCCGCCGGCGCCGGCGCCGACCAGAACCAGACCATCGACGCCGCCCGCCGCCGCCTTGCGCGCGTAGTCAGGCGTGCTGACATCGGCGAAAACGAGGCCGCCGTATTCGTGCACCGGCCCGACCGCCGGCTTGGGGCTGCCCATGGCGGTGATGATGAGCGGCACCTTGTACTTCACGCAGAGCGCGAGATCCGGCGCCATGCGCGGATTAGAACTGTGGGTGGTCAGGCCAACGGCGAAGGGGGCCGGCTTGATGCCCTTGGCGCGCGCCGCGTCGAGCCGCGCGGTGAGATCGGCGAGCCACTGATCGAGGATTTCCGGCGTGCGCGCGTTCACCGTCGGGAAGGCGCCGATGACGCCGTTGATGCAGGCCGCGGCGACCAGATCGACATTGCTGACGAGAAACATCGGCGCTGCGATCAGCGGCAAACGCATTCCATCCAACCAGGACGACGGCAACCTGTTCATTCCAGCTTCACTCCTGTTGCCGGGTCGGCTTCTAGATGCCGAGCGCCAGCAGTTTGGTCTCGAGATATTCGTCCATGCCCTCGCGGCCGCCTTCGCGGCCGATGCCGCTCTGCTTGACGCCGCCGAAGGGCGCTTCCGCCGCTCCGATGCGGATTTCGTTGATGCCGACCATGCCGGTCTCGAGTTGCTCGCCGGCGCGGATGGCGCGGCTCATGCTCTCGGTGAAGACATAGGCGGCCAGGCCGTAAGGCACATCATTGGCTCGCGCGATAGCCTCGTCGGCATCGTCGAAGCGGAACAGCGAAGCGACGGGGCCGAAGACTTCTTCATTGGCGGCGCGCATATCGACGGTCATGCCGGTCAGCACCGTCGGCGCGAAGAAATGGCCGTTGCGCAGATCGCCATTGGTGAGGCGGCTGCCGCCGGAAAGCGAACGGGCGCCGCGCGCCACCGCGTCATCGACCATGCCGGCGACCTTGTCCACCGCGGCCTTCTCGATCAGCGGGCCCATCTGCACGCCATCGGCAAGGCCGTTGCCGACCGACAATTTGCCGGCGCGCTCGGCGAGTTCGGCGGCGACGCGATCGTGGATCGAGGAATGCACGAAGATGCGGTTCGCCGAAATGCAGGCCTGGCCGGCATTGAGGAATTTGAGGGCGGCCAGCGCGCCAACGGCTTTGCCGACGTCGCAATCCTCGAACAGGATCACCGGCGCATTGCCGCCGAGCTCCATCGAGACGCGCTTGATATGTTCGGCGGCGCCGCGCAGCAACAGCCGGCCGACGGCGGTCGAGCCGGTGAAGGATATCTTGCGCACGCGCTCGTCCTCGAGCAGCGCCTGACCGATGGCGACCGGATCGCCGGTGACGATGTTGAACACGCCCGGCGGCAGATCGGCATCGAGCGCGGCTTCGGCGATCAAGAGCGCGGTGAGGGGCGTTTCCTCGGAAGGCTTGAGCACCATGGTGCAGCCGACGGCCAATGCGGGCGCGGCCTTGCGCGCGATCATCGCGGCCGGAACGTTCCAGGGAATGATGGCGCCGACGACGCCGACCGGTTCGCGCATGGTGATGAGGCGGCGGTTCGGGACGGGATCGGGGATCCACGCGCCATAGGCGCGGCGCGCTTCCTCGGCGTACCAGCGGAAGGAATCGATGGTGAGCTTGACCTCGACCGCGGCTTCGCGGAGCGGCTTGCCTTGTTCCTGCGTGATCAGGCGGGCGAGGCGGTCTTTCCGCTTTTCGATTTCGTCGGCGAAACGGTGCAGCAGCAGCGCGCGGTCGGCGGCGGTGCGCGCCTTCCATTGCGGATAGGCGGCAGCGGCGGCGGCGATTGCCGCTTTGGCATCGGCAGCGCGGCCCATCGGCGCCTGGCCAACGGTGCCGCCCGTCGCCGGATCGAGCGAGGCGAAGTGTTCGCCGCTCTGTGCTTCACGCCAGGCGCCGCCATACATCATGCCTTGGGCCGTGAACACGGGCTCGGTCTGCAATGCGTCGTTCCTTTGCTGGGCCACCTTCTGCCGCGAATATTCTTCACCCCCGGTGTGGAGGGAGAATGGGTTTTCTGGGAGGCGCTATTCCCTTTGGAAATAGCTGGGGCGATAGGTAGCGCCAAAGGGCAAGGCTGCGATTTGCGCGTTACAGGGGTCGAGCGGGCGGTTGGCCTCGATGGACGGCCATGGCGTAGGAGCTATAGCCATGAGGAATGCCCGGCCACGGTTCTATTGTTCCGGGCGATGGCTGACTGCGCGAAGGTGTCGTAATGGAAGCAATGACGGCCAAATCCTGCGATTTTATCGTGATCGGCGCCGGATCCGCGGGGTGCGTCCTGGCTAACCGGTTGTCCGAGAACGGACAGAACTCCGTCCTGTTGCTCGAAGCCGGCGGCTGGGATCGCCACCCCTTCATCCAGATCCCGATCGGCTGGGCCAAGGTCGCCTACGGCCGGACCTACGACTGGCAATATATGAGTGAGCCGGTGGCCGGCGCGGCGAACCGCCGCGTCGAATGCCTGCGCGGCAAGGTGGTCGGCGGATCGTCCTCGATCAACACCATGGCCTATGTGCGCGGTCACCGCGCCGACTTTGATCGTCTCGCCGAGCAGGGCCTGCGCGGCTGGAGCTATGCGGACGTCCTGCCTTACTTCCGCAAGCAGGAAAGCTGGCAGGAGGGCGCCAGCCTCTACCGCGGCGGCGACGGGCCGCTCGCGACCATGCGATCCGATTATGAGGACCCGCTGATTGACGCCTACGCGCAGGCCGCCCAGTCGCTCGGTTATGACTGGATCGACGACTACAACGGCGCACGCCAGGACGGCTTCTCCCGGATGCAGCTCACAGTCGGCGGCGGCAAGCGAGCCAGCACGGCGGTCGCCTACCTGCGGCCCGCCTTGAAGCGCGCGAACCTGCGCGTCGAGACGAAAGCACTGGTCACCCGCCTGGTGCTCGACGGCAAGCGCATTGTCGCGGTCGAATACACCCAGCACGGCCGCTCGCACCGCGTGACCTGCAATCGCGAAGTCATCTTGTGCGGCGGCGCCTTCAACTCGCCGCAGATCATGATGCTGTCGGGCATCGGCAATCCGCAGGCGCTGGCCGCGCAGGGTATCGAGGTCCAGCACGCCTTGCCCGGAGTCGGACAGAACCTGCATGAGCATGCCGGCACATCGCTGGTTTACAAGCGGCGCGCGCCCGGACCATTTCACGCCAATATGCGCTTCGATCGCGCGGCCTTCGGCGTTCTGTCCGCTTATCTGTTCGGCAAGGGCTTTGCGACGCGGCTACCCGGCGGTCTCACCGGTTTCGTGCGCAGCACCGACGCCGAACCGGTGCCGGACATCCAGTTGCTGTTTCTCGCGGCGCCGGTCGACGCGCATCTCTATTTTCCGCCATTCGTGAAGCCCTACAAGGACCGCTTCGTCTGCCGCGTGGTGCTGGTGCGTCCCGACAGCCGTGGCGATGTCGGGCTGCGCAGCGCCGATCCCGCCGACAAACCGATCATCCGTCAGAACATGCTCGGCACCGACGCCGACATGCGTCGCGCGCGCGAAGGCGTGAAGCGCTTCCGCGCCATCGGAGCCGCGCCTGCGCTTGCCAGCATTGTGGAGCAGGAGGCGTTGCCTGGCGCGGCCTGCACGAGCGATGCCGAGATCGACGCGTTCATTCGCAATACGGTGACGACGTCGTTCCACCCCGCCGGCACCTGCCGCATGGGCCATGCCGGCAGCAGCGGCGCCGTCGTTGACGACGCGCTGAAAGTCATCGGCCTCGACGGCCTGCGCGTGGTGGACGCCTCGATCTTTCCCGAACCGATCGGCGGCAACATCAATGCCGCGATTATCATGGCAGCGGAACGCGCTTCCGACCAGATTCTCGGACGCGCAATGCTCCCACCGGAAACACGCGTGAACGGATGAGCGAGCACATCTCCATTGCTGCCGAAGGTCTTGGCAATGCCGAGGCCTACAAGCTTATTTCAGGCGCGGTCATTCCGCGGCCGGTCGCCTGGGTCGCCAGCACGAACGAGGACGGCGGGGTCAACCTCGCGCCGTTCTCGAGCTTCATTTTTCTGACTTACGACCCGCCCAAGATCGCCATCAGCATCGGCCCGGGAACGGTGCGGCTGAAGGACACTTTGCGCAACATCGAGCGCACCGGCAATTTCACGGTGAATTCCGTTTCGGTCGATCAACTCGGGCCGATGGCCGAGTCGTCACGGATCTATCCGGCCGGCGAAAGCGAGGCCGTTCACCTCGGTATCGCGCTGGCGCCGAGCGCGCGGATCGAGGCGCCGCGTATCGCGGAGAGTGACGTGTCGCTCGAATGCGTGCTGGAGCGCGTCGTGCCGATGGAGGATCGCGACGCGCACCGGCTCGTCATCGGCCGTGTCGTCAATTTCCAGATCGCGCCGCGCGTTTTCCAGGGCGATCGCATCGATCCGGCAATGTACCGGCCGGTCGGCCGCATTGGTGGGCCGCTCTATTTCATTCCCGGCGAGGTTCGCCGCGTGCAGGCAACGCCCGATCCCCGTTTGAGCGAAAAGCGTTGAACAGAACCAGAGGCATGAGTTCATGGCACCCTTGAGAATCGTCGACGCGCATCACCACCTCATTGATCTCGATCATGCCTTCTATCCGTGGCTGTCGCCGAAGCCGACGCCGCCGAGCATGGCGGGCGATACCTCGAAAATCGCCAAGCCTTATCTGATCGACGATTATCGCGCCGAGTTCGGCCATCACAACGTCGTCAAGTCCGTACATGTCGAGGCCGGCTACGATCCGGCCAATCCGGTTGCCGAAACCGAGTGGCTGCAGGGTATCGCCGACAAGAACGGCTTTCCGCACGCCATCGTCGCCAAGATCGAACTGCAGAGCGACGATGCCGAGGCGCTGATGGAACGGCACAAGGCGTTCCGCAATGTGCGCGGCATCCGCCACATGCTCAACTGGCACGACGATCCGTCGAAGACCTACACGGGCGAGAAGTTTCTCGATAACCCGAAGTGGACGGCGAACTATCCCAAGCTGGCGAAACACGGCCTGTCGTTCGATTTCCAGCTCTATGCCGGACAGATGGCGCAGGCGGCCAAACTGATTGCCGCCAATGAAGGCGTTCCGGTGGTCATCGACCATGGCGGCATGCCGATCGACCGCTCGCCGGAAGACATCGAGCGCTGGCGTCAGGGCGTCAGGACGCTGGCCGCCGTGCCGCATGTGTCGATGAAGATCTCCGGCCTCGGCATGTGCGATCACACCTGGACGGTCGAGAGTATCCGGCCCTTCGTGCTGACGCTGATCGAGACGTTCGGGCCGGCGCGCTGCATGTTCGGCAGCAATTTCCCGGTCGATCGACTGCACTCGACATTCGAGGCGCTGTTCGACGCCTTCGACACCATCACCGCGGATTTCTCGGACAGCGAGCGCGCCGACCTGTTTGCCGGCACTGCCGAACGCTTCTACCGCATCTAGAGCGGTAGAATCTAGCGCGCCTTGAAGGGACCGGGTGCGCGCTTCTCGGCGAAAGCGCGCACCGCTTCCTCGAAGTCCTCGGTGAGGTGCAGGCGTGTGTTCTCGGTCTGGAAGGCGATCTCGCGCGTCGTCTTGTGCATATGCCAGCGCCGCACGCGTACGGTTTCACGTACGCTGAGCGGCGGGTTGATGGCGATACCTTGCGCCAGCGCCAGCGCGGTCTCGCGCGCCTTGCCCTTGGCGGCAAGGGTGGTCACGAGACCCGCGGCATGCGCTTCGGCGCCGGAGAAGGGCCGCCCGGTGAGGCAGACCTCGTCGGCGAACATGCCGGCGCCGCGCGCCTTCATCAGCGCCCAGTGGCGATAGCCGCCAAGGCCGCGCGGCGTCTCCGTCACCTGCAGGCGGGCGTCGTCCTCGCACACCGACAGATCGCAATCGAGCATCAGGCCGAGCGACATGCCCAGCGCATAGCCATGCACCGCGGCGATGACCGGCTTCCAGTTGCGGCAGCGGTGCAGCAGTTCGGCGAAGGGATGGGCGAGGCCGAGCGGATCGCGCGATTTTTCCATATCGGCGCGGCTCGCCATCTGGCTCTCGCCGACATCGGCGCCGCTGGAGAACGCCGCGCCGGCGCCACACAGGATGGCGACATCGGCGGTGTCGTCCTCATCGAAGCGCGCGAAGGCGTCGGTGAGCGCCGCGGTGACGGCGCGGCTGACGGCGTTGCGCTTGTCCGGCCGATTGATCTCGATCCAGACGATGCGGCCTTCCGGCGTGTAGTTGATCAACGGCGTGCTCATGGTGCGATCCTCCGGCGTGCCTGTTAGCGCGGCCCGCGGCGGCGGCGAAGGCGGACCTTGGTGCCGGCCATAACCGATGGCGATGTGGGCTACTTCTTGCGGCCGATCTGCAGCTCGTTACACACCGTCTTGATCGAGCGCAGCAGGGCCTCGCCGGCCGGGGTGAGATCCGACACCGCCGAATGCACCACGCCCATCGGCCGGGCGAGGCGCGGCAGCACGCGATGTTCGCTGATGCGCTCCAGCGGGATGAGGGCGAGGGCGCCGCTCTCGGCGCCGATTTCCGCCGCGTAACTCGGCAGCACGCCGATCGCATCCGTGCGCGAGGCAATGGTGCGCACGAAGACGACCGAATTCGTCTCCATCGGCGCCAGCGGGGTGATCTGCTGCTGACGGGCGAGGTCTTCGACCGCGTGCCACAGCGAACTGGCGTCCTGCAGGAACACCCAGCGCCGCGTCGTCAGATCCTCCAGCGTGATTTCGCGCTTCGACAGCAGGGGATGGCGCCGGTTGACCACCAAGACGAAGTGATCCTCGAATAAAGGCTCGACGCGCAGATCGGGCCCGCTGCCGTACTCGTCGAGCACGGTGAAGATGACATCGACTTCGCCTTGATGCAGCGCGGGAAACAGCTCCTGCGCGCTGCCGCTGCGCACGGTGATGCGCAATGACGGCCGCTTGGCGGCGATGCGCCAGATCGCCTCCGGCACAATGCGATCGAGAACGCCGGGTCCCGGCGTCGCGCCGAGTGTGACCTGGCCGGCGGTCGAACCCTTGAGATTGTCGAGATCTTCCCAGGTGCGCCGAAACTGCGAGATGATGGTGCGCGCGCGCTTGTAGAAGACATCGCCGAACCGCGTCGCCCGCACGCCGCGCGGGCCGCGCTCCAGCAGCTTCATGCCAAGTTGTTCTTCGATGAGCCGCAGACTTTTGCTGAGCGCCGGCTGGGAGATGTTCAGACGCCGCGACGTGCGGCTCAGGCTGCCGCTTTCGACGACGTCGACGAAACGCTCCAACTGACGCTGATCCATCATATTTCCTAAAGTTATGGCTCGGAGGATATTATCGCTAGGCGGTTTTAGCGCGCAAGGCTAGCGTCGCGTCGGTTACTCGATATAACCCGCTGAAATCGCAACCGAAGGTCTTGGGAGATGCTGCGTTATCCTAACACCCCGCACGCAGCGGCCGAGCTGGTGCCGCTGTTCCGCGATGGACTGGTGACGTCAAAGGTCAGTCCCGGCGAAACCGTACTCGTGTACGGTGATACCTTCACGTTGCCGAGCTATCCGGCGGCGTTTCTCGCAGCCGCCCGCGATTGTGGTGCAGACGCCCTGCACATCGTGCAGCCGCTGTTGCCGCAGGATTTCGCCCAGCCGATCGGCCGCGCGAAGCCGACGCCGCTGATCATCGAGGCCATGAAGAAGGCCGACTTCGTCGTCGATGTCTCGAACGGCGGCATGCTCTATTCCTACGAACAGGAAGCCATCCTGGCGGCGGGCACGCGCATCCTGCGCGTCCGCGAGCCGGATGATTGCCTGTGGCGCCTGCGTCCGAGCACGGACGTCAAGGATCGCGCCCTGCGCGGCGTCGCCCGATACCGCGAAGCCAAACAGGTGCGGCTGGTTTTCGAGGACGGCTCGGTTCTCACCATGGACCGCGGCAACCGTCAGCCGGTGACGCAATACGGCGTTGCCGACGAGAAGGGGCGCTGGGACCACTGGGGTACCGGGCTGATCTGCATCGCGCCGATGGAGACGAGCGTGAACGGCACGCTGGTCGTGTCGCAGGGCAGCATCCTGTTCCCGTTCGAGTTCTACATGACCGAAGCGATGCACATTCATTTCAAGGATGGCGTCGTCACCGGCATCGATGGCGGCCGCGAAGCGCTCATGCTGAAGGGCTTCATCGACAAGCATGGCGACGCCAATGCGCGGCGTCTGTCGCATGTCGGCTGGGGCCTCGAGAAGCGCGCGCGCTGGGAGACATTGGCGATGCGCGGCTGGGACAATGGCGGCGGCGTCGAGGCGCGGTCGGTCTACGGCAACATTCTCGTCGCGCTCGGAGAGAACGGCGATCTCGGCGGCGTCAACAATTCCAAGCTGCATATCGACATCGCGATCCGCCACGGCCGGCTTGAACTCGATGGCAATCCGATCGTCGACAATGGCAACTTCCTCGCCACAGACGTCGCCTGACGCGCATGATCGGTCAACGTGTCCTGCGGGTGGAGGATAAGCGGTTTCTGCGCGGCGAGGGCCGTTATGTCGCAGACATCGCGCTGCCGTTCATGCGCGAGGCCTATGTGCTGCGCAGCCCGCAGCCGCATGCGAAAATCGTCTCGTTCGACGCCAGCGCGGCCCTGGCGCTCGAAGGCGTCGATGCCGTCTATACCGCTGCGGATCTGCCGGCCAGCCTGACGCCGATCCCGTGCCGCATTCCGACGCATGGCGACATGACGCCGTTCCTGCAATATCCGCTGGCGCGCGACATCGTCCGTTTCGTCGGCGAGCCGATCGCGGTGATCGTGGCCTCGTCGCGGGCGCTGGCCGAGGATGCCGCCGAACTCGTTACTATCGAATTTGAGCCGCTGCCGGTGGTGGCGGATGCCGCCGCCGCTCTCAACCCGGCGACGCCGAAGATGTATCCGCCGGGCAATATCGCGACGCAGTGGGGCTTCGATCTCGGCAAGGTCGATGACGCCTTCGCGCAGGCCGACGTCGTCGTCGAGAAGAGCTTCTCCATCCAGCGTCATTCGGCCATGCCGCTGGAGACGCGCGGCCTCATCGCTTCCTATGACAAGGCGCGCAGCTATCTCGAAGTGTGGGGCCCGACCAAGGTGCCGCATACCAACCGGGCGATGCTGGCCCGCATGCTCGGCATGAGGGACGGCGATATCCGCTTTGCCGAGCCCGATGTCGGCGGCAGCTTCGGCGCGCGCGGCGAGTTCTATCCGGAAGATATCTTCATCCCGTATTTCGCGATGAAGCTCGGCAAGCCGATCCGCTGGATCGAGGACCGCCAGGAGCACTTCGCCTCGATCAATCACTCGCGTGAATGCACCTTCGAGGTGAAGGCGAGCGCGACCAAGGATGGCCGCATCACCGCGTTCGATGTGGTGCTGGTGGCCGATCTCGGCGCCTATATCCGCACGCATGGCGATGTCGTGCCCTCGCACGCGGCGGCGTCGTTTCCCGGGCCCTATGCGATCCGCAATTATCGCGTCGCCGCCACCGCGGCTTTGAGCAACAAGACGCCGAGCGGCACCTTGCGCGCGCCCGGCATGTTCGAAGCCAACTTCGCCCGCGAGCAGGTCATCGACATGCTGGCGGAGAAGCTCGGGATGGATCGTGCCGATATCCGCCGCCGCAATCTCATCAAGCCGGACGAAATGCCGTGGTATGTCGGCACGCAGAGCGTCAACCGGCCGACCTTGTTCGACAGCGGCGATTTTCCCGGCCTGTTCGACGAGTCGGTGAGCCACTTCGGCTGGAGCGCGCCGCTGGCCAAGGGCGAAGGTCCGGTGCGCCGCGGGCGCGGCATCGTCGCGCTGGTCGAGCCGTCGGGCTTCGGTCCGTTCGAAAGCGCGCGCATCGAAATCGATCCCGCCGGCTTCGCCACCATCTTCACCGGCGCCAGCAATCAGGGGCAGGGCCACGAGACCATGCTGCCGCAGGTCGCGGCCGATGTGCTCGGCATTGCGCACGACCGCTTCCGCGTGCGCCACGGCGACACCGCGATGATCCCTTACGGGGGTGGCTCTTATGCCAGCCGTACCGCGGTGATGGGTGCCAATGCGGTGCATCGCGCCGCGCTGGCGGTGAAAGCCAAGGCGTTCGCCGCCGCGGCGCAGATGCTGCAGGCGAAAGAGGACGAACTCGCCCTCGACGATGGCAAGGTGATTGTCGCCGCCAATCCGAGCCGCTTTGTCACGCTGGCGCATATCGCGCGCGTGCTTACGCCGGGCAATGCCGAACTCGTGCCGGCGCCGAAGGACTTCATCAAGGACGACCATGACGGTTTGACCGGCGAAGTCTTCCTGCGCGCCATTCCGAGCGGCACCGCGGTGTTCTCCGTGCACATGGCCGACATCGCGCTCGACACCGGCACCGGCGAACTGAAGATCGAGCGCTATTGCGTGTCCGGCGATGTCGGTCGCGCCATCAATCCGATGATCGTCGAAGGTCAACTGGTCGGCGGCGTCGTCCAGGGCATCGGCGGCGCGCTGCTCGAAGAGCTGGCCTATGACGAGGACGGCAATCTGCAGACCGGCTCCTTCGCCGACTATCTGCTGCCGTCGTCCCACGAGGTGCCCCACATCGAGGCGCTGGTTGTCGAGAAGGCGAAGTCGCTGTCGAACGACCTTGGCGTCAAGGGCTGCGGCGAAATCGGCATTTCCGGTGTCGCCGCCGTGCTGGCCAATGCGATCGCGCATGCGCTCGGCACCGGCGCGCGTCCGACCAAATTGCCGCTGACGGCGGAACGGCTGCTCGATCTGGTGGAGCCGCGCCCATGAAGCCGGCTCCGTTCGATTACCAGGCGCCAACGACCGTCGCCGATGCGCTGAAGCTGCTCGGTAGCCATGAGGATGCGCGGCCGATCGCCGGCGGCCAGAGTCTGGTGCCGATGCTCGCCTTCCGTCTGGCGCGGCCGTCGCTGCTGGTCGATCTCAACCGCATCCCGTCGCTTGCCGGCATCGAAGAGAAGGGCGGCGTGCTGCGCATCGGCGCCATGACCCGTCAGGCCAAGGTGCTGACGTCGGACGTGGTGAAGCGTCACGCGCCGCTGCTCGTACAGGCGCTTGAGAATGTCGGCCATCCGCCGACGCGCGCGCGCGGCACGATCGGCGGCTCCTGCGCGCATGCGGATCCCGCCGCTGAACTGCCGTCGGCCATGGTCGCGCTCGACGCCACGATGGTCATCGCCGGAGCCGGTGGCGAGCGCCGTGTGCGCGCCGATGACTTCTTCATCGGTGCATTCGAAACCGCGTTGCAGCCCGGTGAAATTCTGGTCGCTCTGGAGTTGCCCGAACAACAGGGCGGTTCCGCTTTCCTCGAAGTCTCCGCCCGCAAGGGTGACTTCGGCATCATCACGGTGGCCGCGCGCATCGCGGTCAAGGACGGCCGTTGCTTTGACGCAGCCCTGGTTCTCGGCGGCATTACCGAACGCTCGGTACGCTGTGCCGAAGCCGAGCGCATTCTCAAGGAGCAGGGCTTGTCGTCCGAGGCCATCGACGCCGCGCTCGCGGCGTTGCCGCTCGATGCTGTGACGATGGACTCGCGCTCCGCCAGCGCGGCTTACCGCCGGCGCCTTATTCCCGAACTCTGCCGCCGCGCCATCGAGGCCGCGCTCACGTCAAAGGTGGCGTTATGACGACACGGGACGTCTCCTTCACGCTCAACGGCAAACCGGCCACGCTGACGGTGGAGCCGCGCCAGACGCTGGCCGACGCCGTGCGTCAGCATCTCGGTCTCACCGGTACGCATCTGGGCTGCGAGCACGGCGTTTGCGGTGCCTGCACGGTGCTGCTGGATGGCGATGCCATACGCGGTTGTCTGATGCTGGCCGTTCAGGCCGAAGGCTTGTCGATCACCACGATCGAAGGCGCGTCGCCGCCGGAAGGCTTGAGCGTCATTCAGGACGCCATGCAGCGCCACCACGCGCTGCAATGCGGCTTCTGCTCGCCGGGCATGGTGCTCGCGCTGGAGTCGCTGTTCGCGCACACGCCTTGCCCCGGCGAGGATGACATCCGCGAGGCCATTTCCGGCAACCTGTGCCGCTGCACCGGCTACCAGCCCATCGTCGCCGCCGCCTTGTCGGTCGCAGAGAAAAATCGCGCCAATCTCGGCGCCGCCGCGCCGTCGGCTTGAATTTCGGAAAAGGAGATAGAAATGGCCTTGCACGCTAAAGCCGATGAAGTGCTCGAAGGAGAAAACGTCCTTCAGGTGCGCGGCGGCTCGATGTCGACCAAGATGGTCTATGGCAACGACTGCAACATGATGGTGGCGACCCGGGCGCCCGGTTATCATTCCAACCCGCACCGCCACGACTGTGAGCAGATCAACTACGTGCTGTCGGGCGAGGTCTGGGTGTTCTGCGACGGCAAAGCCTTCCTGATGAAGAAGGGCGACTTCTCGCGCATCCCGCGCAACGCGCTGCACTGGGCCTGGAATCGCGGCACCGAGGATTGCGTGCTGGTCGAATGCCACGCCCCGGCGGCCGATCCGACCGTGCGCAAGAATGCCTATGGTCTTTACGCCGAGGGTGAGACGCCGGACCTGTCGACCGCGGTGAAGACCTATCGCACCGACGACGACCCGAGCGTGATCGAGCGTCAGATTTTCGGCGACAAGCTGTAGGGAGCCGATGCCTCGGTCGGCGAGGGCCTCAAAGGCCCTTCGCCGCGTCGAGGAAACACTGCAGCGGAAAGCTCTGCGTCCCGGCGCCGATCTGCCCGGCGCCTGGCACGCGCGAGGCAACGCCGGTGTTGATGAGGGGCGCCAGACCATTTTCCGCAACGCGCCGGACGTCGATGCCGCAGGCCGTGCCGCGGAAGCCGAGCGCCGGGATCAGGAAGTCGGGATGCTCCGACACGGTGATGGCGCGCATGGATTCGGAGCGCGCGATCAGTTCTTCGACGGTGCCGCCGATGAACTCGGCAATGGCCGGCGCGGCCGATAGCGCGAAGGCGCCAAGCCCGATCACTTCCGTTACATAGGAATCGCCCATGGTCGGCGTCGCATCGGCGATCGACTGACCGGCGAACAGCTTGACGTTCGCGACGCTGGCCGGCGCGGTGTACCATTTCTTGCCAGTGGCGCTCAGGCGAATGCCGACATTGCGGCCGTTGCCGGCCATGGTCGTCACCAGGCTGCCGCCGCCGACGGCTTCCATGGCCAGTGTTGTCGCCTTGGCGTGGCCGATCGACAGGCTGAGAAAGAAATGATCGTTGCCGCCGATGAAGCGCAGCGCTTCGGCGATGTCGGCGTGCGGTGCCTGGGTTTCCACCAGGGGCGCGGCGATGGCGCGCAGGAAACCGCTGGTCGCCGCCTTGTTGCGGTTGTGACACTCATCGCCGCGGCGCAGCGCCTCGGAGACCTGGCGTTTGATGTCCATGGCGCCATGGATTTCGAGGGCGCGCTTGAGCAGGGGGGCGAAACGGTCGCGAATCCAGCGGAGGCGCTCCAGCACGTCCGGGCCGTTGGCGCCGAACCGGAGCGTCTTGCCGAGGCCCTCGTTCAGGGTGACGTAGGCGCGCTCGCCGGAGACCTCGTCCTCGAATACCAGCACCGGCATGGTCGCCGTAATGATGCCGGTCATGGCGCCGGCGGCGCGGTGGTCGTGCGCCGGGGCGAAACGGATCGCCCCCGAGCCGGCCAATTCATGACCGAGGGTCAGGTCTTGGGCCTTGCCGTCGAACACCAGCCCCCCCGCCACCGCGGCTTTCATCGCCGGCACCATGTCCTGCCATTCGATCGGCGGGCCGGCGTGCAGCACCAAGCCGCTATCGAGTTCGGGAATGACGTCTCCGGCGCGCTCAAGTCCGATCAGATGCGGCCTGGCGCTGTGCAGGGCGCCGATAACGGCCTCATTTTGCTGATCGATGGACACCAAAGCTGCTTTTTGCATTCAGCCATCAAGCGAGTGCGGCTCCCGCCTGTCCAGTTTCTTTTGGTAATGCCCATACCTGGTGGCTGCGGGCCGTTGCTTACTTCTGCTTGGCTGCGCGCTTTTTTGCCGACCCAAGAAAAGCCTCCGATTGGAGCACCTCTCTGACGGCATCTCTGGCATTCAATTCAGACCTCGCCTCGCTGTCGGGGCGTGACGCCGTCAATCAGCGGCATTGACCGGGGAACACGGAAAGGGCGAGGCCATCGGCAGCGACACCGGCGGCTCGATCCGCATTCCGGCAACGGAATTCGGATCGCCGATTGCTATCGGTGGCCGCCCGCATTGAATTGTCGCTGCGGGAACTTGGCGAACCGCGATAGGCGGCAAGCCGCCGCTTCTCGAGGGCGGATTCCTGATCGAGGCGATACTTCAGTAATGCGGTGTGGGGCAGTTGTCGGGGGCCTTGGGCAATGACCTGCGGGAGGTTGTCCCGCAGGTCATAAGGCTGGTCGCGACCGGCGCGGTCGGCTCAGTTGGTCGGCGCCTGCCAGATCGCGACGTCGAGGGTGTCTACCGTCTTCGGCAGCACGCCTTCGGCGTGAAAGGCGTCGGCGATCTTTTTCTGTTCGGACAGGCCGTCCCTCGTGACATAGCCGACCTTGTAGCTGCGGTTGGCGATGGACTCCTCGGCGATGGCAGCGTCGATCTTCCAGATTTCGCCGAGAATTTTGCCGGCTTCCTTCGGATTGGCCTTCACCCATTTGCCCGTCTTGTCCAGGTTGTCGTAGACGACCTTCAGGACATTGCCGTTCTTCTGCGCATAGCTCTCGGACGCCAGGTAATAGCGCTTGTAGCTCGCCAGACCATTGGCGCCGTCGGCCAGCACGACTGCTTTGTTCTGGTGGCGGGCCGTGGTCAGGAAGGGGTCCCAGGCCACCCAGGCATCGACATTCTTGCTGACGAAGGCGGCGCGGCCGTCCGCAGGCGTGAGAAACGCCGGCGTGATGTCCTTGGCGCTGAGCCCCGCCTTGGCGAGTGCGGCCACCAGCAGGTAGTGACTGCCGGCGCCCTTGGTCACCGCGACCTTCTTGCCCTTGAGGTCGGCCACGGTCTTGATGGCCGAAGCTGCCGGAACAAGAATAGCCTGCGCGGCGGGCGAGGGCGCCTCCTCGGCGACATAAGCCAGCTTGGCGCCGGCGGCCTGGGCGAAGATCGGGACGGTGTCCGCGACATCCGCGCTGAAGTCGATATTCCCCGTGTTCAGAGCTTCGAGCTGCGGCAGGCCGCTGGTGAATTCGTGCCAGGTGATGCTGACGCCGAGCGGTGCCAGCGACTTTTCCAGTTCGCCATTGGTCTTCAGGAGCGCGATCAGCGTGGAGGACCGCTGATAGCCGATGCGCAAGGTCTTGGCGTCCTGCGCGGCGGCGACGCCGCTCGCAAGGATGACCGGTACCATTGCGAGCGCGAGGCGACGGGTCATGCTGAACGTCATTGTAATTCGTCCTTTAAGGTTATGGCGTGAATTCGCCGGAATGCCCGATGCTGAAGAAGGCGCGACGCCAGTGCCCAAGTGCGTCGCCGTTCTCGTCGACCCGCACGGCCGCCACGCGGCCGATCAGAATCGAATGCGTGTGCCGCTCGATGTTGTCCTCGATTTCGCAGTCGAGGCTGGCCAGCGCGTCGACGAGCACAGGCGCGCCGGAGACCAGCGTCGTCCAGTTGCCGTCCTCGAATCGCTCAACGCCGTTGATGCCGGTTTGTCCTGAAAAGCGTTTGGCGAGAGGTTCTTGAGATGCACGAAGGATATTGGCGCTGAAATGTCCGTAACGCTTGAGCGCAGGCGCGATCGATGAAGTGTTTGCGATGGCCACCAGCACAGTAGGTGGCTCTACCGAGAATGACGTCAGCGACGAGACTACGATACCGGCGCGATGGAGGCCGCTGCCTGCCGCGATGATGCTGACGCCGCCGGCCAACTGCCGCATTGCGGAGCGAAACGCGTCCTGCCCGGCGCTGTTTCGCGCGGAGAGGTCGATAGTGCTGCCGTCGGTAATCACGTTCACGTTATTCGCCCATCATGCGCTGCTTGAACTTGTAGACAGAGGGCGTAGATCCTTCGCGCTCTAATCAGCCCATGAAGGTATGACGATGCTTGAAAAAGCCAATAGCAAACTGTTCGAGCCCTATCAGTTTGGAAAGATCACATTGCGGAATCGCATCGTCATGGCACCACTGACGCGCAACAGGGCTTCTAAAGGGAATATTCCGTCACCACTCTCGGTCGAATATTATGCTCAGCGCGCATCCGCCGGTCTGATCGTGACGGAAGCGACGCAGATCATGGCCGAGGGCCAGGGTTATGAAGCGACGCCCGGCATTCACTCGCGCGAGCAGATCGAAGGCTGGAAGAAAGTGACGCAGGCCGTGCATGCCAAGGGCGGGCGTATCGTTGTGCAGCTCTGGCACGTCGGCCGCGTGTCGCATGTCGATCTGCAACCGAACGGGCAGGCGCCGGTGGCGCCATCGGCGATCCGGGCAAAGACAAAAACCTTTCTCAACGGCGAGTTTGCCGATGTGTCCGAGCCGCGCGCGCTGCGCCGCGACGAGTTGCCGGGCATCGTCGCGGCCTATCGACAGGCGGCGAAGAACGCTGTGGAGGCAGGCTTCGACGGCGTCGAGATTCATGGCGCCAACGGTTATTTGCTCGATCAGTTCCTGCGTGACTCCAGCAATAAGCGCGACGACGATTACGGCGGTTTGATCGAAAATCGCGCGCGCTTGACGCTGGAGGTGGCGGGAGCCGTTGTCGATGAAATCGGCTCCGAGCGCACGGGCATCCGCATTTCGCCGGTCACCCCGGCCAATGATGTCTCCGACAGCAGGCCGCAGGATCTGTTCAACTACCTCGTGACGGAGCTGGACCGCATCGGCCTGCTGTTCATTCACGTCATCGAAGGCGCCACCGGCGGTGCGCGCGATAATCTGCCGTTCGATTATGCCGAATTGCGCAAGCGGTTCCGCGGCACCTACATCGGCAACAACGGCTATACGCTCGATCTGGCGAACGAGGCTCTCGCTGCGGGCCGCGCCGATCTCGTCGCTTTCGGCAGGCTGTTTATTTCAAATCCAGATCTCGTGGAGCGGCTGCGCCGAAACGCGCCGCTGGCGTCGCCTGACAAGGCGACGTTCTACGGCGGCAATGAAAAAGGCTACACCGACTATCCAGCCCTCGAGCCCTCGGCCGCCTGATCGGACGATTTGTCTCAAGATCTCGGTGAAGCGAAGCATCATTTTCCCGCAACAGCATGCGGGAGAGAGTTTGCGTCGCTTATCCGGCATCTTTGGTTTTCCATTTCATCGACAAAACCGGCGTATTTGCCGACATTCGTGCCCCTGCCCGAATTCGTCATGAACGGGCATATGGAGAGGATGTCATGTCGATCGGCAGGTTCGTACTCCGTGGCGTCATTGGTGTCGCTCTGGCGCTCGCCGCTATTGGCGGGGCCCAGGCCAGCGACAAGGTCGTCCGCATCGGCTTTCAGAAGTACGGCAAGCTCGTTCTGCTCAAGAGTAAGGGCTCGCTCGAAGGCAAACTGAAAGACATCGGGTACGCCGTCGAGTGGAAGGAATTTCCGGCCGGTCCGCAGATGCTGGAGGCGCTCAATGTGGGCGCCATCGACTTCGGCAACACCGGCGAAACGCCGCCGATTTTCGCGCAGGCCGCCGGCGCACCGCTCGTGTATTTCGCCTATGAGCCGCCCGCGCCGAAAGGCGAGGCGATCCTCGTGCCCGAGAACAGCCCGATCAAAACGGTCGCCGAACTCAAGGGCAAGAAGGTTGCCCTGAACAAGGGCTCCAACGTCCACTTCCTTCTGGTCGAGGCCCTGAAGAAGGCAGGCGTCAATTACACCGATATTACGCCGGTGTTTCTGGCGCCGGCAGACGCCCGCGCTGCATTCGAGCGCGGCGCGGTCGATGCCTGGGTGATCTGGGATCCCTTCCAGGCCGCCGCGGAAAAGTCGATCAAGGCGCGCGAACTGGTCAATGCCGAAGGCCTGGTGCCGAACTATCAGTTCTATCTCGCCTCGCGAAAGGCGCTGGACGATCACGCCAAGGCGCTCGATGTCGTTCTCACCCAGCTTCGTGAAGTCGACGACTGGGCCAAGGGCGACATCGATGGAGTTGCCGTCCAGCTCAGCCCGTCGATCGGCATTCCGACCGACGTGCTCACGGTGGCGTTGAAACGCCAGTCCTACGGCATCCGGCCGATCGACGCGAAGGTCATTGCCGATCAGCAGAAGCTCGCGGACGTGTTCTTCGGGCTCGGCCTCATTCCCAAGGCGTTGAAGATCACCGATGCCGTGAGGTCCGGATCATGACGGTTTCTCCGGCCCAGGCAGCGAACGTCCTCTGGTTTCTCCCCACCCATGGCGACGGACGCTACCTGGCGACGCAGGAGGGCGGACGTCAGGTTGACTTCCGCTACCTGCGCCAGATTGCGCAGGCCGCCGACGATCTCGGCTATTTCGGCGTGTTGCTGCCGACCGGCCGCAGTTGCGAGGACTCCTGGGTCGTCGCGTCGGCGGTCGCGCCGCAGACCGAGAAGCTGCGCTATCTCGTGGCGGTGCGCCCTGGATTGCAGTCGCCGGCGGTTGCCGCGCGCATGACGGCGACGCTGGACCGCGTCACGGGCGGGCGTTTGCTGATCAATGTGGTGACCGGCGGCGATCCCGCCGAGAACAAGGGCGATGGCGTCTTCCTGCCGCATGACGAGCGCTATGAGGTCACGCGCGAGTTTTTGCTGGTCTACAAGGACCTGCTCGCAGGCAAGACCGTCAATTTCACCGGCAAGCACATCCGCATCGAGGACGGACGTCTGTTGTTCGAGCCGGTGCAGGCGCCGCATCCGCCGCTGTATTTCGGCGGATCGTCGGGGGCGGGCACGGCGGTCGCCGCGGAAATCATCGACAAGTATCTGACCTGGGGCGAGCCGCCGGCCGCGGTAGCCGTAAAGGTCAAAGGTGTCGCGGCAGAAGCGCATGCGCGCGGCCGCAAGCTGTCCTTCGGCATTCGCCTCCACGTCATCGTGCGCGAGACCAATGAGAAGGCGTGGGCGGCGGCGAACGACCTCATTCGTTATGTCGACGATGCCGCGATCGCCAAGGCGCAGGCCGCATTCGGCAAGATGGACTCGATCGGGCAGCGGCGCATGGCCGAACTGCATGGCGGGCGTCGTGACAAACTCGAAGTGAGTCCCAATTTGTGGGCCGGCGTTGGTCTGGTGCGCGGCGGCGCCGGCACGGCGCTGGTTGGCGATCCGCAGACGGTTGCGGCCCGCATCAAGGAATACATGGACGTCGGCGTCGATACCTTCATCATGTCCGGCTATCCGCACCTCGAGGAAGCGTATCGCTTCGCCGAGCTCGTTTTCCCGCTGCTGCCGCTCGCGCATCAGACGCGCTTCGGCAAGGCTTACAATGGCGGCCCGTTCGGCGAGATCATCGGCAATCACTTCCTGCCGGCCAAGCAGGCGTCGTCGTCATGAGCGCGAAGCGTGCGGCGTTCGACCTCAAGAATCTGACCCAGTGGATCCTGCCGGTCGCGATCATCGCGATCTGGCAGCTCCTGTCGTCGGTCGGCTTCATTCCGGAGCGCGTTCTGCCGTCGCCGGCCGCGGTCGTCCTCGCCGGCTGGAAGCTGTTACTGAGCGGCGAACTGCTCACCAATATGTGGGTCAGCTTCCGCCGCGCCATCATCGGTCTCGTCATCGGCGGCGGCATCGGCTTTTCGCTGGGGCTGGCCAATGGCCTGTCGCGGCGCTCGGAGCGGGTGCTCGACAGCACGCTGCAGATGGTGCGCAACATTCCGCACCTGGCCATGATTCCGCTGGTCATTCTCTGGTTCGGCATCGACGAGACCGCAAAGATATTCCTCGTCGCGGTCGGCGTGTTCTTCCCGATCTACATCAACACCCAGCACGGCATTCGCAACGTCGACGCCCAGCTTGTCGAGATGGGCCACACCTATGGCATGACGCCGGCCGAATTGTTCTGGCGCGTCTATCTGCCGGGCGCCTTGCCGTCGATCTTCGTCGGATTGCGCTACGCGCTTGGCATCATGTGGCTGACGCTGATCGTCGCAGAAACGATCGCGGCCTCGTCGGGCATCGGCTACATGGCGATGCAGGCGCGCGAATTCCTGCTCGTCGATATCGTCGTTCTCAGCATCGTCATCTATGCGCTGCTCGGCAAGCTCGCCGACTCGCTGGCGCGTCTTCTCGAACGCGCGTGCCTGTCGTGGCATCCGGCGTTCCAACGCAACTAGGCCATGCCATGAACACCCGTGTCGAAATCCCGTCGATCCAGCGCGAGACGCTCAAGCCCGCGGCGCGGCCGATCGCCGGCCTGCCGATCCAGGTCGAGGGCCTGAAGAAGTCCTTCGGCGACAATGAAGTGCTGCGCGGGCTCGAATTCGAGATCAATGCCGGCGAATTCATCGCCATCGTCGGCCGCAGCGGCTGCGGCAAGAGCACGCTTCTGCGCCTGCTGGTCGGACTCGATGCGCCGACCGGCGGCTCGTTCCGCATCGGCGACGACGAGCCCAACGCGGTCGATCGCGATCAGGTGCGGGTCATGTTCCAGGAGCCGCGGCTGCTGCCTTGGGCCTCGGTGCTGGCGAATGTAGAGGTCGGCCTCGGCGCGCAGCGCCGCTCGCCGGACGGGCGCCGCCGTGCGCTCGACACGTTGCAGCGTGTCGGTCTGCTGGAGCGCCGCGCCGAATGGCCGTCCGTGCTGTCCGGCGGGCAGAAGCAGCGCGTCGCGCTGTCGCGGGCGCTGGTCAGCCGTCCGCGCGTACTCGCTTTCGACGAGCCTCTGGGCGCACTCGACGCGCTCACCCGCATTTCGATGCAGCGCCTGCTCGAGCAGGTCTGGGCCGATCAGGGCTTCACCGCGCTGCTGGTGACGCACGATGTCGCCGAAGCGGTGACGCTGGCCGACCGGGTGCTGGTGATCGAGGACGGCCGCATCTCGCTCGACCTGCGCATCGATCTGCCGCGGCCGCGCGAGCGCGGCTCGGCCGACGTGGCGGCGCTGGAAGGGCGCATCCTGCGCGAGCTGTTCAAGAACGCCCGCGCCGGCGACGACGCCTGATGGGAGGCCGTGGGTTCGCCATGACCAGTCCGACGCTCGATTCGGCCGACGACCGGGATCGCTTCGCCAGCATCCGCGAAGCCGATTTTGATCGCCGCGACGCGGAAAACATCGTTGGCCCCGTCGCTGGCCTCGCCTGGCTGGCGATGGCGGGCGTGGCTTATCTCTCGCCCGCGCATTTCGGCGCTGGTGCGGCCTGGGCGCAGGGTCTCATCGCCGTCTTCGGCCTTGTCGGCTTGCTATTGCTCGCCGGCAGCGCCGGCCCAAAGGCCATGGCCGGCAAGGTGAAGCGCGCGGCGCCATGGTTCCTGTTCATCGTGCTGGCTGTTGAGATCTGGCTGATCGGGCCGGTCAAAGCGCCGCTCTGACCGGCCGCAGAACAACTAACCCGTCAACTTGAACCAGTCATTCGCAGGAGCGCGTTTGCGTTCATGCTTGGCGTGTTCGCGCGCGGCCGCCTCGGCGGCGCGCGCCGAGCCGAATTGACGGCCTTCAAGGGCGTCGAAACGACGGTTCGACGAGAAGAACTGAAACTGTTGGCCGTTGCGCACAACGATGCCGGCCGTCTCGGAATGTACTTCAATGATGTAAGCCTGGGACATAAAAATCCTGCCGCCGGCTCGCGCCGGTCTCCTGATCGTGTCAGCGAAGGGGATGGAGAAGTACGTGGCCGGTGCGTCAACACGCGCCGGCCGCGTGCGAGGCGCGGCGACAGGACAAGTTTTCCAGGGAGGAATGGACTGACATCCGACGAACGATCATGAGTCTTCTCCAGCAGAAGGAGCCCACGAATCCATTCGTGGCGCTTTAGCGATTAACTCCGCGGCGCAAGCTGCTCCGTCAAATCCCGCGGCCCACATGCAAAGCATGTCGACATCGCTACTTTGCCATCGGACGGGGCGCAGTCAATTCATCCGGAAAAATAAGACGCGCCGTTTCGCTGGCGGGCCGCTACTTGGATGTATTTCGTTTTCGCCTGCTGCGATGGAGAAGAAACGCGCGCTATCTGGCGGTATTTAGATGCGCGGGGCGCCCGTCCTTAGCGGCGATGATGCAGGCCGCATTCCTCTTGGTTCCATCTCCACCAACTGCCGGCGCGCAGGGAAGGACAGGGGCTTGGAGCAGCCAATGCAGACCGAGCAGTAACTTCCGATGCGGTGCGAGAAAATGTGTTGCGGAGATCGGGACGACGCATGAAGTCGTCAGACTCACATCGGCGTGGTCCTGAAGCTTCTGCCTGACGCCGGGGAGATCGAGAACCGGCGAGATCGTGGAACGGTTGATAGAGCTTCATCCCGTGGCAGAGATCGGACTCCATCCACGCGAACTCGCGTACCGATCCGTCGAATGTCAGAAAGTCGTTCTCAAAAATCTAGACGCCATCGAAGTACGCGGCGGCAATCGCTCCGAGCTTGTCTCCGTCGGCGCCGGTCAGTGACAACCATGGCGATTAAGCACCTCATGCCGGTATTCGCTCTTCTCCGGAATTCAATGCCGCTCGCAACGGCGCCTCGGAAATGGCGAGGCCGGTGAAGTGCCGGAAGGCATCGACGCCCTGATAGAAGAACAACTCATAACCGCTTAGAAGTTCCAGTCCGGCTGACGCGGCAGCCGCCATGAACGGCGTTTCGACCGGCGTATAAACGGCGTCGAAAGCCCAGCGGCGCCCGGGAATAGTGCGCAGCGGAAACGGACAGCCCCCGATGCCGACCATGCCGATCGGCGTCGCGTTGACGAGGCCGTCGGTATTGGCGGTAGCGGCCTCGATAGTGGCAGCGGCCGTCACGACGGTCGATGACGGCAATTGCTTCAGCGCGGCCGCGAGGGCTTGCGACTTGGCGAGATCGAGATCGAAAAGGCGCAGTTCGGAAGCGCCGAGTTGGCACAGCGCAAAAGCAATGGCGCGGCCGACGCCTCCGGTGCCAGCCATGGCGACGCGGCCCGGCGGTTTGTCGCCGAAACGGTGGCGATAGGCAGCGATGAAGCCGGAATAGTCGGTATTCCAGCCGACCGGCCGGCCCGAGCCGAAGAGGACGGTGTTGCAGGCGCCGACGGCGCGCACCGCCGGATCGGGCACATCGAGATGGGCGACCACGCGCTCTTTATAGGGATAGGTGATGTTCAGGCCGCGGTACCCCGAGGAGTCGGCCCAGGCCAGCACTTCCTCAAACGACCGGTCGAGATCGGCTGGCCGCAGCAGGTCGTACGTGACGGTCAACCCGGACAGCCGCCCGGCTAGGCGATGCAAAGCGGGCGAACTGGACGCGGCGATGTTGTCGCCGATCAGCCCCAGTCTGATGGGGGAGGGGCTCATGCGAAATCTCCACGGGATGGTCATGGCCAATCTCGCATAGGAGAACTTCAAGAACAACTGATATTTTTGATTTACTCAGGCGATCTTGCCGACAGCCAGAGCGTGGTCTACGCCGCCGTTTATGTGCGCCTTGAGCACCGCGCCGGCTTTGGCGGCGTCGCGCTTGAGCGCGCATTGCATCAACTGCTTGTGCTCGCGGGCGGCGATGTCGCCGCGGTCGGTCAGCGCCAGCACCTGATAACGCAGATATTTGTCGAACACGGCGCCATGCGTTTCCATCAGCTCGCGCGAGCCGCAGGCCGAAATCAGCGCCTGGTGAAACTCCCAGTCATAGCGCTTCCAGGTTTCGGCATCGGGGCTGCCTTCGCTTTTCTTTCTGTCCTCCATCGCCGCGAGCTTGTGATGGGCGGCGACGACGCGCGCCTCCCATTCCATGTCGCCGCTCTGGAAGGATTGCGCGATGGCGTGCACCTCGAGCAGCAGCCGCAGCGAAGCGATGTCCTTGAGATCGGCGGCCGAGACCGGCGCCACCTCGAAGCCGCGCTGGCCTTCGGCCACCACCAGTTTCTCCGACGCCAGCCGGCTCAGGACCTCGCGCAAGGTGCTGACGCTGACCCCGTAATCGTCTTTCAGCCGCTCCAGCTTGAGCTTTTCGCTCGGCGCCAGCCGGCCGAATAGAATGTCGTTGCGGATGCGGCGATAGGCGCGCTCGCCGATGGTGCCCGATTCCTGACCCACGGTCATGAATCCAGCGCGCCGGTCTTGAGGGTGTACTCGACGCAATCGCGGATGTGGGTGACGAGAATTCGGCTTGCCGTCTCTCCGTCACGCGCAAGCGCCGCGTCGCGCAGTTCGCGGTGCTCGCGCGCGGGTACCTCGCCGCGAAACACCACGGCGATGATCTGGTAGCGCAGATACTTGTCGAAGATCGCCGAATGCGCGTCGAGCAGGGCCGCGGAGCCGCAGCACGAGATCAGCGCGTGGTGGAATTCCCAGTCGTAGCGTTTCCAGATTTCGGTCTGGTCGCGGGCTCCGGCCATCAGCCGCTTCTCCAGCGTCGCCAGCTTGTGGTGCGCGGCGACGACGCGGCCTTCCCACTCGACGTCGCCATTGTCGATCGACTGGCGCAGCGCGTGGCACTCCAGCAGCTCGCGCATCTGCGCGATTTCATGCCAGCGGTCGGCCGATACGGGTGTCACCTCGAACCCGCGCTGGCCCTCGGCGACGATCAGGCCCTCGACCAGCAGGCGGTTCAGTAGCTCGCGCAAGGTGGCGATGCTGGTCTCGTATTGGGCGCTAAGCCGTTCAAGGCGCAGGCGTTGTCCCGGCTGAAGGCGGCCGAAGATAATGTCGGAGCGGAGCTGCCGATAGGTCCGTTCCCCGACGGTTTCCGCAATATCCTTTACTGGCAGCACGGCAGAGCCTCATCTGATAAAACGGGGAATGTACGATCCATATCACGAATATTCGGAAGTCCTCAACTTGGGCCGCACGTCCGAGAGTTCGCGCCAGCGGAGGACCAGAGGACCATACGGAGCGAAAATCATCGGATATTTTGAAAATTGACTATTGATATTCCGGTAGTGGGAGGGATAATTGCGCCACCCAAAAAATGAAAAGGGGAGGACCACATGAATAAGCCCATCAGCCGGCGCAGCCTGCTCGCCGCTACCTCGGCCGTCGCCGTTGGATCGATGCTTCCGGCGACCGCCTTCGCCGCTCCGACCAAGATGAAGATCAGCGGTGCCTTCTCCGACACCGATTTGCGCGTGCAGGGTTACAAGGCCTTCGCCGAGGCTCTCAAGGGCGATATCGAGCTCGAGACCCACTGGTCGAACTCGCTGTTCAAGCAGGGCACGGAGTTGGTCGCCTTGCAGCGCGGCAATCTCGAACTCTGCAATCTCGCGCCCGCCGACATTTCCAAGCAGTTGCCGGCCTGGTCGCTGATGACCTCGGCCTACCTGTTCCGCAACTACGATCACCTCAAGAAGACCTGGGCCAGCGACGTCGGCAAGCAATTCAAGGACATGGCCCGCGAAAAGCTCGGCGTGGAAGTGATCCGCCCGGTGTATTTCGGCGCCCGCCAGATCAACCTGAAGCCGGACAAGCAGATCAAGACCCCGGCCGACATCGCCGGCATCAAGCTGCGCATGCCGCCCGGCGAGTACTGGCAGTTTCTCGGTGAGTCGCTCGGCGCGCATCCGACGCCGGTCGCCTATGCCGAGCTTTACACCGCGCTGCAGACCGGCGTCGTCGACGGCCAGGACAATCCGCTGGTCGCCGGCCGCACCATGAAGTTCTACGAGGTCACCTCGCAATTCGTGCTGACCCGCCACGTGCTCGGCTACGACATGCTGACCGTCGCCGGCAAGGTGTGGGACGGCATGAGCAAGGATCTGCAGGCCAAGTTCCGCGCCGCGGCCGATACGGCCTTCGACGCCAACGCGGCCGAATACGACAAGCAGGAAGCCGAGGCGATCGAGTTCTTCAAGTCGCAGGGCAAGAAGGTCTACGAGCCGGACCAGAACGCCTTCCGCGAATTCGCCCAGAAGAAATATGTCGCCACCTACGGCAAGGAATGGCCGCAGGGCGCGATCGAGAAGATCAACGCGATCAAGTAGACTGGGGCTTTTTCCCTTCTCTCATCGGCCGGCGCCTTGCGGCGCCGGCCGTGCTTCACCTGAACGCCCTCGATTCCATCGATCAGAAGGACGAGCATCATGCCCACGGCAACCGCTGCCGCGCGCTGGCTTCGCCGCCGGGCCGACAACGTCATTGTCGGCCTGATCGGAACGATGTTCCTGACGTTCCTGCTGCAAATCTTCTTCCGTTACGTGATCGGCCGGCCGCTCGGCTGGTCCGAGGAAGTGATTGTCACGGTCTGGCTTTGGACCGTGCTGTGGGGTGCGGCCTTCGTCATCGGCGAGTCCGAGGAAATACGGTTCGACATCGTCTATTCGAATATTTCGGAAGGCTACCGGCGCATCTTCACGGTCATCACCGGCGTCATCCTGATCGTCGTCTACGGCATTTCGCTGCCGGCGGCCTACAGCTATGTGAGCTTCATGAAGGTCGAGCGGTCGGCCTATCTGCAAATTCCGATCAACGTTCTCTACTCGATCTACGTCATCTTCGCGGTTGCCAGCATCGTCCGCTATGGCTTCCTGGTTCTGCGTGCCATCAAGGGCACGCCGTCGCCACAGACCGACCCCGCCGAACTGAGAGATTGAGCGATGCCGATCAGCCCATTCGCGCTTTGCGTCGTCGTCATCGTTTTCCTCAGCATTCTCGGGCTGCCCATCGGGCATTCGATGATCGTCGCGACGACGATCTATCTCCTGGTGTCGGGGCTCGACCTTGGTACCGCGGCCGAACAGATCCTTAACGGGCTGTTCAATTCATATGTGTTGATCGCTATCCCGCTGTTCATCCTCGCCGCCGACCTGATGAATGTCGGCAGCCTGACCGACAAGTTGCTGCGCTTCTGCCTGGTGCTTGTCGGCCGCTTCCGTGGCGGCCTCGGCCACGTCAATGTCGTCGCCAACATGATCTTCGCGGGCATGTCCGGTTCGGCGATCGCCGACGCGGTCGGCATTGGCAAGATCATCGTCGGCATGATGGCCAAGGACGGCCGCTATCCGGTCTCCTATGCCGCAGCCATCACCGCCGCGGCGGCGATCATTGGCCCGATCATCCCGCCGTCGATCCCGATGGTGGTGTACTCGCTGGTCTCGGATGCTTCGATTGGCTACCTCTTCCTCGGTGGTGTCGCGCCCGGTCTGTTGCTCGGTATTGCCTTCATGATCACCAACTCGGTCATGGCGCGCCGGCGCAATTTCCCGATCGAGGAGCCGGTGCCGCTGCGTGAAGTGCCGCAGATCACCATCAAGGCGTTTCCGGCGCTGCTGCTGCCGATCATCCTGCTGTTCGGCATCTATGGCGGCGTCATGACGCCGACCGAAGGCGCGGCGGTTGCCGCATTTTACGCGCTGTTCGCCGCCACCGTGATCTATCGCGCGGTGACATGGCGGCAGCTTTACGAGGCGCTGCTGTCGAGCGGCAAGTCCGCGACGTCGATCGGCATGCTGATCGCAGGCGCTTTCGCCTTCAATTATGTGGTGACGCTGGAGCGCGTGCCGGATTCCCTGGCGCAGCTGATGTCGCATCTGGAGCTGGGCAGGGCCGGCTTCCTGTTGATGGTGAACCTGCTGCTGCTGGTGCTGGGCTGCCTGCTCGAAGGCACGACGATCCTGCTCATCATCGTGCCGATCTTCATCCCGACCGCCAAGGCACTGGGCGTCGATCTCGTGCACTTCGGCGTCGTCGTGGTCGTCAACATCATGATCGGGCTGGTGACGCCGCCCTACGGACTTCTGCTGTTCGTGATGGCCAACCTGACCAAGCAGCGGCTGGGCAGCATCGTCAAGGAAGCCGTGCCCTTCATCCTGTCGGCGATCGTGGTGCTCGCGATCATCACCGCCATTCCCGAGACGGTGCTGTGGTTGCCGCGCATGTTGGGCTACAAAGGATAAGCAACACGATGGCCAAGCCGATCTACGTCATCAACGGGCCGAACCTCAACCGGCTCGGCCTGCGCGAGCCGGAAATCTACGGCACCACGACCCTGGCCGACGTCGAGAAGATGTGCCGCGCGGCGGCAGGCGGCCATCCGGTCGAATTCCGCCAGAGCAACAGCGAAGCCCAGATCATCGACTGGGTTCACGAAGCGATCGAGCAGGGCGGCGGCATCATCATCAATCCGGCGGCGTTCACGTTCGTGTCTATCGCCATCCTCGACTCGCTGAAGATGTTTCCCGGGCCGATCATCGAGCTGCACATCACCAACATTCACAAGCGCGAGCCGATCTACCACAACTCGCTGGTGTCGAAGGTGGCGACCGGCGTCATGGCCGGATTCGGCGCCGAGGGTTATCCGCTGGCGATGCGGGCGATCCTGGCCATGGTCGCGGCAAAGGCGAAGTAGCGCTCGCGCGGGTATCGGCGCGGACTATCACTCGAGGTTGGAATGCCGCTGTTAGGCCAGGCCGCTGTCGCTATGTGGTGGACGATCCTGCCCGAACGGCGCGCGGAGTTCGGCGATTGGCACTCGCACGAGCATTTTCCCGAACGCATGAGCATTCCGGGTTTTCACCGTGGGTCACGCTGGACCAGCTTGGGCGGGGACGGCGGCTTCTTCGTGCTCTACGAACTCGACAGCTATGACGTCCTCACATCCGACGGATATCTCGCGCGCCTGAACGCACCGACGCCGTGGTCGCAAAAGATGATGCCGCACCATCTCGGCATGGTGCGCAGCCAGTGCCGCGTTGCCGCCAGTTTCGGCGGCGGTGTTGGCAGCGCGCTCGCCACGGTCAGGCTGTCGCCGCGCGCAGGCGGCGCAGAGAAACTAATGCGATGGCTGGAAGGCACGCTGGCAGATTTGCCGTCGCGCGTCGGCATTACGGGGGCGCATCTTTTGTTGACGGCAACGCCCCACACAGACGGCCCGACTGTCGAGCAGAGCATCCGTGGGTCGGACAAGACCGCCGACTGGATTGTTCTCGTCTCGGGATATGAACCCGACGCCGTGTCTGAGGTCGTGTCACGGCACTTCGCAGCTTCATCGCTGACGGACGCGGGCGGGCAGGGCAGTCACAGCATTGATCGGTACAGTCTGGCCTTGGCCATGACGCCGCAGGATCTGGCTCCTTCGACCTCAGGCTGACACGACCTGGTTCTGGGATGGGCACAGATCAATGTGCATGGCGTCTCGATAAGCCAAAGCAGCGACAGCGCGTCGTATCTAATTGGCAAAGCGAAGCGCGCGCGGCGTCTGGGCTGCGCTCGGCCCCAAGGTCGGCGGACTCGACAAGATCGAAGCGATTGCCAAGACTTCGTGATCGGTGCCTGCGGCACGGGGAAACGAAATGCCCGATACCAAGCCGATTGATTCAAAGAGGTTCTGGCAGACGCTGGGCGAACGGGCCACGGGCGTCACGATTGTGACGGCCCGCGGCTCGGCCGGTCCGGCGGGCTTTCTCGGCCTGTCGGCGTCGCATGTTTGCGCTGACACACCGACGATGCTGCTATCGATCGACGACAGCACGTCCGCCTTGGCTGCGGTGCTGGAAAGCCGCGCATCAAAAGGTCACTGTACGTAAGTCCCGGCTCATTGACGTCGATCGGCGTTGAGGCGACGCCGATCGCCATCGGACCGGCGGGTCTCCCGGACCCGGACTAGTCAACTGCCTTGCCAATCTGCACAACGCGCGGCGCGCCCGTACGCCAATGATCAACGTTGTCGGCGATCATGCGATCTACCATCTCAAATACGACGCGCCGCTGACGAGCGACAGCGTGGTGTGTTGGAGCTCTTCTGCGCGACCGCACCGACACATTGCCGAGGTCATGGCCCGCGAGACCGGCAGCGCTGCGCTGATCTTCGTCGTTCACGACTCTGATCTTATCGCGCAACAGGCATTCCAAGTGGGCGCACTCGCCTTTAAAACTTGAATATGTCTATGGTTCGTTTGGACCTGGCGGCGCCGCCATGTCTTGGGGGCGCGCGCCGAGCGCAGATTGCGGTCCTTAGGAGGGCGATAGGCGCCAGGTTGGCCAGAGCCCACCTGCGACCCCGGCGTTTACGCATTGATAGCCGCTCTCCCTTGTAGAGGCGGTCGAGCTTTCATGGTCAACGAGCCGACGGGCCAGCTGCTGCGAGTAGCTCTTTTCTAATATCAAGGCCGCCGGCTTCGATTGTCGAGTGTCATTCCGTCCCAACGAGTTTTCGATCGAGGCATTGAAGGACCGACGTCCGTTCTCTGGCTCATGAAAGGCAACAACTACCAATTGAAGCACTAAAAGTTTTCGGTACGCGGGCGGTCGCATGTACTTGGCGACGCAATGACTGAAATTGTCTCCATTTGACTTGGATCTCAGCAAGCGCAGTTGCCTCGCCTCCATAGGGCTGATATCGTCTCAAAATATGGAATGTGATTCCGTTAAACGGAACGCGACGGTTCGGGAGTGAAGCGCGAGTGTCATCGACGGTTGTCAGTCTCATTCAGGCCCTGGCCAGCGGGCTTCTCGTTGGCGGCGTCTACGGCCTGTTTTCCATCGGATTCAGTCTGGCGTTCGGCGTGATGCGCATCGTGAACTTCGCGCATGGCGAGCTCGTCATGCTGGGCATGTACGCCGCTTATTCCGTTTATCTGCTCACCGGTGCCGATCCGCTTCTCGCCATTCCGATCGTCGGGATATTCCTCACCGTCGTCGGCGCGGGGCTCTATCTCGTCGTTTACGAACGTTTTGTCGGCAAGGCCACGTTGCAGCAACTGCTGGTGGCGATCGCCATCTCGATGGTGATCCAGATTATCCTGCAGATGATCTACGGTCCCGAGACGCGCGGCGTTCAGTCCGTGCTCGGCTCGCAATATCTGATCTACGGCCCGTTCTTCTTCTCCTACGGCCAGATCGCCGCCTTTATCGTCGCGGTCGTCTGTGTCGGCGTGCTCGAACTGCTGCTGCAGAAGACGCGCTGGGGCAAGCTCATTCGCGCGGTCGCCGACGATCCGGAGGCGGCGGAGATTGTCGGAGCCAATTCGCGCGCCATCAACACCATCGCCTTCGCGGTGTCATGTTGTCTCGCCGGCATCGCCGGCTGCGTGCTCATCATCTATTACCCGGTCAATCCGGCGACCGGCATGGCCCTGATGCCGATTGCGCTGATCGCGACGGTGATCGGTGGCCTCGGCAGCATCAAGGGCGCGTTCCTCGGCGGCATCATCTGCGCCATCGTACAGCAACTCACCAGCACGTTCTGGAGCCCGGCGTTGCAGGACGTGCCGCTTTACGTGCTGCTGCTCGTTTTCCTCGCCTTCTTCCCCTTCGGCCTGCTTGGCCGCAAAACGGCGCATTGAGGCGGCCATGAGCGACACAGCCATGTCTTCCGCCCCATCGCAAACGCGCAGTGCCAGTTGGCGCATCATCGTGCCGTTTGTCGTCATCGCGTTGATGGTGCTGCTGCCTTTTGTCGTCGGCACCCAGTCTTATCTTCTCGGCATCGCGGTTCGCGCCATGCTGTTCATCGCGCTCGGCCAGGCCTGGAATGTGGTCGCCGGCATTGGCGGGCAACTGTCGCTCGGCCATGGCGTGTTCTTCGGCGTTGGCGCCTATGGCACGGCGATCCTGTTCAACAGCCTCGGCCTGACGCCATGGATCGGCGGCGTGCTCGGCGCAGTTGCCTCGATCGCCGTCGCCGGCCTGATGGGCGCGGCCACCTTCCGCCTGCGCGGCGTCTACTTCGCGCTGGCGACGGTGGCGATCTCGCTCTGCCTCGAGAAACTGGCGCGGCATTTCATCGGCATCACCGGCGGCGATGCCGGCCTCGCGGTGCGCTTCATCGGCGACTCGCTGTCGGCGGCGCAGTCGCGCAGCCCGCTGCCGTTCTTCTTCGCCTCGCTGGTCATGGTCGTCGCATATTACGTGCTGACGCGCCGCCTGTTGCGCAGCAAGTTCGGCTATCAGCTTCAGGCCGTTCGCGATGATGAAGAAGCGGCGGCCGCCTCCGGCGTTCCGGTGTTCCGTACCAAGATGTGGGGTCTCATCCTGAGCGCCGGCATGACAGCGCTCACCGGCGCGCTCTATGTGCAGTTCTATCTCGCCATCGATCCCGGCGCGGCCTTCGGTCTCGGCCAGGCGATCCAGATTCAGCTGCCGTCGCTGATTGGCGGCCTCGGCACGGCGGGCGGCCCGGTGATCGGCGGCGCCATCATGATCCTCGTTTCGGAAGTGACCAACTGGTTGTCGGCGCGCACGGCGATCCACGGCCTCGACATTCTGGCTTACGGCGCGATCCTGCTGATCGTCGTGATGTTCGTGCCCGGTGGCTTGCTCGGTCGTACGCGGAGGGGCGCGTGATGACGCAGGATGAAGTCCTCCGGGTCGAAGGCGTCAGCAAGGTGTTCGGCGGCCTCAAGGCGCTGAGCAATGTGTCGATGTCGGTGAAGCGCGGCGAGGTGGTCGGGCTCATCGGCCCGAACGGCGCCGGCAAGTCGACCTTGTTCGAGGTGATCAGCGGCAACATGCGCGCCACAGCCGGCCGTATCGTTCTGTTCGGTGAGGACGTCTCAACCGTGTCCCCGGACCGCCGCCGCCGCGCCGGCATGAGCCGCACCTTCCAGAAGGTCCGCCTGTTCGAGAGCTTGACGACGCAGGAGAACATCGCCATTGCCGCCATGCAATGCGCGCGCGCCGGCGACGACTGGCGCGGCGAAGTGCAGAACGTCATGGAGCGCCTCAAGCTCACGCATCTGGCGCAATTCTATCCGGCCGAACTGACGCTCGCCGACCGCAAGAAGATCGAGATCGGCCGCGCTATTGTCGGTCGCTGCCGGCTTCTGCTGCTCGACGAGGCGCTGTCGGGCCTGACCATGGACGAGGCCGACGAACTCGTCGGCGTTGTGCTGTCGCTCAACACCGAACTGGGCGTCACCATTGTCGTGGTGGAGCACGTGCTGCCTGTGCTGGTGTCGATGGCGCAGCGGCTGGTCGTGCTCAATTTCGGCGAGGTCATCGCCGACGGTGCGCCGCGCGAGGTCGCCAGCAACGAAAAGGTGATGACCGCTTATCTCGGCAGCAAGCGGGGAGCCTTCTCATGACATTGCTCACCGTCGATGGCCTGAAAGTCGGCTACGGCGATCTGATCGCCGTCCGTGACGTCTCGTTCGTCGTGAAGCCGGGGGAGATCTTCGTGCTGCTCGGCGCCAACGGTTCCGGCAAGACGACGACTCTGCGTGCCATCTCCGGACTGATCAAGCCGATCGCCGGCCGCATCGCGCTGGAAGGCGAGACGCTCGGCGCGATCAAGCCGCATGCTGTCGCGCGACTCGGCATCTCGCATGTCCCGGAAGGCCGCCGCATCTTTCCGAACCTGTCGGTCGACGACAATTTGACAGTGAGCTATCTGCCAAACCGTACCGAAAAGCCGCTGCGCGCCGTTCTCGACGAGGTCTACGGGCTGTTTCCGCGCCTGCGCGAACGGCACAAGCAGATGGCCGGCACGATGAGCGGTGGCGAGCAGCAGATGCTGGCCATCGGCCGCGCGCTGATGAACGGCCCAAAACTCCTGATGCTCGACGAGCCATCGCTCGGCCTGTCGCCGGTGATGACCGATCTCGTCTTCGAACGGCTCGAGGCGATCAGCCGCCAGGGCCTCACCATCCTGCTGGTCGAGCAGAACGCTTCGGCGATCGATCTGGCCACTTCGGGGGTCATTCTCAGCAATGGCGTCGTGTCGATGGCGGGCGACCGCGCGGCGCTGAGCAGCACGCAATACATCCAGAAGGCTTATCTCGGGGTGTGAATTCAAAAATAACCAGCGGAGGAAATTGAGACCATGAGCAAGTTCGTCAGGAGTTTAGGAGCGCTCGTCGCAGCGATGACCATCGCCGGCGCGGCGGGTTCGGTGTCGGCGCAGCAGCCGGCTGAAGTCATTATCGGCGCGCCGAACGCGATGACCGGCAGCTTCGGCGAAGCCGGCCGGCGCGTTGTGACCGGCCTGCAGATCGCCGCCGAGCAGATCAACAAGGACGGCGGCATCAAGTCGATGGGCGGCGCCAAGCTCAAAGTGCTCCCGGTCGACACCGGCGACAATCCGACCCAGGCCGCCAGCGTGACGCAGCGCCTGATCAACGAGAACAAGTCGCGCATTCTGGTCGGCGCCAATACCAGCGCCATGACCCTGTCGGTGCAAATCGAAGCCGAGCGCGCCGAGATTCCGCTGCTGACCACGTCCTATGCCGATCCGATCGTGCAGCGCGGTCTCAAATACACCTTCAAGCTGCCTCCGCAGGGCAGCGGTCTGGCCGAACTGCAGATGGCTTATATCGGCGAACTGATGAAGGAGCTGAAAGGGCAGGCGCCGAAGCGCGCCGCCGTGTTCGTCGGCTCCGACTCGGCGAGCCAGTCGCTGCTCAAGGCGACACTCGATCTTGCCGGCAAATACGGCTTCGAGATCGTCTCGCAGATCTCGTTCCAGTCGGGCCTCACCGATCCGACCCAGATCGTTTCGGCCTCGCTGCAGAACAAGCCGGACGTCATCTTCCTGAGCTCGTTCACGTCGGACGTGATTTTGGTCACTCGGGCGCTGCGCGCGGTCAACATCACCGTGCCCGTGATTACCGGCGGCGGCGGCGTATCCACCGACACGATCGGCGCCACGCTCGGCAAAGCCTCGGAAAACCTGATGGGCATCGTCTGCTGGAACTGGGACTTGCCGATCGACGGCGTCAAGCAGGTGCTCGACGGCTACAAGGAACTGGAGCCGAAGGCGCCGTTCCCGCCGGCCTCGGAAACCATCGGCACAGGTTACACCCTGGGCATGGTGATCCGCGCCGCGCTTGAAAAGGCCGGCACCGACGATCCGAAGAAGGTACGCGAAACGCTGGCCTCGCTCGAAGTCGCGGTGCCGATGCCCGGCGGCAAGATCGCCTTTGCCGAGAACGGCCAGAACAAGTTCATTCAGCCCATCATGGTCGGATGGATCGACGGCCAGCTGCGTACGGTCTGGCCCAGGCAGTACCAGGCCGCCAAGCCGAAGCTCTGAAGACTTGACTTCGCCGCCGGCGATTCACGCCGGCGGCACTGCAACCGACAGGATGGTATGACGTGACGGATCGTTTGAAAGGCAAAGTCGCAATCGTGGTCGGCGCCGGCAGCTCGAAGGGCGGCCTCAGCATCGGAATGGCGACGGCGGTGGTGTTCGCGCGCGAGGGCGCCAAGGTGTTCGCCGTCGATGTCGGGCTCGATCATCTCGCCGAGACGAAGCAGCGCATCGAGGAAATCGGCGGCGAGGTCGCGTTGCACGAATACGACATCGCCGACGGCGCCGCCGTCGACGCCATGGTCAAGGCTTGTGTGGCGCGTTGGGGCAGGGTGGACATCTTGTTCAACAATGTCGGCATCCAGGCAGTCGGTGGGCCGCTTGAGTTGTCGGAAGAGAATTTCGACCGGCTGATGCGCGTCAACGTCAAGGGCATGTACTACACCTGCCGCGCCGTGCTGCCGCACATGATCGCGCAGGGCGGCGGCGCCATCGTCAACAACGCCTCGGTCGGCGCCTTGCGCTACTCCTACCCTGCGGTCGGCTACATGGCGTCGAAAGGCGCCGTGCTATCGCTGTCCACCGGCGTCGGCCTGCAGCACGCCGCGCAGGGCATTCGCTGCAACGCCGTCGTGCCCGGCTACATTACGTCCGAACGGATGACCGCGCGCTTCAAGCAGGAGCTCGGCGACAACTGGATGGACGAGGTCCGCAAGCGCGAGAAGAACGTGCCGTCGGGCAAACTCGGCGAGCCATGGGACATCGCGCATGCGGTGCTGTTCCTCGCCTCGGACGAGGCCAAATATGTCAACGGCACCAAACTGGTCGTTGACGGAGGTTTGTCGATGACCACGACCGGCCGGGCCTGATCTCCGGCCGCCCGATCAACGCCAATGGATGGAATGCATCATGTGTGACGTGTGCGAGAAGAGAGGTCCATGGAAGGGCTGGCGCGACCTGCCGGCAAGCAAGCCGGGGCGTCCGCTCGGCGAATGGGTTGATTTGTCTCATGTCGTCACGGCGAACCTGTCGCGCTCGCCAGCGTTTCCGCCGCCGGTCATCCGCAAGATCGTGGAGATGCCGCGCGACAACGCCAATGTGACCGACATTCACATGGTCGTGCACCACGGCACCCATGTCGATGCGCCGAGCCATTTCTTCATCGACGGTCCGACCATGGATCAGATCCCGCTCGAGCGGTTCCACGGCGCCGGCGTGGTGTGGCAGATCCGCAAGGGGCCGGAGGCGGTGATAGAAGTCGCCGATCTCGAGCGCGCGACTCCGAAGGTTCGTCCTGGAGACATCGTGATGCTCGACACCGGTTGGGCCGAAAAGGTGAACACTCACGCCTACGAGGATCATGCCAGCATCTCGCGTGAGGCGGCGCAGTGGCTGGTCGACAACGGCGTGAAGATGGTCGGCGTCGATTTCAGCACGCCGGACCTGAGTTCGCACCGCCGCACCAAGGACTACGACTTCCCGGCGCATGTCACATTGCTCGGGCAGGGCGTGCTGATTGCCGAGCATATCAACAATGTGGCCGGGCTCGCCGGCCAGCGGGTCGAGTTCATGATTCCGGCGATCGCCATTGCCGGGGCCGACGGTGGATTTGCCCGGCCGATGGCGCGCGTTGTCGAGGCGTAAGGAGCCGATGCCGACGTCGAACTTCAGCCTGGAAGGCCAGGTCGCGATCGTCACGGGCGCGGCGTCGGGGCTTGGCGCGGCGGGTGCCGCGGCGCTAGCCACGGCGGGAGCCAATGTGGTGGTCGCGGGTCTGCAACCTGAGAACTTGGCGTCGGTCGCCGCGGATATCGAAAAGGCGACCGGACGTCGCGCGCTGGCTGTGCCGACCGATGTCACGGATGGGAAAGCAGCCGATGCCTTGGCCGCCGCGACGCTCGACATGTTCGGCCGTATCGACATCCTGTTCAATTCGGCCGGGGTCATCGCCGGCCATGCTGCAGTAGATTATCCGGCGGAAGATTGGGCGCGCTTGTTCGAGGTGAATGTCACGGGCACATTCAACGCGATCAAGGCCGTGCTCCCTGACATGACAGAGCGACGTCGCGGCCGCATCATCAATATGGCCTCGGTGCTCGCGCATTTCGGCGCGCCGAACCGCTCCGGCTATTCCGCGACCAAGGGAGCGGTGCTGCAACTGACGCGGTCGCTTGCCGTGGAACTCGGGCCGTCCGGTATCACGGTCAACGCGCTGGGACCCACGGCGATCGCCACCGATCTCAACCGCGAGCTCATGCAGTCCCAGCCGCAGCTTTATGCGGGCCTGCTGGCGCGCACGCCGCTCGGCCGTCATGGCACGCCGGATGATCTCGCCGGCCCTTTGGTTTTTCTTGCATCGCCAGCCGCAGCCTTCGTCACGGGACAGATCCTGTATGTCGATGGCGGCTACACGGTGCACAACTAGCTTCTGAATAGTGACGACAACGGAGTTGAAAGTGACGCCCAATCTTGCCGACATCACCAAGGTGTTCAAAACGCCGCTGACGCTGAATGCGAAGGCCGGTGACAGACTCCTGATCATCACCGATACGGCGATGGATCCCATTCTCTGGCAGGGCCTGTCTCAGGCCGCGCGTGAGATGAATATCGAGCCCATCGTTACCATCATGCAGCCGCGCGCGACTCATGCCACCGATCCGATCGAGCCGATCCGACGCGCCGCGATGGGCGACGACGTGTCGCTCACCGTTTATCTGACCAGCACCGCGATGGCGCATGCGCCGATCACCGAGGATCTGGTGCAGCGCGGCCAGAGCTTCATCCTGATGGAAGAGCTGACCCCGGCGATGCTCGGTCCGGATGGCCCCGCCGGCGCCGACTATCACGCCATCAATGCGCTCGGGCAGAAGGTGGCGAAAATCTTTACCGAAGGCGAAACCGTGCGGGTGCGCTCCTCGGGCGGCACCGATCTGACCGCGAGCATCAAGGGCCGGCCCGGCCGTTCGATCGCCGGTATGCCGCTGCGCCTGCGTCCCGATGGCGGCGGCGGCTGCGCTTTCCCGGACGGCGAGTCGCACGTTTGCCCGGTGGAAGGCACTGGCGAGGGTACCGTCGTGTTCGATCTGACCGCGCACTCGGTCGGCGCCATCAAGGAGCCGCTGAAGCTGACCATCGAAAAGGGCTGGGTGACCAAGATCGAAGGCGGTCGTGAGGCCAAGATCTGGCAGGAGATCCTCGAGAAGCACGGCGACCGGAACAGCTATAACGCCCCGGCGGAAATCGCGCTCGGCCTCAATCCGAAAGTCACGCCGACGGGTGTCATGCGCACCGACAAGAAGATGTACGGCACGTCGCATATCGGCATGGGCGACACGATCGCGCTCGGCGGCACGTGCCATGCGCGGCTGCGTCTCGAGGGCGTTATCCGTCAGCCGGAGATCACCGTGGACGGCCGGGTGATCGCGCGCGACGGCAAGATTCTGGTGGAGTAGGGACGGCGGATCAAGTCATGGCAATTCTGCGCCTCGATGACGGATGCGAGCTCTACTACACGGTGGACGACTTCACGCCTCCGTGGACGAAGAGCGATGTCGTCGTCCTGCTCCACGGCGTCGCCGAGTGCGGCGACGCCTGGTTCGGCTGGATGCCGGAGATGGCCGCTCATTACCGGGTCGTGCGGCCGGATATCCGCGGCTTCGGCCGTTCAACGCCGATGCCGCGTGACTTCGCCTGGTCGATGACACGGCTGAACGAGGATCTGCTGGCGCTGTTCGATCATGTCGGCGCCGAGCGTGTGCATCTCGTCGCAGCCAAGGTCGGCGGAACGATGGCTATGCACTTTGCCGCGCGGTACAGCGCCCGGCTGAAGTCGCTGATCATTCTCGGCTCGCCGATTTCGGGAGGCGACATCCGCAAGGCCGGCTATTCGGCGAAGGAAATTGAAACCCACGGCGTCGAACACTGGGCGCGGCGCACCATGCTCGATCGTCTCGGCAGCGGCATGCCGCCCGAGGCTCATGATTGGTGGTCGCGGATGATGGGGCGCACGCCCGCCAGCACGCAGATCGGCATTTTCGGCTTCGTGCCGACCATTGATGTCACCGCGGATCTGCCACGTATCGGCTGTCCGACGCTGGTGATCACCACCGGATCCAAGACCAATGCGGCTCAGAATCTAACCAGCGAGGCGGTGGTGCGGGCCTGGCAAAGCACCATCCCGGATTCCGAGTTGGTGGTCCTGCCGAGCGACTCGTTCCATGTCGCAGCGGCCGATCCTTCTGCGGCCGCGGTCGTGACGCGGGATTTCATCAAACGACGTGGCAGCGGATCGGAGACTTAGGCCCAGTTCCACAATCAGAAAACAAACCAACATAATATGGGAGGATTGCACATGACGAAATGGATCAACGCAGGGCTGCGCGGTGTGGCCACGGCCGTAGGGATCGCCACTATGATGAGCGGCGTCGCCGCGCAGCAGGCGGCACCGGCGAAATACAACATCACCATGGCGACATCCGGCGATGCGATGCACTGGTACCCGGCCTATGTCGCGCGGGCGGCGGGGCTGTTTGCCAAGGAAGGCGTCAATATTGACTGGATCGACGTCGGCTCAGGCACAAAGCAGGTTGCCGCGCTGGTTAGCGGGGCTTCTCCGTTCACGCCGCTGGGGCTGCAGACGGCCTTTGGCGCCGCGGCTCAGGGCGCCGATATCGTCGCGGTCTCGGCTTTGTTCGACCGCTTCGCCTTGCAGCTTGTTCTCAATAACGCGGCGCTCGAGAAATCCGGTATCAAGCCCGGCATGAGCACCGATGAAGTCGTGCCGCGGCTCAAAGGCATGCGCATCGCCATAACCGGCGTCGGTAGCTCGACAGACGCGCTGCTGCGCAGCCTGCTGCAGGCCAGAGGCCTCAATCCGGACAGCTCCATCACCATTCAGCCGCTCGGCAGTCCGCCGGCGATTCAGGCGGCTTTCGAGAAGGGCGTGATCGACGGCTACATCCTGTCGGCGCCGTTCCCCGAACTGGTCGAGATGCGCAACCAGGGTCGCATCGTCATCGATCCGCTCAAGGGCGGCGTGAAGGAACTCGAGGACGTGCCGTACAGCGCGATGATGACGTCACGGAAGGTCATTCAAGAGCAGCCGGAGATGGTCGCTGCCGTCGTCCGCGCGTTGACGCGCGCCATGATCTACGCGAAGGAGAATCCAGTCGAGACGCAGAAACTGGTCAAGACGCTGTTTCCCAAACTCGACCCGGCGATCTTCGAAGAGGCGGAGCCGAACTATCGCGCCGCCGCGGCAACGACGCCGGTCATTACCCGCGAACAGTTCGACAAGATGGCCGCCTGGATGAAGCTCGCCAGCAAGGATGCGCCGTCGCCGAAGTTCGAGCAGGTGGTCGATGACCGCTTTGCCAAGGCCGCGGCCGCCGAATTGCTCAAGGGCAAATAAATCCGATGACGGCAGCCCTCAAAGACGTCTGGATCCCCAGGGCCGTGCTGCTGGCCCTGGCGCTTGCCTTGTGGGAATGGGCCGGTCACTCGGCCAATGGCGAGTGGGTCAGTCGTCCAAGCGCGATCGTCATGCGGCTCGGCGAGATGATGGGTGCGGGGCTGCCCATCGACATTGCCGTGACGCTCGGCGAAATCGTCGCCGGTCTCGCCATTGGCGGGCCGGCTGGCGTGTTGCTTGGACTCTGGCTTGGCCGCAACCCGCTGGCGGCGGGACTCGTCAGCCCCGTCGTGGTTGCCCTGAACAGCATTCCCTTCGTTGCTCTGGCGCCGCTGATGATCATGTGGTTTGGTCTCGGCGTGTTGCCGAAGATCGTTCTGGTCGCGCTGGTTTCCTTCTTCATCATGTTTTTCAACGCTTATTCCGGCGTCCTGGCTGTCGATCGCGATCTCATCGACAGCCTGCGCCTGATGGGCGCGGCGCCCGACGAGACGTTCCGCAAAGTCGTGCTGCCGGGCGCGACGGCCTGGATCATGTCCGGGCTCAAGAGCGCCATGCCCTATGCGCTGATCGGCGCGACGGTCGGCGAGATGATGCTGGCGCGCCGCGGCATCGGCCATCTCGTCACCCAGGCCGCGTCGCAATTCGACATGACGGGCGTCTATGCGGCACTGTTCGTCCTGATGCTGCTCGGTATTGTCCTCAATGAAGCCGTGGTCCTGACCGAAGCCCGGCTGCTCCGCTGGAGGAAGTCGCGATGACTGTGTCCCGTCTGTCGGCCGACGCGCAGCCTCGTTTGCAGGGCTCTGACATCACGATCGCTCTCAAGGGCGTTTCTAAGTCGTTCGAGACGCGTGGGCGCACGGTGAAGGCGCTTGATACGATCGACCTCGTCGTCCGCGAACACGAATTCGTTGCCTTGGTCGGGCCGAGCGGCTGCGGCAAGTCCACCGTGCTCAACATGCTCGCGGGGCTGATGGAGCCGACCACCGGCGAGGTGACCTATCGCGGCGAGCGCGTCAGCGGTGCCAATCGCCGTGTCGGTTATATGACGCAGAAGGATACTTTGCTGCCGTGGCGCACGGTCGAAGACAATATCGGCATTGCGCTCGAACTGCGCTGCCGGTCGTCCGAGGCGGGCGAGCGCGGCGCGCGGCTAGGCGAGATCATCGACCTCGTCGGCCTCAACGGCTTCGAAAAACACTATCCGTCGGAAATTTCCGGCGGCATGAGAAAGCGCGCGGCCTTGGCGCGGATGCTCATTTACGAGCCGGAGACGCTGCTGCTCGATGAGCCGTTCGGCGCTCTGGATGCGCAGCTCAAGATCATCATGCAGCGTGAGCTTTTGCGCATCACGCGCCTGCGCAACATGACCGTGGTGTTCGTGACGCACGATCTCGCCGAGGCGATCACGCTCGCCGATCGCGTCTGCGTCTTCAGCGGCCGGCCAGGAGGCATCCGCGCCGAGCGCGAGGTGCTGGCGACCGAACCGCGCGATGTCGTCGGCATGCGCTTCACGCCCGAATTCGGTGCGCTTGCGGAGGATCTCTGGAACGAACTGAAGGATGACGTCGGCAAGGAACTGGCGACATGACCGTCAGCGCCGCTCCGGACCGAAGCGCGACGTCGATGGCAACGATGATGCGATCGGGTGTCGGCCTGACAATTGGTCGGATTGTCATTGCCCTTGCGCTGCTCGCGGCGTGGCAGTTGGCCTCGGGAACGATCATTCCGATCTTCTGGATCAGCAATCCGGGGCGCATTCTCGAGCGGTTGTGGACCTGGGCCGTGTCCGGCTCAGTCTGGCCGCATGTCTACGCGACCGTCCTGACCACGTCCCTCGGCTATTTGATTGGCGGCATCCTCGGCGCGGCGCTGGGTCTCATGCTCGGCGCCTGGCGGCGCGCGGAACGGATCGTCGCCCCGCTCATCGCCGCGCTGTTCTGCCTGCCGAAGATCGCGTTGCTGCCGCTGTTCGTCATCGCCTTCGGCATCGATATCGAATCCAAGGTGGCGCTGGTCAGTGTCGTCGTGGTGTTTCTGGTGCTGTACAGCACGATCGACGGCGTTCGCGACGTCGACCTCGACCTGATTGACGCATTGAAGCTGATGGGCGCCAGCCGCGACGAGATCGTGTTCAAGGTCATTCTGCCATCGACCTTGCCGTGGATCTACAACGGGCTGCGCGTCGCCGTGAGCTACGCGCTGACCACCGCCGTCGTCGGCGAACTTCTTTCGTCGAACCGCGGTATCGGATACCTCATCGAATCCTCGGCGGCGCGGTTCGACTCCACCGGCGTCTTTGCCGCCGTGTTGGTTCTCGTCGTGCTTTGCGTCGTTGTGACCGAAGGACTGACGCTGCTGGAGCGCCGGGCCTCGCGTCATAGGATCTGAGTGATGTCAGTCATGCGAACGGGATCAAGAGTATGAAGATAGGATTTATCGGCTGCGGTCATATGGGCGGCGCCATGGCGAAGCGCCTCATCGACAACGGCTATGAACTCGTTGTTCTCGATCGCAATCCCGCCGTGCTCAAGCCGCTGGCCGAGCAGGGCGCGATTATTGCTGCGACGCCTCGCGAAGTCGGCGACCGCGCCGAACTGGTGTTCGCCTGCCTACCGTCCCGCGAGGCGAGCGTGGCGGTGGCGACCGGCGAAGACGGTATCGTCGCCGGCAAGGCCGTGAAGATCTACGTGGAGTCCTCGACGCTGGGGCAGCCGACGGTGGATACGATCGCCGCCCGCCTGGCGTCGGCGGGTATCGCCATGGCCGATATGCCGGTGAGCGGCGGGCCGAAATGGGCGGCCGAAGGCCGGCTGACGGCGATTTTGGCCGCGGGGCCCGACGTTCGGGCCAAGCTCGATCCGGTGCTGGCCGATCTCGCCAAGCAGGTTTTCGTCGTCGGCGACAAGCCCGGCCTCGCCCAGGTCGCCAAGCTGGTCAACAATGCGATTTCGATCGCCGGCATGGTTGTCGCCAGCGAGGCGATCGTCATGGGCGTCAAGGGCGGGGTCGATGCCGACGTGCTGCTCGATGTGATCAATGCCAGCACCGGCCGTAACTCTGCGACAGTCGATAAATTTCCGCGCGCGGTGCTTACCCGGACCTTCGACTATGGCGGGCCGCTCTCGATCGGCACCAAGGACCTCGAGCTGTATCTCGAACTCGGCGAGGCGCTGCATTATCCGACCAAGGTCGGCGCGCGAATTGCAGAGATCTGGGAGGATGCCGTGAAAGAAGGCGGCGCTGAACAGGATTATTCGGAAATGGCGCGCTATTTTGAGAAGAAGGCCGGTGTCGAGGTCAAGGGCAAGAGCAAAAGGTCGTCATGAGCACGGATAAAGCGAACGGCGAGGCGGGCGGTCGCAGCCTGACCGGCTGCACCGCACTGGTCACCGGCAGCGCCGACAATATCGGCCGTGCCATTGCCTATGCGCTCGCCGACGCCGGTGCATCCGTGGTCGTCCATGCGCGCCGCTCCCGGGACTTGGCGGAGCAGACCGCCGCGGGCGTCCGCGAGCGGGGCGGCTCTTCCGGCGTCTCGCTGGCCGATATTTCGGTCCCGCGGGAGGCGCAGCGTCTGGTCGCCGAAGCGGTGCAACTGACGGGCCGGCTGGATTTTGTCATCAACAATGCCTCGGTGCGTCGCCAGCAGAAGCTCGCCGACATCACGCCGGAGGACTGGCGCGAAGTGCTGGGCGCCACGCTCGACGGCTCCTTTTTTGTGTCGCAGGCGGCGGCGCCGCATCTGGCGTCGTCGGCTCGCGGCGCGCTTGTCTATATCGGCGGCGTCGCCGCGCATCTCGGTGTCGGGCAGCGGGCGCATGCCGTCAGCGCCAAGGCCGGGCTGATCGGCCTGACCAAGGGCCTGGCGGTGGAACTGGCGCCCAAGGTCACCGTCAACTGCGTCGTGCCGGGGATGATGGACACCGTCCGCCGCGCCAGCGCCGGTGGCAATATCCTGCCGGCCATGCCGGCCAATCTGGCCGGCCGGCTGGGGCAGCCGGATGAAGTCGCCGCAATGGTCTGCTTTCTGTGCGGGCCCGCGGCGCGTTTCGTCACCGGGCAAACCATTCATGTCAACGGCGGAGGCTATCTGCCGTGACCACCGCCGCCGACCAGGTAACGCCGCCGGTTACGCGCGAATTGGCGGCCTTCGCCGTCGGTCTGCGGCCGGACGACCTGCCGGCCGAGGTGAGGCGCGAGGCGCCGCGGGCGCTGCTCAATATTCTCGGTTGCATGCTGGGCGGCTGTGACGAACCGGTGGTGCTGGCGACGCTTGCCGCCGCGCAGCGCTGGAGCGGGCCGCCGCGAGCGAGTGTGATCGGACATCCAGTCCGCGTCGATGTCTTGCATGCGGCGCTTGTTAACGCCGTCAGTTCGGCAGTTCTGGTGTTCGACGATACCCATTTGGGGACGGTGCTGCACCCGAGCGGCCCGGTTGCGGCGGCGCTGCTGGCGGTGGCCGAGGAGAGCCCGGTGAGCGGCGCGGACTTCGGCACAGCGCTCCTGGTCGGTATCGAGGTCGCCTGCCGTGCCGCGGTGATGCTGGCGACGCCGCCGGCGCATTGTTCGACCGGCTTCTCCATGACCGGCCTGGTCGGCGGCATCGGAGCCGCGGCGGCGGCCGGCAATCTCCTCGGCCTTGATCGGGACCAGATGGAGGCTGCGCTCGGCACGGCGGCGGCCCAGGGCGCCGGCTTCCGCCAGACGCATTCGAGCATGGCCGGCTATGTGGTGCCGGCCCAGGGCGCCAGAACCGGACTGATGTCCGCGATGCTCGCCAAAGACGGCTTCACTTGTTCCGCGCAGTCGCTGGAAGGGCCGCGCGGCTTCGGCCATGTCTTCGCCAGTCATCCGAATTTCGCAGCGGCGCTCGACGGCCTCGGCACGCGCTTTGAATTGATTTCGAATACCTACAAACCCTATCCCTGTGGCGTTGTCATTCACCCCATCATCGATGCCTGCCTTGAGATCGCTGCGACCCCGTCTGCCGCGCCGATCGATGCCGTTGATATCGAGGTCAATCCGCTGGCGATCGAACTGACGAACCAGCGTCATCCGGCCGACGAGCGCGAGGTGCAGGTCAGTCTCTACCATTGGGCGGCCGCCGCCTTGCTGCGCGGCCACGCCGGACTGGCCGAGTCGCAGATGGGAGCGATCGCCGATCCGGGCATCGCTGCCTTGCGCGGCGGGATCGAAGCCCACGCGAGCGCCGGCATTTCGCGAGAAGCGGCCCGCGTTCGCGTGCGGTATGCCGATGGCACGAGTCGCGAGGCCAACGTAAAAGTCTGCCGTGGCACTGTGCAGCGTCCGATGAGCGATGCCGATCTGGCGATCAAATTTCGCGAATTGGCAAGCCGTCGTCTTGACACGGATGCGGCCGAACAACTCCTCGAGCAATGTCTGTCGCTGGAGCGGCAAGGGGATATCGCTTCGTGCTTGCAGCCATTTCTGCACCACGCCGCGCAACGCCGTCATTGACAGCCGGGCCTGAAACTTCGCAACGCCAGGAAAACAACGATCTCGACCATGGCAAAAGCCACAGACGCAAAATCGACAGGAACGGTCCTGCGGGTCGTGCGGGTGCTGCGCTCGATCGCTGAAGCAAAGCAGCCACTGTCGATCAAGGAACTGTCCGAAGCACTCGACCTGCCGGCCAGCACCGTGCACCGCCTGCTCAATCTGCTCGCTTCCGAAGGTCTCATCGAGAAGGACGACGAGTCGCGCAATTACCAGAGCGGTGCCGAGCTGATCCGGCTGAGTTCGCTGCTCATTGCCAACCGCAACCTCAACGACATCGCGCGGCCGTTCATGCAGGAGGTTGTCGATCGTTGCAACGAGGCCTGTATGCTGGTCGCTTACCTGCCGGCGACGCTGCAGGTCAGCGTGTTGGCGGCGATCAATTCGTCGCACCCGTTGCGCTACGACATGCAGCTTTACAACGCGCACACCCTGTTGTGGGGCGCGACTGGACGCTCGGTGCTCGCTTTCCTTTCCGAGGAAGAACAGGCGGCGGCGTACAAAGCCGGTGCGGCGGCGCCGGGTAGTGGCCGCAAGCTGCCAAGCTTCAAGACATTGCAGCAGGAACTCGAGGAAATTCGCGAGCGTGGCTACGCGCTGTCTTACGGCGAGAAGATCAGCGGCGCGCTCGGCATGGGCTCGCCGATATACAAGATGGACAACCGGGTGATCGGCAGCCTGTGCATCACCTTGCCGCAGGTTCGCTTCGATCCTGCCAACGAGAAAAAGCTCGGCGGCCTCATTCGTCAGCAGGCGGAACGGCTAAGTCATGCGCTCGGCTATCAGGGCCTGTACCCACGGCCCCCGACAAGGCATGCGAGCGACCGATGACCAGTTTTATTGACCGTCTCGTCTATGCCGTGTTGCGCTGCGAGGTCGCCGACGGCGACATGCGGCGGTTGGCGACACGGGCCATTGCCGACACGATATGCGTCGCCGCACCCGGTGCATTCGAACCGGTGATGCGCAACACGCTCGCGGCCTATGGCGGCGGCGCGGCGACCACATGGTCCGGCGAAGGCTGCGAAAGCCTCGAGGCTGCGGTGTTGATCAACGCGGTGGCGGCTCACGCGCTCGATTTCGACGACGTCTATCTGGTCAGTCTGGCGCATGCGAGCGCGGTCATCGTGCCGGCCATTGCTTCGGAGCCGCTCGAGACGTGCGCGCCGGACGATGTGATCGCCGCTTTTTGCGCCGGCATGATCGCTGCGCGCGCGGTCGGGCAGCGGCTGGGCCAGGGCCACTACAACAAAGGCTGGCATGGCACCGGGACGGTCGGTGCGTTTGCGGCCGCAGCCTCGGTGGGGCGGTTGATGAAGGTCACGCCGGATCAGTTGAAGTCGGCTTTTGCGCTGTGCGGTTCGATGTCGGGTGGCCTGCGCATCAACTTCGGCACGCAGGCCAAGCCGGTGCATGCCGGCTTCGCCGCCGTGGCGGGCCTGCGCGCGGTGCGGCTGGCGCAGGCGGGTGTTACCGGAGCGCCGGATGTATTCGGCCGCAACGGTTTCATCGACCTTTACGGCGGCGCCGACGGCGTCGACATGCCGGAGGATGCTGCCTTCGTCGCGCATCCCGGAGACGTTTCGGTCAAGCTCTATCCATGCTGCTATGCCGCCCATCGGCTGATCGGCGTCGCGCTCGATGCCCGCGAACGGCTCGGTGCCGAATTCGCCCGCCGCGATGACGTCCATTTCAGAGTTACGCTGCCCGCAGGCAGCGTCGAAGTCCTGAAATACGACCGGCCGGCGACCGGCCTGGAAGCGAAGTTCTCCGGCCCCTTCAACGTCGCGGTGGCGATCCTCGACGGCGTGCCGACTTTGCAGAGCTATGCGGCGGAAACGGTGCAGCGGAGCGACATTGCCTCGGTGATGCGGCGACTGACTATCGTCGAAGACCCAGGACAGCCGAGCGGCGGCGATATCGAGTTCGGCATGGTGGCGCTGGAGATCAGCGGCAGCACTGTCGAACGCTTCGAACGCGCAGCCATTCCCGGTTCGCCCGACGATCCACCGGCGCCGGAAGCCTTGCATCAAAAGTTGCGCGGCTGCTTGCGCGATTTCGAGGAGCGGGCCGGAAAGCCATTTCCCGCACTTTCCTATCTACGCAGGTTGGGGGCAGAGGGCTGGATTTTCGGCTTAACTTGATTGACCGATCTCATCGCGCCACCGGTTGCCGAAGGTCTGAAAATGTGGCTTGGCATTCGTTCTGTGTCCTGCAGCAGGCCCGGCTTGCCGAGATTCAGGTTCGTAAATCTTAGGTCGTCTTCCGCGCGCTGTTGTCTGCTTTGTCGAGCTCGTTGAGGACCGCAGCGAGATCGCCCCCTCGAGCGAAATTCCGAAGATTGTCGAACACGGCGTCCGTGCCGAGGCCCAGCATCGGTTCGACAAGGCCGACGAATTTGGCGCGGAGGTCATCCCATTTCATCGGATTGCCAGGGTTGCCAAGCGCCAGAGGCGTATCGGTCGCGACAGTCGCGCCGTCCGACAATGTGACGACGATCGAGGCTGCCGTCTTCTCCATCTCAGGCGCGACATGGAGCGTCACGCGACCGGCGAGGTCGCGCAGCGCAGGGTCGCTCAGGCGTTCGGGAGAGAAATCCGGTGCGGCCGCGGCGTGGCCGCTCAGCGCCAGCGCGGCACAATAAGCGGTGCTGAATTTACCCTGGAGAGGCGTCTGCGGCGCCGGATTGCCGGCGAGCTGAACCGCCATCGGATGGACGTTCACCTGGACGCTGGCAACGGTGCGGCCGGCGATCTGCGTGCGCGCCTTGCGCGCCGAGTCGATCACCGGATGCGTCAGCAGGCACGACGCATAGGGCTTGAAGGTGTTGCGCAGGATCTCCCAGTCGTCGTCCGCGAAACGCATGGGAGCTATCGCCCGCGAACGATCCTGGATCAAGGCCGTCGACAGGCCGGTGCCGGGCTCTATCAAGTCCTGCGCCGCGACGAAGCCGGCCTTGGCGAGCTGCGCCGACAGCACACCATTGAACGCGGCCTTGCCGGCGTGGAACGGCTTGCTCATGGTGCCGAACGAGCCGGTCAGGCCGGAAGCCTGCGTCGCTGCGGCGCCGATGGCATTGAGCGCCTGCGGCGCGTCGAGTTCGTAAAGGGCGCCCGCCGCGGCAGCGGCGGCAAAGCAGCCGCAAAATCCGGTGGAATGCAGGCTGCGCGTATTCAGCGCGTCACCGAAGTTGTCGGCGCCAATCCGCGCGCCGACCTCGAATCCGGTGACGAAGCCGCGCAGGATGTCGATCGGTCCGGCCTTCACGGCTGTACCCACGGCGAGCGCCGCGGCCCAGGTCGGTCCGCTCAGATGGGCCAGTGAGCCGACATGGGTGTCGTCGAAGTCGAGGCAGTGCGCCATGGTGCCATTGATCAGCGCGGCGTAGGGCTCGTCGGTCGGTACGCCGAACAGCACGGCGGCGTCGCCTTTGCGCCCTCCGGCGACCTTGCGCACCACCTGCGCCGCACCTTCATCGCGCGCGGCGATGGCGACACCGAACCAGTCGACCAGACACATGCGCGCCGCCTCGAGCACAGGCTCCGGGACCGCGCGGTTGCTGGTGCCGGCGATATAGGCGCTGACGGCGTCGGCGTTCGGCGTACGCGACATGAGTGGCTCCCGGTCAGGTTCCGATGATGTTGTCGCTGCGCAGGCTGGCGCGCTCGGTCTCGTCAAAGCCGAGTTCGCTCAGGATGGCGTCGTTGTCGGCGCCCAGTGCCGGGGCGACGGAACGCTGCGTATCGGTCAGGCCGCTGACACCCAGTGGATTGGCGATCTGCGGAATACGGCCTTCGAGAGGATGCTCGACCCATTCGATCAACTTGCGGTCACGGACGTGCACGTCCTCTAGCGCCTCGTCGGCGCTGTTGACGAGCGAAATCGGAATGTCGGCGGCGAGCATCTTTTCTATCAGGATGTCGCGCGGCATCGAGCCGCAATAATCCTGAATCGCCTTGCGATAGATGGCGGCGCGCTCGCCATGGCTACTGTGGCGGTCGCTGTGCGATTCGTCGGCGGACACCAGATCGGGGCGGCCGATCAGGTCGCAGAATGATTTCCAGATGCGTGCTTCAAGCAGCGACACTGCAACAGCGCGTCCGTCCTGCGCCGTGTAGATCGAATAGCGCGGGTTGCCACCCCAGACCTCCATCGCCTGGGCGCCGCGATTTCCGGCGATATGCGCCATACCGGACGTCAGCACGATGTTGCACATGCTGAACAGGCTGTCGAACATCGAGGTGTCGATGTAGCAGGGCATGCCGGTGTCGCGGCGGCGGTTCAGTGCGGCAAGAATGCCGATGGTCGCGTAAGCGGCGGCGGCATAGTCGCCAGCCTGGAAGCCTGGCACGGTGGCGGTGCCACCGTTCGCGGCCGCGGCGATCAGGCCGGTGGCGGCCTGGACGACGAGGTCATGGCCGGGAATTCCGGCATAGGCGCCTGTCTGGCCGAAGCCGGTGATCGAGCAGTAGATGATGTCCGGCTTCAGCTTGCGCGCGGTGTCGTAGTCGATGCCCAGCTTGGCCGGCACGCCGCGCCGGAACGACTCGATGACGACGTCCGCCTTGGCGATGAGGCGATGCGTCACTTCGCGGCCGGCCGGCTTCGAGAGATCGAGCGACAGGCTGCGTTTGTTGCGGTTGACGCTGTTGAAGTAAACGCTGCTCTCACGATACCTCGGTGGATTGTGCCGGGCGACATCGCCCGCGCCGGGCTGCTCGACCTTGATGACCTCGGCGCCGAGATCGCCCAGCATCTGGGTGCACCAGGGTCCCGGCAGCAGCCGGCTGAAATCGACCACGCGCACGCCGGCGAGCGGAAGGCGCGTTTCGGTTCTGGATTGGGCCATGTCCTGTCGTTTCCGTTGCGATCTTACTTGCCCTGGAACTTGGCCTGACGCTTCTCAAGGAAGGCGGAGATGCCTTCCTTGCGGTCCTGCGAGCTGTAGATGGTCGAGACCAGAAACGCCTCGAATTCGAGCGAGGAGGCGAGATCCATCTGCAGGCCGCGGTAGACGACGCGCTTGATGAAAGCGAGGCTCAGCGGCGCGCGGTTCTCATAGACCTTGATCATCTTCTTGGCTTCAGCAACCGCCTGGCCCTTGGCGACCTTGCGGTTGATGAGCCCGATGCGGTGCGCCTCGGCGGCGTCGATCGGGTCGGCCGAGAACATGATTTCGATCGCTTTGGACGGGCCGACGAGGCGGGCGAGGCGCTGCGTGCCGCCGGCGCCGGCAACGGTGCCTATCTTCGAACTGGTGATGGCGAAGGTCGAATCCTCGGCCGCGATGCGGATGTCGCAAGCCATGGCGAATTCGCAGCCGCCGGTCATGCAGAAGCCTTCGATGGCGGCGAAGACCGGCTTGGTCAGGTTTTCGTAGACATCGCAGAGCCGGTGCCAGCGCTTGAAATAGGCGAGGCCATCGGCGGCGCCCTTGATCGCCAGGGCATCGTTGAGGTCGGCGCCGGCCGAGAAGTATTCCATGCCGCCGGTGAGGATGATGCCAAAGACATCCGGTATTGCATCGGCTTCCTGGCCGGCGGCGATCAGTTCGTCCATGGTCTCGACGCTAATGGCGTTGCGGCGCTCGGGGCGATTGAAGGTGATGATGAAGGCGGCGCCGTCGCGGCTGGTCTTGATGTTTTTGTAGGTCACGTCGTGGATCCTTTGTCGTTAAGTCCGTTCAATTTCTGCGAAGGAAATCCAGCAGCAGCGCGTTGACCGCGTCTGCCGCTTCATACTGGACCCAGTGGCCGGCACCGGGAACGATGGTCAGTTCGAGATCGGGCCGAACGGCCTGGCAGTCGGCGGCGCGCGCCTGCGGACTGGGATAGGCGACGGTGTCGTTGGCGCCCCACACCATCGCCAGCGGGCAGCTCATCGCCGCGATATCGCCGATCAGCGTCGGCCGCAGACTGACCTTGAGGCTGTTGAAGCGGCCGCGCGCGATGTTGTGACACTGGATGTCGATGGTTTCCTCGCTGACGCCGGCCGGATCGTGCAGCATCATTGCGAGTAGATTGTGCCTGATCACGGCGCGGTATCGCGGGTCGATATCAATGGCCTTGGGCGCCGGCTTGAGATCAAGCACGCGGCCCGTCGCTTCGCCGAAGCCGCCGGGCCCGAGCAGGGCCAGCCTGCGGCACTGATCGCCGAGACGGCGGGCGACATGCGCGGACACCGCGCCGCCGAATGAGAAGCCGACGATCGATGCGGGGCGGTCGCCGATCAGCCGGCGGATGCCGTCCACCACCAGCGACAGATAATCGTCCGCTCCGATGTCGCCCGGTACGTCCGGTGAATCGCCAAAGCCGGGCAGGTCGAGCGCAATGATCCGGTGCTCCCGCGCCAGCGGCTCGATATTGCGAACCCAGTGCGTATGCGAGCCACGTCCGCCATGAATGAGGACGACATCGTTGCCGGCGCCGGCGATCTGCGCTGCCATCTGCATGTCTGTCGTCGCGGTAGTCATCGTGACGTTCGCGGTCAACTTTCGGCGGCGAGGGCTTCGAGCGGCTTGCCCAGGTAGGATTCGATGACTTCGGGATGCGAGATCACATCGTTCGGTTTGCCCTGGAACAGTTCCTGACCGAAGTTCAGCACGAAGACGTGTTGCGCCAGCGCGATGATGACGTGGACGAGGTGCTCGATCATCAGGATCGTCACGCCCTTGGCATGAATGCGCTGCAGGAGCTTCATCAGATCGTCGATGTCGGACTGCGGCGAGCCGGCCATCACCTCGTCCAGCAACAAGAGACGCGGTTGTGTCGCCAGCGCGCGGGCAAGCTCGAGCTTCTTCTTGGCGCCGAGCGTCAGCGCACCCGCCATCACATCGGCCTGATGGGCGATATCGACCATCTCGAGGGCTTCCATCGCGCGGTCGCGCGCCTTGCGGATTGTGATGCCCTCGCGTGAGAACAGTGCGCCGGTCATGGCGTTGTCTAGGACGCTCATCTCGGGGAAGGGCTGCACGACCTGAAAAGTGCGGGCGATGCCGAGGCGGCAGATTTCATAGGGCGCTTTGCCGTCTATACGTTCACCCTCGAACGTGATCTTGCCCTGGCTCGGCCGGAAGTAGCCGGTGATCACATTGAGCAGCGTGGTTTTGCCGGCCCCGTTGGGGCCGATGACGCCGAGCAGCTGATTTTTCTTCAGCGACAGCGTCAGGTCGTTGATTGCGTACAATCCGCCAAAGCGCTTGGTGACGTTCTCGATCTCAAGCATGTCTGTCTCCCGGCGCTACGCGGTCGCGGCTGGCTGGTGTGAGCCCAGGAAGGAGCTCTGCAGCGCGCCGGACTTGGTGAGTTCCGCGATCGAGCCGCTGGCCGTCACGCGGCCCATCGAGATGGCATAACCGCGGCTTGCCACGGCAAAGGCCGCTTGTGCATTTTGTTCGACCAGCAGAATGCTGATGCCGCTCTTGGCGACCTGGGCGATGGCGCCGAACAGGATCTGCACCATCTTCGGCGACAGGCCGAGCGAGGGCTCGTCGAGCAGCAGCATCGTGGGCTTGCTCATCAGGGCGCGACCGACCGCGAGCATCTGCTGCTCGCCGCCGGACATGAGGCCGGCTTTCTGCTCGCGCCGTTCCGCCAATTTGGGGAACAGCGAATAGACGCTGTCCAGCGTCCGCTTGCGATCCGGGCGGGAGCGTTTGCAGAACGAGCCGAGGAATAGATTTTCCTCGACGGAAATGTTCGGGAACACCTGACGTCCTTCCGGGCAGAGCGCTATGCCGAGATCGACGCGCTTGTGCGGCTCGACGGCCAGCAGGTCCTGGCCGGCGAAGGTGATCTTGCCGCTGAACGGCCGGATCAGGCCGGTGACTGCGCGCATGGTCGTCGTCTTGCCGGAGCCGTTGGCGCCGAGCAGGGCGACGACCTCGCCTTCGTTCACCGTCAGGCTGATGTCCTGCAGCACGATAGAGTCGTCATAGCCGGCGCGCAGGCCTTCCACATCGAGCAGGGTCTTCATAGCGGGGCCGCCTTCGTCGTCTCGATCTTGGCGCCGGCGGTGCCACGCGACCGGTATTGAACCCAGCTGTTCCAGGTGCCGACAATGCCTTTAGGCATGTAGAGAATGGAGAACACCAGGATCAGGCCATACACCAGCAGGCTGACGCCTTGCTCGCCGAGCAGGGTGCGCGTCGCCTCCGACAGACCGATGGTGGCGAAGGCGCCGATGATCGGACCGGCCAGCGTATGGATGCCGCCCAGGATCGGCGCGATCTGAGCCAGGATGGTGACGTGGAGGTCGAAGCCGATCATCGGGTCGAGGAAGCCGCTGTACCAGATGTTCACGCCGCCGGCGAGGGAAGCCATCGCGCCGGACAGGCTGAGCACGGCGATCCGAAACCGCAGCGGATTGATGCCGAGCATTTCCGCCGCGCTTTCATTGTTCCGCATGGCGCGGCAGGCGTAGTGGAACGGCGTCAGCGAAATCCAGTACGCGATGAACCCGCAGGCGACGGCGCAGAACGCCGTGACCATCGCGACGGTCTGCGTGCTCGGCCGCAGCGCCTGGTCGATGAATACGCCGGCGCCGCCGCCGGTGAAGCCCGGCGTCATCACGGCGATGACGCGCAAGCCTTCCGACAGGGCCAGCATCGAGATGGCGAAAAAGATGCCCTTGAGCCGGCCGGTGATCACCGCGATAGCCACGGCCGATATTGCGCCGACGATCATTGCCGGAATGAGTGAGGCGAAGAATGGCCATCCTAGCTTGTTGGCGACCAGAAGCGCCGCATAGCTGCCGAGCCCCCAGAACGCCGAATGCCCGAGCGAGATGAGTCCGGCATTGGCCGCGAGATTCCAGCTGATCGCTAGCATCACGAGGCTGCCAACGCGAAGGATCATGTTGTTCATCACGGGTGGCGCGATGAGCGGAAGCAGGATTACCGCGACACCGAGAACCAGAAAAATAGCAATCCGGGCCTTCATCAATGCACCGCCACGGCTTGTCCGAGAATTCCCTTCGGACGGATGATCAAAACGCACAAAAGAACGACGAAGGCGACGCCTTCAGCCCATCCGTTTCCTTCAGGCACGTAGTAGCTTACCCAGGTCTCGGCGAAGGCCAGCGCGAAGGCGCCAAGGATCGTTCCGGTCACGCTACCCAGGCCGCCCAGCACCACAATCGCGAAGGCCTTGATCAGCATGTGGAAGCCCATGAAGGGCGTGATGGTCAGCAGGAACGCGCTGATGGCGCCTGTCGCTGCGCCGAGGGCGGCGTTGATGCCGAATGACAGCATGTACATCCGCGAGACATTGATGCCCATCAGCGTCGCTGCCTGGCCGTTCTCGGCGACCGCGCGGGTCGCGCGGCCAAGCTCGCTGAAGCGGAGCCAGCAGAACAGCGCGACGATCAGGACCACGGCGGTGGCGAATGCGATGACCCGGCCGTGCGGAACGAGAAGGGCCTCGAACTCGAAGGCCGTCAGCGAGTACGGCGTCGAGACGGAGCGCGCGTCGCCTGTCCACAGGATGGCGGCGACGTTCTGCAGCGCAAGGCTGATGCCGAACAGCAGGAGGATCTGATTGATGTGGGGTGCGTCCAGGACCTTCTCGATGAGGGCCTTGAACACGACGGCGGCCGTGACCGCGACGAGAATCGCGACAAGAGGCAGCGAAAGCAGGGGATCGACGCCCAACAGGACGGACCCGAAATAGGCGCCGTAGGCGCCGAACATGATCATCTCGCCATGCGCGAAATTGATGATGCGCGTGACGCCGAAACCGAGCGAAAGCCCGATCGACATCAGGCTGTAGAGACCGCCGAGCAACAGCGAGTCGACGAGGCATTGCCAGAAAAGAGACATGAAAATCGGCTCCGGAAAAAGTTCGACCCGGAAGGACCGGCCTGCGACGACTTCGCAGGCCGGTATAGGGGCTATTGCTTGAGCTTGAGTTTGCCGTCCGCGGCGTCGGCCGGATACAGCACGACGAACTTCTCGCCGACGCGCTGGAACACGACCATGTCGTTGAACGCCTGATGCAGCGCGCCGCCCGGCGTCGGCACGAAGTTGGAGGTGCCGAGCATGGTCTGGATGTTCAGCGTGGTCAGTTCCTTGGCGACCTTGTCCTTGTCGGTCGAGCCGGCGCGCTCGATGGCGACGAGGAGCAGCATCGCCGAGGTGTAGTTGGTGACGTCGAGGAATTCCGGTTCGCGATTGTAGCGCTTCTTGAAATCGGCTTCCCAGTCGGTCAGCGACGGAAACAGCTTCGCAAGCTTGGGATCTGCCGCGCGCTTCATGCCCGGCAGATAGGTGGTGGCGCCGATCCAGCCGTCGGCGGCTTCGCCGGTGGCCTGCGACCATTCCTGAAGCTGCGGGTAGGCGGTGCCGACAAGCACAGGGATGTTCAGCTTGGCGACGTGGATTTGCTTTGCCAGCTGAATGCCGTCGGTCGTCTGCACGATGCCGACGAGAACGTCGGGGCGAGTCAGACGAATCTTCTGCAGCACCGGATTGAGATCGGCGGCGCCTTCGCGAACGAGTTCGGTGGCGACGACGGTGAAGCCGTTCTTGGTGTAGAACTCCTTGGCCCAGGGCAATTGTTCGCGGCCATAGGCGCCGTCAGAATAAACGATGGCGACCTTCTTGCCTTTGCCCATCGCCTCGGCGAGCGCCTTCGCCGTGCCTTCGTGATACTGGTAGGCCCACGGATAGGTGTGGAAGAACAGCGGTTCTCCCTTCATCGCTTCTTCGAGCTGCGTCGAAGAGGATCCTGGAACGATCCAGAGCGGCTTGCTTTGACGCCACGCGGGAACGGACGCCGCGACGATGCCGGACGCGATCGGGCCGATGACGAAATCGACCTTCTCCTGCTGGGTCAGTTCGGTGAACGCCGTCACCGCGACCTGGTTGTTGCTCTGCACGTCGCGGAACAGAACCTCGATCTTCTTGTCGCCGATCTTTCCACCGTAAACATCGACGGCCATTTCAACGCCGCGCTTTCCTTGCGCGCCGTAAGCAACGAAACGACCGCTCAACTCCAGCGGCGCGCCGATCCGAATCGTATTTTGTGCCGACGCATGGGTCGACACGAGCGCGCCGGCGAGCGCGACCGTGATTCCCACCGACTTGATAAGTGAAGACATGTCCTCGGTTTCCTCCGCATTTGCTCGCGATGCCCGTTTCTATCGTCGGATCGTCGGGAGCGTTGACAAACTGTCGAAGCGAATTCTATGGTGTGGAACGCGTTCCGTCTAGTGGACTATATGCCACAGGCGTAAAAACAATGGTTCAGATCGTCTGAGTGCACCAAAGACTTCTCGTCACGGTGCGATAACCGCCGGTCATGGCAGAGCGAAAATGACCGCAATATCGGGTGGAAACGGAATGGTTCAGTTCGACGACATCACGTACGCAGCGCAGGGCGGCATTGCCAATATCGTCATCAATCGTCCCAAGGTTCGTAACGCGGTGCGTCCGCAGACTTACGAGGAACTGACGCGCGCGATTTCGATCGCGGCCGATGATCCGGAAGTCGGCGTCGTCGTCCTGTCCGGCGCCGGCGACAAGGCGTTCTGCGCGGGCGGCGATGTCGGCGATCAGAGCAAGCGCTATCCGGAAGTCGGCCGCACGCATATGCGCCGCCTTATCGCGCTGTCCACCGCGATGCGCATGATCGACAAGCCGGTAATCGCCAAGGTGCGCGGCTATTGCGTCGGCGGCGGCAACGAAATCCACCTGTTTTGCGACCTTTCGGTCGCTTCCAGCGATTCCAAGTTCGGTCAGACCGGCCCTCGCGTCGGCAGCATTCCGATCTGGGGCGCCTGCCAGTTGCTCGCCCGCTATGTCGGCGAGCGCAAGGCGCGTGAGATGGTCTACACCTGCCGGCTTTACACCGCGCAGCAGGCGCTTGACATGGGTCTCGTCAACGAGGTCTGCGAGCCGGAAGAACTCGACGCCCGCGTCGATGCCTTGTGCCAGGACATTCTCGACAAGAGCCCGCAAAGCCTGCGCATCGCCAAGCTGGCGCTCAATGCCGGCTCCGATCAGGAGTTCTACAGCTCCTATTTCCCGACTGCCGAACTGCTCGCCTCGATATACGGCAACACGGAAAACATGGAGGGCATCCGCGCCTTCCTGGAGAAGCGGAAGCCGAATTTCCGCCAGTATCGCGCCAAGCGCTAACGCACCGCGGTTGGCGGCGCTTTTTTTCAATCAGAGGTTATTGTGGATTACGGAATCAAGGGACAAACCGTTCTGATCATCGGCGGGGCGCGCGGCATTGGCTATGCCGCCGCCGAACTGCTGGCCGCGGACGGTTGCAATGTGGCGCTCGCCGATATCAATGGCGAAGCCGCCAAGACGTCGGCGCAGAAGCTCGCCGCGAGCAGCGGCGCCAGAACTGCCGGCCTCAAGGCCGACGTCACAGATCTTGAGCAGGTCAAGGCGATGATGGCCGCGGTCGAGAAGGATCTCGGCCCGCTGTCCGTCGTGGTGAATTGCGCCGCCGTGCTCGACGACAAGCTGTTCGCAGACTCCGGTCCGGCCGACTGGAAGCGCATGGTCGATGTCTGCCTGTATGGGCCGATGAACGTCATTCATGCGGCTTTGCCGGGGATGAGCGCGCGCAAATACGGCCGCATCATTTGCCTCGCGTCGGACTCGGCGCGCATTGGCCAGGCGCGACTGTCCTATTACGCCGCGGCCAAGGCCGGCGTCATCGCGCTGGTGAAGTCGGTGGCCCAGGAAGCCGGCAAGGACGGCATCACGCTCAATGTCGTCTCGCCGGGCGCGACCAACACCGAACTGCGCCAGGAGCGCGAGGAGGGCATGCGTGCCCAGATGGGCGACGAGAAGTACGCCAAGCGCGTGCAGGCCGTCCTCAAGATGTATCCCACCCGGCGCATCGGCGAGCCGACCGATATCGGCGCCGCCATCGCTTTTCTTGCCAGCCGTAACGCGTCCTGGATCACCGGCCAGGTTCTCAGCGTCAACGGCGGCTTCGTTATGCCCTGATCGGACACCAAGACATGCAATTCACACTTTCCGACGAACAGACCATGGTGCGCGATTCCGCCATCCGCATGGTGGAACGCGACATCCAGCCGGTGCTCGACCGTAACGATGCTGACACGCCGCTGCCGAAGGAAGAGATGCTGCGCATCTACGGCGTGCTGGCCAGCCAGGGGCTGACGGCGCCGCGCTTGCCGGAATCGGCCGGCGGCTCCGGGATGAGCATGCTGAACTACGGCCTGATGTTCGAACAGCTGCCCGCCATGGTGGCGATCTCGCTTCTGGCGCATGAGTGCACCATTGCGCGCATCTACGCCGAAAGCACGCCGGAGCAGCGCGAGCGCATTCTCACGCCGCTGTTCGAGGGCAAAAAGATCTGCTGCACCGGCACCACCGAGCCGGATATCGGATCCGACCCGCGCGGCGTCAAAACCCGTGTGCGCGAGGACGGCGACATGCTGGTGATCAACGGCAGCAAAGCCTGGATCACCAACGCCTCGATCTGCGACACCATCAACGTCACCTGTGGCGAAACCCAGGCCGACGGTTCGATCCGCATGCGCCGCGTCGTCTGCGAGCGTGACAAGTCCGACTTCAAGACCCAGGAAACCGCGACCCTCGGCCTGCGCCAGGGGCACCTTGCCGAAGTTTTCTTCGACAACACCAAGACGTCTAAGAACAACGCGCTCGGCTCGGCCGGCGACGCCGCCAAGGTGCTGACACTGACCTGGAACGGCAACCGTCCGCTGGTCGGTCTTGCCGCGACGCAGCTCGCGCAGAAGGCCTTCGATGCTGCGGTCTCCTATGCCGGCATGCGCAAGCAGTTCGGCAAGGCCATCGGCGGCTTCCAGTTGATCCAGAAGAACCTCGCCGACATTCAGACCGCGATCACCACCAGCCGTCTGCTCTGCTATTACGCGCTCGACGCCATCGATCGCGGCGAGCGTGCCAACGGCACTTCGGCGATGGCCAAGCGTTACGCGACCACCGCCTGCCATGACGCCATTTCGCTGGCGATCCAGGTGCACGGCGCCATGGGCATCAGCCGCGAAGCCAAGCTCGAGGCGATGTATCGCGACGTGCGCATGCTGCCGATCCCGGACGCCACCAACGAGATCCTCGCGCTCATCCAGGGACGCGAACTCACCGGGCTCGACGCATTTCGGAGCTGATCGCAATGGACGCCGAAGCGGCGCTCAGCGGCATCAAGATCGTGCAGGGTGACGGCCGTTACGCGGCCGCCGTCTGCGCCGGTCTGCTGGCGCGGCTCGGCGGCAGCGTCGTGCGCGACGTGGCGAGTGCGGGGGCGCATGCCTATGTCGGTGCGCGCGATGCGAGGCTGCCTCGCGCGGTGGGCGTCCGTTGCTTCATCTCGGCGACCGGCGCGCTGCGGCATCCCTCGATCGCGGCCGACGATCCGGAAATCGTCATGCAGGCGCTCGGCGGTTTGATGGGGACCAGCGGTCTGGCTGACGGCCCGCCGCAGCCGGTGATGGCGCCCGTGCTCGAGGTCTTCGCCGGCATCGATGCGGCGGCGGCCATTTTGGCGGCGCTGCGTGTCGTCGAGGCCGGCGGCCCGGAGCAGGATATCGACGCCTCGCTGTGGGATACCAATGCCAGCCTGCTCGGTACATTCATCGCGCAGGCGATGGCCGGCAAGGGCTCCGGCTATCGCGAAGGCGCGCGCCATTCGATCTGCGCGCCGTGGAACGCTTATGCCGCGAGCGACGGCTTCATCATGATCTGCACCAGCTCGGACGCGCAGTGGAAGAAGCTGCTCGGTCTCATGGGGCAGGCCGACAAGGCGGCAGAGGCTGCTTTCATCGATATGAATGCGCGCCGCGCCAATATCGCCGCAGTCGATGCGTTGGTCGAAGCGTGGACGCGCACGCAGCGCGTGACCGAACTTTCGGCGCTGCTGAAGAAGAGCGGTATTCCCGCCGGAGCCATTGCGGCCGGCGCGGGCGAGGGCGGCAGTGCACTTCCCTTCGGCCTTGTCGCGACGGCGCGAGCCGGCAAAGCGGCACGTGCGGCGAAGACCGCTGGTGCCTTGCCGCTCAAGGACATTCGCGTCGTGGAAATCGGCCCTTTCACCGCAGGCCCGATCACCGGCCGCTCGCTCGCCGACCTCGGCGCCGACGTCGTCAAGGTGGAGCCGCCGGGCGGCGAGGTGTCGCGCGCCTGGTCGCCGCGTGCCGGTCATGTCAGCGGTTATTTTGCGCACTACAACACCGGCAAGCGCTCGGTGGTGCTCGATCTGTCGAAGGAGGGCGACCGGTCGGTTCTCGATACGCTGCTCCGTCATGCCGATGTACTGGTGCAGAATCTCAAGGCCGGCGCGCTTGACAAGCTCGGCTTCGGTGTCGATGCGGTCGCGCGTCGCCATCCACATCTCATTTACTGCTCGATCTCGGGATATGGCCATCACGGTGCGCAGGACGCGGCGCTCGACACCGTGATCCAGGCCGAAAGCGGCATTATGACACGGGTTGGCGGCGGCGCGGCGCCGTGCAAGGTCGGCTTCTCCATTGCCGATCTTCTGTCCGGCCATGTCGCGGTGCTCGGCATTCTCGCCGCGCTTCGGCTGCGTGATCGTACCGGCTTCGCGTATCACGTCGATGTGTCGATGCTCGCGGCGCTGAAATGGCTGATGGAGCAGGGCGCGCAATATCCTGTCGCCAGCTTTACAGGCGATGTGACGCGCGATGACAAAGGCCGCTGGTTGCTGCGGCGCGCCGGCGCGGACGACATCGTCATTCGTGAACTCGGCGAGGTGTTCGCCGATGAAACACTCGCCGCGCGCGGCATGTTGCGCCGGATGCCGACATCCGGCGGCGCCTTTGCGAATGTTCTGGGGGTGCCATACGCGCTGACACTGACACCGCCGGTACCCGGTGCGATGATCGGCGAAGCCGGCGCAGATCGCGACGGCGTTCTGCGGGAGTGGACGAGCCGCTCCGCCGCGCATGGAGAAGTCGCATGATTCGGGTGCTGCAAAGGTCGCTGGCCGTGCTGGAGTGCTTCAGCGACGAAAAGCCGCGCATGTCGCTGCAGGAGATCTCGCAGGCCATCTCGCTGCCGAAGACGACGACGTTCCGAATTCTCGCGACCCTTGTGGGTGCCGGTTATCTGATCCAGCTCGAGAACCAGTCTTATGGGCTATCACACAAGCTTATGACGCTGGCGAGTATTGCACAGAAATCGCTCGGCATTCGCGACATCGCGCATCCGCATCTGGAGATGCTGGCGGCCAAGACGGGCGAGACCGCCGAGATCAGCATGCTCGACGGCGATCATCGCGTCTGTCTCGACGCGGTGGAGAGCAAGTCGTCGCTCAAGTCGATCGTCACGCCGGGCGCGCGCCTGCCGCTGCTGCACGGCGCGACCGGCAAGGTGTTCCTGTCGCGGATGAAGGACTCTGAGGTCGAGCGGGTCATCAAGTCGCAAGGCAAGCCGACCGAAGTCGACAAGGCGCGTCTCAAGAAGGCGCTCGTGAAGATCAAAAAGCAGGGTTACGCCGTCACCCAGAACGAGCGCGTGCGCGGCGCGACCGCTATCGCCGCGCCCGTATTCAGCCACGACGGCAACGCTTATTGCATCACCGTCACCGGTCCGAGCGGGCGTTTCGACGATCGCGAGGACAAGCTGCGCGCTTTGGTGGTCGAAGCGGCCGCGCAGCTTTCGAGTCTCCTCGGCATGCGGCTGGGGGGCACCGGATGATTGGCGGCACGACAGATGACAAGGCGCTCGCGGGTCTCCGCGTGCTCGATCTCACGCAATCTCTGGGTTACGCCAGCAAGCTGTTCGCTGATCTCGGCGCCGACGTCACAATGGTCGAGCCGCCCGGCGGCATCGATGCCCGCCGTGAGGGCCCATTCCTCGGCGACAGGCGGGACGACAACGCCAGCCTGCACTTTCAATATCTGAGCGCCGGCAAGAAAAGCGTCGTGCTCGACCTGTGTGACGAACGCGACCGCGCGCTGCTGCGTGGCATGCTGCGCAATGCCGACATCGTTCTCGACGACCGCCTGCAAAGCGCGCGCAAGGCCGACGGCCTCGCATATGAGCAGGTCAGCGCACTCAACCCCGATATCGTCTGGTGCAGCGTGACGCCGTTCGGCCAGAGCGGCCCGCGCGCGCAGGACGCCGGCGACGACATGGTGGCGATGGCGGCCGGCGGCATGGCGTGGCTGACCGGTTATGCCGATCGCGGCCCGCTCGTGGTGGAGGGCGAACTCGCTGTCTACAGCAGCGCGCAATACGCCGCGGTGATGAGCATGATCGCTTATCTCGGCCGGGAGGCGGTGGGCGGGGGCCAGTTCATCGACGTCTCGATGCAGGAAGTGGTCGCGCTGGGCACCGAAACCGCGCCGCAATTCCTGACGCTGAAGGGTATCGAGCGGCGGCGCCTCAGCGAGGGCGAGCGCCAGGCCGGCATCGGCATCTACCCGTGTCGCGATGGCTACGTGCTTCTCTACGCCGCCGACTCCGGGCTTGGCACCGGCTGGTCCGACGTCGTGGCATGGCTGCGTGAGAGCGAGGTGCCGGACGCCGACAGCCTCAGCGCGCCGGAATGGTTCGACAACGCTTTCAAGGCGAAGCCTGAAAACAAGGCGAAGTTCCGCACCATCTTCACCGCCTTCGCCGCGACGCGCGGTAAGCAGGAACTGTTCGAGCAGGGCCAGGCTCGCCACATTGCGATTGCGCCGATCAATGACAGTCGCGAGGCCTTCAACGACGCCCATCTTAATGCCTGCGGGTTCTTCACCCGCATCGGCGAAATCGACGGTACCGAACTGAGAGGGCCCGGCGCGCCCTATCATCTGTCGCAAACGCCGTGGGCCGCCGGCTATCGCGCGCCGCTGCTCGGCGAACAGACCGACGCGATGCGCAAGACGCTGCTCGCCGACGAGGCCCTGGCATGACCGCCAAACTTCCTCTGTCTGGTATCCGCGTCATCGACTTCACCTGGGTCGGTGCCGGGCCGTTTACTACCAAGATCCTCGCCGACTTCGGCGCCGAGGTGGTCAAGATCGAGTCGCGGACGAGACCGGACCAGTTGCGCCGCGCCGAACCGCTGGTCGGCAAGCGCAGCCTGGAGGAAAGCGGCTATTTCGCCGTGCGCAACACCAACAAGAAAAGCGTGTCGATCGATATGAAGGCGCCCGGCGCGCGCGAGCTCATTCTCGATATGGCGCGCAACGCCGATGTCATGGCCAATTCGTTCTCGCCTAAGGCGATGAAGAAGTTCGGCCTCGAATATGCCGACGTCGCCGCCGTCAATCCGCGCATCGTCTTCCTGTCGATGCCGATGGCCGGCGCGAGGGGACCTTACCGCGACTATATCGGCTACGGCATGAGCATCGCCGCCATCATCGGCATGTTCGGCCTCGGCGGCGCGCCCGGCCGCGTGCCGGTCGGCACCGGCACCAATTTTCCCGATCATCTGCCCAATCCGCTGCACGCTACCTTCGCGGTGCTCGCGGCGCTGGCATGGCGGCGGCGCTCCGGCAAAGGACAGGAGATCTCGATCTCGCAGATCGAGTCCACGATGGCCGCTTTTCCCGACGCCGTGCTCGACTATGCGGCCAATGGTCATGTGGCGGCGCCGGGAGAGGCCAAGGACGGCTATGCCCTGCGCGGCACGTTTCAATGCGCCGGCGACGACCGCTGGTGCGCCATCGCCGTCAAGGCCAGCGCACCGCTTGATGCATTGTGCGAACTGCTCGGCTGCGCGAACGCATCCGACATCGGTTACGCTCTTGCCGCCTGGACCCGCGCGCGTCCTGCCGAGGAAGCCGAGCGCCTCCTGCAAGCCGCAGGCATCGCCGCCGGCGTCGTAGCGAGGCCGGCCGCTCTTGTCGGCGACGACGCCCATCTCAAGGCGCGCGGCTTCTGGCAGAACCTCGAACACCCCGTCATGGGGTGCACGCTCTACCACGGCATCGCCGCCAAATTCTCGCGCACGCCGACGGCTTACCGGACCTGCGCGCCGCTGCTCGGCCAGCACAATGACGAACTGCCGGCGCTTGCCGGCCTGAGCGTCGAACAATACGAGGCGCTCGCCGCGCAAGGGGTCATCAAATGACCGACGCCATGAATTTCGATCTGCCCGAAGACATCCGGATGGTGCGCGACCTTGTCGCGCGCTTCACCCGCGACAAGCTGTTACCGCTGGAGCAGACGGTGATCCGCCGCGATGCCGAACGCGGCTTTACCGACAACCCGCTGCTGCCGCCCGAGACCGTGAAGAAGCTTCAGGAAGAGGCCCGCGAAATCGGCCTCTGGGGCATGGATGTACCGGAGGAGTTCGGCGGCCAGGATCTCGGCGCGCTCGCCAAGATCGTCGCCATCGAGCAGCTCAAATATTCGATCACGCCCTTCGTGTTGCCGCCGGACAGCCCGAACCTCCATTTTCTGAAGGACTGCTGCAAAGGCGATCAGATCGAGCGCTATCTGCTGCCTTACGCCAGCGGCGCCAAGAAATCCTGTCTCGCGCTTACCGAACCGGGCGCCGGTTCGGACGCGGGCGGCATTTCCATGAAGGCCGAGCGCCGCAATGGAAAATGGGTGCTCAACGGCACCAAGATATTCATCAGCGGCGCGCGCGACGCTGATTTCATCATCACCATCGCCGTTACCGATCCCGCCAAGAAGGCGCGCGGCGGCATGACGGCCTTCCTCGTCGATCGCAATACGCCCGGCCTGACGGTGCCGAGCTCGTTCCCGATGATCGGCGAGTATCACCCTTACGAAGTTCACTATGGATCAGTCGAGCTCGACGACAGTCATGTGCTGGGCGAGGTCGGGCAGGCATTCGCGCCGTTGCAGCGCCGCCTGAGCATCCGCCGTGCTGAAATTGCCGCCCGCTGTCTGGGGCTCGCCCGGCGTTGCATCACGATGATGATCGAGCAGGCCAATTCGCGCTCGACCTTCGGCAGCAAGCTTGCCGACCGCCAGACGGTGCAGTTCTGGATTGCCGACAGCTATCAGGAGATGGAGGCCGTGCGGCTCGCGGTGTACCGGCTCGCCAGCCGGGTCGACCGCGGCGATAGCGACATTCGTCTCGATGGTTCGATGGTGAAGGTGCAGGGCCCAGAAATGGTCGGCCGCGTCATCGACCGCGCCATCCAGTTGTTCGGCGGCATGGGTGTGAGCAAGGAACTGCCGCTCGAATACATGTCGCGGGTGACGCGCGCCTATCGGATCGTCGAAGGCCCGTCGGAAATCCACCGCTGGACCATCGGCCGCGATCTTCTCCGCAACGGCCTGCCGGAGGTTCGCTGATGGGCATCACGGTCGCTTCCCACGATCTGGTATCGCTGATCACGCTCGATCGGCCGGACGCGCGCAACGCGCTGTCGCTCGACATGCGCGATGCGCTGGAGGCGGCATTGCTGGCCTTCGACGCCGATGCGGGCAAACGCGTCGCCGTGCTCATCGGCGCGGGGGACAAAGCGTTCTGCGCCGGCGCCGATCTCACCGCCGCGCCGCCGCCGGCCTCGGGCCCCGCGGCGCAACTCGACCGTAACAACCGCGCGCTGGTGCGCGACCTCAATCTGTCGAAGCCGGTCATCGCCGCCATCAACGGCATGGCGTTCGGCGGCGGGCTGGAACTGGCCTTGCTGTGCGACATCCGCATCGCCGCGCGCAACGCCACCTTCGCGCTTCCCGAGGTCAAGATCGGCAGCATGCCGGGCAGCGGCGGCACCCAACGCCTCGCGCGCATCGTCGGCATGGGACGCGCCATGCATCTGGCCTTGAGCGGCGACCGGATCGGCGCCGATGAGGCGTTGGCGATTGGGCTGGTCAGCCAGGTGGTGGAGCAGGGTGAGCTCGTCGCTACCGCCAGCCAACTCGCCGACCGCATCGCCGCCAACGCGCCGCTGTCGGTGCAGATGACTCGCAAGGCCATTCGCGACGGCATCGATATGCCGCTGACGCAGGGGCTGGCGCTCGAGCGGACCTTGTTCACCATCATTCGCGACACGCAGGACCGCGCCGAAGGCCGGGCGGCGTTCCGCGAGAAGCGCAAGCCTGACTTCAAGGGACGTTAGACGACATGAGTATTGCCGGGCGTATCGCCATCGCCGGAGTTGGCGCGACTGAGCAGGGGACGTTGCAGGGTCGCACGCCGCTCGATCTCGGCATCGACGCGTTCAAGCGCGCCATTGCGGACGCCGGGTTGCGCAAGGAAGACATCGACGGCATTCTCACCATGCCGGGCACGACGTCGCCGGAAGGCAGCCTGCATTATCTTCGCTTCGGCGAGGCCGTGGGCATCAATCCCCGCTACACCGGCAGCATGACCATGGGCGGCGCCACCGGTGGCTGTCTCGTGCAGATGGCGGCCATGGCGATCCATGCCGGGCTCGCCACGACGGTCGCCTGCATCTTCGGCGACACCGCCAAGACCGGCGGCGTGACCTTCAACCGTGCCAGCGGCGGCGAACTGAGCTGGGGCCTGTGGGGCATGCTCGGCGCGGCGGCTAACAGCGCCATCGCCGCCGATCGCCACATGCATGAATACGGCACCACCAGCCGGCATCTCGCCGAGGTTGCCGTCGCCTGCCGCAAGCATGCGTCGATGAACGAGCATGCGGTGATGCGCACGCCGATTACGATCGACGAGCACCAGAATTCGCGGCCGATCGTGCGGCCGCTGCGGCTGCTCGATTGCTGCCTGATTTCCGACGGCGGGGTCTGCGTGATCGTCACCAGCCTCGATCGCGCCCGCGACCTGAAGAAGAAGCCGGTGGTCATCGCCGGCATGGGCCAGGCGCACACCACCATGAACATGGAGCACGAGCGCTGGTGGTACGTGCCGCACCAGAAGCAGGCGCTGGCGGATGCGTTCCGCACCGCCAAGCTCGGTCCGGCCGATATCGACGTCGCGCAGCTCTATGACAATTTCACCATCTCGGTTCTGCTGTGGCTGGAGCACGCCGGCTTCTGCAAGGAAGGCGAAGCGGGCAGCTTTGTCGAAGGCGGCCGCATCCAGCTTGGCGGCGATCTGCCGGTGAACACCGCCGGCGGCAATCTGTCCGAGAGCTACATGGAAGGCTGGCTGCACATCGTCGAGGGCGTGCGCCAGGTGCGCGGCGAATGCGGCGCCCGCCAGGTGCCGGACGTCGACAACTGCCTCGTCACCGGGCGCGGCATGTCGCTCAATTGCTCCAACGCCATGATCCTGCAGCGCGGATGATCGCCATGAACGCTCCCACAAAAAAGCCCGCGCCGCAGATCAATGCCACCACCCAGCCATTCTGGGATGCGGCCAAGAAGAACGAACTGCGCATGCAGAAATGCGCCGATTGCGGCCACATCCGCTTTCCCATCGGCCCGGTTTGCACCGTGTGCCTCAGCGACAATTGCGAGTGGGTGAAGCTGTCCGGCCGCGGCACGGTGTTGTCGCATCTCGTGTTCCACCGCGCCTATAGCCCGGCTTGGAAGGAGCATGTCCCTTACAGCGTCGCCATGGTTCAGCTTGCCGAGGGCCCGCGCATGTTTACTGACATTGTCGATCCCGAGCGGCGTTATATCGACGAGGATCTGGTTGGCCGTCCGGTCGAGGCCTGGTTCGATCCGGTCGAGGGCGATGTCGTGGTGCCGCGTTTCAAGGTGGTCGAGCGATGAGCGGCAGCCCGTTGCAGGATATCGTCGTCGTCGAGCTCGGCCGCCGGGTGGCCTGCGGCGCGGCCGGTTCGTTCCTGGCGCAGCTTGGCGCCAGCGTGTTCGTGGTTGAAACGAACGCCGCGCCCGATGCCGCCTTCGAGGACAAGTTCAGCCAGCGCGATGTGTTTGCCTACGGCAAGAACAGCCTGCGCTGGAGCGGCGATGCGGGCGATACGGCGCTGCAAAAGCTGATCGAGGCTGCGGACGTCATCATCACGTCAAGCGACGCTGACTTGAAGGCTTTGCCGGTCAAGCCGCCGTCGGCCGCAATCGTTTGCGACATCACCGCACTCGGCACCGGCACCAGCGGTCAGCCCGTGTCAGACATTTTGCTTCAAGCGATGAGCGGCATGGTTGATACGACCGGCGACAGTTCCGGCCCCCCGGTTGCGATCGGTGCGCCGGTGGTTGAACTGTCGAGCGCGCTTTATGCCGCCGCCTCGATCGTTGCGGCCTTGCGCGTGCGCCGCATGAGCGGCACGGCGCAGGCCATTGACATGTCGCTGTACGACTGCGCCGTGAACGCCATGGCAACTTTCTTTCCGTCGCATTTCGGCGGCGGCAAGCCGCGTCGGCTGGGTAACCGTCACTCCATGGCGGCGCCGTGGAACGCCTATCGCGCCAGCGACGGCTGGGTGCTGATGTGTTCGGCCTCCGAGGCGCATTGGCAGAAGATCTGCGAAGTGATCGGCAAGCCCGATCTCGGCCGCGATGCGCGCTTCGGTTCGCTGGCCGACCGCATGGCGCGCCGCGATGACGTTGATACGTATGTCGGCGACTGGATGAAGGCGCATCCCGTGAGCGAATGCATCGCCGCGCTCGGCGCCGCGAATATCGCCTGCGGCGAGATCGTGCCGGTCGGCGCGCTCGCCGACGAGCCGAATTTGCGCCACCGCCACATGACTCAGGATGTTGCCGCGCCGGACGGCAGAATTCTCCGCGTCGCCGGCCATCTGTTCGACCCGGGGCAGGCGGCCTACGGCACCGGGGCGATCCCGGCGCTGGACAACGGCCGCGCCGCGATCCCCGTGAAGCCTGCCGTTTCCGTCGGCAAGACGAGCGCCGCGCAATTGCCGCTCGCGGGCATCCGCGTCGTCGAGCTTGGCCAGTACACCACCGCGCCGCTGGCGGGCCGGCATCTGGCGACGCTTGGGGCCGAGGTCATCAAGGTCGAGCCCATGGAAGGCGACTCGGCGCGGCAATGGGCGCCGCATCGCGACGGCATGAGCTACTTCTTCGTCATCAGCAATGCCGGCAAGCGCGCGGTCGGCGTCGATCTGCGCAGCGAGCAGGGCCTCGCATTCTTCCGCGATCTACTGCGCAGCGCCGACGTGCTGGTGGAGAACATGAAGCCCGGCTCGCTGGCGCGGCTCGGCTTTTCCGCCGAAGTGCTGGCCGACCTCAACCCGCGTCTGGTCTATACATCGATCACCGGCTTCGGCGCCGATTCCGCCTATCCACAGCGGCCGGCCTTCGACACCGTGGTGCAGGCGATGTGCGGCTTGATGGACGTGACGCGCTACGACGGCATGCCGCTCAAGGCCGGCATTTCCATCGCCGACATCGGCGGCGGCCAACTCGGCCTACTCGCCATCCTCGCCGGCCTCGAACTGCGCGATCGCACCGGCCGCGCGCCGCGTTACGACCTGTCGATGCAGGACGTCGCCGCCTGGCTGACGCAACTTAGCTGGAATGGCGCGCGTCCTGCGGCCGGCAGCATCGTGGCGGACGGCGATGGCTTTGTCGCTATCGATGCCGCCGGCAACCGCGAGCCGGTCAAGAGCGTTGCCGAGGTCGCCGCTGCGCCGCGCACGGCCGCGCGCAAGCTCATCATCCAGTCGCGCGACGACAAACCCTGGCCGCTGCTCGGCTCGCCGCTCGGCCTGACCGTCACGCCGCCGCGGGTCGATCGCGCCATCGGGCAGCCCGAACCGCTCACCGCGGCGTTGACGCGCGAATTGGGCCTCGAACAGCCGTCCGCTTCGCGCGCGGCCCGGAGATAACCATGCCGAGTGCGCTGTTCTCGCCGATTACCCTGCGCGGCCTGACATTGCCGAACCGCATCGTCGTGTCGCCGATGTGCCAGTACAGCGCCGTCGAAGGCAGCGCCACGGACTGGCATCTGATGCATCTCGGCCAGTTCGCCGTGTCCGGCGCCGGGCTCGTCATCATCGAGGCGACCCACACCGAAGCGCGCGGCCGCATCACGCATGGCTGCCTCGGCCTCTACAGCGACGACAACGAACGCGCGCTCAAGCGCGTCGTCGATTTCTGCCATCAGGCCGGCGCGGCGAAAATCGGCATGCAGATCTCGCACGCCGGCCGCAAAGGCTCGGCGTGTCTGCCGTGGGTCGGCCGCGGCGAGTCCCTGCCGGCCGACGAGCAGCCGTGGGAGACCATCGCGCCGTCGGCGGTGCCGCACGGCCCCGGCTGGCCGGCACCAATAGCGCTCGACGATGCAGGTCTCGCTGTCGCCAAGGAGTCTCACGTCGAGTCGACGCGCCGCGCGGCGCGCATCGGCATCGATCTCATTGAATGCCACATCGCCCACGGTTACTTCCTCCATGAATTCCTGTCGCCGCTGTCGAACAAGCGCACCGACAAATACGGCGGCAGCCTTAAGAACCGCATGCGCTATCCGCTCGAGGTCTTCGCCGCGATGCGCGAGGTCTGGCCGTCCGATCGGCCGATGGGCGTGCGTCACTCGGTGACGGATTGGGCCGAAGGCGGCTGGACGCCGGAGGACGCCGTAATTTTCGCCGGCGAGCTCAAGAAGCTCGGTTGCGACTACATGACCGCGACCACCGGCGGTCTCTCGGTGCATCAGAAGATTCCGATCGGCGAGGGGCATCAGGTCGAGTTCGCCCGTCTCCTGCGCGGCAAGACCGGCATGCCGACCGTCGCCGTCGGCATGATCTTCGATCCGCATCACGCCGAACGCATCCTGCAGGAAGGTGACGCCGACTTCGTCGCGCTGGCGCGCGGCGTGCTGTCCGATCCGCACTGGCCCTGGCGCGCGGCGGCGGCGCTCGACGCGGAGGTTGAATACCCGGTGCAATATGTCCGTGGCTACAAGTCGAACTGGTTGCGGTCGATGCGTGCCGGCGGCGCGCGCGAGGTGACGTCATGAGCAGCACTGCCGCCGTCGAAAAGCGTATCATCGAGGCTTTCGAAAAGCTGCGCACCGCCAAGCTGCCCGATGTGGCCACCGACGCCGGTAAGCAGCTGATCATGGACTGGCTCGGCTGTGTGCTGATCGGCGCCGAGGCGCCGCCGGCCGAGGCGCTGGTCGCGGCCCATGCCGACGAGATCGGCCACGGCAAGGCGACCTGTTTCGTCGGCTCGACCGTCTGTCATCCCGGTCTGGCCGCGCTGATATCGGGCACGGCCTCGCATACGATCGAACTCGACGACATCTATTCGCCCGCGCTTTACCATCCGGGCGTGTGCGTCATCTCCGCGGCGCTTGCGGCCAGCCAGCTTGTGGCGGCGCCGGGCGACCGTTTCTTGCGGGCCGTTATTGCCGGCTACGAAATCTCAAATCGCATCGGCGCGGGCGTCAATCCCGACCACTACAAATACTGGCACACGACCGGCACGATCGGCACGTTCGGCGCGGCCATCGCGGCCGGCATGGCGTTCGGCCTCGACGCCAAACAGATGGCGGACGCCATCGGCAATGCGGCGTCGATGGCCGCCGGTCTGCAGCAGGCCTTCCGCAGCGATGGCATGACCAAGCCCTTGCATGCGGGGCGTGCCGCCGAGGCGGGGCTGCTCGCCGCGCGCATCGCCCGCAGCGGCTTTACCGGTTCGTCAGACATGATCTCGGGGCCGGTCGGCTTCGTGCAGGCGATGAGCCATGGCCGCGACATTGCCGGCAAGTTCGACGATCTCATGAGCGAATGGACCGTGACGCGCAGCATGTACAAGCGCTTCTCGTCGTGTGGCCACATCGCCGCGCCGATCGATGTTGCCATGGATCTGAGCCAGCGCAGCAAGATCGATCCGGCGGAGATCGCGCGCATCGATGTCGCGACCTATGCGGTGGCGTTGAAGGCGGCCGGCATCATCAAGCCGGCCAGCGTGTTCGAGGCGAAATTCTCTCTGCCGTTCTGTGTCGCGGCGTCCTTGCTCGGTCACGATCTCACCGACCCCACTTCATTCGAAAGGCTTTATGCGGATCGCGATATCGCAGCGCTCATCGACAAGGTGACTTTGGCCGAGGACGCGCAGATCACGGCGGCGTTCCCCAAATTGCGCGGCGGCCGTGTGTCGATCACGATGAAGGATGGCACGGTGCATGCCGATGTCGCGGTGACGCGCAAGGGCGAGCCGACCAATCCCTTCACCGCCGGCGAGTTGCGGGACAAGTTCAGGCGTCTCGCCGGCGCTACACGCCATCGTGGCAATGTCGATGCATGGCTCGCCTGGATCGATGCTTTGCCGCGTGGAGCGTCGGTTGCGCATGATGCGTTACCGGCAGGGGCCCACTGATGTAGGCTCCGGTCTTGAACCGGAGATGATGCCATGGGACGACGTTTTCCGCCGCTGAATCCGTTGCGCACCTTCGAGGTGGCGGCGCGCTGCAAATCGTTCACCGAGGCTGCTGACGAACTTGGCGTCACGCAGGCGGCCGTCAGCCGCCAGATCGGCGTGCTCGAAGGCTTCTTCAAGGCGCGGCTGTTCGAACGCAATGTGCGCTCGGTGACGCTGACGCCGGTCGGTCGGCAGCTTTACGACGACGTATCGTCGGCATTTCAGATCATTCGCTGGTCCACCGACCGCATCTTCCAGGAGAACGTCCTGGTGCGCGTACAGACCTATCCGACTTTCGCGGCGCGCTGGCTGATGCCGCGCCTCTCGCACTTCATGACCAAGTTCCCGTCGGTCGATCTGCGGGTGCAGACGGCGATCAAGCCGGTGGATTTCAGCAAGACCGATACCGAAATCGCCATCCAGTTCGGCCGCGGCGATTGGCCCAACACGGTGGCGCATCCCCTGGTGACGGATGCCATCGAGCCGGTGTGCAGTCCGCATCTGGCCTCGGTGCCGTCGCGCGGCGATCTCACGGCGTTGCTGCAGCAAACCCTGCTGACGTCGAAGTACCGCTCGCGCGACTGGAACGATTGGTTCGAGCACGTCGGAATTCAGCCGGGTTCCGAGAAGCGCTGGCTGGCCTTTGAAAGCTCCATTCTGACCTACCAGGCGGCGATCGAGGGCCTCGGCATCGCCATGGGGCAGACGGCGCTGTTGGGCGCGGAACTCAAAACCGGCGTCCTGATCAAGCCGTTCGACATGCCGCTGCGCCGGGAACTCCAGTACTGGATCGTTTGGCCCACCGGCCGGCGGCTGTCGCCGGAAGCGCGCAAGTTCGTGGACTGGATCATCGCCCAGGGCGAATCCGAGCGAAAAGGGCCGGTGGCGGTTCCCGCACCGGTTGCGGTTCGCCGTCCGGGGCAGAAGCTCGGCACATAACCGGACTGCATGGCTCGATGACCGCAACGAACTGGCCTCGGAGACGGAAAGTCATTGGTATGCCTTCGGGCGAAAGCCCGTCATTCATCTGTTATTGCGGGGCGAGATGGACTTCCGGCTGACCGAAGAACAGCAGTACTATAAGGATACCGTCCGCAAACTGGCGCAGAAGCACCTGGCGCCCGGAGCCGTGACGCGCGCCAATTCCGACAGCTACCCGTGGGATGTGGCCAAACTCCTCGCCGATAACGGCCTCATGGGAATAACGATGCCGGAAGCCGATGGCGGGCAGGGCGGCACGCTGTTCGATGCTGTCCTCGCCATCGAAGAGATCGCGCTGGCTTGCCCGCGCAGTGCGGACGTCATCCAGGCCGGCAATTTTGGCGCTATTCGTACTTTCTCCGAATACGCGACACCTGAACAGAAGAAGCGTTTTCTGCCCGATCTGTTGTCCGGCAAGAAAGTCATCTCGGTGGCAATGACCGAACCGGAGGCCGGTTCTGCCGTGACGGAATTGAAGACCTCCGCAACGCCCGACGGCAATGGTTATCGCCTCAACGGCACCAAGGTCTTCGGCACTTTGAGCGACGAGGCCGAGCTGTTTCTGGTTTATATGCGGTTCGGCCCCGGCACCGCCGGTATCGGCTCCGTGCTGCTTGAGCGCGGCACGCCCGGCTTCACCCTCGGCCAGAAGACCCGCTTCATGGGCGGCGATGCGTGGCAGCAGCTCTATTTCGAGAATGTCTATATTCCGCCGGAGAACGTGCTGTTACCCGCCGGCGGCTTCAAGAAGCAGATCGCCGGCTTCAACGCCGAGCGCATTGGCAATACTTCGCGCGCGCTGGCCGTCGGGCGGCACGCCTACAATGTGGCGCGCGAGCATGCGCGTAACCGCCGCCAGTTCGGCCAGTTGCTCAGCGAATTCCAGGGCATCCAGTGGAAATTCGCCGAGATGGCGCTCAAGCTCGATGCCGCTCAGTTGCTGCTCTATCGCGCGGCCATGAATGCCGCCGAAGGATTGCCGTCGGAGTACGAAACGGCCACCGCCAAGGTGGCCTGCAACCGCGCCGGTTTCGAAGTTTCCAATGAGGCGCTTCAGGTCATGGGTGCGCTCGGCTTCACCGAGGAAAGCATCGTGCAGTACTGCCTGCGCCGTACGCGCGGCTGGATGATCGCCGGCGGTTCGATCGAGATCATGCTCAATCGCATTGCCGGGTCGATTTTCGAGACCAATACGCGGCGCAAGCCGGCGGCGGAATAGATGAGCGACCGCGACGACCTGCGCAAAGCATTGTTCGAACCGGCGGCCGTCGCGGTCATCGGCGCTTCGGACGAGGTGGGCAAGATCGCCGCGCGGCCGGTCGAGTTCCTGATGCGGCATGGCTTCGCCGGCGAGATCTTCCCGATCAACCCGCGCCGTGACACCGTGCTCGGCCGCAAAGCCTTTGCCGGCCTCGATGCGCTGCCGCGCAAGGTCGATCAGGCCTACATCGTGCTGCCGACCGGACCCGCGATGCAGGCGGTCGAGGAATGCGTGCGCCATGGCGTAAAGGCGATCTCCATTCTCGCCGACGGCTTCGCCGAGGTCGGCGAGCCGGGGCTCGAACTTCAGCGCAAGCTGATTGCCCTGGTGCAGGGCTCAGGCACGCGCGTCGTCGGCCCCAACAGTCTTGGGCTGGTGCGCACCTGGAACGGTTTGTCGATGACTGCGAACGCAGCCTTCGCCCACGACAAGCTCAACACCGGCGGCTGCACGGTGCTGTCGCAGAGCGGCAGCCTGATCGGCACCTTCGTGTCGCGCGGCCGCACGCGCGGCATCGGTTTTGCCAATCTCGTTTCCGTCGGCAATGAGGCGGACCTCTCGATCGGTGAAATCGGCGACTGCCTGATCGACGATCCGAAGACCGACACCTTTTTGTTGTTCCTCGAGACCATCCGTCATGCGGACAAGCTCGCGGCCTTCGCGCGCCGCGCGGCGGCGGCCGGCAAGCCGGTGCTGGCCTATAAACTCGGCCGTTCCGATATCGGCGCCGAGCTTGCGGTGTCGCACACCGGTGCCTTGGTCGGATCGGATGCGGCGGCCGACGCTCTGTTGCGCGATCTCGGCATATCGCGAGTCAATATCTTCGAGGCGCTGCTGGAAGGCCCGCCGCTTTTGCGCGGCCGTGCGCCGCGCAGCGCCAGGCCGGCCGTGACCATGCTGACGACGACCGGGGGCGGCGCCGCGATGGTCGCCGATCAGCTCGGCACCTTCGGCATTGATGTCGAGGGCGTCGGAGAGGCGAGCCGCGCCGTGCTCAAGGACAAGGGTATTGTCATCAAGCCGGGCCGCATCGCCGATCTCACCTTGACCGGGACTCGCTACGACACCGTGCGCACCATCATGGATGAGCTCCTGGTCGCGCCGGACACGGACATCATCGTGTCGGTGATCGGCTCGTCGGCCGAGTTCTTCCCGGAGCAGACGGTGGCGCCGATCGTCGATGCCGTGAAGGCGGCAAAGCCGGGGCATGCGCCGGTCGCGGTGTCGCTGGTGCCGCAGGCCGAGCAGGCGATGAAGATGCTGGCCGAGGCGGGCATTGCCTGTTTCCGGACGTCCGAATCCTGTGCCGATGCCATCCGTGCCTGGGCCGAAAGGCGCCCGCCGCGCGTGCCCGCCGCGCCCGAATTGCCGGCGCCTGCGGCGGCGCTCATTGCCGCGCAGAAGGGCGCCTGGACCGAGCGCGACGCGCTTAATTTGTTCGCCGTCTGCGGCATCGCCACGGTGAAGCAGGACATTGTCTCGATCGAGGATGTCCGCAGCGGCAAGCCGCTGGATTTGTCGTTTCCTGTCGTCGCCAAACTGCTGTCGGCGGACCTGCCGCACAAGACGGAGGCCGGCGCGGTCGCGCTCGGCATTGGTTCGGCGCAGGAATTGCGCACCGCCGTCGAGCGCATGCTGGTTTCCGCAAAGGCTTATGCACCGGGGGCGCGGATCGATGGTGTGTTGCTGCAGCAGCAATTATCCGCGGTCGGGGAGGTCCTGGTTGGCCTGCGCGAGGACCCTTCGGTAGGGCCGGTCATCACGGTCGGCATGGGCGGCATAACGACCGAGATTTATCGGGACATCGCGCTGCGTCTGGCCCCGGTAACGCCCGCCGAGGCGGCTGAGATGCTCGACGAGGTCCGTGGCTTCGCGGTTCTCAAGGGTTTTCGCGGCCGGCCGCGCGGCGATCTGGCCGCGCTGGCGGAGGCGGTGTCGCGGCTGTCGCAGCTCGGCGGCCTCCTCGCCGAGGCGGAGATCAACCCGCTGCTGGTCATGACCGAAGGTCATGGTGTGAGCGCCGTCGACGGCCTCGTGGTCCCCACGCCAGCTGATTTATAATTTCTGTCGTCTGTTTGACGGAATGTCTTTCGATACGACATTGCGTCGTGATGTCATACTTTAAGGGAAATGTGCGAAGACGGTTGCAAGGAGTGGAATCGTGGCTTTGCGCCGAGTTGGCGGAACGTGGTCTACGCTGGTTATGAACAACCGAACAGCCTCAGCTGAATGAAGCTGCTCGGAGCTAGCTCCAATAGGCGGTGGCGGTCATGCAGAGACCTCCGTTTGCCTTTGCGGTCCACAGCTCCAATGTCTCGCCAGCCCCGGAAGCGTGAAGGGCGAAATCATCGTCGTCGAACAAGGCGACATCCCGCGGAATTTGAAACGCGTCGGCGGCAAGCCGTGTAGCGCCGTGGCGTAGTCGCAAAGCATCGCGGCCTGCATTGGCCCGTGCACGACCAGTCCCGGGCAGCCTTCGATCTCGTGCTGGTGCGGCCTCCCTCGGCGGCGACGTCGGCGATGCGCGACGTACGCCGAACCCTCAGGCGGAGTTTCGCGATGCCGTGCTGGCGAAGAACAAGCTCGGCCGCATCGGCCAGTCGAGGACCCGAGCGGGGCTGATCTATTTCGCCAGCGATGCATCCTCACTTGTGACGGGCACGTCGCTGGTGATCGATGTTGCAAGGACACTTGCGGTTTGTGCCAGCCATTGCTGATCGGGCCTTAGTAGTCCAATCGTCTCGTGATTGGCTTGGTTCACCGCTAGGGAGCGCGCTGATCGTAGTTCACGATCGTGAACGCGATTTCTCGCATGTTCACAAAACTGAACCAGTAGCGAGGTTCTTCGGGCTTCTCCAGCATAGGATTTGCCGTTTTTCTTACGTTTCGCAGTGGTCCGCTGCATTGGCATGAATCTTCCTAAGGGGTATTCAACAACGGAAACCCGACGAATGATTCTGCTATCCATCGTTGCCTCAGCCTTCATCTTCGCGCCGCTTGTTGGATGGGCGGATAAAGGCTCCATGCGTTTCATGGCGGCAATACCCCTGGCGCTGTTCATCGCCTTCGGCGTGTTGCTGCCGGGAGTTGCCGCGGGGGATGTGCTGCTGGAGGTGAGCCGCTGGATACCGAGCCTCGGCATTTCCGCCTCGTTTCGCCTCGATGGACTATCGCTCACATTCGGGCTGCTGATTACTGGAATTGGTGCGATTGTCTTTTTGTACGCCGCAACCTACCTCGAGGGTGCGGACCGGCTGCCTCGCTTCTTCACCGTCCTCACCTTGTTCATGGCTTCGATGCTGGGCGCGGTGCTGGCGGACGACATTGTCCTGCTCGTTGTTTTCTGGGAACTGACGAGCTTGACGTCCTTCCTGCTGATTGGCTTCACTCCGGAGAAGGCGGAAAGCCGTCGCGCCGCCCAGCAGGGCTTTCTCGTCACCGTGGCGGGCGGGCTGGCGATGTTGGCGGGCGCGATCCTTCTCGGATCGGCGGCGGGCACATATTCGATCTCCGCAATCCTGGAGCGCGGTGAGATCATTGCCGCTCATGCCGCCGCGCCGGCCATCGTCATTCTGATCGCCGCCGGCGCCTTTGCGAAGTCGGCGCAGGTGCCGCTGCATTCCTGGCTGGCAAACGCCATGGTCGCTCCGACCCCCGTATCCGCTTATCTCCATTCTGCGACCATGGTGAAACTGGGAGTCTACCTGTTGGCGCGGCTCGATCCGGTCTTCTCCGACCATGCGCTCTGGATTGTGCTGTTGTCCGGGTTCGGCGTGGCGACGATGTTGGTGGGAGCCACGCTGGCGCTTCGCGAGACAGACCTGAAGCGTGTTCTGGCCTATTCCACCATCGTGTCGCTCGGCACGCTGGTGATGCTGATCGGGTTGCCGGGAGAACTTGCCGCCGTCGCTGTCGTCACGTTCCTGATCGTGCATGCGCTCTACAAGGCATGTCTGTTCCTTGTCGCGGGCATTATCGACCACGAAACCGGCACACGCGATAGCTCGGCGCTTGGCGGCCTGCGCCACGCCATGCCGGTCACGGCTGCGACGGCCTTGCTCGGCGCGCTATCCATGGCCGGACTTCCGCCTTTCGTAGGCTTCGCCGCCAAGGAACTGGTCTATGAAGTCGGACTGACGAATGCCGCATCCTGGCTTCTGATCGCGGCTGCGTTGCTCGCCAATGTCTCCATGATCGTCGTGGCGGGCATCGTCGCGGTGCGATGTTTCGCCGGCTCTCCGGTCGTAACGCCGAAAGCGCCACACGACCCCTCATGGCCGATGCTCGCGGGACCGGTTCTGCTGGCCGGGTTGGGGTTGATATTCGGCTTGTTTCCCTGGTTCGTCGGCGGCAGCTTGATCGTACCGGCCGCGAGCGCCATTGCGGGAGAGCCGGTCGAGTACGCGCTCTCGCTATGGCACGGTTTCACGCCGATGCTGGCGCTGAGCGTCGTTACCGTCGCTTTGGGCATCCTGAGCTTTCGAAACTGGGACAGGCTGCGAACCCGCTTGATGGCAATCGATGCCTTCGAGCGTTGGGGGCCGGACGCCTTCTACGACAGGCTCATGGATGGGCTGCAAGCCGTAGCGCGCTGGCAGACAGGCCTCATCCAGCAAGGTAGCCTGCGCGTCTATGCCGGCCGCACCTTCCTCGTGCTGGCGATTGCCGCTCTCGTGACCATCATGCTGCGCGGAGGCATTGCCTTTCCATCATTCGCCAACGTGCTCGTGCCGGAACTGATCCTGGCGGTGGTGCTCGTTGTGGCAACGCTCGCGGTCGTCCAGGCGCGCAACTTCACCGCGGGTATCGTCGCCGCCGGCATGGTGGGCTTCGCAGTGGCGCTGATCTTTCTGTTTCGTGGAGCGCCCGATCTCGCGTTCACGCAGTTCTCAGTCGAGGCGCTGGCGGTCGTTATCTTTCTGGCGATCGCCGGACGTATGCCATTCCGAGAGCCGGATTTCCGTGGTCGCTCCGATCGGCTGCGCGACGCGGCGATCGCCGGCCTACTGGGCATCGCCGCCGCCCTTGTTATGCTCTCGGTGCTCGCGCAGCCCTTCGATGCGCGGCTGTCGGATTTCTTTCGCGAGACAAGCGTGCCCGGCGCGCATGGCCGCAACATCGTCAACGTCATCATCGTCGATTTCCGCGCGCTGGATACGCTGGGCGAAATCGCCGTGCTCGGACTGGCGGCGTTGGCGACCGCGGCAATCATCGCTGGTCTGCGGATACGGACAACGGAGAAGATCCGGTGAATTCGCTGATCCTCAAGACGTCGAGCCGGCTCGTCCTTCCTGCCGCCATCGTCTTTTCGATCTACGTGCTGTTGCGCGGTCATAGCGAGCCGGGAGGGGGCTTCATTGGCGGTCTCATCGCAGCCGCCGGACTCGCCGTCCATGCGCTGCCGCGCGGAAGGGACTCTCTGCTGCGGACCTTGTGCGTCTCGCCGAAGATACTTATCGGTGCCGGTCTGGTGCTCGCGCTGGTCTCCGGAGTCCCGGCGCTGCTTTTCGGCACTGCCTACCTCACGCATCAGTGGCCGTTTCCATCTCTTGGGCTGGGGACGACGCTGATATTCGATGTCGGTGTGTACCTCTGCGTCGTCGGCTCTGTCCTGAGTTTCCTCGCTTATTATTTGGAGGATTGACGTGGAGCCAGCCTTTGCACTTGCGTTTGGCGTCCTGGTGGCAGTCGCCGCTTATTTGATCCTGTCGCGCAACGTGCTGCGCGTCGTGCTCGGCCTTCTGGTGCTCAGCAACGCGGCCAATCTGTCACTGTTCGTGGCCGGGCGCATGGAAAATGCGACCCCCCCACTTGTCGCCGCTGGGGAAGCGGCCATCGGGGTGAGCGCAAATCCGTTGCCGCAGGCGCTCATCCTTACGGCCATTGTCATCTCCTTCTCTCTGGCCGCCTTCACCATCGCCTTGTTCGAGGCCGCGCACAGGAGACTCAATACGGTCGACAGCGATCGCATGCGCATTGCCGAGCCAATCGCCGGAATTAGCGAAGGCCCTGCCACAGGGGCGCGCCGTGCCAAGGAGCCCGTGCAATGAGCGCCCATTTTCTGCTCACGCTTCCGATCGTATTCCCGCTCGCCGGGGTGGCGATCTGCGCCTTGCTCTGGAACCGCCCTGGCGCGCAGCGGCTGGTCAGCCTGGGAGCAAGCGCCGGCCTGTTCGCTGCGGCGCTGTTTCTGCTTTATGCAACGTTCGACGGGACGGTCCTGACCACGCAGTTCGGGTCCTGGGCGGCGCCATTCGGCATCAGCTTCGTCGCGGACATGCTGGCGGCTGCCATGGTGACGATCACCGGTCTGATGGCTGTGGCCGTGGGCGTATACGGACTTGCGGGTGATGCGCCGCGGCGCGAACAAGCGCTGTATCATCCATTGTATCAAGGATTGCTGCTGGGTGTCACAGGAGCATTCCTGACCGGCGATATCTTCAATCTCTACGTCTGGTTTGAGATCATGCTGATCTCGTCATTCGGACTGCTCGCCTCCGGAGGCGGCCGAGCGCAACTCGATGCCGGCGTGAAATACGTCACGCTCAACCTGATCGCGACGACCTTCTTCCTGATGACCGTCGCCTTTCTTTACGGGCTCACGGGCACGCTCAACATGGCGGACCTCGCGCGGACGCTGCCGAAGGTCGAAAATCAGGGGCTGGTGACGACCCTGGCGATCCTGTTCCTGGTGACGTTCGGCGCCAAGGCGGCCGTGTTTCCGATGTTCTACTGGTTGCCGGCCGCCTATCACACGGCTGCCGCGCCGATCGTGGCGATCTTCGCAGCGCTGCTGACCAAGGTCGGCGTCTACGCGATCATCCGTACCTTTACTTTGCTCTTCGACGGCGATGCCGGCTACACAGGACCGATCGTGGCAACCGTCGCCATTCTGACCATGGTGACTGGCGTGCTGGGCGCGGCCGCTCACTTCGACGTGCGCCGTATCCTGTCGTTCCACATCATTAGCCAAATTGGCTACATGCTGTTCGGTATTGCGATTGCGACGCCGCTGGCAGTGGCGGGATCGATCCTCTACGTCATTCACCACATCGTGGTGAAGGCGAACCTTTTCCTGATTGCCGGCGTCATCCGCGCGGCGGGCGGGTCGTTTGCGTTGAAGGAAGTCGGCGGCCTGTACCGAAGCCTGCCTTGGCTCGGCGTGCTTTTTCTTATCCCCGCGCTGTCCCTGGCCGGTCTGCCGCCGCTATCCGGGTTCTGGTCGAAGTTCACGGTGATCAAGGCGAGTCTTGACGCCGGCCACATCGCGCTCGCGGCGAGCGGTCTCGTGGTCGGGCTGCTGACGCTTTATTCGATGATCAAGATCTGGAACGAGGCGTTCTGGAAGGCCGCGCCGGAAGAATCACGGGTGGCACTGGCGGTGTGGCGCGCGGACGGCCGCGCGCGGCTCCTGATGCTGACGCCGATCGTATCGCTTGCGGCGGTCACCCTGACCATAGGTCTCTTCGCGGAGCCTTTCGTGGACTACTCGATGCGGGCTGCGGCGCAGCTTCTCGACAAGTCAGTCTACATCGATGCCGTCTTCGGTCCCCCACAAAATGTTTCGGAGGTCTCCCGATGAACGCTCTGGGCGCCTGGGCGCGGCTGGCCGCGCTCTTTTTCAAGGACCTTGCGCTCTCGGTGCGGGACGTCGCGATCCTCGTCCTTTGGCCGCGCAGGCCTTATCGCTCGGCGATCATGGCGGTGCCGCTCGATCTAAAGAGCGAGGAGGGAATAACGCTTCTCGCCAACATGATTACGCTGACGCCAGGGACCACGAGCCTGCATGTCAGCAAGGATCGCTCGACGCTTTATGCCCACGTCATGAACGCATCGGACCAGAGCGTCGCCCAGATCAAGAGTGGATTCGAGAGCTATGTGCGGGAGGTGCTGCGGTGAATTTCGACGCTCTTCATGACATCGCGATAGCCGTCACGACAGGCTTGCTCGTCATATCCGTGGTTTGCGCGGGCGTGCGCATTGTGCGCGGCCCGGGCGCGCCCGACCGCGTCGTTGCACTCGACATGCTGGGCCTGCTCGGCGTCGCGGCGACAGGAATGGCGGTACTGGTTTCCGGCTCCGTCGCGTTTATCGACATCGCGCTCGGTGTGGCGCTTGTCGGATTCCTCGCCACGGTCGCCTTCGCAGGTTTCATCGAGCGTGGATCGATCAACGAAGAGGAGAAGCGATGACGAACGTTCTTTCGGCGCTCTTCCTTCTGGCCGGCGGCACGATCTGTCTCATCGCGGCGCTGGGCGTGCTGCGGCTGCCGGACTTCTTCCTTCGCATGCACGCGGCGACGAAAGCCGGTGTGACCGGCGCCGGGCTGGTTCTGATCGGCGTCGCATTCGCCGAGCCATCCGTCGGGATGTCGCTGAAGGTCGCGCTCGCGATCACGTTTCTGCTTCTAACCACGCCAGTCGCCGGCCATCTCCTGGCACGCGCGGGATATGTTGCGGGGGTGCCGCTATGGGGCGGGACCTATCAGGACGAACTGGCGGGTGAATTGCCGAGGGGCAAATTCGAGGTCCCGGCGGCGCGCGCGCGCGCCCGGCGAGGCGAGCCGCGGAGCGGCGGCGTTGTGGTTGCGCTGACTTCGGGACGTGGCGGCGAAGCGGCGATGGCGCTTGCTCTTGAGCTTGCCAGCGTCGGCGACCGGCCTTTGACGGTGCTGGCGATAGTCGACACCAAAATGCTGATGAGCGTCGGACCAGTGCCGCTCGGCGCCAATTACTACGCCAGCCGGCTGCGTAGCGGCAGGATCGAACAAGCGCGGCGTGCGCTCGCTGGAGTAGTGCAGGAGTTCGAGGACAAGGCCGGCGCGGCGGGCGTTTCCTATTCCATCGCAATGGAAGAAGGCGATCCGGCGAAAATTTTCAGGTCCCGGATAGGATCTGCCTCCGCCGTCGTCGTGGCCCGCGACGGCTGGTTCGACCATGGCGCCGCGGGCGGCAGGGCCGACACGCTTGATTATCTCGTACAGCGCGGCGTCTATCCGCTGATCGGCGTGGCGTCCCATCCCGCCGAGTTGCGATCGGTTACATTTGTCCATGACGGTACGCCTCACAGCGACAGGACGCTCGACTGGTTTCTGGATCGAAACCTGTGGCCGAATGCCGCGGTTCACCTGGTGCCGGACGCGGCGACAAGGCAGGCCGCTATCGCCAGTGCCACGGACAAGGCGGCGGCTGCCTTGGGCGCAAGGCTGGCCAGACCGGTCGCGGAAGGCATGGACATCAGCAGCTCGCAGGTTCTCGTTTTCGGCAACGAAGGGCATAACGGCTGGATCAACATGATGCGGGCGTCGTCGCGGCCCCGCTTCGACGACGTTCCGATCGTGGTTTTCGGTTGAGTTCGGGGGCAAGGCCTGCGACTTCTCTGGTCTGTGGAATGGCCGGAAGGACGCCGATTGCAACATCGACTGGGGAATTTGCCGGTTACCGTAAGGCTGCCTTTGTTTGCGGCCGTGATGATCTTTGTTGCCGCCGTGGCCTCGACGCAGGCCGCCATCTTCTTCATGGGCCGGCAGTCCGACCGGCAGATCGAGACGCTCGGGCAGGTGTATCTCGACGGTTTGTCCGCGGCGCTGCTTCCATACGCAGCGGGCAAAGACGCGGCTGGTATCAAGGCCGCACTGGATCGCGCGCTTTCCTTCCACGACGGTGTTGTGGATCGCAGGCTGGCCTTCATCACGGCCGATGGCGCCGCTGTCGATGCGGTGCGCGAAGGGATTTCGTCGGACCAGACAATCCCGATCGACAAGCGTAGCCTGCCGGACGGCTTCCTTCGCGCGAACGACGGCACCATCTGGATCTGGCGGCAACTCGGAACGAATCCGCCCTTGGGTACCGTGGTGGCCAACCTCGACACTTCGCCTTTCGATGCGGCCCGGTGGCAATTGCGCTGGCTGCTGGTCGCGTTCGACCTCCTGTTCAGCGGCGCTTGCGCTGTAGTGGGGTTCTTTCTCGTGCGCCGAATTCAGCAACCCGTCACCACGGTCGCGCGCCACCTTTACGACGCGGCTCTTGGCGTGTTGAAGCCGATACCAAAGGGTGCGATTCCTGCCGGCGATCTTCCCGCCGAACGCATGATCCTTGCCTTCAACGCGATGGCGCATGCGACAGGAGAGCGCGAGAGCCTGCTGGCGCACATGGCCGAGCAACAGCGGCAGGCCGATTTGGGACGGCTCACGGCCACGATCGCCCACGAGATCCGCAATCCGCTCGGCGGCATGCGCACGGCGGTAAGCACTTTGCGCCGGTTTGGCGACAAGCATGAGGCGCGCCAGGAGTCAGTCGACTTCCTCGACCGGGGAATTGCCACACTAGAAAATGTGGTCAACGCGACGCTGGAAAACTTCCGGACCCGGCCGGAATGGCGCCCGTTGTCCCGTCTGGATTTCGATGATTTGCGGCTTCTCGTCGATGCGGATGCGCGCTCACGCGATGTGGCGCTTCGCATTGAACTCGATATTCCCGACATCGTCCCGGTCGCGGCTCTTGATGTGCGGCAGGCGCTGCTCAATCTCTTATTGAACGCGGTGCGGGCATCGGCGAAGGGGACGGAGGTGGTTCTGGCAGCACGGATCGAAGATGAGGAACTGCTCCTCAGTGTGAGGGATCAGGGGGCGGGCATGGCTCCCGCCATGGTCCGGGCGATGGAAGACGGCGCCGCCGCGTCGAGCGGCACAGGCCTGGGTGTCTCCGTGGTGATCCGACTGGTCGAGCAGCTCCAGGGGCGGATCGCAATCGAGTCCGATCCGGCCGCCGGCACCGCTATTACGTTGCACTTTCCCTTACAACCAACGGAGCGCGGCTGATGGGCACTCGGAGATTGCGGGTTCTGATCATCGAAGATGACGAGATCGGTGGCGGGGCGATCGTGCAGCGCCTTCGGCTGGAAGGCTTCGAGCCTGTGTGGGCCAAGACGCGCGCCGAAGCCATGAGAGCTTTGAAGCGGGCGAGGCCGGATTTCATCGTGTCCGACATCGTTCTCCCGGACGGGTCGGGAGAAGATATCTACCGCGAGGCGCAGCCGTGGCTGGGTGACACGCCGATCGTGTTCGCCACGGCTTTCGGCGAGATCGATCAGGCCGTCCGCCTCGTGAAGACTGGCGCGGACGATTACCTGACAAAGCCCTATAATGCTGACGACCTCGTCGAGCGCATCGGACGGCATGCACCGAGCCACCCGGCTCCGATGATCCAGCATGCCGGCAGCTTCGCCCTATCGCCGGCCACCGAAGAGATCGCGGAGCAGCTTCGCCGCGTGGCCGACACCGACCTGCCTGTTCTCATCACCGGGGAGACGGGCACGGGCAAGGAAGTCGCCGCACGATACCTCCATCAGGTCTCGCGCCGCGCCGGGCTTCCGTTCGTTGCCGTCAACTGCGGCGCAATCCCCCGAGAGCTGATGGAAAGCCAATTCTTCGGCCATGAACGCGGTGCATTCACCGGCGCCGCCCAGACCCATGTTGGTTTCTTCGAGGAAGCCGAAGCGGGCACCTTGTTTCTCGATGAGATTGGCGAACTTGACGCCCAACTGCAGACGGCGCTTCTGCGTGTGCTCGACGATCGCACTTTCCGCCCCATGGGCGGCCGTGCCGACAAGGCTTTCAAGGGCCGTGTCGTGGCGGCGACCAATGCCGATCTGAGATCGATGCGTCAGGAGCGGCGTTTCCGTGACGATCTCTATTTTCGGCTGTCCCTCATTGAGATTGCGTTGCCGCCCTTGCGCGAGCGCAAAGCAGAAATCGAAGCTCTTGCCGTTCAGTTTTTACAGGAGGCTTCGGTTCGCCACGGACGCTCCGCCATGAAGCTTTCGAATGATGCCCTCTCGGCGCTCCTGGAAAGCGATTGGGTTGGTAATATCCGCGAATTGCGTAATCGGATAGAGCGAGCGATCGTCCTTGCGCGTTCAGGCGAAGTGAATCATTCCGATCTGTTTCCAGAACAACGGCTGGAACGTTCTCAACCTGCGACGCTTTCCGTGGCCAGACAACAGGCGGAAAGGGATGAAATCGAACAGGCGCTCGCGATATCGGGTGGACGGGTGGCCGAAGCGGCAAAGCGTCTCGGCATCTCGCGAACTACGCTTTGGAAAAAGCGCATGCGGAGGAAGGACTAGCCGAGTTCCGTCTGATGTTGGATGCTGAAGCGCGCGGATTTGCCATAATTCCCTGGGCACGCACAAGCGTCAAAATAAGATGGCCTGCGTCAGGTGTTCGCATGCGTTTTTTGTCGAATGCATCTCCGATTAACACCACCAAGGGCTTCTCTATTTCTGTCTGGGCTATGCAGCGCCCGGCACCTGGATGACGGCCAATGTCGCGCATAGCCGCTTCGGCCGCGCCCTGATCACCATCCGTGATGCCGAGGTGGCAACGGATTCGTTCGGTATCTCCAAGCCGAAGATGCTGGTTTCGATCTCTCTTCTGGCTGGCGCCCTTGCAGACTTACATCACGCCGGAAGCCTTCAGCTTCGATCTGTCGGTGCTGTTCTTTATCGTCATCCTGATCGGTGGCCGCGGCTCGATCCTCGGGCCGCTGCTGGGAACCGTTATTCTTACGTTTCTGCCGGAGTTCGCCGCGCCGCTGGCGGCCTGGTCGACGTTCCTTTATGCGATCCTGCTGCTGGCGGTCGTCCTTGTCGCGCCCGGCGGTATTGCGGCGCTCCTGGATCTCAAGAACGGGCGGCCGCAGGAATCCAATCGCGCCATCGAGGGCGTCGACCTCAATGTCGAGCCTGCCCGCATCTACGGCCTCATCGGTCCGAACGGCAGCGGCAAGACAACCATGATCAACGTCATCTCTGGCTACTACCGGCCGCAAAGCGGGCCGGTGATACTGGGCGGTGCGGAGCTTGAGCCGGCAGACCGGAAACCCGCGTCGGTCATGGTATCGCGCGCACGTTTCAGACGTCGCGCATTGTGGGTGAGGGCTCGGTCCCCCAGAATGTCATGATCGGCGGCACGATTGCGGGGCAGCTGTCCTGACTCTAACGGCGTCAGGCCGCGGAGACTTCCGGGACGGCCGAGATTATGATCATCTCGACCTTGAGCGCGGGGCTGGCAAGCGCAGCGGAAAAGCAAGCGCGCGAGGGCGGGGCGATGCCGCCGACCCATTCGTCCCACACCTCGTTCATCTCAGCGTAGCCCGCCATGTCGGCGAGGATGATGGCGACGAACAGCAGCTTGTCCTTGCCAGTGCCGATCTCGGCGAGCCGGGCGTCGGCCTTGGCCAGCAACTGGCGCGTTTGCTCGGCAACGCTCAGCGATGCGTCATAAGGAGCTTGCGGCGTGCAGGCGAAATATCCGGTGCCGTTGTGGACGACGCCGGTGCTCGCGCGCTTTCCGATGCCGAAGCGCTGGATCAGGCCTTCGAGGCCAGCAGAAGACGCATTCATCGTTCAGTCTCGACTTTCGTGAGGGTCAGTGCGCGATCGGATAGACGGCGTCCGGCATCCAGCTGATGTGACAATCGTCACCTTCCTTGAGGATGACGACATCGGCGCCGAGCACGCGCACCCGCATCGGAACGCCGCCGCTGCTGCCGATAACCAAAGCGTTGTCACCGTAGTTCACGATGGTGTCGATCTTCATTGGCGCGTTGTGACGCCCCTCGATCGACTTGCGCGACAGCTTGATATGCTCGGGGCGGATCATCAGAGTCACAGGCTGACCCTGTGGCGCCTTGTCGGTGGCCGCATATTCGACGTTGCCGAACACGGGGCTCGACGCGATGCGCGCCGAAGAATTGCTGATCACGGCATCGATCAAATTGCTTTCGCCGACGAAACCCGCGACGAACCTTGTTTGGGGGCGGTGATAAATGTCGAGCGGGGTCGCGGCCTGCTCGATGCGGCCCTTTTCGAAGACGACGATGCGATCCGACATTGACATCGCCTCGGACTGGTCGTGGGTTACGAAAACGGTGGTCACGCCGAGCGCGCGCTGGATGCGCTTGATTTCGATTTGCATCTGCTCGCGCAGATTCTTGTCGAGCGCCCCGAGCGGCTCGTCGAGCAGGAGCAGGGACGGTTCGAACACCAGGGCGCGGGCGAGCGCGACGCGCTGCTGCTGGCCGCCAGACAGCTCCTTCGGAAAGCGGCCACCGAGATCCTTGAGGCCTACCAGATCGAGCATGGCTGCGGCCTTGCGCAGGCCTTCGTTGCGGTCGACATTGCGCATTTGCAGCGGGAAGTAGACGTTTTCGATCGCCGTCTTGTGCGGAAACAAGCCATAGTTCTGGAACACGATGCCGATGTTGCGCTCATGCGGCGCCATGGCGCTGATCGAGCGGCCCTCAATCAGGACGTCGCCGGTGGACGCCTTTTCGAAGCCGGCAATAATCATCAACGTCGTGGTCTTGCCAGAGCCCGAGGGGCCGAGAAAGGTGATGAACTCGCCTTTGCTAACGGCGAGATCGACTTGCGACAGGGCGGCGAAGTTGCCGTAGTTCTTGGAGATGCCAGTGAGCTGTAGATAGCTTGTCATGATTGAAAATCGCCGCTTGCGAGGGCCGGAGCTTTCATTCGGGTGCGTAGCGCTTTCCATAAAGGCGGCGCAATGATGCCGGCGAGAACAAGTAGGAAAAGCAGGGTGGAGACCACGGCGATGACCGGGTCGGCCTCCTGGCGGATGCTGTCGAACATCTTGCGCGGCAGGGTCGCTGCGTCGCGGCCTGAGATGAAGATGGCGACCACCGTTTCGTCGAAGGATTGAACGAAAGTGAACAGGGCGCTGACGACGAGACCCGGCTTGAGGATCGGCAGCGTGACATGGATGAAAGTACGCCACGGGCTGGCACCGAGGCTGATCGCCGCGCGCTCGAGAGTTCGGTCGAAGCCCTTGAGGTTGGCCGACAGCACCAGGAACGCGATCGGCACGGTCAGGCAGGTGTGCGCGACGATGACGCCGAGATGGGTCTGCACGATGCCGATCGTGCCGAGGAACGAGTAGTAGCCGACCGCCATAACAATGTGCGGCACGGCGAGGGGCATCAGCAGCATCAGGTCGGCGAAGCTCTTGCCCCCGAAACGGTGGCGGACCAGCGCGAAGGTCGCCGGCACGACAAGGGTCATGGTTAGCACGGTGGTGCCGGCGGCGATGATGATGCTGTTCCAGGTGGGGCGCAGCCAGCGGATGTCGGTGAAATAGGCCTGGTAGTAGCCGAGCCAGTAGCCCGGCGGCGGGAACTGCAACGAGCGAGCGTTGGAGAACGACATCGGCACGACGATGACAAGAGGTGCGACGATGAAGATGACGGCGAGGACGCCGATGGTGAGGAGCAGGCGGTTCATCGTCAGCCCCACAACTTGTCGAGGCCGAAGCGGCGATGATAGATCGTCAGGATCGTCAGGGTGATGATCAGCAGAATCACCGCCATGGCCGAGCCGAGGCCGAAAGCCAGGAACTCGTCGATCTGATGGCCGATCAGGCCGGCGATCATCTGTTCGCGCGGGCTACCGAGCAGGACGGGCGTGACGTAGAAACCGAGGCAGATCACGAACACCAGGACCGAGCCGTTGGCGATGCCGGGCGCCGTGAGGGGCAGATAGACGTGACGGAACAGCGAGCCGCTTTTGGCGCCGAGGCTTTGCGCCGAGCGGATCAGAACCGGATCGATCTTCCGCATCACGGAGTAAATGTTCATGATCATATAAGGGGCGAGGATGTGCACCATCGCCAGCGTCGAGGCGAATCGCGTGAACAGAAGGTGCGGCGGGTTCTGGATGCCGATTGCCTTGATGAAGGCGATGATCGGCCCGCTGTCGCCGAGCAGAACCATCCAGGCATAGGTGCGCACTAGAAAGCTGGTCCAGAAGCTCATCGTCACCAAGGTCAGGATCAGCATCGCGTTGCGCGGGGACACGCGAGTCATCAGATAGGCGAGCGGGTAGCCTACGAACAGACAGACGACGGTGACGAGCAGCGCGGTGGCGAAGGTATTGATGAAGACCCGCTGGTAGAGCGCGCCCGTCAGCACATGGGTGTAGTTGGCCAGCGTCAGCTTCGGTTCGGTGAAGCTCATGACGACGACGTCGACCAGCGGTACGACGAAGAAGATTGCCAGATAGAGCGCGAGCGGCGTCAGCAGCAGCCAGGGCCACAAAGTAGGCCGCTCCATAAGCCGTGTGATCGACGCCTGCATCCGTCCGGTCACCTTTGTGATTGAGTGAGACGGGCGCGCGGCAGGGAAGGCCGCGCGCCCGCGCTTTCATGTCAGGCGGAGAGCCATTCCTCGAAACGGCGCGAGATGTCGGCCGGGTCGGCGCCGAGCCTGGCGATGTCCTGGTCGAAAATCTTCGACGCGTTCTCCTTCGAAGTCGGCATGCGCGCGGCCTTGTCGGCGGGAATGAACTCGTTCGCCGCCGGATTGGCCGGGCCGTAGGCCGCCGCCGAGACGAAGCCTGCAAGGGGTTTGGCCGACACGGCGAATTCGATGAACTTGCGGGCTGCGGCCTCGTTCGGCGTGCCTTTGGCGACGACCCAGTAGGCAACGTCGGTTTCGCCCTGGTTCCAGGTCATGCCGACCGGCGCGCCGGCGTCTTCGGCGTCGTAATAGCGCCCGTGCCAGATACCGATCATGTCGACTTCGCCGTCGCGAAGAATCTGCGTCGACTGGTTGCCGGCGGTCCACCACACGCGGACGTGCTTCTTGATCTTGTCGAGCGACTTGAAGGCGCGATCGACGTCGAGCGGATAGAGCTTGTCCATCGGTACGCCGTCGGCGAGAAGGGCGAAGGGCAGGACGCGCACCGGATAGCGCTGCAGCGAGCGCGGCCCGGGGAACTTCGCGACGTCCCAGAAATCCTTCCAGTCCTTTGGGCCGCCATTCGGGTATTTGTCCTTGCGATAGCCGATGATGGTGGCGAAGGCGTGCGAGGCAACGCCGTTCTCGAACACCGCGCCCTTGAACGGCTCGTTCGTCCACGGCTCGATGATCTTGGCCTGGTTGGCGCGCACCAGTTCGCCGCCGCCCAGCGTGGTAATGTCGAACTCATACGCACCGGTCTTCACTTGCGCCGCGAGTTTCGCAAAGGATACCGGCGAAACGGTACGAATTTCGATGCCCGTCTCCTTCGTGAACGGATCGAAGAGGTGGGTCTTGGCGGCCGCTTCCCAGGGCCCGCCCCAGGTGTTGATGTACAGCGGCTTGGCCTGCGCGCGCGCCATGTGCGGCATCATCACGGCGGTGCCGAGTGCGGCGCCGCCGGCCTTGATGAAGCTGCGGCGGCTGGGAATGAGCAGGCCTTGGGTATCCGGACGGTATATCGTCATGTCGAGCCCTCCTGGTGTTACGCGAAAGTCGCTTCGTAGAGACGAAGCCAATTGCCGTGGGTTATTTTTGCGACCTCTTCTTCCGAGAAGCCCACGCTGCGGAGGCCGTTGGGGATGATTTTCATGTCTTCGACCCTGGGGAACCACTCCGGCGGCGGTTGCTTGCCGGGGCGCGCCGCCGAGCCGGCGCCGTAATCGACGCCCCGCGTCCAGCGGCCCTGGCGCATCCAGGCGTAGTCCGCCGGCATGAAGTTGTGGCTGCGGTCGGTGCCGATCGCGACGGAGTCGATACCGGCGATCTCCACGGTCTTGGCGACCATGGTGCACCAGTTCTCGATGGTCTTGCAGTAGAAGTCGCCGGTGATGTTGCGGTAGGTGGCGCAGCCGATGACACCGCCGGTCTCGCGCAGTGCTTTGAGCACATCGGTCGACTTGTTGCGGCTATGGTCGAACACGGCGCGTGCATTGGCGTGGGTGACGGCGATCGGCTTCTCCGACGCTTGGATGGCGTCGAGGGTGGTGCGGTCGCCGACATGGCTGCAATCGACCAGGATGCCGGCCTTGTTCATCTCGCGGACGACTTCCTTGCCGAAACGGGCGAGACCGGAGTCTTCCTTTTCGTAGCAGCTGCCGCCGAGCTCGTTCTGGTTGTTGTAGGTGAGCTGAACCACGCGGACGCCGAGCTCGGCGAACAATTCGACGAAGCGGATGCGGCCCTCGAACAGGTTGGAGTTCTGGAAGCCGAGGATGACCGCGACCTTGCCGGATTCCCCAATACGCTTGACGTCGGCCGAGGTCAGGGCGATCTCGGCGACGTCGGCGTTCTCCCGCACCAGATCGCGCCAGCGACCGAGCGAGTCGAGGGATTCAACGGTGCCTTCCCAGAAACCGCAGGTGACGACCACGCCGCCGACCGTGCCGGCCTTCAACGCCTCGAACGTCGGACGGTCGAAATGTCCGCACTGCAAACCATCGATGATCATTGGCCGACGCCTTCCGTCTTGGTCTTCTTGTCGAGAGGAGTGATGAGGAAACTCACGTCGGTCTCATCGTCGCTGTCCTTGCGTCCGATGATCGAGCCGTCATCGTTGACGATGATCGGGCCGGCATGGCGGCGCGACACGACGCTGTCGGGCGCCAGCGCCGTCTGCGCCAGGCTGTAGACGCGCCACCACAGCTCGGATTCGAGCATCAGGCCGTTTTTCAGGAGATCCCAGAGCATGGGCTCGTCGGTGCGCATATCGCCGGTCACGGCTTTGACCTTGGCGGTGAGCGTGGGCTGCACGCCGGCGGCGAACGATACGGCGAGGCCATTCCGCGCGGCCATCGCTTCGACGACCTTGAGCTCGCCGGGATCGACGGCGTTGGTCACAGTGACTTCCGCGCGGCCGTGGCGGTGAGCAAGTTCGCCGAGCAGGTCGACAACGGTCGGCAGAATGAACCAGGCGTGCTGCTGGCCGCAGTCGAGAGTAAGTTTTTCGCCGACCTCGTTCAGAATCGAAACCCGCGAAGGATCGGCCATTTTGAGGTCCGGCGAGCGGCGCTCCAGGAGGGCAAAGCCGCCGAGGCCGAGCTTCTGGGAGTACATCACGACGTCCTGCACCATCAGGAAGAAGCCCTTGGGCTGACCCGACAGGGAGAACACGCGCTCTGTCATCATGCGCATCTCGCGCGGCATAAGCCGGAGCATGAGTTCGGACGGTGCGCAGTTCATCGGGTCGGCTCCGCAGGGTAGGCCCAGAAATCTTCCTTGCCGGCGCGGATGTCGTCCGGGCTTGGCGCGCCGTGGTAGAGCACGCCGCGTAGGTTGCGGCGCAGGAAGTCGCGGGTCTTGTCGACGCCGTGCAGGCCGGAATTCATCAGCCGCACGATATCGATGGGTGTGAAGCTTTCCGCGTTAATGTTGCCATGCGGCGTATGGTAGGCGAGCGATTGCAGCGCCTGGATGCGCGCGACCAGATAACGGTGCGCCGGATGACGCATCAGGAAGCGGGCGACGGAAACGGACTTGTTTGTTTCGGCGCGCAGGTCCGCCAGCAGATATTGAACCCCGCCACAGATATCGAAGCCGAGATCGAGGGCCTCGGGCACTTCGACGCGGGCGCCCCGCCGCGGCTCTTCGGCCGTCTCGGACTTGTACCAGATGTATTTGTAGGCATCGGGACCGGACATTTCGATGTCGAGCGCCCACTGGTACTGCGTCTCAATGAGTTTGATGAGTTCATCGAGAATTTGCGTCGGCACGACGTTGACCTCATCTGCACCACCGACCGAAGCGGCGAGTGCGTCGGCCTTTTCCGGCACGAGTTCGATGAGCAGCGAATAATAGGTCTCAAGCGCTTCGGGCTTGATCTTCGGCTCGAGGCAGCGCGCGATGGCGTGCAGCGGATAGGTCTCGCTGCGGCCGCCGACGAGGCCGGTGGCGTGCAGGTCGGTGAGCAGGGCGGCGATCTTCGTGAGATCCTCGGCGATATCGCCGCTGTTGGTGATCGCTTCGTACATGACGCGATCCTGGCGGCGGAAGTTGATCGCCCGGTTGACCAGCGAAAGCAGCTTGTCGACACGTGCATCGCCCTTGCCGACGGGGAGGGAGGATGCCTCGACAATCGCCGCTTCCCGCGCCGCCAGCCAGTTGCCGATGACACGCGGGTGGCGGTGCACGAAGAAGATGAGGCCCAGCGCCGACCCGTTGCCGACGCCGAGGAAGCGCCGCAGCCCCGGATCGAGCGGCACCGCCTTGTCGGATTGATGGCGGGCCAGGTGCTCGACCAGGTCGCAGGAGTACTCGCGCATGAGATAGGCGACGAGCATTTGCGCCTGGAGCAGGCCGCCAAGGGCATGGTCGGGACCAAGTGAGGGAAACGAGCGCGTGCCGAAGGTGCCGTTGCCGTCGAGGCCGGTATTGCGCATCAGGTAGCAGACCTGCGCCAGCAACTCGACGGGCGGCTGCTTGCCGGATGCGAGCGCTGAAAGCGTCTGGTCAAAGAAGCGCATTGAGCGGTTAGCGCGGGCCCAGACGAGAGCCTTGGGCGTAGCGCGGCCACGATAGAGCTTCGGCAGTTCGCGGCGCGCCAGTTCGACGTCGGCATCGGTCGCGGGGCCTTCATTCAGCGTGCCCATCATGTCCCAGGCGCGGCCGATGATGCGGCCGGTTCGCGCGGTGCGGCTCGGCGGGAACGAGAAGGCGATGAAGGAGAATTCCTGGGTCGGCGTCTTGATCGAGTAGACCACGGTGCCGTTGGCATTGGCATCGACATCAAAGCGCTGTTTACGGATGTCCCAGCGCTCGCGGAGCATGCGGTTCATTAGCGAACGCGTAATGCTCATGCGGCTCGGCTGGATGGCGGCGAGGCGCTCCGGCCGCATCAGTTCGGTCGCGGGGCGTGGCCGCGGCGTGTCGGTCGGAACGATCTGTTCGCCGGAACGGGGCATGGCTAACGCAATCCTTGCTGGAGCTTGGTGATTTCCTCGGCGGCGCGTAGCAGCGGCGTCTTGAACGGTTCGAGCTTGAAGCGCGTTTCCGGCATGACGAGTGAAATCGTCGCGGTGCATTTGCCGTGCAGATCGAGCACTGGCGCCGCGATCGCCCTGACGCCGGCCTGGGTGTAGCCGCTCGACAGCGCATAGCCGTTGAGCCGCGCGGCGGCGATGATTTCGTCGGACGCAAGTTCCTCTCCGCTTTCCTTGAGGCGGCGCAGCGTAGCGTCGTCGGCGAAGGCGGTGAGGATGCGGCCCGAGGCCGAACCCTCGAGCGACATGGTGGTGCCGATCTTCTGTTCGGCGCGCAGCACGCTTTCGGATTCGACGCGCGACACGATGCAGGGCAGCCCGCGGTCGAGCACGGCGAGAGAGGCGGTCTCGCGGACTTCGTGGACCAAGTTCTGAAGGATCGGCAGCACACGGGTGCCGAGATCGGCCTGCTCGAGGGCCGCTGCAGCAAAGCGGCACATGTGCATGGACAGGCGGTAGCGCGACTGCTCGTCCTGCTCGATGAGGCCGGCTTCGACCAGGGTGAGCAGGCGCTGATAGGCGGTCGGGCGCGACAGGCCGAGCGAGTTGGCGACCTCGGGCAGCTTCATGCCCCGCGGGCTCTTGGCCAATACTTCCATCACCGTGATCGTCTTGAGCACGGTCGACAGGGGCCGTACGCCGCCCTCGGAGTATATTCTATCTGAATATGACGTATCCATGTTAGATATAGCATTCGATGAACTTTGATCTGTGTCAACAGGCACTGCTCAATATTTTTTACAAAATGCGCAGCTGCGGCTAGGTTATTGACCGGCCTTTGAAACGGTCTTTGTCGATGTGGGCTGAGCAGAACCGCTGCGCGAGCGGGCTGACGCGCGCGACCGGGCCGCGAAAGACAGGGCGATAAACAGGTGGAAACGGATTTCGATATCGGAGCGCGGCTGAAGGCAATGCGATCGGCTTCGGCGTTGTCGCAGCGGCAACTGGCCGAGCGCGCCGGCGTGCCGCATGCGCAGATTTCAAATGTGGAGAAGAACAAGGTCAGTCCCTCGGTCGCGACCTTGCGCAAGATCCTGGGCGGCCTCGGCGTGGGCATGGCCGACTTCTTCGAGCCGGAGCGGCAACTGCCGCCGGGCCCGTTTTTCAAGGAAAATGAGCTGGTCGACCTCACCTCAAAGGTGGCGGCGAGCGCCATCGGCGACGGCGCCGGCCGCATGACCTTCCGCCAGGTCGGCGACGCCAGGGCGCTCAATCTGCAGATCCTGCACGAGGTCTACGAGCCGCGCGCCGACACTGGGGAGACGCGGCTGCAGCACGGTTCCAGCGAAGGCGGGTATGTGATCGAGGGCGAACTGGAAGTGACCGTCGCCGACGAGGTGCGGGTCCTCAAGGCCGGCGAAGCCTATCTCTTCGACAGCCGAATCCCCCACCGATTCCGCAACGTCTCCGATGACCGGACAGTCGTCATCTCGGCTTGTTCGCCGCCCTACCTCTAGGAAAACGGCCAATATTCTCGCCGTCGCTTGCTCAAAATATTGAGCGATGTTATGGCCGGCCGTCATCCAGTGGAAAGGCGGCTCTCCATGACCATTTCGGCAAATCTCCTCCAGCGGCAGAAGGCGGCGGTCGCGGGCGGTATCGCCACTCGCGGCATTTTTGCGGAGCGCGCGGAGAACGCGCAGCTCTGGGACGTCGACGGGAAACGCTACATCGATCTCGCCGCCGGCATCGCGGTCAACAATACGGGGCACCGCCATCCGAAGGTGATGCAGGCAGTGGCGGCGCAGACCGCTCGCTTTACCCACACCTGCTTCAACGTCGCGCCATTCGAGGACTATATCCGGCTCGCCGAGCGTCTCAACGCGCTGGTGCCGACCGGCGCCGAGAACCGCACCATGCTCTCCACCACCGGCGCGGAAGCCGTCGAGAACGCTGTCAAGATGGCGCGCGCCGCGACCGGGCGGCCGGGCGTGATCGCTTTTTCCGGCGCGTTTCACGGCCGCACCTTGCTCGGCATGGCGCTGACCGGAAAGGTGCAGCCCTACAAAAAGGGCTTCGGGCCATTTCCGTCCGACATCTATCATGCGGCGTTCCCGAACGCCTACACCGGGCCCAGCGTCGAGGAAGCTATCTCCAACCTCGAACGGCTGTTCGCATCTGATATCGATCCCGAACGCGTTGCCGCGTTCCTCATCGAGCCGGTGCAGGGCGAGGGCGGCTTCAATGTCGTGCCGCGCGACTTCCTCACGAAGCTGCGCGAGATCGCCGACCTCCACGGCATTCTGCTGATCGTCGACGAAATCCAGACCGGCATGGCGCGCACCGGGCGCATGCTGGCGATCGAACATTTCGGCGTGCGGCCCGACATCGTCACCATGGCGAAGGGTCTCGCCGGCGGTTTCCCGCTGTCCGCGATCACCGGGCGCGCCGAGATCGTCAATGCCGCGCATGCCGGCGGCCTCGGCGGCACCTTTGCCGGCAATCCGCTGGCGGTCGCGTCGGCCAATGCCGTGCTCGACGTGCTGGAGGAAGAGCATCTTTGCGCTCGCGCCACCGTTATCGGCGACCGCATCGTTGCGCGCTTGCGCACTTTGGCGACCCGACAAGGCAACGAGCGCATCGGTGACGTGCGCGGCCTCGGCGCCATGGTGGCCTTCGAACTTGTGGAGGACCGCGCCAGCAAGGCGGCCGCGCCGCAGCTCACGCATGCCATCGTTGCCGAAGCCGAAAAGCGCGGCCTCATCGTGCTGCCTTGCGGCACGCGCGCCAATGTCGTGCGCCTGCTGCCGCCGCTCACCATCGAGGACGATACGTTGACCGAAGCGCTCGGTATTCTCGAAGCGTCGATCGAAGTCGCCTTGTCGCAGCCATAAGGCTGCGGCAGGGTAAGCGGACGATCATCGACTCTCGGGTGTGACATGAACGGCGCCGATCTTCTTTGCGATGTGCTGCTCGCTAATGGCGTCGATGTGTGTTTCGCCAATCCGGGCACGTCGGAGATGCATTTCGTAGCCGCTCTCGACCGCAAGCCGCGGATGCGCTGCGTCCTCGGCCTGTTCGAAGGCGTCGTCACCGCAGCGGCCGACGGTTATGCGCGTATGGCCGATAAGCCGGCCGCGACCTTGCTGCATCTCGGTCCCGGCCTCGCCAACGGTCTCGCCAACCTGCACAACGCCCGCCGCGGCCGCACGCCGATCATTAATGTTGTCGGCGATCATGCGACCTACCACCTGAAATACGACGCCCCGCTGGCCAGCGACATCGACAGCTTGGCGCGGCCGATGTCGCACTGGGTGGGCCGCGCGATGAACGCCGACGATGTGCGCGGCAAGGCGGAAGCGGCCTATGTCGCGGCCGTGCGCGAGCGCGGCGTCGCCACGCTCATTCTGCACGCCGACGCCGCCTGGGGCGAGGCGGCCGCGCAGTCGCCGTCGCCGGTGACGCTGCCCCCGAAGCCGGCGTTTTCGCGCGATGCGCTCGTTGCCGCGGCACGGGCGCTCAAGGGGAACGGCACGACGGCGATCATCCTCGGCGGCGACGCCATGCGCGCCGATGCGCTCGATCTTGCCGGCCGCATCAGCGCCGCGACCGGTGCGGCGCTGTTCACGCAGCGCGCCGCGCGGTGGGAGCGCGGCGCCGGCCGCGTCACTCCGCAGGCGGTGCCGTATCCGATTGATCTAGCGGTCGCGGCGTTCAAATCATTCGCCTCGGTGATCCTGATCGGTGGGCGAGCGCCAGTCGGCTTCTTTGCGTATCCGGGCAAGCCGGGGTATCTGCTGCCGGAAGACTGCGAGGTGATCGAACTCGCCGGTGTCGAACACGATCTTTACGCGGTGCTCGATGCGCTGGCCGGCGAAATCGGCGCGGTGACGACGAAGCCCGCCGGCATTCACGGCTTCACCGCGCGCGATCTGGCGATGCCAACCGGCAGACTGACGCCCGATGCCATGTCGATGATGGTGGCAAGTGCCATGCCGGAAGGCGCCATCGTCGTTGAAGAAATCCTGACATCGATCGGCAAGCTCGGATCGCTGGCGCCGACCATGGCGCCGCACGATCACTTGCCGCTGACCGGCGGCTCGATCGGTATCGGCATTCCGCTCGCCGCCGGCGCGGCGATCGCCTGTCCGGATCGCAAGGTTGTGTCGCTGCAGGCCGACGGCAGCGGCATGTACACGGTGCAGGGCTTGTGGACGCAGGCGCGCGAGCGCGCCAACGTACTGACCATCATCGCCTCGAACCGCGGCTATTCGATCCTCAAGGGCGAGATGCGCAATGTCGGCGTGAGTGACTTCGGCCGCAATGCACAGCGCATGCTCGATATCGATGATCCGGCGCTCGACTGGTGCGCGCTGGCGAAGGGTATGGGCGTGGACGCGCTGCGCGCCGAAAGCTGCGAGGACTTTGCCCGCGCCCTGAGGCATGGTTTGGGTGTGAACGGTCCGTTTCTCATAGAGGCTATCCTCTAGCAAGCACGGCGCAGAGGCCGGGTCCAGTTTTTCTCGATCGACACGCCCGGCGCGTCCATGCGCACCAGAAAGGATCCGACGCGGGGTTCGTCTTCATCAGTGCTTGCCTAGATCGCGCCCTATGTAAGCCCTTCGGAGCCGGTCGCATAGATATTGCGCCCGGAGAGCCGCCAGCCGCCATCGACGCAGCGCGCGATGGTCTTGGGCAGGCCTCCGCACATCGGCGTGCCCAGTTCGGGCTCGACGCGCAGCCCGTTAATCAGTGCGCCTTTGTCGACCGCGCTGCGCATGTGCATGACGAGGATGAGCGCCGTGGACGGCTCGCCTTCGGCAATCTTGCCGATCACCTCGACCGCCGTCGACAGATTAGCGCCGCCGCCGCCATAGTTCTTCGGCGCCGTCATGGACAGGAAGCCGGCGCCTTCAAGAAGACGGAAGTTTTCGGCAGAAAACGAACCGAACTGATCGAAACGCGCCGCACTCTTTGCGAACTCGACCGCGAGAAGCGCGGCTCTCTCGGACCAGGATAGACGACTGAGCATGACGAATGGCTTCCAAAAGCAGCCCCGACTATCGTTCGGAATCCGGCATGCGCAAAGTAGATAGTTTTCGCAATTAACCGTGCTTATGAGGAAGCACGGTTCAATGATCGCCGTTGAATAAGAAGACATTTATCGCCGAAAGGAATGGCGAGATTAGCCCGTACGGCTATACGTGAATTCATACATTAACATCTCGGATTGTGCTCGCGCCGAAGCATCGCATTCCATTCGATGCGAGCCCCGTATCGCCAAGTCAAAAGTGAAATCTGTCGAAGGCGTGCTAAAGTGAGTGCGTCAATCGTTACAAAAAAGAATCGCCAGGATTTATGAGCCTTCAGCGTTTAAGAGATGCCGTGTCTGGATTTGCGAGATTGGCGGAGCGCGAGACTATGCCGGTAATATCGGCCGGCTGTCTCGCCACACACTTGATCCAGAGACCGGGGTGTCCAAGGTCAGTCGTGCGTGCGCATTCGGCTCGGCAGCAGAGCCTATCTGCGTGCCATCACCGCGCTGCCCGCTGAATTTTCCAGAGCGCATGTGCGGCGAGTGATCCAGCATTTTTTCGCCAACACTTGAGCGCGTCGTAGCCATCGTGCTCCAGGCAGATATTGCACGAAACGCAGTCGACGACACCTGTTCGCCCGGCCATCAGCTGATTTGGAAAGTCCGGCTCCCGCACGAATGGGCGTGCAAACGACAGGAATTCGACATTGCCGGAGTCGAGAGCGGCAGCCATTGCATTCGTGCTACGAACCCCGCCGACAAGAATGATCGGCACGTCGCTCGCGCGTCGTAGCGCCGCGGCAAAGGGGAGGTAGTAGGCCTCGGCCGAAGGCTTGCGCCAAAGCCACGGCAGCACCCAGTCGGAAACCGCGCGTCCAAGCGTCAGCCCGACATAGGGCCTGATGTTGGAGAGATAGCTGTCCATGATGCCAAAGCTGACTTCGATTGCGTCGATGCCGGCTTGGCGCAGCAGAACGGCGCGATCGATGCCTTCCTTCATTTCGAGGCCGCCGGTGATCGCATCGGCGATACCGTAGCGGGCGCTGATTGGAATATCCGGGCCGACCGCCAGGCGGATAGCGCTATAAACCTCGACGATGAAACGGTTGCGGCGGGCGGCATCGCCGCCCCATTCGTCGGTGCGACGGTTTGTGTAAGGCGAGGAGAATTGGGAGATAAGGTAGCCGTTGCCGCCATGAATGTGGATGCCGTCGAAGCCAGCTTTGATCGCGCGCCGGGCGGCTTCGGCAAAGGCTACGATGAGCTCATCGATCTCTTGTGCCGTCAGCGCGCGGGCCGCGGTGCCGAAGATGTCGTTGCGCGCCGCCGAGGGCGCCACCGGCTCGATATGCGCCATGCCGCACTGGCTGCCGGCATGCGACAGTTCGGCAAAGATCCTTCCGCCTTGGCTGTGCACGGCGTCGGTCAGCCGCTTCAGGCCGTCAACCTGACAGTCGCTATAGATTCCGATCTGCCGGTCCGAGCACTGTCCGCGGGGCTCGACATAGGCGTGTCCGGTGATGAGAAGACCGGCGCCGCCCTTGGCCAGATTTTCATAGAGCGTTACGAGGTCGTCGGTAACGTCGCCCTCGACGGTACACATCGTCTCCGACGTTGCCGCGCGGATCAGTCGATTGCGCAGATGAAGATTGCCGATGCGGCCGGGAGACAGATAGGGAGGCGAGGACACGTTACCTCCCTTGTCTTGCCGTGCCTTACCGCGGCTGCAGAATGCCCATCGCGGCATCGCCCAGCGCTTCCACCGTCATCTCGTCGCCATCGTCGACAAAGCAGACGATACGGCACGGGCAGCCCTCGAGGCCTTCGTAGCGCCACGGAAACGCGCCGATGACGCAGCGTTTGTTGAGCATCAGCTCGATATCGCCGCCGATATTCTCGGCATGCAGCAAGCCTTCGTTGAACGCCATGTTGTGGAACGGGAACACGTTGTCGGAGACGACGCGGCCGGAGCGCTTGTGCGTATAGGTAAAGGTGCCGAAGAACTCTCCCGGCGTCTTGCCGTGCTTCTTGGTGAACTCCTCCGCCAGATCGGGGCGCATGAAGCGGATGGAGGTGTTCATGGCATGATCGCATGAGCCGGTGTCCATACCCCACCACTTGATCTTCTTCTTGAGCATCCAGTCCATGGTCTCAAGGCTGGGGCCAGGGTGGTAGCAGAAGTACTTAACCAGGTCCTGCTGCTTCTGGCCTTCGTAATGCCTGTGCCAGCCGGTGTGCAGAATCAGGATGTCGCCTTCACGAATGTCGGCGCCGGCGGACTCGATGATCTCGGGCGTGATCACCGCCCAGTCGTGCATGTGCTTTGAGATGTCGACGACGATACCGCGGTTCATCAGATAATCGAGCGGCAGATGTGCCATATCGCCGGTCGGGTTATCTGTTGCGTGCATCGCTCCGTCGAAATGCGTGCCGACATGAAGCGCGGTATCGATGCGTTGGGCTACGATGCGCACGGTCTGCAAATTCTGCGCGTAGTACATCTTGTTGCCGGCATAGCCGACCCAGCCGGGCGTATGCACATTCATCACATGCGAGAGATCGACGATTTTCATGGCACTGGTCCTGAAACAAGATAGTTCTTGATAAATCGGTGGCTTTGATTGGTCAGACTGAGGCGGGCGCCGCCGCGTCAGGTTCGAGCGCGCCGACGGTCTTAAGCAAGCGAATATCCGCCGGAGCGGGGCCGCCGACGCTCACGACGCGCACTCCTTTGTTGGCCGCGACCGCGTGCTTGACGCCGACAGGCACGTGCACGGCACAGCCAGCGTGAAAGGGCAAAGCGATGTCATTGGTGTGGTCGTAGATCGTACCTTCGCCCTCCAGGATGAAAATCGTGTCCTCAGAATCGGCATGGATATGCGGGACATTGGCTTCGCCCGGTTCAAGGCGGACATAGTTCATATTGGCGTTCCAGGCGCCGATTCCGGGCCACACGACGAAGCGGGCATCCTTGGAGATGAGGGGAATGTAAAGACTGGGATGGTCGCGGTGAAAAACGCGAATGCTCATGGCTGACCTATCAATTTGATTTCGCGGCGCTGTACCAGCGCTCGTCAGCGGGGCAGGGGCCGCCCAGCAACTCAAGACCCGTCCCACTCGCCTTGATACGGTATTGGTCGCCGGCGTCGATGTGGATCATTGACCCTTCGACGATCTCCGTATCGGTCCTGGTTTTGACGTCCTCGACAGTTCCCGCGCCCCGCATCACGTAGTAAACGCTGTCGGTCTTGTGATCGAGGCTACGGGTGGAAGAGCCGGCATCGAGATTGATGATCTGAAAGGTCCGGTACCGCGCGCCATTGCCTGGAAAGATGACGGCTTTGGCCCAGCCGGCGCCGTCGACAATGTCGACCTCGGGCAGCGCGCCCTGGCTATCGATCACGCGTACCTTGTCGAGCGGTTCAGCCTGCGACATGCCTTGCCTGTTTTGTTGATATCAAACGAGTTTGAAAACTATCAAACTCGTGGGCGTTGGCAAGGCCAAACTTCCTGTTGGCCGCGGGGCGCGGCGGCGGGCACAGGAAATGTGTTGAGTGCGGTTAAATGTGGAAATCCGCGAGCGTCGTAGCGGCGTTTTCTCACTCGCGCTTGAGGTTTATCCAGAGTGCCCGCGCCCGCTTGCTGCCGCTGTTGACGATGCGGTGGGGGTGCGTCGATGGATAGGAGATCAGGTCGCCAGCCATGAGGGTGTTCTTGACGCCGTCGACGGTGATCTGCAGTTCGCCCTGGAGCACAATGCCGTACTCAAAGCCTTGATGTTTCACCGGCTTCGGGCTGTTGGCCGTCGCCACATCGTACTCGTTGATCGCGATTTCGATGCCGTGCGTGGCGTCGGTTTTGACGATGCGGCGCATGACGCCGTCATTTGTCTGCACGACCTTTTGCTCTTTGGCCCGCGAGACCAGCCGATCGGTCTTCGAGGAGCCGTTTCCGATCAGGTCCGTCATTTCCACGCCGAGGGCGGAAGCAAGAACCACCAGGCTTCCTATCGAGGGGCTCGCTTTTCCTCGTTCGATAAGGCTGAGCATGGAAACGCTGAGATTTGCGCGCTTGCTCAAGGATTGAAGCGTGAGGCCTTTGGCTGTGCGCAGGCTGTTCACCGTCTTGCCGATCGAGGCGATGACATCGCCGGTGCCGCCTTTGGCGCCTTTCGTGCGGAACGCCGCGGCATTTTTCTTGTTCTTCTTCAAATGCTTGGTCCTTGTTTCAGTGCAGGCGCGAAAGCCCGAACGGCAAGCTTATGTCTAGCATCGGCTGGCGGCGGCGCGCCAGCGCGTCATCGCCCGGGAAGCTCATTTGAGCACAGTTCAACAAAAGCGTGTGGATTTTAAGCGTGGGCTCCGGCGCTGGTTGAATTGCTGCGTTGCGTCAGCCGAAAGCCTTCTCTTGAGGCAGGATGACGCGCATTTTTGCGTGGCTGAAAACAATTTCAGCGAAAATAAAACTCTGCGTGACTTGAATGAGAATAGAATTCATTTAACGTGATTGCGGTCGGACCGGGCGCCGAGATGCGAACGGGTGCCGTGACGGCACGACTGCAGCGTCTGGTGAGACGGGAGCGCTCGCGATGACGATAGCCGAGATGGTCGAGTTGCTGGTCGCCGGTTTGGCCATTGGCTGCATCTACAGCCTGATCGCTCTCGGCCTCTCGATCATTATCCGTGCCACCGGGGTGCTCAATTTCGCGCAAGGCGAGGTCGTCATGCTGGGAGCCATGTTCGGGCTCGCGACCTACCGATTGGTGCCGCTGCCGTTTCCGGTGCTGTTCGTGGCCGGCGCGCTTTTTGCCGGCGTGATGGCCGTGATCATCGAAATCCTGATCTATCGCACCTTACGGGTCAGGCGCGTTCCCATGGTCAATATCGTGATTTCGACCATCGCCATGTCAATTCTGCTGCAAAACGGCGCGCAGTTGGTCTGGGGTTCGGAGCCAATTGCTTATCCACGCTTGTTTGCTCTTGATAGCCTCCAGCTTGGGCCGGTGAGAATTGCGCCTCAGTTGGCTTGGATCGTCGTTTTGGCGCTCGGCATGATGCTGGCGCTTCAGCTATTCCTGCGCTTCACGCGAGCCGGTCTGTCTGTGCAGGCGGTGGCGCAGGATCCTGAAGCCGCTCAGTTGATGGGCATCAATCTGACGCGGGCGGTGGCTTCGACTTACGGCATCGCCGGGATACTTGGAGGCGCCGCTGGCGTGTTGCTCGGCTCGATGTTCTATGCCTCGTTCAATATGGGTTTTCTGCCGGGTATCAAAGCCTTCGTCGCAGCAACCCTTGGCGGGCTTGGGAGCATTGGCGGCGCCATGCTTGGCGGCGTGGTTTTCGGTTTAATCGAGACCTTCACCGCGACTAGCATATCGACGGCCTATAAAGACGCGGTCGGCATGGTTTTGCTCATCGTGATTTTGCTGGTGTTTCCGCAAGGCTTCGCAGGTGCGATGAGGCGGGGACGATGACATGAGCGAACCCGTCGCCAGATTCTCGCCCTTTGCGATTGCTGCAATTCTCGTTGGCCTGCTGGCGCTGCTGACGTTGCCGCTGTTTCTGGGAAAGTATCATCTTCATATCGTTGGCGTCGCGATGATTCTGTCGATTGCGGCGGTGGCGTTGCAACTGTTGCTTGGTTTTACCGGGCTGCTGTCGCTGGGGCAGGCGGCATTTTTGGGCGTTGGCGCGTACACGTCTGGCCTGCTCGCAACCGGATTGAAGTTGCCCTTTGAGCTGACAATCGTCGCAGCCGGATTGTTGAGCGGCCTCTCCAGTCTGATCTTGGTGCCAATTCTGCGGCTGAAAGGCACCTACCTCGGTGTCGCAACGCTCGGTTTCACCATTATCGTGCATTTGGTCATTCTGAACGAGGAATGGCTTACGCACGGCTCTCTCGGTCTAATGGGTATTCCCCGCCCGAGCATCGGGCCGTGGCTGCTGCGCAGCCCCACCGCTGCTTACTATCTTTATCTCTCTGTCCTCGGGGTGGCGTGCTTTGTGGTCTATCGCTTGGCCACCGGGCGTTTCGGCCGCGCCTTGAGCGCCATCATGCTCAATGAAGAAGCCGCGCAGGCGAGTGGCGTAAACGTGACGCTCTATAAAGCCCAGGCCTTCGTGGTATCGGCGGTCATCACGGGTATTGCCGGCGCGCTTTATGCCCATCATACGCAATACCTCAATCCCAACGACTTTTCGCTATGGCGGTCGATCGAAATCCTGCTCATGGTTTCGGTTGGCGGTATCGGCAGCATTGGAGGCGCGGTGCTCGGCGCCTTCGTGGTGATGCTTCTGCCGGAAGCGCTGCGGTTTGCCGCAGAATACCGTATGCTGATTTTCGCTCTCCTTCTGATCGTCCTGATGGGGTTGGGTCAAAACGGGATTGCCGGGCTTTGCGTTTCTTTGGCCCGGGCAGTCGGCCGGCGCGCGAGTGCCGGCCCGGGTCGCTTCGAGCGACGGGAGCCGGCCGAATGAGCGCGCTTCTTCAGATCAGCGGCTTGGCTAAGCATTTTGGCGGCCTCGTTGCTACCGACAGCATCTCAATGACGGTCGCGCGTGGTCAGGTACGTGGCGTTATTGGCCCGAACGGCGCCGGCAAGACGACCTTGCTCAATCTTATCGGCGGAACACTGCAGCCGAGCGAAGGCTCGATTGTGTTCGACGGTATCGAGCTCTCAGCGATGCCGACGCATCGACGTGCAGAGATGGGCATTGGCCGTACCTTTCAGAACATCAAGTTGTTCGACAGCATGAGCGTGCTGCGAAACGTAATGGTTGGTTCACATTTGCGCGGCAGCGCCGGCATTTGGGGCGCAATGCTATGCCTTACTTCGGCCGCCGCCGAGGAGCGACGCCTGCGGGACGAAGCTCTGACGGCGCTGCAAACCGTGGGGCTGCTTGGCTTGGCGGAGGCCGAGGCGGGATCGCTGTCTTATGGACAGAAGCGGCTTCTGGAAATCGCTCGCGCGATGGCATCGAAGCCGCAGCTCCTGCTTCTCGATGAGCCTGCCGCCGGTTTGAACCCGACGGAGGCGGTCGCGCTGACCCAGCTCATCAAGCGCATTAGCGAGGCCGGCGTGACCATCATCCTCGTCGAGCATCACATGGATGTCATTATGTCCACGTGCTCACAAATCAGCGTACTCAACTACGGAAAACTCCTGGCAGAGGGCTCGCCGAGCGAGGTCCAGAACAACGAGCAGGTTGTTGAAGCCTATCTTGGCCGGCCCGGCCTTGAGGAAAGGCTGGCCGCCTATGCTTGAGGTCGAAGATCTCACGGTCGCTTATGGCGAAATCGTCGCACTGAGGGGGGTATCTTTCTCGGTCAAGCGTGGTGAAATCGTCACGTTGGTTGGCGGTAATGGCGCCGGCAAGTCGACATTGCTGCGCACGATTTCCGGCATGACCACCATCGAACGGGGCTCCATTTCCTTCGAGGGTAGGACGACGAGCGGTGCGCCTGTCGATCGGGTTGTCTCGATGGGCATTGCGCATGTCCCCGAAGGCCGCCGCGTTTTCCCGAAGCTCGCGGTCGAGGACAACCTGATTGTCGGCGCGCATCTGATCGTCTCAATGGCGCAAATCCGGTCCGATATCGAGGGGATCTACGACACTTTCCCGCGGCTGAAAGAGCGCCGTCGGCAACTGGCGGAAAGCTTGTCCGGCGGTGAGCAACAGATGCTGGCCATCGGCCGCGCCATGATGAGCCGGCCAAAGCTTCTGTTGCTCGATGAACCCTCTCTCGGACTGGCGCCGATAATCGTTGAGGACGTCGCGCGCACTATCCTGTCGTTGCGCAAGCGCGGCATGACCATTCTTCTGGTCGAACAGAACGCGCGCGTGGCGCTCGCGATCGCCGATCGAGGTTATGTCATCGAGAACGGGCGCATCGTCTTCAGTGACGCCGCATCGGCGCTGCGGCGGGATCCGCGGGTCGTTGAAAGTTATCTTGGCGGACGCGCGTCCGCCGACATGAGGCCCATACCTGCGGTTTCCTCATGAAGCGGTCTCTAGCGATGTTCACGAACTGTCAACGAGGGGAGTCAAGGCGATGAAGTTACGGCATCTGGCGATTGCTCTAGGTCTGTCGGCGGCTTTTGCGGTCACGCCCGCGTCCGCCCAAATCAAGCTCGGTGTATTCGGCCCGTTCACGGGTGACGCCGCCGCTTACGGTCAGAGCCAGAAGGAAGGCATCGAGATCGCGGTCAAGGAAGTGAATGCTGCCGGGGGAGTTCTCGGCAAGAAGCTCGAAATCGTCTATGCCGACGATGCGGGCAAGCCGGAGCAGGCGGCGGCCGTCGCCTTGCGGCTCGCCAACCAGGACGAGGTCACCGTCCTGCTTGGCAGCATTTCGAGCGGCGCGAGCCTTGCCGCCTCGCAGATCGCCGCGCAGACCGAGACACCGCAGATCGTCATCACGTCGACGGCGCAGCGCATCACCACGCAGGGCAATCCCTGGGTGTTCCGTTCGACTATTCCGGACACCGCTTTCGCCGAGAGCCTCGCCGCCTTCGTCGCCAAGAAGTATCCGGACAAGAAGAAATACGCCTTCATCTACGTCAACGACGACTTCGGCAAAGGCGGTTTCGAGAAGTTCAATGCCAAAGCCAAGACGCTCGGCATGACGCTTGTCGCTGACGAAAAATATGCTCGCGGCGACCTGGATTTCACCGGCCAGCTCACCCGCATCCGCTCGTCCGGCGCAGAGGTGCTGATCGAATGGTCGCGGTATGCCGAGCAGGCGCTGATCTCGAAGCAGAAGAAGCAGATGGGTCTCAATATCCCGCTGCTCGCCGGCGACGGCACGCCGAAGTATCTTGAACTCGCCGGCGACGCGGCGGAAGGCGTGGTCTATCCGACCGACTTCGCGATCCCGACAGCCAAGACCGCGATTGGCATGGCGCTCGTCAAGAGCGTCAAGGACAACTACAACCGTCTCGCTGATTACACGCATGCCCAGGCCTACGACGCGGTGAAGCTCGTCGCCGCCGCCATCACCAAGGCCGGTTCGACCGATAAGGCGAAGGTGCGCGACGCGCTCAAGACCGTCGAAATCAACGGCGCGCGCGGCGTCTTCAAATTCGACGCCAAGGGCGATCCGACCCACTCGGCGGCGATGATCGTCGTCAAGGGCGGCAAGGAAGCCGACGCCAACGAGTAGGCCACGGATCAAATCAGCATCATCGAAGGCCGGCGGCGCAGCCTTTGCGCCGCTGGCGATCTTCAAGAAAGGGCAAGGACCATGAACATTGCCGCTGCTCAGACGCCAAATGCGTTAACGCTGGAGAACTTCTGGCACCCCATCGCGACCTCTGCCGAGGTAACGGACAAACCGAAGCAGTTCCGGCTGCTCGGTGATACCGTCGTGGCGTTCCGGGACGAGAAGGGTGTCGCAGCGTTCAAGGATCTCTGCATTCATCGCGGGGCCGCATTGTCAAATGGCAAGGTCAAGGACGGCAACATCGTTTGCCCCTATCACGGCTGGGCCTATGACCGTTCGGGCGCCTGCGTTCACATTCCGTCGTTGCCGGCGGGCCAGCCGATCCCGGCCAAGGCGCGCGCCATTCCATACCAGGCCCGCGAAGAATACGGACTCGTCTGGGTGGCCATGAAGGATCCGGTGCAGCCGTTTCCGCAGTGGCCGGACAACGCGTGGAGCAATCCCGACTACCACGTATTTCTGATCAATGTGTATCGCTGGAGGTCGTCGGCCGGTCGTGCCGTCGAAAATGCGATGGATTTCTCTCACTTTAATATCGTTCACGCTGGCTATACCGAGCTGGCGGACGGACCGGTCGTGAAGCCGTATGAAGTCGAGCGCACCAAAGAAGGGCTGGCCTTCGCGTATGAGGATGGCCGTATCCGGCGTGAATACACGCTCGATTTTCCGTTCGTGATCCACGACCATAAGAAAGTGATCGCGACCGACAAGGGGCGCACCTGGTCGGAGACCGACGACACCAAGCAAGGCGACTCGACGATCCTGACGTTCATTGCTGCGCCGGTCGACGAAAAGACGACGCACATGTATGCCTTCATGGCCCGCAACCATTCTCTCGATATGGAAGACCAGTCCTTTGTCGCCAATTTCGATTTGGTGACGGCGCAGGACCAGCTCATCGTCGAAAGCCAGCGTCCCGAGCAGATCCCGACCGACATCAAGGAAGAACTGCATCTTCGTTTCCCTGACGCGCCGGCGATCATCTATCGACGGCTTCTGCGCGATATGGGCTCCTCAGAGGCCTATCTCCCCTGATCGTTCTGCGGAGCGCGCTTCATGAATGCGCATCAACCGATGACTTCGTACGCGCCGTCGCCCGATGGCGGTGCGTTACAGACCGGATTTGCCATGAACGATCTGCTGCAAGTGCGTGTTGCCAGGATTGTCGATGAGACCGATCGAATCCGGATGTATGTGCTCGTGCGGCCCGACCGGAGCCCGTTGCCGGCGTTTACGGCCGGGGCGCATGTCGCCATCCGGTTGCCGTCCGGGTTGATCCGCCATTATTCACTGGCCAATAACCCGTCGGAAACGCACCGTTATATTCTCGGCATTCAGAGGGACGCGAACAGCACGGGTGGTTCGTCCTATATCCACGCTAGCATCCGTGAGGGCGATTCCCTTTTTATCGGAGCGCCGGTCAATCACTTCGCCATTCGTGACGCCGCAGCGCCAGCGATCCTGATCGCCGGCGGAATCGGCATCACCCCGATCCTCTCGATGGCCCATCAGCTCCAGGATCGCGGCACGCCATTCGAGATAATCTATCTAACCCGATCCATGGCGGAGACGGCGTTCAGGGCGGAGGTCGCGGCGGCCTTTGCCGGAAAAGTGACCCTCCATCATGACCGCGGCCTGCCGGAGAGGCAGTTCGACCTGACCGGGTTGCTGCGCGACGTGCGCCCGGGCACCGATATCTATTGCTGCGGCCCGTCGGGGCTGATGACCGCGGTCAAGAACGCCGCCGGCCACTGGCCCCAGGACCGGGTCCATTTCGAGTATTTCTCGAACGATACCCCGCTCGACAAGCAGGGCGACCAGCCCTTCGAGGTCGCCTTGGCGCGGTCCGGCCTCACGGTGACGGTCAACCCCGGCGAGACCATCCTGCAGGTCCTGCTCCGCCACAATGTCGATGTGCCCTACAGCTGCGACGAAGGGACATGCGGCACCTGCATCACGAAAGTCCTGGAGGGCATTCCGGATCATCGTGACGTGGTGCTCGACCCGTCCGAGAAGACGTCCAACGGCGTCATGACCGTGTGCTGCTCGCGAGCCGCGACCTCCCGGCTCGTTCTCGACCTCTGAAAAACCAAGGCCCCCCGACCGATGAAGCCAGCGTCGTTTGAATACCACCGTCCGACGACGCTCGAAGAAGCGGTCAAGGCGCTCGCCGAATATGCCCCGCAGGATGGCCGTATCCTCTCGGGGGGGCAGAGTCTGGTGCCGACCATGGCGTTCCGGATGGCGAAGCCGGCGCATCTCATCGACATCAACGGCGTCCGCGAACTTGCGGACATCAGGGTGACGGAAGATGCCCTGATCATCGGCGCCGGCGTGCGCCACGCCGCCTTTCACAAGTCGGTCGTCGATGGCGTGCTTGGCCAGCTTTTGTCTTTCGTGGTCCGCCACATCGCGCATTACCCGATCCGGCAGCGCGGCACCTTCTGCGGCAGCCTGGCCCATGCCGACCCATCCTCGGAGTGGTGCCTCGTATCCGCCACGCTCGACGCCGAGATCACGGCGACCAGCGTCCGAGGGGCCCGCACCATCGCCGTCGCGGAATTCATCGAATGGGCGATGTCCACAACGCTCGCTGAGGACGAAATCCTGACATCGGTGCGCCTGCCGCTTCTGACGGACAACACGCATTTCGGCTTCTACGAATTCAGCCGCCGCGCCGGCGATTATGCGCTGGCGATGTCGCTGGTCACCTACGAACTGGCCGATGGCGTCATCGCCGCGCCGCGAGTCGGCATTGGCGGCGTTGAGGGCGTACCTCGGCGCATTGCCGAAGCGGAAGAGGTGCTTCTCGGTCAGAAGCCGTCACCGGACCTGTTCCGCGCCGCCGCGGAGGCGGTCGCCAACGTGGCCGATCCGATGAGCGACATGCAGGCCAGCGCCAATTATCGGCGCGATCTGGCACGGACGGTGGTCCGGCGCGCGCTGGAGCGCTCGTTGCCATGAACACGCCGGTGCGCGAAACCGCGACGGGTTGGGTCGGCCGGTCTCTGCGCCGGTTCGAAGACCCGAGCCTCGTGCGTGGTGATGGGCGGTTTACGGCGGATGTCCCGGCGGCGCTCTATGTGCGCTTCGTCCGCAGCCCGGTCGCGTCGGGCAAGATCGTGAAAATTGCAGCGCCGGATCACGTCCGGCTGGTCACGGCGGCCGACTTGTCCGGCGTGAAGCCGATCCAGCCGATGTTGCACAAGTTCAATTACGTCCCGGTGATGCAGCCGGTGCTGGCCGATGGCGTCGTTCGCTTCGTCGGCGAAGCTGTCGCGGCGGTAATCTGCCAAAACGAGGACGAGGCGGAGGACCATTGCGATCTGGTAGATCTTCAAATCGAGGATATTGCGCCGGTGGTCGATGCGCGCATGGCGGTTGGCGGCGCGGCGGCGGCTGTCCATGCCGAGGCCCCGAACAATGTCATTGTCGAAGGCCGCGTCAAGACTCCCGAATGCGATGCCGTCTTTGCCACGGCGGCGCGGGTCGAGACCGTCGAGGTCCGGTCGCATCGCCAGAACGCCTTGCCGATGGAAACGCGCGGCGCGCATGCCGCCTATGATCCGATCACCAGGCGCACGACGTTGATCTGCTCGACACAGATGCCGCATCTGATGCGAACGGCGATCGCCGACCTGCTGGGGATGCGCGAAGCCGATCTCCGCGTCATCGCGCCGGATGTCGGCGGTGGCTTCGGTCAGAAAATGTCGCTGGCGCCGGAGTATGTGCTGCTGGTGTGGCTGGCGCGCAAATACCGCACCTCCGTCGCCTGGAAGGAAGACCGCCGCGAAAACCTCATGTCGTCGTTCCACAGCAGGGACCAGTACATCACTTTGAGCGGCGCCTTCGATGCCAAGGGCAAACTGCTCGGCCTGTCCGCCGACATTCTGGCCAATATCGGCGCCTATTCATGCTTCCCAACGACCTGCGGCGTCGAGCCTTTGATGGCGCTCGCCGAGCTGCCGGGACCCTATGACGTCCGGCATTACGCTTGCGTGTCGCGGGGCGTCGTAACCAACACATGTCCGATGGCGCCTTATCGCGGCGTGTCGCGCCCGGTGATTACCTTTGCGCTCGAGCGGCTGATGGACAAGGCGGCGCGCCATCTCGGGATGGATGCGATCGATATTCGTCGCCGCAATCTCGTTCGCGCCTTTCCCTATACCTCGGTGATGGGTCTCGTTTTCGACGAAGCCTCCTATGCCGAAACCATGGAGATGGCGGTTGACGCCATCGACATTCCGGCGTTCCGCCGGCGACAGCAGCAGGCGCTTGCCGAAGGCCGTTACCTGGGCATCGGCTTTGCCGCGTTCTCCGAGCGTACCGGTTATGGCACGCCGGCTTTTGCGGCGCGCGGGATGGGCATCACACCGGGTTGGGAAACGGTCGAAATCGCTATGGATCCGTCCGGCTATGTCGAGGCGCGGATCGGCGCTTCGCCGCACGGGCAGGGGCTCGACACCGCGCTGGCGCAGATTATGGCCGATGAGCTGGGCGTGACGCCCGACAAGGTCAGGGTCATTCACGGCGACACGGATCGCACGCCCTATGGCTGGGGCACCTTCGCCAGCCGGTCGGCCGTTATCTGCGGCGGCGCCACCTTGCTCGCTTCGCGCAAGGTGAAGGAGAAACTAGTCAGGATCGCCAGCCATGTGCTGGAGGCGAGCGCCGCCGATATCGTCATTGCCGATGGTGTCGCCAAGGTTGCCGGCACCGATCGCGCCCTGCCGGTCGAGGCCTTGGCCCGCGAGGTCTATCATCACAGCCACAAGTTCGGCGCCGATGTCGGCCCGGGCCTGAGCGATTCCGCCAGCTATGATCCGGCCGGCACTTTCTCGAACGCCTGCCACGCCGTGATTGTCGAAGTCGACATCGAAACCGGTGGTGTGTCTATCGATCGCTATATCGTCGCCGAAGACGCCGGGCGTCTCATCAATCCGATGATCGCGGATGGCCAGATTTGCGGCGGCGTCGCGCAGGGCGTCGCCAACGCGCTCTATGAACAGATCGTCTATGACGAGACCGGCAACATCCTGACCACGACCTTGGCCGATTACATGCCGCCGACCGCCCATGAAATCCCCGCCATCGAAATCATGCATCTCGAAACGATGAGCAGCGCTACCATCACCAAGGCGAAAGGGCTCGGCGAGGGCGGCTCGATCGGCGCTCCGGCCGCGATCGTCAACGCGGTTAACGACGCTCTGTCGCGGTTCGGCGTGTCGCTTGACGAATTTCCGGTTACGCCGGAGCGCATCCACACGGCCCTGAATGCCGCATCGAAAGTGCCGTCGATGACACCTGAAGGAGCTCGCGCATGAGCGCCAAAAAAAGCATCACCCTGAACATCAACGGCGTCGACCACCATGTCCAGGTCGAGCCGCGGCGCACGCTCGTCGATGCCATTCGCGACGATTGCGGGCAAACCGGAACGCATATCGGTTGCGAGCATGGCGTTTGCGGCGCCTGCACCATCATGCTGGACGGCAAGCCCGTGCGCTCGTGCCTCATGTTCGCGGTGCAGGCCGACGGCGCCAAACTCAGGACCGTCGAGGGCCTCGCCGATGGCGACAAGCTGCACCCGTTGCAGCAGTCCTTCATCGATCATCACGGCCTGCAATGCGGTTTTTGTACGCCAGGATTCCTGATGCTGACGGCTGGCGTTCTCGAACAGGAGCCGGATATTTCCGACGAAGGGCTCATCGATGCCCTGTCGTCGAATCTGTGCCGTTGCACCGGCTATCAGAACATCATCAAGGCCGTTCTTGCAGCCGCGGCCGATATGCGGGCGGCGCGTTGATGGCTTTCATCGGCCGGTCCGTTCCCCGCCTCGAAGACAGGCCTCTGGTGACCGGCAAGGGGCGCTTTGCCGCCGATGTTTCGTTTCCGCACCAGCTGCACATGCGCGTGGTGCGCTCGCCTCAGGCCCATGGCCGCATTCTGGCGATCGACACGGGCGCTGCGTTGGACCTGCCCGGGGTGGTCGCCGTGTGGACGGCGCGCGATGTCAGCGATATTCCGCCCATCGATTTCCGCATGACCAAGATCGAAGGGCTGGAGCCATATCGCCAGCACATCCTGGCCACCGACCATGTCCGCTATGTCGGTGAGCCGGTGGCGGTCGTCTTTGCCGAGGATCCTTATATCGCCGAAGACGCTGCCGATCTGGTTGATCTCGGTATCGAAGAGTTGCCTATCATCACCGCCGCCGATGGTGCGGTGGGGATCTTCGCCGGGACGGCCTCGACCGAACCGGCGCAGGTCAGGAAGGGGTATGGCGATGTCGAAGCGGCCTTCAAATCGGCGCAGCATATCGTCGAACTTGATCTGTCGACCGGACGGCACTCTGCCGTGCCGATGGAAACGCGCGGTGCGCTGGGCCGCTATGACGCATCGAAAGACGTGCTGGAAATGTACGGCGTTGCCAAGGTGCCGCACTGGAACCGCGATCAGGTCGCGCGGATGCTCAAGCGCAGCCCGTCACAAGTGCATTTCTACGAGGGGCATGTCGGCGGCGGCTTCGGGGTGCGCGGCGAGCTTTATCCCGAGGACGTGCTGGTCTGCGTCGCGGCTTTGCGGCTAGGCCGGCCGGTCAAGTGGATCGAGGATCGCCGAGAGCACCTGATCGCGGCCAATCATTCGCGGCAGCAGACGCACAAAATTCGCGCCGCCATCGACGCGACCGGCAAAATCCTCGGCATCGAGAACGAGTTCTTCCACGATCAGGGCGCTTATGTGCGCACCCATGCAGCGACCGTTCCCGATCTTTCGGCGGCGATGGTGCTGGGGCCTTACCACGTTCCCCACTACCGGACGGTCGGGCACATCCGCCTGACCAACAAGACCCCATGCGGCACCTACCGCGCGCCGGGACGCTTCGAAACAACTTTCGTGCGGGAGCGCCTGATGGACGCCATTGCCGTGCGGGTCGGCATTACGCCGGTCGAAGCGCGCCGGCGCAATCTGATCGGCAAGGAGGAGATGCCGTTCGAGCGGCCAATCGACGCCCTCGGCACGCATGTCGTTTACGACTCGGGCGACTATGCCGGCCTGCTCGACAAGTCCTTGCGCAAGGTCGCCTGGGACGAGTTGCAGGCGAGCATCGAGGCGAGGCGGGCGGCGGGCGAGTTGGTTGGCGCGGGCATTGGTATGTTCGTCGAGAAGAGCGGTCTTGGCCCCTATGACGGGGTCAAGATCGCCGTCGATGTCGGTGGCAAGGTCGAGGTCATCACCGGCGCGGCGTCGGTCGGGCAGGGCGTCGAAACGGTCATCGCGCAGATTTGCGCCGATACGCTGGGCGTCGATTACACGGCTGTGCGCGTCGTGCACGGCCAGACCGATCGTATCGAGAACGGCATGGGTGCCTTTGCCTCTCGCGTCACGGCCATGACCGGCGAGGCGACGCGTATCGCCGCGCTCAAGATCAAGGCCAAGGCGCTCGACATGGCAGGCGAACTGATGCAGACGGCCGCCACGGATCTGGAAATTGTCGACGGGCGTGTCACCGCCGCCAAAGGGGCCAAGGCTTCGATTGCGTTAGGCGACGTTGCGCGGCATCTGCTGCCTGTGTCGCGAACCCGCGGCGAGCGCGAACCGGGCCTGTCGGCGGAAGGCTGGTTCTTCACCGACCACATGAATTATCCCTACGGCGTTCACGTTGCCGTGGTCCGCATTGATGCGGAAACCGGCGGTGTCGCGATCGAGAAGTATCTCGTGGCCTACGATGTCGGCCGCGCCATCAATCCCATGCTGGTCGAAGGCCAGATCGTCGGCGGTTTCGCGCAAGGGCTGGGCGGCGCGATGTTCGAGGAGTTGAGCTATGACGAGCGTGGCGAACCGCTCTCGGTGACGTTTGCCGATTATCTCATCCCCACCGCGCACGAGGTGCCGTCGATCGACGTGCTGGTCACGGAAGATGCGCCCAGTCCGCTCAATCATCTCGGCGTGAAGGGCGCAGGCGAGGGCGGCACGAATGCCGTGGGCGCGGCCATTGCCGCGGCGATCGACGATGCGCTGGGCCTGCCCGGAGCCGTTACCCAGCTGCCCATTACGCCCGACCGCGTGAAGACTATTGTTCAAAGCGCTGGCCTGGCGGCTTCCGGGGCCGTTCAGAAATCGCTCAGTTAAGAAGCCGCGCTAGAGGCCTGCTTGCGCAGTTCGGTTGGCGTCTCTCTCCCCGTCCCGTCTTTTATCATGCGGCCGCGCCGCTGGCGCAAAGCGTCGATATCCTGCCCTGCAACGAGATGGTCTATGACAGCCGCCGCCTCGTTCTATATTTCCGCCGCAGCCCGGATAATCGCGTCGTGCTCGGTGGCCGCGCGTCTTTCCTGTCGGGGCGCGCCACCTCGGCGCAAGTCGCCGATTATTCGGTGCTCGAAGGCGTGCTGCTCCGCATCTTCCCGCAACTCAAGGGCGTAGCGATCGATTACCGCTGGACCGGGCTCGTCGGCATCACTTTCGGTTATCTGCCGCATTATCACGGACGCGGCGTCGCGCTGGCGAACCGGGCCGGCGCGTGGCTCGGCCGCAAGCTGAGCGGGCACGCTGATCCTCACGATATTCCTGCAGTGCCGATCAAGGCCAACCCATTTCCACCGGTTCCGCTCGACGCTAGTCAATGTCGGCATGCAGTGGAACCGTGTACTCGATCTGATCGGCAGATAGTTATCGAAGACTTGCCCGAGATCAGAGGGGTGATGTGTACGATCGCGGGGCGTGGCGTAGTGAGATCGCACAATACAGCGCCCTTGGCGAGTCGGCCGTAGGAGCTTTAGCCTTGAATCGAGCATTCTGCGGTAGACGCGTCTTTTTGATTGTCTCCCGGCGGCTCACCGAACTCGGCGTATGTACCGCGGCACCGGCAATCTAACGCGGGCAGAGGAAAATTAGAGCAGACCGCGAAGGACTTTTAGATGACGGCGTTAACGAAGCAAGTTGCGTCAGGTTAGAATAAAACAACTGCCGGCTCATTTTGAACAACCACGAGATTCCTTCATGGCGAAGATTGTGGAAGCGCAGGTCGTCGATCCCCAGGAATTGAGAGGCCCGCGTGAAATTGGCGCTGATGGTGTCCGAGTTGAACGGAAAATCCGCTCATCGACCCGCCGCATCGACGCGATGATCGCCGCTGCCTCGGGCGTGAGTTCGCATCGCGCGTGTAATGTGGTGCGCTGAATTCCCATGGCATGCCGGTCACAGCCTACGAAGTGCTCGAAGGGGCGGCGTCGCGGCATCCGGACGATCAGAGCATTCTGGCGCTGCTGGCTCGCGATCGTGAAGACGGGCCGGCGGCGAAGGTCTTCGCTAAACGGGCGCTCGCGCTGGATCCCGATAATCCGCAGATGCCTGCCTTGCTGAGAAGTCTCGGCCGGCAATAGAACAACGCGTACTGACATTGAGTAGCACCGCGACGACCGAATCTCCTCCGGGTTGCCGATGGTCGCACTGGTGCGCGACGCTTGGCTGCGATCTCTTCTTGCTGACTCACGAAGCGCCGCCGATTGGGGCCGGCAGTCATTTGACGATAGTCCAAGCACCAAGGTCATCCGTTCTACGGCCGCAGGGTAAAGCAGGCCGTGCGGAATGCCGCCTGTCATGTCACGTCATGCCGCTCTCCGGCGCCATCTCGGGCACTCAATCTTAGACTTCTGCCTTGTTGCCTTGCTGTCGGGGCGTGCCGCCGTCCATCAGCGGGCATTGACCGGGGAATACGGAAAGGGCTTGACGATCCTATTTTTGATATAGAATATAGCTTAGTTATATTACTAAACGATCGGCTCGCGGCGGCTGGTGACTGACTTTTAGGCAAACTGCTCATCGAGCAGCGTTTCCGGGGATTCCATGATTATCGACAAGGATATGTTCGATCTGTTCCGAAAGGAACTTGTGCTCTGCAAAGTAAAGGCAGGGGAAACGATCGGCATTCTCTCCGAAGATCATGTCCGCGCCGATTACGCCGCAGCTTTCGCTGCTGCGGCCGAATCTCTCGGTGCAGACCCGCTTCACGTCAATATCCGCAAGCGGCCCGGCAGCTTCTTCGGCCCTGGCAATTCGCTGCGCGGTCAGCGCGCGGCAATCGCGGCCTTGAAGAACACCGATATGGTCATCGACCTGATCGGTTTGCTCTGGTCGAAGGAGCAGGACGCGATCACCGAAGGCGGCCCGCGCATGCTCCTGGTGCTCGAGCCGATGGCAGTGTTGTCGCGGCTTCTGTCGTCGCCGGAATCCCGCCGCCGTGTCGAGACGGCGCATAAGCTGATCGCCGGCTCGCGCGAGATGCGGATTACGTCGCCGGCCGGCACGGACGTGACCTACAAGATCGGCAAGCTGAAGACCGTGAGCCAGTACGGCTACACCGATGAGCCGGGGCGCTGGGATGCGTGGGCGGGATCGTTCGTCTGGACCGGGGGTGATGAGGACGGCGTCGATGGCACGGTTGTCATCGACTCCGGCGATCTGCTGCTCGATCCGATCCTCCGCTATGTGTCGGAGCCGATCGTTCTCACGATCAAGAAGGGCTACATCACCGAGATCGCGGGCGGCGGCGCCGAGGGCGCGCTGATGCGCGATTTCATGGCCGGTTTCCGAGATCCCAAGGCCTATGCCGTGTCCCATATCGGTTGGGGTCTCGATGAGAACGCGCAATGGACTTTTCTTGCGACGAACCCGGCCGCGCGCGACAGCCTCGGCGTCGATAACCGCAGCTTCTACGGAAACGTCCTGTTCTCGACCGGCCCTAACACCGAGCTCGGCGGCAGCAACGACACCATGTGTCATCTCGATATCCCGCTGAAGAACTGTTCGCTGACCTTGGATGGCCGCCAAATTCTCAAGGACGGCGTGATCCTCCCGGAGGATATGCGGGTGTCCGGCCGATGAACGATAGTCCCGATCGCGGAATGCCGCAGTAGCAACGGAGCGCCATCATGCCATTCGTCAACGTTCAACATCTGGCCGGCGCCTTCACCCGCGAGCAGCAGACGGCTCTCATCAAGGACATCACCGAGGCTTTCGTTCGTGTCTCCGGCGAGCGCATCCGCCCCAACGTTCTGATCACGGTCACCGAGATCGGAAGCGGATTGTGGGCGACGGGCGGGGTGCCGCTTACCATTGAGGAAGTCAGGAAGCGGCAGGCGAATGCCGGGAGCTAGCGTCGGCTTCGATACCTCTTTTCTTTGCGCGTAAAGGACCCGCTTTCATGTCGCACGATCCCAGTTCGTTCCCCACACTCGATGGCTTCGATCCGTTCAGTCAGGAGTTTCTGAGCAATCCGGTTCCGATCATCAAGCACGCGCAGGCAACGCAGCCGATCTTCTATTATGCGCCGCTGCGACTATGGGTGGTGACGAAGTACGACGACATCTGCAAGGCGGCCCGCGACTGGGAGACATTCTCGTCCAAGGCGACGGCCTTCGTGCCGCCGCCGGCCGATCTCAAGCCGAAAATTCCCGACAACTACATCGCGGATCACTTCATCTCGCTCGATCCGCCGGAGCACACGGCCGATCGCACCGCGGTTGCCCGTCAGTTCCTGCCGCGCGAGTTGCAGAAGCAGGAAGCCAATATCCGGCGGATCGCCAACACGCTGATCGACGGTTTCATCAATAAGGGCTCCTGCGATTTCATGCAGGAGTTCTGCTACCCGCTGTCGCTCAACGTCATCATGGGTCTGCTCGGCGTTCCCACGGAACGCGAGCATGACTATCGAATCTGGACGGAAGATCTCTTCTCGGTGCTGACACCGAAAACGAAGGACGCTGTCACCAAGCCAATGAGCGAAGAAGAGAAGCGCGAGCGCTGGACGCGTCTCGCCGAAAGCCAGGAGTTCTTCGAAAATTTCGTTGGCGAGCGTGTCAAATGCCCGATGGACGATCTCACCAGCCAGATCGTCAAGGTGAAGGACGCAGCCGGCAATCAGGCCATGCCGACGCCGCGCATCGTGCGCAAGATTCACGAACTGGTCGCCGCCGGCAACGACACGACGGCCAATCTGATGGGGCTGATGCTGATTCACATGGCGGAAAATCCGGCACAGGACGCCGAGATTCGCGCCAATCCCGCCTTGCTGCCGAATGTGGTCGAGGAAACGCTACGGCTGCGCGGCACGTCGCCGGGCCTATTCCGCGTCACCACAAAAGACACCGAACTGGGTGGCACCAAGATTCCGGAAGGTTCGCTGGTGTGGCTGCTGTTCATCGGCGGCGGCGTTGACGAGAGCCATTTCCCGCAGTCGGAAAAATGGGACATCCACCGTCCGAACGCGGACAAGCATCTCGCTTTCGGTCACGGCCGGCATTCATGCCTTGGCAATCCGCTCGCGCGCCTCGAGGCGCGGGTGGCGTTCGAAGAGCTCTTCAAGCGCATCCCGGACATTCGGGTTACGCCGGGCCAGCATGTCGAATATCTGCCGGTGATGACGGTGACGACCATCAATCATCTCAAGGCGGAATGGACGCCGCCGAAGAGCAATTGATCGCGGTTGTGTTGCGCAGCCGACTTCTCAAGCCGGGCATGATGATGCCGGGAAGTGCGATTGAAGGAAGCGATAGTGACGGCTGCGGAAAGCCATGAGCTTGAGCTGGTTCTTGACTCGGTCGTCGGCGAAACAGCCGACGTGCTGGTTCTTGAACTCAGGCGCCCCGACGCCGGCGCATTGCCGGCATGGGCGCCAGGCGCGCATATAGATCTCGTTCTGCCGTCGGGAAAAATCCGCCAGTATTCGCTGTGCGGCGATGTCGCCGATGCTTCGCGCTACCGCGTGGCGGTGTTGCGCGAGGCGGCCGGCCGCGGCGGGTCGGAGGAGATTCACGCCGTCGCCAAGGCTGGCTTGACCATTCGCACGCGCGGTCCCCGTAATCACTTCGTGCTGGTCGAGGCGCCGCGTTATCTGTTCGTTGCCGGCGGCATTGGCATCACGCCGATGCTGCCGATGATCCACCAGGCCGAAAGTGCCGGGCGCCCCTGGCGCCTGGTCTATGGCGGCCGCAGCCGCGGCTCGATGGGCTTTGTCGCGGAGATCGCGAAGCGGAGCGGCGGCACGGTGACCTTGTTGCCGCAGGACGAGATGGGCCTGCCGGATCTCGATGCGCTGCTCGCTCAGGTGGAGCCCGATGCCGCTATCTATGGCTGCGGCCCCGCAGGCATGCTGAAGGCGCTGAAGGAAGCGGCCGCCCAGCACGGCCGGGCGAGTGCCTTGCATATCGAGAGCTTTTCAGCGCCCGATGATGTTGCGCCGCCAGCGGGCGGGGCCGGCGACACGGCCTTCGAGGTCGAACTTCGCAAGTCCGGCGTGACGCTTCATGTGCCGGCCGCTCGCAGCCTTGGCGATGTCCTGCAGGAGGCCGGCATCGACGTGCCGTTCTCCTGTCAGGAAGGCTATTGCGGCACCTGCGAGACGCGCGTGCTCGAGGGGGTGCCCGATCATCGCGACACGATCCTCAACGAGGAGGAAAAGGCCGCGGGCAACCTCATGATGGTTTGTTGCGGTCGCTCGCGTACACCGCGCCTGGTGCTGGAGCTGTGAAGGTGGCCATGGATCTTTCTGGAAAAGTCGCAATCGTGACCGGAGCGGCGCGCGGCATTGGGCTGGCGATAGCAGGCCGGTTCTGCCGGTCCGGCGCGCGCGTTGTTCTCGCCGATCTCAATGCGAACGACATCGACAGCGCCATCGCGGCAATTCAGCGCGATGTGCCCGGCGCGCAATGCCTGGGCGTGACGGTCGATGTCGGCGATCGTGCGTCGGTGGAGGCCATGGCCGAGAAGGCGGTAGCCGCGTTCGGCCGCATCGACATCCTGGTTAGCAATGCCGGCGTCTGGAAGAACCTGACCCGCGGGCCGTTTTGGCAGCTCAGCAATGCCGAATGGCAGAACACCTTCAAGGTCAACACCGAGGGCGCTTTCAACTGCGCCTCCGCGGTCGCGCCGCACATGATCCGACAAAAGACGGGCCGCATCATTTTCATCGGCTCGGCAGCCATCGGCGAAGCGCTGGCGCATATCACCCAGTACAGCGCCTCGAAATCGGCGCTGATCGGGTTGATGCGCTGCGCTGCCAAGGAGCTCGGCAAGGATGGCATCACCGTCAACATGGTCAATCCGGGCCAGATCGACACCGGCGCCTTCACCCGCGATCAGCTCGAGGCGCGGGCGCAGGGGAAGTTCATCCATCGCGTCGGCGTGCCGCAGGATCTGGAAGGCATCATCACGCTTCTCGCCAGCGACGAGTCTGCCCTGATTACCGCGCAGCAGATCTTCGTCGACGGCGGCGGCGTGATGAACTGAAGGTGAGAGTCATGACGACCGCAGGCACTTCTCGTGAACATGGCCCCGACACGGCGCAGGTCGGCGTGAGGGGCATGCACTGTCAGACCAACGGCATCCGGATTCACTATCTGGACTTCAACCACGACGCACCGGGCACGCCCATTCTGCTTCTGCCCGGGATTACCAGCCCGGCTGCGACCTGGGCCTTCGTCGCGCAGCGGCTGGCTGCCTCCCGGCGTGTCGTCGTGCCGGATATCCGCGGGCGGGGACTTTCCGATAGCGGCCCCGGCCTCGGCTATTCCGTAGACGATTACGCGCGCGATGCCCTCGGCCTGATCGAGGCAGCCGGACTGCAACGTCCCATCGTGATCGGCCATTCGATGGGCGCGCGCATCGCGGCGCGTCTGGTGGCGATGGCGCCCGATGTGGCGTCGCGCCTGGTGCTGGCCGATCCGCCGTTGTCCGGGCCGGGCCGCGATCCTTATCCGACGCCACTCAGTTCCTACATCTCGGCACGCGAGGCGGCATCGAATGGTGCGACGGTCGAGCAGTTCCGCGCGCTCACGCCGACCTGGGCCGATGAGCAGATCGCGCTGCGCATCCAGTGGCTGCCGAGCTGCAGTGTCGAGGCGATCACCGCCTCCCATCGCAACTTCCATAAGGAAGACGCGTTCACGGATTTCCCGAAACTGCATTGTCCGACTTTGCTGATCCGGGCCATGCGCGCAAAGGTCGTCACGGCGGAGCTCGCCGAAGAAGTCGCGGGCTTGCTGCCGGATGGACAGGTCGTCGGCGTCGATGCGGGCCATATGATCCCTTTCGACAACCTCGAAGATTTCCTCGCCGCCATTGAGAAATTCATCGCGCCGGCCAAATAGCCGGGCGTCGTCATAAGGATTCGGGAGCAGCCATGACCGCAGGAGCCAAAGCCGGCAAGGAGTTCGCGGTGGTCGAAGCGACCATCGACGACATTCATGTCGCCTACCGCGATGGCCGATTGACCGCCAGGGCGCTGGTGCAAGCCTATCTCGACCGCATCGAGGCCTATGACAGAAATGGCCCGAAGCTGAACTCCGTTATCTCGCTCAATTCCGAAGCGCTGGCGGAGGCCGACCGGCTCGACGCGCTGGCGAAAAATGGACAATGGGCCGGGCCGCTGCACGGCATCCCGCTGCTCCTGAAGGACCAGATCGACGTCAAGGGCATGCGGACGACTTTAGGGTCGATCCTGTTCAAGGACTTCGCACCGGATCGCGACGGCTTTGTCGTGCGCAAGCTCAAGAGCGCCGGCGCGATCGTCCTCGGCAAGGTGACGCTTGGCGAATTGGGCGGCGGCGATACGCACAGTTCCTTGTTCGGCTCCACGCGCAACGTCTATGATCCCGACCGCACGGCAGGCGGCTCGTCCGGTGGTTCCGGCGTTGCCGTATCGGCAAATTTTTGCACTGCCTCGCTGGGGCAGGAGGGCTTTTCCTCCATTCGCCGCCCGTCGATCTGGAATGGCATCGTCGGCATGCGGCCGTCGATCGGCCTTGTCAGCCGGTCCGGCGTGTACAATGGCTGGCCGACGCTCAACGGCTCGGTTGGTCCGATGGCCAGGACAGTTGCCGATCTGGCGCGGCTGATGGATTGTATCGTGGGCTTCGATCCGGAGGACCCGAGCACGGCGCATGGCTGTGGCCGCACGCCGGAGAGTTACTATGCCCTGCTGACCAAGGACGGTCTCAAAGGCGCCCGTCTTGGCATTCTGCGCGAGGTGGTGGGCTATGACAGCGAGCCGGACTCGGCGGACTTCAAGAAGGTGGATGACGTCTTCAACCGCGCCATTGCCGAGCTGCGGCAGGCTGGCGCGGAAATCGTCGATCCGATCGTGATCCCGGACCTGAAAGCGCTGCTGGCGAAGCGGGCGCGGAGCGGCGAAGACGACGAAACGATGTACCAGCTCTACATGGCCGGCACCCAGACGCCGTTCAGGACGCGCGCCGACGTCGCGGCGTCTCCGCTGTTCAAGCAGGTCGTGCCGGGCTCGCAGAAGCGCTTTCTCGATGCGCCGTCGCCGGAGCGGCAGCTCGGCGACCACCGCGCGCGCGCGATGCTGATGACGAATCTCTTGAAGGTCATGGCCGAGCACAGGCTCGACGCCATCATCCACAAGGCGGTCGAGCACCAGCCGACTTTGATCAAGGATGGCGTCAACGCGCCGTTCGTCGATCAGAAGGGTGCGCCGCACATCAACACGTTTCTGATGTCGGTGCCGTCGATCGTCGTCCCGGCCGGCTATACGTCCGACAACCTGCCGGCCGGCATCACTTTCCTCGGCCGGCCTTACTCGGATGACAAGATGATCCAGCTCGCCTTCGCCTACGAGCAGGCGACGAAGCATCGCCGTCCGCCGGCGACGACGCCATAGCGCCGGCTATTCGATCGCGGTGACCACCGTTTCGGCCAGTGACAACGAACTGGTCAGGCCTGGCGATTCAATGCCGAACATCTGCACCAGATGCGGTACGCCGTGCTGGTCGGGCGTATCGATGAGGAAGTCCGCAGCGGGCTCTCCGGGCCCGGTCAGCTTGGGGCGGATGCCGGAATAATCCGGCGCCAGCGTGCCGTTCTTCAGCGCCGGCCAGTAGGTGCGGATGCGGTCGTAAAAGGCGTCGGCGCGCCGCGGATCGACCGGATAATACTCTTCATCGGTCCACTCGACATCCGGCCCGAACCGCATGCGGCCCGCCAGATCGAGCGTCACATGAACGCCAAGGCCGCCATTGACAGGGGTCGGGTAGATCAGGTGGTTGAAGGCCGGCTTGCCGGCATAGGTGAAGTAATTGCCCTTGGCGAGGACGCGCCTGGGCACGCGCTCCGAAGGATAATCGGGCATGGATTGCGCGATCTTCTGCGCGGAAAGCCCGCCGCAATTCACGACGGCATCGAAGGCAGCTTCGCCGGCATCGTCGCCGCCGAACGTCACCTGCCATTGCCCGTCCTTGCGCACCGCGCCGGTGACTGGCGTGTTGAAGGCGATGGCGCCGCCAGCGTCCTCGATATCGCCGACCAGCGCCAGCATGTAGCTGTGGACGTCGATGATGCCGGTCTGCGGCGAGAGTAAAGCCGCGGTGCAGGCCAGTTGCGGCTCCAGCGCCCGGGCTTCCGCCGCCGTCAGTATTGTCAGATCTTCGACGTCGTTGATGCGTCCTTGCGCGACAATCTGCTCGACTTTGGCGGTTTCGGCTTCGCTTGTTGCGACGATGAGCTTGCCGCACTTGCGATGCGGCACGCCATGCGACTCGCAGAACGCGTAGAGCAACCGCCGGCCCCGGACGCTGTGCCGGGCCCGGAGCGAACCGGTCGGGTAGTACATCCCGGCGTGTATGACCTCGGAGTTGCGCGACGACACGCCGGTGCCGATGGCATTCTCGGCTTCGGCGACAATGACGTCGTGGCCGCCCTGAGCGGCGGCGCGTGCGACCGCCAGGCCGACCACCCCGGCCCCAATGACCATCACCTGCAAAGCGTCTGCTCCATGCCGAAAGAGGAGGGTTTCGGCTTTTGATTACTAAAAAGCCTTAGTTAAGACAACTATACACGGCCGCCGGCGGGCAAGTTATATCTAAAAGATAGCTATGTTGACTTACCAAAGAGATGGTGTCAGCCTCGCGGTATCGTACCGGTTTCAAGCGAGGCTCCCGTGCTGGCTCTTTCCATCGCTCAGCAGAAAATCTCTCCCGAGGAGCTGCAATGCCGGGTCGAACTGGCGGCCTGCCATCGCCTGCTGGCGCATTTCGGCGTGGAGGATCTCACCTATAACCATATTTCGGCGCGTATCCCCGGCCAGCCGGATCATCTCCTGATCAAGCCGGACGATTTTCTGTTCCGCGAAACCACCGCATCGAGCATGTGGAAATACAGGCTCGACGGCACGCCGGTCGGGCCCGACACCGGCCCGATGATGGAAACCGTCAAGACGATCCACGCGGCCGTCCTCGAGGCGCGTCCCGAGATCGGCTGCGTGATGCACACCCATACCCCGGCCAATATCGCCGTCGCGTCGCAAAAGTGCGGACTGCTGCCGATCAGCCAACACTCCGTCATCTTTCATAACCGCGTCGCTTATCATGACTTCAGGGGCTTCGAGCTCGAGAAGGGCATGCGCAACGCGCTTGTCGAGGATCTGGGCGACAAGAACGTCGTGATCATGCGCAACCACGGCGCGCTGGTCATTGCGCCGACGATTGCCGAAGCGTTCCTGAAGCACCACTTCCTTGAGTTCGCCTGTCGCGCGCAAGTCGCGGCACTGGCCGGTGGCACCGAACTCGTCATCCCGGACGAAGACACCGCCGAATTCGCCGCCGCGCAGATGGAGAAATACAAGCTCACGGAGAACGGCGGCAAGGACTGGGCGGCTTGCCTGCGGCTCGCCGACAAGCTCGACGCGTCCTACCGGCTCTAGCGATGACGGCCCGGCCTCGCGCATGCGTCCTGGCCTGTCACCAGCAACCCGACAAGGTGCGCCCTGTATTCACGGAAGCTCTGTCGGACATCGCGGATGTCCGCTTCCTGAGCGAAGCCGGAGCAAAGCGGCGGCAGTGGCTGGCGGAAGCCGATGTGCTCCTGAGCTTCCTGCCGCATTCGGAAATCGAGACCGACGAGTGGAGCGTCGTTCGCGCCAAACTGCTGCAAGTCGCGACCGCCGGCGTCAATCACCTGCATTTCGATATGATTCCGCAGGCGACGGCCGTGGCGCCGACCATCGGCGTGCAATCTCCGGCGATCGCCGAGCATGTCCTGGCCTTTGCCCTCGCGGCGGCGAAGGGGTTGTTTCAACACCGCAGCGATCTGGCGCGCGGCGAATTCAATTTCATGGCCGAGACTCGCATGCTTGCGGGCGCGACCTGTTGCGTGATCGGGTTGGGGCAGGTCGGTCGCGCCACGGCGCGGTTGTTTCAGGCCGTGGGCATGAAAGTAAATGCGATCAATTCGTCGGGCGTTTCCGACGACAGCTCGCTGGTGGCCGTCGGGACGCTTGAGGATTTTGCTGAGATGGTCGCGGACGCGCAGGTCGTCGTGATCACATTGCCGCTGACAGAGCGGACCAGCGATCTGATCGGGGTGAGACAGCTTGCCACCATGCGGCGCGACGCCACGCTGATCAATGTGGGCCGCGGCCGCATTATCAATCAGCAGGCGCTGTACGATCATCTTGTCGCCAATCCGGCTTTCACGGCTTGTCTCGACGCGTGGTGGGAGGAGCCCTTCAATGAGGGGCGCTTCCATGTCAACCATCCGTTCTTCGATCTACCGAACCTGCTAGGCACGCCGCACAATGCGTCGCGGGTGCCGGGCATGGCGGCTGCGATCGCAGAGCGGGCTGCGGCGAATGTGCGTCATTTCCTGACGACCGGCGAGGTGCTCCATCGCGTGCCTGAGGAAGACAGGCGATGGGTCTGATTCCGCGTCCCCGCTTGGGCGGCGACAGCATGTCGTGCCGTGAATGCGCCGCGACAGGACGCGGCCATCGCGGCGTGGTGACGCAGCACACTCTGATGCCTTCGCATTGGGCAATGCGTGCCCCGCCGAAGCAGCGAATGTCCGCAAAACGCGCACTCGCCGCCGATCTGGTTTGTTGACAGTGTTAGTTAGGTAGATAAGATAACTGCCGTATATGAGTTATCAGCGTGAGCTCGGGCGCGGGGGCGATTAGTGGATGTGAGCGTCGAAGCAACGAGTGGAGGCGGGCGCGAGGCCCTCGCCGACGCGTTGCTGGTAGGCGCATACGACATCCATCGTCATGGTTATCCCGAAGTCAGCCTCGATTGCCGGACTCGTCTATCCGACATCGACAATCTCATCGGCTCGCGGGATGCGGGTTTCAAGGCGGTGGTGCTTAAATCGCATTTCTGGCCGACCGTCGGACGGGCTTACCACCTGCGCAATCTCGTTCCGGGAATCGACGTCATTCCGTCCATCACACTCAACCGCGTTGTCGGAGGTTTCGATCCGATCGCGGTGGAATCGGCGGCGTTGCAGGGCGCACGCGTCATGTGGTTTCCGACCTGGAGCGCCGCGAACGACATCGAGCGCGGCGGCATCAGCAAGCAGATCATGCCGACCTATCTCAAGCGCACGGCGGTTCTGCCCGCCGAATACGGCCTTCGCGTCACGGACGCGGCCGGCAAGGTCCGCAGCGAGGTGCGCGAGTGCCTGGCGGTTGCCGCCGAGCACGACATGCTGGTGTGTACGGGACATATCTCGGCGATTGAGAGCATTGCGCTAGCCGGCGCCGTCAAGGACGCAGGTATCGACCGCTTTGTGTTTACGCATCCCGACAGCGGCACCGTCGGGGCAACGTCCGATCAGATCGATGAGATGGTCGCGCGCGGTGCGGTTTGCGAAGTCTGCGCCATCGGTTTCATGCCGCTCTATATGCGCATGAGCATTGCCGCGATGGTCTCGCTCATTGAACGCCTCGGTTCGGCGAAAGTGGTCCTGACATCCGACTACTTCTTCGACTGGTTTCCTCCCGCCAGCGAGGCCATCAGACTGGTGGTCGGGACGCTGCTTCAGTGCGGCGTATCGGCCGATGCCATCAAAGACATGATCTGCCGAAATCCCGCGCGTCTTATCGGCGCGACGGGTTCTTGAAGTTGCCGTTAACGAGGGCGCTGGTGCCCGACAACAGAGGATTGGACATGACGAAGAGACATGGAAGCCGGAATGCGCTCTTGATCGCCGCCTGTATGGTTCCCCTGATGGGCGCCGTGCCGGCTCACGCACTGGAAAAGGTGAAAGTCGCGGCCTCGTTCGTCGGCCTCTGGGACACCAGCCAGCCGACGTTCTGCAAGGATCGCGGCGAATTCGAGAAGGCCGGCCTTGACGTCGAGATCGTGTCGACGCGCGGCGGCTCCGAAACGGTGCAAGCCGTGCTGGTCGGCGGCATGGACATCGCCTATTCGCCCGGCGTCAACGCGGTGCTCGCAGCCACGAAGCAGGGCGCCAAGTTCAAGATCATCAGCTCGGAATTCGTCGGCCAGAACGATACGCTCTACTATGTCGACGCCAACAGTCCGCTCAAGACCGCCAAGGACCTCGCTGGCAAGACGGTCGGCTTCCCGCGTCCCGGCTCGGCTTCGGAGATCGTGCTGTTCGATCTGAAGAAGCAGGCCGGCATCGACTTCAAAATGGTCGTCAGCGGTGGTCTCGACGCCACGCGCACCATGCTGAAGACCGGGCAGATCGACGCTGCCTACACCTTCCCGCCCTACGGCATGGATGCGATCGCGAAGAAGGAAATCCGCGTGCTGTTCGCCGGCGACGAAGTGCCCGGCCTCGCGGACGTCACCAATCGCGTCAATATCGCCAGCGTCGATTTCGTCACGAAGCGCCGTGCGGTCGCCACCAAGTTCATGGAAACGCTCGATAAGTGCATTGACTGGGCCTACGCCAACCCGGCCGAGAGCGTGAAGATGTACGCGAAGATCAACAAGATCGACGAGGAGATCGCCAAGATCGCGATGGGCTACTACAAGCGTGAAGCGCTGGCCTGGGAGATCAAGAAGTTCGATGTCGCCGTGCAGCGCGCGGTCGAAAACAAATACATCGACGCGGCGCCGACGGCGGCTGAGCTCAAGGAACTGATCGACGTCGTCTATCTGCCGCCGAAGAAGTAGCCCTGCGGGCGTTCGCCGCCTCAATCGGTAACGAGTGAAATTCAAGTGTCCCTTGAAGCCGACGTTCTGATTGTAGGGGGCGGCTCCGCCGGATGTGTTCTGGCGGCCCGGCTGAGTGAAGATGCGGGTTGCCGGGTCATCCTGATCGAAGCAGGTAGGGACGTCAGTTCGTCTGACGTCCCTGCCGACATCGCCAGCGGATATCCGGGCAGGGCGTTTCTGAACCCGGCCTATAAGTGGGCCGATCTTAGGGCCCGTCTCGGTATGTCACGCGCCAACGCGGCCGAGGCCCGACTCCCCCGTCTCTATGAGCAGGCGAAAGTCCTCGGCGGCGGCTCCTGCATCAATGCCATGGTGGCCAATCGCGGGGCGCCGGACGACTACAACGAGTGGCACGATCTCGGTGCCACAGGCTGGGGCTGGCACGATGTGCTGCCTTACTTCCGTAAGCTGGAGACCGACTGCGATCTGGACGGCGGCTTCCACGGCCAGAGTGGGCCAATTCACATCCGCCGCCATCGCGACGAGAAAATCTCGCCTTTCGTCAAGCAGGTCCGTTCGGCGCTCGTGAAGCGCGGACATTCGCTGCACAACGACCAGAATGGCGTTTGGGAGGATGGTGTCTTCGCGGTCACCGTCGCTTGTGCCGCCGACGGTGGGCGGCAGCCAACTTCGCTGGCTTATCTAACCGATGATGTCCGCAAACGGCCGAACCTCCGCATCGTGACTGGCGTCGAGGTGACGCGTATCCTGTTTGACGGTCTGAGGGCTATCGGCGTCGAGGTCCGGACACCCGGCGGAACGATGGCCATCAGGGCGTCGCAAACCATTGTCTGTTGTGGCGGTGTGCATTCGCCGGCGCTGCTGATGCGCAGCGGCATCGGGCCTGCGGCTCACCTGCGAGACATCGGCGTGGAGGTTGTGGCGGACAGCGTCGATGTCGGACAGAACCTGATGGAGCATCCATCGTTGTCGCTGTCGACCTATCTGGCGCCGCAGGACCGCGTCACGGACGATTCGACGCATCAGGCGCAGGCATGTCTCCGGCTGTCGTCCGGGCTTGAAGCGGCCGGCGTCGGCGACCTCCATTTCCAGATTCTTGCCAAGTCCGCGTGGCATGCAATCGGCCGGCGGCTCGGCACTTTGTTCTTCTGGATCAACAAGCCATATTCGCGCGGCGAGGTGCGATTGCGGTCGGCGGATCCCGCTGCGCGGCCGGATGTCGATTTTCGTCTGCTATCGGACAGGCGCGATCTCGAACGCATGAAGCAATGCGTCCGCGTCGCCGCATCGGTGCTGGATGACCTGTATCGCGAACGAGTGACCGGAGAGCCGTTCCCGGCGGTCTTTTCAGATCGGATCAAGAAGGTGTCGGCGGTCAATGCGTACAATGCCGCTCGGCTTGCGGCGTTCGGTATGCTGCTCGACTTGGTGGGCGAGACGATGCGGGCGGCTCTCATCCGCACGGTGGTCACCGAGGGGCTGGCGCTGAGAGATTTGCTCGCTGACGACGATGCGCTGGAAGCGTTCGTGCTGAAGTCGACCGGCGGAACGTGGCACCCGACAGGGACCTGCCGCATGGGAGCGATCGACGATATCAAAGCGGTTACGGATGCGAGCGGACGCGTACGGGGTGTGATGGGGCTGCGGGTTTGCGATGGCTCTCTGATGCCGAGCATACCGCGCGCCAATACTAACATCCCCATCATCATGATGGCGGAGCGGATTGCGGATCTTGTCAAGGCGGAAGCCAAATAGCGCCCTTCCGAAGAGCGCGTGGTGAGCACCATCGGAGTCGTATGTCGAAAGGCGGGCCAATAGATAACTCCTCGGATGTACGCGTGCGAGCGAGGAGCCCGCGCAAACAGCACGAGTACATTATGGCTGTTGCCCAGGCGCGTTATATCCTGCGCAAGCTCTTCCGCCTCGTCGAGGACAAGGCCAAGGAACTGGGTATCGAGCCATTGGCTCATCAGGCGCTGCTTCAGGTTTATGGAAGCGCAGGGCAGGCGCTGCGTGTCAGCGAACTTGGTGAGCGCCTCGATATCACGACCGCCTTTACCTCGAACCTCGTCAAAGGACTTGTCGCCAGTGGTTATCTGGTACGCGAGTCACTGGCATCCGATGCGCGGGTCACCGTTTTGCGACTCGCAGACGCAGGTCGCGATCTTTGCAACCGTATAGACCTCGAGGTTCGGCCACACGTCGATTACTTCGCCAGCCAATTGTCGGCCAATGAGCGTCGGATCGCGCTGGCGACGGTGATGTTCTACATCGGAACGGATACCAGCATCGGTTGACCAGAATAGATGCGGCCTGCCTCGATTATTGCCCCGTATTTGCGCAGCTTTTTGGGGCTCCGGCAGCATCCGCAAGGGGCTCTGACAGTTGACAAAAGAAACTGAGTTGACTTATCATAAATTGACTGAGGCGCCGTCATCGTTCGGTCGATGAGGGCAGACACGATGTCAATGCGCCATCACGCAACATCCGGGATGAACAGGTGTCAGTGACTGCGGTATCGGCGAATGGCCCCGCGTTGACGCGGCTGCTTATTAAAGTGTTGCGCTCACCCCAACTCAGCGCCTTCGCGCTACTGGGCGTATTGCTGCTTATGCTTGAGTGGCTGGTCGCATCGGGGGTGGTTTCGCCCGCCGTCGTGGCGCGGCCGAGCGTGGCGATCGCAGGCATCGGCAAGCTCCAGCAGAGCTACGACCTGTTCGGCGCGTTCCGGCTGACGATGACGACGACCATCGTTGCGATCCTGCTCGAACTGATTGTCGCTATTCCTTTCGGCTACTTTCTCTACAGGCGCCGCGCTTTCTCGATCGCCTATACCGGGTGGCTCGCCGCTCTGTCGGCCGCGCCGATCTTCCTGCTGTTTCCGCTCTTCCTCGTGATCTTCGGCCGGAACATCGTCACCCTCATCGTCATGGGCTTCCTGCCGGGCGTCATTCCCTTGATCCTGCACGTTCAGGACGGGTTTCGCAGCGTCAAGAAGACCTATCTGAACGTCGGCGAAAGCTTCGGGCTGAGCAAGCAAACGATCTTCTGGAAGATCATGGTCCCGGCCGCGGCGCCGACCATCTTCACCGGCTTCCGGCTGGCGCTGATGTATACACTCATCAATATCGTGGCCATCGAGTATCTGGTCGATCTCGGCGGTCTGGGTCGTCTGGTGGCGGATCGCTATTTCCACTTCGACATTCCTTCAACCTATGGCGCGATCGGCGCGGTGACCCTGGTCAGCGTGTTGCTGAACTGGACGATTGGCGTCGGTGAAAAGCTGGTGAGGTCACGATGAGCGACGCCAATCTGCCGCCGGCTGTCCTGCGTCAGCGCGTCCTGAAAATCAGGGTGCTGACCATTATCGGCGTTATCCTCGCCTGGGAGTTCGCCGGCCGGTCTGGCTTCTTCTTCGAAGGTGTCATTCCCTCGACCTGGACGGTTGCGAAGGCGCTCGTCACCGAACTGATGACAATGAGTTTCTACAAGGATCTCGGCCTGACCTTGTTCGCGTCGGTGGCCGGTTTCTTTTTCGGTTCGATCATCGCGTTGTTCATGGGCATCCTGCTCGGGCTGCAGCCGTTTTTGCGCAGCGTGATCGAGCCGTTCATCAACGCCATAGGCGGCACGCCGAAGATCATCTTTCTGCCCATCATGTTTCTCATCTTCGGCCTCGGCATCGAGTCCAAGATAGCGAAGGCCGGGCTGTCGGCGTTCTTCCCGGTGGTGCTCAGCACCGCCAGCAGCTTCGTGCAGATCCCGAAGATCTATCTGCTGACCGGCCGCAGCTTCAATCTCTCGCCCTGGCAGATGATCAGCAAGCTGTACCTGCCGGCGATGGCCGACCCGGTGCTGACCAGCATGCGCTTTGCCATGTCGATGGCGATCATCGGCGTGCTGGCGGCGGAAATCTCGTATTCCAACGGCGGCCTTGGCTACCGCCTGATGCGCTTTTCCGACCAGTATCAGATGGGCTTTGTCTACGCCGACGCCATCCTGATCTTCCTCGTGACCGCGCTCGTGAACTATCTCTTCACGATCGGCGAGGACATCGGCGCCATGTGGAAGCGCAGCCGCGCCATGCTCGCCGGCCGGCAGGCCAAGGTGGCGACGGTACCGGGCGCCTAGCGCCGGCCCCATTCATCGTCTGAACCGATCCGCCCGGTCGTCGCTGTTGCGGCGGCCGGGCGCGCGGCTGCGCGGTCGCGTGCCGGCCTTGCGCCGGACGCGGAGCTCGGCTGTGGGCTAGGCAAAAATAGCTATGGTATATACGTATGTTTTGTAACATAAACAGCCATCGAGAATTCACGGCGTGAACCTGAGGGAGAGAGCCCGTGCTGGTCGGCGTTCCAAGTGAAATCAAAACCCATGAATACCGCGTTGGCCTGACCCCGGCGTCGGTCCGGGAATATGTCCAGCGCGGTCACGAGGTCCTTGTTCAGAGCGGCGCGGGTGCCGGCATCGGCGCCAGCGACGACACGTATCGCCAGGCGGGCGCCGATATCGCGAAAACCGCCGCCGAGGTCTTCAAGTCGGCGGACATGGTCGTGAAGGTCAAGGAGCCGCAGCTGGAGGAGTGCGCGCAACTGCGCGAAGGCCAGATTCTCTTCACGTACCTGCATCTCGCGCCGGATCCGCAGCAGACGGCGGCGCTGGTCAAATCCGGCTGCACGGCAGTCGCTTACGAAACGGTGACGGACGAGAAGGGCGGCCTGCCGCTGCTGGCGCCGATGAGCGAGGTGGCCGGCCGCCTGGCGATCGAGGCCGCGGGCGTTGCCTTGAAGCGGCCGGCGGGTGGCCGTGGTCTCTTGATCGGCGGCGTTCCCGGTGTGCCGGCGGGGCGGGTGGTCGTCATCGGCGGCGGCGTTGTCGGCCTGCATGCGGCGCGCATGGCGGTCGGGCTTGGTGCCGAGGTGACGATCCTAGATCGTTCGTTGCCGCGTCTGCGTGAAATCGACGATTTGTTCGAGGGCCGGGTTCGCACGCTGTATTCGACCTCGGAGGCGCTCGACAACGAAGTCGCGGCCGCCGACGTCGTCATCGGCGCGGTGCTGGTGCCGGGAGCGAGTGCGCCGAAGCTGGTGAGCCGCGCCAAGCTCAAGGCCATGAAGCCCGGCGCGGTGATTGTCGATGTTGCCATCGACCAGGGCGGTTGCTTTGAGACGTCGCATGCGACGACGCATGCCGAGCCGACCTACGTGGTCGATGGCGTGATCCACTACTGCGTGGCCAACATGCCGGGCGCGGTGCCGGTCACGTCGAGCCATGCACTCAACAACGCAACGCTGCCATTCGGGCTCGCGCTGGCATCGTCGGGCCTGAATGCGCTGCTGGCCAATCCGCATTTGCGCAACGGCCTCAACGTTCATAAGGGCAAGGTGACCTACAAGGCCGTCGCTGACAGCCTCAACCTGCCATACGTTTCGGCCGAAAACGCCATCGCGGCGTAACAAGGCTGGATCCGCCGGATCCCCTCCCGGCCACTGGGCCGCCCGCAAGGGCGGCCCTTTTTCCATGGCGGTTCAGGATTTCGACAGGTCGATGCCGCCGAAGCGCTTCTTCCAAAGCGCGATGGCGTCCTTGTTGTAGACATTGTCGGGGACGCGGCCGCTGAGCGCATCGTGTACCGAGCGCCCGGCCCATTCGGCGCCGGCGCGCAGTTCGATGGTGTCGGACTTGGCGGTCGCATGCGGCGACAGGATCAGCGTGTCGCCGATGGCCCGCAGCGGCGAGCTCATCGGCAACGGCTCTTCCTCGAAGGCGTCGATTGCCGCGCCGCCGAGGCGGCCGGCCTGCAGCGCGGCGGCGACGGCCGCCTCGTCGATCATCTTGCCGCGCGCCGTGTTGATGACGACGGCGCCCGGCTTGGTCAGGCCGATCTCACGCTCACCGAACATCATCCGGGTCTCGTCGCTGAGCGTCGCATGAAACGAGATGACATCCGACCGCCGCAGCAGGCTGTCATAATCGACGCGCTCGACGCCGGCGAGCAGGAAGCTGGTCGGCGGCACATAAGGGTCGTAGGCAATGATGCGCAGGCGCCACGGGGCCAGCAGTTGCGACACCCGCGTGCCAATGCGGCCAAGACCAACGAGTCCGACCGTTATCCCCGGATAACCATCCGACACGCGGGCGCCCAGATAGGTCGCCGCGTGCTGCTCTTCGCGCCATTTGCCGGCGCGCACATCGGCATCGCGCCGTTGAACCTTCTTCAGCAGCGCCAGCATCAGGGCGATGGTGTTCTCGGCGACGGCGAAACAGTTGTCCTCGGTCGGTCCGTGGCCGACGAGGATGCCGCGCTCCGTGGCGGCGGCGACGTCCACGTCGTCGACGCCGACCGAATACTTGGTCACGGTGCGCAGGTGTGGCGAAGCTTCAATCACCTCGCGGGTGATCGGCGTGGCGCGGATTGAGGTGCCCATGAGCGCCACGGCGTCGCGCGCGGCGTTGGCGATTTCCGAGGCTTGCGCCTTGCCGGGCTGTTGCCAGCGCGGATCGCCGAGCACGAGGTCGTAGCCGTGTGCGGCCAGTTCACTCATCATCTTCTCGGTGCCGGCGAGCGGCGCGAAGACGAGAACCTTGGGCTTCGGCATGGCGCGCTTCTGTCAGGTGCGGATGGCGGGCCTCAGGCTCGCCATCCATTTGTCCTCGATGACGCGGCTTTCGGCGATCGAAAGCGCCGAAGTCTTCGCATATTTGTTGCGCCAGCCGAACGGGCGACAGGCGTCGATGATCATCTTCGAGTTCTGTGTCAGCCCCTGATCGCGCGCTTCGGGCGTCAGGCGCGGATCGAGACCCGAGCTCCAGCCGCCGCGGACGATGTCCACCGACTCCGATGGCTCCGACCGCGTCGTTACCGCCCACATCACGTCGGCGAGATTGGAAGGGTCCACGTCTTCGTCCACGACCACGACGAGGCGGCCCATGTAGCTGTTGGCCGCGGCGATCAGGCCGGCACGCTTGGCGTGGCCGGGATAGCGCTGTTCCAGCGCGATTACGGTCATGAGCTGGGACACGTGTTGCCAGACGCCGACGACGTCGGTGACACCGCAGGCGATCAGGTTCTGCCAGATGCCGGCGCCGCGGAACGGCAGGCCGAAATGGAAGCGCGGCGGCTTCATCGGCGGTGAGCCGAGCAGGATCGGGTTGGTCCGGTGGTGGATGGCCGTGACCTTCATCACCGGCGCCGGACGCTTGTCGGCGGCATAGTAGCCGGTGAATTCGCCGAACGGCCCTTCGAGCAGGCTGACCTCGGACATCGGCAGCAGTTCGCCCTCGAGGACGCTTTCGGCATAGGCCGGAATTGGCAGGCGGGTGACCGGACCGGGATGCACCTCGATTGGCGTGCCCTTGATCGCACCGGCGAACGCATACTCCGATTGGCCGGCCGGCAGATATTCAAAGCCGGCGATGAACAGGGCCGGATCCTCGCCATTGACGACGACCACAGGGCAGGGCTTGCCGCGTTCCCAGTATTTCTTGGAGATCATTGCGCCGTGACGGCCCTGATGATCGAACTGGATCGTCACCTGATTGCGGCCGTGAACCTGGACGCGATAGATCGAGGCGTTGACCCAGCCATCGTCGGCATCGCCCATGATCACCAGGCTGCCGGAGCCGATGTAGGGACCGCCGTCTTCCGGATGCCAGTGCGGCGAGGGCAGGCGCGCCAGATCGACATCGTCGCCGGTCATCGAGTTTTCGAGCCAGGCGGCGTCCTTGACGATAACCGGGTCGAGGGTTTTCAGCGTTTGCCGCTTGGCCATCCATGCCTTGAGCGCATCGAGCGGCCGCAAATGTGGATCGAGCCCGAGCGCCAGGGCGGCGCGCTGCGCGCTCACGGTGGCGTTGCTGAAGATACGGTAGCCCTTCGGATAACCCTTTATGTTGTCGAACAGGAGGGCCGGGCATTCCGGCATGCCGGCGGCGACTTCCGTGATGCCGCCGATCTCGAGCATGAGGTCGGCGTTGTCGATCCGCCGCAGCGCACCCAGGCCGTCGACGAGATCGATGAATTCGCGCAGATCACGGTACATTTCGCGGGGGTCTCCTGGAGCACGTCAGACGTCGCCGATCGCGGGGACGTGCTCGCCCCAGCGCTTCACGGCGCCTGTGTCTATGTCGAATTGATCGAGCACGCGGCCGACCGTGTGATTGACGATGTCGTCAATGGATTGCGGGCGGGTGTACAAGGCCGGCATGAACGGCGCGATCATTGCGCCGATCTCGGCTGCCCGTGTCATGGTTTTAAGGTGCCCGAGGTGCAGCGGCGTCTCGCGCAGCACGAGGACGAGTTTGCGACGTTCCTTGAGGATGACGTCGGCAGCGCGCGTCAACAACGTCGTGGTATTGCCGTAAGCGATTTCGGACAGTGAGCGAATGGAGCACGGAATGACGATCATTCCGAGGGTGCGGAAGGAGCCGCTGGCGATAGCGGCGCCGATGTTCTCCGACTTGTAGACCACATCGGCGAGGTCGCGCACCGCGGCCGGTGTGTAAGCGGTCTCGCTGGTGATCGTCAGAGCCGCGGATTTGCTGATGACGAGATGCGTTTCGACACCCGCCGCGCGCAGGGCTTCGAGCGTGCGGATGCCGAGGATGGCTCCGGAGGCGCCGCTGATTCCGACGATGATACGCTTGGTCACGCGCGAGGGCCTTGGTTGGTGCCGGGGCCGCCTTCAGCCTTGTCAAAATGCCCGCGGACCTTCACAGATATAGATTATAGAACTAAGGTTGTAAACATACATAACTGCCGGTGTGCATAGACCGGGCAGGCTTCCGGCCGGGGCTCGGGCCCGCCCGAAAAAGAGGCTGGCATTTGGAGAAATATGTGTTAACTAACTAATCGGAGTCAGCCAACATGAGTCGTGGGCGACCGCCGATGCAACCTTTGAATGCCGGGAAACATTCATGACCGTTCTCAATTTCGCAAAAATCGAAAAGATATCTGCTGCCGCCGCGCGTTCGCGCAACGGCGTGGACAAGCATGAGTATTTTATCGCCGTAGCCCATGTTCGCTACATCCTGCGCAAGGTTTTTCGTCTTATCGAGGACAAGGCCAAGGAACTGGGTCTTGAATCCCTCGCGCATCAGGCGCTGCTGCAGATCTACGGCAGCCCCAATCAGGAGCTTCGCGTCAGCGAGCTGGCCGAACGGCTCGACATCGCCCCGGCCTTCGCCTCCAACCTCATCAAGGGCTTGGTCAAGTCGAAGTACCTCAAGCGGGACTCCGACGCGAACGATGCCCGGGTCACGATCCTGAAGATTACGCCGGCGGGTCGGGCGATCTGCGATCGCATCGACAACGAGGTCAAGCCGCACGTCGATTACTTCACCAGCCAGCTCACATCGGACGAGCGCGAGACCGCGGTGTCGACGTTGATGTTCTACGTTGGGCCCGGCGCTGGCCCCGAGAAGTAAATCGAGTGAGTGGCGGAAGGAAGTAACAGCGTGGCCAAGAAGTCGGGCGAGTCGCGTAGCGGTGCTGGCATTCCGGAAATTCCGGCATTGCCGAACGCGGTGGAAGACGGGTGGGGCAGCGATCGCGTCGCCCGCATCGTTCGCGAGCTGGGCGTTCCGTTCATATGCTTCAACCCCGGCGCCAGCTTTCGCGGCCTGCATGACAGCCTGGTCAACCTGCTCGGTAACGACCGGCCGCAGATGCTTCTTTGCCTCCATGAAGAGGCGGCGGTCGCCATCGCGCATGGCTATGCCAAGGTCACCGGCAAGCCGCTCGCCGTGGCGCTGCACAGCAATGTCGGCCTGATGCACGGCACCATGGCGATCTTCAATGCCTGGTGCGACCGCGTGCCGATGATGATCCTCGGGGCGACCGGCCCGGTTGACGCCCACAAGCGCCGGCCGTTCATCGACTGGATTCACACCTCGCGCGACCAGGCCTCGATCACCCGCCATTACACCAAGTGGGACGATCAGCCGGCCTCCGTCGAAGCGGCGGAAGAGTCCTTGCTGCGCGGCATGCAGATTTCGACGACGGCGCCCTGTGGTCCAGTCTACATCGTTCTCGACTCGGCGATGCAGGAGGCCAAACACGCCGGCGGCGCGCCGATGCCGGACATGGAGCGTTACAAGGCCGTTCCGTCTCCGAGCCCCGATCCGGTCAGCCTCGATACCGCGGTCCGTCTGCTGTCGGGCGCGAAGTCGCCGGTGATCCTGTCGGGCCGCGTCTCGCGCGATCCCAAGGCCTGGGCCGACCGCGTGCGCCTTGCCGAACAGCTCGGCGCCACGGTGTTCACCGATCTGAAAGTCGGCGCCAGCTTCCCCAGCGAGCATGAACTCCACGCCATGCCGCGCGGCATGTTCATCAGCAAGGAATCGCTCGGCAAGCTGCAGAGCAGCGACGTCGTGCTCAGCCTCGACTGGGTCGATCTTGCCGGCACGATGAAACAGGCCTGGCCGGAAGGCTGCCCGGCCAAGGTCATTCATGTCTCGGTCGACCATCACATCCATAACGGATGGGACATGGGCTACATGGGCCTGCCGCCGGTGGACGTGCGGCTCGCCGTGACACCGGATGCGGCGGTGCCGGCGCTCATCAAGGCGCTGCCGGCCGCGAAGAAGACCTACGCGAAGACGGCCGCCAAACCGGCCAAGAGTGAGGCAACGGGCCCGATCGCGCTCAAGGATATCGCGCTGACCTTGCGCGACGTCGTCAAGGATACGCCGGTGTGCCTGTCGCGCCTGCCGCTCGGCTGGGACGGCTCGTACTGGCCGTTCGCACATCCGCTTGATCAGATCGGCCATTCCGGTGGCGGCGGCGTCGGCTCCGGGCCGGGCATGGCCGTCGGCGCCGCGCTGGCGCTCAAGGGCACGGATCGTATGCCGGTCGCCATTCTCGGCGATGGCGACTATCTGATGGGCGTCACCGCGCTATGGAGCGCCGTGCATTACAAGGTGCCGATGCTCGTCGTCGTCGCCAACAACCATTCCTACTTCAACGACGAGGTTCACCAGGAGCGCGTCGCCGTGATGCGCGGCCGCCCGGTCGAGAACCGCTGGATCGGTCAGCGCATCGCCGATCCCGAGCCGGACATCGTGATGTTCGCGCGGGCTCAGGGCGCGACCGCCTTCGGCCCGGTGAAGAGCCATGACGAGCTGGCGACAACGCTGGCGCAAGCCGTAGCCGCCGTTAAAGCCGGCGAAACCGTCGTCGTCGACGTCCACACCGCTCCCGGCTACGCTCCGAGCACAGTCGCGGCGCTGACTGAAACCAAGGAAGTCGGCACGCCATAACGGCGCGCCTTTTGTTGTCGTTACCGATCTAAGGCCAGTTATGGTGACCGCGTTGAAGAAGCCTGCAACGTTCGTTTTACCCGCCGTCAAGCGCGATCTCTACTACGGCGGCGCCTGGCACAAGGCACGCTTCGGGGGGGCGCAGGAGAGCTTCTGTCCCGCCACCGGCGACAGTTACGGCTTGGTGGCCTGGGCGGAAGCCGAAGACGTCGATGCCGCCGTCAGGGCGGCTTACGAAGGTTTCAAGGTGTGGCGGCGCATGAAGCCGCTCGAGCGCGCGCTCATCCTGCGCAAGGCGGCCGAGGTGATCCGGCAGCACGGCGACGAACTGGCGCTGATCGACGCCGCCGACTGCGGCGGTCCGTTCAAGCGCATGATCAAGGACAGCGAGGCCTCCGCGCTGGCGTTCGATCAGTTCGCCGGCCTGATCACCGAGATCAAGGGCGACACGATTCCGACCGGCGACGATGTTCTCAGCTTCACCGTGCGCGAGCCGCTCGGCGTCGTGGTGCGCATCAACGCCTATAACCATCCGCTGCTGTTCGCCGCCACCCACGCGGCGCCGGCGCTGGCCGCCGGCAATGCCGTGATCATGAAGCCGCCGGAGCAGGCGCCGCTGTCGACCTTGCGGCTGGCCGAACTGATCGGACCGCTATTTCCGCCGGGCGTGATCAGCGTCCTGCCGGGCGGCCGCGCCTGCGGCGAAGCCCTGGTGGCGCATCCGCTGGTGGCGAAGGTGGGCCTGATCGGTGCCATTCCGACCGGCAAGGCGATCCTCAAGGGCGCTGCCGATCAGATGAAGAAGGTGTCGCTCGAACTCGGCGGCAAGAATGCGCTGATCGGTTATGCCGATGCCGATCCAGACAAGCTCGCTGCCGGCGTGATCCAGGGCATGAATTTCGTCTGGCTTGGCCAGTCCTGCGGCTCGACGTCGCGCGCTTTCCTGCACGAGAGCATTCATGACGCCGTGCTCGAGCGCGTCGTGGCCAAGATCAAGACCATGCGCTTCGGCCTTCCGACCGACCCGGATACCGAGATGGGGTGCCTCGTCAATCAGGCGCAACTTGATAAAGTCATTCACTACGTCGAGGCCGGCAAGCAGGATGGCGCGCGGCTCGTCATTGGCGGCCGTCGTCCGGACGATGCGGCTTTCGCCAAGGGTTTTTACTACGAGCCGACCATTTTCGCCGACGTGACGCCGAGCATGCGCATCGCGCGCGAAGAGATCTTCGGTCCCGTGCTCAGCGTGTTCAAGTGGCGCGACGAGGAGACTATGTTCGAGGCCGTCAACGAGCTGAGCTACGGTCTTACCGCGTCGATCTGGACCAAGAACCTTTCAGTCGCGCATCGCGCCGCGGCGCGCGTCGAAGCCGGCTATGTCTGGGTCAACGGCGCCAGCACGCATTATTACGGCGTGCCGTTCGGCGGCTACAAGCAGTCGGGCCTGGGGCGCGAGGAGTCGATCGAGGAATTGCTGGACAATACCCAGCTCAAGAGCATCAATGTCGTGCTGGACGGCGCCGGGACCTGAGCCAGACCTAGACGAAGGACCAAATCATGTCGCATGGCCACGCGCTACAGATCAAAAACGTCACCAAGAGGTTCGGCGGTCACGGCGGCGTCGTCGCCGTTCGCGACATGTCTTTCGACGTCAAGCCCGGCGAGTTCATCTCGGTCATCGGGCCCAGCGGCTGCGGCAAGTCGACCTTGTTCAATATCATCGGTGGCTTCATCAAGGACTACGAAGGCGAGGTCGTACTCGACGGCCAGGGTAAGCCGGGCGACCGGACCATCGGCACGGTGTTCCAGGAAGAATCGACCTTCCCATGGCGCACGACGTTGCAGAACGTCATGTTTCCGCTGGAAGCGATCGGCATGCCGAAGAAGGAGCGCATCGAACGCGCCGAGCATTTCATCAAGCTGGTCGGCCTCGAAGGCTTCGAGAACAATTATCCGAGCGAATTGTCCGGCGGCATGCGCCAGCGTACCGCGATTGCGCGCACGCTCGCTTTCGATCCGAAAATCCTGCTGATGGACGAGCCGTTCGCAGCGCTCGACGAACAGACCCGTCTGCTGCTCGGCGACAAGGTGCTGCAGATTCAGCAGGAGCTGGAGCAGACGACGATGCTCATCACCCACAACATCACCGAGGCGGTGCAGCTTTCCGACCGCGTCGTTGTGATGAGCTACCGCCCGGGAACGCTCAAGCGCATCATCCCGATCGATCTGCCGCGGCCGCGCTCGTCCGAGATCGTCAGCAGCGAGCGCTTCGGCCAGCTCGTCGGCATGATCTGGAACGATCTGCGCGAGGAAGCCTCGCGCGGTATGCAGGAAGCGGAACGCAAACGAGCGTCTTGATCGCTATCAGTCGCGCGGGCGTTTGGGCGAGGCCGGTTTGGATTTGCGGGGGGCGGCCGTCTTGGTTCGCGCGGCCTCCCGATTATGCGCTTCGAGATTGCCGGCAATCACGCTCATGATCCGGAAGAATTCGGCGATGTCGGCCTTGTTGAGGCCGTCACGGGCGATGGCGTTGATGCCTGCCGCGCATTCAAGCAGTTTGGCTTCGATCTCGGCTCCGGCCGGTTCAAGAAAGACGCGAACGTTGCGGCGGTCGCGCGAGTCGCGCTCGCGGCGGATATAGCCCCGCTTTTCCAGCGCATCGAGCACCGACGTGGAAGACGCGGTTTCGATGCCGACCCGCCGCGACAACTCGGTCTGATTGAGGCCATCGTCGTACCACAGCCGCTCGAGGTGGACGAACTCGCTGAAGCTGACATCGTGGTCCTTGAGCCGATCGCGGAAGATCTTGCTGAAGGCGAGATGCGAGCGCCGCAGCAGCTTGCCGATGCCAATCGGCGGCGGTTGTGCGGCGTCTTCGACGAGGCGGCGCGTGGCGTCGGCCAATGTTTTCTCCCACCGACAATTGACACAAGAAGCTTAGTTGACTTATATTATTTGTAAGGTATCTTATGAATAGGTACCTTAGCAATGACGCGGCGGTGCAAGCAAGGAGTAAGGCGCCCATGAGCGAGCCAGTGCTTGTGTGCAAGAGCGATGACCTCAAAGAGGGCGCGTTTCAGTTGTTCGCTGTCGGCGACATCGAGATCGGCGTAATCCGTCACCAGGGCAATTGCGTCGCTTATCGCAATGTGTGCCCGCATCAGGGCGGCCCGGTGTGCGATGGCAAGCTGATGCCGCAGGTCGAGGACATCATTGACGCCAACGGCCTGTTCGTCTGCCAGAACTTCAAGGAAGACGACGTTCACATCGTCTGCCCCTGGCACGGCTACGAGTTCAAGCTCGCGACCGGCGAGCACGCGGTCGATCCGAAAGTTCGTCTCAAGAAGTACGAGATCACCGAGCGGGGAGGGAACGTCTATGTCACGCTCTAGCCCGGACGCGGAAGCCTTCACCAATCTCGCCAGCGACCTATCGGCGCGCTGCCTCGAGGCCGTGGAATCCGGCCGTTACGATGATGTGCCTTCGGAAGCGCTCGGTCAGGTTTTTGCATCCGTCGTTCAGCTTTTTGCCGCCAAGGCGCAAGCCGGCGAGCAGGTGCTGCCCTTCGGCCGCAACAGCGGCGTGACCACGACCGATGTCGCCATCGGCTGCACGGCCATGCTCGATGCCGTCAATCTGGCGCTGTTTGAACTGGGCGCCTGGCAGGCGATGTCCAGCGTCGGCCGTATTCGTCATGAAGAACCCGAACTGGAGCGTTTCTGATGTCGAAGCCCATGGCTCGCAATGTCACCAATGAAGGTTTCGACACCTCCAACCATCTTCGCAACGCGGCCGTGCAGGCTGCGAAACGCGGCTACGACGATTTCATGATCGTCGACGTCGATGCGCATCACTACGAGACCGAGGCGTTCAGCGAGATCGCAGACTACATCGACGATCCGGTGCTGCGCCGCGAGGCCAAGTTCCAGGGCATGTCGCGCGGCGGCATCGCCTCGATGGACGGCTCCTATCAGGAAATGACGGGGCGGGTGATCCGCTATCCGGAGCGCAAGAACGAGAAGGTGCCGGCGCAGCCGCATCGCGACATCACGCTGATGTACCGCTGGATGGATGCGATGGGCGTCGACGTCGCCTGCATGTTCCCGACGCCGATGCTGAACATCGTGACCTGTCCCCGCATCGAGGTGGAAGTGGCGCTGGCACGGGCCTATAACCGCTGGCTCTGCGACAACATCCTCAAGACCGAGAACCGCCTCAAGTCGATGCTGTATCTGCCGTTCAACGATCCGGCGGCCTGCATCGACATGGTCGAGAAATTCGGCGACAAGCCTGGCGTGATCGGCTTCATGGTCGTGGCCACGCACTATCGTTCGGTGCACGACAACGCCTACATGAAGCTCTACGCGATGCTGCAGGAGCGCAATCTGCCGCTCGCCTTCCACGCCGCCTATACCTGGAGCGACAAGCAGCTCTCGCTGACCAACCGCTTCATGGCGGTCCACGCGCTTGGCTTCACCTGGCACAACATGCTTCACATGACCAACTGGCTGGTCAACGGCATGCCGGAGCGGTTCCCGAAGCTTAAGCTGATCTGGATCGAATCCGGTCTCGCCTGGGTCCCGTTCCTGATGCAGCGCCTCGACAACGAGTTCATGATGCGGACGTCCGACGCGCCGCTGCTCAAGCGACTGCCCAGCGATTACATGCGCGAGATGTTCTATACGTCGCAGCCGATGGAGATGGTCAACAATCCCAAGGCGCTCGAAGTGACCTTCGACATGATCAACGCCAAGTCGCAGCTCCTGTACTCGTCGGACTATCCGCACTGGGACATGGACCTGCCGATGACGATCTACGATCTGCCGTTCCTGGATGAGCAGGCCAAGCGCGATATTCTCGGCGGCAATGCCCAGCGGCTCTTCAACCTCGAAACCACCTTGGCACCGGGCAAACTGGAGCGGCGCGCCAAGGCCGGCAAGCCTGCCCTCGCGGGCTAGGTGCCGCGGCCTGCGCCGCTACCCCAGTCTGCCAGCGACTTCAACCCGACCATCTTCGTCAGAGGCGTGACCCATGATCTCCGAACAGGAACTGGCCAAACTGTCTTATGGGGAGATGCCGAAGATCGTCTCCAATGAACTGCCGGGGCCGAAAGCGCGGCAGGTCATCGACGATGCACTGAAGGTGCAGACGCCGACACGCCCGTCCGTCCGCGGCACTTTGGTGATCGAGGAGGGGTTCGGGGCCGGCATCAAGGACCCGGACGACAATGTCTATATCGACCTATCGGCGGGCGTGGCGGTGTCGAGCGTCGGCCGCAACCATCCCAAGGTGGTCGCGGCGGTGCGCGATCAGGCCACCAAGCTGATGCACTCGGCGGGCCTGGTGTCGTCGACCACGGTGAACCTCGCCAAGAAGCTGTCGGAGATCATGCCCGAGGGCCTGCGCGACGAATGCTTCACCGTCTTCGGCATGAGCGGTTCGGCTGCGGTCGAGACCGCGATCAAGTTCGCCAAGGCGATCACCGGCAAGCACCAGATCGTGGCCTTTGAGGGCGCCTATCACGGCGTCTTCCACGGCTCGCTGGCCTTGACGACGCGCGAGAACTACCGCGTGCCGTTTATGCCGCTGATGCCGGGCGCCATCCACATGCCCTACGCCTACTGCTATCGCTGCTTTGCCGGCTTCGACAGCAAGTCCTGCGCGCAGGCCTGCGGCAAGTATCTCGATTTCAAGCTCAACACCCCCAACACCGGCGCCGATGACGTCGCCGCGGTGATCGTTGAATCGATGCAGGCCGATGGCGGCTATATCGATCCGCCGATCGAGTTCATGAAGGCGCTGCGCGAGGCCTGCGACAAGAAGGGCATTCTGCTCATCATCGACGAGGTGCAGGCCGGCGCCGGTCGTACCGGCAAGATGTGGGCGGTTGAGCACTATGGCATCAAGCCGGACATGCTGGTCTGGGCCAAGGCCGTCGGCGGCGACATGCCTTTGTCCGGCGTCACGCTGCACAAGCGATTCTATGAAAAGCTGCCGCAGAGCTCGCAGGTCATCACCAGCGCCGAGAATGCGATCGTCAACGTGGTCGGCCTCGCCAATCTGGAGATCCTCAGCGATCCCAAGGACGACCTGATCGGCCGCGCCGCCAAGCTGGGCGCGGACCTCAAGCAGCGCCTGCTGGATTTTCAGAAGACCTGCCGCCTGGTCGGCGAAGTGCGCGGCCGCGGCCTGTTTATCGGCGTCGAGCTGGTCGCCGACAAGGACAAGCGCACGCCGCTCGATGCGAAATATATGGGCCAGATTGCCAAGACCTGCGAGCAGCGCGGTGTCCGCGTCATGGCTTGCGGGCGCAATGGTAACACGTTCCGCTTGATGCCGCCGCTGGTGATCACCGAAGCTCACTTGCGCAAGGGCATCGACATTTTCCTTGAAGCGATCAAGGAAGTGGAAGCGGCGACGGCGAACTGATCGACGCAAAGACGAACGGAGTTCTGGGAATGGCCGCGGACTTCACCTGCAACCAGGAAATCATCGAGGTTGCCCGCCGCAATCTGACGCAGGACGTGTGGGACTATCTGACCGGCGCGGCCGAGTCCGAAACCACCTTGCGGCGCAATCGCTACGCGCTCGACAAGCTGGCGTTCCTGCCGCGCGTCTGCCGCGACGTGTCGAAGGTCGATCCGTCGAGCACGTTCCTCGGGCACAAGCTGCGCATCCCGGTGATGCTGGCGCCGATCGGCTCGCTGCAGGCGATCCACGAAGGCGGCGGCGCGGCGTCGTGCAAAGCGGCGGCGAAGTTCGGCACCATCCCGATGATCTCCTCGATCACGATGCCGAGCCTGGAGGACTGCGCCCAGTCGGCCGAGGGTCCGAAGATTTTCCAGCTTTACGTGCGCGGCGACAAGGCGTGGATCAAGGACATCCTCGGCCGCGCCAAGGCGGCCGGCTACACCGCGCTGGCGCTGACGGTGGACTCGGCCGTCTATGGCATTCGCGAACGCCAGCTGATGAACGCCTATCAGCCGCCGAGCGTGAAGGCGCAGACCAATCGCCACCTGCAGTCCGCCATCACCTGGGAGTTGATGGACTGGATCAAGGCGGAGTGGGGCGGTCCGTTCATCCTCAAGGGCGTGGCCACCGCGGTCGACACCAAGATGGCGATCGAGCGCGGCGTCGATATCATCTACGTTTCCAACCATGGCGGTCGGCAGCTTGATCACTGCCTCGGCGCGATGGAGACGCTGCCTAGCGTCGTCGCTGCGGCCGGCGGCAAGGCGAAGATCCTCGTCGATGGCGGCTTCGTCCGCGGCAGCGACGTCATCAAGGCGGTGGCGCTCGGCGCCGACGCCGTGCTCATCGGCCGGCTGCAGGGCTGGGCGCTGGCCGCCGGCGGCGCGGACGGTTTGCACCGCTGCCTCGAACTGCTCGAGCGCGAGATCACCAACACGCTGGCGCTGCTCGGTCTCGTCTCGTTCAAGGAGCTGACCAAGGATTATGTTTGCGAGGTCGATCCCCTTGGCCCTTGCCACGAAATGAGCGCCTTCGCGCATCTGCCGAACGGCCGGCTGGTCTGACATGCACGACCGGCTGGCGTTCTACATCGACGGCGAATGGAGCAAGGGCGACGGCAAGCGCAGCGGCCCGGTGCTCAATCCGGCGACCGGCGAAGAGATTGGCCGCGTGCCGTACGCCTCGCTGGAGGATATCGATCGTGCGTTGGCGGCGGCCGAGCGCGGTTTCGCGGTCTGGAAGACGGTGCTGCCGCAGGAGCGCGCCAAGGTCATCCGCAAGATCGCGTCACTGCTGCGCGAGCAGACCGACGCCATCGCCGCCGTCATGACGGCGGAGCAGGGCAAGCCGATCGGCGAAGCCCGCACCGAGGTCGGCGCCACTGCCGAACTGTTCGAATGGCTCGCCGAGGAGTCGCGCCGGATTTACGGGCGCATCGTGCCGAGCCGCTTCGCCAATACCCGCACCATGGTGGTGCATGAGCCGATCGGGCCGGTGGCGGCGTTCTCGCCATGGAATTTCCCGTGCATGATGCCGGGCCGCAAGATCGCCCACGCGCTCGCGGCGGGCTGCTCGATCGTGCTCAAGCCGGCCGAGGAAACGCCCGGCACGGCCGTAGCGCTTGGCAAGGTTTGCGAACAGGCCGGCGTGCCGAAGGGCGTCGTCAATATCCTGTTCGGCGAGCCGGCGCAGGTGTCCGAACGCCTGATCAAGTCGCCGATCATCCGCAAGATTTCGCTCACCGGCTCGACCAATGTCGGCCGGCATATCGCGGCGCTCGCCAGCCACGACTTCAAGAAGGTCACGCTGGAGCTTGGCGGGCACGCCCCGGTCATCGTCTTCGAGGATGCCGATCTCGACCGCGCCGTGTCGCTGTCGGTCGGCAGCCGCTTCCGCAACGCCGGCCAGGTCTGCACCGCCGGTTCGCGCTTCTTCGTTCATGAATCTCTGCACGACAAGTTCGTTGCCGGCTTCACGGCCGCGGCCACGGCGCTGCAGGTCGGCAACGGCCTCGACCCCAAATCGCAAATGGGCCCGCTCGCCAATGCCCGCCGCATCGACGCTATGGAAAAGCTGGTGGCCGACGCCGAGAGCCGTGGCGGACAGGTTCGCACGGGCGGCCGGCGCAAGGGCAATACCGGGTTCTTCTTCGAGCCGACCGTCATCACCGGGCTGACGAACGAAGCCAGCCTGATGAATGTCGAGCCGTTCGGGCCGCTGGCGCCGATCGTGCCGTTCAAGGACTTCGACGGCGTCGTGGCCGAGGCGAACCGCTTGCCCTATGGCCTTGCGGCCTATGCTTTCACGCGCTCCCAGTCCTACGCGGCGCGGATCGGTGAGGCGCTGCAGGCCGGCATCGTCGCCATCAATGGCGTGACGGTAACGGCGCCGGAAGGCCCGTTCGGCGGCATGAAGGACAGCGGCACCGGACGCGAGTCCGGTATCGAAGGCCTGCTCGAGCACATGAACGTCAAGACCATCACCGAAACCTACAACTGAGCGTGGCGATGAAAGCAGACAAGACCGAGAAAGACGCCAAGCCCGTTCTCGGCTGGGGCAGCGATATCGTCGCCGAACTGATGCGGCGTCTCGGCATCAAATATGTCTGCGTCAATCCCGGGTCGAGCTTCCGCGGCCTGCACGACAGTCTGATCAACTACCTCGGCAACGAGAAGCCGCAGATGTTGCTGTCGTTGCACGAGCAGTCCGTTGTCGCCATTGCGCACGGCTATTACAAGGCGTCCGGCGAGCCGATGGCCGTGGTCGTTCACAGCAATGTCGGCCTCATGGCCGGCACCATGTCGATCTTCAACGCTTGGTGCGACCGTGTTCCCATGCTCATTCTCGGTGCGACGGGCGCGGTGGACTCCGCGGTTCGCCGCAATTGGATCGACTGGAACCACACCTTCCGCGATCAGGGCGCGCTGGTGCGCCACTACGTCAAATGGGACGAGCAGCCGGTGACGGCGAAAGCGCAGGTCGACAGCATCCTGCGCGCCTGGCAGGCCGCCAACACCGCACCGTGCGGTCCGGCCTACGTCATTCTCGATCGCCGTCTGCAGGAAGATGCGCTGAATGGTGATATCACCTTGCCGGACATCGCGCGCTACAAGCCGAAGGCGCCGGCAGCGCCATCCGAAGAGGCGCTGAACAGCGCCGTGGCCATGCTGTCCGATGCCAAAAATATTGTCATGCTGATCGGCCGCGTCTCGCTCGACCGCAAACAGTGGGATGACCGGGTGCAACTGGCCGAGCGCCTGAATGCGCGCGTCGTCACCGATCTGCGCATGGGCGCGTCATTTCCGACCGAACATCCGCTGCATGGCGGCCCGCAGGACCTGTTCCTGTCGCCGAACGACAAGGCCGCCATCGGCAAGGCCGATCTGGTGCTCAGCCTCGACTGGTACGACCTCGCCGACACGATGCAGCAGGCGGGCGGCAAGGCCAAGGTGATCAGCGTCACGGTCGATCATCATGCGCACAACGCCTATAGCGGCGATCATCAGCGCCTGGCGCCGGTCGATCTCGACATCGCCGTTGAGCCGCACATGGCCGTCGCGGCTTTGCTTACGCGCCTCAAGCCGACGGCCAAGCCGATGGCGATCCACCACAAGAGCGCGCCGGAATTCACCGGCGACCCGGCTCTGACGCCGACGCTCACTGATCTGGGCCAGGCCATGGCCAAGCTGCGCGAAGGCCGCAAGGTCACGCTGGCGCGCGCGCCGCTAAACTGGCCGTCCGCCAGCTATCCGTTCCGCGAGCCGCTCGACTATCTCGGCTATGACGGCGGCGGCGGCGTCGGCTCCGGTCCCGGCATGACCGTGGGCGCCGCCCTGGCGCTCGCCGGCTCCGGCCGCGTCGTGGTCGGCATTATGGGCGATGGCGAATTCCTTGGCGCCGCGTCGGCGCTCTGGACCGCGGCGCATTACAATATTCCGCTGCTGATGATTGCCGCCAACAACCGTTCGTACTTCACCGACGAAATCCAGCAGGAGACGGTGGCGCGCGAACGCAAGCGCCCGGTGGCCAACCGCTGGATCGGCCAGCGCATCGACGAGCCGGCCGTCAATCTCGCCGGTCTCGCGCGCGATTTCGGCGTCGAGGCGGCAGGGCCGATCGAGAGGGCCGGCGATCTTTTCGCGGCGCTCGAACGCGGCATCAAGGCCGTGGAGGCCGGTAAACCGTATTTCATCGACGTGTTGATCGACCCGTCGCGCGGGGCTAGCTTCGACTGGCTGGATGATGCGTAAGGGCGCGCCTTTCGCCGAACAACTACGCCGGTGTCTGTCTCATGCGTGAACTCGATTGGGGCATCGGAAAATCCGTTCGGCGGTCGGAAGACGCGCGGCTGATTTCCGGCCTCGGTCGCTACACCGATGACATCGATCTCGGACCGGCCGCCGCGATGTATATCGTGCGTTCGCCACACGCCGCGGCCCGCATCGTCTCCGTCGATCTGTCGCAGGCCAAGGCGGCTCCCGGTGTCCTCGCTGTGCTCAGCGGCGCGGACGTTATTGCCGAGAATCTCGCGCCGCTGCCGTCGCGCGTTCAGCGCCACAAGGCCAATGGCGAGCCTAACTACGTGCCGCATTACTATCCGCTCGCCGTCAATGTCGCGCCGCATAGCGGCGTCGCCGTCGTAGCCGTGGTGGCCGAAACGCTGGCGCAGGCCAAGGACGCGGCCGAACTGGTCGAGATCGAATACGATGTCATCGACGCAGTGACGGACACAGGCCGCTGCCTCGATGACGATGCGCCAGTGGTGTGGGAAGGGCAGCCGGACAATCGCTGCTTCGTCTTCCGCCTCGGCAACAAGAGTGCCGCCGAGGCCGCCTTCGCGCGTGCCGACCATGTGGTGCGCGACCGGCTGATCATCACGCGAATGACGACCAATTCGCTGGAGCCGCGCAACGCGCTCGGGCACTACACGGCGAAAGACGGACGTTACGCGCTTTATTCCAGCCTGCAGTCGCCGCATACGATCCAGCGCGAGATTGCCGGCATCTTCCGGCAGCCCGCCAACCGCTTCCGCGTCGTCGCGCTCGATGTCGGCGGTTCGTTCGGCATGAAAGGCAGCGTCTACCCCGAGCAGGTGCTGGTGCTATGGGCGTCGCGCCTTGTCGGCCGGCCGGTCAAATGGGTCGCCGAACGCAGCGAAGGCTTTCTCTCGGACCATCAGGCGCGCGACAACGTCTCCGATGTCGAACTGGCGCTTGACAAGGATGGACGCTTCCTGGCGCTGCGCGTCAACACTATCGCCAATATCGGCGCCTATATCGCGCTCAATGGTCTGCATTCGTCGACCAACAATCTCGGCGGTCTCGCCGGCGTTTACACCATCGGCGCGTTCGATGTTGAGGTCACCGGCGTGTTCAGCCATACGCCGCCGACCTGTCCTTTCCGCGGCGCCGGGCGCCCCGAGGCATCGTATTGCATTGAAAGCCTCATCGAGCTTGCCGCGCGAAAGCTGAAGCTCGATCCGGCGGAACTGCGCCGCCGCAATCTCATCCCGCCATCCGCCATGCCGTACAAGACCGGGCTGGTTTACACTTACGATTCCGGCGAGTTCGAAACGGTGATGGACCGCTGCCTCGAGACGGCCGACTGGAAGGGCTTTGAACAGCGCCGCATCGAGGCGGCAAAGCGCGGCAAGCTGCGCGGTATCGGCATGGCCTGCGTCCTCGAAATCGCCGGCGGTCCGCAGGGGATGCCGATGGAAGAGGCGGTGGAGATCCGCTTCGATTCCGGCGGCAGCTGCACGATCGTGTCCGGCAGCCACTCGCACGGCCAGGGCCATGAGACGGTTCTCAAGCAGTTCGCCGCGCAATATCTCGGGCTCGCGCCCGATCAGGTGCGCATCGTCAGCGGCGACACGGATGAAGTGCCGCATGGCCGCGGCTCATTCGGCTCGCGCACGATGATGGCGGCGGGCACGGCTTTCGTCACGGCGGCCGAGCGGGTGATCGAGCGCGGCAAGAAGGTGGCGGCGCATCTCCTGGAGGTCGCCGATGGCGATGTCGAGTTCGCTGACGGCGCTTTCGCGGTGCCCGGGACCGACGTGAAAATGGCTCTGACGGAGGTGGCGCGCGCCTCCTTTCTGCCGGCCAAAATGCCCCGCGGCGCGGAATTCGGCCTCGACGGCAAGGCGGTGGTGACGCCGCGCGACGCGACTTTCCCGAACGGCTGCCACATCTGCGAGGTGGAGATAGACCCCGAGACCGGCGTGCCGCGGATCGTCGCCTATACGGTGGTGGACGACGTCGGCAACGTCATGAATCCGTTGCTGCTCAAAGGTCAGATCCACGGCGGCGTCGCCCAGGGAGTCGGCCAGGCGCTGATGGAGCGCATTGCCTATGCTGACGGCCAGCTCGTGACCGGCTCGTTCATGGATTACGGCATGCCGCGCGCCCACGATCTGCCGACGATGGAGGTCATCAGCCACGAGGTGCCGACCGACACCAATCCGCTCGGCGCCAAGGGCGCCGGCGAGGCGGGCACCGTTGGCGCGCTGCCCTCGGTCATGAATGCGATCAACGACGCGCTCTATCGGGAGGGCGTGCCCCGCATCGATATGCCGGCGACGCCCGGCACTGTCTGGGCGGCGTTGCAGGCCGCGAAAGGCGCCGCGCCGGGAGGTGCGGACCGGCCGGGGCGTTGACGGCCTCCCGGAACAAGTAATACACTAAAGAACATAACCTAAGTAAGCTATAGGATATTCCAAAATGAAGGCTTGGCTCAGCTACGGCTTCAACGATATGCGCCTCGAGGAGGTGCCCATGCCGCACGCCGAGCCCGGCTGGGTGGTCTGCAAGGTCCGCAATCTCGAGCTCTCGGTCACCGAGATCGCCGAATTCCGCGGGCTGCCTGTTCCCTCGCATGAGAACATCAAGCGCATGCTCGCCGAGCGCGCGCCGATGCAGTTGTGGGGCCATGAATTCTGCGGCGAGGTCGTCGAGGTCGGCGCCGGCGTCACCAACGTCAAGCTCGGCGATCGCGTGTTCTATCATCGCGGCGTGCCGTGCGGCACGTGCAAGTACTGCAGCGCCGGCATGTCGCATCTCTGCCGTTCGGTCATCAACGTGTCGGAAGACACGCCGGGCTGTCTCGCCGAATACTTCCCGATCCCGGCGAGCACGATTGCTGCCATTCCCTCCGAGATCAGCGACATCGAAGCCTGCGGCATGCAGCCGCTGGTGTCGGTGATGGGCCGCATCGAAGGCGTCGGCATCGAGATGGGCGATACGGTTGTCGTGATGGGGCAGGGGCCGATGGGCCTGTTCTGCACCCAGATCGCCGCTGTCGCCGGCGCCGCCAAGGTCGTCGCCGTGGCGCGCCGCGACCCGGTTCTCGAACTATCGAAGAAGCTCGGCGCCACTCACACGATCAACGTCACCCGCACCGACCCGGTCGAAGCGGTGATGGAGATCACCAAGGGTCTCGGCTGCGATGTCGTTCTGGAATGCGCGGGCGGCAGCAAGGAGCAGGGTCACGCCGGCATCGACACCTTCATTCAAGGCTTGGCGATGCTGCGCAACGAGGGCCGCATCTCGGAATTCGGCCATCTGCCGGTTGGCTCGACGGTTCCGATCGGACCGATCGACAAGAAGGGCCTGCATGTGATCGGCACGCGCAGCCCGTCGCCGCGCATCATCAACTACGCCATTGATCTGGTCGCCTCCAAGCGCGTCCAGATCGAACCGACCGTGACCCATATCCTCAAGGGCATCGACAAGGTGCCGGAAGCGATCGAGATCACCGGCAACAAAGCCAAGTTCGGCGCGATCGGACCTGCGCAAGTCGTTCTCGTCTGATTTAAGTCGAGGTGGAACGTGTACGTCGCTATTCTGAAGAGCAAGCCAAACACCGGTTCTTTGCGTGAAGAGTACCGCGCGCGCCACGACGCCTATTGGGACGAGCATATGGATCGTCTTCGCCTGGCCGGCCCGATCCTGTCGGATGACGGCCAGACACGCACCGGTCAGGTCCTTCTGATCAATGCCGACGACAAGGCGACGGCGGAGAAGATTCTGACCGGGGATCCCTTCGTGCAGGCCGGCTTGTTCGAATCCTGGACGATCCAGCGTTTTCGCGTGTCGGTGGAGGCGGGCCGCCTGGCTTAGGCCTGATCAAGCCATGATGTCGTTCTGGGAATTCTCGAACGCCGTCTATGTGGCTCCCGGCGTCGCAGACGAGTGCCTGAACCTGCAGGACGGGCACGGCGTTGACGTCAATATTCTTTTGTTCTGCGCCTATGCAGCGGTTGTCGCCGGCGTTCGTCTCAGCGAGCAGGACATTCGGGACGCCGATGCACACATTTCAGCGTTACGGCAAAGCGTCGTCATTCCCTTGCGCGCGTGCCGGCGCGCCATGAAGGCAGGCATCGCGGCGCTCCATGCGAGCGATCATGCTCGCGCCGAACAATTGCGCTCCCAGGTCAAGAAAATCGAGCTCGCCGCCGAGCAATTTGAGCAGGAGCGGCTTGCCGCCTGGTTGACGGCGAACAAGCACGCCGAACGCAGCGAATTGCCCGATCGCCTCGGCGCCAATCTCGCGGCGCTGCTTGGGCCGCTCAAGCGCGACAACTTTGATTGTCTGGTGCCGGCTGCGCTGGTCCGCGCGGCCTTGCAGCTGTCGAAGTGAGTGGCGCCGCGGCGGCAGCCCATGCCGCATAACTCAGCGCATGTGCCTCATACATGCGCTTGCGGGCGGCGAAAAGGATAATATAAATAGCTTATAGAACTTATATATGCGGGGCCGCTTGGACGGCCGCGACGGGAAGGGCGTGAAATAATGCTGCGGTTTTTGGGCGCAAAAGCGCTTGTCGCTTGTCTTTTCGCTGTGGTCGGCTGCCTTGCGCAGGGCCAGGGCGTCGCCCTGGCCGAGGATGCCGCCGATTTTCCCAGCCGCAACATCCGCATCGTGTGCGCCTTCGGCGCCGGCGGTCCGCCCGACGTCGTTGCACGCGTCGTGGCCCAGGGCCTGTCGGTGAAGCTCGGCAAGCCCGTTCTCGTCGAGAACATTTCGGGCGCGAGCGGCATGCTCGCGGCGCGCACGGCCGCGAAAAGCGCGCCGGACGGCTACACGCTGATGGTCGTCGACATGTCGTTCATCGTTGCGCGGCACGCCGTCGCTTCGTTCAACATCAATCCGCTGGAGGCGTTCAAGTCGGTCGGCCTCGCCGCGCGTTCTCCCTTCACGCTGATCGTTGACAGCAAACTGCCGGTGGCGACCGCGGCCGAGTTCGTGGCCTTGACGAAGAGCAAGCCAGACGCGGTCATCGTCGGTCATACCGGCATCGGCACCACGCCGCATCTGGGTTATCTGGCCTTTGCGACGGCGACCGGAGCCAAGTCGCGCCTCATTCCGTACCGCAATATCGGCGATGCGCTTAACAACATCATGAGCGGCGACATTCATGCCGCTTTCTCGGCCGCCAGCACGGCGGTCGGCATGCAAGGTTCGGAAAAGCTGAAAGTCCTGGCGGTGACCGGCGACAAGCGCATTCCGCAGCTGCCGAACATTCCGACTTTTGCCGAAGGCGGCATCGTCATGAAGGGCTTCGAAGAAGGCGCCTGGTATGGCTTCGTCGCGCCGGCCGGTACGCCCGATGCCATCGTCAACAAGCTCAACGCGGCGCTCAACGAGGTCGTCAAGGATCAGAGCCTGCGCGACCGCGTCGCGGCCTCGGGTGTCGAATTGACCAGCGACACACCCGCCGAATTCGCCAAGTTCATGACAGTCCAGGATCAGTTCTGGGGCAAAACCTTGCGGGATGCCGGCATTACCCCCAACTGACGGTGTGCCGACGCTCGGCATCGCCCGCCGAGGCGGGACTTACACCGACTTCCGTTCGCGCTTGAAGCTCTTGGCGAGACGGATCGAGTTGGGAGTCTCGTCGGCGATGTGATGAAGGAAGGCGGCGACGGCCTCGATGCCGTTGGCGGTGACCTCAGAGAACAAGCGGTCGTTGATGCGCCGCAATAGCGGGGTCAGCTCGCCGAGAATGGCGTTGCCCGTTGACGTCAGCTGAATGAGCACAGCCCGTGTGTCGCGGGGATGCGGCTGCTTGTCGAGAATGCCCTTCTTGACCAGCTTGCCGACCTCGGCCGTGACGTTGGCGGCCGCGACGTGCAACTGGCCGGCCAGGGTGTTGATGCCGACGGGGCCTTTCTTCTGCAGATGCCAGGTGGCAAGCAGGATGGCGTATTCGGCGGCGCTCAAGCCGACCGAACTCGCCAGCGCGCGCCGGAGCGCCAGCATGCCAGCGGCGGCGGCGAACAGATCGGCGATCAGTTCGCGGAATCTCAGATCCGACCCGCCGACGAGCAGCCCGGGCAGGCTGACGGTGAGGTCTTTCGTGGCGGAGCGTGGCGTCCTCGACGTCTTTTTGGATCTGCTGGGGCGCTTTGTCGGCATCAGAGCCTCATTGCCGTGGGCCGGAGACACCCCGTCACTTACATGATTGGCAATTGTTGCGGAATATCTATCGGCTCCTACCAGCCGTGGAGCCACAGATTGTCCTCTGGCGCCTGGGCGCCGTCCTCCTGTGCCAGCCGCCGGTACCGGCCCGAAAAGAACAGCAGGGGCTGCCGGGCGGACTGATGAATCGCGTAGGCGGTCACTTCGCAGACGAAGATATCGTGGTCGCCGCCGTCATAGACGGCATAAGGGCGGCATTCGAAGTGCATCAGGACGTCCGGCGGCAGCGGGCTGCCATTGCCGGCGCGCCGGTCGGCGAGGCCGTCCCATTTGCTGCCGGCGGACCGTGCGAAGCGGTTGGACAGTTCGATCTGGTGTTCGCCCAGGATCGATATGGCCAGCGCCTTTGCGGCCTTCCATTGCGCCAGCCCGTAGGCGCTGCGCGCGATGCTGAACAGCACCAGCGGCGGTTCGAGCGACACCGAGTTGAACGAACTGACGGTGGCACCGAGCTTGTTGCCGTCCACCTCGGCCGAGATGATGGCGACGCCGGTCGCGAAACGTCCAAGAGCGTTGCGGAATTCGCGGGTGTCGAGTTTGCCGGCGGTCGTGGTCATGTCAGGTGGCGGACCATAGCGGGCTGAACTGGGTGGCGACGACGTCCTCGTAGCGAGGGTGGCCCTTGAGGATGCCGATGTCGCGGGCAAAGGCGTTCATGCCCTCGACGAAGGACGGTGTGATGGCCGCATCGTAATAGGGCAGGTCGCGCCGGATCAGTTCGGCGATGAGTTCGGCTTCGGTCGGCGGGAACAGTTTGCGGCCGACGGTGGTCGCCAGCGAAGGATCGGGACGCAGCGCGGCCTGCGTTCTGACGATGGCGCGTACCGCGGCCGCGGCCTTGTCGGGCGATTGCTCGATCAGCCGGTCCGAAGTGGCGATCGAGGCCATCGTGTAGTCGAAACAGCCCTTCGGTCCATCGCCGCGGCGGATGTCGAGCGCGATCTTGCCGACGCCGCGCGTGACAGCGACTTCCGTGCCCATGCCGTTGGCCCAGAAGCCGTCGATCTTGCCTTCTTCCAGCGCCTTGGCAGCGGTGAGGCCGAAATTCACGGTGGCGCCGACAGCGCCGGGCACGGGCGCGATCGATACCTGATCGCGTTCGAGGTCGATGCCGCCGGCCGTAAGCAGCCGCCTCAAGCCCATCTCGACCCAGGGCGCGGCGCCGATGCGCTTGCCCTTGACGACGCTTAGATCGTTGCGTGCGGGGTTGAGATCGGCGCGCATGACCAGGAACCAGTACATGCCCTGGCCCTGCGCGCAGATGAGCTTGACGCCTTTCCATTCGGGGAAGGCAGCCAGCGCCGAATGCGCCGAGCCGCCGACGAAGTCGATGGTGCCATCGCGCAGTGCTGCGTAGCACTTGTCCACCGGGAAGATGAGCTCGAGCGAAACATCGAGCCCTTCCTTCTTGAAGAAGCCGAGTTCGACCGCAGCCGCCGCCGGAAAGTACGAATTCGAAATGAGGTCGGGGACCGCGATCTTCATGGCCGGTTACTTCTTGCTCTCGTCGTAATAGTGGATTTCGAAGAGGATGCAGCCTTTCTCCGACTTGAACGGACCGTGATAGACGCCCGGCGGGCGGCAGGCATAGGTCAGCGGCGAGAAGGGGTCGCCGCCTTTGCCGTCCTTGTCGTTGCCGACGGTAAGGTCGCCGGTGAACAGGAACACTTCTTCCCAGTGATCGTGCACGAAGGGTACGGTGCTGAAAGCGCCGGGATCGAAGCGCAGCAGGCGCGAGCGGCTGCCGGTCTTCTTCGTTTCGTCGATGTCGCTCGCCAGGATCTTCTGCTTGATGCCTGACGGATAGCCGGGGGGCGGTGCCCAGCCGTCATTCATGTCGATCGGGAAGAATTCGAGATGAGGCTTGTTGAACGGCATGCTGTCCTCGTGCTTATCCGGCGATGGGAAGGATGTGGGTGACGTATTGATGCGTGATCTTGCGCTTGGCCGCCGGATCTTCGATCTCCAGCTCGAACAGGTCGGCGCCCGTTAACTCGCCATGCACGGCGAGCGTGCCGCAGAACATCACGGTGCCGACGGGCAGGGTGGCGCCAGCGCCGAGATAACGCGCCGTCAGGTCGTCCGGGTGCCGCATCTTGGCGAGCGGGCCTTCCTGGTAGAGCGTGCGCTTGCCGTTCCGGGTCGCGAATGAACGAACCACGAGTTGGTCCCAACGCGCCGACACGTCGGCGAAGCGCCACAGGCGCTTGGATATCGGCTTGGCGCACATCTGCTTGGAGATGGTGATGCCGACGGTTTCGACCTTGCGGTCGGTATGGTCCGAGCCGACGCCGAGCCACAATCCGTCCGGCAGGCTGACGATCACCGGCTCGACTTCGCCGCTCGAATGCTCGCCGACGACCTCGATCTCGCCCGCCTGCGTCAGCAGGGAGGCCGCGCCGCGATAGAAGATTGGCGTCGAGGCCGGCCGCTTCACGCCGAGCTTTTCCAGTTCGACGATATGCGCTTCCATGGCGGCCGGGTCGCGCCCGGTCCAGCCGGCAATGACGAGGGAGGTGACGGAGGCGCCGATGTCGCCGCCTTTGTCCTCCGAGGAAAAGGTCAACCGAACTCCGGATTTCAATGCGCTCATGGCGGCCTTTCTCGTTGCAGAGACGGGCACAGCGCCCGCCCGGTTCGGGGTGGTTTTCCCGCGGCATGCGGAATTCAATTGCTAATATAACATACCTATGTTTTATAGCAAAAGGCAAGCGCCTTGGACGGGCCCGTTTCCCGCTCCGACGCCAGTCTTTTCGGATTTTTGCGGAGGTTGAGGATCGCCATGAACGTCGCCGGAAACGTCAAGAAAGCGAGTGCCCCGAAGGCCGCCAGCGCGAGTTTGCGCACCGGGGCCGACTATCTCGAATCGCTGCGCGATGGCCGCCAGGTCTTCGTCGACGGCGAGAAGGTGAAGGATGTCTCGACCCATCCGGCTTTCGCCGGCAGCGCGCGGTCGCTGGCGCGGCTCTTCGACATCGCCGCCGCCCCCGAGATGCGCGAGCGCATGACCTTCACCTCGCCGAAGACCGGCAACCCGGTCTGGCGCGCCTACCAGATTCCGAAGACCCACGCCGATCTCAAGGACAAGCGCCTCGCGGCGGAAACCTGGGCGGAAGCCACCTACGGCCTGATGGGTCGCACGCCCGATCACGTCGCCGGCTTCTTTGCCGGCTACGCGGCGGTGCCGAGCGTGTTTGCCGCCGGCGGCCAGCAGTTCGCCGACAACGTCGTCAATTTCTACGAGAAGATCCGCGATACGCATCAGTATCTGAGCTACGCGATCGTGCCGCCGCAGATCGATCGCAGCAAGCCGGCGCATCAGCAGAGCGACCCGACGCTTTATGCTGGCGTCGTCAAGGAAACGGATGGCGGCATCATCTTGTCGGGCGCGCAGCAGCTCGCCACCGCCGGTCTGTTTTCGGACTACATCTATCTGAGCTGCATCCACCCGCTGCAGGCCGGCGACGAGAACTACGCCAACGGCGTCGCCATTCCGGCCAATGCGCCCGGGCTCAAGCTCTATCCGCGCCGCGCCTACGCCAATGTCGCAGACAATTCGTACGACTACCCGCTGTCGTCACGCTTCGACGAAGTCGATTGCTTCGTCGTGCTCGATAACGTGTTCGTGCCATGGGAGAACGTGTTCATCTACCGCAATACCGCGGTGTGCCGCGATCAGTGGTGGAAGACACCGTCGCATCTTTACGGCAACTATCAGGCCCAGGCCCGCTACACGACCAAGCTGCGGTTCATGATCGGCCTTGCCAAGCGCATGAACGAGATGACAGGCAACGACGGCAATCCCGCGGTGCAGGTGCAGATGGGCGAACTGGCCTCGCTGGTGTCCATCGTCGAGAACATGCTGTTGTCGCAGGAGACCGCGGCGACGATAGACAAGGACGGCGTGCTCTGGCCGTCCAAGACCGCGCTCTACTCCATCATGGCGCTGCAGTCCGAATTGAACTCTCGGATGCTCGAGATCATCCGGGAGCTCAGCGGCGCCGCCATGATCACCGTGCCGTCGGCTTACGCCGACTTCAAGAACGACGACATGCGCACCGACATCGAGCGCTTCATGCAGTCCGGCGTCGCCGATGCCAAGAGCCGCGTCGCGGTGATGCGGATGGCCTGGGACTTCATCGGCTCGGAATTCGGCAGCCGCCACCAGCAGTACGAGAAGTTCTACGGCGGCGCCTCGTTCCTCGTGAAGATGAACGTCTATCGCAACTTCGACTTCGCCCGCGCGACCGGCATGGTGGAGAGCGCGCTCGCGCTGCCGCCGATCGGGCTCGACGGCTAACAAAAGGGCAGGGCCGCCGAGCCGTTATCGGCTCGGCGGCCCGTTGCATCAGAGCGTTCGAATCTCGTGAGCCGTGAATGACCCGCCCCACCGACCGTCTGGAAGCCGCGCTGGCCTCGATCGACTCCCATGGCAGTCAGGGACGGCTGGCTTTTACCGAGGTACTTACCGAGAGCGCCAAACGCGAGGCCTTCGCCGCAGACCGGCGCGCAGCCAGCGGCATGACCAAGAGCGCTGTCGATGGCCGCATCGTTTCGGTGAAGGCGCTTTTCGATGTTACGGGCAGCGTGACTCACGCTGGCTCGGCGCGCCTGCGTCAGCTCGCGCCGGCCGTCCGCGACGCGGATGTCGTCGACCGTCTTCGTGCTGCCGGGGCTATCATCATCGGCAAGACGCAGATGACCGAGTTCGCTTTCTCGGCGCTCGGCACCAATCCACATGACGGCATGCCGGCCAACCCGCGCGACCCGGCCCGTGTCCCCGGGGGGTCGTCATCCGGTGCCGTGGTTTCCGTCGTCGAGGGCATGGCCGACATCGCCATCGGCAGCGACACCGGCGGCTCCATCCGTATTCCCGCTGCATTGTCAGGCGCGGTTGGCTTCAAGCCGACTGGCGGCCGTATCCCGACCAAAGGTGCCTTCTCGCTGTCGTCGACCCTGGATACCGTCGGTCCGATCGCTCGCAGCGTCGCCGATTGCGCGGCTGCGGATCAGATCCTGTCCGGCGTGTCCCCAACGGCGCCTTTCAACGCCGCCGTGCCGGGAGACTTCCGGCTGGTTGTCGGGCGGGGCCGCCTTTTCACGCGTTGCGAGGACAAGGTTCTCGACGCGTTCGAACGCGCCATCGCGATGTGCCGTGCCGCGGGCATTGTCGTCGAAGACGGATCGCTGGACCCGGTGCTGGAGTACACCGACCGCATCGACAAGCTCGGCACATTTCCATCCATCGAAGTCGGTGCGACTTTGTCTCAGCTCGGCATCTCGTCGCTCGATGGCATCGATCCCTTGACGCGGGCGCGCATCGAAGCCAACAAGAACGTGTCCGCCGTGGATTACGTCTTGATGACGCGGCATCGCCAGGCAGCGATCGATAGTTTCGGACGGTTGCTGCGTGACAACGAGATCGTCATCGTGCCGACAACGCCCATCGTCGCGCCGCTGATTTCTTCCGTGACGAAAGCCGCAGCCTTCCATGAAGCCAATGGCCTGGTGCTGCGAAATCCGCGCGTGGCCAATCTGCTTGATTGTCCATCGGTGTCGATACCGGTTCCGGGCCCCGGCTTGCCCGTCGGCTTGATGTTGCTGGGGCAACGGAATTCGGATCGCCGATTGCTATCGGCAGCCGCCCGTATCGAATTGTCACTGCGGCAACTCGGAGAACCGTTATAGGCGGCAAGGACCGTACCGGTTAAAATGGCGTACCGTGGGCCGCGCCGGGGCGAAAAGAACGAGATGGAACGGCCCGAAATGTCGGTACTCGCCGTCTTGATCGGCCGTACAAACTATGCCCTAAACGAGTGACAAACCACGAGAAAAGCCTGAGTTACGAATGAATCGCCGCTTCTCAATCGGTCCCATGACGGAGAGCGGCGCGCTCAGTCAAAACGCGACCATCGGTGGTCTTTAATCTCGGCGGAGGCTTCGTTCGTGCTTCCGTGGAACGCTGGCAAACTTCTCACTTGGCTCAGCATGTCGAAAACGTTCCCGTCTTAAAGCTGCCGCGTTCGAAGACAGCGCTCATTGTCTCGATGAAGCTGGTGGCCTTTCTCTATATGTAATCGAAGAGAGGAACCCGAAGAACTGAAGGTTCGATCTCGGCGAGTGGCAACTAGAACAGAGCGAGGCTTTGCTAGACGGGGGCTTCAGTCAAACTCCTGCCTTGGCGCCGTCCGGCAGCATGGTCTGAACACCGAGCGTTCCAAAAATGGGCTAATTAATGGCGCGTCCCGCTCGGAGAATAATCTAACGTCACGTGTCCCAGAGCAGCGGGCCGAATCGGCTATGATTTCGGCGGGTATCCGAGAATTTACGGCAATGCTGGTCAACGGACTCAAAGGCTGGTTCGTGAACCGCAGTCGCGCTGCGAAGGCGGCGGTGGGCCTTGCATTCGCGGTAACGGTGCCGGCTGTATCGCTCGAAAGCGCGGTAGTCGAGCGCTCGGTCGTCGTTCGCGAACATGCCGGCTGGAGTTCGGACTGCGAAGCCATTCCGCATCCGCCGCTCTCTCTCATCACGCCGCCATCGCATGGCACGGTGTGCGCGAAGGCGGAGGTCATCACGGTTACCTCGATATTTGCGGGTCGCGCGGCGCAATGCGTCGGGCGGAAGGTCAGCGGCGTGCGGCTCATCTATCAGCCCGATGCATCTTTCGACGGCGACGACGCGATGTTTTATGGGGTGCAGTATCCCGGCCGTTTTCGTGCCATTTCCGTCAAGGTCAATGTCGGAGAATCGGTGCCGTCGACGGTGAGCAGCGCTGATGCCGATGTTTCGGCGCAATGGCGTCAGGCTCCTGGGCCGGTGCCGCCATGTCCTGAGTTCGCATTTTGACGCGGGCCGCCATCGGCCCCTAACGCTCACCGAGCGTGCGTGCCGCCAACGCCGCCGCCGATGTGCGGTTCTCGACCCCGAGCTTGTTGAAGATCTGCTCGAGGTGCTTGTTCACCGTTCGCGGACTGAGCGTGAGAATGTCGGCGACATCCCGGTTCGACTTGCCACGCGCGATCCACAACAGAACCTCGGCCTCGCGCTGCGTCAATTGCAGCTTGTCGCGGAGAATGAGTTGGTCGTCGCGCGGGTCGCCGTCGATCAGCCGGAGCAGGATTTGATCGGCGCCGACCTGGCTGATGACGGACAGCTCCAGTTGCAGGCCGGAGTCGGCGTGACCGATGCTGATCGAATCCGTTCCGGCAATCGATGAGCGATCGGCGTGGCCAGCCAGCCAGCTTTGGATCGGATCGGGCAGGGCATCGCGCTCGGAATTAAAATCCGGAAAGGCCCGGCGGAGAAGTTTTCCGGCCTGCGGCGTCGACCATAGAACCTTGCCGGCGCGGTTGGCGGCCAGCAAATAGCGTCCGGAGGCGTCGAGCGCCGAGCGGGCGCTCTGGGCGATGCGGGCATTGGCGAGGTGCACGCGAATGCGCGCCAGCAGTTCATCCGGCGAGATCGGCTTGGTGACGTAGTCGACGCCGCCGGCATTGAGCCCCTTGATGATGTCCTCGGTTTCGCTCAGGCCTGTCATGAAGATGACGGGAACGTGGCTGAGCGCGCCATTCTGTTTGAGCCGCCGGCAAATTTCGAAGCCGTCGATGCCCGGCATTATCGCATCCATCAACACGATATCCGGGGTAATTCGTTCGGTCAGCGAAAGGGCCTGTTCGCCGTCAAGTGCGACGAGCACTGTCATTCCCGCGCCCTCGATGGCGTCGGTCAGCATGCGCAGCGTATTTGGTGAATCGTCGACGACAAGAACGATGTCGCGCGGTTCGATGTTAGCCATGACCATTCCTGAACGTCTCGAGGACGGCCATGTAACGCTTGAGATCGAAGCCATCGGAAAGCGCCCTCATGTAGCTGACAAAATCACGATGAACGGATGAGCCGATTTCGATTGCGTCCAGCTTCTCCTGAATTCCTCGCACGTAACCGATCTGGCCGAGGCGAATGAGGTCATCGATGTCTCGTCGCGACGGGATCATCGATGGCGTCAGCATCGCCGCATTGATCGGGGACGTGGGTGCCTTCTCGTCATAGACCCACTCAATATTGAGCAATGCGTGGATCTTGCCGAGCAATTGGCGCAGGTCGAAGGGCTTGATCAGGTAGTCGTCGTTGACCGGAAACGGATCCAGCCTTCGCTTCGGGTCGGGAGCGAAAGCTGACACCATGACAATAGCGGGTCTGTCTTTTGTCCGATGCAGCCGCTGCGCGACCTGCCAGCCATCCATATCGGGCATCCAGACATCGAGCAGGATGAGGTTCGGCCGGTGCTGCTCGACAAGGGTCAGGCACTCGGCGCCATTGGTGGCGGTCTGGATCGTAAAGCCGAGCGGCTCGAGGAGATCGCGAACCAGATCACGGTGGTTCTCGTCGTCATCTACGATCATGACGGTCTGCCGGTCGCCGATGTAGCCGCGAACGCGGTCTTCCATGATCGAGGTCGCGCGCGGGTTGAACGCCTCCGAAAGAAGAAGGCGGACCCGGAACGTGCTGCCTTTGCCGACCTTGCTCGATACGGTGATCTCTCCGCCCATGACCTGGGTGAGAAGGCGAGTGATGGTGAGACCGAGGCCGGTGCCGATGGACTTTCGATGCCCGGTCATGCGAGCGCGCTCGAAGGGCAGAAAGATGCGCTCCAGATCGTCGGGATGAATGCCGATGCCGGTATCGCTGATAACGAATTCGGCGACCTGACCGCGATAGTTCATGGCAAACGTAACCGCCCCTTCGTCCGTGAACTTGATCGCATTGGACAGCAGGTTGATCAGGATCTGTCTCAGCCTGTTCTCGTCGGTCTGCACGGCGAACGGCATTCGCTCCGGCGGATGGAAGTGGAAGGCAATGCCGCGCGCCGCAGCCTGCAGCTCGAACATGTTGACGAGCTGATCGAGAAATTCCTTCGTTTTGAACTCGTTTCGATCGAGATGAAAGCGGCCGGCCTCGATCTTGGAGATGTCGAGCAGGCCGTCGATCAGCCCCGAGAGGTGCTCGGCGCTGTGATGGATCACCTTGACGGCGCCGAGGCGCTTGTCGGGAATGGCCGGGTCGCGCTCCAGTACCTGAGCGTAGCCGAGGATGGCGTTGAGGGGCGTTCGCAGTTCGTGACTGAGGCCGACGAGATGGCGGCTTTTGGCTTCGTTCGCTGCCTCGGCGACTTCCTTGGCGCGTTGCAGCTTGGCGTCGGTCTGCTTGTGCGCCTCGATTTCCCGCATCAACAGATCGGTTTGGCGGGTCGTTTCCTCTTCGGCGACGCGGCGACTTTCCTGGGCGAGCACCAGAAGCCAGGCGCCGATGCCGGCGATGATCGTGAGGATGAAGTAGATGGTCCACAGGGCCGATTTCAGGCCATCCCGATCGAGATGGGTGTCGGCCGGTATCTGGAAATAGATAAGGGAGAGGACCGCGGCAATCAGTCCGGAGAACAGTAACAGGACGCCCAGATAACGGCCGAGATCGGTATTGATTGGGTCGACGGCCCATTCCGGCAACAGGCGGCGCAGGTGCTTGATGAATTGATGGGAGAGCCGGGCGTGCGGTTTGCACAGGTCCTGGCAGCGCGCTTCGAGCGAGCAGCATAGCGAGCAGATGGCGCCGGAGTAGGCCGGGCATTGCGCCATGTCCTCGGTTTCGAAACTATGCTCGCAAATGACGCAGCGGGCCGTTTTCTGATCGCCCCAGTCGCGCGGCTGCCGGGCGATGTAGTAGCGGCCGCGCGTCGCATAAGCGATGGCGGGCGCCGCGACAAAGGTGATGGCCAGGGTGAGAAACGCTGCCAGGGACTGCAGCAGCGTGCCGAAAACGCCCGTGAGCGCGATAATGCCGCCGGCTGCCGCCAGGAACATGGCGCCGACGCCCACCGGATTGATATCGAAAAGATGGGCGCGCTTGAATTCGATCATCGGCGGGCTCAGGCCCAGCGGCTTGTTGATGACGAGGTCCGCGACCAGCGCGCCGACCCAGGCCACCGCGACGATGGAATAGAAGCCGAGAATGCGCTCTAGCGCATGGAAGATGCCGAGCTCCATCAGCATCAGCGCGATGCTGACGTTGAAGACGAGCCACACCACCCGACCCGGGTGGCTATGCGTGAGGCGGGAGAAGAAGTTCGACCAGGCAATTGAACCGGCATAGGCGTTCGTCACGTTGATCTTGAGCTGCGAGACGATGACGAAAATGCCGGTGAAGGCGAGGGCGAGGCTGGGCGAGGAGAATACGTAGTTGAACGCGACAAGGTACATCTGGGTCGGCTCGGTGGCCTTGTCGAGCGGCACCAGATGGCGGATGGCCAGAACGGTGAGAAACGAGCCGGCCAAGAGCTTGATGATCCCGGGAATGATCCAGCCGGGCCCGGCGGACAGGTAAGACAGCCACCACGACAGCCCCTTTTTCTGGTCGCGCACCGGCAGAAAGCGCAGGAAATCGACCTGCTCGCCGATCTGGGCCACCAGCGAGAACACCACGGTTGATGCCATGCCGAACATGACGAGATTGAATGAGTTGTTGCCGCCTTGTTCGATACCGGCGTACTGCGTCCACTCCTTGAAGGAGGAAAGGTCGGTCGCCGCGATGAAGGCGAAGGGCAGTATATGAAGGCAGATCCAGATCGGTTGGGTCCACAGTTGGAAACGGCTGATGAAGGTGATGCCGTGGGTCACCAGCGGGATGACGACGAGCGAACTGATGACGTAGCCGATGAACAACGGGATATCGAAACACATCTCCAAAGCGAGTGACATGATCGCCGCTTCGATGGCGAAGAACAGGAACGTAAACGACGCATAAATGAGCGAGGTGATCGTCGAGCCGATATAGCCGAAGCCGGCGCCCCGGGTGAGGAGGTCGATGTCGACACCGTAGGTCGATGCGTAATAGGCGATCGGGAGGCCGGACAGGAAAATGAAGCCGCCGACAAGAAGTATTGCCGCGGCAGCGTTGGTGAAGCCGTAATTGAGCGTGATCGCGCCGCCGATGGCTTCAAGGGCGAGAAACGAGATGGCGCCGATGGCGGTGTTGGCGACACGCGGGCTCGACCAGCGCCGCGCGCTCTTGGCGGTGAAGCGCAGCGCGAAATCTTCGAGGGTCTGGTTGGCGACCCATTGATTATAATTGCGGCGAACCCGGACGATCCTCTGCTGTACCGTCATCGCCAGCGTCCCGCCGATGCCGCCGCGAAATACGGCTGTTTTATCTGCGAGCCACCGCAGCCGCGGATCGTGGAGCGGCGAAAAAGCAGGCAGAGTGCGCTGCAAAAAAATGCACAAGCCGGACCGCGGTAAACCGGCGCCGTCATTTGTTCAAACCCCCTGATAGACGGGCATTCTCATACGGCAATTGACGTAAGCGTATACGTCAATCGACGTATGCTGCAATGCGTCATTCGCGGTCAGCATCGGGACGTGGGGGAGCGGATTCATCGCCTCCTCGGTTTTAACCAAGTTCAAGAGGCGTCCGATGCCAAACAAACCGCCTGCAGGGCTTCAATCGCCCCTTCGCCGCAAATTGCTTCTCGGTACCGCCGCGGCCTCGGCGGCCGCCGTTCTGGGCGTGCCGCCTTCGGCGCTGGCCCAGGCCTTCCCGACTGCCAAGGTCAACACGACCGGGCTTGCCGTGACGGACACCGAAGTCACGGTCGGTATCCTCCACTCCGTGACCGGCACGATGGCGATCTCTGAAACCGGTTCGGTTCAGGCCGAGAAACTGGCGATCGAGCAGATCAACGCGTCGGGCGGCGTGCTCGGCCGCAAGATCAAGTTCATCCAGGAAGACGGCGCGTCCGACTGGCCGACCTTCGCGGAGAAGGCCAAGAAGCTCCTCGTCAACGACAAGTGCGCGTCGGTGATGGGTTGCTGGACGTCGGCGTCTCGCAAGGCCGTGCTGCCCGTGTTCGAACAGTACAACGGCATGCTGTACTACCCGACCTTCTATGAAGGGCTCGAGCAGTCCAAGAACGTCATTTACACCGGCCAGGAGGCAACCCAGCAGATCATCGCCGGCCTCGACTGGGTGACCAAGGAGAAGGGCGCCAAGACCTTCTACCTGCTCGGCTCCGATTACATCTGGCCGCGCACGTCCAACAAGATCGCGCGCAAGCACATCGAGAACCACCTCAAGACAAAGGTGGTGGGCGAGGAGTACTTCCCCCTCGGTCACACCCAGTTCAACTCGGTCATCAACAAGATCAAGCTCACCAAGCCCGACGTGATCTACGCCATTATCGTCGGCGGCTCCAACGTCGCCTTCTACAAGCAGCTCAAGGCGGCCGGCATCGATCTGTCGAAGCAGACTCTGCTGACCATTTCGGTGACCGAGGACGAGATCGACGGCATCGGCGGCGAGAACATCGCAGGCGCCTATGCCTGCATGAAGTACTTCCAGTCGCTGAAGAACCCGAACAACGAGAAGTTCGTTGCCGCCTTCCACAAGATGTGGGGCGACAAGACGGTGATCGGCGACGTGACCCAGGCCGCCTATCTCGGGCCCTGGTTATGGAAACTCACGGTCGAGAAGGCGGGATCGTTCGACATCGACAAGGTGGCGGCCGCGTCGCCCGGCGTCGAGTTCACCGGCGCCCCGGAGGGTTACGTCAAGATCCACGAGAACCATCATCTCTGGTCGAAGACGCGCGTCGGTCGCGCCCGCACCGACGGTCAATACGACCTGATCTACGAGACCGCCGAACTGGTCGAGCCCGATCCGTTCCCCAAGGGCTACCAGTAAGCCCTCGGTCGACGGTCCTGTCCCGGCGGCGACGCCGCCGGGACAACCCACCCCTTTGAATCAACGGCGGCTTACAGGCCGCGCCGTCATCGGCGCGCGCGGAGTGGCGCAATGTTCGACTTTTCGCTCGGCGAACTCGGTTCGATCTTCGCGATGCAGGCCTTCGCCGGCCTCATCCTGTTCTCGGTTTTCGTCCTCATGGCGCTGGGCCTGGCCATCATTTTCGGTCAGATGGGCGTGATCAACATGGCGCACGGCGAGTTCATGATTCTCGGCGCCTACATGACCTATCTCACCGCCCATATTTTCCAGGCCTATTTGCCGGGCGCGTTCTCCATCTACTTTTTCGTGGCCATGATCGTCGCGTTCATCGTCGCCGGAGCCGCAGGGCTCGCGACCGAATGGCTGCTGATCCGCCATCTCTATGCGCGGCCGCTCGACACACTGCTGGCGACCTGGGGCCTGAGCCTCATTATGCAGCAGGCCTTCCGCTCGATCTTCGGCGCGCGCGAAGTGGGCGTTGAACTGCCGCAATGGATGATGGGCGCGCTGCCGGTCACCGACGTGATCGAGGTGCAGATCAATGGCCTGTTTGTCATGGGCCTCACATTCGCGATCACCGCCGTCGTGGCGCTGCTGCTGTACCGCTCACGCTGGGGCCTGCAAGTGCGCGCCGTCGTTGCCAACCGCACCATGAGCGCGGCTGCCGGCATCGATACACGCCGCGTCGATCGTCTCACCTTTGGCCTCGGCTGCGGAATCGCCGGCGTCGCCGGATCGGCCTTCACCATGATCGGCTCGACAGGCCCGACCGCCGGCCAGCTCTACATCGTGGACACCTTTCTTGTCGTCGTGTTCGGCGGCGCGCAGAGCCTGCTCGGCACCATCGCCTCCGCATTCGCGATCTCGCAGTCGCAATCGACGCTGGAGTTCTTCCTGACCGGCTCGATGGCCAAGGTGCTCACCCTCATGTTCGTCATCGGTCTCCTGATGCTGCGGCCGCAGGGCCTTTTCGTCCTCAAGGTGAGAAGGTGATGTGATGTTCACGCTCAACAACAAGAAAATCGACCTCGAGCTTGTCGGCTTCGCGCTGATCGCTCTTCTGATCGTGGTGGTGTTGCCGCTGACCCTCGACATCTTCCGCCTCAACCTGGTCGGCAAGTATCTGACCTACGCCTTCGTCGCTGTCGGTCTCGTCCTGTGCTGGGGCTATACCGGCATCCTCAGCCTGGGGCAGGGCGTGTTCTTCGGCCTCGGCGGCTACTGCATGGCGATGTTCCTCAAGCTCGAAGCCTCGAGCGTGGCGAACACCAAGATCCAGTCGACCCCCGGCATCCCCGATTTCATGGACTGGAACCAGATCACGGAGCTGCCGTTCTTCTGGCTGCCGTTCAAGTCGCTGCCGCTGGCGCTGATCGCGGTCATCGCGGTGCCGAGCATCGCCGCCTTCATCCTCAGCTATGCGATGTTCAAGCGCCGGGTCGGCGGCGTGTACTTCGCCATCATCACCCAGGCGCTGGCGGCGGTGCTGACCATCCTGATCATCGGCCGACAGGGCTATACCGGCGGCATCAACGGGATCACCGACCTGCGCACCTTGCTCGGATGGGACATCCGCGGCGACGGCGCCAAATACGTGCTCTATTTCGTCTGCTGCGTCCTGTTGCTCGGTTCGATGTTCCTGTCCCGCTTCGTGCTCGGCTCGAAGCTCGGCCGCCTGCTGGTCGCGATCCGCGACAAGGAGGACCGCGTCCGATTCTCCGGCTACGACGTCGCCAACTTCAAGGTCTTCATCTTCTGCCTCGCCTCCGCGATCGCCGCGGTCGGCGGCGCCATGTTCACGCTGCAGGTCGGGTTCATGTCGCCGTCCTTTGTCGGCATCGTGCCGTCGATCGAGATGGTGATCTTCGCTGCGGTCGGCGGGCGCCAGTCGATCGTCGGCGCCGTGGTCGGCACGCTGGTGGTGAACTGGGCCAAGACCAGCTTCTCCGAGAGCTTCCCGGAATTGTGGCTTTTCGCCATGGGCGGCTTGTTCATCGCCGTGGTGCTGGCGTTCCCGCGCGGCCTTGCCGGTCTGTTCACCGACCAGATCCTGCCGCGGCTCAAACGCGGTGGGCTCGGCAGCGCCGTGCCGAAGCCGGCGCCGGCCGAGTGAGGAGCACGCCATGTCCAGCAGCACCGACTTCCTGCTCGCGCTTGAAAACGTCACCGTGTCCTTCGACGGCTTCAAGGCGGTCAACGATCTCAATCTCTACATCGACAAGGGCGAACTGCGGGTTATCATCGGTCCGAACGGCGCCGGCAAGACCACGGTGCTCGACCTGATTTGCGGCCGCACCAAAGTTTCCGGCGGTTCGATCAAGTTCAAGGATCAGGAAATCACCGGTCTCAAGGAGCACGAGATCGTACGCCGCGGCATCGGCCGCAAATTTCAGACGCCGTCGATCTACGAAGACCTCACCGTCTTCGAGAACCTCGAACTGTCGATACCGCGCGGCCGCGACGTCGCCGGCGCGCTGTTCTGGAAGCGCACCGAGGCGGTCGCGGAGCGCGTTGGCGAAATCGCCCGGATGATCTTTCTGGCCGATGCGCTGGAGCGCAGCGCCGAAACATTGAGCCACGGCCAGAAGCAGTGGCTCGAGATCGGCATGCTGCTGATGCAGGACCCCGAACTTCTGATGCTCGACGAGCCGGTCGCCGGCATGAGCGTCTCGGAGCGCACCAAAACCGCGGAACTGCTCAACGAGATCATCAAGGATCGCTCGGTGATCGTCATCGAGCATGACATGAAGTTCGTCGCCTCGATCGCACACCGCGTCACGGTGCTGCACCAAGGCAAGATCCTGGCCGAAGGCGACATGGACGCGATCCAGAACGATCCGAAGGTCAAGGAAGTCTACCTCGGCCATTGATCCCCCGAAATCTGTGCCGAAAGAGCGGTGAAGTCATGTTCGATGTGCGCAATCTCAACGTCGCCTACGGCCAGAGCCAGGTGCTCCACGGCGTCGATTTGTCGGTGGCGCCGGGCGAAATCGTCGCGGTGGTCGGCCGCAACGGGATGGGCAAGTCGACCTTGATGAAGTCGCTGATCGGCGTGATCCCCTCGCGTTCCGGCGAAATCTCGGTCGAAGGCACAAACGTCGCGGCATTGCCCAGTCACCTGCGCGTCAAGCAGGGGCTCGCTTATGTGCCGCAAGGCCGCCAGATCTTCGGCACCATGACGGTCGAGGAGAACATCGAAACCGGCCTCATCGTTACCGGCAGAACCGACGTCCCGGACGAGATCTACAGCCTGTTTCCGATCCTGTGGGACTTTCGAAACCGGCGCGGCGGCAACCTGTCCGGCGGCCAGCAGCAGCAACTCGCCATCGCCCGCGCACTTGCCTCCGATCCCAAGATTCTGCTGCTTGACGAGCCGACCGAGGGCATCCAGCCGTCCATCATCAAGGAACTGGGCGCGGTGCTGAAGCAGATCCGGCAGTTGCGTAACCTCACCATCGTCGTTTGCGAACAGGTGCTGAGCTTCGTGCTCGACGTGGCCGACAGCATCGTCGTGATGGAGAACGGCCGCATCGTGCACAGGGACCGGCGCGCCGAAGTCGATGAGGCGACCATCGCCCGTTATCTCGCGGTCTGAATCGATAAAGGGCGGGCCGGCATTCAAGGGGCTGGCTGGCTTCGCTCACATGCAAGTGCCTCGACCTGGTTGTGCGGAAGGAGCCAAGACATGACCGAGACCCTGATCAAAGTCGATCTGAAAGAGTCGCCCTACAAGAATCCGATGATCCACAACCGCTGGCACCCGGATGTCCCGATGGTCGCGTCGGTGAAGCCCGGCGATGACTTCATCATCCAGACCTACGACTGGACGGGCGGCTACATCCAGAACAACGACTCCGCGGACGACGTGCGCGATGTCGATCTCACGACCGTGCACTTCTTGTCAGGGCCGATCGAGATCAAGGGTGCCGAGCCGGGCGATCTTCTGGTGGTCGATCTGCTCGATGTCGGCGCTTTGCCGGAGAGCCTCTGGGGCTTCAACGGCTTCTTCTCGAAGAAGAACGGCGGCGGCTTTCTCACCGAGCATTTCCCACTGGCGCAGAAGTCGATCTGGGACATCAAGGGTATGTTCACGGAATCGCGCCACGTGCCGGGCGTGAAATATGCCGGCCTGATCCATCCGGGCCTGATCGGGTGTCTGCCCGATCCGAAGCTGCTGGAGACCTGGAACAAGCGCGAAGTCGATTTCATCGCCACCAATCCGACGCGCGTGCCGCCGCTCGCCAATGCGCCATTCGCCGCCACCGCGCATGCTGGCAAGGCCACCGGCGACGTCAAGGCCAAGATCGCGGCGGAGGGCGCGCGCACCGTGCCGCCGCGTGAGCACGGCGGCAATTGCGACATCAAGGACCTGTCGCGCGGCTCGAAGATCTACTTCCCGGTCTATGTGCCGGGGGCGGGCCTGTCGATGGGCGACCTGCACTTCAGCCAGGGCGACGGCGAGATCACTTTCTGCGGCGCCATCGAAATGGCCGGCTGGCTGCACATCAAGGTCGATCTCATCAAGGGCGGCATGGCGAAATACGGAATCAAGAACCCGATCTTCCGGCCGTCGCCGATGACGCCGAACTATCAGAACTATCTGATCTTCGAAGGCATCTCGGTCGACGAGCAGGGCCAGCAACACTATCTCGACGTCCACGTCGCCTATCGGCAGGCCTGCCTCAACGCCATCGAGTATCTGACCAAGTTCGGTTACTCGAAGGCGCAGGCCTATTCGATCCTCGGCACCGCGCCGGTGCAGGGTCACATCTCCGGCGTCGTCGATATCCCGAATGCCTGTGCGACCCTGTACCTACCGACCGAGGTCTTCGACTTCGACATCATGCCGAACGCGGTCGGCCCGGTGAAGCAAATCAAGGGCGGCGTCGACATGCCGTTGTCGCCCGATAAATAGCCCTCCTGCGCGCGGCCGGGCGTGGGGTGCAAAACACCTCACGCCCACCCCCTAGTGAGTTTGAGGCTCCGATGCCGACTTATGACTATCTGTGCGACGACTGTGGCCCCTTCACCGGATTCCGGCCAATGTCGGAAAGCGACCTGCCGTCCGATTGTCCGGCCTGCGGCACGAGCGCGCCGCGCGCCTTCCTCACCGCACCCTATATGTCGGGCATTTCGACGGAACGGCGTCATGCGTTCGCCACCAACGAGCGCAGCGCCCACGAACCGAAATCGACAAAGTCCACCGGCCATGGGCCAGGCTGCGGCTGCTGCAGCGGCAAGTCCTCGCGAATGACCCACAAATATAAGGACGGCAGCAAGGCCTTTCCGAAAAGCCGGCCTTGGATGATCTCGCACTAGGGCAGAACGGCGGGGCCGGGGACACAAACTCGTCGCCTACAAGCCGTATTGAGGCAGTGCGCGCCGACACACCGCCTTTTCTCTGTGTCTCGGAAAATGTAGCACCGCCGCTTCTCAATCGCACCCATGATGGAGGGGGCGGGCTAAGCGATAATATCTGTTATTCTCTAGCTACTTAGTAGGAATCGGCGAATCCGATGTTGTGCCGCTCGGCGTACTTTTCTTTTGCAATTATGCCGTCCAGATCTGCCCGCCACCGTCGGCGCGGATGACCTGGCCGGAGACGAAGTCGCTCACCGGTCCGGCGAGGAATTCAACGACGCGCGCGACCCGACGTGGCACAGTCTCTCCGGGACATTTTGGATAACCTCAGAAGCTTAGATGTGGGTTCGGTGGCGCCAATGCTGGCGCCGGCTGCTGTCAATAGACGGACGCGGAGCGTTGTTCCAATTGAGCTGTTTTGGGCTGGGCCTGCTCGCCGGGCCAGAGGGGCTGTATTGCCACGGCCGTCGACGCGGCCCGTCGCTCACTGACGACCGCCGGCGGCCACCTGCGCTGTTTCCAAACCTCGGTGTTGAAGCTTTCAATGTGACGCGCCCGGTACGGCAGGCAGGCTCGGTATTCACATGCCAGGGCCCACCATGAGCATAAATTACCCCCTACGCCTCGGATTCATCTATCCGTTAGGTGGCGCCGAGCACGAATACTACCGCTTCGCGGACGACAGCGATGGCAAAGTGCGCACCTATCTCGTCGGTGCGCGAGTTTTCGGGGAAGGCCGCGATCATGACATCCCGCATTTGCAGCGGACCGGCTCAATCGACAATCTCAATGAGGCCGCACTCGGGCTCGTTCCTTTGCAGTGCCACTCCGTCATCTGGGCGTGCACCAGCGGCAGTTTTGTCGACGGCCGCGCTCATGCGGAGAAGCAGGCGCGCGCGATCAGTGAGACCGTTGGCTGTCCGGCAAGCAGCACGTCGCTGGCCTTCGCGGCCGCGCTCGAAAAAATGGATGCAAAGAACGTGGCTCTGGTAGCGAGCTATCCGGAACCCGCTGCCCGCGCTTTCACCCGTTTTCTAGGTGATTTCGATGTCAATGTGTCGCAACTGATGTGGCTCGATGCGCCCGCGGGTCCAGATGCCGCGCGTCTCGGCACCGAAAGGCTGATCGCCGGGGCGGGGCAGCTCGATCTTCGGGCCGTCGACGCCGTTCTTGTGCCCGATACGGCGATGCCGGGGCTCGATCTGTCGCGCGCGTTTGAAGCGGCGTTTGGAAAGCCATGCCTGACCGCCAATCAGGTCACTTTGTGGGAGGGGCTGCGCCTGGCCGGCTGTGTGCTGCCACCAGGCCGCGTCGACATTGCGCAGGCCGCCTAGCGCCGAACTTTCTCCTTGGTCTCGGCGTCGATAAGCGTCCTGGGGCGTGGCTCTTCCCGCAGCGCGTGCGAATTCACTTCAGCGAGGATGAGCGGGATCAAGGTGGCGGCGGCGGTCGAGACGTCGAGACCGCGCGCGACGATCAGCGAGTGGTGTGAGACCTGCTCCAGTTCCGCTGCGCGAATGCGCGAGAGGCGTCCTTGATCAACCCAGATGCCGGCCAGATGGTCGGGCAGCAGGCCGATATATTTTCCCGTGAGCACGAAGGTGAGCATCGCTTCCATATTATTGGCGGATGCGCGCACGTTCATGTTGTGGAACCGCTCCTCGTCGGCGCGGCCGAGGTGGCTGCGCAGCACGAATGGAAACTGGCCGAGCGCGGTCCGTGTCATCGCCGTCTTCTTGCCGAACAGGGGATGGCCAAGCCCGCAGTAAAGATTGTGGCGCTCGATCAGGACGCGATGGAAATTCAGCCCGACCACCGGCCGCACAAAGGGGCTAATGGCCGCCTGCAAATCGTGCGCGAGCACGCGACGCTCGAGTTCCGATCGCTCATCCACCATGAGCTGCATTTCGACGTTGTTTTCGAGGTTATTGAACTTGCGGATTGCCTCGATGAGCGGTGCGTCGGGATGCGATACTAGCGAGTCGACCACACCCAATCGGATCTTGCCGGTAAGCCGCTTTTTCAACGAGAGGACGTTGTCGAACTGATCGTCGAGCGAATTGAGCATTCGCTTGATCTGTTCGTAAGCCAGATAGCCGCGATCGGTCAGAACGAAGCCGGCGCGGCCACGCTGACACAACCGAAATCCGAGCCGCTGTTCGAGATCGCGCATATGGAGCGAAATCGTCGACGTCGTGGTGTCGAGTATGCTCTGTGCGGCGGCAAAACCGCCGGCTTCAACCACGGCCTGAAACACCCGCAACAGCCGAAGATCGATGTCTGCAAGGCGCGCCAAGAGGCTATCCACGATAGTTTCGATTTGTTCAAACCAATATGCGCTAATATTTGAATATGTCAAAGCTCCGCGCTGCGCGCTAATCGTGTTCGGAGGCTTTGAATGGATCGTGACTGGAATATCGTCGCCAGCGGCAGCGCCGATTTCGACCGCGGCGTCGGCGCCAAAGCGTCGATCGGGCTGATTGCGCTGTCGGTCGATCGCGCGAGCGTTGCCGACGCGCAGAACTGGTTGGCGCCCTTCGAAGACGTCGAACTCTTCGTCACGCGGGTGCCGATGGACGCCGTGGCGACCCCAGAATCCTTGTCGGCGATGGGCGATCATCTCGCTGGAGCCGCGCACAACCTGGTGCCCGGCAGCCGGCTCGACGCCATCATCTATTCCTGTACATCGGGGACCGTGGCTGTTGGCGTTGACCGTGTTCATGCGGCTATCGGCGCTGCGCGCCCCGGTACACCTGTCGTGACGCCGCCGGAGGCTTCGGCAAAAGGTCTGAAGCTCCTTGGCGCGAAGCGGATGTCCTTGCTCGCGCCGTATCATCGCGAGGCGGCCGATCTGGTCGCCGGCTATTTCGAGGATAGCGGCTTCACCCTCGATCGCTGCTCGACCTTCGATCTCGACGGGGACCTGCAGATGAACAGGCTCTCGGGCGCGGCCCTGAAGGCGGCGGCGCATGTCGCTCTGCATCCGGACAGCGATGCGCTTTTCATCTCCTGCACGGCCTTGCGCACTGCCGGCATCGTCGGCGATCTCGAAGACGCGCTCGGTGTCCCTGTGCTGACCAGCAACCAGGCCATGTCGTGGCATGCACTTGTCGAAGCGGGGTATAGCGATCTCGACAAAGGCGAAGGCCGCCTGTTTCGCGCCTGACAATTCTAGATTGTGTGTATGACAAACCTGCTGATCAAGAACGGGCGCGTATTGGACCTCGACGGTGACGTCGACATGCCGCCGCTTGCTGATGTGCTTATTCGCAATGGGCGGATCGAATCTGTCGCGGCCGATATCGTTGCGCCGCCTGGCGTCGACGTACTCGATGCCTCGGATCAGCTCCTCATCCCGGGCTTGATCAACACGCATTATCATTCGCATGACGTGCTGCTGCGCGGCCTGTTCGAGCAGATGCCGCTCGATGTATGGGGATTCTACAGCGGGCCTGGCAACTATCCGTCGTTGTCGGCCGACGACATCCGGTTACGCACGCTGCTGGGCGCTGCCGATTGTCTGGTCAACGGCGTGACGACGCTGCAGGACATGGTCACCATCCCTGAAGCCGGCGACGAGCAATTGGCGGCAATCCTGAGTGGCTACGAGGCCTCCGGAAGCCGCGTGTCTTTGGGCCTGCAGATATCCGACAAGGCTGCCGCCGAGACCGTGCCTTACTGGAACGAATTAGATGGCGCGCTGGGTGAGCGGCTGCGCCGTGGCATCGATGTTCGCAGTCTTCAGCAACTGGTTGAGCGCACCTTGAGCAAGGCGCCGCCGGATCGCATGGTTTGGGCCCTGGCTCCGTCGGGACCGCAGCGCAATTCGGATGCCGTGCTGGCCTGGATTTCTGACTTGGCGCGCGCGCACAGGGCGCAGGTCTTTACCCATGTCTATGAAGCGCGCACCCAGGCTGTCATTGCCAAACTGACCGCGACGGAAGGCTCGCTCATCAAGCGGCTGGAGCGCTTCGGGCTGCTCGGTCCCGGTCTCACGATTGCGCACGGCGTGTGGATAGACGAAGGCGAGTTGAAATCGTTCGGCGCCGCTGGCGCCAATCTGGCGTTCAATCCCGCCAGCAACATGAAACTGCTCAACGGCTTTGCGCCCATCCGCGGTTATGCCGATCACGGCGCCAATGTTGCGTTGGGATGCGATAATTGCAGCGGCAACGATTCCCAAAGCCTGCTACAGTCCATGAAGCTGTTTGCCTTGTATTGGGGCATGCAGTCGGACGCCGGGGAGACGGGCGCGGCGCGGCGCGCCTTTCATGCGGCGACCTTGGGCGGGGCGCGGGCGCTCGGGCTCGAAGGCCAGATCGGCGCGCTCAAGCCAGGCTTCCTCGGTGACGTCGTGATGCTCGACCTCTCGACATCGACCTATCGGCCGCTGCATTCGGCGCTCAACCAGATCGTTTATGGCGAGACCGGCCAGTCGATCACGACCGTGATCGTTGGCGGCAAGGTCGTGGTCAAGAATCACGAGCTTGTCGATCATCCGGCCCGCAAGCTCAAAGCCGACGCCGAAGACGCGCGGGCGCGCATGAAGCCGGACATCGATCGCGTTGCGCGAGAAAATGCGTCCATCGTGAGGCCTCTGCTGGAGGCTTATCGCCGCGCCGATGCTTACCCTCTCACCATCGATCGCTACTCAATGCGACGTTTCTCAGGACATGGCTGTGGATGTTCTCATGACTGACAGACCGGCTCAGGCTGTCATCGCCTACGATACGACCAAGACCGGCGACAACGCTCCGCCGTACATCGAGTTTCGTTCGGTGGGTAAGTCTTATGGCACTTATACGGTCCTGAACGACTTCAATCTGCGGGTAAATTGCGGCCAGCGCATTTCGTTGATCGGCCCGAGCGGTTCGGGCAAAACCACGATTCTGCGCATTCTGATGACGCTGGAGTCGATCCAAGAAGGAACGGTCTGGATCGACGGCGTTCCGCTCTGGCACGAGATGCGCAATGGCGCCCTCAAGCCGGCATCGGAAAAGCACCTCCACCGTCAGCGCTGCAAGATCGGCATGGTGTTCCAGAGCTTCAACTTGTTTCCGCATCTATCCGTGCTGGACAACATCACCCAGCCGCAGCGACTCAATCTCAAGCGCAGCAAGGCCGAGGCGACGGCACGCGCGATGGAACTGCTGGAAATGGTCGGCCTGGCGCACAAGGCCGATGCCTGGCCCGAGGAGTTGTCGGGCGGCCAGAAGCAGCGTGTCGCGATCGCGCGCACGCTGAGCATGGACCCGGAAATCCTGTTGTTCGACGAAATCACTTCGGCGCTTGATCCAGAGCTGGTCGACGAAGTTCTTAACGTGTTGCGCGGCCTTAAGCACCGCACCGACCTGACGATGCTGCTGGTATCGCATGAGATGAGTTTCGCGCGCGAATTCTCCGACCGCGTGATCTTCATGGAAGCGGGCCAAATCGTCGAAGACGCGCCGCCGGAAGTTCTGTTCACCGCACCGTCGCAGGAACGCACCCGTCAGTTCCTACGCAAAACGCTACCGCATACCCGTTGAAAAACATATGCCGAACTTGATGGTCCATGTGCCGCTGTTGCTTCAGGGACTGCAAGTCACCTTGCAGATCTTTGTCTGCGGCTGCCTTGTCGCGATGACATTCGCTGTGGTGGCCGGCGTTATCCGGTTTCAGGGGCCCGCTTGGCTGCGTATCCCGACCGCGACGCTGGTCGAGTTCTTGCGTGGCACCTCCGCTTTCGTCCAGTTGTTCTGGTGCTTTTTTGCGCTACCGCTTCTGGGCGTCAGGCTGTCGCCGTTCGTCGCGTCTGTCCTGGTGCTTGGTCTGAATGTCGGTAGCTTTGGCTCCGAAGTGGTGCGCGGCGCCCTCGAAGCGGTGCCGAAAGGGCAGGTCGAAGCGGCAAAATCGCTCAATTACACGCCGTTCGCATGCTTCATCCACGTTCAGCTGCCGCAGGCGCTGCGCATCGTGATCGGACCGGCGGCGAATCTCATGGTCGATCTCCTCAAACTGACGCCCCTGACGTCGCTCGTGACCGTCTCGGAACTGACGCGCAGTGCCATGGTGATGCGCACGCAGATCGGCAGCACGGCGGTCACTTTGGCCTGCATCTTCGTGATCTACTTCATCCTGGCGTCGTTGATCTATTGGGGTATGGGGCGGCTCGAGAAAGGTCTCTTCCGGCGGTCGTCGGGCGCACCGCGCCAGGTGCCCGCATGATTTGGGACAACGAATTTGCGATCTCGATTCTGCCGCGGCTGCTGTCCGGTCTGTGGCTGACGGTCCAGGCGACTTGCGCCGGTACGGCGCTGGCATTGGTGCTTGGTTTGACTCTGGCGCTGGCGGCGCGCTCGCCGTTCCGGGCCGTGCGCATGAGCAGCAGAGGGATCACCGAACTGTTCCGGCGCACGCCGCTCCTCATTCATGTTTACTTGCTGTTCTTCGCGCTGCCAGAGCTTGGCATTTCCTTGCCACCGCTTCTCGCTGGCATCATCGCCCTTGGCCTGCATACCGGTTCCTACATGACCGCGGTGTATCAGTCGTCTATCGACGCCGTTCCGGTTGGGCAGTGGGAAGCCGCGAAATCCCTCGGCTATTCGAACTTCGACAAATGGACCCGTGTGATCCTGCCACAGGCAGTCCCGATCATGCTGCCAGGCCTCGGCAATTACGCGCTCCTGATGTTCAAGGAAAGCGCGATCCTGTCCGTCATCGCCGTACCGGAGGCGATGCAGTCCGCGTTGAGCATCGGCGGGCGCACCTATCGCTATTTCGAAGCCGTCACCATCGTCGGCATTCTTTATCTGCTTGTAAGCTTTCCCGTCGCTGTCGGCCTGCGCCTTCTGGAAAGGCGTGTCGCGGTAAGCCGTCAGTAATGGGGGATAAGTCCGGGAAGTCGCCTGCAATTCCAAGTCATCTGCATACGTGCAACGGAGAAGTCTATGAAACAGCTTTCGCGCCTGACAGTCTGCGTGCTTGCGCTCGGCCTCGCCACCGTCGCCTCACATCAAGCTTTGGCTCAGGCCAAGCTCGACAAGATCAAGTCCACGGGCGAAATCCAGATGGGCGTGGCGCTTGAGCCACCTTATTCGGAAGTCAAAACCGACGGCACCCTGACCGGCGCCGATCCGGAAGTGACCCGCGCCGTGTTCGCCGAAATCGGCAAGATTAATCTCAAAGCCAATGTGGTCGATTGGGGAGCGCTCATCCCCGGCCTGATGGCGGATCGATTCGATGCCGTTGCGACCGGTCTGTTCATCCGTCCGGAGCGTTGTAAGGCGGTCATCTTCTCACAGCCGCTGACCTGCACGCGCGAAGCGCTGTTGGTGCGCAAGGGCAATCCGAAGAAGATCACGTCGTACAAGACCCTCGTCGCGAGCAACGCGATGTTCTCGTCGGTGTCCGGCGCGGAACAGAAGATGGCGCTCGATGCCGGCATGCCGGAGAACCGCATCATGATAGTACCGGATATTTTCGGCTCGGTCGAACTGCTCAAGAGCGGCCGCGTCGACGTGCTCGGCTTCCCAGATGTCACGCTCCGTCACGCAATGACCTTGCTGCCGGCCGGCGAATACGAACTGGTCGATGGTCTCGTGGATCAGCCGATTTCGTGCTCCGCGGCTGCGTTTGCGCCGAACCAGAAGGCGCTGCGTGACTTCTTTGACGCCGGCATCGTGAAGCTGAAGCAGAGCGGCAAGTTCGCCGAGATCCTGACGAAATTCAACTTCGATTCGAAACTGAACGAGTCGACCAGCCGTACCGCGCTCTGCGGCGGCGAGAACTAAGCACAGTCCGGCTCCGGGCCCGTTGGTCCGGAGCCGGATTTCGCAAGTGTCGGGCTTGTCGATGACGAACTTTAAAATCGACGCGGATCGCGTTGTTCGCTGGGCGCAGGCTTTCGCCCGCGCGCCCAGTGGGCAAACCGCGCTGTTCGAACGGGACCCGCAGGTTCAGGGCTTCCTGAGCGGCCCCGTGGCCGTGGCCTTGACCAGCGGCGGACTATCCTTTCGCCGCGACGCGATGGGAGGGCTCATCGTCGAGGTGGGTGACGCCGGTGATGGTCCCTGCCTGATGTTGATGTGCTATGCGATGACGCATCCTGCCAACCGCATGAAAGATCCATATTCGGGCGCGCTGATCGATGGCGGAAAGCGCATTCTCGGTCGCGGTCTTGCCGAGCAGAAAGGCGCGCTGGCGGCCGCTATCGGCGCCGTTGCCGTGGCCGCGCAGCAGAAGCTGAAGGGCCGTCTCGTGCTCGCAGTGACAGCGGCCGGAGAGACTGGCCGGCACGACGCGGCTCAAGCTGCCCTCGCAGCGATGGACCGCGTGCCGGACACGGCGATTATAGCGATCGGCACGTCCGGCCGTCTTGCCCTCGGGAACAAGGGCCGCATCGATATCGACATCGTCGTCAAGGGGCTTGCGTCGCATTCGTCCACGCCATGGGCCGGCGTTAATGCGATCGAAGGCGCGCAGATGGTGATTGAGCGCCTCGCCGCGCTCAATGCTTCCGCCAAAGAGGATGCATTGTTCGGCAAGGCGACATTGGTGCCGACCGCCATTCGCTCATGGCCGGAGGCGACGCATACAATTCAGGACGAGGTGCGGCTCGTGTTCGATCGCCGCCTTCTGCCCGGTGACAAAGTGGACGACGTATACGAGGCGATTGCCGAGGCCGCGCAATTGCCGGAGCCGTGGCGCGTCACCGTAACGAAGGCCGCGCACATGTTTCCTGCGTGCATCGATGTGTCGGGACATCTGGCGCAGGCGGTCGCAAAAGGCAGCCAGGCACAGGGGATCGCCGAACCTTCCGTTTTTTATTCGAACGGCGCCCTCGATGCCGGGCTTTTCTGCGATGCCGGAAAAGAAGCTGCGATGTGGGGGCCGGGCGACATGGGTATGTGGCATTCCGACAGCGAGAGCATCGGCGTCGATGAGCTTGTGCAAGGCGCGAAAGGCTATCTGGGCCTCATCCAGGCATATTTAACGTAGCCGGACGCCGCAATCCGCCGTGGCGGAGCGGCCAATGTCGCGCGCGGCGCGAGTAGGGGATTTTAGGTCTGAAATGATGAATGACTTTGAACCATTGCGTGTCGCACTGATCGGCTGCGGAGGCATGGGCGCGCGACACGCCAAGGCCGTTGTTGAAATGCATGCGCTCGGCTGTCGCCCCGTTCACATCGTGGCTGTGTGTGATCCTGACGAGCAGCGCCGCGCCAAGATTGCGGCGCTTGTCGGCCGTCAATACGGTGAGGCGCCCCGGCAATACGCGGATTACCGGATGGCGCTCGATCAACCGGACATCGAGGGCGTGGACATCGTGCTGCCGACGTCGATGCACCACACGGTCGTTCTTGCGGCCATCGCCGCGGGAAAACATGTGCTGGTGGAAAAACCGCTGGCGCTGACTGTGTCGGCCTGCGACCTGATCGTCGAGGCGTCCTCGAGATCAAATACAGTGGTCGCCGTCGCGGAAAATTATCGTCGCATTCCGCACAACCGGGCGATCAAGGCTCTTCTGCAGGCGAAGGCGTTCGGCGAAGTCGACGTGATGTTTGTTCGCAATTTCGCCTCTCCCGAGCCGCCGGTCGAGCCCGGCGCACGGCCCGTTGTCTCGCCGAATTGGTATCGCGATCGCACTCATGTCGGCGGTTATCACGCCATGGAGATGGGCGTGCACGAGGCCGATCTGCAAAGCTACTGGTTCGGTCCGATCCAGACCGTGTCCGCAGAAATGGAAAGATTCGGCAAGGTCCAGCGGCACAATCCGAATGCTAGCGAAGATATGTTGACCGCCTCGCTTCGTTTCGCGGACGGGATGGTGTCGCATGTGTCGTTCTGCTCGACCATACGGCAATTCGAGGTCACGGATAGAACGCTGATCGGCCGCAACGCCGTGATTACGAGCCATTCGTGGCATGCTTGGCTGAACGGTGACATCCAGTTCGGCGACGGGACAAGGCGCTCGACCGACCAGGCGGTGTCGGAATGGCTGGCCGCTTTGTCGGACTCCGAAAAGCAGGAACTGCTTCCGGCCGGGGCCTGGACGAGCCTCGACAAGGGATCGGTGGCGACGGATCCTTTGTCGTATGGCGTCGGCCTCGCGATCTATGACTTCGCCCGGGCCGCTCGCATGGACCGCCATCCGGAGATTACCGTGGAGCTCGCACGGCGCGCCGTCGCGACGTGTTGTGCGATCTGGGAATCCGCGCATCTGCAGACGCCCGTCAGTGTCGATCAGGTGCTGACCGGAAAGATTCGCGCCGCCCAGTCTTCGATCAATGCCGCTTTGGGGCTTGCTGCATGAAGCCGCTCGATGGACGCCGAGCGATCGTGACAGGCGCCGCGCAAGGTATCGGTGCCGGCATCGCCGAAGCACTCCGCGCCGCAGGCGCGGTCGTCGTTGGTCTCGATCGCAAAGACACGCCGGGCGGCGACCTGATGGCTTGTGAACTGCTCGACGAAAGACAGATTTCCGACGCGGTGAGCAGCATTGCCGGCAGGCTCGGCGGCATCGATATTCTGGTCAACAATGCCGCCATCAATGAGCGTCGGTCGCTTATCGACATCGAGGTGGCGCATCTCGAACGGATGTGGGGCGTGAATGTCCGCGCGCCGGTACTGATGGCGAAGGCGGTCGTGCCCCATATGCCGCAAGGCGGCCGCATCATCAATATCGCGTCGGAACTGGCTTATCTCGGCCGTGAAAACAGTTCGATCTATGCGGCGACCAAGGGCGCGATCCTGTCACTGACCCGATCCTGGGCGCGTGAGCTGTCGCCTGACATTCTGGTCAACGCGATCGCGCCGGGCCCAACCGATACACCGCTGCTTAACTTCGCCTACATGCCGCCCGAGCGGCAAGCCGCCGAAATGCAGAACCCGATGAAGCGAATCGGGACGGTCAAGGAAGTCGCGGCCACAGCGGTTTTTCTCTGCGGCGACGGCGGCAACTTTTACACCGGGCAATGCCTCGGGCCGAACGGTGGCGCGGCCATGTACTAGCCGCTGCCACATCGGCGCGTGATACTTGAATGGAATGCCCGATGACGGATGACAGATTAAAGCTGATCGTGACGCGGCGCGACATGCACGGTCCCGACATCGTTGTCGTGGAGTTGAAATCCGCCGATGGCGCTGATCTGCCGCCTTTCGAGCCAGGATCGCACGTCGACGTTGAAGTCGCGCCAGGCCTGAACCGGCAATATTCGTTGTGCGGCGATCCTCACGACCGCACGCATTACAGGTTAGGCATCCTGAAGACTGCCGATTCCCGCGGCGGGTCGCGAGAGGCGCACACCTTGCTGACGTTGAGAAAGACGGTGCGGATTAGCAAGCCGCGCAATCATTTTCCGCTGCACCCCGCCGCCAAGACCAGCATTCTCATTGCCGGTGGCATTGGCGTCACGCCGATCCTCGCCATGGCGCTGGATCTGTACCGCCGGGGCGAGAATTTCGTGCTGCATTATTGCGCGCGAAGCCGCGGCGCGGCGGCCTTTGTCGACGAATTGGAGAGTGCGCCGTTCGCCCTGCAGGTGGTATTGCATTTCGACGACGGCGCCAGCGAGCAACGCTTCGATCCTGCTCGCGATGTGCCGCGTGCCGACGCCGGGACGCATGTGTATTTCTGCGGCCCGGCCGGATTCATGCAATGGGTCGAAAGCGGGTGCCGTGAGCTGGGCTATGCGTCGGCGCAATTGCACCAGGAACATTTTTCCGCCGAGGTCAGCACCGCCGGCGGCTCCTTCGAAGTGCAACTCGCACGAACCGGTATCGTCGTGCCGGTGCCGGAAGGAGTTTCGATCGTCAAGGCGTTGGAAGGCGCGGGCGTCAAGGTCGAGACGATGTGCGGCCAGGGCGTGTGCGGCACCTGTCTCTGCGATGTGCTCGAAGGCCTGCCGGACCACCGCGACAGCTATCTCACCGATGAAGAGCATCGGGAGAACACGCAGATGACGCTGTGCTGTTCGCGCTCTTTGTCGAAACGTCTGGTGCTCGACCTGTAACGCGAAGCGCGGTTCAGCCGAGCTTCTGATCGAAGCCCAGCTTGCGCGCCACAGCGAATGCCATGTCCCATTCTTCCTGACGCACTTCTACGCCATCGGCCAGATAGGAGGCACGCTGCGCCTTGGCGCCACCGCCGGGCATGCGAATTGCCTTGAAGCCGTTGGCGGCCGGCAGCGACGTCAGCGTCTCCACCATACGCTCGGCGGAACGCGCGAATGTCGCCGGCTCCTGGAAATGCGCGATGTCGATGGCAATCAGCGTTTGTGAATAATATGCGGGTCGATCGCGGGTATCGGTCCCGATCTGCTGCCGTTGATCGTCGGCCTCCCAGGTGCGCTCGCCGCTTAGCAGCGCGGACAGCAGGTCGACCATCAGCAACATACCGAAGCCCTTTGGGCCGGCGGGCAACAGCGCCCCCTTCATCGCGGATTCGCGATCCATCGGGTTGAGAATGACGCGCTGCGGGTCGTCCGTGTAATTTCCCTCGGCGTCGACCAGCCAGCGGCCATCGAGCTTGAGATGATCGCGCGCGGCAAGAACCACCTTGCCCATCGAATAGGCGCTGGTCGCCATGTCGATCACGATCGGATCCTTGTCGCCAATCGGCACCGCGACCGAGAACGGATTGGTGCAGAATTGCACGTCGCGGCCACCCCATGGCGCCACCAGCAGAGGGCCGGTGCTCATGGAAATGCCGATCATGCCTTGCTCGACGGCCCGCAACGCGGAACTGGCGACCATGCCGCAGTCGCCGGAATTACGGATCGTCACGAAGCCGACGCCGCTCTTGCGCGCCAGTTCAATCGCGAGGTCCATGCCTCGCGCCGACATCACATGGCCGGAACCGGCATGGCCGTCGACCAGCGCGGAGGCGGCGCTCTGTTTGACGATCTCGAACTTCTGTCCGAATTTGCGGGAACCCACCGAGAACAGTTCGTCGAGATAGGGGACGAGGCCGATGCCCTGGGTCTGGTGGTTGCGCAGGTCGGCATCCAGCAGACATTCGGCGAACAGGTCGGCCTCCTGGCCGTCGGCGCCATGCGCACGGGCCAATTCGCTATACAGGCACGACAGTCGTGAAGCGGGCACGCGCATGATGAATCCTCCCCAAGGTAGCTAATTTTAGGCTCGCCGGCACCCGCGCTGGAATCGACAACAACGATGCCTTTAGTTTGAGAAAATCAAAATTATCGGTTCGCCCGACGGGCAAGCGCCTGTCGGCGGAATCGGCGCCGGAACCCCGGGTTCGGCGCTCGGCGTTACTTCTGGTTTTATCAAAGTGAAGGCGTGCTTCTTTGAGATTGTGGCCGACTCGCAGAGTTCGTAAAAGTGACAGCTTCGTTGGCGAAGAGGCGCGAGGCCCATGAAACACGCGACTGCGATCGAAGCAATCGAGGCAATGCGGGCGAATGTGTCGCTTCCGCTCGAGCGGGCACGCGCCATGCCGCGCAGCGCTTATCTTTCGCCGGACTTCCTCAAAGTTGAAGTCGAGAAGATATTCAGCCGTGAATGGCTGTGCGCGGGACGCGCCTCGTCACTCGCGAAGCCCGGCGACTACCGGACTATGGAGATTGGTGGGTACCCCATCATCATCCTGCGTGACCGCGACCTTAAGCTGCGCGCGCTGTCGAATGTCTGCCGCCACCGGATGTCGACGCTGTTGCAGGGCGAGGGGAATGTCCGCTCGATCGTCTGTCCGTACCACGCCTGGACCTACAATCTCGATGGCAGCTTGCGGGCCGCGCCGGCGATGACGCTGAACGACGGGTTCTGCAAGGACGAAAACGCCTTGCCGAATTTTCGCTGCGAAGAGTGGCTCGGCTGGATCATGGTCAATGTCGACAACGATGCGCCGCCGGTGGCCGAAAAGTTGTCGGAGCTTGCCAAGCTGGTCGAGCACTACGGCATGGAGAACTACGTCGAATCGTTCCGCGAATCCTTCCGCTGGAATACGAATTGGAAGGTCCTCGCCGAGAACTTCATGGAGAGCTACCACGTACCTGTGTGCCATCGCAAAACGATCGGCCCGCAGGTTGACCTCGCCGATGTGCGTTGCCCGGAAGGTTTCGCGGCGTTCAATTATCATACCGCGCTGAAGAGCGATGACCAGTATCTCGCGCTTGCTCATCCGAACAACACCCGTTTGAGCGGCGAAGATCGGCGCAAGACCTACATCATCTCGGTCTATCCGAGCTTCTTCATTTCGCTGTCGCCGGGCTACTTCTGGTATCTCTCGCTTTATCCGCTGTCGCCGGGCGAAGTTGAAGTGACCTATGGTGGCGGGCTTGCGCCGGAATTCATGGCCGATCCGGATTCGGAGAAGCATTTCTCGGCACTTAAAGCGCTCATCGACGAGGTCAATCTCGAGGACAAGGGCTGCACCGAGAAGGTTTATCGCGGCCTTGTCGGCGCTGTCACCGAACCGGGCCACTTGTCGCATCTCGAGCGCCCGAACTACGATTTCGCACAATACATCGTCAAAAAAATTGACGCCTGAAGCGGCGCTCGATGAATCAACGGGAAGAAACGCAAGTGGTCGGCGAAAAAGAATCGATCGTCAGTGGCGGTCTGGAAGGCCTTCTGTTCTGGCTTGATGGCCAGGGCTTTGGCGTGAGCACTTATGTCGCTTTTCGCGCCCATGCGCTGGAGCTTGGCCAGGCCGATGCGGAGCATGCCGCCACCGGCCGCTTGCTCGCCGATCTCGCCCAGCAGTTCGTCGATTCCTACGACAGCATTCCGCTCCCCATCGACGTCGCGGCCTCGGCCTTGGCGCGCCTTCGGCATCACGTTGCGGCCCTTGCGGCTGCCCGAGGCGCCGATGAAACGTTGACGCTGTTAAATGAGATCGCGTCCGAGCGACTCGACAGCTGGCACACGATGATGGCGCCGGGCCACACCGAGTCTGCGGTCGTAACCGTCTAACGCCAGCTGCGCCTCGACAACGTCGAGACGTCGTTCGCCGACGGTTTCGTTTTCTTTCCCTTGTCCTTCAGGCCGCCGATCGTGCGGTGAGTCCTTCTTTGATGGTGGATCTGTTTTCGTCGCGGTTCGAGGATGCGGACGATCGAATCTTCGCGAAGAGGATTTTCGAGCGGCTCGCCGCCGCGACCAGCGATGGCGTCGGCATCACGCGCGCCAGCTATGGTGAGGGGGAGTGCCGCGCCATCGACATTATGGCCGAGGAAGCGCGCCAGCTCGGTTTCGAAATCGAGATGGATCGTGGCGCCAACCTCGTGGTGACGTTGCCGGGGCGTGAGCCGGACCTGCCTTACATCGCGTGCGGCTCCCACCTCGATTCGGTGCCGCAAGGCGGAAATTTCGATGGCGCCGCCGGCGTCATTTCCGGCCTCGCGACCCTGCGCCGGCTCAAGGCCGGAGGCTTTGTGCCACGTCGCACGATCAAGGTTTTCGGCCTGCGCGGAGAGGAAAGCGCGCGCTTCGGCAAGGCCTATATGGGCTCGCTGGCGCTGGCTGGGGGGCTGACCGATGCTGACCTGGCCACCAAGAGTGCCGATACGCAGGAGACCCTCCGCGACTGCATGCGTGAGGTGGGCGTCGATGTCGATGCGGTTGCCCGCAGCGAGCCGTTGATGGATCTGTCCCGCATGGCGGCCTGGATCGAGCTGCACATCGAGCAGGGTCCCGTGCTGGTCGCGCGCGACCTTCCAGTCGGCATTGTTACTGGCATTCGCGGAAATTTGCGACACCGCGTGGTCGAGTGCATCGGGGAGGCCGGTCATTCCGGGGCCGTGCCGCGCTGGCTGCGCCGGGACGCGGTGTTCGCCACAGCCGAGTTGGTGACCCATCTTGATCGGCACTGGCGAACGATGCAGGAGAGGGGGCGCGATATCGTCGTAACGACAGGTGTCATGGGTACCGATCCGCAGGAGCACGCCATCGCCCGTATCCCTGGAAAGCTTCGGTTCTCCTTCGAGGTTCGCAGCCAGAGCAAGGACACGCTCGATGCGTTCTACGATCTGTTTCTGTCGGAAACCGGCTTGATCAGCGAAGAACGCGGCGTTGAATTCAAGCTGGACCGGCTCGTCGAGTCGGAACCCGCAACCATGGACAAAGGTTGGGTCGACCGGTTGAAGTATCACGCCAAGGCGTTGGGATTGCCGAGCGAGGAAATTCCGAGCGGCGCGGGGCACGATGCGGCCGTTTTCGCCAATGCCGGTGTTCCGAGTGCTATGATTTTCGTGCGTAACGAACATGGTTCGCACAACCCGGCTGAGGCTATGGACCTCGATGACTTCACGGCCGGCATCGCCGTCATGAGGGCGGCGATCAAGGAGGCTGCGGAATGACGCTGGACAAGCTCTTTGATGCCGGCAGCGTAAAGCCGGAACCGACGCTGACCATCCGCCGGCCGGATGACTGGCACGTCCACCTGCGGGATGGCGCGATGCTCAAGGCAGTGCTGCCCTTTACCTCGCGTCAGTTCGCGCGCGGCATCATCATGCCGAATCTCGTGCCGCCGGTTACGACCGCCGCCGATGCCGCCGCCTATCGCGCGCGCATCCTCGATGCACGGGGCAGCACCAGCGATTTCCAGCCGCTGATGACCTGCTACCTGACGGATACGACCTCGCCCGATGATATCGAGCGCGGCTTCGCGGAGAAAATCTGGGTCGCCGCGAAACTCTATCCCGCGGGCGCGACCACCAACGCGCATTTCGGCGTGACCAACATCCGCGCGCTCAGCCCCGTGCTGGAGCGCATGGAAAGGATCGGCATGCCTGTGTTGATCCACGGCGAGGCGACCGACTCGGCGATCGACATTTTCGACCGCGAGGCGGCCTTTATGGAAGCCGAGCTGATCCCGCTGCTCAAGCGCCACGAGGGGCTGAAAGTAGTGGTCGAGCACGTCACGACGGCAGAGACGCTCGATATCGTTCGCGCGCACAAACAGCACTGCGCCGGCACAATTACGCCGCACCATCTGATGATCAACCGTACGTCCATCTTCCAGGGTGGGCTGCGGCCGCACCTCTATTGCCTCCCGGTCGCCAAACGCGAGAGGCATCGCGTGGCGCTGCGCAAGGCGGTGACGTCGGGCGATACGTGCTTCTTCATCGGCACCGACACTGCGCCGCATGTGCGCGGCAAGAAGGAAGCTCTGTGCTGCAGCGCCGGCGTGTTCGGCGGGGCGACAGCGTTGCAAACCTATATCGAGGTCTTCGACGAAGCCGGCGCGCTCGATCGCTTCGAGGCTTTCGCATCGGAGAATGGCGCGCGCTTTTACGGTTTGCCGCTCAACTCGGGAACGCTGACGCTGCACAAGCGACCCGACAAGGTCGCGATCTCTGTCCCGGTCGATGATGAGGAGGTCATCATCTTCCGCGGCGACGAAACTCTGTCCTGGTCCCTGGGCGAGGTCAAACCATGACCGCGACGCCGACCGGCCAAGCCATTGCTGCCATGCTCTGGGAGGCCGGTGCCATCCGGGTGAGTGCGCAGCAGCCTTTCATTCTGGCGGCTGGTTGGGCGAGCCCTGTCTATATTGATTGCCGCCTCTTGATCGGCGAGCCGGCGTGGCGAAGCCGTACCGCGAGCTTGGCTGCCGACTTCATCCGTGAAAAATTCCCGGCCAATTCCTTCGATGCCATTGCCGGTGCCGAAACGTCGGGCGTCCCTTTCGCGGTCTGGGTGGCCGATATTCTCGGTCTCAAGCTACGCTATGTCCGTAAGCGATCGCTTGGCACCGGTCACAATGCACAGGTTGAAGGCGGATCAGTCAAAGGTCTGCGTGTACTCCTGATGGATGATTTGACGACGGATGGCGGCAGCAAGCTCGCTTTCATGCGCGGGCTGGAAGCTGCGGGTGCGAAGGTCGAGCACGTTCTCACCATCTTCCATCATGATGCATTTCCGGGTGCGCAGGATCGGCTGGCGAAAACCGGCCTGTCCCTCTGGGCGCTGGCGACGTGGGCGGACCTGCTCGCGGTGGACCACGGCCAGACTTCCGACAAGGACCGCGAAGAGATCATGCGGTTTCTGGCCGATCCGGTCGCCTGGTCGACGCGCCACGGGGGGCGGTCTTCGCCCGTCGCGCGATGACGTCATCGGGCACCGTGCCTGCGTTCGGCAAATCCGCCACGACCTTCCGAGGGCCGAATGGTGAACCCGTTGTCTTCAATGAGAATGGCGACGGCGTGGTCATCATGGCCGGATGGACCGGTCGCAGCGCCGCCAGCGTTCAGCACCATATCGATGAACTCGCCGCAGCGGGCGTTGCGGCGCCGTCGCAGGTCCCGGTCTTTTACCGCGTCAGCGCCGGCCTCCTGACCACGGCGGATCGCATCGAGGTTGTTGGACCTGACACATCTGGTGAGATTGAAGTCGTCGTTATGGAAATCGGTGGCCGCCGTTATGTCGGCGTCGGCTCGGATCACACCGATAACAAAATGGAAGCTCACTCGGTCGCTTTGGCGAAACAACTCTGCGCCAAAGTGATGGCGCCGGAGCTATGGAATTTCGACGACGTCGCGGATCATTGGGATCAGCTCGAGCTGCGCGCTTTCGTAACTGAAAATGGCGAGCGCAAGTTGTACCAGCAAGCGCTTCTCAGCGAATTCCGGCGGCCGGAAGACATGATGCGACGTTTCCAGGAGCGGACGTCGCTGAGACCGTCTGAATGGCTAATGTTTTGCGGCGCCTGCAGCGCAATAGGGGGCATTCGGCCAACGACCGCATTCGACATCGAGTTGATAGATCCCACACGATCGCGCGTCGTCCATCATGCCTATCGGGCTGAAGCTCTTCCGCTGGAGCGCTGAAGGGTCGGCTGTTGATGGCATTTCGCCGCGAGCGGGACGAGTGCGAGGAAGCTGATCGAACTCATTGACAATAGTGCCCACACCTTAAAGGTCGAAGGCTGAGAACCACGTGCGCGAAGATGCTGCGCGGCTGCAACGAGGGGCAGGTGTTTTGCAGACTTGCCGCTCGCGATGGGGCATTTCATGCGCGCGGTACGACAGTTCACCGCTGTAGCTTGTTGGCGGACAGCGTTGCCGGGTTAAAACCGTCCTTCGCTTCAAGCTCTCCTCGCGCAGTCATGTAGCTCATGGTGCGCTCGCATTCTTAGCCGCGCGGCGGACAATCTTCGGGCCTTGTTTGCGACAGATCCGGGCGTTATAGGCCTTAGCGTCGTCTTTCCAAATTCATATTAAGATGCGTCGCTATCGACGCCGCGCGGGTTCTCCGACTGTCATAAATGACTGATGTAAATAGACAATTCTCCGTCGCTCCGATGATGGATAAGTGCTGCGGAACAAAAATATAACGCTTCGCCAATGCCTTAAGGCGCGAGCCGGCCGGTCCGTTCGTACCGCGGGGGCGCTCCGCGAGAACGCGCTCGCGGCGCTTCAACGAAATGCCCAGGGCGTTGGAAATGGTCGGTCGCGCGGGACGTTAATAAGCTGGTGTCCGAAGTCAGGTCAGGACGTTCACCAGTTAGCAGCGCTCATTGTCTCAATAAAGCTCGTGACTTTTTTCTATATGCAATCGAAAGAGAGGAGCCTGAAAAATAGAAGGGTCAATTTTTGGCGAGTGGCAACGAGAACAGATCGGGGCTTTTCTGGGGGCGCTTCAGTCAAATTCCTCCGGGGGCATCCCCGTGATAGCTTGCGCGATCGCTTCGCCGAGTTTGTGGATGTGATGCTTGTCTTCAGGCAAGCGGCTGGTTGCTATACGAATGTGTTGCTCTTCCGGCGGGTTGACATAGCACCGCGCCCCCGGGCCGACAGTGATACCAAGCATGGCCAGATTGACGATCGCCTTGGCTTCGTCGGGAACCTTTACCCACAGCAGCGACCCGTCCGCTCCCATGCAGTCGATACCGAAAGACCTCAAAACGTCCGCCATCATCTGTCGCAGTCGCGCGTAGCGGAACCGGGATTCGTCCACGAGGCGGCTCGCCTCGCGGCTCGTCAGCAGATAGGCGAGCGCGTCCTGACAAATGCGGCTAGTCATTCCATAGCCATGGGAGCGTAGCTTCCGCATGCGCTCGACCAACTGCCGCGGTCCTCCCAGCACGCTGGTGCGCAGATCGATGCCGTATGTCTTGCAGAACGAGCGGATGTGAAGGACCCGCTCCGGCAGGTATCTGCCGATGCTGTGAACGTCCGCCATCGAGATTGGGCCATTATTGTCGTCTTCGATGATCCAGGCGGATGAGGAATGCGCTGCCAGCACGTCAGCCAGTTGCTTGATTCTTGCGGGGCCGACGCTGATGCCGAGCGGTACCTGGGCGCGAGGGCGGAAGATGAATGCCGCCGGCTTGCGGTCGAGCGCCTGGATCAGGCCTTCCGGGATCGGTCCGTCTTTGTCACAGGCCACGGCAATCGGTCTGAGACCAAGCTCGGACAGCATATCGAGCAGGCGCGGGCTGGTCGGCTGCTCGATGGCCACGCTCGACCCGCGCGGCGCGGCAGCCTCAAGGGCAAGGACGGTCGACTCGGCGCCGCCGCCCAACGTTGTCCATTCTTCCGGTTCGAACGGCCATGTCGGTTCGACCGCTTCGCGCAGCTTTTTGGTGATGAACTCGCGATAGGGACTATGCAGATTTGGGCTGCGCAAACCTGAAATCAGCGCGGCCTCCATCTCGTTTTCGAGATCGGGGTCGGTCATGCCGTGGGCGAGATCGACGATCGTCGACGGGTCGCGTTCGGTGAAAGTGTCGGCGGCCGTTTTGGAAGTCGCGGCCGTTAACGGGCTTACGATCGTGCCGCCACGCCGATGCGTTTTCACTAGGCCATCAGCGCGCAACTTGAGCCACGCCGCGGCGACGGAGCCCGTGCTCAGTTCAAGCGCGTTAGCGACCGTGCGCACCGGCGGCAGGCGGTTGCCCGCGGCAATTTCTCCCGAACGGATGAGCGAGCTCATGGTCGCCGCGAGATCGCGCGCCTTCACGCCGGACAGTTTCTCGAACGGGAAGGGGGATTCGCTGGTGGATTGATCAATGTCCGGCGGAAAATCGGAATACAAATGCAACCCGCTCATCATTCCCTCGTAAGTAGTCGCTGAGGCGCGACGACACGCATTTCCAGCGCAACAGAACGTTCATGCTGTCCGCGACGCCGTCGCTAGATATCTCCACCGCGCAGTGTACCGTTCGAGAAATCCGGGACTTCAGACGCCTAAAAAATACTCGATGGCGCGCTGCGGCATCGTCGCTGATCATATTAATTCGGCGTTCTAAAATATTCAATTCCTGGAGAAGACGATTTTTTATATTCAGCCGATGTATCATGGCCCGTCTACAGCGGCAGGATTTAAGTGAACAAAAAAGTTTGCCCACGAGCTTTCTGGAATAAAAAAATACAACCGCACCAATAGTTTAATGCCGTATTCGTTGCCCTTGGCGCGACTTGGAAAGGTCGCCGTTTCAACCTCCAGAAATGAACATATATCGCATCGGCTGTTTGACATAAATCGAACATTCTAATCCACTCGGCCTCCATTGTAGTGATGTGAGTTGGGCTGGAATGCACAAAGGTCTCGAAAGCGTTTCGATGTTTGGCGTGCTTCCCGGCGAGTGGAGCCGGCATCGTGGCGCCGGTGTCAGCGCCGTTCTTGGCCAGCGTGTCGACGACGTGGTCTCGCCCCCTGCAGCGGCGGCCCCCGCCGAGCTGAGCAGCAAGCGGCGCGCGCGGCGGTTACTCCTCAGCAACAGGACCGCTACGGTGAGCCTCGCGGTTCTGCTGCTCATCGGTCTCATCGCCATTGCGGCGCCGCTTATTTACCCGGCCAACCCACAGGACATGGTCGGGCAAGCCTTCATCTGGCCGGGTCAGAACCCAGACTTTCTGTTCGGTACCGATGCGCTCGGCCGCGATGTTGCGGCGGGTCTTGTTTACGGGGCGAGGGTGTCGCTGCTTGTTGGTGTTGTTGCCGCCGGTATCGGCGTTGGTCTCGGCGTCGCCGCCGGCGCCGTCGCCGGTTATTTCGGCGGCGTCGTCGAAGACGTCCTGATGCGTCTCGTCGAAGTCATGGAAACGCTGCCGAATTTCGTCGTCCTCGTCGTTCTTGTCGCCATCATCACCCCCTCGATCGGCGTCGTGTCGCTGACTATCGGTCTGATCTCATGGGCACCGATGGCGCGCCTGGTGCGCGGCGAATTCCGGTCGCTGCGCGAAAAGGACTTCGTCACCGCCGCTCGGGGCGCCGGTTTCGGCCACCTGCGCATCGCCTTTCGCGAAATCCTGCCGAATGCGCTGCCGCCAGTCGTCGTCATGTCGTCGGTCATGGCGGCATCAGCGATTCTGATGGAAGCGGCGTTGTCCTTTATGGGGCTCGGCGATCCCAATGTGATCAGCTGGGGCACGATGATCGGCGCCGGCCGCGAGGCGCTGCGCACTGCCTGGTACCTCACCGCCATTCCGGGGCTTGCCATCGTCATCACGGTGCTGGCGCTCAACCTGGTCGGTGACGGTCTCAACGACGCTCTCAACCCGCGCTTCACGCGAGACTGAGGGCCGGCCATGGCATTCAGTTTCTCGGAATTCTCGCCGCCGCGTCTGCCGCGCTTCCTCAAAACCGTGCGTCGCGTGGTGTTGCAGGCGATTCCCACGGTCATTCTGATCCTGCTGCTGAACTTCGCGCTGCTTCAGGCAGCGCCGGGCGACGCGGTGGATGCGATGCTCTCCGAAGCGGGCGACGACGCCATTCTCCAGAACATGCGCCAGGCTCTCCATCTCGGTGGCGGCGTTCTGGATCAGTTGCTGCGCTACGTGAACAACCTCGCCAATTTCAGCCTCGGAACGTCGCTGGTCTATTCCATTCCGGTGTCCGAAGTCGTGATGGAGCGTCTCGGCCATACCGTTATCCTGATGACCGCTGCCTTTGTCCTGGCCCTGGTGATCGGCAGCACGCTGGGCATCCTGATGGCGCTATTCTCGGGAAGCTGGATCGACCGCGGCCTGTCGATCGTCGCTGTGCTGTTTTACTCGACGCCGTCCTTCTGGATCGGCCTGATGCTGATCGTCGTCTTCGCCGCCCATCTGGGATGGCTGCCGAGCGGCGGAGCCGGGACGATCGGCGTTGATCCGATGACGTGGCACGGCTTAATCGACCGCGCGCGTCATCTGCTATTGCCGGCGCTGTCGGCGTCGACTTTCCACATTGCGATCTACGCGCGCTTGATGCGGGCCTCGATCCTTGAAGTCCGCTCGCAGGATTTCGTGCGCACCGCCTACGCCAAAGGCGTGAGCCCGTCGGGCGTGCTGTTCCGCCATGTCATCCGCAACGCGCTCATCCCGCTCACGACCATGGCCGGCATGCATGTCGGCAGCATTCTGGGCGGCGCTGTCGTCGTCGAGACCGTTTACGGCTGGCCGGGGCTCGGCCGCCTCATGATCGAAGCGATCACCAATCGCGATTACCCCGTTCTGCTTGGCGTTCTGCTGATGTCGTCGCTGCTGGTCATCTTCGCCAACATGGTGATCGACATCATTCAAACCTTCCTCGACCCCCGCATCGTTGTTCGCTAGCGCGCGTGAGTAGCAACACATGACCAAACTTCGCAGACAGATTCATCTCGGCCTGTTCGCCTTTCCGGCGGGAAATCATGCGGGCGGCTGGCGCCATCCCGATGCCGACAATATCGAGACCGGCGTCGACGCCTTCGTGCAAATGGCCAAGACAGCGGAACGTGGACTGTTCGATCTGTTCTTCCTGTCGGACGGGCTGCATTTCGACACCATATCGTGGAACACCTCCGCCTCGATTATCGACCCCGTCGTGTTGCAAACCGCCGTTGCGCTCAACACCACTCATATCGGCCTCGCCGCGACCGCCAGTACGACTTACAGCGATCCCTATAATCTCGCGCGCCGCTTTCTCTCGCTCGATCATGTGAGCAAGGGGCGCGCTGCCTGGAACATCGTCACGACAGGCGGCATCAAGGCCGCCGCGAATTTCGGCCTTGCCGAACATCCGCCGCATGACGCCCGTTATACGCGCGCGCGCGAGTTCGTCGACGTGGTGAAGGGGCTTTGGAACAGCCTTCCGGCGGAGGCGCTGATCCGTGACCGGGCAGGCGGCGTCTATGTCGATCCCGCCCGCGTTCATGTTCTCGACCATAAGGGACCGGAATTTTCGGTTCGTGGGCCGCTCAACCTGTCGCGAAGCGGGCAAGGCTATCCGGTGCTGATCCAGGCCGGCGCCTCCGAGCCGGGCAAGGCCTTCGCCGCGAGCGTCGCCGAACTCGTTTTCACCGCGCAGCAAACGCTCGAGGAGGGTCAGGCGTTCTACGCCGAGATCGGCGTCCGCGCGCGCGCGGCGGGCCGTCGCGAAAGCGACAGGCCGCTTATTCTGCCGGGGGTCATGCCGATCATCGGCAGCACCGAGGTGGAGGCCCAGGCGCTGCACCGCTCGCTGCAGGAGCGGGTCAACACCAAGGACGCGCTCGCCCATCTGACCTTCCGCTTCGGCCACGACTTCTCGGGCTACAGCCTGGACGACAAATTGCCGGAGCTGTCGTTCGACAAGTTCGAAGGCAATCGCAGCCGCGCGGTTCTGGTCTACGACTACGGCCGGCGCAACAGTCTCAGCCTGCGCGAGGTCTTTTCCATCAGCGCCGAGGCGCGCGGCCACCGCATCGTCATCGGCACGCCGGAACAGATCGCCGACGATTTCGCCACCTGGTTCAATGAGCGTGGCGCCGACGGCTTCAATGTCATGCCGCCATTCTTCAACAAGCAGTTCGAGATCTTCGTCGACGAAGTCGTGCCGATCCTGCAGCGCCGCGGCCTCTATCGTGCCGCCTATGAGGCGCAAACCCTGCGCGGTCATTTCGGCCTGCCGGTTCCGCCGCCGGCTGACGAGGCGGCGCCTGCGATCGCCAGAGTGAGCTGACCCGCGCGTCCATGCGGTCATCCCTGAAAACAGAGGTATCCATCATGACAACCCGTCGCCATCTCCTTGGTTATGTCAGCGCCATTTCCGCTGCCGCGCTTCTGTATGTATCCGGCGCGAACGCGCAGTCATCGCCGCAAGTGCCGCGCGGTGGCACCGTCACCTTCGGTATCGCCAGCGAGCCGCCGACTCTCGTCTCGTTCTGGAATCTCGATGCGCAGACTTCGACAATCTCGCCCAAGATCACCGACGGCCTCCTGACTTTCGACGCCGACCAGAAGCCGGTGCCGCAACTTGCAACGTCCTGGGATGTCAGTCCCGACGGCAAGCAATATACCTTCCACCTGCGCAAAGGCGTAAAGTGGCACGACGGTAAGCCGTTTACCTCGCGCGATGTCGAGTTTTCGCTGAAGCTGGCGCGCGAATGGCACAGCCGCTCACGCGTGACCCTCGCGAAACTCGAGTCTGTCGAGACGCCCGACGATCTTACGGCGATCGTCAAGCTGTCGGCGCCGACGCCCTATCTGCTGATCGGTCTGATCCCGAACGAGGTTCCGATCGTGCCGCGCCATCTGTTCGAGGGCACGGATGTGATCAAGAATAAGTACAATTTCACGCCGGTCGGCACCGGCCCGTTCAAGTTTGAGAAATGGGAGCGCGGCAACTATATCTCGGTCGTTCGCAATGACGATTACTGGGGTGAGAAGCCCGCCAATCTCGATCGCATTGTGTTTCGGATCCTCCCGAATGCCGCGGGCCGCGCCGTCGCTCTGGAAACAGGAGAAATCGATCTCGCCGGCTGGGATCCGGTGCCGCTTGCCGATACCGAGCGGCTGGAGAAGCTTCCGCATCTCGCCGTCAATTATGACGGCTACCAGTATCGGCCCAACCCGCAATCGATCGAGTTCAATTTGCGCAATCCGTACTTCAAGGATTTGCGCGTGCGCGAGGCGGTTGCGCGCTCAATCAACCGCGAGCGTCTGAGCAACGTCGTGTTTCACGGCAAGACGATCATTCATGCGTCTCCCGTCAGCCCGTTCTCGACCGGCTATTTCAAGGAAATCGAGGGCTACAAGTTCGACCTGGCGAAAGCGAACCAACTGCTCGATGAGGCCGGATTTCCGCGCAACGCGTCAGGCGAGCGATTCAGCGTGAAGCTGCACGTCCGCACCGATCGCAGCGAACAGCGCCTTGCGGCCGAATTCGTCCAGGCTTCGCTGAAGCAGGTCGGCATCAATGCTTCGATCTACTCGCTCGATCTGGCGAGCTGGAGCAAGGTCTACAACGCGCTGGAGTGGGACTTTCAGCTCGAGACCGCCACCAACATGATCGATCCGGCGCTGGGCGTTGTGCGCTTCTTCTACACGGCCGATCCGCAGGCCAAAGCGAAGGCGCATAACTCCGGCTATTCCAATCCCGAGGTCGATCGCATCCTGACGGCCGCGTTGTCGGAGAACGATGCCGAGAAGCGTTACGCGCTCTGGCACCAGTTTCAGGACTTCGCCACGCGCGAAATCCCGCGTGTCTATTTCCTCACTATCCGGAACTACACCGTTCACAACAAGCGGGTGAAGAATTTCGCCCCTTATATCGACGGCATTCGCGGCAACTTCGCCGGTGCCTATGTCACGGACCAGCGGCAGAACTAACTCATGCGCCGCAACAATACCGAACAGGAGAATGTAATGACGAAGTCGGGTAGGGCATCACGCCGCAACGTGCTGAAGGGGATCGGTCTGGCGGCGCTGGGCGCCGCGCCCGCGGCTGGCCTGATGGAGGCGTTGATCAGCAACGCCGCCGCGCAACAGGCTGTCAACGACGTCGCGTCCAAGGCGAACAAGGGCGGTCAACTCACGCTGGCCATCGCACGCGAGCCGCCGACTCTGGTGTCGTTCTGGACGCCGGATACGCAGGCCTCGACAATCTCGCCGAAGATCACCGATGGTCTTTTGACCTTCGACCTCGATCTCAAGCCGATTCCGCAGCTCGCCACGTCCTGGACGGTGAGCCCGGACGGCAAGGAATACACCTTCAACCTGCGCAAGGGCGTGAAATGGCACGACGGCAAGCCGTTCACCGCGCGTGACGTCGAGTTTTCGCTCAAGCTGGCCGGCGAGTGGCATACGCGCACCCGCCTGACTCTGGCCAAGGTCACCGAATACGTCATCCCGGACGACCACACGATCGTCCTGCGCCTTTCTGCGCCCGCGCCTTATCTTCTGATCGGCCTCATTCCGAACGAAGCGCCCATCTTGCCTCGTCATCTTTTCGAGGGCACCGACGTCATCAAGAATCGGCACAATTTCGCGCCGGTTGGCACCGGCCCCTTCAAGTTCGAGAAGTGGGAGCGCGGCAACTACATCTCGGTCGTCCGCAACGAAGATTATTGGGGCGACAAGCCGGCGAATCTCGATCGCATCATTTTCCGCATCATCCCGGACGCGTCGGCGCGCGGCGTCGCCCTGGAAACGGGTGAAGTCGATATCGCGGCATGGAACCCGATCCCGATCACCGATCTACCGCGCCTGTCCAATTACCCGCACCTGGCGGTGAACCGGGAAGGCTACAATTACAGGCCGAGCCCGTTCTCGATCGAATTCAATCTCACCAATCCGTATCTCAAGGATATCCGTGTGCGCCATGCATTCGCACACGCGCTCGATATCAAGAGTATCGTGAAGGTGATCTTCTTTGACGAGGCGATCCCGCATGTGACGCCGGTCAGCCCATTCTCCAAGGGCTATTTTAAGGATATTTCGGGCTACGCCTTCGACATCGACAAGGCCAACAAGCTGCTCGACGAAGCCGGTTTTCCGCGCAAGGACGACGGTATTCGCTTCAAGCTGGCCTTCCGCCATGTCGGCGATCGCAGCGAATTCAGGCCGCTCGCCGATTTCATCAAGGCGTCGCTGCGCCGTGTCGGTATCGATCTGACGGTTGTCGTCATCGACGAGGCCGCGTGGGGCCCGATCTATCAGGCGCAGAAGTGGGACACGCATGTCACCATTGCGACCAACATGATCGATCCTGCGCTCGGCGTTGCCCGTTTCTATCAGACGCCGGATCCCAAGGCGAAAACCAAGCAGCATGCGTCGGGCTATTCCAATCCGGAAGTCGACGCCCTCTTGGCCAAGGCGCTCGACGAGAACGACGACGCCAAGCGCTTCGAACTCTGGCATCGATTCCAGGATATCGCCGTTCGCGATTTGCCGCGCCTGTATCTCGTGACCGTGAAAAATTACACGGTCTACAACAAGCGGGCGAAGAACTTCACCGAGCATATCGACGGTGTGCGCGGCAGCTTCGTCGGCACTTATCTCGAAGCCAAATCCTGATCGCGAAAAGAAGTCCTGAAACCTCACTGCCCAATCATCCGGAGATTATCACGATGACTGCTCAGGAAACGCCCGACACGCTCTGGTACACGCGCTGCCCGGTGCCGACGCCGCTCGGTATCGCCGGTCAGCTCGGATGGCTCGATGCCGCGTTCGAGCCCGACGGTATCACCATCAAGTCGGTGAAAGAGTCGGGCGATCCGAAGATCATGCTGTCGCACTATGACCATCATCTGTCGTGGTCGTTCCGGCAGGGGGGCTCCATTCCGCCGTTATGGACGCGGGCGCGTGGCCGCGAGACGCGATTGCTCGGGCTGACATGGGGCGACGAGTTCCAGGCCATCATCACGCTGCCGCAGACCGGGATCAGGAATGTTCACGATCTGAAGGGCAAGCGCTTTGGCGTGCCCAAGCGTTGCGACGGCGTCGTCGACTTCCCGCGCGGCACGGCGCTGAAGGGTCTCGTGTCGGCGCTGGCGATCGAGGGGCTCAAGCACGACATTCTGACGATCGTCGATATCAAGGACGACGATGCGCCCGGGCTGGTGCCGGTTGGCGATCCCAGGCTGTTCGGTCTCAAGCGCCGGTTCGGCTATTTCCGTGAGGTGGAAGCGCTGGTGAAAGGCGAGGTCGATGCGATCTTCGTCAAGGGACCGCAGGGCATCGCCATCGCCAACTTTCTGGCAGCGCATGTCGTGTCGGAGTTCGGATTCCATCCCGATCCGCGCATTCGGATCAACGCCGGCACACCGCGCACGCTGACGATCGACGCCACCTTCGCCGACAAGCGGCCTGATCTGGTCGATCGTCTGGTTAGTCAGGTCGTGAAGGCCGGCGAATGGGCGGCGCAAAACCGCGACCAGTTGCTGCGCACGATCGCATCGGAATCCAACGCCACCGAAGGCGCCGTCATCGCGGCGCTCGGCGAGAAATTCCATCTCGGCTTCGATCTGCGGCTCGACGCGGCATGGATCGACGCACTCGATCAGTTCAAGGCGTTCCTGCTCGAATGGGGCGTCATCGAAGCCGATTTCGATCTCCAGAGCTGGGTCGATCCGGCGCCGTTGCGCCGCGTTCTTGAACGAAAAGCAGCGGCCTAGCCGCGAAGGAGCGACCATGCTCGACGCAGTTGATATTGCGAAGCCGGCGTCGCCGGATCAGGCTCTTGAGACGCTGCGAACGCGTTTGCCGACGGATTTTCGCCGTTGGGCCGACGACAACGAGGCGCGGGGGCATTTTCCGGCCGAAGGATTCCGGACGCTGCATGAGCTGGGCCTTCTCCACGGCGCGGCATCGGAAGAGAGCGGCGGCCTGGGCGGCACGGTCCGGGGCACGAGGCCCGGTTTCTATCTCCAGGTCATGCGGGCGCTCTGCAACGAGGATTCGGCGGTCGGCCACTGCTATCAGGTGCACAATCATGCGGTGATGCGGCTGGAGCAGTTCGGCACGCCGTGGCAGATCGATAACATCCTGCGGCCGGCGATGAGCCGCTACAGCGTCTTCGCCACCGTGGGCGCCGAACCGGGGCGGCGTTCCAACAAGGAGCCGATGAAGACGACCGCGAGCAAGGTTGCCGGCGGCTGGCGCGTCAACGGTCTCAAGTCCTTCGTGACCAATGGGGGCCATGCCGACATTATCCAGACGGCGGTGCGCATCGACCCGGAGAATAACGGCGGCGTCGAGGGCGCGAACTTCATGCTGCTGATCGATGGCCAGGCCGAAGGCATTTCCTGGGTCGACGACTGGTATCGCCCCAACGGCATGAAGGCGGCTCGCAGCCCGCTGATGAAACTCGACGACGTCTTTGTGCCCGACAGTCACGTCATGCTGCCAAACCCGGCGCGCGAAATCGAAACGCGGTGGGGCACGCAAATCCACCTCGGCTTCGCCTGCAATTTTCTGGGATCGGCGGAGGGATTGGTCAACTGGTACGTCGATTATGCCCGCAGCCGCGGCATGGATGCGGTGCCGTTCACTCAGGTTCGGACCGGCAAGATGCGATTCCGGCTCCAGGCGGCCAACGCGCTGTTCGAGCAGGCCATCGATAGCTGGCGGACGCGGCCGGTCGAGGAAGCGGAGATCCTGTCGCTGTCCGCCAAGATCTTTGCTGCCGAAACCGCGAGCCTGCTGGCCACCGAAACCATGGCGGCGGCCGGCGCCACGGCTCAGTTCGAGCATCTGCCGTTCGGGCGCTACCTGCGCAATATCCACCTCCACCAAGTGCATATGGGCTTCGATCGCACGGCCCAGATTTTGGGGCAGGCGACGTTCGGCCTCGACTATGACCCGACGATCTTGCGGTAAGAAGTATGTCCAAGCGTGAAATGAAACTCGGCCTGTTTCTCTATCCCAACGGCCATCATATCGCCGCCTGGCGCGATCCGGGCGTGCCGCCGCACGCGGCAACGAGCTATGAGTATTATCGGCATCTGGCGACACTCGCCGAACAGGCCAGACTCGATTTCATCTTCATCGCCGATGGCTATGGTGTCGAGACGGGCGACCTCCAGGTGCTGCGGCGCATCGCCAATCGCTTCATCGCGCAACTGGAGCCGACTGTCCTGCTGGCAAAGCTGGCAGGGGCGACACGGCATATCGGCCTCGTCGCGACGGCGTCCACGAGCTACAACGAGCCTTATCATATTGCTCGCCGCTTCGCGTCGCTCGATCATCTCAGCGACGGTCGAGCCGGCTGGAATATTGTGACCTCGTTCGCCGATGCCGAGGGACGCAATTTCGGCCTCGATGCGCATCTCGATCACGCCGCGCGCTACCGGCGCGCCGAGGAATTCGTCGATGTGGTCAAGGGCCTTTGGGATAGCTGGGCCAGCGACGCGTTTCTGTATGACAAGGAAGCAGCGCTGGTGTTCGATCCGGCCAAGCTTCACGTCCTCCGGCATCGCGGAGAGCACTTCCGTGTCGAGGGGCCTTTAAACATCCCGCGCACGCCGCAGGGGCGGCCGGTTCTGGTCCAGGCGGGATCGTCGGCCGATGGCGTCGCCTTCGGTGCGCGGCACACCGACGTTGCTTTCACGGCGCAAAGCAATCTCGACGAGGCGAGGGCGTTCCGCCGCGCCTTCCATGACCAGGTGGTGTCGGTCGGCCGCGATCCGGCCCATGTGCCGGTGGTCATGGGAGTGCTGCCTGTGATCGGGAGAACGCGGGAAGAAGCGCGGGCCAAGCTCGACCGCATCAACGCGCGCATTCACCCCGACGTGCTTCTCCGAGAGGCGGGGCGCGCGCTCGGTAATATCGACCTGTCGGGATACCCGATCGAAGGTCCGGTGCCTGAGATCGTTTACGAGACGAATGGCACCAAGAGCCGCCTGGCGCTGATGCTTTCGATCGCCCGTCGGGACGGGCTCACCTTGCGCCAACTCGGCACCCTGTTCGCCGGCGTGCGCGGACACCTTCAGGTCATCGGCACGGCGACCGATGTCGCCGATCAGCTGCAACACTGGTTCGAAGCCGGCGCCGCCGACGGCTTCAGCCTGATGCCGGCCACATTGCCCGGCGGGTTCGAGGATTTCGTCGCCGAGGTCGTGCCGGAGCTTCAGCGCCGCGGCCTGTTGCGGCGAGAGTACAGCGGCGGCCGGCTGCGCGACCACCTCGGTCTGCCCGACCCCGTTTCTTTTCAGGAGAGCACCCATGAACAAAATCAACCGGCCGCCTGAAGGCGCCGAAGCTCAGGACCTCGACGCGCCGGTGCGTCGTGCGCTGGCCTATCTCGGACCGGCTCCGGCTAACTGGGTACTTCCGCGTGCCGGCATCGATCATGACGTGGCGATCATTGGAGGTGGCCAGAACGGTGTCGCGGCCGCTTTCGAGCTGCGCCGACTGGGCATTACCAATGTCACCGTTATCGAGGCGGCCGAGGAGGGCAGTCAGGGCGGATGGCGTCATCCGGCACGCATGAGGGGTTTGCGGACGCCGAAGCTGGCGCCGGGCCCGGAATTCGGCATCGCCGAGCTGAGTTTCCGCTACTGGTTCGAGGCGCGCTTCGGTGCGGCGGCGTTCGACGCGCTGCCAACGATCCGCCGCACCGATTGGGCGGACTATCTCGACTGGTATCGCCGCATCGTCGGCGTGCCGGTGCGATTTTCGACCCGGGTGGTACGGATCGAGCCCTTCGGCGAATTTCTCAAGCTGCACCTCGAGGTCGGCGGCAAGCCGAAGGTTGAAACGGCGCGCAAGGTGCTGTGGGTCGGAGGCATCTCCTCTTTCGGCGGCGCCTTCACGCCTGCTTTCATAGCGGAGAACTTGCCGAAAGCCGCTTGGTCGCATACGAGTGAACACATCGACTTCAATGCGTTCAGTGGCAAGAGAGTGGCCGTGCTTGGCGCCGCGGCCTCGGCGTTCGACGCCGCCGCCGTTGCGCTCGAACACGGCGCAACGCATGTCGACCTGTTCTGCCGCCGCGACCAGATCACCAATGTCGCGAACTTCCGCGGCCGCTCCTATCCGGGCGCACTGTTCAATTATCCATCGATCCCGGATCGCGACCGCTGGCGCTACAATGTCATTCACCGTCGTCTCGGTTCATCGCCGCCGCGCGATGCGATCCTCCGCGTTTCGGACAAGGACAATTTCCGGATTCATTTCAATGCCGAATGGTCGAACCTTCGGCATGACAATGGCGCGGTACGCTTCAACAGCAATGGCCGCGACTTCGAATTAGATCATGTCATTGCGGCGACCGGCTACAGCTTCGATCCGAATGACGCCGCCGTCTTCAAAGACATCGCGGGTCATATCGCCTTATGGCGTGACCGCTACAAGCCGGAACCGGAATGGGCCGATGAGCGGGTCGGCGCCTACCCCTATCTGGGCTCGGCCTATCAGCTCACTGAAAAGACAGAAGGCGCGGCGCCGTATCTGAAGAACATCCATGTCTTCACGGCGTCCGGCACCGTCAGCTTCGGCAGGCCGGTCAGCGATATTCCCTCGATCTATCGCGGCATTCCGATCATCGCCAACGGCATTCTGCGCGATCTGTTTTTCGAGGACTATGAGGCGCATCTTGCGGGTACTCTGAGGGAGCCGACGCCGGAATTCGACGCGGCGCTGTACGCCAAGGTCGTCGCCCATGAGGCCGAGACCGCGTAATGTCACATGACATAGCAGCGCCCATTCTGGACATTCGTGATCTGCGGGTCCGTTTTGTCGGCCATGCGGGCGAAACCGAAGCGGTCGCCGGTCTGAGCTTCAGCGTCGCGGCCGGAGAGGCGGTGGCGCTGGTCGGCGAATCCGGTTGCGGCAAATCCACCGTCTCGCTGGCCATCATGCAGCTCCTGCCGAAGAGCGCCAAACTCTCCGGCGAAATCCGCTTCGCTGGCGTCAATCTGATCGGTGAGCCTGGGCCGACCTTGCGCTCGCTGCGTGGCGACAAGATCGCCATGATCTTTCAGGAGCCGATGACATCACTGAACCCGGTTCAGCGCGTGGGCACGCAGATTGTGGAAGCGATCCGCAGTCACCGCTCCATGTCACGTCGCGAGGCGTGGCAGCGCGCCATTGCGCTGCTGGACCTCGTCCAGATCTCCAGCCCGGCCCGGCGCGTTTACGACTATCCGCATCAGTTGTCTGGCGGCCAGCGCCAGCGGGTGATGATCGCGATGGCAATTGCCTGCGAGCCAAAACTTCTGATCGCGGACGAGCCGACGACCGCGCTCGATGCCACGGTTCAGGCGCAAATTCTCGAGCTTCTGGACAGCCTGCGCCGCAAGCTGGGCATGGGCTTGCTGCTGATTACGCACGATCTGTCGTTGGTGTCGCGCTGGACCGAAAAGGTGGTGGTCATGCACCACGGCCAGAAGATGGAGCAACTCGCCGCGGAGAGCCTGTTCACCAAAGGGCACCACCCCTATACGCGCGGACTGATTGCCGCGTCGATCCGGCTCGACTCCGGTCTGCACTACCGGCTCAAGCGACTGCCGGAAATTCGGGTGCGGCGAGATGCGACCGATCAGTACCAGTTCCTGATCGAACAGCCGACCTTGCAGCGCTTTACTGTCGACGCCAAGGTGCCGGCAACACCGGTCCTCAAGGTCAAGAATCTTGTCGTCCAGTACGATACGGACCAGGGCCCGTTCACTGCCGTCGATGATGTGTCGTTCAGTATCGCGCCCGGTGAGACACTGGGGCTGGTCGGTGAATCGGGCAGTGGCAAATCGAGCCTGTCACGGTCGGTTCTGAGGCTTCAGCCGTCCCACAGCGGCAGCATCCTGTTTCATGGCACCGATATAACGCGCATCGCGGGTGAGAATCTGCGCCGCGAACGCCAGCACATGCAGATGATCTTTCAGGATCCATTCGGGTCTTTGAATCCACGGCATTCGGTCGGTGACATTCTGGAAGCGCCGTTGGCCGTTCACGGCGTCCGCGACCGCTTCGAGCGCCAGCGCCGCATCGCGGACATACTCGACAAGGTTGGCCTGCCGGCCGCCGCCGGGAAGCGATTGCCGCACGAGTTCTCGGGCGGTCAGCGCCAGCGCATCGGCATTGCGCGGGCCCTCATCCTGAAACCGTCGCTGGTGGTTTGCGACGAGCCGGTGTCGGCGCTCGATGTGTCCGTGCAGGCCCAAATTCTCAATTTGCTCGCCGACCTCAAGCAGGAGCTCAATCTGTCCTACCTGTTCATCTCGCACGATCTGGCGGTGGTTCAATACATCTCCGACCGCGTCATCGTTCTCAAAAGCGGCAAGGTCGTTGAAGAAAACGATCACCTCAATATCTGGCGCAGCCCGCACGATCCCTACACGCGAGCTCTCATAGAGGCGTCGGCACGCAAGACGTCCTCGGCTGCGGCCGGCGTCACCGGAGCGTGGCAATGAGCGCGGCAGAGAGTTCCGACCTCACCGGCAAGGTGATCTGGGTGATAGGAGCCGCCGGCGCGATCGGTCGCGGCATTGGCGATGAATTACGTCATCGCGGCGCAACGGTGATCGGATCGTCAAGGCGCTCGCATCCCCCGTCCGGCGCGGAAGACCTTTGGCATGGCTGGGTCCAGGCCGACATCCGCAATGCCGATACGCTTAAAGAGGCGTTGGCGCATATCAAGGCCGTTCACGGCCGTATCGATGGAGCCGTCGTCTCGGTGACGCTGCCGATCTTCGGCGACTTCCTCGATTTGACGGCGGAGGACTGGCATCAGGTGCTGGACACCAAGCTCCTCGGCAGCGTCAGGGTCGTGCAAGCGGTCGCGCCTGCTTTGATCGAAGCCGGGGGCGGCGGCATCGTCCTGATCACCGGGTCGGCGCGCGGCACGATCGCTGCGCTCAAGCACTGGCCCGGCGCCAGCGCGAATGTGGCGTTGAATTTCCTGGTCCATGGCCTGTCGGCGCGGTTCGCTCCGCAGAATGTCCGGATCAACGTTGTCGCGCCCGGGCCGATCGCTTCGGAGCGCGCCAGCGTGATGGGCAAGCTTGGCACCGTCATTGCCAACACGCATCTGCAACGCATCGGCACGCCGGCGGAAGTCGGGCAGGCCGTGAGCTTTCTGCTGTCGCCGCAGGCGGCCTTCATCACCGGGTCCGTGCTGCCGGTCGACGGCGGCGGACGAACACCAACCTAGACATTCAAGGATCTTATAATGGGCGTGCTTGAACACTATTCTCAATGGTCGACCAACATCACGGCGTTGGCCGATCTGGCGCTGACCGAATTCCGCGATAACGGCCTTGCCGGCGAGAAGGAGGGCGGCGTTTATCCGCATGTGAACCTGCGCAAGGTTCATGAACTCGGCCTCCTGCACATTGCGCCGAAAATCGAACACGGCGGCAAAGACGGTCTCTTGCCGGGCAAGAATCCCGACCTGTTCGTCAATCTGCTGCGCCTGATCGCGCGGGGCGACGGCGCCACCGGGCATTGCTACCAGTTGCACAATCACGGCCTCTGGTCGCTCGAACTCAGCGCGTCGGAGGAGCAGGTCGAGCGCTTCCTCAAGCCGCTTACCAGCAAATACAGCATCGTTGCGGCCGTTGGCAGTGAACCCGGACGGATCCTTCAGAACGATGTGCGGACCACGGCGAAGCGCGTCAGCGGCGGCTGGATCGTCAACGGACAAAAGAACTATGTGACGAATGGTGGAAATGCCGATCTCGTCATCGCCAGCGTTGGCATCGAGGGGCAGACCGATGCGATCAGCCGCAATTTCCATATTCTCATCGATGACAGCATCGACGGCATTACCTGGGAGGACGACTGGTTCCGGCCCGCCGGCATGCGCAACGCACGCAGCCCGTTGTTGACGCTCAGCGATACCTTCATTCCGGACAGCCATGTTCTGGGCAAACCTGGCGACTTCATTCGACAGCGGCAGTTCGCGGTTTATCATCTGGCCTTCGCCGCCAATTACCTCGGCGGCGCGGAAGGTTTGTTCGACTGGTATCTCGGCTACATCCGCCAGCGCGGGCGTGCCGACAACGAATTGATCCAGCTGCGGATCGGCGAGATCAAGGTGCAACTGGATTCGGCCGCCGCTTTGTTTGAACGGGCCGTCGAGGAATGGCGAAAGGGCTGGACACCCGATGCCGAGTTGATTTCGCTGAGTGCCAAGACGTTGGCGGCCCGGACCGGTATCGAGGTGGGCAAGACGGTGCTGTATACCGCCGGATCGACGGCGCAGTTCGAGCAGTTTCCGTTCAGCTATTACCTTCGGAACATTCAGCAGCACATCGTTCACGTCGGTCACGACGTGACGGCGAAGACGATTGGTCAGGCGGCGCTCGGCGTCAAGTTCGACGCGACCCGTCAGCGGTGAGGTAGGCATGCCGAAGAAGTCGATCGTTGCCGTATCCGGGAGCGCGTCGCCGAATTCCAAATCGTCGGGGATCGTCGACCACGCTTTCCGCCGGCTGGCCGACGCGTCGTTTTCGTTCCGGAACATTCTGCTGCGTGATCTCGCTCCCGAGGCGCTTATCACGGCCAGGACGGACGATCCGGGATTGGCGGGTGCCATCAAGGCGGTCGATGAGGCCGACGGCATCATCTTTGCGACGCCGATCTACAAGGCGTCGTATTCCGGTCTTCTGAAGATCTTCATCGATGTCCTGCCTCAGTACGCCCTGGCCGGGAAGGTGGTGCTCCCGATAGCGACGGGTGGGTCGTTGGGGCACCTCCTTGCCCTGGATTACGGGTTGCGTCCGGTCCTTCAGTCGATGGGCGCGCGGCACATCGTCCAGAGCCTGTTCGTCACCGAGAGCGACATGCGCGTCGACGAGGGTGGCCTGCGCCTTGGTGAGCAGGCTGACATCTTGTTGTCCGAAGCGGTTCGCCATTTCCGGCATGCCGTGGAGAACGCGGGCGACGACAGGCTGCTGGGCCACCCGCGGCCCGCCCGAGTCGCGGCCTGAGCGAGGCCACAATCCGGAGGCGCGATAGCACAAGGATAGACTATGTCGGGGAACCGCGGCTTTGGAGCATGGCGGTGTTCGGAGCGGGCGCTTGAAGAAAACGATGGTGCTTTGTTTGCCACGGTATTGACTAGTGCCCAACTCGAACTTTCTGATGACCGTCGTCGACGATGAGCAGGCGCTGCCGCGGCAGGCATCGTCGGTGCTAAAAGCGCGTGGTGGGTCAATGGCCGGCACTAAACAGTTGCATCTCGGCGCTTTCATGCGCCCCGTCAGCATTCACACGGGAGCGTGGCGCTATCCTGGCGCGTATCCGGACGCGAATTTCAATTTCAATCACCTGCGGACCTTCGCCCGAAGACTCGAGGCGGCCAAGTTCGACGCTTTCTTCATGGCGGACCATCTGGCGGTCCTCAATATGCCGATCGACGCGCTCAAGCGAAGTCATACGGTGACTTCGTTCGAGCCGTTCACGCTGCTGTCGGCGCTGGCGGGCGCGACCGAGCGGATCGGCCTTGTGGCAACCGCATCGACCACCTTCGACGCGCCGTATCACGTGGCGCGCCGGTTCGCGTCGCTCGATCACATCAGCGGCGGTCGCGCCGGCTGGAACATCGTCACGACTTCGAACCCCGATGCGGCGCTGAATTTCGGCCTCGATGACCACATGGAGCACGACGAACGCTACCGCCGCGCGCGCGAGTTCTATGACGTCGTCACGGGGCTGTGGGACAGCTTTGCCGACGACGCCTTCGTGCGCGATGCCGCGCGCGGCATCTATTTCGAGCCGGAACGCATGCATGTGCTCGATCACAAGGGCAAGTATTATTCGGTGCGCGGTCCGCTCAACATCGCGCGCCCGGTGCAGGGCTGGCCGGTGATCGTGCAGGCAGGCGCATCTGAGGCGGGTAAGCAACTCGCGGCCGAAACGGCCGAAGTGATCTTCGCTGCGCACAATAGCCTGGCGGACGGACAGCGCTTTTATGCCGACGTGAAGGGCCGCCTCGACAAGCTCGGCCGGCCACGCGACAGCCTCAAGATACTGCCTGGTGCGCTGGTGGTCGTCGGCGAGACAATCGAGGAAGCGCGCGAGAAACGCGCCCGCGTCGATGGTCTCGTCAATTACGCCAATGCCATCGCCTCGCTATCGATCGCGCTGGGCCATGATGCGTCCAAATTCGATCCGGACGGCCCCTTGCCGGATATCCCCGAGAGCAACGCCAGCAAGAGCGGGCGGGAGCGGACGATCGCGCTGGCGCGCCGCGAGAACCTGAGCGTGCGCCAACTCGCGCAGCGTCTCGGCGGTTATGGCGGCTTTGCGCTCGTCGGTACGCCCAGGACCATCGCCGATGAAATGGAACAATGGCTGGTCGAGGAGGGCAGCGACGGCTTCAATCTGATGTTTCCGTATCTGCCGGAAGGTCTCGAGGACTTCGTCAATTTGGTCGTTCCAGAGATCCAGCGCCGCGGCCTGTTCCGCAAGGAATACGAAGGCGCAACGTTGCGCGATCATCTCGGACTGCAGCGCCCGGAGAACCGGTTCTTCCGTCGGTGAGCGCCACGAGATCACGTCGGGCCGAGACGAACCAATGCGCCCCCGGTGCTAAAGCGGATTGTTGAGACACGGCTGTGGCCGCGGTCCGAGCGCGGGACCGCCGCCATCAGTCACATGGCCAGGCCGCCCAGGCCGGGGCTGTCCGATGGCGATGGCAGCGCTTCGCACCAGTCTTCCAACTGAGTGAACGCAATACGAAGTGTTTTCACGATCTGACCGGCGCGATCGTCGACGACGCGATAGTAGATGTGCTTGGCATCGCGGCGCGTGGCGACGAGACCGGCCTCGCGCAATTCGCCGAGCTGTTGCGACAAAGTCGGCTGCCTGATGCCAAGCTCGCTTTCGATGGCGGCGACGGAGCGCTCACCTTCCAGCAGCATGCAGACAATGGAAAGGCGGTTGGGATTGGCCAGAGCCTTGAGAAGATCGCTGGCCTCGCCGATGCTGCGACACAGCCGGGGATTGCGCCGCTTCTTTCTAGTCGTCGTTGCCGTCTTCATCCATTCCTCGCTTGATCCCGCTGGCGTGCTTCTCATGCTCTCACACGCTGTCGCCGGTGCCAAAACCTGAATGTGCTCCCTGATCAGCCGCAGACAGAATGGGCGTCTACCGGGAGCCCGCAATTTGGTCGATCCAACTATTGACCCTCCACATACTCTATAAGAATGTATAATGAGAAAACAACGCAAAAATGCCCGTCAGAAAGGGCATTTTTCATCTCTCTGAGAACGACCGGCGCCGTCGCTGTGTTGCCGTGAAAGATATGCATGCCGCTACGAATAGGCGTTCATCCGAGCAATCTGCATCTGACGCTCGCCCAGCATTGGCCCGACGCCTTTGCCGCGCTCGATCCTTCGTTCGTGTTCTATCCGGAGGGGCGCGAAACCGGCCGCGAACTTCTTGGAGGTCGCATCGACATCGGCGGGACGGGCTCAACGCCGCCGATCGTCTCGCAGGTCGCCGGCCTCGACGTGCTCTATGTTGCGGCTTCCGCGCCGCGGCCGGCCAATGGCGGCATTCTCGTTGCGAAGCGCTCGGCAATCCACACCGTGAAGGATCTCGCCGGCAAGAAGATCGCGCTGCTGGACGGCTCGTTTCATACCTATCTGCTAGCGCGTGTTCTGGAAGAAGAGGGGCTGTCGCTCAAGGATGTTACGCGCGTGGAGCGCGCGCCGGTTCCGTCCCGCGACGCGCTTATCGCCGGCAAGGTCGATGCCTGGGTCGCGATGGCGCCGCTTCTGGGACAGACGCTCGCTGACGGCGGCGCGCGGTTGCTGGTGCCGTGCGGCGCGACCATTCCCAACCGGTCGGTGTTCTGGACGCTGGAGCAACGCAGGCTCACGTCCGAAACCGTCGATGTCTTCATTGCCGAACTGGCGCGGCTCGGTGCTGCGATCGCCGCCGAACCCGATCGCGCAGCACGCATTCTTGCCGACCTCAAGCTCGGCGGCGTCGATTCGGCTTCATGGGAGAAATCGATCAGGGAGCGTGACTGGAGCATTGTCCCGGCGGACGCGGCGATCATCGCCGAGCAGCAGGAAGAAGCCGACGCGCTGTTTCGCCACGGCGATTTTGCAACACGTCCCGATATCGCTGCGGCGCTGCGTCCTCATTCGGTACCGGCGGCCTAGGAGAAAGCCATGAACGTCCTCTGGTATATGTGCGCGCCGGACGGTTCTTATCCATGGACCCCGGAAGGCTCGCGGGTCGTCGATTACGGCTATTTCCAGCAACTCGCCAAAGCTTATGACCGGCTCGGTTTCACCGGCGCCCTGTTCGCGACCGGCGCTCACGATGTGTGGGTGCTGGCTTCTGCGCTGCTCGCCGAGACCGAACGCCTCAAGTTCCTGGTGGCGATCCATCCCGGCCTGATTGCCCCGACATTACTCGGCAAGATGGCGGCGACCTTGCAGGAATTCTCCCGGGGCCGCCTGATGCTCAACATCGTCTCGGGCGACGCCAAGATGCTCGGCGCCTACGGCATGAAGATGCCGCATGACGAGCACTATTCCATGGCGGACGAGTATCTGACGATTTTCAACCGCCTAATGGCCGGCGAAAGCATCAATTACGACGGGAAGTACTTCTCGGTCGAAGGCGCGCGGCTTGCTTTGCCGGCGGGCGTTTCCATTCCGCCGCCGCCGCTCTGGTTCGGCGGCTCGTCGGCGCCGGCCATTGAGATCGCCGCCAAACACACCGAGACCTATCTGTCGTGGGGCGAGACGCCCGAGCAGATCGGCGTCAAGGTCAAGCAGGTTAAGGAGCGCGCCAGGCATTACGGCCGCGAGCTCAACTACGGAATTCGCCTTTACGTAATCCTGCGCGACACCGACGCGGAAGCATGGGATGCGGCGAACTGGCTGTACGAGCGCATGGACGAGAAGGCGATTGTCGCCAACCAGCAGTTCGTTGGCAAGTCGGACTCCGTCGGTCAGCAGCGCATGACCGAGATGCATGGCGGCGTGAAGCCGGCCAACCTGCGCGACCTCGAAGTGGCGCCGAATCTATGGGCCGGAGTCGGCCTCGTGCGGCCGGGGCCCGGCACGGCCATTGTCGGCTCTCCCGACACGGTGATCAAGACGATCGAGGCCTATCAGGCAGTCGGCGTCGATACCTTTATCCTCTCCGGCATGCCGTTGCTCGAGGAAGCTTACCGCTTTGCCGAGAAGGTGCTGCCGCGGCTGCCGGTCAATCGCGACGTGCCGAGCGCCAAGCAGTTCACCTGGTCGACCTTGTTCGACCGCGACCTTAACAATCAAAAGGCGGCGTCGGCCGGTTGACCATCATGATTCTCGACGAACGCAGCTATCTTATCAAGCCTGAGCATGTGAGGGAATACCTCGACACGTATGTGGCCGAAGGCATGGCCTTGCAGATCAGCCATCTTGGCGATCTCGTCGGCTGGTTCACGACCGACGTCGGCACGGTGAACGAGGTCGTCCACATCTGGCGCTACAAAGATATGGGCGATCGCGAGCGCCGCCGTCTGGCCATGGAGTCCGATCCGGCCTGGCTGGCGTTTCGCCGCAAGACGTCGAGTTTCGTGATCCAGATGCGCAATCGCATTCTGCGGCCCACGTCATTCTCGCCGATGCAGTAAGATGACGATCATCGACACCAGCGTGGCGCCCGCGGAAGCGACGGCGCTGAAGGCGCGTATCGCCGGCCTGATCGACGGGTTGGAGGCGGTGCTGCGCTGGTCGGGCGGTATCGTGCTGGCGGCGACCTTCGCGCTAGTTATGACGTCGGTGACGTTGCGATACGTGTTCGGCAGCGGCCTGATCTGGTCCGAGGAGCTGGCGGTCTGGCTCAACGTTCTGCTGGTGTCGCTCGGCGCGCCGCTCGCCGTGACCGGTCCGCTGGCGATGCGGCTTGACGTCATCGTTCGCTTTCTGCCGCTGCGCCTGCAGACCGCGGCCGGCATCCTGGCCGACGCCATTGCTATCGACGCCAGCATCATTCTCGCGCTCGGCGCGGCCGGTGTTGTCGGCGCCATCGGCGGCACATCCACCGTGCTCGGCATGCCGGAATGGTTGCGCTACGCGGCGGTGGCCGGGGCAGGCGGGCTGAGCGTGCTGCTGCTGTTCGGCAGGGCCTATCTGCGCGATGGCCTGCACCGCGCGCTGATCGTGTTGGCCATCGGCATCGCTCTGTACATCATCGCGCATCATGTTCGCATTGCGCCGATCGGCACGCCGAGCCTCGCCGCCGGTCTCATCGCCGCGATCGGTCTGATTGCCGGCGCGCCGTTGCCGCATACCTTGCTGGTCGGAGTGTCGATGGCCGTGCCGTTCGGTTCGCTGCTGCCCGAACCGGCGCTGGTGCAAAACACTATCGTCGGCGTCAGCAAGTTCCTGCTGCTTGCCATTCCGTTCTTCCTGCTCGCGGGCGGGTTGCTGACGGAAGGTGGACTGGCCGATCGTCTGGTGCGCTTTGCCGCCAGCATGGTCGGCCATATGCGCGGGGGGCTGGCGCAAACGACATTGCTGACCAGCGTCTTGTTCTCCGGCGCCTCTGGATCGTCGGTCGCCAATGCCGCTTTCGGCGCCAAGGTGATGGTGCCGGCTTTGGTCGCCCATGGTTACACGCTGCCGCGCGCGGCGGCCGTGGTTGCCGCGACGGCGATGCTGGACAACATCATTCCGCCGTCCATCGCCTTCCTCATTCTCGCCTCGGCCACCAACCTGTCGGTCGGCTCGCTGCTGGTAGGCGGGTTTATCGCCGGCGGCGTGTTGGCGATCGCGCTCGGCATCGGCATCTACCTGACGTCGCGCGACGAGAAACCGATGTCGGCCAAGGCGACAACGAGGGAGCGTACGCGTACCTTCATCCAGTCTCTCCCGGCCATCGGTCTCGGCGTCGTGGTGGTGATCGGCATCCGCTTCGGCGTCGTCACCACAACCGAAGCGTCTGCGCTGGCCGTTGCCTATGCCCTTGTCGTGTGCCTCGGCCTGCGCTCGATCAATCTGCGCACACTGGCGTCGTCCTTCAATCAGGCGGCGGGCGAGGCGGCGGCCATCGGCCTCCTGATCGGCACCGCGGCGCCATTCGCCTTCCTGATGGCCATTGATCGCGTTGCCGATCTGGTCACAGCCATCGTTACGTCGCTGGGCGGCAACGCGCTGGCCGTGATGCTGCTCGCCAATGTGGTGCTGCTGGTCGCGGGGCTGCTGCTCGATATCGGCGCCGCCATCCTGCTGCTGGCGCCATTGCTGCTGCCGGCCGCCACTTTGGCGGGCATCGACCCCACCCAGTTCGGCGTGATCCTGGTCGTCAACCTGATGATCCACGGCCTGACCCCGCCGCTCGGTATCCTGGTCTACGTGGCGAGCGGCGTGTCCGGTGCCCGGCCGTCGCAGGTTTTCCGCGAGGTCGTGCCTTTGCTCATCGCGCTGCTCTGTGCGCTCGCCGTGCTCTGCGTGTTCTCGGCCATGGTCGCAGCTCCCACGAAACTCTGAACATCACTGTGAAAGGATACTCCATGACAATCGAACTGACCCGGCGCCGTATGACCGGTTTGCTCGCCGCGGGCGTCGCGGCGCCTTTCGTGCTCCGCGCCGGCGTCGCGCGGGCCGCGACCACCGTCACCATTTCATCGCTGTTTGGCGCCGATAAGCCGGAGACCAGGATCTGGTTCAAGATCAAGGAAATCGTCGACGCCAGGCTGCCGGGCCGTTTCGACTTCCGCATCGTGCAGAACGCCGCGCTCGGCGGTGAGAAGGAAGTCGCCGAAGGCATTCGCCTCGGTTCGATCCAGGGCAGTCTGTCGACCGTGTCGGCGCTGTCGAGCTGGGTGCCGGAATCGCAGATTCTCGATGCGCCCTTCGTGTTTCGCGACGCCGGTCATGTCAGCCGCGTGCTGAGCGGTCCGATTGGCGACGAGCTGAAAGCGAAGTTCGCGGCGCAGAACTTCGTGGTCGGCGGCTACATCAACTACGGCGCGAGGCATCTGCTGGCCAAGGAAGCGATCGTCAAGCCGTCTCAGCTTGCCGGCAAGCGCATTCGCGTCATCCAGAGCCCGCTGCACACCGAACTGTGGAAGGCACTCGGAGCCAACCCGACGCCGATCCCGATCACCGAGACCTACAACGCCTTGCAGACAGGCGTCGTCGACACGATGGACCTGACGAAGTCGGCTTATGCCGGCTTCAAGCTCTATGAAGTCGTGCCGTATCTCATTGAAACCGCCCATATCTGGGCGAGCGGTGTCGTCTACTTCTCGGCGCCGTTCTGGAAGTCGCTCAAGAGCGACGAGCAGGCCGTGTTCGCGGCGGCCGCGGCCGAAGGTGCGCTGTACTTCAACCAGCTCATCGTCGACGACGAAGCGGCGTCGATGGCCAAGGCGGCTGCGGCCGGCGGCAAGACCGTCAAGCCGGAGGACCGTCCGGCCTGGGAGGCGGGCGCCCGCGGTGTCTGGGCTGCGCTTGGTCCCAAGGTCGGTGGCCTCGACAAGATCGAAGCGATCGCCAAGACTTCGTAATCGGTGCCTGCGGCATGGGGAAACGAAATGTCCGATACCAAGCCGGTTGATTCGAAGAGGTTCTGGCAAACGCTTAGCGAGCGGGCCACGGGCGTCACGATCGTGACGGCCCGCGGCTCGGGCGGTCCCGCGGGCTTCCTCGGCCTGTCGGCGTCGCATGTGTGCGCTGATCCGCCGACGGTGCTGGTATCGATCGACGACAACACGTCCGCCTTGGCTGCGGTGCTGGAAAGCCGCGCCTTCGCGATCAATTTTCTGCCGGCCGGCGCGCGCGACGTCGCCGACCGCTTCGGCTTCAAGAGCGCGGTGAAAGGCGCGGAACGGTTCGAAGAGGGCCGGTGGGGTCGTCTGACGACGGGCGCGCCGGTTCTCAACGATGCGCTTGGCGCCTTTGACTGCGTTCTGGAAGAGACCATCCGCCGCGGCACGACCACGATCGCCATCGGGCGCGTGGTCGATCTGGCGGCGAAGGGCGAGGGCGATCCGCTGGTCATCTTTCGCGGCCAGTACCGTCCATGACCGAGAGGGGCGCTCTTGCGCTTCCGTTCGTCAGCGGTGGCATGTTGGAGCCGACGGCTGCCACGAAGCGGGCGTTGAAGTCTTATCCGCGCACTCAAAGGTCGCTGCACACAAATTCCAGTTCTTTGACGTCGATCGGCGTTGAGGCGACGCGGTTCGCCATCGGTCTGGCGTGTCTCTAGCGTCCGGCCAATTGCCCATGCACGCTGGTCCAATCGATATGCAGGTCGTGCCTCAGCGGAAACGGGTGAAAACGGCAGCAACTGAACGGGAAATCGCCGTTGTCTTGCCCGTGTTCGCGAAATGTGGCTTAAGTCTGTGATACACAACGCAAAAGCCGCCTTTCTCTATGAACCGCCGCTTCTCTATCGCTCCGATGATGGAGAGGGGTGGGCTCAGCCAAAACGCGAATACGTTCAGATGGATGCGACCCCGCATTTAATGCGCGTCGTACCAGACGGCGTCCGGAGTGTCCTCGGCCAAAGTGCGTTAACCGGCCCAAAGCTGTCCCCCGCCGTCGCCCCTCAGAACCTGTCCCGACACGAATGCTCCCATGGGACCTGCAAAAAATTCTACCACCCGCGCCACTTCTGCTGGCCATCGAGCGGGCAGGCTCGACCAACAACCACGCCGTCATCAAGCAACTCGAAGGCCACAAGATGTCGGCCTCGGATCGCATGCGGCATTTCGACGCCTATATCGATCCGGTGATGCATCAGGTGCAGCAGACGATTTATCTCGCGCGTCGCAACCGCAAGCCGAAGGACGAGACAGATCACTACGAGATCATCAGTTGGTCCAAGCCGGAGGCGGCGCTCGACGACGCCGCGGCGCAGAAGTGCAAGCTCAAGGCTTTTACGGACGTCCCGACCTTCGAAATCTAGTTCCCCCGGGGGCACTCGCAACCGGCGCTCCGGGCTTTTGCCCCGGGGCGCCGGCTTTTCAATCGCATGTGAAAGTCATCGATGCTCGAACTTCTGCCGCACCTGTTGAACGGCATTGCGCTGGGCCTCCTGTTCTCGCTCGTCGCGCTGGGCTTCATGCTCATCCTCGGCCTGATGGAGCAGATCAACCTCGCGCATGGCTCGCTGTTCGCCCTCGGCGCCTATTTCGCCTACGCGGTGTGCGCGGCCAGGATGCCGCTGCCAAACGACGCACTTGCCGCCTGGGCCGCGGTGCCGCTCGGCTGGCGCTTTGCCGCCGCCATCGTCGTCGCGCCGATCCCGGTGGCGCCGTTCGGGCTTGTGCTGGAGCGGCTGATGCGTCGCACCTACGGTCGCGATCCCCTCTACGGCTTACTGCTCACTTTCGGCGTTGCCATGGTGCTGGAGGAAATGATCCGCGTCATCTGGGGCACGCGCGACTACATGCTCCCGGTGCCGAACGGCATTGGCGGCGGCTTCATCATGCTCGATCTGATCTGGTCGACCTATCGCTTCTGGGCCGGCGCCATGGCCATCGTGGCGATGGCTGGCGTCTGGTTCATCGTCGAGCGCACGCGCTTTGGCGCCATGGTCAAGGCGGGCGCCCATGACAGCGAAATCGTCCAGGCGCTCGGCATCGATCTGGCGCGGCTGCGGGTGTGGATTTTCGTGCTCGGCACCATACTCGCGGCTTTCGCCGGCGTCGTCATGGCGCCGCTCTGGGGCATCCGTCCCCACATGGGCGTCGATGCCGTGGTGCCGGCGTTCCTGATCATCGTGCTCGGTGGTGTTGGAAGTTTCTGGGGCGCCGTCGTCGGCGGCCTGCTGGTCGGCATGGTGGTTGACCTGTCGGCGGCCTACGCCTCCGAATGGTCGATGCTGTCGATGTATCTGCTGCTGATCGGTGTCGTGGCGTTCCGCACTTGCGGCCTGTTCGGCAAGAAGAGCGTGTTGGAGGTCTGATGACGCAATTCGAACGGGGCGTTCCGGCCATCACGTTCGCCATGATCGTCACATGGCTCGCCTTCGCCAGCGTTCCGCTGTGGATCGAGAAGGTCGGGCTCTATCAGTATCTCGGCGTCGAGATCCTGATCTTCGCGACTTACGCGCTCGCCTATAATCTCGTGCTCGGCCACGCGGGCCTGCCTTCCTTCGGCCATGGCGCGTTCTTCGGCATCGGCGCCTATGCCTTCGGTCTCGCCCAGCATCATGCTGGCCGAACCTGTGGTTTTGCATCGCTGCAGCGGCGGCTGCGGCAGCGGTCGCTGGCCTCATTGTGGCACTCTTCATCTCGCACCGGCGGGGCATCTATTACGCGTTGATGACCATCGCCTTCGGCCAGGTATTCTGGTTCATCGCCATTAAGGCGACCTCGGTTACCGGGGGGAGGATGGCCTGCTCAAGATCGAGCGCCTGCCGGTGACGACCGGCTTTGCCAGCTTCGACCTCAAGAGCAACGTCGCTCTCTTCTACTTCGTGCTGGCAATCTCCGTGGTTGTGACGATCTTTCTGTGGCGGCTCGTCCATTCACCGTTCGGTCGCGTCGTCAAGGCGATCAAGCAGAACGAAATGCGCGCGCGGTTCATCGGCTACAATGTCTGGGCCTACAAGGCCGCGGTGCTGATCCTGTCCGCCTGTCTCTCCGGCATGGCTGGCGGCATGTTCGCGATGGCGCAAAATTCGGCATTCCCCGATGTCATGAACCTGCATTACTCCGGCTACGTGGTGATGATGACCCTGGTCGGCGGCGGCCTCGTGTCATTCTGGGGACCGGTGATCGGCGCGGCCGCTTTCTTCCTGGCGCGCGACGTGATCGGCGCGGTCACCACGGGCTGGATGCTGTGGTTAGGACTCTGTTTCGTCATCCTGGTGCTGTTCAAGCCTGAAGGCATTGCCGGCCTGTTCCAGGGCTATATGCGCAGCCGCGCGGCGCCTAAAAGCGCCCCGCAGCAGCCGGCGCCGACGTCCGTGGCGAGGTGAGTCATGGCCATATTCGAAGCCCGCGAGCTGCATCTCCGCTTCGGCGACCGGGTCGTTCTGGAAGACGTGTCCCTCGCTTTCGACGAGGGCAAGCTGTCCGGCATCATGGGCCCGAACGGCGCCGGCAAAACGACCTGCTTCAACGTTCTCACCGGCCGCTACAAGCCGGACCGTGGCCGCGTCCTCTGGCAAGGACAGGACATCACCGGTCGCGCGCCGCAGGACATTGTTCGGCTCGGCGTGGCACGCTCGTTCCAGCTCATGAATCTGTTCGATGAGTTCAGCGTGTTCGAAAACATCGCGATAGCGTTGCCGGCGACCCGCTCGCGCAGTACCAACATGGTGATGTCGGCCTATGCTGACCCCGCCGTGACCGATGAGGTCTACGGAATACTGGAGCGTGTCGGCCTCGCCGATCGCGCCCGGGACGACGCCAAGTCGCTACCTTATGGCGCGAGGCGCGCGCTCGAGATCGGCGTGGCGCTCGCCTGCAAGCCCAAGCTGCTGTTCCTCGATGAACCGACGGCCGGCCTCGGCGCCGATGGGCGCACACGGCTCGCTGAACTCATCGCCCGCCTCAAAGGGCAGCTCACCATCGTCGTCATCGAACACGACATGGAATTCCTGTTTTCGTTCGCCGACGAGATTTCCGTCATCCACTGGGGCCAGGTAATAGCCCACGGCACGCCCGCCGCGCTCAGACAGAACCCGTGGGTCGAGTCATCCAATCTGGGACGGCTGAATTGATGCTCGAAGTCAGCAACATCACCGCCTTCTATGGCGAGACGCAGGCGTTGTTTTCCGTGTCGCTGTCGCTACGCGAGGGCGAGGTACTGGCGCTGCTGGGCGCCAACGGCGCCGGCAAGACGACCGTGCTGCGCTCCATCCTCGGCCTGACCCGCGCGCGACAGGGCGATATCCGCTTTCGCGACACGTCGATCGCGACCCGGCCGACGCACGAGATAGCCGGCGCAGGCATCGGCTGGGTGCCGGACGACAGACGAATTTGTCCGACCCTGGCCGTCCGCCAGAACCTGATGCTCGGCGAAAAGCGGACCTCGTTCCGCGCGTGGTCGCTCGACGAAGTGACTGAGATTTTCTCGCCGTTGAAGTATCTGATGGCGCGGGAAGCGGAAACGCTGTCGGGCGGCGAGATGCAGATGGTCGCCATCGGCCGCGCGCTGCTCGGTTCGCCGGGTCTGGTGTTGTTCGATGAGCCCAGTCAGGGGCTGGCGCCGAAGGTCGTCGATGACGTTCTGGGCGTCATTCGCCGCCTCAAGGACGCCGGCATTGCCAGCATTGTCGTCGAACAGAATGCCGACATCGCATTGTCGGTCGCCGACCTTGTGGTGGTTCTGTCGCAAGGCCATGTCGCCTGGAAAGGCGAGGCGGCAGCGCTGCGCGAGGATCCGGCGCTGAAGCGCCGTCTGCTCGGAGGCTTGTCATGAATGCGCCGTTGCTCGCGCTCGATGCGGTGGAGAAAATTTATCACCGCGGCCTGTTCGACAAGGCGCCGGCATTCCAGTTGCGTGTCGACCGCAGTTTCGATCGTTCCGAGATCGTCGGTGTGATGGGTCCGAACGGCGCCGGTAAGACGACCTTGTTTGAGATGATCGCGGGTTCGAACGTGCCGACCGGCGGCCGGGTGATGGTCGCCGGCCAGGACATCCAGAATGTCCGCTATGGCCAGCGCGACCGGCTGGCGATCCACTATCACCAGTCCTATCAGGTGAGGCATTTCCGCAAGCGCAAGCCATCCTTTGTGATGGAGCGGGCGGCCAGCGAGTACCCGTTGGTGCATCTGTTCGACGAGCCGCAGTTCAACACCCAGGATGGTTATATCGGCTTCATGCTGGATTTTTTCCGTAAACTGCGTAGCGAAAACCGGCTGGTCTTCATCTGCCTGCACCCGACAGCGCCGTTCCAGATCGACATCATGCGGGAAGTATGCGAGCATTTCCTGTTCGTCAACAAAGGCGGGGTGAGCGCATATGCCACCTTGCCGGAGATGACCCGGCAGCCCGATGTGCGCCAATATCTTGGTGCACTGGCTCCCTGAACGCCCACCCCACCTTTTACTGCATTGCAAGGTGAGTGGACCGATGACCACGCCGCAGTATCTTTCCAAGCTCGACCATTACTTCAACGGCGCCTGGGTGCAGCCGACGTCCGGCAAGGGCCAGGATGTCGTCAACCCCGCGACCAACCAGCCGATCGGCAAGCTCGGTTATGCGTCGAAGGCCGATCTCGCGTCAGGATGAGATCACTCGGCAATCCACCGCTTGTGAGCAGACTGGAGATCTGTTTCAAGGCGCTGATAAAATAGTCCAAAAGCCGCAACTTCAATGAATCACCGTTTTTCGACCGCCCCCAGGACGGAATGGGTGCCTCAGGCAGAAATATCTGTATAGCAAATGCACTTGGTCTGGGCGGCTAAGAGTCATGTCGTACCGCTCGGCGTACTGCCCCCGGAGGACTTAGGGAGGGGCACGCGTTCGGCGGATGGAGGCTGCACTCGTCCGTTGGTTGGACTGCGGCCGTACCGCCGACGTTTCGCGCAAGCGCGCTGCCAAGCATCACATCCTATGCCGAGGGGCAGCGCAGAGGCGTTAGAATTGCCTTCACGACGGGCGAAGGCGGTCCGGCGGCCGACACAGCGGTGTGGCGAAGTTGATGTCCCTTAGATTGTCGGTGCAGGTCGAATGGCGTTTCAACGCGTCACGCGCCGGCGCGGCCTGCCTCGGATGGCGCAAATCCCGACATGCAGAAGCGCATGATCTGCTCGACCATCGTCGCCAAGGCGCGCTCGACATCGGCACTCGCGACCGCGCCGTCATGAGTCGCGCCAGTCGTGGTGTTGATCGCGACGCCGAGCGGCACGTTCCAGCCGCGCAGCGCGTGCACGATCGAACGCAGCGTGACGAGCGTCGTGCTGGCCGCCTGCCAGCCGGCCGCGCACGCGATGCAGCCGACCGCGCGGCCGTCGAGATAAGGCGCGTCGTCGTCGCGCATGTCCTCGGTGTAGTCGAGCGCATTCTTCAGCAGGCCGGAGATGCTGCCGTGATAGGCGGGTGAGGCGATGATGACGCCGGTTGCTTGTCGTAGCGCGCTTACCAACTCGCGCGCTTTGTCGTCGCGCTCCGCGAGTGACGGATCGTAGAGCGGCATCATCAGCGCCGGCCCGTTGAACAGCCGCGTACGCGCGCCACTGGCTTCTGCCATCTCCAACGCCTGCCGCACCGCGATCTCGGAGGACGAATTGACTTTGGGCGTGCCGCCGATTCCGACGATCAGCGGGGCGGTCATATCTCTGTGATGCAGGTTCATCGGATTCCCCCGGTTGACGCGCAGGCCAAACTAGGACTCGCGCTTTGCCGGGTCACCTGTCGAAAGATAGGTGGTGCGGAGTGCCGTCAGGCGATGAGGCCGAGCTCGCGCGCTCGCTCCAACGCGCCGGCGCGGCGGCGGACGCCGATACAGTCGTAAATCTGCTGCAGATGCCACTTCACCGAGCCCTCGGTCATGCCGATGCGGCGGCCGATCTCGGCGTTGCGCATGCCGCCGCTCGCCATCTGCAGGATCGCGCATTGCTGCTTGCTGAGCGGCGAGGCGGCGCCGGTTATGCGGCCGGTCATGGCGCCGGCCTTGGCGCCAGTCATGGGCTTGCGCTCGGCGGGCGTTTGCGGCTTCGCTTCGGCTTCGGCGCCGATGAGCCGAGCCAGAAAGCGGTCGGCCTCGCCGATGATCATCGGTGAGGCGGCGAACTGCCGTTCGAGCAGGCCGCGGACGGCGTCGCCTTCGTCGAGGAAGCTGCGCATTTGGCCGCTGGGCGCGGCGTGCACCAGCGCGGCGCGCAACGCCCGCGAAGCTTGCGCGTCATCGCCATAGGCCGCGAGCGCGCGCGCCATCAGGATCTCCCAGCGCACGACGAGATTCAGCGCGCGCGCCTCGCTCAAATGGCGCAGCCACCGGCGTGCGACGCGCACGGCGTCAGCGGTCGCACCCTTCGCGAGCGCCAGCCGCACCCAGGAGCGGGCCCTCACTTCGTCGCGCGTGGTCGCGCTGGCGCGCGGCAACACGCTTTCGGCCGGGACGGCATGCCCCTCGCGTTCGGCAAGCCGCGCCGCCTCGTCCGGCTGGCCGCCGGCCAACATCAGCCTGATCTGCTCGGCGACCACGTGCTGGCGCAATCGTTCGAGCGAATAGGTGCGCGCCATGCCCATGGCTTCGTTGAGCCGGGCAAAGGCGGCATCGGCCCCACCGGCCGCGTATTTCAGCCGCGCATCGGTAATGTAAGCGGCAATATAGGGGTCGACGAAGCCGCGGAACACGCGCGGGAAGTGTGCGTCGAGCAGGGCGCGGCTGCCGGCGAGATCGTTGCGCTCGTAGCGGATTTCGGCGAGCAGCGCGGCGGGTGCATCGATCAGCCATGGATTGACCTGGGCCGCGCGCGCGACAGCCATGGCCTCTTCCAGCCGGCCGGCGGCGGCGTCGAGGTCGCCCATCATCGCGCGCGTCGGCCCGGCGGCGCAGAGATGCCAGACCAGGCCGCTATGGACCTCGAGATGGCTGAACTCGCGCACGCCGGCCGCTTCGAGCTCAGCGACATCGGTAAGGCGGAACAGCTCGCGCCGCGCGTAGAGCAGCGAGCCGTAGATCGTGCCGCGCGTATAATGATCGAAACCGGTCGGCCGCCCGAGCAAATCGATGCACAGCCGCTCTGCCTCCGCCTGATTGTCCTCAAACTGGCAGAGTAACATGCGGCTGTGCAGCACGAGATGGTCGAGATCGACCGGGCCGTCGTCGGCGTCTTTCCTGGCCGCGTCGACGTGCTTCGCCAGCCGCGCGTGCAGGTTCTCGACTACGCCGAACTGCCAGCCCGACGCCGCCGCGCGGGCGGCATAGATCATCGCCTGCGGATAGCGTTGCAGGATGTCGGCCGGGATGCGCAGCGCCATCGCCATGACGTCCTGGCTGCGCCCGGCTGTATAGGCTGCAAGCGCATGGCGGTCGAGAAGGGCGGCGGAGCGGTCCCACGCCTTGATGTCAATGGCGTGGTCGAAGGCCTCGCGCACTAGGCCGCGCGCCTCCAGCCATTCGATGGCGCGCTCGGCCGCCTGCCGCTGGGCAGCCGGCGCGCGTCGCGGCGCGAGCATGCGCAGCACGCGCGCGAACAGGTCGTTGAGCCGCAGGTGTCCCGCCGGTCGTGCCTTCGTCGCGGCGATCAGGCCGTGCCGCGCGATGTTCTCGAGCAAGTCGTCGCTGTCGGTTCGTTCGAGCACGGCATCGCACAAGCCACTGTGGAGCCACGGTAGGCCGGATACCGCGAACAGAAATGCACGTAAATCTGCCGGAAGCTGGTCGATGATTTCCTCGACGAAGAAATCATGCAGAAGCGTCGAAGCGGTCTGGGCATCGGGCAGCAGGCCGCCGTCGTCCGGGACATGCGGGAGACACAGGCTGAGCGCGACCGGCCAGCCTTCGGTGATGGCGGTGAGATGGCGAAGCTGTTCGTCGGTGAGGGCGCCGGCGCCGTTCTCTCGCGCGATCGCGCGCACGTCTTCTTCCCTGAAGGCCAGCGTCTCGGCGTCGATCTCCTTGACCAGCCGCAGCGCGCGCGGCCGGGCCAAGGGCAGAGCAGGCCGTTGGCGGCCGACGAAGACGAGGCGATACCCCGCGCGCGGCGCGGATAAAAAGCGTTCGAACACGGTCCGCTGCAACCGTGGGGACAGCAGATGGCCGTCGTCGATCAGCACGACGGCGGAACGGCTGATGCCAATCCAGTTGTCGATCAGGGCGACAATATCATTGTGCGTGTGGTCCCAGCGCTCGCCGGACAGATCTTGCGCAGCGAGACGCCCGCCGGCGCTGACCTGAATAAGTAGCGCGCTGCGCCGCTCGCTTTGCAGCTGGTTGCGCCATTGCTCCAGCAGGCATGACTTGCCATAGCCCGCGGGTGCGCAGACCACGGCGATCGGTTCGACAAAGTGCGAGAAGGCGAGCCGCGGCCGTGCGAGAAGACCAATTGTGACTGCCTCGCTGGCACTTTGATCTGTCCGGGAAAGGGCTATACCGGGCTGGTAGCAATCCTCGAACAGCGGTTCGGCGATCAAATCAGTCATTTGCCGCCTCGAGTCATGCGACCTTTGCTCACTTTTTATTCGACCGAGAGCCCGGCGCTCCGCGTTCGGAACGATTATCAACTGTGACAGAACCGGTCGTGAATGCAATACGCGCGCGGGCGCTATCTTTCGATAGGTGACAGTTTGAGGCCTCTCCGGGACTTTCACGTCGGTGAATTCACCGCGTCAGGGGGGAGAGAACTACGTGGCATCCGTCATCGAGCGCACAAAGGACACGCTGAGGGGATTCGAGCGCCGGGAGATCGACGTCGGCGGCATTTCGACAGTCGTCTATGTGGCCGGCGAGGGCTCGCCGCTCGTCTACCTGCACGGGTCCGGCACCTTTCCAGGTTTCTCTTTCGCGCAGAAGTGGACGAAGAACCATCAGGTCTTCATTCCGTATCACCCCGGCTTCGGTGAATCGGGCGACGATCACCGCATCGAATCCATGCAGGACTATGTCCTGCACTATCTCGATCTGTTCGACGCGCTCGGTATTGGACGCCTGAGCCTCATCGGCTCATCGTTCGGCGGCTGGATGGCGGCTGAAATTGCGCTGACGCAGCAAAACCGCCTCGACAGGCTTGTGCTAGTCGCCCCCAGCGGCCTCGTCGTGAAGAATCCGCCGTCGACCGACCTGTTCACGGTGCCGCCGTCAGAGCTCCCCGATTATCTGGTAACCGACCGTGCGGTGCTGGCGCCCTATATGCCGACCGAGCCCGATGTCGACTTCATGGTGCTGCGCTACCGCGAGGTCTCGGCCACTGCGCGCCTGACTTGGGAAAATCCGTCGGGCAACCGCAAGCTTGAGCAGTGGGCGCACCGCATTAAAACGCCGACCCTGCTGTTGTGGGGCGAGCACGATCGCATCCGCCCGGCGGCGCACGGCGCGTTGTGGAAGAAGCTGCTTCCCAACGCCAAGCTCGAAATCCTCCGGGACGCCGGCCATCTCGTGCTCGAAGAGCAGCCGGCGGCGGCGGATGTCGTCACACATTTTCTCGCGACCGCCTGAAGCCATCAGAGCCTGAATAAACAAGAAGACCAAGCGACTGATCGAAGGGGAATCGTCATGACGTCAAGTGCACTGCGGCCGTGGTTGATCGTTTTCTTGCTGACACTGTTCATGATCTTGGCATTCGCCGATCGCGCCGTGCTCGGCTTCGCAGCCGTGCCGCTGATGAAGGAACTCAACCTGACGCCGAGCCAGTTTGGCCTCGCGGCCAGCGCGATGTACTGGCTCTATCCGGTCGGTGGCATTCTGGGTGGCTTTGCCGTCAACCGCTGGCCGACCAAATGGGTGCTGGCGGTCTTGGCGACGGTCTGGGCCGTGACGCAGTTTCCGTTCCTGTGGGCCTCGTCGCTCAATGAGGTCGTCGTCGCGCGCGCGCTGCTCGGCCTCGGCGAAGGGCCGGCCTTCGCCGTGGCTCTGCACGCTTGCTTCAAATGGTTCGAGGATGATCGGCGCGCCGTGCCGACATCGCTGGTGTCGGAAGGAGCCGCCTTCGGAATCATCATCGCGTCGCCGATCGTGGCGTATGTGCTCTCCGCCTATGGCTGGCGTTCCGGCTTCGGCCTGCTCGGCGCGCTCACTTTGGTCTGGGTGGTGATCTGGTTGATCTTCAGCAGCGAGGGGCAGGTCGTCACCGCGAGCGCCAAGGCGCAGAATCTCACCCGCGTGCCGTATCGCAAACTGCTGCTCGACCGCACCTTCATCGGCAACACGCTGGCCGGTTTCGCCGTCGCCTGCGGCATCACCGTGTTCCTGGCCTGGCTGCCGCCTTATCTCCTGCGCGGCCTCGGCTACTCCACCGCGCAGGCGGGATGGCTGACCACGCTGCCGTGGCTTGCAAGCATCGTGCTTGTACTTGCCGGCAGCGCCTTGTCTCAACGGCTTCTGCGGCGCGGCGTCGGCAGCCAGGTGGCCCGCGCTGTACTGCTCTATGTCTCGCTCGGCGCCGGCGGCCTCGCCACCATCGCCATGACCTACCTGCAGCCCGGTACGTTGCAACTCCTGCTCCTGTGCATCGGCTTCGGTTTGCCGACTTTGGTGTGGACACTCGCGCCCGCCGTGATCGCGGAGATCACGCCGGTAACCCAGCGCGGCGCCATGCTTGGCCTCTTCACGACGGTCGCCAACACGGCGGCCGGCTCGTTGGCACCCTACTTCATGGGGCTGATGGTCGAGCGCGGTGCGACGCAAGCTGCCGGCTATGCCACGGGCTTCGCCGTGCTTGGCGCGCTGCAGCTCGTCTTCGCTGTGATCGCGGCCCTGCTGATCCGGCCGGAGGGCTCGCGCGCGGCCTTCGTCGCGGCGAGCGCCGTGCAGTCGTCTGCCGCGCCGCAGCCAAGCCCGACCACCGCGTGACGGCTTAAGCCGTCATGGCCCACCGAACGCTGCCCGTCGAAAGGAAACCTCCATGCCAATTCTGCCGGATACCAAGTTCTACGCTTGGCACTTCATGCCGTACACCGATCTGCCGGCGAACATCGGTGACTACGAATCGCTGTGGGTAGACTTCCCCAATTCCCACTTCGATCCGAAGAAGGGACACGACTTCTATCAGCGTTACATCTCGGAGCTTGTCCTCGCCGACAAGCTCGGCTTCGACGGTGTGTGCGTGAACGAGCACCACAACACGCCGTACAGCTTGATGCCGATCCCTTCTATCATCGCGGCAGCGCTCATTCCTCAAACCAAGGGCAATATTTGCGTCATGGGCACGCCGGCCGGTCTCGATCATCCGCACCGGCTGGCGGAATCTTACGCCATGCTCGACGTGATGTCGGGCGGCCGACTGGAGGTGGCGTTCCCGCTCGGCACGCCGATGGAATACTGGGCGAGCTCGGTCAACCCGGTGACGGCGCGCGAGCGTCAGGAGGAGGCGCTCAGGGTTATCCTGCAGGCCTGGACGCAGCCAGGGCCGACGCGGCACGACGGCCGCTTCTACAACTACCGCTATCTCAACATCTGGCCGCGGCCGATGCAGCAGCCGCACCCGAAGCTCTATGTCGTCGGTTCCGGCAGCCCCGGCACCATCGAGCTCGCGGCCAAATACGGCTTCGGTTATTCGTCGACCTTCAGCCCGATCAAGGCCCAGCTCGAAGCGCAGGCCCTGCTGCGCCAGCGCGCCGCGCATTACGGTCACTCGATCACGCCGGAACAGACGCCGATTGTCTGCATGGTTTATATAGGCGACGACGACGAGACGGCGCTGGCAGAGATGGAGCCGCACGTGCGGCATTTTTTCACCATCCTCACAAAGGCCGGACGCTATCTCGACGCGCCGGGGTACCTGAGCCTCGAAGAATTCAAGAAGCGCAGCGGCCGCATGATTCATTCCAGCCACGGCGGCGCCTTCGACTGGCAGCAGATCCGGCAGCTCTTCCGGGTCGTCGCCGGTACGCCGACAACGGTGGCCAATGCGATCGAGAAGTGGGCGGAGGATGCCGGTACCAGCCGCATCATCTTCCAGATCCATCGTGGCGACATGCCACATTGGAAGGTCGTGCGCACGCTCACCGGCCTCGCCAACGACGTGATCCCGATGCTTAAGGAGCGGCAGCGGGCCAAGGCGGCCTGATCCCATTGCCGCACGGCGCGGCTTCATCCAACATCAGCATTGGAGCAGAAATCATGCACATGACCGCCGGCATTACCCGCCAGAACGAGAGCACCGACGCGATCGCGTGGAACGTCCTCGGCCAGACTTACGTGCCGAAGCAGCTCTCGGAGAACTCGTTCGCCTGGCATGCGACCCTGCCGGTTGGCACCTTCGTGCCACCGCACATTCATCCGACCCAGGACGAGTTCCTTTATATCACTGAGGGGCGCTTCGATTTCTGGCTCGACGGGAAGGAAGACTTCGCCCATGCCGGCGATCTCGTGCGTCTACCCATGGGCATTCCGCACGGCATCTTCAACAAGTCGCAGGGGGCCATCAAATGCCTGTTCTGGGTCTCGCCCACCCGCAAGCTGTTCGACCTGTTCCAGGCGTTGCACAACGTGCCCGATCCGGCGGAAGTCGTGCGCCTGTCGGCCCTGCACGAAGTGAACTTCCTGCCGCCCCCGGCGGCGTGACGGTCGCTTCCGCCACGCACCGTATTCGGCCCCAGGTTCACGCTGGCCTTGTTTCCGCGTTGACCTGAGTTGCCTTTGTGCCGGTTATCGTCGTCGCCTTGGCCGGCGCAGTGCTTGGGGCTTCGATGTCTCGAGGGCCATTGCGCTTCGATGAGCTCGAGCCCACTGAGTTTCGGACAGGTCCGCCCAGGGGTCCGCCTGCGAGGGTGGTCCCGATATTCTGAGCTTGATCGCGACCGGCACAGGCGCGGCTATCACGAACAACAATGCGACCGCTCTGAACCGCTGCCCGAGCGTCGTCAACTCGGGTCGTTTGTTCGTAGCGGGTCGGTCCGGAAGTTTAGAAGCGCACCGCGCAACGAGGTGATTTCCTTATTGCAAGCGCGCGCACACGGCGATATTGGCCTTAACCTCGGTGGCGTTCCGGGCTTTCGAACAATCGGCGGCCGGTAATAATCGCAAAGGTGAGGATATGGCCAAGCTCAATCTGTCCGTTGCCGTCGGTCCTTATGATCGCACGCGCCCGCTCATGGACGGTACGGTTCAGATCGACGGTGTCGATCCGACCTTCATGGCCTTGTCGCCCGAAGAAATATTCTTCCGCGCGTTGCGCCACGCCGAATTCGACATCTGCGAACTGTCGCTGTCCAGCTTCACGGTCAAGACCGCGCAAGGGGGCGGGCCCTATGTGGGCATCCCGTGTTTCCTGTCGCGGGCGTTCCGCCACAACGCTATCTGGGTGCGCACGGATCGCATCAAGAAACCGGGGGACCTGAAAGGCAAAAAGGTCGGTGTGCCGGAGTACCAACTCACCGCCAATGTCTGGGCGCGCGCCATTCTCGAAGACGACTTCGGCGTGAGGCCATCGGATATTCATTGGGTGCGCGGCGGCATTGCCGATGCCGACCGCCCGGAAAAGATCAAGATCACGCTGCCGGGCGATGTGCCCCTGGAAGATGCGCCGGCCGGCAAATCGATCTCGGCGCTGCTCGCCGAAGGCGCCATCGACGGTTTCATCGCGCCGCGCCCGCCGGCCTTGCCGCGCAACACGCCGAATGTCGGCTGGCTGTTTTCCGATCCGGTGGTGGCGGCGCAGGATTACTTTAAGCGCACCGGCATTTTTCCGATCATGCATATTTTGGGCCTGCGCCGCAGCATCGCTGAGCAACATCCGTGGCTGCCGGCGGCCTTGTTCAAGGCTTTCTCGAAGTCGAAGGAAGTCAGCCTCGAGTTGCTGACGGACCCGTCCGCCAGCAAGGTCACGTTGCCGTTCATGGAGGAGCGTGTCGCCGAGGCGCGCGCCACGATGGGCAACGATTTCTGGTCGTATGGCCTGAGCGCCAACCGCAAGACGCTCGAGGATTTCCTCAGGCACCATCATGCCCAGGGCCTTTCGTCGCGGCTGGTTACGCCGGAAGAGCTGTTCCACCCCGGCACGCACGAGCAGTTCAGCATTTGACCGGAGGATGACCATGCCGCCGCTGAAGGAATGCATCGCCGAGCTGGTCGTCGCCAATCACGTGCTGGCGAACGAGGACGTGCTGGACGGTTTCGGCCATATCAGCATGCGCGCGCCGGACGATCCGGCGACCTACTTCCTGTCGCGCGCCCGTGCGCCGGAACTGGTCGATGAAGGCGATATCGTGCGCTTCAGGCTCGACAGCGAGCCGCTTGAGGGCGAGAAGCGCTCATACTATTCCGAGCGAGTCATTCACGGCGAGATCTACAAGGCGCGGCCCGATGTGATGGCGGTGTGCCATCATCACGCGCCGGCTGTGATGCCGTTCTGCATCGCCAAGGTGCCGCTGCGCCCGGTGACTCATCTCGGCGCCACCATCGGCGCCGAGATTTCCATGTGGGACAGCCAGGACGAGTTTGGCGATACCAATCTTCTGGTAGCGAAGCCGGAGGAGGGGCGTTCGCTGGCGCAGGCGCTCGGCGATAACTTCGTGGTTCTCATGCGCCGCCATGGCGCCACGGTGGCCGGCCGTACGGTGCGCGAGGCGGTGTTTCGCTGCATCTATCTCGCCAACAATGCCCGCACCCAGCTCGCGGCGATGCAGCTCGGCGACTACGAAACGTTGACGCCCGGGGAGATCGCGATGTCCGGCGAGTTCAACCTGCGGTCTTACGCGGTCGACCGTGCCTGGGAGCGCTGGGCGATGCGCGCCGCCCGCCGCGGCTGAGTTTTCGGCGGCGGCGCCGGCCGCACTCCGATGCCGGGCCGGTTGTGGCGTGAAGGCTGCCGGCCGACATCGCGCGTCGCGATCCATTTGCTCAGGAACTCGATGAAGGTCTGCACTTTCGTCGGCACCTGCCTGGCGCGCGGATAGATCGCGAGCAGCGGTCGCGACGGCACGCGATAGCGCGGCAGCACGTTCACCAGCATGCCGTTGGCCAGGTCGTCGGCGATGCTGTAGCGCGGCACCAGCGTAATGCCGAGACCGGCCAGCGCCGCCTTGCGCAGCGCCAGCGCGCTGTTCGAGTAGAACGCGCCGGTGACCCGCGCCGCCACGTTGCCGCCCGGGCCCTCGAAGCGCCAGAAGTGATCGTCGGGCGCGGCATGGATGTGCACCAGGCACGGGTGATGGGCGAGATCGGAGGGCCGCGTGAGCCGTTCGGCCCGCGCGAGATAATCGGGCGATGCGCACAGCACCCACTCCATGTCGGCGATGTGCTGCGCCACGAGAGTGCGATTGGCGATCGGTGAAAACCGAAGAGCCACGTCGATGCCGCGTTCGTTGAACTCGCTGGCGCGGAACGAGATGTTTTCGAGGATGTGGGAGATCGTCAGTCGCGGCTGTGCGGCGGCGAAGTCGATGATCGCATCGGCGAGGTGCAACTGGCCGAACGACTTGGGCGTGATGAGGCGCAGCGTGCCGGCCGGTTCCGCCTTCGTCATGACGATGGCACGTTCCTTCGCCTCGATGTCCCGAAATAGCGTTTCGCAATATTCGAGGTAGGCGCGGCCTTCTCCGGTGAGCTGAAGGGTGCGGGTGGAACGTGTCATGAGGCGCACGCCGAGGCGTTGCTCCAGATCGCTGACATGGCGGGAGATCAGGGCGCGCGACAGGCCGAGCTGATCGGCGGCCGCGGTGAAGCTGCCGGTCCGCACGACGCGGACGAAGCTTTCCATGGTGCGAAAACGATCCAAGTGCCCTCCCGAGATTGTTGAGTATTTTGCAACAAAGCGGCAAAAATTTAGTGGCTTCTCATGGCCAATGTCAAAGCCTATCGTAAGGTCAACGAGAACGGCTGCGCCAAGCAGCCGGCTGCAATGGAGAGGAAGCCCCGTGACGCGCCGCGCCAGCGAAGTATTGCCCATGCCCGGAGCAGGCGAGGGAGCGATCGAGCGCCCCGTGCGGTCCGGCGGCAATGCCGCGAACTTCGGGAGCGACGTCGTCGCGGAAACGTTGCGCGCGCTCGACATCCCGTACATCGCGGTCAATCCCGGCGCGAGCTATCGCGGCCTGCATGACTCGCTGGTCAATCATCTCGGCAATGCTCAGCCGCAGATGCTGCTTTGCCTGCACGAGGAAACCGCGGTCGCGATTGCTCATGGCTGGGCGAAGGTCACCGGCCGGGCCATGGCGGCGGCCGTGCATTCCAACGTCGGATTGTTTCACGCGACCATGGCGATCTTCAATGCCTGGTGCGACCGCATGCCGGTGCTGGTGATCGGCGCGACCGGTCCCGTCGACGCGATGAAGCGGCGGCCATGGATCGACTGGATTCACACGGCGCGTGATCAGGGCGCGATCGTGCGCCACTACACCAAATGGGACGACCAGCCGGCGTCGGCAGGCGCAGCTTGCGAATCCATCGTGCGTGCGAACTGGATCGCCAACACCGTTCCGCGCGGGCCGACCTATGTCGTGCTCGATGCGGAAATGCAGGAAGGCAAGCTGCCGGCGCCGCTCGCGATCCCGGATGTGGTGCGGCTGGCGCCGCCCATTGCCGGCGGCGTTTCGCGCGCGGCGCTGGACGAGGCAGCCCGTCTTTTGAAAGCCGCGAAGACTCCGGTTATCCTTGCCGGCCGCGCGTCGCGTGCTGTCGAGGCCTGGAATGCCCGCGTCGGCCTCGCCGAGGCGACCAAGGCCCGCGTGCTGACCGACATCAAGGTCGGCGCATCGTTTCCGACCGATCACCCGTTGCATGCCGGCGATCCGGTGATGCTGGTGCCCGGTGGCGAGGCCGCCAGTGTTCTCGCCGATGCCGATCTTGTTCTCAGCTTCGACTGGGTCGATCTGGCCGGCGCGCTGCGTTCGGCCGGCGTCAAGCCGTCCGCCAAGGTGATCCAGGTGACGGCCGACCAGCAGATCCACAACGGCTGGAGCATGGACTATCAGGCATTGGCGCCGGTCGATCTCTTCATCGGCTGCGATCCGGATGAAGTTGCCATCGCCCTTGCGGCGACCATGGGCGCAGCGCCTGCAGCGCGCGTGCAACCGGTTGCGCCGGCCGTCATGCCATCGGAAAGCGACGCGCTGAGCGTCGAGCATTTGGCGATGGGCCTGCGCCGGTCGCTTGGCGGGCGCGAGGTGGCGCTGACGCATCTGCCGCTGTCGTGGAACGGCGGCTGGTGGCCGCTGCGCCATCCGCTCGACTTTCTCGGCAGCGACGGCGGTGGCGGCATTGGCGGGGGACCCGGAATTTCCGTGGGCGCGGCGCTCGCGCTCAAGGGCAGCGGGCGCATGCCGGTCGCGATCTGCGGCGATGGCGATTTTCTGATGGGCAACACGGCAATCTGGACCGCGGTGCATTATCGCATTCCGATCCTTTTCGTCATCGCCAACAACCGGTCGTTCTTCAACGACGAACTGCACCAGGAGCGCGTTGCCCGTATGCGCGATCGACCGGTCGAGAACCGCTGGATCGGGCAGCGTATGGCCGATCCGGAAATCGATCTTGCGGAAATGGCGCATTCGCAGGGTGCCAAGGGCTTCGGTCCGGTGCGTACTGTTTCCGAGATGGATAGAGCGTTCGCGGAAGCGATCGCCGCGGTCGAGGCCGGCGAGGTGGCCGTCGTCGATGTGCGGGTCGAGCCTGGTTACGCCGCGGCCACCACCAACGTCATGCTGCGAAAGGGGGCGGAATGAGCCAGGCTCCGGCAGGCAGCGCCTCGGCGGCCGGGCAGCGCACGCACGTGCTGTCGGCGTCTCACGTCAGCAAGGCGTTCGAAACGGGCGAAGGTCCCGTCGTCGCCGTGGACGATATTTCGTTCGATGTCGAGGCCGGCGAGTTTCTCAGCGTGATCGGCCCGTCGGGCTGCGGCAAGTCCACCTTGTTCAACATCATCGGCGGCTTGACTCCCGACCACGAGGGCACGGTCACCGTGGGCGACAATGTCGTGCGCGGGCCGCATCCGTCGATCGGTATGGTGTTCCAGGAGGAGTCGACATTCCCGTGGCGAACTGTCCTCGACAATGTCTGCTTCCCGCTCGAGATCACCCGTGTGCCGAAGGCCGAGCGCATCGAGAAGGCGCGCCACTTCATCAACATGGTGGGGCTCAACGGTTTCGAGAATCGGCATCCGTCTGAACTATCCGGTGGCATGCGCCAGCGCGTCGCCATCGCGCGAACGCTGGTGTCGCAGCCAAAGATTCTGCTGATGGACGAGCCATTCGCGGCGCTGGACGAGCAGACGCGACTGTTGCTTGGCGACAAGGTCCTGCAGATTCAACAGGAGCTGAAACAGACGACCTTGCTCATTACGCACAACATCACCGAGGCGGTGCAGCTCTCCGACCGCATTCTGGTGATGACCTACAGGCCCGGCAAGCTCAAACGCATGGTGGAGATCGATCTGCCGCGGCCGCGTACCTCCGAGGTGGTGAGCAGTCCGGCATTCGGCGCCTGTGTGGCCAGGATCTGGGGCGATCTGCGCGAGGAGGCGACCCGCGGCATGCAGGACTCGGAGCGGGCGCGATGAGGGCGCTTGCCGGACATGGTGCGCGCCTCCTGCCGCCGGCTTTCGGTTTCCTGTGTTTCGTCAGCTTCGTCATTTTGGTCGAAGGGCTTCTGCGCGTCGGCCTGCTCAATCGGTTCATCGTTCCGTTGCCCACGGAAGTGATGGGAAGTTTCGCGCGCCTTTTCGGCGAAGAACACTTGATGACGCGCTTCCTGACAACGTTGCGGGAATGCCTCTATGCCATGATAGCGCTGGCCCTGATCGGTATTCCGACCGGTACTTTGCTTTATCAGGTCCCGCTCTTGCGCAAGGCGACGGAAACTTGGATCTCCGCGCTCGCCTCAGCGCCGATCGTGCTGATGTATCCGTTGTTCATGGTCATTTTCGGCCGCTCGGCGGCCACCATCATCGTGATGGGCGTCATCGCCGGACTGCCGCCGCTCATCCTCAAGACCATCGAGGGACTGTCCGGCACGCGGCAATCGCTGATCAATGTCGGCCGCAGCTTTCGCCTAACGCGTTTGCAGATGATCACGAAGATCATGCTGCCGGCGGCTTTGCCGACGATCTTCGTCGGTCTGCGGCTCGGGCTGATATTCGCGCTCATCAACATCGTGGGTGTCGAATTCCTGATCAATTTCGGCGGTCTCGGACAGCTCATCAACGATCTGGCCGAGCGCTACGACATGCCCGGCATGTATGCGACCATCGTCTTCGTGGTGCTGGTGAGCGTGCTGTTTTTCTTCGTCACCGAGAGGCTGGAACAATGGCTTCGGCGGATGTCGTGAACCGGAAACCGGCCGCCGGCGGACGGCCCCTGAGCGTGCTGCAGGTGCGCATCGCTATTCTCGTCGTCTTGCTCGGGGCGTGGGAGGTCATGGCGCGGTCGGGACTGCTGTACCGCGATGTCGTGCCGCCGCTGGAGACGATCGGCTGGGCGCTTATCCAACTGTTATCGACCCAGGTATTCTATTGGAACCTGGCCGTCACGGTGTCGGAGGTGCTGGCGGCCTTGACCATCGGCGGCTCCATCGGATTCATGACCGGAGTTCTGCTTGGCGGATCGCGCTTCTTCGGCCGCGCGCTCGAACCCTACATCTATTATCTGGGGCCGACGCCGAAAATCATCTTCTTCCCGATCATGATCATGTGGTTCGGAGTAGGGCCTGGATCGAAGGTCGCCATGGGGGCGGTCTCGTGTTTCTTCCCGATCGCCCTGAGCGCGGCGGCGGGCATGCGTCAGATTGATCCGGTGTTGATCCGCGTCGGTCGCAGCTTCCGCGCGGGGTTCTGGCAGATGGCGTGGAAAGTGTATCTGCCGGCAATGCGACCTTCGGTCATGAATGGCGTTCGCCTCGGCCTCGGCATCGCCATCATCGGCACCCTGCTGGCCGAGACCAAGCTGTCGAACCGCGGTATCGGCTACCTGATCATGCAGGCCTACAGCATTTTCGACATGCCGCGGATGTACGCGCTCCTCATCACCCTGTTTGCCTTCGCCATCGGCGCGAACGCAATCGTCGGCCGCCTGGGCGGCCCGGCGCAGCGAAAATAACAGCAAAAACGGTAACTTAAGGAGGAAACGATGCAGTACGGACGATGGGGACGACACGCGGTCGCCTTGGCGATACTGGCCGCGACGGCCACCGGCGCTCTGGCTGACGATAACCTGAAGCTGGCCATCGGCCAGCGCGGCAACTGGGAGACCGCCATCGCGGAGCTGGGCAACCGCGCCGGTATCTTCAAGAAGCACAATCTGAACCTGGAGCTGCTTTACACCGCCGGCGCCGGCGAGACTCTCCAGACCATCATCTCCGGCGCCGCCGATATCGGCATCGGCGTCGGCACAGGCGGCGCGATGGGCGCCTTCGCCAAGGGCGCGCCGGTCCGCGCCATCGGCAATGCCACGGTCGGCTCGAACGACCTGTTCTGGTACGTCAAGGCGGACTCGCCGCTGAAGGCCATCAAGGACGCGACCGACAAGACCACGATCGCCTATTCGACCGCCGGCTCGTCCACCAACATGATCGTGCTGGGCTTCATCAAGACCTTCGATCTGAAGTCCAAGGCGGAAAAGACCGGTAGCCCGCCGGCGACGCTCACGGCGGTGATGTCGGGGCAGGTTGATGTCGGCTGGGCCGCGCCGCCCTTCGGTCTGAAGGAGATCGAGGAGGGCAAGATTCGAATCATCGGCCGCGGTGGCGATGTGCCGTCAATGCGTAACCAGACGGTGCGCCTCGTCGTCGTCAATGCCGACCGGCTGAAGAAGGATAAGGCGGTCATCGCCCGCTTCATGGACGCCTATCGCGAGACGCTGGACTGGATGTACAGCGATCCCAAGGCGCTCGGCTTCTACAAGGATTTCTCCGGCATCCCGGAAAACCTGACCAAGAAGACCATGAACGACTTCTACCCGAAGGCAACACTCGACCCCGACCGCATCTCGGACATCGACAGCGTCATGACCGACGCCGTGGCCTCGAAGTTTCTGCCGGCGCCGCTCTCGAAGGATCAGGTGGCGGAGTTCTTCCAAGTGCCACCGAAGAAGCAATAACGCCCAGACGCGCCAGAGCCCGCGGCCATGACGCCGCGGGCTCGTCCCCGAAGAAGGAACGACCAATGACCGCCCACGTTGCCGCGCCTCAGCCGATCCCGTCGACCTTGCGTCTGCCCGAGCACCGCGACGCCTATTATGACGGTGGCTGGCACAGGCCGGTGAAGGGCGGCTATGCCGACACCGTCAACCCCGGCACCGGCGAAACACTCGGCAAGGTCGCTCATTGCGACGGCGACGATGTCGATCGCGCAGTCGCCGCCGCGCAAGCGGGTTACCGCGAATGGCGCGACGTGCTGCCTCTCGAACGGGCGAAGATCCTCAAGCGCATCGCCGCGATCCTGCGCGAGAACGCGGGCGAACTCGCCATGATCGACGCCGCCGACTGCGGCAACCCCGTGAGCGAGATGATCGCGGACGCCATGGTAGCGGCGGCGCAAACCGAATTCTTCGCCGGCCTGGTCACCGAGATGAAGGGCAATTCGATCCCGATGGGCCCGAACGTCATGAACTTCTCGGTGCGGGAGCCGCTCGGAGTCATTGGCCGCATTATCCCGTTCAATCATCCGTTCATGTTCTGCGCCGGCAAATCAGCCGCGCCGCTCGCGGCCGGCAATGTCGTCATCGTCAAGCCGCCGGAGCAATCGCCGCTGTCGTCGTTGCGCCTCGCCGAACTGCTCGACGGCGTGCTGCCCAAGGGGGTGTTCAACGTGCTGCCGGGTGGCCGGGAAGTCGGCAGCGCGCTGGCGTCGCATCCCGGCATCGCCAAGGTCGCTCTGATCGGCAGCCTGCCGACGGGCAAAGCGGTGATGCGCGCCGCCGCGGAGACCGTCAAACCGCTGCTGCTCGAACTCGGCGGCAAGAATGCGCTGATCGCCTATCCGGACGCCGACCCGGAGGAGGTTGCGGCGGCCGCCGTCGGCGGGATGAACTTCACCTGGTGCGGTCAGTCCTGCGGCTCGACCAGCCGGCTGTTCCTGCACGAGAAGATTTACGACAGGGTGCTGGAACTGATGAAGCAGCGGATCGCGCGTTTCAAGCCCGGCATCCCGACCGATCCGAAGACGACGATGGGCGCCATCGTTTCGAAGGCGCAGTACGAGCGGGTGCTAGGTTATATTGCCTCGGCGAAGGAGGAGGGCGCGCGGCTTCTGACGGGCGGCAAGCGTCCGGACGATGCGGCGCTGGCGAATGGATTCTATGTCGAGCCGACCGTATTTGCCGATGTGACGCCGGACATGCGCATCGCGCGTGAGGAAATCTTCGGCCCGGTGCAGGCGGTGCTGAAGTGGTCCGATGAAGCCGCCATGATCAAGGAGCTCAACGCGCCGGAATACGGCCTTACCTGCTCGATCTGGACCAACGACATCAACACCGCGATGCGCACCGCCGCGCGCGTGGAAGCGGGCTTTGTCTGGGTCAACGAGGTGAGCAAGCACTTTCTCGGCGCGCCGTTCGGCGGCTTCAAGCAATCCGGCATGGGCCGCGAAGAATGTTTCGAGGAGATGTTCACCTACACACAGGAAAAGAATATTCACATCAGATTCAAGAATGCGGGGTGAGCCGCGCCGTGCGTGCGCATCCTGGCGCGATGCGAAGGTCTAGAGGGGCTGAGCTGAACGATAGGAAGACGGCATTGCGGATGCGCTCGGCGTCGGCGCGGGTGCGGCTCGCGTAAGGACCTGTGAAGAGGACATCGGATGCGACTCGACGCACACCACGGCTTGGGGCCGTTGTGCGCGTCGTGCAGCTAGCGCGCCGAACTGGAACTAGAGCGTTGGCGTCAACATCAACATTCTGTTATTCGGCGCCTACGCTGCGGTCGCCGCTAGGCGATGCGCACAAACCACAACGGGATTGGCCAGCAGAGCAGAGAAAGCCATCATACCTCGAACGTTAGAGCTTGGGCGTTGGCGCGCACGCCGCCGAGATGCTGACGCAGAGCGGCCCGTGCGTCTTCGGCGTTGCGGTCGATCAGCGCGGCGACAATTGTCTCGTGCTCGTGCACATAGGTCGCCCACCGGTCGAGCGCGAAGCTCCCTTCTTTGAGGCGCAGCCAGCTCACGCTGTCTCGGATGCGCGCGAGGCGCTGGCCGAGATCGACGAACAGCCGGTTGCCGGTGGCGCCGAACAGCGCCTGATGAAAGCGCCGATCGTTGTCCTCGGCTTCCTGCCAGACTCGGACCTCGCGCCCTGCGGCAGCGATAACGGCGAGCTCCCGCAATTGCCGGTCGGTCGCCGTCAGCACGACGAGATCGATCAGCGACGGCTCGGTAACCAGGCGGAATTCCATGAGCTCGGCTGGCGTCGGGCCCTCATCGCCAGCCCACACCGGATCGGTGTCGCGCGGATCGGCGACATAGGTGCCGCGGCCGACCTGGCGCAAAATGGCGCGCTCTTGCTCGAGCGCGGCGAACACAAGCCGCACCGTCGAACGCGACAGGCCGCTGAGCTCGGCGACCAGCCGCTCGTTGGGCAGGCGATCGCCCGGCTTGAGGCTGCCGTCGCTGATGGCCTTGCGGCACTGGTTGAGCAGCTCGTCGCGCGAGCGCGCCGGCTTAATGGTCCAGCTGTTCGCCGGCGAGTCTTTTTCCATGAGCGTCATCTGCACCCTCGATAATCGACGCATACCAATCATACCATTAGTTTGAAGACAAGCCTCTCAAATAACCAGGCTTTGCTGATGTTTTGTCCTTTACAGGCGTAGCGCTGCTATGGTGGTATGAAATGGTATAACCATTGGTATTGTCTCAGGGGAGTACTGTGATGATGGATCGCCGTAAGGTCCTGAAACTGGCGGCCACTTCTATCGCCGCGATGGCTGCTCCGCGGATCGCCACCGCGCAGGCGCGCGAAGTGGTGTTCGCGAGTTGGGGCGGTTCCTGGGAAGCCGCGATGCGCGATGCCTGGTTCAAGCCGTTCACGGCCAAGACCGGCATCGACGTGAAGACCGTGCAGGGCAATACCTACGGCCGCATCCAGGCGATGGTGGAATCTGGCCGCACCGAATGGGACGTGGTCGAGGTGTTGCCGGACTTCCAATGGATCGGGCCTGCCAAAAATCTGCTCGAACCGATCGACTTCAGTGTGGTCGACAAATCGCCCATCATGACAAGCAAGGACATGATTACGGACTATTCGGTGCCGCAGGTGCTGTTCTCGCGGCTGATCGCCTATAACAAGAAATTGTCGCCCGGCCCGACCACCTTCGCCGACGTCTTCGACACCAAGAAGTTCCCCGGCAAACGCGCCTTCTACAGCAAGGCCAACGGCGCCTATCTCGAAGCAGCACTGCTTGCCGATGGCGTCGATCCCAAGGCGCTCTATCCGCTCGACGTCGATCGCGCGCTCAAGAAGCTGGCGACGATTCGCGACGACATTCTATTCTACGACACCAATGCCCAGGCCGAGCAGTATATGAGCGATGGCCAGGCGACGATCGGCCTCTTGCCCGATGGCCGCGCCCTCAACGTCAAGAACAACGGCGCGCCGATTGAGATCGTCTCGACATTGAGCTTTCTGACCTGGTCGGCGATGGTGGTGCTGAAGAACGCGCCGCATAAAAAGGATGCGATGACACTGCTTGCTTATCTCGAGACCCCCGAAGCCCAGGCGGCGATCGCCAAGGCCTATACCTACGGGCCGGTGGTGCCGCAGGCGTTTGACATGATCCCGAAGGAGCGCTCCAGCATCCTTTCGGGCGGTCCCCAGATGCAGGGCAAGGCCATCGTCATGGGCGAGAAGTGGTGGGGAGAGAACCTCGCCAAGGTGACCGAAAAGGTCAACGCCTGGAAGCTGTCCTGATCCGGCGGCGGGGCTGCCGGTGATGCTAAGAGGCATTGTTCGCCGCCACGGGCCGGTCCTGCTGATCCTGCCCGGGGCGCTGCTATTGCTTCTGCTGCTTCTGCTGCCCGTCGGCCAGCTTATCGCGACGAGCTTCACCGATCCGGACGGCGCGCTGGTCAATTACCGGCGCATCCTTGCCGAACCCGTCTACCTGCGTGTCATCTGGCGCACGCTGACGGTAAGCGCCGAAACCGCGCTCGCCTGCCTGATGCTCGGTTATCCGCTGGCCTATCAGCTCACGAGAGCCAAACCGGCGGTCAAGGCGATCATTCTCGTGTGCATCCTCATTCCATTCTGGACCAATCTCTTGGTGCGGTCCTATGGCTGGATCGTTCTGCTCAATCCGCAGGGACTTATCAACGGACTATTGAGATATCTCGGGCTGATCGATGGCTCGCTGCCTTTGCTTCACAATACCACCGGCGTGCTGATCGGCATGACGCAGATCATGCTGCCCTACATGGTGCTGCCGCTGGCCGCGGTGATGAGTCGGGTCGATCCGTCGCTGGTGCGGGCGGCGCGCTCGCTTGGAGCCTCGCCGGTCGCCGCCTTCACCAAGGTCTATCTGCCGTTGACGCTGCCCGGCGCCATCGGCGGCAGCGTGCTGGTGTTCATGATCAGCCTCGGCTTCTTCGTCGTGCCGGCGATGCTGGGCGGTCCGCGCGAAATCTTCCTCGCGCAATTGATCGAGTTCAACGTCAACCAGACCTTGAACTGGCCGTTTGCCGGCGCGCTCGCCGCCGTGTTGCTGGTTTCGACGCTCGTTCTCTACGGCCTCGGCGATCGCTTCCTCGGCGTGCGCCGGTTGTGGGAGGCGTGATGAAAGCGCGCCTCGGCATCATCGCATTGGGGAGCCTGTCGGCGCTGCTCTGCGTGTTTCTCATTCTGCCGACGCTCGCCGTCGTGCCGCTGTCGTTCACCTCGACGGACTTCATCATCTTTCCGCCGCGCGGCTTCTCCTGGCGCTGGTACCAGGCGTTCTTCATCCGGCCGGAATGGCAGGCCGCGCTGTGGAACAGCGTCATCGTCGGTCTGTCGACCGCGGTGCTCGCCACCACGCTCGGCACCATGGCGGCACTCGGGCTGCCTCGGCTGCCGCGCTGGGCCAATCGCTTGCTCGGCTTCTTCTTCCTGCTGCCGATGATCGTGCCGACGATCATCACCGCGGTCGGCCTCTACGGACCGTTCTCGAAGGTCGGTCTCATTGCCACCGTTCCTGGCACGATCGTCGCCCACACCATGCTGGCGCTGCCTTTCGTCGTCATCAACGTGTCCGCCGTGATGCAGAAGCTCGATTGGCGCATCGTCCAGGCGGCGCGCTCGCTCGGCGCATCGCCTGGCGTGGCGTTCCGCAAGGTGACGCTGCCAGCTCTGGCACCGGGCGTCGCCGCAGGCGCGTTGTTCGCCTTCCTGACCAGCTTCGACGAGGTCGTCGTCGCCATCTTCATCAGCGGCAGCGGCGCCATCACTTTGCCGGTTCAGATGTGGAACGGCATTCGCTTCGAGATCAGCCCGATCGTCGCCGCGGCCTCGACCTTGCTGCTTCTCGCATCCTGCGGCCTGTTGGCCCTCTATCATCTGTTGAGACGGACCTGACGACATGACCAAGCCCATCATTCCCGCCGAAGAATTCGCCGACCGCCGGCGCCGCGCCGTCGCCGCCGCTAAAGCGCGCCAGCTCGACGGCCTTCTGGTCTGCTCGCGCGGGGGCGGCACGCTCGACCGCTACGCCGACGTCTTCTATCTCACCAATTTCTACACCCACTTTCCCTTCATTCCCGATTTCGAGAACAACTGGTCGTCGCGTGCGCACACGTTCCTTGTGCTGCCGGTCGATCGCGAGCCCGAACTTGTGATCGACGTTCCGGACGACGGTCGCATTCGCCTGGCCGACGGCAAGGTGACTTATTCCGATTTCGTCACCAACGACACCGTGGCCGCCCTGAAGCGTGCCGGTCTCACCAAGGGCAAGGTCGGTCTCGTCGGTAGCGACGTGCTCACGTTCCATATGCTGAGCGATCTGAAAGCGGCCTTGCCGGAGATGACGCTGGTGCCGGCCGACGACATCCTGATGGCGTTGCGCTCGATCAAGTCCGATGCCGAGGTGGCGCTGTTGCGCCGCGCCTCCGAGATTGGCTCGCGCATGATCGAGGCGATGATGGCGGTCGCCGAACCGGGCGCGTCGCATGGCGACGTCGTCGCCGCCGGTCTGAAATATCTCGTGCCCGCCGGCGGCATGCTCTACAACTCGTTCATGGCGTCGGGTCGCGGCGGCGATCCGTCCCGCTTCGCCAAGAGCAACTTCCCGACCTGGGGTTCGCAGCAGCGCCTTGAGAAGGGAGACTGGATCAGGCTCGGCATTTCCGGCACGGTCGATGGCTACGTTTTTGACCTGGCGCGGGCCAAGGCAATCGGGCCGGTCAGCAGCCGTCAGGTCGAATTCCTCGAAGCCGCGCCGGCTTGCATAGATGCGACTTTGGCCGCGATCCGCCCCGGCGCGACGGCCGGCGATCTCGGGGAGGCCGGCCTCGGCAAGCAGGAGCAGCTCGGCTTTCCGATCAAGGGCGTATTCTCGGCCATGGGCCACGGCATCGGTCTGGGCTGGGACGATCCGTGGCTGGCGCGCGGCGTCGCGACCAAGATCGTGCCGAACATGGTGCTCAGCATAGAGCGTACCATATCGGTCGACGGTTATATGGGCGACTTCGAGGAGTCGGTGCTGGTGACCAAGGACGGTTACGAACTCATCACCAACGCCACACGGCGCTTCTGGTAGCATCATGGCGGGCGCGTCGATCACGATCGAGAGGCTCTGCAAGCGTTACGGCAGCTTCGTCGCGGTCGATGACGTGTCGCTCGACGTCGCCGCCGGCGAGTTCGTGACGCTGCTCGGCCTGTCGGGATCGGGCAAGACGACGACGCTGATGGCGGTTGCCGGCTTCGTCGAGCCGGACTCCGGTTCGATCGCGGTAAGTGGCCGCAGCATCGTCGATCTGCCGCCGGAAAAGCGCGACCTCGGCGTCGTGTTCCAGAACTACGCGCTGTTCCCGCATATGGACGTTTTCGAGAACGTCGCGTTCCCGCTGCGCATGCGGCGCAAGCCGAATGCGGAGATCGACAAGGCGGTGCGCCGCCTGCTCGATGTCGTCGGCCTCGGCACGTTCGCCGACCGCAAGATCGCGGCGCTGTCCGGCGGCCAGCAGCAGCGCGTCGCGCTGGCGCGCGCCTTGGTGTTCGAGCCGCCGGCCTTACTGATGGATGAGCCGCTCGGCGCCCTCGATCGCACCTTGCGCGACCAGTTGCAGACCGAGATCAAGCGCATCCAGCGCGAACTCGGTGTCACGGTGCTGTACGTGACACACGATCAGGAGGAAGCGCTGGCGCTGTCCGACCGCATCGCGGTCATGGCCGAGGGTCGAATCTGCCAGCTGGCGACGCCGGATCAGATCTACGAGCGGCCGAACAGCGCCTTCGTCGCTCGTTTCATAGGCGAGTCGAATTTCTTCGACGTCGGGCTGGCGGCCGCGGCGCGGCCGGGCGAGACGGTGCCGGTCGATATCGCCGGTCAACGCTTTGCGGGGCAGGCACAACAGACTATTGCGGGCGGCGGCGCAACAATGGCCATCCGGCCCGAAGCCATCGCGCTCGGCGCGGCCGGCGAGGGCGGCCGCGAGCGCATCGAAGGCGTCGTGCGCGCACGTGAATTTCTCGGATCGACCGTGCGTCTGACCATCGAGGCCGCGATCGGTAACTTCGTCGTCCGGCAGCCCCGAACAGCGCCTGCAGCGGCCCATCGGGTCGGCGAACCGGTCACTCTTTGCTGGAATACGGCCGACGCGCTGCTGTTCCCGCGCACGCTCGAACCCCACTCGCGCGAGTAAAAGTGCAATGTCGCTTCTGGTGAGCTTCAATTCCAATCACGTCGAACCGGTCGAGGCTTCGCCGGAATTGCAACGCATTATCAGCGGCGATCCGAAGTGGCGAAGCTGGCTGCATTTCTCCGAAGGTGACATGACGAGCGGCGAGTGGGAATCGACGCCCGGCAACTGGACCATCGCCTATGACAAGTGGGAGTTCTTCCACATTCTCTCGGGCAGGGGCGTCGTGCGTGGCAGTGACGGCTCGGAGATTCAACTGGCACCCGGCGCCGCCGGGGTCATCCCGCCCGGGTTCACCGGCACATGGGAAGTCAAGGAGACGATGCGCAAGCGCTTTTTCGTGCGGCGGGTGCCGGCGGACCGAGGCCCGTGATGGCGAGCCTCGCAAGCCTCTGGACGGCGTCGGAAAGTGTCGGACGCATCGCGACAAGCCGTCTTGGCGACGAGGTCAGCGCCGAAATTGCGATCATCGGCGCGGGCTTCACTGGCCTGGCGGCGGCGCTGCACGCGGCCGAAGGGGGCGCCGATACCGTCTTGCTCGAGGCCGAGAGCATTGGCTTCGGCGCCAGTGGCCGCAATGGCGGTCAGGTCAATCCCGGTCTCAAGCATGGCGAAGCGGCGCTCGCGGCGCGCTTCGGCGAAGCTGGGCGTTGCTTCTACCGTATGGGCCAGGAAGCGCCCGATTTTCTCGGCGACCTGGTTGCGCGCAAGAATCTGCGCTGCCATTTCGCGCGGCCCGGTCTCATCCGGCTGGCGCACAACGCCGCCGCGATGAAGACGATCGAAGAGGCCGCCGACGCGATGACGAAAGAAGGCATTGCCGTCGAGCTCCTGTCGCGCGATGACGTGCAGAGCCGGGTGGGCACGGTGCGCTATGTCGGCGGCCTGCGTGATGCGCGAGGGGGCAGCGTGCATCCGCTCGAATTGGCGCTGGAGCTGGCGCGGGTCGCGCAAGAAAGCGGCGTTCGGATATTCAGCGCGAGTCCGGCGACGTCGCTGACGCGCGCCGGCGACCGCTGGCGCATCGCAACGCCGTCCGGTGCGGTCATGGCGCGCAAGGTCGTCGTCGCCACCAACGCCTATACCGATGCGCTGGTGCCGGGACTGGCGGCCTCAGTGCTGCCGGTCAACAGTTTCCAGATCGCCACCGCGCCGCTGGCGCAAAGCGTCGATATCCTGCCCGGCAACGAGATGGTCTATGACAGCCGCCGCCTCGTTCTATATTTCCGCCGCAGCCCGGATAATCGCGTCGTGCTCGGCGGCCGCGCGTCTTTTCTGTCGGGGCGCTCCACCTCGGCGCAAGTCGCCGATTATTCGGTGCTCGAAGGCGTGCTGCTCGGCATCTTTCCGCAACTCAAGGGCGTAGCGATCGATTACCGCTGGACCGGGCTCGTCGGCATCACTTTCGATTATCTGCCGCATTATCACGTGCTGGCCGACGATCTCCATGTCATGCTCGGCTACAACGGACGCGGCGTCGCGCTGGCGAACCGGGCCGGCGCGTGGCTCGGCCGCAAGCTGACCGGGCAGGCTGATCCTCACGATATTCCTGCAGTGCCGATCAAGGCCATCCCATTCCACCGCTTCCGCTCGACGCTACTCAATGTCGGTATGCAGTGGAACCGTGTACTCGATCTGATCGGCAGATAATTATCGAAGACTAGCCCGAGATCAGAGGGTTGATGTGTACCATCGCGGGTATGGCGCAATGAGATCGCACAATACAGCGCCCTTGGTGAGTCGGCCGTAGGAGCTTTAGCCCGGAATCGAGCATTCTACGGTAGACGCGTCTTTTTGATTGTCTCGCGGCGGCTCGCCGAACTCGGCGTATGTACCGCGGCACGAGCAATCTAACGCGGGCAGAGGGAAATTGGAGCCGACCGCGAAGGGCTTTTAGGTAACGGCGTTAACGAAGCAAGTTGCGCCAGATCAGAATAAAACAACTGGTTGCCTGCGTGCTGCGCGGACACGCGCTGTTTCACTCCAGTCGCGCGATCGCATCGACGAGCGCCAAAGCTACGGCGCCGCCGCCACCTCAAGTGGTTGCCGGCGAGCACTTCGAGGATGTCGGACCGCTCAGGGAGGGTAGTCAGCAATAAGCCTCGACGAATTCAATTTTGAACGTCCTGATCTTGCGCTGGATGTCCAGTACACTTTTGGCCGATGCGAGGCGCGCGTCTGCTGACGAAATGTCCGCATAGCGCGGGGCGACGACTACCGTTCACCGCCGCCTCGTCGCCGGAGGGCGGCTCGATGTGGCGGCAATCACTCAGAGCTGGCCGACGAAAACGTGATCTCACGAAGCTCGAGTCAGGAAAACAGCGCGCCCGATAGCTGACAGCCTTTCGTCTCGATCAACGATCTCGACGTCACAGACTCCGATCGTTCTGCCGTTCCGACGCGTTGTTGCGCGAGCGGTCAGCGGCATCGACGCCGTCCGCAAATAGTCGACGCGCAGGTCTATGGTCGGGATGCCGTGCTTTGTCTGGGCGTATAGAGCGGCATGGGCCGCAAGATCGACCAGCGCAGCAATAATGCCGCCGTGTGCGACCGGCTCGCCTTCGCTGCGGCGCAGCTCGGGGCGTTCGGGCAGGTACACCGTGAGTGCGGTCGTTTCCGCATCATAGGCGACAATGCGGCAATCGAGCCATTGATGGAGCGGCGATTGCGCCATGAAGGCGTTCATGTCGTCGAGGGTCACGCGAGCGGTCCAGTCCTAGGCCACGTGTTGCGCAGGTTCGGCGACCGTCGTCGATGCGATCAGGTCGCGCATCCAACGCAAGCCGGAATCGTGCGCGAAGCGAGAGTGCCAAACCATCGACACCGGGAAGTTCGGCGTCAGGAACGGCAGTTTGAGGATGTCGATGTTACGGCCTCGGCTGAATTCGCGGGCGAGCCGGCTCGGCAGCGTTAGCAGCAAATCCGACTTCTCGACCAGCACCGGTGCGGCGAGGCAGAACGGGATGCTGATGCGATTGGTGCGCGAGGCCCCGAGCGTCTTGAGCTGACGGTCAATATGATTTGCCATCGCATTGCCCACCACGACGTGGTTGGCGGCCAGATAGGCATCGAGCGTCAGCGGTGAACGGCCGACCGAACGGCGGGCGCAGACCCATTCGTCCTCGAAAAGCACCAACGCTTCGTGGCGCGGATCGACCTTGTCGGTATAGGCGATGCAGATATCGACCTCGTCATTGTCGAGCACTGCGCCTATGTCGCTCTGGCTGATGTTGCGCACGCTGATCTGGATGCCCGAGGACTGCGCGCGCACGCGGTTCGCAATCTCGCCGAGCAGCACGAAGGCGCTATAGTCGTTCATGCCGATCCGGAACGTCCGGTTCGACGAGTCCGGTTCGAAGGTGTCCGGCGCCTTCGCGATGGACCGGACTTCCTGCAGCGCGTGGCTGATGGGGGTCGCGAGTTCCAGCGCGCGCGCGGTGGGAACCATCTCGTTGCGGTGACGCACGAACAGAGGATCGTCGAACAAATGACGGAGTTGCGTCAGCGAATTGCTGACCGCGGATTGGCTAAGACCGAGAATCTGCCCGGTTTTTGTGGTGCTGCGTTCGCTCATCATCGCCTCGAACACAACCAGAAGATTTAAATTGAAGTGGCGTAGATTCATCGTCGTCACCCGGAGAGAAAAGGCGATGCTGTGCCCGCGCGGAAAAATTGCAAGCCGAAAACTTGGGCGCAACCTTGTGCAGATCGCCCTATTGAAAGGCACAATACTGATCTTCGTCCAATCAGCAGAACGAATACAACTCTATTTTGAATTCTGATTGGTCATGAAAGCGCGGTGACAACTATCCTGTCCCAAGGCTTCCAGAACCGATCATAGAGGATCCTCATGTCGCTCATATCCGATCTCTCTCGTCGTCATTTTCTCGCGGGAACCGGTCTTGCCGCGCTCGGCGTGTCGGTCGGCGCGCCGTTTGTGCACGCGCAATCGCTCAAGCCGGTGTCGTTCCGTCTCAACTATGTGGCGAATGCCGAACATGCGCCGTACTACGTTGGCGTCAAGAAGGGCTTCTATAAGGAGGCCGGCTTGGACGTCACCATCGCGCCGGGCACCGGCTCCAACGATACGGTGAAGCTGGTCGGCGCCGGCAACGACATGTTCGGCGTTGCCGTGGCCGATGCGGTGCTGGTCGGCCGTGGCCGCGGCGTGCCGGTGGTGTCGACCGCCGTCCTGCTGCAGCAGAGCCCGAACGTGCTCGCCTCGCTGACGGCCAAAAACATTACCAAGCCGGAAGATCTGCTCGGTAAGAAGGTCGGCATGTCATCGCGCAGCACGGTGTTTGCCTTCTGGAAGGCGTTCGTCAAAGAGACCAAGCTCGACGAAACGAAAATCCAGTTCAGCGACTTGGGGGCCACCGCGTCGTCGCCGGTCTTGATCGCCGGCACGATCGACGCCACGATCACGTTGGCGACAAATGAAGTCGTGGCGTTGCGCGAGGACGGCGTCAAGCTCAACACACTCGACCTCGGCGAATACGGCGTTCGCTCTTACGGCCAAACGTTGTTTGCGAATGACAACCTGACCAAAAAGGATTCGGCGCTGGTCAAGGCGTTCACCGCCGCGACGCTGAAGGCTTGGGAATACACCATTGCCAACGTCCCGGAAGCGATCGCCATTCTCAAGGAGTCGGTGCCGGAGACCGAGGTGAAGAAGGAAATTGCCAAGTGGACCGAGATCACGCCGCGGACCAAAGCGCTCAAAGGTGACGTAGCTTTCGGTTCACAAACGGCCGAGGGATGGGCTTCGACCTATGCGACCTTCTCGTCGGCGGGCCTGATCGATACGGCGTTCGATCCTGCGTCAATCATGGCCAAACCGGCCTGAGCATCGGCGCGGGCCGTTGCCGCACGACGCGGCTGCGGCCCGCCTTTCTGTGAATGATGAGAGAGCTGCCCATGTCCCTGGCTGCGAACACGGCTACGCCGGCGATGAGAACCGGTGACGCTATCAGTTTTTCCGGCGTCAGCCTGACCTACGGGACGGGCACCGCGAACCAAGTGCAAGCACTGAAGGACATCTCCTTCGATGTGCCGGCCGGCCAGTTCGTCTCGATCCTCGGCCCGTCGGGCTGCGGCAAATCCACGCTGCTGCGTCTTGTGGCGGGTTTCATGCAGCCGACCGCTGGCACTGTAAAAGTCGGAAGCGTTGATCCGCTCAATGCGCGGGAGAACGGTTTGCTCGGCGTCGTGTTTCAGCAGCCGGTGCTGCTGCCGTGGCGCAATGTCATGGACAATGTGTCGTTCCTCCAGGAACTGCAGCATCTGCCGAAAGCCAAACGCCTGGAGGTCGCCAAGCGGTACATTGATCTGGTGGGCCTCAAGGGCTTTGAGCGGCATATGCCGCATCAGCTGTCGGGGGGCATGCAGCAACGCGCCTCAATTGCCCGAGCGCTGGCCTTCGGGCCGAGCGTCCTCCTGATGGACGAGCCGTTCGGCGCGCTGGATGCGTTGACGCGCGATCGCATGGCCTTCGACCTGCTCGACATCTGGAAGCGCGATCAGAAAACGGTCCTTTTCGTTACGCACAGCGTCCAGGAAGCTGTGTTCCTGTCCGACATAGTTGTCGTGATGACCTCGCGCCCCGGCTGCGTGCGCATGATCCGGCCGATCGATCTTGGCCGGCCGCGCGACAAGGATCAGCGGCTGTCGGTGGAGTTCCTGCAGCATTGCAAAGTGCTTCTCACTGAACTCGAAGCCGATATCGGCTATCACTAAGGAGAGCCGATAATGAGAATCTACGGCTCCATGAAGTTGTGGCGCAGCGTCGGCTATTATGCGCCGCCGGTCGCCGCCCTGCTGGTCTTCGTCATGCTCTGGGAGATGTATACCCGGACGTTCGAGGTTAGCGTCTTCATCCTGCCAAGCCCGTCGCGTATCTTCCAGGCTGGCGTCAATCTCGGGCCGGCATTGTGGGGCCACACCTGGACCACCTTGTACGAGATCCTGCTCGGCTTTCTTGTCGGTAACATTGCAGCGGTGGCGCTGGCCTATGCGATCGTGCGCTGGCACATGGCGGAGCGGCTGATCTATCCGTTTTTATTGGCGTCGCAGACCATTCCGAAGCTGGCGGTAGCGCCGCTATTGGTTATCTGGTTCGGCACAGGCGTGATGCCGAAGATACTGGTCACGGCGCTGCTCTGCTTCTTTCCGACTGCCGTGAACGTGGTGCAGGGCCTGCGCTCGGCCGATCCCGCAGCCGTCGATCTGGTGCGGCTGGTGACGCCTTCGAAATTCGTTCTGTTCCAGAAGGTGCAGTTTCCGAGCGCGATTCCGTACTTCTTCGCCGGCCTCAAGATCTCGATGTCGTCGGCGGTCATCGGCGCCATCGTCGCCGAGTGGGTCGGTGCCTCGAAGGGCCTCGGCTATCTCATCCTCTATGCCGGCACCAGCATGCGCACCGACCTCATGTTCGTCGGGGTCGGTATGACCGTTATCCTTGGCATGCTGCTTTATGCCGCGGTCGGCGTGCTGGAGCGTGCCTTTTCGTGGCGCCGCGAAGGCTGAGTGGTCAGAAACAATCGCCGTCAATTCGAAGTGTAAGCCCGGGAGCAACTGTGAAAGCCGTCGTTATTGAGAAACAGGGATCGATCGACAATCTCGCCTATCGGGAATGGCCCGATCCGGAGGTGCGTCCGGGTGATGTCCTGATCAAGGTCAAGGCCGTCGGCCTCAACCACCTCGACGTCTTCGTGCGTCGCGGCATGCCGGGATTCCCGGTGCCGATGCCGTTCATCTCCGGCGGCGACATCTCAGGCGACATCATCAAGCTGGGGGCCGATGTAGAAGGTTGGAAGGTCGGCGATCGCGTTGCCGTCAATCCAATGACGCCGGACGGAATGGTCGGCGAGGAAGTGCAGGGCGGCATGGCCGAACTCGTGCGCATTCCGTCGATACGTCTCGTGCGCCTTCCGGACAGTATGGACTACATCACCGCTGCTGCTGTGCCGATCAACTTCGCCACCGCCCTGCGCATGTTTCGGATCGGCCAGGTGACCAAGGGCGACACGATGTTGATCATCGGTGCGAGCGGTGGCGTCGGTACGGCGGCGATTCAGCTCGGCAAACATGCCGGCGCCACCGTTATTGCTGTTACCCGCGGCGCGGAGAAGGTGGAGCCGCTGAAGAAGATCGGAGCCGATCACGTCATCGACATGCTGAAGGAAGATTTCAGTGCCGCGGCGTGGAAGCTGAGCGGCAAGAAGGGCGTTTCCGTTGTATTTAACTACACCGGTGGTGACACCTGGGTGCCGTCGCTGCGCGCGATGGCCAAGCGCGCGCGCCTCGTCACCTGCGGCGCCACCGCCGGTTTCGACCCGAAAACCGACATCCGCTATATCTGGACCCGCGAGTTGCAGATCCTCGGCTCCAACGGCTACACGCAGGAGGACGTCGAAGAGGCGATCCGTCTGGTCGGCAGCGGCGGCGTTCGCCCGCTCGTCGATAAGGTGTTGCCGCCCCAGGAGGCCGCGACCGCGCATCGTCTTCTCGAGGAGCGCGCCGTGACTGGCAAGGTGATCCTGAATTTCGACAGTGAGCCGGGAAGGCCGTGATGCACGCGAGCGCGGCGGGCGCCGTTGACCGGCCGGCCTTGAAAAAGGTCGCCGAACTGCATCCCACACTCAATCTCGGCAACTTCATCGAGGCGACGCGGACGGTGCCCGATACCGCCATCGCGCTGATCGACCTGACCGGGCGTGAACCAGAAACCTTGACCTATGGCGATCTCGAGCGCGAGATCCGGCTGTGTGTCGGCGCGTTCCGGGCCCTGGGCGTCAAGCGAGGCACTCGCTTCGCGTTGGCGCTGCCGAACTGCCGCCTGTTCCTGATCGGCTTCCTGGCGCTGATGCGCATCGGTGCCATTCCGGTTTTCATCAACTCGCATCTGTCTAACGATGCGCTGCGCCATATCGTCACCGACTCCGGCTCCGAGGGCATTTTGGCGGACCTTGAGGACGCGCCGCCTCTGGCGCTACTCGCCTCTGTGCCTGGTCTGCGCTGGCGGCTGTCGCGAAGCGGTAGCGGCCCGGCAAGCTGGTATTCGTGGCCCGCCGTGCTGGATGGGTCGTCACCCGAGGACACCGTCGAGACGGTGGGCTTCGACGATCAGGCCTTCCAGCCTTACACGGCGGGTTCGACCGGTATGCCGAAGGGCATCGTGCTGACCCATGGCGGCATGCTGTGGGGCATCGAGCACAGTCAAATGTACTATCCGCCGCCGACCGACGAACGCGGCATCGTCGCAGCACCGATGTTTCACAAGAACGCCATGCGCGGCGTCATTAAACCGATGCTGCGCGGCGGTTGCTCCGTCGTCATCCTGCCGGGCTTCGAGCCGCGACAGTTCCTCGAGACAATGTCGAAGTACCGCGTGACATCGAGCGGGGGCGTGCCGGCGATGTATGCCGATATCCTGCGCGAGGAAGATCTGATCCGCTCGCTGGACTTTTCGGCGCTGCATTTGCTGTCGATGGGGTCGTCCTCCGTGCCAGCCGAACTTTCGGCGCGGCTGGCCAAGGCCTTTCCGCATGTCGGCGTCAAGGAAAGCTACGGCATGACCGAGGTTGGCGGCCCGACGCGCCCGCTCGCCGGCGTGCCGACGCCGCTTGGCAGCGTCGGCGTTATCGCGCCGGAATACGAGGCCAAGCTGATCGACGATGCCGGCAATGAAGACTCTATGGCGGGCGAGCTGCACCTGCGGGCGCCTTATGTGCTCAAGGCCTATGCGGGCCTTCCCGAGCTGACGGCAGCGCGCATATATGACGGCTGGCTCCGCACCGGCGACAAGTTCCGCAAGGACGAGCGGGGATTCCTCTACTTCATCGGCCGCGCCGACGACATGTTCAGCTGTGGCGGCGAGAACATTTATCCGAAGGAAGTCGAGAACCTCATTCTCAAGCTGCCGGATATCAGCGACGCCATCGTCGTCCCGCTGCCGCACGAGACCAAAAGCTTCGCGCCGACCGCGATGGTGCTGCCCCGGCCCGGCAGCCAGGTTGAGCCGAAGGAGATCCAGGATTTCTGCGCCTCCAACGGCCCCGCTTTCGCTATTCCGCGTGCCGTACTCGTCGTGACCGAGATTCCGCGTACCAGCGCCGGCAAGCCAGACCGCAAGGCCGCGCAGGCGCTCATGTCAAAAACATTCGGCACACTCAGAAGCCGAAGCCGTAAGGGATAAGGTTATGGCTCACAAGACGTTCTCCGACGACGATATCGTCGCCCTGACGCAGCGTGTCGTGCGCCACGCCAGCGAGCAGACCGAAAAGATGGAGCAGGATCCGGCGGTGCTGTCCTTCGTGACTGAGTGCGCAAAGCCGGTGCTCGACGCGGCAGGGCTGCCGTCGAAGATTGACGATTACGGCAACCTGATTTGCGAGGCGGGCCCGGACACGGAGATGCCGATCCTCCTGCTGGCCTATGCGATGACGCATCCAGGCAACCGCATGACCGATCCGTTCAAAGGCGAGAAGGTCGAGACTCCGAGCGGCCCAGCAGTGCGCGGCCGCGGCGTCAGCGAACAGAAATCGGCGCTGTCAGCCTCTTTGGCGGCGTTTGTCGACATCGCGACCAGCGGCAAGCTGAAGAAGCGCGTCGCCTGGGCGCTGCTGACCGCCGGCGAAACCGGCCGCCACGACGCCATCGCCGTGGCGATGAAAAATTTGTCTCGTCAGCCGAAGCTCGCCATTCTCGGCGTCGGCACCAATACGCGCATCGCGCTCGGTAATCGAGGCCGCCTCGACGTCATGGTGCATATTCAGGGCAAGGCGAGCCATTCGAGCACGCCGTGGGCTGGCGTCGATGTTACCAAAGGCATTCGCGAGATCCTCGGCCGTGCCGATGCCATCACTGCCAAGCTGCCGTCGCATGAGAAGCTTGGCCCGGCGACGCTGACCTGCACGTCGATCAAGACCGGACCTTATGCGACGCATACGGTGCAGTCCGACGGCTGGATGGTGTTCGATCGCCGTCTGATGCCCGGTGAAGATCCGGAAGCGGTGCTGAAGGGCCTGCGAGAGAGCTTCAAGCTCGACGCGCCGCTGGCCTGCTCGGTCGAGCGCGGTCCGTTCATGTATGGCAGTGAAGTCGATCCGAAGGGGCCGCTGGTCAGCGCTATTGAAGAGGCCCTGACGCATGGCGGCTTGGCGAAAGTCGAGACCTTCTACTCGCCGTCCTCGCTCGACGCCGGCTATCTCGTGGTCAACGGTATCGAAGCCGTGAAATGGGGACCGGGCAGCCCGGACCAATTCCATACCGATGAAGAGCAGGTGCCGGTCGCCGAAGTCGTCGGCATGTTTAAGTCGTATCGTGCGGTCATGTCTCACTTGTGCGGCTGAACGCCGCGTCGGTGCCGGGGGAAGGGGGCGCCGGTCAGCGACGCGGCGCGGCCGCCATCACTTCGATCTCACAAAGCATGTCCGACGTCGCAAGTTGAGTGACGCAAAAGCCTGTTGCCGCCGCGCGGTGCTCGCCGAGCACCTCGGCACGGATCCTGCCGTGAACCTTCAAGTCCTCGGTGCGTACGACGATCGTGGTGATCTTGACGATGTCGCGCAGCGTCATGTTCGCCGCGCTCAAAATGGCAGCAATATTCGCCCAAGTTTGTCGCAGCTGACCTTCGATGTCTTCGGCCAGCGAGCCATCAGGGCGAAGGCCGACTTGCCCAGACACGGTGAGCAGGCGCATTTCACCACCGATTTCGACCGCATGTGTATAGGAGCCGAGTGGGGCGTGAATGCCGACAGGATCGTGGTTTTTGCGGGTCATCGAAATTTCCTTCTGCGTTGCGCGTGTAGTTCGGTTTTAGACAACCGCCTAGAGCATGAGCGCTTTGTGCGGTTCGAAACGTCGGTTTGCTGCGGTGAACAAATTTTAGCTGCGTCGCCGTGTTGCCTCTCGATTGATCGTGTGCATTACTAGAGCCGTGAATTGGATGTTTGTATCCACTTTAGCGCGGTCAACGGTCAAGTGAACCCTGCATTCTGCACCGTGAAATTCCAGGCGCCCGGCGGCTTTCCGCCTCTCGCCGGCTTTCCAGCAGGATGTCATGCCCATGGCGCGGCATCGCAGAACACCAGACTTGACAGCTTCTTTCGGTCTTTCACGCCAAAGCCCTGCACCCATCCCACCCAACAGAGCCAAGGAACAAGCCCATGTCGTTCATGAAGAATGTCCTGGCGGCCGGCGCCGTTGCCGCCGCCGTGTTCGCCCAGCCGGCGGCCGCAGCCGAGCACGTCATCCGCCTGAGCCACGGCATGCCGGAAGCCCTCGACTCGGGTCAGCACGCATGGGCATTGGTCTTCAAGGAAGCCGTCGAAGCGCGTTCCGCTGGCAAGATCGAAGTCCGCATTCTCGGCAACAACGCCGCCGGTAACGAGCGCCAGCAGCTCGAGCGCGTCCAGAACGGCATCAATCAGATGCTATTGGTCAGCGAAATCACGCAGCCGTTCTTCTTCAAGCCGGCCCTGGTGCTCGGCACGCCGTTCCTGTTCTCGTCGTCGGAGGTAGCCTGGGCCGTGCTCGATGGTCCGTGGGGCAAGAAATACAACGAGGCGTTTCTGAAGCAAACAGGAGTGCGGATACTGGGACACATTGAAAGCGGCTTCCGCAGCTTCTTCAACTCCAAGAAACCGATCAAGACACCGGCCGATCTCGCCGGCCTGAAGATCCGTACGGGCGAGAACGCCATCCACATGGCGATGGTCAAGGCGCTCGGCGCCAGCCCAACGCCGGTGTCGTGGACCGAAGTCTACACGGCGCTTCAGCAGAAGGTCGTCGATGGGATGGAGAACCCGCCGGGGCTGTTCTACAGCATGAAGTTCTTCGAACAGCAGAAGTATCTCACGCTGAACAAGCACCTCTACAGTGTGCATACCGCCATGATCAACGAAGGTTTCTTCCAAGGGCTGCCGGCCGATCTTCGCGGCGTCGTCATTGAAAGCGCCGGCCTTGCAACCACCATCGGCCGTTCGCAGGCGTTCCTCCTCGAGCGTGCCTCGCTCACGAAGCTGAAGGATGCGGGCATCGAAATCTACGAGCCGACGCCGGCCGAATTCGACCTGTTCCGCAAGACCGGTCAGCCTCCGGCTCTGGCGCTGGTGCGTAAGGAAGTCGGCGATGAGTGGATCGACAGCGCCCTCAAGGCGGTCGCCGACGCCGAAAAGTCCCTGCGCTCATACTAATCGGGAACGATGCGAAGCCGGAGGGGCGAGAACCCTCTCCGGTCCTTCCCTCCAATCTGCATTCACATTCGGGATTTTCGGATGCTTCGCGCCCTGGATAGCGGCATTGTTGCCATCACCAGCTGGATCGTCGCAGGGCTGACCGCGCTGATGTGCGTCGTCGTGCTGACCGGCGTATTCACCCGCTACGTCATGAACGATGCCTTGCCCTGGATCGAGGAAGCCGCGCGCTTCACGCTGCTCTGGATGTCCTGGCTTGGCGGTGGTCTGGCCGTCCGCAAAGGGGCGCACATCGCGGCAGAATTTCTTATCGACTTCCTCAAGCCCAGACATCGCGCCGCGATCGTCCTGGTGGGGCAGGCCGGCGTGCTCTTCTTCCTGTCGATCTGTGTCTATTACGGCTTCATCCTTTTCCAGCGTGTTTCGTTCCAGAGCACCGTGGCACTTGGGGTAACGATGCAGCTTCCCTACGCCGCCGTACCCGTCGGCGCCGCGCTGATGATCTATCACGTGCTGGTCGTCATGGTTCGCGGCCCGATCGCCATATCGCGCGACAGCGAACTCCAGGTCTAAGGCTCAGCCATGCTTGCTCTTTCGCTTTTCGGTGGAATGCTCGTGCTTATGCTGCTCGGTGTTCCGGTCGTGTTCGCGATTGGTCTGGCGGCGGTGCTTGGAACTGTAGTCATCGGTGCATCCGCGCCGTGGATCATCATTCCCAGCAGCATGATCAACGGCATGGACTCGTTTCCGTTGCTCGCGATTCCGTTCTTCATTCTGGCTGGAGAACTCATGAATCGCGGCGGGATCGCCGAGCGTCTCATCGCCTTCGCCAATTCGCTGGTCGGCCATATCCGCGGCGGTCTCGGCCACGCCACCGTGGTGTCGAATACCATGCTCGCAATGGATACAGGCTCGGCTTTGGCGCAGGTTGCCGCTATCGGCCGGATCATGGTGCCGGCGATGGAGCGGCGCGGTTATCCGCGCGACTATGCGACGGCGCTGACGTGTGCGGCCTCGCTGATCGGACCGATCATCCCGCCCAGCATCACCATGGTAATCTATGCAGTCGCCGCGGGCACTTCGATCGGCGGCCTGTTTCTGGCCGGCGTGGTGCCGGGCATTCTCATCGCGACCTCGCTGATGGCTTATGTCTATCTGCGTGCGCGGCTCCGCGGCGAACAGGCGGCCCACAAATTTTCGCTGCGCGAGGTTCTGGCCCGCGGCAAGGACGCCGTCCTTGCGCTGCTCATGCCCTTCATCATCCTTGGCGGCATCTTCGCCGGCGTGATGACGCCGACTGAATCGGCGGCGGTCGCCGTTCTTTACGCGCTGCTGGCCGGCGGCCTGGTGTTCCGCAAGCTCAAGCTGAAGGATCTTTATGAGAGTCTGCTGAATACCGGCATCGTCACCAGCTTCATCATGCTGATCGTCGGCGCCGCTCGAATCTTTTCCGATCTGCTGGCGTCGGAAGCCGTGCCGCAGCAACTCGTTGCCAGCCTGGTCCATCTGACGAGCAACCCGTACCTGCTGCTTCTGTTGGTCAATCTGCTGCTGCTGGTCGTGGGCGCCCTGATGGATACCACGGCTGCGATCATCATCCTGACCCCGGTGCTGCTGCCGGTCGTGACGACCGCCGGCATCGATCCGATGCTTTTCGGCGTCATTATGTGCATCAACTTGGTGATCGGGATGGCCACGCCGCCCGTTGGCGTCGCCCTCTACCTCGCGTCCGAGATAGGCAGGGTCAAACTGGACCGGCTGATCGTTGCCATCTGGCCGATGCTGCTGGTGCTGATCGGCGTGCTGCTCCTCATCACTTACGTGCCGGCGCTTCCGCTCGCGCTGCCGCGATACTTTGGGTACTAAGAAGGAGAAGAAGAATGCCGGCTGAAATTTCCAAGGAGAATATGGGGCTGCACTTCACGGTGGAGGAGTATCGTCAGCGCGTGAAAGGTGTGCAGGCCGAGATGGCCAGGCGCGGCATAGACGTGCTCATGGTCAATCACCTTGAGAACATCTATTACCTCTCCGGTTTCCGGACGATCGGCTATTACTCGTTCATGGCGCTGTTCGTCCCGGCCGAGGGTGAGCCCGTCCACTTTACGCGACTGATCGAGAAAACGACGCTTCAGGGCACCTCCTGGATTCCGGATCGCGAACTTTATCCGGACACCGAGAACTACAACGACGCGACCATCAGGGTGATCAACGAGCGCGGCTGGTCAAAGGTCCGCATCGGCATCGATAAATCGGCCTGGTATCTGACCATCGACGACTACGAGAAGATGCAGGCGCGGCTGCCGCAGGCCAAGTTCGTCGACGGTTCGATGATCGTCGAGAATCTGCGTCTCATCAAATCGCCTGCGGAGCAGGAGTTCAGCCGTCAGGCCGGCAAGGCGGCGTCCGAAGGCATGCGTTCGGCCATCGGCGCGCTGCGCAACGGCATTACCGAAGACGACCTGATGGCCGCGGCTTATCAGGGCCTGTTCAAGATGCATTCTGAGTATCCGGGCCTTCCGCCGCTCATCAACGCCGGCATCCGCCACACCATGGCGCATGCTATGGCCGAAGGATATCCGGTGAAGACCGGCGACGCCGTCTATTTCGAGGTCGGTGCTTCGATCAAGCGCTACCACGCGGCAACTCTCCGCATCGGGTACGTCGGCCCGGCGCCTAAACTGTTTCACGATCTCACGGACCTGTGCCGTCGCTCGATTGAAGCGGGTCTCAAGGAGATGAAGCCTGGCAACCCGGCCGAACTCGTCGATAAGGCCGCCCGCAAAGTCATCGAAGATGGCGGCTATGGCGATAAGTTCCGTCACAAGGCCGGCTACTCCATCGGTATCGCGTTGCCGCCTGACTGGAGCGAAGCGCGAACCATGATGCTGCGCGGCGGTGAGAAGCGGCCGTTGCAGCCCGGCATGGTCTATCACTTCCTTCCGGCAGTGTTCGAGTACGCGCAGTACGGCGTCGGTCTCAGCGAGACGGTGCTTGTCACGGAGACGGGCTACGAGATTCTGACGAACGTCGAACAGAAGCTCTTCGAAGTGAAGCCGTAAGGCGCAGGATAAAGCGGAGGCGATAGGTGTCCGAGATCCTTCTTATTGCTGGTGGTCTGGTCTACGACCACGATGGTGATGTGCATCACCCGGCGATTGCCGACATTCTCTGCATTGACGGCAAGTTTGCGGCCGTCCGTTCAGGAATTGGTGAGGCGATTAAACGCGGTGAGGCGGTGCCCGAATTGAAGGGCAGGAGGGTCTCGCGCACGATCGACGCCAAGGGCAGGCTGGTCATACCCGGGTTTGTCAACGCGCATTATCACTCGCACGACGTGCTGCTTAAGGGATGCTTCGAAACCATCCCTCTCGAATTGTGGGTGATGAGCGCACTGCCACCGGCATTCCCCAAGCGCAGCAAGGAGGAGATGCGCGTCCGCACGCTGCTGGGTGCCGTCGAGTGCCTCCGGTCCGGAATTACCACGGTGCAGGATCTTGCCACCGTGTTCCCCTATGACGAGGAGCACGTCGATACGGTCCTGCAGGCTTACGACGACGTTGGCATTCGCTGCGTTTTCGCGCTGCAGATCGCCGACATTCCCGGCGCGAAGTCGATCCCGTTCTGGGAGGAGGTGGTGCCGGAGGCGATGCGCAAAGGCCTGTCCGGCGCCGTAGAACCGTTCAAGGGGACCAAGAGCCTGACCGATACGGTGCGCGGGCTGTACGGCCGCTACAAGGGCAAGCATGGCCGCATCAGCTGGGGCCTCGGGCCGTCGAGCCCGGAGCGTTGTAGCGAGTCGCTGCTGCGTGAACTGGCCGACTTCTCTAAAGCGGAGAACCTGCCGGTCTATACGCACGTTTACGAATCCAAGGCGATGACGCTGATCGCGCGTCAGACCCATACCCACGATCAAGGCTCGCTGGTCCGCTACCTCGACCGCTGCGGTCTGCTCAATGAACGCATGAGCATGGCGCACAGCGTCTGGATGGTGCCGGACGAGATCAGGATGATCGCGGATAGCGGCGCTAACGTGGTGCTCAATCCGGTCGGCAACCTCAAGACCCGCAGCGGCATTGCGCCGATCCGCGAATACATGGACGCCGGCGTGCATGTCGGCCTCGGCTGCGACAACTGCAGCTGCAGCGACTGCCAGAACATGTTCCAGTCCATGAAAATGTTCGCCTCGCTGGCGGCGGTGACCGATCCCGAGCCGGGGCCGCCGACGGCGGCAGATGCCTTGGCGGCAGCTACCAAAGCCGGAGCGCGCGGCGCGCAGATGGGCGATATGCTGGGCGAGATCAAGGTTGGCTTCGCCGCCGATTTCAGTATCGTCGACCTCAATGATCCTTCTTTCGTGCCCCTTAACAGCGCGGTTCGTCAGCTCGTTTTCACGGAAGCGGGGCGCAGCGTCGAGACTGTGGTGGTTGACGGCAGAGTCGTCGTCGACAACCGCAAGGTCGTATCGATCGACGAAGCCGCGCTCTATGCCGAAGCGGCCGAGCTATCGAAGGGGCTGATGAAGGACCTCGAGGGCGTACAGGCGCGTCTGAAGGACCTGTTGCCTTATCTGCTCCAGGCGCATCGCAAGACCTGGGCCGAGGATGTCGGTACCCACCGCTACGTGGGGCGCTGACGGCAGTCATGAAGCCGGCGTCGTTCATTTACCACAGGCCAGGTACGCTTCCCGAGGCACTCGCTCTTCTGAGCGAGCATCAGGGCGCCGCTCGCGTCCTGGCCGGCGGGCAGAGTCTGATGCCGCTTATGGCGATGCGGATGGCTCGCCCCGAGCGGGTCATCGACATCAATCGGCTCGACGAGCTCAAGGGCATCCGAGACACCGGAGACACGCTGACCATTGGCGCGCTGACACGTTACAATGATGTTCTGCGCTCGCCGCTGATCGCGGCGCAGTTGCCGCTGCTGGCGGACGCGATCCGCCATGTCGCGCATCACGCCATCCGAAACCGCGGTACCATCGGCGGCAGCCTGGCGCTTGCCGATCCGTCGGCGGAAACACCGGCAACATGCCTCGCGCTTGGCGCGCGCATCGTGATTCGGTCCGCGTCCGACGAACGCGAGATCGCGGCAGATGATTTTTTCCACGGGTTGATGGCAACCGCTCTTGAAGAGCAGGAGCTTCTGGTTGCCGTCCGCATTCCAAAGCGGTCGGCGGCCGTGCCGCATGCGTTCATCGAGTTTGCGCGTCGCAAGGGTGATTTCGCGCAGGCCGGCGTCATGCTTGCGCCGGCCCATGACCGCGTATCCGAGGATCGGGCAGTGATTTTCGGCGTTGGAGCAACGCCCCGGCGTTCGCCAGCCTTGGAAGCCGCACTTGGCGGGCAGGGCCTCACAGCATCGTCCGCAGCGGCCCTGGGGGATGAACTGAGCGTCTGTTTTGCCGACGACGAGACGTCGAGCTTCAAACGCCCCATTGTGATGACACTGGCGCAACGTGCCTTCGTGAGGCTCAGACCATGACCGTTTCACTTGACGAACCGGAACTCCTTGTCCGCCTGACGGTGAATGGTGCGACGGTTACGCGAAGCGTTTCGTCGCGGAAGCACCTCGCCGATTTTCTCCGCGATGATCTCGGCCTTACCGGCACGCATGTCGGTTGCGAACACGGCGTATGCGGCGCTTGCACGGTTCGCGTCGATGGCGACATCGTGCGCTCCTGCCTGATGCTCGCTGTCCAGGTCGATGGCGCGGTCGTCGACACGGTAGAAGGTCTGTCCGACAGCGGCGAGATCGTTGCGCTGCAGCAGGCGTTCCTGGCGCGCAATGCATTGCAGTGCGGCTTCTGCACTCCGGGAATGATCGTCACCGCAGCGGATTTCTTGCGCAGCGTGTCAAAGCCGACGCGAGAGGAAGTGCGCGATGCGATTTCGGCGAACTATTGCCGCTGCACCGGCTACCACGCCATCGTCGACGCCGTGCTGACTGTGGCCCACGGTTCGGAGCAGAAGCCGTGACGGACGTTGCGCCAGCCATCGGCCGCTCGATCCCGCGCCCCCGCGCCAGGCGGCTTGTGAGCGGACGCGGCCGTTATACCGCAGATATAACCGCGCGCCGCACCGTGCACGTGGCGTTTTTGCGCAGTCCGTATCCTCACGCAATCATCAAACACGTCTCGGCCGACGCTGCCCGCGCCCTGAAAGGTGTGGTGCTTGTCGCCACCGGCGCCGACATCGCGCAGCATTGCAAACCCTTCGCCGGCATTCATCGTCTGTTCAAGGGAATGAAGGCGCCGGATCAATTGCCGGTGGCTGTGGAGCGCGCCTGCTGGCAGGGTGAGCCGGTCGTCGCCGTCGCTGCGGAAACGCGTGCCATCGCCGAGGATGCGCTTGAACTCATCGACGTCGAGTGGGAGCCGATCGAGGGCCTCGGCACACCCGAGAAGGCGGTCGCTGGCGATGTCGTGTTGCACGGCAATCTGGGGGGCAATATCGGTTACGACGGTTTGGCCACGAGCGGTGATGTCGAAGCCGCCTTTGCCGGCGCCGCCGTCGTGGTCGAAGACACGTTCCGTTTCGGCCGGCATACCGGCGTCAGCCTGGAGCCGCGCTCCATCCTCGCGGCCTACGATCCCTCGGACGAGAGCCTCGTCGTTCACGAGTCGCACCAGTGTCCGGCACAGCAGCAGGCCGTTTTCGCCGATCTGATAGGGCTGGAGGAGCACCGGGTGCGGGTTGTTTGCCCCGATGTAGGCGGTGCCTTCGGCCTCAAGCAGCAGCTCTATGGCGATGAACTGGCCACCTGCATTATCGCCAAGATGACCGGTCGGCCAGCGTCATTCATCGCCGATCGTGTTGAGTCCTTCGCCAGCGATAACCACGCGCGCGAACATGTTGTGAAGGCGCGCATGGCCTTCGACCCTGACGGCCGTATTCGCGGACTCATGATCGACGATCTGTTTGCGGTCGGCGCCTATTCGCAGTATCCGCGCTCAAGCATCGGCGAGGCGAGCCATGTCGCGGCGCTGACCGGCGCGCCGTACAACATTGCGTCCTATCATGCCCGCGTCCGGATGATCTATCAGAACAAGCCGCCCGTCGGGCATTACCGCGCGGTCGGTCATCCGATCGCCTGCGCTGTCGGCGAGTCCCTGCTGGATCAAGGCGCTCGGGCGTTAGGGCTCGACGTCATCGCGGTGCGGCGTCTCAACCAGGTGCGCGACGGCTCCGGTCCCCATAGGTCGCACAGCGGTTTTGTGCTCAACGGCTTGTCCGTCGAGGCGACGCTCGATCGCGTTCTCGAGGGTTTCGACGTTGCCGCCTTTCGCAAGGAGCAGGCCGAGGCGCGCGAGCGCGGTATTCTCCTCGGGTTGGGTATCGCCAATTTCGTGGAGCTGGCGGGCACCGGTGCGCCTTACTACGGCGAAAGCGGCGCGCCGGTAACGGCGCAGGAGTCCTGTCTCGTTCGCTTCGAGCCGAGCGGGCAGATCCGCTGCCATGCCAGCGCCACCGATCAGGGGCAGGGCACCGACACCGCGATTGGTCAGGCGGTGGCGGACGCCATTGGCGCCTTTTTCGACGATGTCGAGGTCATCAGCGGCGACAGCATGGCGTGCCCATCGGGCGGCGGCGCCTGGGCGTCGCGCGGCGCGTCTGCCGGTGTCGAAGCCGCCGTCCGCGCCGGCCGCGCCATGCGCGATGAAATCCTTCGCCTTGCCGGCTTGATCCTGCAGCGCAAGCCTGAGCAGATGACCGTCGCTGGCCGCGTCATCCGCGATGCGTCGACCGGCGCCGAACTCGTGACGTTGAAGGAAGTCGCCATCATCGGCCATTACCGGCAGCATCTGCTGCCGCCGGGCACACAGCCGGAAATGTCGATGCTGCGCAGCTTCGTGCCGCAGAACCAGTCGTTTCTGAGCACCAATGGCGCACAATTGTCCGTGGTGTCGATCGATCCGGGTCTCGGCGAGGTCCGGCTGCTGCGCCACCGCGTCGCTCATGATTCCGGCACCGTCATCAATCCGATGCTACTCGACGAGCAGATCCGTGGCGGCGTCGTGCAGGGCCTCGGCGCCGCGCTGTTCGAGGAAATCCGCTACAGCGAGGACGCGGTGCTCGGGACCGGCACGCTGATGGATTATCTCGTGCCGCTCGCCACCGAGATTCCCGACATTGAAGTCGTGCACGTCGCTAATGCCGATTCAGGCACGACCATTGGCGCCAAGGGTGCGGGCGAGGCCGGCACCGCCGGCGCGGCAGCGGCAGTGCTCAATGCGGTCAACGATGCGCTTTCGCAGATCGGCGCCAGCGTCAGCGTCTTGCCGATTACGCCACAGCGCGTGTTGGCCGCTGTCGCGAAGGTGCTACCTGAAGACCACCAAACGCCGGGAAACTAGAAAATGAAGTTGAGAATTCTTACTGAGGCCGACTGTCGTGCGGTACTCGATATGGCTGCCGCTATTGATATCCAAGGCGAGGCGTTCACGACGCTTGCCGGCGGTCGCTCCGTTGATGGCTTGCGCAGCTTTGCTACGTCGGATGAGCCGCCCGGGGTCGCCATCTTCAATCCCTGCTTTCTCAAGAACGGCGGTGGCTACGGCATCAAGGTCGTGTCTGATTTTTATGACAACACCAAGCGAGGTGTCCCGCGCATGTCGGCGCTGGTCGCGCTGTTTAATGGCGAGACTGGCGCCCCGCATACGGTAATGGAAGCGGGCTATCTGACCGACCTGCGTACCGGCGCCGGCACGGCCCTCGCGGCGCGCCATTTGGCGCGCAAGGATAGCAAGGTTCTGACCGTGATCGGCGCAGGCCGTGTTGCGGTCAATCAGGTGGAGGCGCTGACGACCGAGCTCGACGTTAAGACGGTGCTGATATCGAGCCGCACGCGCTCGCGCGCCGACGCCACGATCGAGAAACTCAAGGCGATCGGCGGTCGCATTCCGGCTGACATTCGCTATGTCGAATCCGCTGCCGAGGCGGTTCGTGCGGCCGATGTTGTGGTTGCGGCGACCACGTCGGAAAATCCAGTCGTTCTGGGCGAGTGGCTGAAGCCGGGCACTTTCGTGGCCTCAACTGGCGCCTATGAGCCGACCTCGCGCGAAGTGGACAGCGAGGTCGTGCGCCGCGCATCGCGCCGCGTCATCGACAGCCGCAGCGATTGCCTGTCCCATGCCGGCGACTTCGTTATTCCGGCGAGCGAAGGCTTGCTCGATCTTGCGAGCGTTCCGGAGATCGCAGATTTAGTCGGCGGCCGCGCCGAGGGCCGCAAGTCAGCCGACGAAATCACATTCTATAAATCTATCGGCGTCCCGATCCAGGATCTGGTCACGGCGCAGCACATCGAGAAGCGGGCACGCGATCGCAACATCGGCGTCATGATCGACATTGGCGGCGACCACGATTGAGAGGTCAGGCGGCGACCGACTTCCTCTTGCGTGTCGTCGCCGTCTTCTCGACGGCACGTTCGCGCGTTGGCTTCGCGACGGGAGCGCTGAGCGCTTCTTCGAGGGCGACGCGCAGACATTCGGCAATGCTGTGCGCGTTGGCCATCACATGGGCGCGCGTCACCGCTTCGGCGCGCTTGCCGTTCCCGCTGCGAATCTCCTCGATAAGGCGTTCGTGCTCATGGCCTTTCAGTTCGAATTCAGCATGGGATCGCGTGTAAAGCCGAAGATAAGGGCGCACCGCGAACCGCAGGCGGCGGGCTTCGTCACAGAGACGCGCGCGCCGGCTTAACAGGCAGAGCTGGTCATGGAACTGGTCGTGACGTTCGACCCACGCGACATGGTCCTGGCCCAGGCGGAGCAGGCCCGTGTTGAACGACTCGAGATCGTCAAGTTCATCCGCGGTGGCGACCTTGGCCGCAATGCGCGCCGCGAGCCCCTCAAGTACGGCGCGCATTTCGAACAGCTCGATAACATCTTCTGGCGTGCGGTTTGTCACGACGGCACCGCGGTTCGGCATGATCGTGACGTACCCTTCGGCATTGAGCTGCCGAATGGCTTCGCGGACCGGCATGCGGCTGATGCCGAGCTGCTGCGCGATCGGCTCCGGCTTGAGCCGGGTGCCGCCGGGCAATGCTCCCGAGACAATTCGGTCCTGAAGATGAATGTACGCCAGCTGTTGCGCGGACGGTGGTGGGGTCAACACGATTGTTCGCCTCCGGGGGTCGATTAGGGCGGGGATTGCGGACTTGTCAACTTTGACGCACAGCGCCGCTCTTGACCCATGTCGGCACCAAACTGTATCCTTGTATCCAATCCTGTTGTTTTTGGCAAAGTCTCCCCATGACAAACGCCGCGCCGGTCTACGGGCGCCGGGGCCGAATTGGCCTTCTGGTGCCAGCGAATAATTCGGTCATCGAACCGGAGTTCTGGTCGGTTATGCCGGCTGATTTGGCGCTGTTTGCGACACGTCTGCTGGTCAAGGGGGATCTCACCCCCGGGCTGGTGCATCGGATGGAGGCACAGGTCGGCAAGGCGGTCGAGACCATCGCCGCCACTGGCGTGAACGTTATCGCCTATTGCGACATGGTGACGACCTTCATCATGGAGCAGGGCTGGAACGAGGCGGCGACCGCCAAGATCGGCAACGACACCGGCGTTGCCGCGATCTCGGCCTGGACGTCGCTGCGCGATGCGATGAACGCTCTCGGCATTCGCCGATTTACACTGGGCACACCGTATCCGGCGACGATCCATGCCGTCGCGCGCCCCTTCTTTGAACAGCGTAATTACACTGTCGTTGATGATGCGACGCTCGATATCCTTGCCACGGCCGAGGTGCCGACGGTCGATCGGGCGCGGCTCATGCCCTTCGTCGAAAAACTCGAAATCCGGAATTCGGAAGCGATTGTTTTTCTTGCCACCGACCTGCCAACCTTCGGAGTAATCGAAGAGATTGAGCGCGCAACCGGGCTTCCGGTCATCACCTCCAACCAGGCGCTGCTGTGGAGCGCGATGCGCACACTCGGCTTGAAGGATCGCATTGCCTCGCTGGGCAAACTCTTCACCGTTTGAAGGAAGGCTGAAATGGCGAATCTCCGTGAGCCGTCACGCCGCGCCGGGTCCATGCCGCGTTCGGCGATCCGCGAAATCATGTCACTTGCGGCAACCATACCGGACGTGATTCATCTGGAGGTCGGCGAGCCTGATGCGGCGACACCCATTCCGATCATCGAACGTGCCTTCGGGGCCGTGCGCGCCGGAGCGACAAAATACGCGCCGAACGCAGGGTTGAAGACGCTGCGCGAGATGGTCGCCAAACGCTGTTCCTCCCGTTTGAAGCAGGACATTGCCGCCGATCGCATCGTCATTACCACCGGCGCCATCGGCGGGTTATTCTCGTCGATGTTCGCGGTGCTCGATCCCGGGGATGAGGTGCTCATACCTGATCCGGGCTGGCCAAACTACGAGGCGATCTGCCATCTCGCTGGCGCCACCCCCATTCGTTACGCCATGCCGGCCAGCCGCAGCTTTCTTCCCGACCTCGCAGAACTGCAGTCGCTTATTACGCCGAAGACCAAGGCCATTCTGATCAATACGCCAGGCAATCCGACTGGCGCGGTTTTTCCCCGCGCCCTCATGCAGGGGATCGTCGAACTCGTTCGCGAACACGGCCTGTACCTTGTAAGCGACGAGATCTACGAGGATATCGTATTCGATGGCGAACATGTCTCCGCGACGGAATTCGGCGCCGATGACAATGTGTTTATCGTCTCCGGCTTCTCGAAAAGCTATGCGATGACCGGTTGGCGCCTCGGCTGGCTGGTTTGTCCGCCTGCGCTGGCCGCTACGGCGGCGAGCCTGCAGGAGCCAACAACGAGTTGCGCCTCTACACCGTCGCAGATGGCTGGGGAAGGCGCCTTGCTCGGCGATCAACAGATCGTGGCTGACTTCCGTGCAACCTTCCATCGCCGTCGCGATCTGGTCGTTGCAGCTTTGGCAGGCACATCTTACCTGCCTATTGTTCCGGCCGGAGCGTTTTATGCGCTGGTGGATGTATCAGCTGCGGCTATGACCTCGTTCGAAGTCGCAAAGGCGGCGCTTCTGGATGCTTCTGTGGCGGTCGTGCCTGGCAGCACTTTCGGGCCCGGGACGGACCGCTACGTCCGTATCGCCTACACGATTGAGGATCAGAGGCTCGTGGAAGGCTTGCGCCGCCTGCGCGAATTCCTCGAGAGACAGCATTCTTCCAAGAAGGTTGCGCGCTCATGATTTCAATCAAGCCCGAACGCATGCTGGCTGATCTCCGAGCGCTCGCGAAATTTGGACAGTATAAAACCGGCGTCGATCGCGTCGCGTTCTCTGATGAAGATATAGCAGCACGTAAATGGATCGCGGAACAGTATCGCGATGCCGGGCTCGAAGTATCAATGGATCGCTTCGGCACGGTCTACGGAATGGCGCCCGGCGTAAGCAAGGCGGTGCTGATTGGTTCGCACTCGGATACGGTGCCTCGGGGAGGCCGGCTCGATGGCGCCCTCGGCGTGATCTACGGTCTCGAGGTTGCGCGCGCGGCCCGGGAGGCGGGCGACCTGCCGGTCGGCGTCGATGCCATCAATTTTCAGGACGAGGAGGGCACTTATCTGCCGTGCCTCGGCAGCCGCTTCATGGTCGGGGGGATCGATGATGCAGCCCTAGATACTGCACGCGCCACCGACGGGCGCAAGCTCACGGATGCTATCGCGCGCGCAGGCTTGGCGGGGGAGCCTCGCAAGCTCGATCCCAAGCGACAGATTGCCTTCCTTGAGGGCCACATCGAGCAGGGGCCGCGTCTGGAAAGCTCCGGTAATAAGGTTGCGGTGATCACGAGCATGGCCGGGATCCGCCGCATGACCGTGAGCAGCGAGGGCCGCGCCGATCACGCCGGGACAACGCCGATGAACATGCGCGAGGATGCGCTGACGCCCCTCTTGCGGTTCGGCAGTTTCGTCGTAGATGTGTTTCCGAAGCTATCCTCTGGTGAAACTGTCTGGAATATCGGTCGCATCGAAGCAACGCCGGGGGCTGCGAACGTCGTGCCGTCCGGCGCGGGGCTTAGCCTTGAATTTCGCGATTCTGACGAAACCGTGCTTGACCGTATTGAGGTAGCCGTGAGCGAGCAGATTGCTGCGCTCAACAAGGCCGGTAGCCGCATGTCACTTGATGTCACGACGCGCATTGCGCCAACGCCGATGGACGTCGGTATCGTCGAGACCTTCGAGAAGGCTGCTCAGGACGTCGGCTACGGTCATGAGCGAATGGTCAGCGGGGCTGGCCACGACGCGATGTTCCTGGCGCGGAAGATTCCAACCGGCATGATCTTCATTCCGAGCATCGGGGGCCGCAGTCACGACATTGCCGAGAACACCAAGGACGATGATATCGTCGCTGGATGCGTGGTCATGGCGCGTGCCGCCGAGATACTGGCGCGCGGCGCCTGACTTTGCGCTCAGGCGGGCGCCAAAAAGCGCCCGCGAGGATTCCCCACGATTTTACCGCGTTCGGCGATGACTTCGCCGCGGAGCATCGTCAGAACCGGGCTAGCCGGTGCGGTCATGCCGTTGAACGGCGTCTGCCCCGCTTTGCTGGCCTGATCCTCGTTGCGGATCGTCATCGGCATACTCGGATCGACCAGTACCAGATCAGCATCCGCACCAGGCCGAACCGAACCTTTCCGGTCCGAGAGACGAAAGATACTGGCAGGTGCCTCGCAGGCCACGCGGACGATATCAGGATAACTGATCACGCCGTCGCCGACGAGCTTGAGCAAGACCGGCAACATGGTTTGAACGCCAGGAAACCCGCCGGGGGCCTTGCCGAGGTCGTTCTTGCCCGCCGATTTTTCTTCGCGTGTATGAGGCGCATGATCAGTGGCAACGATATCGACAACACCGTTCCGCAAGGCCTCCTGCATGGCGCCGACATCGGCGGCTCGCCGTAGCGGCGGAACGACTTTGGCGACGGCGCCCAGTTGCCGCAGCGTGTCTTCGGTAAGCGAAATGTTGTGTGGCGTCACTTCGGCGGTAAACTCGCCGTCCGCCATCGCCAGTGCCGCCAGTCCCAGTTCCGTGCTGACCTGTCTGACGTGCATGCGGCCTCCCACCAGCCGATGACAGAGCACGGCGCGGGCGATGCCGGCGGCCTCGACGGCTGGAGGCAGGCTCGCAGTGAAGCGAGCGCAATCGTCCGAAATCTTGGCGGCTATGCGCGCGGCGGCGGCGGCCAGGGTGTCATCGTAAGGCGTTGCGCCGACGAGCCCGTCGACGTCACGGACGGCCATCATCGCGGCAGCCAAGGCCTCGTTGCCGGGGATGCGCACTGGATCTGGCAGCAGGCCGAGGAAAATCTCGAAGGATGCCGCGCCCGCGTCGGCGAGCGCCGCGACGTGGCTCAAGTCCGGTCCCAGCGCGGCTTGAAGTGCAAAATCGACGGCGCAACTGCCTTCTGCGGATTCCTTCTTCGCGATGAAATGCTCGACGGTCGTTGTCACGGGGTTGTCTGTCGGTTGCACCATCACCGTCGTGACGCCCCCCAGAGCTGCGGCGCGGCTGCCGCTGGCAAAATCTTCCTTGTGCGTCAGACCGGGGTCGCGGAAATGCACATGGGCATCGACCAGCCCGGGGAGGACGAGAAGCCCGCTGGCGTCAATGATCCTCAACGCCTCAGGCCGAGACGAAGGATCGAGCAGCGCGGCCACCTGTCCGTTCCGCACTGCGACGTGGCAAGGATCCACGCTGACGCCGCTCACCACCAAGCCGTTAGCTACCACGAGGTCGAACATGTGCTCTTATCTCCGCTCTACAAATGGATACAAAAATCCACTATTGCACTAGTCGAGGCTAAACGCTAGGCGTCCGCTTCAACGGTCGCGGGGTGCAGGCAAAGGCTGTTTATGCTCCGCCTTATCCGCGAGGTTGAGATATGGATACTTCCAGGCAAGCTCCGCACGTCGAAAATCGGCGACAGAACTGCGGCAGCTCGCATCTGGCCTGAAAGCCGTCCAGTCGGATCTCACCAAGGCGGCATGGAAGTCGAAGCCCTCCGCCTTTATGATCGCCACGAAGGACTTGATCATTCCGCCGACCACGTTGCGGATGATGGCTAAACGTGCCGGCGGCAAGGTCACCCAGATCGCCGGCAATCACGCGGTGATGCTGTCGCACCCGCGCGATGTCGCGGACTTCATGGAGGAGCCGCCGTTGCAATGCGATCCGGAAAGTGCATTCGAAGCGCCATAACCAACATCGCCAGCACGACGCTACACGATCTCAAGGAGAATCCGTGACCCACCGGGCTACACATTTGGAAAAACTCGGCCTGCCGTCATGGCACGTGCGGCGGAAATCCTGGTGCACAGCGCGTAGCAGAGCCGCCTAAGCCGGGGCGACGAGTTGCCTTCCCGCGCGCGGCGATAACTTCGTCCGCGTAGCATGGTCAGCACTGGCGCTGTCGGCACTTTTCTGCCTTTGATGGGCGTCTGGCCCGCCTTCCTCGCCTGATCCTCGTGGCGGATCTGGATTGGCGCATTGGGATCGTCCAGCACCAGATCGGCATCCATTCGGGCCGCAGCGAGCCCTTCCGGTCGGACAGGCGGAAGATCGCCGCCGGCGCTTCGCATGCCGCGCGCACGAGATCGGGATATTCGATTACGCCATCGCCAAAGAGCTTGAGTAGCACTGGCAGCATGGTCTGCACGCCGGGAAATCCGCCCGGCGCCTTACCCAGATCGTCCGCGCCCGCGGCTTTTTCTTCGCGCGTATGCGGCGCATGATCGGTGGCGACGGGTCGATCAGACCGCCGCGCAAAGCCGCCTGCATGGCGGCGACATCGCCGTCCTCGCGCAGCGGCGGGATGATCTTGGCGATCGCACCGAGCCGCAGCAAGGTCTCCTCGGTCAGCGACAGGTTATGCGGCGTCACTTCGGCGGTGACGCCGCCTTCCGCCATGGACAGGGCCGCAAGCCCAAGCGCCGTGCTCACCAGACGGGTATGCATGCGCTCGCCAACGAGGCGATGGCCTCTCGTTTCCTGGAGCGACGTTTCGAGCGGCGATGCCGCAAGCTTGACGGGGAGCGTCCGTTCGCAATTATGCGCGGCTTTCTCAGGCCAGCCGTTCGCCCTTGCCGGAGTCGGGGCCGGCGTGTGGAATCCACCATTCCTCACCGCGGATCGTCCGGATGTATTCCGGCCAGCGCAGGTCATGCGGCGGCTTGAAGTCTCGCGGCAATTGCGGCGGCACCCATTTCGTGCCGCCGACGCCGCCGCCGGTGCGTTCGGCAAACTCCTGCTTCGCCGCGGCCAGCGTTTCCGGTTTGATCAGCAGATCGATGAAGGTCCAAGCAATGGTTTCAGCGCCGAGAAACATGCCGGGGTCGATGCAGGCCGGCACACCGGTAATAGCATCATCGACCCAAGCCGGGAATTCATAGTCGGAACGCGGCGGGGTCAAGCGGCCGCGCATGGTGAAGACGCGAGTCGTCGGTGCATGCCAAGTGTACTCGACATAGTCGTCGGCGATGTAAGTCTTTTGCCATTGCGGCATCGCATAGCGCAGGCGTTTGTCGTAATCCTCCGGTGTGATCAGCCGCTCATTGTCGGCGGCGAACGGATTGTCCTGGCGCGCAAAGCCGAGATTTTCGAGAATGTCATTGCCGAATTTTTTCGCCGTGTCATCGAACGTTGGCGCGCCAAGGGCTTCCATATTGGCGTAAGCGAGGTTCGTCATCGTGGTGTTGGCGAGACCGGTGCGCGTTTTTGTGACCCAACGCACCGACACGGTGCAGCCGGTCATGCCGGCGACTTGCTTCGCATTGGTCTCCAGGACTTTGTAGATCTGCTTCTGAATGGCGAGATCGGGCGAGCGCCATGAGTACTGGATCTGGGAAAAGCGCGGAGACATGTTGTCGGATGTCGCATCGCCGCCGACCAGCACGAATTCGTTCAGCGACCAGCTTCCGGTATGCGGAAACATCGCCTCCTTCGTGTATTTCGTGCTCGTGTACATCAGGCACAGGGCATCGAGCGCGCCGGGGCAGCGCGCGATCCAGTGCGGCGACCGGTTCGGAAGCAGGCTTGGGTCGATCCACGTCTCGGGCGCCGGCGTTTCGAAAGTGAAGACGCAGCTCCAGTACGAGCCCCATTGGGTTTCACCGAGCACGGTGTTCACCGATTGCGGATGATAGATGATGAAGGCGTCGCAGTCGTCGAAATAGCCCTTCGCGGCATGGACCGGCTTGGACGCGCACATCTTCTCGGCCGGCTCGCCGAACAATTTCAGCTTTCCGGGAATGTTGAACTTCTCCATCGTCGCCTTGGTGGCCAAGATGCCGGCAAGGCATGTCGTGCCGAGCATCGAATGCGGACAGGTGTGTCCCGGCGCCCAGGCATGAAAGCCCTCGCGCGGCGCGGGGTAGGGCGTCGCCTGCTGCGAATGGCCCGGCACGGCGTCGTATTCGGAGAAACTGCCAAGCACCGGCGCGCCTTCACCCCAACTCGCCATGAAGGCGGTCGGCATGCCGCCCGAAGCTTCCTCGACTGCAAAACCCGCGGCGCTGAGCAGATCGCGATAGGCTTTGGCCGACTTGTACTCGCGCCAGGCCGGCTCTGCGTAGTGCCAGATCTCCATGTCGAAGTCCGACATGCGTTGGCGGATACTATTCATATAGCCGCGGGCGAACTTCTTCTCTGGCGACAGCACGGTCATGGAATTGAACCTTCGAGACATTCGTCGGACGCGCCCCTTTTGACGGCTGGAGCGGAGCGACCTAGGATCAGGGAACAGTTTGGATAAATGGATGCACGGCACTGACACCGCGGGCAAGGGGCGAGCGGGCATGACGGCCCCGCTTTTGGTCGCAGGGCGCGACCTCTGGCGGCGCGGCGGGAGTCCACCGGCGCAATGGCCGCAGAGACGTTCACATGGCTGTTCGCTGGGCCGGCCCGGTCGTATAAGCGCTAGCGCCGCCACCATGAATGTCATCACAGAATCCAGCGCGATTATCGCGCAAAGCAAATCGCGCGCATGAGGAGACGGCGGCCATGAATGAATACAGTCTGCGCGGCGGTGCTGTGTCGCTTACGGCGCAACAGATGGCCTACATCCACATCCAGGACAAGATCGTGTCCGGCGTATTGGCCGGCGGCTCGCGCATCAAGTCGGACGACGTCGCCGCCGAGCTTGGCGTCAGCCGCATGCCGGTACGGGAGGCCATCCGCCAGCTCGATGCCGAAGGCTATGTCACGATCCGCCCGAACCGCGGCGCGGTAGTGACCACGCGCACGCGGGAGCAGGTCGTCGAACTGTTCGAAATCCGTGCCATTCTTGAAGGAACTGCGCTTCGCTTCGCCGCGGCCAAGGCTACGGCGTCTCATGTCGCCGACCTGCAACTGGAACTGCAGCGGCTGCGCAATGTCGAGTGCAACACGCTGGAATGGGTGGCGCGGCATGACGATTTCCACCACCGCCTATGCGTGCTCAGCGGGCGTCCGCAATTGATCGCCGAATGCCGCCGATATCGCCTTGCGGTCGGCCCTTATGTGCGGCTGTTCGTGACCAACAGCGACTACAACGAGCAGCCCGGCTTCGAGCACGACATCCTGATTTATGCGCTTCGCGACCGCGACGGCGAACGCGCCGAAATTCTGATGCGCTGCCACATCATGGCGAATGCCCGCGCTATATCGGAAGCGCTTCCGGTCTCCAGCACGACGCAGGCCGCGTAGAAGCAGCCTTCAAATTGTCTTTGGCGGCGAAACGCATCCGCGGATAGGACGCCGCGGTCGGCCTCCTAATGTTTGTTCGCCCTGCACAGGGCAAAGCTCAAAAACTGGGCAAGCTTAGGCTTGACCATATCCTTGTATCCAATTTTAATTCCTCGGGTTCGCAGACGGGGACCCGAGGCTGATGGCATGACGGCGAAAAACGGGCATAGGCGCGGCGCCGAGGGAAATGCGTTTTCCGGCTCCGGGCCGTGCATTGTCCGGTGGTTCCCCGTGCCCGTTGCGGGGTAGCTGCATGACCGTCGACGAAAGCGCCATCCTCGAACAGATCGACGACGCGGAGGTCATCGCCCTCTGTAAGGCGCTGGCGCGAATTCCCAGCTTCCCTGGTGACGAACGCGCCTGCGCGCTCGAACTGGAAAAGCAGCTCCGCGCGCTCGATTTCGACGAGGTTCACCTCCAAGAGGTCGTGCCCGGCCGACCCAATGTCATTGGCATCATGAAAGGCGACGGCTCCGGGCCGACCTTCATGCTCAACGGCCATCTCGATACCGATCCGCTGCCGGCCGACTACGGCGAGCCACATTGGGAGCCGGTCGAACGCGACGGCAAGATCGTCGGTGTCGGTGTCGGCAACATGAAGGCGGCCGACGCCTCAATGGTGATGGCCGCCGCCGCCGTCAAACGCAGCGGCGAGAAACTGCGCGGCGACATCGTGGTCGCTGGCGTTATCGGCGAGCTCCAGGGCGGTATCGGCACACGCTATCTGCTCGAGCAGGGGTTGGTGCCGGACATCGCCATCGTGCCGGAACCGACCGCCTGCAACGTGCGCACGATCCACGCGGGTGTCCTCGAGGCGCTGGTTCATATTCAAGGCAAGACGGCGTGGATCGGCAACTTCGATATCCTCGATAACGTCAACGCCATCGTGCAGGCCGCCAACGCCGTGGATGCGGTGAGGGCCGTTCAATTCCGCCACACCCCGCATGCCGGATTGCCCGGCCTGCCGGCCATCGTGGTCGGTGGCATCATCGGCGGTCTGACGCCGGAATACATGGTGTGGCGTCCGGCCATGGTGCCGGACTTCTGCACCATCGAGATCGACGTTCGCCTGGCGCCGGGCATGACACTCGAATCGACGGTTGAGGATCTCAAAACCGCGCTCGACGCCGTTGCTACGACCGACTCGGACTTCAAATACGAGATCGCGCTGCCGCCGGCGCCTTATGCCGCGCCGTTCCATGCCATGGGCCTGTTCATGCCGCCGAACGACCTCGCGGTCGATCATCCGCTGGCGCAATCCTGCAAGCGCTGGCATGAGCGCCTCACCGGAAAGACGCCGCAGGTCGGCGTCTTCATCCCCGGTTCTTACGCCGGCGCCGACAGCGGCCATCTCGCCAGCTACGGCGTCAAATGCCTCAACTACGGTCCTTCAGGCCACAGCCGCTTCTACGACGAATGCGATATCGACATGCTGGCGCTGTCGACCCGTGTGATGGCGCTGACAGCTGCGGAGTTTGTCCTGTGAGTGCCGCAGCGGAATATGTCGTGCTCGACGAAGTCACGGGCCTCGTTTGCGGTCTGGCCAACATTCCGAGCTTTTCCGGCGACGAGCGGGCCGCTGCGGAATTCGCCGCCGCGCGCATGAAGGCGCTCGGCTACGACGAGGTGTTTGTGCAGGACGTCGAGCCCGGCCGCCCCAACGCCATCGGCATCATCAGGGGCGACGGCGCCGGCCCGTCGCTGATGTTCAACGGCCATCTCGATGTCGATCCTATCCCGATGGGCTACGACCGGCCGCTTTGGCAGAGCGCCATCGAGGTCGATGAAGTCGTCGGCGTCGGCGTCGGCAACATGAAAGGCGCGGACGGCGCCATGATCATGGCCGGTGCTGCGTTGAAAAGAGCGGGCGTGCGCATGCGCGGCGACCTGATCGTCGCCTGTGTCATCGGCGAGTTGCAGGGCGGTATCGGCACCGTGCATCTTCTCGATAACAATCCGCTGCCCGATGTCGCCATTGTGCCGGAGCCGACCAACCTCCAGATCCGCACCATGCATGCCGGCGTACTCGAGCTTCTGGTCACGGTTCGCGGCAAATCGGTCTGGATCGGGCAGCTCACGCAGCGCAAGGGCGTCAATGCGGTCGAGAAGGCGATGCTGGCGGTGCGGGCCATCCAGTCGCTCAAGCTGACCCACGAGCCGCATCCGGCGCTGCCGGGTTTGCCGCGCATTCATGTCGGCGCCGTGCTTGGCGGTCTCACCGACGACTACCACCTGTGGCGCCCGGCCTTCATCGCCGATTGCTGCACGCTGGCAGTGGATGTGAGGCTGCATCCGCGCATGACCGTCGACGGCGTGATGCGCGACCTGCGCAGCTGTCTCGACGCCATCGCCGGCTCCGACCCCGACTTCCAGTACGACATCGAACTGCCGCCGGCGCCATACCGCAAGCCGTGGGGCGCCATGGCGCACTACATGCCGCCGCTTGAACTGCCGCTTGATCATCCGCTGATTGCCATGACGGCCAGGCACCACAAGGCGCTTTCAGGCGCCGCGCCGCAGATCGGCATGCACATACCCGGCTCCCATGCTGGCGCCGATTCTGGCCACCTCTTCAGCCGGGGCGTGCCCTGCTTCAACTACGGTCCGAGCCAGCACAGCCGTTTCTACAACAAGGTGCCGCTAGCCGAGCTCGATCTAGGAACCCGCGTGCTAGCGTCGGTCGCCGAAGAGATTTGCGGCCAGACATGGGACGAAATCGATTTTGACAGCAAGTGGCGTCTTGGCGTGCCAGAACTTCTGCTGGGAAAGGCGCACTGAGACGATGAACAAACGCACCCGCATCAAGGATCTGGCCTGGATCGTTGCTTTCGACGGCGAAAAACACGTTTACCGTCGCGGCGGCGACGTCGTGTTCGACGGCAATACACTGGTTCATGTCGGCGGCAAATACGACGGTGCGGTGGACCGCGACATCGACGGTACGTCGATGATGGCGATGCCGGGCCTGGTCAATGTCCATGGCCATCTCGGCACCGAGCCGCTCGGCAAGGGCTTCTTCGAGGAACTCGGCAGCCACAAGCTCAACATGTCTCGTATCTACGAGTACATCTACACCATCCGCCCCGACAAGGACGCCGTCGCCCCCGCAACGCACTATTCCGTCGCGGAGCTGATGAGGAGCGGCTGTACGACCGTGTCTGACATGGGCGTGCCCTATGCCGACTGGATCAACGTCCATGCCGCGACCGGCGCACGCACTTATTTCTCGCCCATGTTTCGCTCGGCCCGCTGGCATACGCCGAACGACTATAGCGTCGAATACATCTGGGACGAGGCCGCCGGCGTGCGCGGCATGGCCGAAGGATTGGCGGTGTGCGAAGCGGCGCGCAAGCATCCGAGCGGGCGCCTCGGCGGCATCGTCATGCCGGCGCAGGTCGACACCTGCACTCCCGAGCTGATCAAGGCCGCGTATGACGAGGCCTGCGCTCGCGATCTGCCGTTCCAGACCCATCTCGGCCAGGCCATCTTCGAATTTCAGGAGATGGTGCGCCGTCACGGCAAGTCGCCGGTCGGCTTCCTTGCCGATCTCGGCGTGCTGGGCCCACGCACAACGCTGGCGCATGGCATTTTCCTCGATGAACACCCGAACGTCGGCTGGTTCGAAAAGACGGACGTCGATATGGTCGTCGGCACCGGCACGCACATCGCCCATTCGCCGATGACTTTCGCCTATCGCGGCGTCTCGATGCGCAGCCTCGGCAGCTACAATGAACGCGGCGTCAGCCTCGCGCTCGGCACCGATACCTTCCCGCACGACATGCTCAACGAGATGCGGTTTGCGATCATGTTGTCGAAAGTGGCTTCGCAACATGTCGATCTCCTGACCGTCGAGGACCTGTTCCACATGGCGACCATCGGTGGGGCGACTACGGTGAACCGCGATGATATCGGCCGGCTGAGTGTCGGCGCAAAGGCCGACATCGTGCTGGTGAATTGCGATCATCCCGGCATGGCGCCTTTGCGCGACCCGTTGCGCAGTCTTATCTTCAGCGCGGGCAGCGCAGCTGTCCGCCATGTCTTTGTAGACGGCAATCAGACCGTCGAGGACGGTACCGTCGCCACGATCGATGTTCCGGCTGTGTCCCGCGCGCTGACGCAGGGTCAGATGCGGGCGCTCGCCGACACGCCCAACCGGGATTGGGCGAAACGCTCCGCAGACCAGATTTCGCCACTCGCACTGGAGATAAAGGTATGATTACAAGTCGCTTCGCCAAAACTTTTGCGGCAGGCGCCGCGCTTTCTGCTGTTCTTGCCGCCGCGCTCGCCGCTCCGGCCTTCGCTCTCGACAAGGTCGTCTACGGCACGGCCTCGCGCGTCGGGCTTGTCAATTCGGCGATGTATGCCGCGCAGGAACTGGGCTTCTTCAAGGAAGAAGGCATCGAGGTCGAGACGATCCAGTTCGAGGGAACGGGCGTCATCCTGCCGCAGATGGCCAACAAGTCGATTATGGTCGGCTATCCGATCCCCGACTTCCTCATTTCTTCGTACGATGTCGGCAAGGATCCGCTGCCGCTCAAGTTTTTCTACAACGTGACCCGTGCCTACAACTGGGAAATAATCGTTCTCGACGAAAGCCCGATCAAGACGCTCGCCGATCTCAAGGGCAAGAAGATCGGCGTCGTAACGCTGTCGACCGGCAACGTGCCGGTGACGCGCTCAATGCTCCGCGAGGTCGGGCTCAAGCCGGGCACCGATGTCGAACTTGTCGCCGTCGGGCAGGGACCGGCCGCCGTCAACGCCTTCAAGACCGGGCAGGTCGACGCTCTCAACCAGTTCGACGTCGTTCATTCGCAGATCGCCGCGTCGGGGATCAAGATTCGCCGCATCAAGCTGCCGGAAAAGTACATGGTGCTGTCAGGCAACAGCTTTGCGGCCCATGTCGATCTCATCAAGGAAAAGCCGGATCTGATGGTTCGCTTCGCTCGCGCCTACACTAAAGGCATGGTGGTGTGCGAGATTAATCCGGAAGGCTGCGTCCGATCGGCCTGGCGCCTGCATCCGACGATCAAGCCGAAGGACGGCGACGATCCGAAGGTTCTGGCCCGCGAAGCCGGCATCATGATGGATAATCTGCGCAACAAGCTGCCGGCCGGCGACCCGAAGTCGCGCAAGTACGGCGAGTTCATCCCGGCATCGTGGCAGACCAACATCGAAATCCTGGCCGAAAGTGGAGCGATCAAGCGCACGGACATCCCGTTGGACAAGCTCTTTACCAACGAGTTCGTGCCGGAATTCGGCAAGTTCGACTATGATAAGCTCGTCGCTGTCGCCAAGGCGCTGAAATGAGAGATGTGACGCACCAGACGAACAAGCCGGCGATTGCGACGTCGAATCTGAGCGTCGTCTATCGCATGGCCAAAGGGTTTCTCACCGCGGTCGATTCGCTGAATATCGCGATCGAGCGTGGCAGCTTTGTCTCGATCCTAGGTCCGTCCGGTTGCGGAAAGTCGACGCTTCTGAAGATCGTGGCCGGCATCATGCCGGCCACCGATGGCGTCGTCAAAGTTGACGGCGTGCCCGTTACTGGCCCGCGCAGCGACGTCGGCGTCGTGTTCCAGCAGGCCACCCTGCTGCCGTGGCGGAGCGTGCTCGACAATATTCTCGTGCCGGCGCGCACGCAGAAGCTCGACATGAAGGAGAGCCGGCGGCGGGCGTTGGAGCTCGTCAAGCTCGTCCGCCTGTCCGGATTCGAGAACAGCTATCCGCATGAGCTCTCGGGCGGCATGCAGCAGCGCGTCGGCATCGCCCGGGCCTTGCTGCACGAACCTGAAGTGCTGCTGATGGACGAGCCTTTCGCAGCGCTCGACGCGCTGAGCCGCGAGCGCATGGCGCTCGAGCTGCTCGAATTCTGGTCGGGATCGGGCCGCACGGTAATGTTCATCACCCATGGCATCCAGGAAGCGGTGTTCCTGTCGGACCGCGTCGTGCTGCTGTCGGCCCGGCCGGCGCATGTATTGGAAGACATCATCATCGATCTGCCCCGGCCGCGCACGCTGGAGACGATGGTCGATCCCAAATTTGTCGGCTATTGCGATCAGCTCCGCCGGGCGCTGTACGCGGCCTCGGGCGAGGAGGCGCATTGATGCCGTTCCACGAGCGCCTCAAGGATATCGTCTATCCGCTGACGACCTTCGCCGTCTTGCTGGCGGTGTGGCAGTTCAGCGTCATTGTCTTCGAAATACCGACCTATATCCTGCCGGATCTGCGCGATGTCGGCGGCGCGCTCTGGCGCGGCTATGTCGGTGGCGACTACTGGAAGCATTTTTTCTTTACGCTGACCTCGATGCTGAGCGGTTACACCGTCGGCTGCGGCCTTGCCATTATTCTCGGCGCCATCGTCGCGGAATCGCGCACGGTCGAGCGCTTCGTATTTCCGTTCGTGATTGGCCTGCAATCGGTGCCGAAGGTGGCGATCGCGCCCTTGGTGATCGTCTGGTTCGGCTTCGGCATCGAGTCCAAGATCGTTCTGGTGGCGTTGATCTGCTTCTTCCCGGTCTTCGTGAACACGATTGTCGGCATGCGCTCGGTTGACCCGGCGCTCATCCAGATGATGCGGGCCTTCAACGGTTCGCCCCTGCGCGTCCTTCTTGAGGTTCGTCTGCCGAACGCGGTCGGGCCGATATTCGCTGGCCTGCAGGTCAGTATCGTGCTCGGCTTGATCGGCGCCTTGGTCGGCGAATTCATCGCCTCGACCCGTGGCTTGGGCTACCTCATTCAGAATGCGGCGTCGAACCTCGACCTCGGCACATTGTTTGCGGCCGTGCTGACCTTGGCCGTGATGGGCATCAGCGGCACGCAGATTTTGCGCTACCTGCACAAGTCATTGGCGTTCTGGGATCGCGGGCGCAATGCCGTGACGGCGGAGCACTGACGGTGGCGGAGATCCAGCTCATCCGCGGCGGTCATATCGTTTGCCTGGACCAGGCCGGGACGGTCTATGCAGGCGGCGATATCCTGATCGAGGATGATATCATCGTTGCCGTCGGCGCCGTTCCCTCTGAGATGGCATCGCGGGCCACCCGTGTGGTTGATGCGCGCAACCGCATCGTTTTTCCGGGTCTCGTGAACGGGCATTCGCATTCGCCGCTGGCTTATGCCAAGGGTGCCTACGATCTGGCGAATCATCGCGCCGCGTTATGGATGTTCCAGGCTTTTACGGCCGGGCGCACCCGCGACGAGATTTACGCCAGCACGCTGCTCAACTGCATTGAAATGCTCCTGACCGGTACCACGGCCGTGATCGATCATTTTCCGGAGCAGGGTTTCATGCTCGACGATGTCGAGCCGGTGGTTGCGGCCTATCGGGACTGCGGTATGCGCGCCATTGTCGCGCTGCGCATATTCGATGAGCCGTACCGCGACATTTATCCGCCGGATGGAGAGTTCAGTCCTGAACTTACGCAGGCGTTGAAGGCCAACGATCCGCTCGCTGTTAAGCCTGCGAAGGAATTGCTTGCGCTCTGCGAAGCTGCGATTGACAGGCATCACGGCCGCGACGGCATGATCCAGATCGCGCCGGCGCCGTCCAACCCGATGCGTTGCACCGACGAGTTGTTGCGTGGCTGTCAGGATCTCGCCGTGCGCCGCGACACCATCGTGCACTGCCATCTTCTGGAAACGGCGGTTCAGGGAAGGATCGCCCAGCAGCGTTATGGGACAACGATGGTTCGCCATCTTGACGGGATCGGTGTGCTGACGGACCGCCTGTCCTGCGCGCATACGATCTGGATCGACCAGGACGACATCGAGCTGATGGCGGCACGCCGTTCCATCGTCGTGCACAATCCAGAAAGCAATGTGCGAGGCGGCAGCGGCATCGCCCCGATCGCCCGCATGATCAAGGCTGGCGTTCCGGTGGCGATCGGCGCTGACGGTTCGCCAAGCGGCGGCAATCAGGCGCTGCAGCATTCGATGCGGCTTGCCACCATTATCGGCCGGCCGCAGACCGCGGACCTCAAGCAATGGGTCCAGACCCGCGACGTCATGCGGATGGCGACCGAGGGCGGCGCCATTGCTATGGGCCTTCAGGGAAAGATCGGCGCACTTGCGTCGGGCTATCGCGCCGACCTGGCGCTATACGATCTGCGCTCGCCGTGGTGGACGCCGCTGAACGATCCCGTGCACCAATACGTCTATTGCGAGACCGGCTCGTCCGTCACCGACGTGATGATCGCCGGCCGCTGGGTGGTCGAAAGCCGCGCCATCAAGACTTTCGATGCCGGTGCCGTGCTGGCGGAAGCGGGTGCGATCTTCGCCCGCATTCAGGAGCGTAATGCCGGCCTAATGAAACTGTCATCGGCGCTGGCGGCGGCGGTGGTCTGAGCGATGGCGGGGCCTGTCGACAAGAGCAAGATGATTGGGCAACCGATGCCGCGCTTCGACGGCAAGCGGCTGGTCAGCGGCGGCGGCTGCTACCTCGACGACGTGAACCTGCCGCGCCAGCTTCATGCGGCGTTCCTGCGCAGCCCGTTCCCGCATGCGCGCATCGGTGCGATCGGCACCGCCGCCGCAAAGGCGCTGCCTGGTGTCGCGGCTGTGTTGTGCTGGCGGGATATTGAGGGTGTTTGCTCGCCGTTCCAGTGCGTCACCAAAGGCGCGCCGGGGTTGGTGTCGCCGCCGCAGTATCCGCTGGTCGCCTCGGAGGCAACGTACCAGGGCGAACCGGTGGTGCTGGTCGTGGCGTCAAGCCGCGCCATTGCCGAGGATGCGGTCGACTTGGTCGAGGTGGACTGGAGCGAACTGCCGGCGGTCGGCACGCTCGACACCGCGCTGGAAGTCGATGCCCGCGTCCACGCACATTTGCCGTCCAACCTGGCCTGGCACACCGACATCAACAGCGGATTTGTGGCCGCGCTAGACGATGCGCCGCTGACCATAGTGCGCAACTTCCGCTTCGGCCGCCACACTGGCGTCACCTTGGAGCCGCGCGGTGTGCTCGCGCACTGGGCGGACGATACGGGAGCGCTGCTAGTGCACTCCTCACATCAGATGCCGCATCAGCTTCAGCTTCATCTGGCCGAACTGATGTCGATCCCGCTGCACAATGTCCGAGTCGTCTGCAACGACGTCGGCGGCGGCTTCGGCATCAAGATGCACGTTTATCAGGACGACCTCGCCATCTGCGCCGCGACGAGGCTGCTCGGGCGGCCGGTCAAATACATCGCCGACCGCATCGAGGGCCTTGCCAGCGATATTCACGCGCGGGAGGCATTGGCGACGGCGAAGATTGCGGTAGATGACAAGGGCATGCTGGTCGGTTTCGACGTCGCGCACCGGCATGGCATAGGCGCGTGTTCGGTTTTTCCGCGCTCCAGCACTGCCGAAGCGTTGAGTGCCGTGCGCTCCATCGGGGGGCCTTATCGCTTCTCGGCGTTCCGCTGCGGCGTCGACGTGGTCATGCAAAACAAGACGATGACCGGGCAGTACCGCGCCGTCGGAGCGCCCATCGGCATCACGATTACCGAACGGCTGATTGATCTCGCCGCCCATGCCCGAAACGATGACCCGCTCGAATTCCGGTTGCGCAATATTCTGCCGCTTGACGAGATGCCGTGGACCAATCCGACAGGTGCGCGGATGTATGAACTGTCGCACCGCGCCTGCATAGAGAAGCTCAAGGGCATCATCGCCGCCGAAGGCATCGCGGCGCAGATTGCAGCGCGCCGCGCCAAAGGTGGTCTGGTCGGTCTCGGCTATGCCGCCTTTGTCGAGATGACGGCGACCGGTTCGGAAGGCTATGGCCGGGCCGACGTGCCCGTCGCCGCCGTCGATACGGTCACGCTGTCGCTCGGTGCGCAGGGCGAAGTGCGCGCCGCGGCCTCGATCAGCGAAATAGGGCAGGGCATCCGGCAGGGGCTGCGGCAGATAATCGCCGATGCCGTGGGCGTGCCGATCGACCGTGTGACAGTATCGTCGGGCGATACGTCGACCGCGCCGCATGGCGGAGGCGCCTGGGCTTCGCGCGGCGCGGCTATTGGCGGCGAAGCGGCTTGGCATGCCGGATTGTTACTTAAGGCGGAGATGCTGAAGATCGCCGCCGCGATGCTTCAGACCAAGGCCGACGACTTGGACATTAAGAACGGCGTGGTCTGCGACGGCGACGGCCGTGAGCGCATCGCGCTGTCCGACATCGCCCGCACGGTACTGTTCAAGGGACACGATCTGCCGGCCGGCATCAACGCGCAGCTCACCGTATCGCATCAGTATCGCCGTGAGCGCGACACGTTCATCCCAACCAACGGCATCCAGGCGTCGCTGATCGAGATCGACCGCGGCACCGGTTTGATAGCGGCGTTGCGGCACTGGGTGGTCGAGGATTGCGGCCGCGTCATAAATCCGCTGCTGGTCGACGAACAGATACGCGGCGGCGTGGTGCAGGGCATCGGCGAAGCTTTGTTCGAGCATTGCCGCTATGACGAAGCCGGACAGTTCGTCTCCGGTTCGCTGGCCGATTATCTGGTGCCGATGGCCTCCGAAATGCCGGATATAGTCATCGACCATGTGCAGACGCCGTATTCGGGTTCCGATGTCGGCGCCAAGGGCGCGGGAGAGGCCGGCACCTGCGCGGCGGCGGCGGCCGTCGTCGGGGCCATCAATGATGCGCTGCGTGGCCACGGCGGCGAGATTAACGCCATTCCGGTGACACCGGTCGATATTTTGACGGCGCTCGGCACTGTGAGGCCGTTATGAAACCGGCCCGTTTTTCCTATCGGCGTCCAGCCTCGTTGGCCGCGGCCCTTGCGCTGCTCGAGGAGCATGGGAGCGAGGCCGCTATTCTGGCGGGCGGACAGAGCCTGATGCCGATGCTGAACCTGCGGTTTGCGCGTCCGGCCGTTTTGGTCGACATCAAACGAATCCCCGGCCTTGGAGGCGTGACGCTCGATGGTGATTCCGTGGTCGTTGGCGCCATTACGCGTCATGTCGACGTGGCGGCTTCACCCGTCACATGCGATCATGCGCCGCTGATCCGCCAAGCCATGGCTTATGTGGCGCATGCTGCCGTTCGCAACCGCGGCACCTTTGGCGGCAGTCTGGCGCTGGCCGACCCGTCAGCGGAAATGCCGGCCTGCTGCGTTTGCGTCGATGCCTCTATCCACCTTGTTTCATCTGGCGGCGCGCGCGATGTGGCGGCGTCCGAGTTCTTCCGGGGCGTCTACGACACCGCTTTGGAGCCTGGCGAGATGATCGCTGCTGTGCGTATCCCCCGTTACGGCGCGGACTGGCGCTGGGCCTTCGATGAGGCCTCGCGCCGCCATGGCGACTTCGCCATTGCTGGCGTTGCGCTCGGCGTACGGCTGGACAAGGAGGTCATCGCCGATTGCCGGCTGGCCTTCTGCGGCGTCGAGACCTTTACGCGGCGCCTGACCTATATCGAGCAGGCGTTGGCTGGACTGAGTATTGCGGACGAGGCGGGCATTGCGACCGCGGTGAAGCGCCTTGCCGATATGATCGAGCCGATGGGGTCGGGCGAGTATCCTGCAGCCTATCGCATCGCCGTTGCCTCGGCGCTGTTGCGACGGGCGATCGCCAAGGTGTCGTGGTGAGCCAGATCGTGAGCAACGAGGAAACATTCGCCATTCAGTGCGTGGTTAACGGCGAGACGGTTCACGCGGTCGTGCCGGTGCGTAAGACTTTGGTCGACTGGGTGAGGCAGGATCTGCAGTTTACTGGCAGTCATGTCGGCTGCGAGCACGGCGTCTGCGGCGCTTGCGGCATCGTCGTCGATGGCCGTGTCGTGCGCGGCTGTCTGATGCTCGCGGCGGAAGCCGACGGCCTTGTTGTCGAAACCATCGAAGGCGCTACAAAGACCGGCCGCGTTGCCGCGCTTCAGGAGGCGTTTTTTGAACGCGCCGCGCTGCAATGCGGCTTCTGCACCTCGGCCATGATCCTTCAGGCCGCCGAATTCCTCGCCGCCAACCAGACGCCGACGCGGGCCGAAGTCCGCGAAGCGATATCCGGAAACTATTGCCGCTGCACTGGCTATGAGGCCATTGTCGATGCGATCATGACGGCGGCTTCTCGGCGGTGACGCCAGAGCGCGACCGGCGCCAGGGCAGCGTTAGCCGCGGCGCAATCCTTTTTGCTTGCGCCACGCGTCAGACAAGTCTGCAGCCAGAGCCCCGACGGCTGGTTCTGCTCGCGAATAAGTTATTGATATGAAACGAACATTTTCCGTAGGCCATGATGGAGAGGGACGGGAAGAACAAAGAGTTGTTGTTCAGCAATCATTTATTGCCGCTTAGCCTTTATCGGCATGAAGAAGTCGGTGGTCGCGATAATACAGGTGCAGTTGGCGTTGCCGGGATCGAGCTCCCAAACCGCCGCGTCGTCGCCGGTCTCAACACCGGCCACCAATTGCTTGTGCGTGGTCGTCGTCGGATGGCTGGACAGCTGCTGCGTCAGCACCGACGGCGCCAGTTTGCAGCCGTAGCCGCCGCCATGGGACAAGTGATCCTAGTCGGTCTATAGGATATCGTCGGACCTTGGTACCTGTTCCTCGTGCTGACAGGGGGCAAGAAAACATTTTGCACTTGCTCGCCGGGCGCCGAATGTCTTTGGACATGGAGGGTCCTATGTCAGCACAGTTTATTCGTATCGGTTGTTATGGCCGGGCGCCGCGTAAAGGCAGGCCGTCGTGGTCTTGCATAGAGGGCATCACAGCGGAAGGCGAACGGTTGCCCGCCGCGTGCGGTCATATCAAAAGTCCCGCGCCGCCATCGCTTCTGTTTGGTGTGCCGCCAACCACAGCGGGCGGGAGGCGGCACCTTGGCGGAAGCCGGGAAATATGCATTAAGACGGTGAGAAACGTCTAACAGCCGCCTCTCTATGAACCGCCGCTTCTCAATCGCTCCCATGATGGACTGGACGGACCGGCACTGCCGGTTCTTCCATCGCCTCATGACGCGCCGGGCGCTGCTTTATACCGAGATGGTGACGACCGGTGCCGTGATCCATGGTGACCGCGAGCGGCTGCTCGGTTTCGGCCCGGCGGAACATCCGATCGCGCTGCAACTCGGCGGTAGCGATCCGGCGGCGCTCGCGGAGAGCGCGCGGATCGGCGAGGGCTTCGGCTATGACGAGGTCAACCTCAATGTCGGCTGCCCGTCGGATCGCGTCCAGGAAGGCCGCTTCGGCGCCTGTCTGATGCTGGAGCCGCAAGTGGTGGGGGCCAGCGTCGCCGCCATGAAGGCGGCGGTGAAGGTGCCGGTCACGGTCAAGTGCCGCATTGGCGTCGACGATCAGGATCCGGAAGAGGTGCTGTTTGCCTTCGCCGCGCAGGTCAAGGCAGCGGGCGCCGATGCGCTGATCGTCCACGCCCGCAAGGCCTGGCTGAAAGGCCTGTCGCCGAAAGAGAACCGCGAAGTGCCGCCGCTCGATTACGCCATCGTGCACCGCCTCAAGGCGGCGCATCCGGACTGGCCCATCGTGCTCAATGGCGGGCTTGCCAGCCTCAAGCAGGCGCACGACAATTTGGGCAGCCTCGACGGCGTCATGCTCGGCCGCGCCGCCTATCAGGAGCCGTGGCGGCTGCGGACCGTTGATCCAATGTTCTACGGCGAGGCCGCGCCGTTTGCCTCCGCCAAGGAGGCGGCTGCGGCGCTCATTCCCTATATCGAGCGCGAAATGGCCAAGGGCGTGCGGCTCAACTCGATCACCCGCCATGTGCTCGGCCTGTTCCGCGCGGTGCCCGGGGCGCGCGCTTTCCGCCGCCATCTGGCGACCGAGGCGGTCAAGCCCGGCGCCTCTGCCGCGGTCATGGCTGATGCGCTGGCGCTGCTGGTGGACTCCGCCGACGATATGGCGCACATCGCCGCCTGACGCTTTCGCGATTCCGCCCCGCGTCCTGCGGCTGCTTCATGGTCCTCGGCTATCCCGTCAATGAACTGATCTGGCTGGCGCTGCTCATCCTCGCCGGCGGCGTCGTGACCGGTTTTCTCGCCGGCCTGTTCGGCGTCGGCGGCGGCGGCGTTATCGTGCCGATCCTCTACGAAGTCTTCCGCTTCATGGACGTGCCGGCCGATCTGCGCATGCAGCTCTGCGTCGGCACCTCGCTGGCGATCATCGTGCCGACCACCTTGCGGTCCTATTCGGTGCACAAGCAGAAAGGCGCGGTGATCGAGGGCCTGCTGCGTATCTGGACGCCCTTCGCGCTGGTCGGCATCGGCATTGGTTCGGTCGCGGCCGGCTTTGCGCCGGCCGAAGTGTTCAAGATCGCCTTCGTCACGTTCTGCGCGCTGATGGCCGCGAAGATGCTGTTCGGCACCCATCGCGGCAATCTCGGCACCGAGCTGCCCGGCCGTATCGTGCTGTCGCTTTATGGCTTCGCCATGGGCGTGCTGTCGTCGCTGGTCGGCGTGTCGGGCGGCGGCTTCTCCACCGCGATCCTCACTTTGTACGGCCAGCCGATTCACCGCGCGGTGGCGACCTCCGCCGGGCTCGGCGTGCCGATCACGGTGGCCGGTACCATCGGCTACATCATCGCCGGCTGGCCGCATATGGGCGAGCTGCCGCCCTTGTCGCTCGGCTTCGTGTCGCTGCCGGGCTTCGTGCTGATGGCGCCGGTCGCCAGCTTCATGACGACCTATGGCGTGCGGCTGGCCCACCGGCTGTCGCGCCGCAGCCTGGAAGTGGCCTTTGCCTGCTTCCTGCTGTTGGTCGGCACCCGGTTCCTGATTAGTTTGTTCTGATCATCCGTCATTCCGGACGACGCGCAGCGTCGATCCGGAATCCAGATGCGATCTCAGAGTTTATTGCGGGATTCCGGGTTCGGCCTTTCAGGCCGCCCCGGAATGACCGGAGTCTACGGCGTGCCGCGCATGCGCAGCTTGTTGCCGCGCACTTCCCAGCTGTCGAGCCGGTTGAGGAAGCTCATGCCGAGCAGCGATTGCTTGAGCTGGCCCTGCTGCGCCACCAGCGCCGGCACCGAGCGCTCGATCAGGCCGCCGACCACGATGCGCTCCAGGGTCACCGGCGCTGCCCGCGTGCGGCCGTTGGCGGTGTCGACATTGACCGAGTAATTGAGGATTTCGATCGGCAGTCCCGAGGCCTTGGCGGCTTCCTGCGTCAGCACCACCGACGTCGCGCCGGTGTCGAGGACCATCGGCACGCGCGCGCCGTTGACATGCGCCGTCAGCGAGAAGTCGCCGTCGCCGCCGCGCACGACTTCGGCATCCTGGCCGTGGCGCGCGACATAACCGGGAACGAGTTCGGCAATGACGCGGTCGGCGACATCGCGCAGTTCGAAACGATAAGTGTAGCCGACCACCAGCACCAGGCCGACCACCGCCCAGAACGCGATGGCCTCGAACGCCTTCATCAAGCGATCGCGGAACATGACGACGACGAGTCCGCCGACGAACACCAGCAGCACGAGCTTGACGCTCAGCGATGCCATGTCACGGCGCAGCAGGCCGGCAATCGGGTCGCTGTCCTGCATGGCGATCAGCGCCGCCAGCGACAGCACCACGCCGGCAACGAAGATCCAGGTGATGCGCCGGCTCATGGCCGGTCTATCCGGTGAATTCTTGCGAGGCATTGAATGCGGCGAGCCGTTCGGGAAGTGCGTTCATCACGCGCCGGCGATCGTCCGGCGTCATGCCGGCCCAGCGCGCGATTTCGTCCACGGTGCGGCCGCAGCCGAGGCACAGCCTGCGCTGCGCATCGAGCGTACATATTTTCACGCACGGTGTTTCGATCAAGGCGGTTTCGATCATCGCGGGTTCTGGCATCGGGCAGCTGCGTGCCGCTTCCGAAACATAGAGAGCGTTCGCCGGAACGCAATCGCGGATTTGCCGCGCCGGATTCTGTAACGCCATCAATCGTCACGTTCCGGCGCGGAACAGCGGCCGCTGGCGCAGGCGGCGGCGCTCGTCGTCGTTGAGGATGCGCTCGCCCGGCGCCGGCGCCTCCGGCACGATCGGCGGCGCCGTCTCGGCGATCGGCGCCATTGCCGCGACCACGCGCTCCGGCGGGAATGTGACAATGACTTCGGTGCCGATGCGCAGCTTGGAGCGCAGCGTGAAGGTGCCGCCATGCAGATCGACCAGGCTCTTGGCGATGGGCAGGCCGAGGCCGGCGCCCTGTTCGGCCGACTTGATCGAGTTCGAGCCCTGGCCGAACGATGCCAGCACCACCGGAATTTCCTCTTCCGGAATGCCGGCGCCGGTGTCGGTCACGCTCATGTACTGGCCGCCCGACGCGGTCCAGCCGACTTTAAGCCAGATGTCGCCGCCCTGCGGCGTGAACTTGATGGCGTTGGACAACAGATTGAGACAGATCTGGCGGATGGCGCGCTCGTCGGCCCACAGCCGCGGCAGGCCCTGCTCGTAGACCTCGTGCAGATTGATGCCGCGATTGGTGGCGCGCAGCTTCAACAGATGATGGCAATCCTCGACGATGCCGACCAGCGACACGCTCTCTTCGTTGAGTTCGTAGCGGCCGGCCTCGATACGCGACAGATCGAGGATCTCGTTGATCAGCCCGAGCAGATGCACGCCCGACGAATGAATGTCGGAGGAGTATTCCTTGTAGGCGGCGACCGAATGCTCGCCGAACACCTCGGTCTTCATCACCTCGGAGAAGCCGAGAATGGCGTTGAGCGGCGTGCGCAGTTCGTGGCTCATTTGCGCGAGGAAGCGCGACTTCGACACGTTGGCGGCTTCGGCGCGCTGGCGCGCCTCGTCGGAGATCATCTTGGCCTGCTCGAGTTCGCCGATCAGCGCGTCCTTCTCCGCGCGCGCTTCGAGCGTCGCCAGCGTCGTCGAATAAAGCCGGTAGGCGAGAATGGCGAAATAGCCCTGCGCGCTCACCGCCATGATGGCGAGAATGGAATCGCGCAAGGTGCCGAGCAGCGCGAAGTTGAGCGCCACCGCCGCCGTTACCGGGAACGTCGCGGCGAAGGCCGCGATCGGCAGGCTGGAGGCCAGCATGCTCGACACCGCGACGACCAGCAGCATCACGAACAGCATGAACGTGCCGGAGGATTCGTCGGCGCCGAGCGGGCTGATCAGTGCGAACATCCAGGCCAGCCCGTAGAACAGATCGAGCATGACGAAGCGGAAGCGCCAGGCGCGCGTGTCCACCGTCGATACCGGCAGCGCCAGCAACTGCCGGCACTTCGTGACGATCACGGCATGGATGACCAGCACCGAGGCGGTCCAGGCGCCGGCCGCGACCGCGCCGGTCCACAGGCTGGACAGGAAACCGATGGTGCCGACCAGCAGCAGGATGACCAGCGAGGCGGAGAGGCGGTTCTGGGCGTACTGGCGCAGCAGTTCGACGTCGAAAACCGGGCGCGTGCCCGATGTCGAGGTCAGCCGATCGCGGGCATCGCGCACATGCTGCGCGGCCAGGCGGCGCTTTGCCGGCGAGCTTTGCGGCGGCAGCGCGGTCAGATCGGGTTGCTCGCCAGGAACCATGGCACCAAAATCACGGACTAAATGACGCTACCGGAACGCAAATTGTGGAGCGCCACCGTGGCGCAAAATTCTTAAGACTGGCCTTAAAATGACGAAAGTCCCTTCGGGTTAACGGGTCTTAACCTTCGGCTTTTGACAGGCGTTGCGGCCTGTGTTCGGCTCGCGCCGCATAGGAAAACACCGATAGCCGTCCCATCCGCCGGAAACGCCCCCATGAAGCTTTACGACGCCAAAGGTGCGCCCAATCCGCGCCGAACCCGCATTTTTCTCGCCGAGAAAGGCATCGAAGTACCGACCGAACAGGTCGATATGATGAAGATGGAACACAAGACGCCGGAATACACGGCCATCAACCCGCTGCAGCGAATGCCGGCGCTGGTGCTGGACGACGGCACCGTCATTTGTGAATCGCTAGCCATCTGCCGCTATTTCGAGGCGCTGCAGCCCGAGCCGCCTTTGTTCGGGCAGGGGCCCAAGGACATCGGCCTCACCGAAATGTGGAGTCGGCGGGTCGAGAACAACCTGTTCGCGACGGTGGCGCAGGTGTTCCGCCATCTGCATCCGGCGATGAAGGAACTCGAGGTGCCGCAGGTGCCGGAATGGGCGGAGGCCAACCGCCCGCGCGTGTTCGACTTTCTCGTCATTCTCGACCGCCAGCTCGCCGAGCATGAATTCATCGCCGGCGAGCGCTATTCGATCGCCGATATCACCGCGCAGGTCACCATCGACTTCATGAAGGTGCCGAAGCTGGTGGTGCCGGACACCATGATCAACGTGAAGCGCTGGCACGCCGCGGTGTCGGCGCGCCCGAGCGCGAAGGCGTAACTCTTAATCCCTCCCCCGAAGGGGGAGGGTGGCCCGCCGAGCGAATAGCGAAGGCGGGTCGGGTGGGGTCTGGCTTACCCCACCCGGCTCGCTATCGCTCGCCACCCTCCCCGAAGACGGGGAGGGATAAGGAACAACCCATGCACCTCACCATTATCGGCTCGGGCGATGCCTTCGGCTCCGGCGGGCGGCTCAACACCTGCTTCGTGCTCAAGACCGCGAAGGCGACCTTTCTGGTCGATTGCGGCGCCTCCGCCATGCCAGCGCTGAACGCGCAGAACGTCGATCGCAACAGCATTGACGCGATTGTCTTGTCGCATCTGCATGGCGATCATTTCGGCGGCCTGCCATTCTTCCTGCTCGACGCGCAATTCCTGGCGCGGCGCGAGCGCCCTTTGCTGATCGCCGGGCCACCGGGCACCAAAGCGCGGCTCGATGCGGCGATGGAAGTGTTCTTCCCGAAATCGACCGGCTCGAAGTGGAAGTTTGCCTGGCAGGTGAAGGAAATCGAGGTCGGCGAAGCGGACGATGTGCTCGGCCACTCCATCGTCACGGCCGAGGTGATCCATCAGTCCGGCGCGCCATCGACTGCGCTGCGCCTGTCCGATGGCGAGAAGACCTTCGCCTATTCGGGCGACACCGAATGGACCGATGCGCTGATCCCGATCGCGCGCGGCGCCGATCTGTTCATCTGCGAGTGCTACGCCTTTGCCGGCAAGCTCACCGGCCACCTGACCTGGGAAGTGCTGCAGCCGCGCCTATCCGATCTCGGCGCGAAGCAGACCATGGTCACGCACATGAATCCGACCATGCTCGCGCGGCTCGACGATGTGAGGGCGGGCGGCGTGCTGATCGCGGACGACGGGCTGAGGATGGAATTCTAGTAGCCCGGATGAAGCGCAGCGCAATCCGGGCGACGGCCTTCAATGAGGTTTCTACTGCCCGGCGCGCTTGAGATGGCGCAGGTCTTCCGGCTTCGGCGGCGGCAGTTTCGGCTCGGTGAACGAGCGAATGATCGAACGCACGATATAGATGACGAGCGCCGTGACTGACGCGAACAGCGCGGCAATCTCGACAAACGCCATGGTGGAGTAGATGAAGGCCATGGCCGTCCCCTAACGGCTGCAGCGCGGGGTGACAAGCGCGCCGGGCGCAGGGCAGGACTTTCCTGTCCCGGGCGCAGCGCAGGGCGAAGCCGTGCGCTAGTGAACCGGGACCGTCCCGTATTGGGCGTTTGGAACGGTCCCGGCTCTGCGGCGCGGCACCACAGTGCCGCACCGCGTCCGGGACAGGAAAAGGGTATTGACTTAAAATCCTACTAGGACTATATACGCCAATGTCCGGTCCAGTCGGGGGCGTCATCTAGAGGCGTCTTGGTGATGGGATCGGATGCGGCGCCCGCGGGCGTGGTTCGCAGCCACGCACCCGGGAGGTCGCGGGTAGCCGTCCGGGCCCACTACGGGGCTCTGCCTTCAATGGCTGGACGGGGGTTCGGTGAAGGCGGGCGAAAGCCTGCCGGAGGTCGTTTCCCGGACAACCGAGAGCGATCGTTGACCGGCCGCCGGAAGCACGGCCCCGCGAACAGAAAAGCCGCGTGGCGCGCCGGAAGGCGCCGTGCATCGCAAATGATGCACGCACGAAGACCACGGTCGCGCCGCCCGGCGCGCCACTCCCCGAGCTTTTCGGGGAGACGGAAGGGGAAGCCGGCGTGACCCGCGCCGTAAAGAACAGGGGCGATCAATCACGTCTGCTGTTTGAAAATTGAATCTGGAAAAGGTGGTGCGTGATCCGCGCTTCTTATCCCTCCCCCGCAGGGGGAGGGTGGCGCCGCGCGATGGCGCGGCGACGGGTGGGGTTTTGCATGCGGCGAACTCGACCCCACCCGGCTCGCTATCGCCCGCTACCCTCCCCGAAAGACGGGGAGGGATAACAGAGCCTACTTTTTCTCCAGCCGCGCCAAGAGGCTCGACGTATCCCAGCGGCTGCCGCCCATTTTCTGCACGTCGGCGTAGAACTGATCGACCAGCGCGGTGACGGGCAAAGTGGCGCCGTTCTTGCGCGCTTCGGCAAGACAGATGCTCAGGTCCTTGCGCATCCAGTCGACCGCGAAGCCGAAGTCGAACTTTCCGGCGTCCATGGTCTTGTAGCGGTTCTCCATCTGCCACGACTGCGCCGCGCCCTTGGAGATGGTGGCGATCAGCTTTTCGATGTCGAGGTTGGACTTCTTGGCGAAGTGTACGGCTTCGGCGAGGCCCTGCACGACGCCGGCGATGCAGATCTGGTTGCACATCTTGGCAAGCTGGCCCGCGCCCGGTTCGCCCATCAGGTTGCAGGCGCGCGCATAGGCGTCGATCACGGGCTTGGCCTTGTTGAAGATGGCTTCGTCGCCGCCGCACATCACGGTGAGCACGCCGTTCTCGGCACCGGCCTGGCCGCCCGACACCGGCGCGTCGAGGAAATCGAAGCCGGACTTCTTGGCCGCGGCGTAAAGTTCGCGCGCGATATCGGCGGAGGCGGTGGTGTGATCGACGAAGATCGTGCCCTTGCCCATGGCTGCAAAGGCGCCGTCCTTGCCGAGCGTCACTTCGTGGAGGTCGTTGTCATTGCCGACGCAGCACATGACGAGGTCCTGGCCCTTGGCAGCCTCGGCCGGGGTCTTGCCGACCTTGCCGCCGAACGCGGCGGCCCATTTCTCGGCCTTGGCGGTGGTGCGGTTATAGACGGTGACGTCATGGCCACCCTTGTTCTTCAGGTGTCCCGCCATCGGGTAGCCCATGACCCCAAGGCCCAGAAACGCAACCTTCGCCATCGAGAAATCCTCCCACGTAAAGTCCGGTCATCCGGTTCGAGAAAGTCGCGGCCCGACCGGCGGTGCCGCCTGCGAGGCCCCATAGGTCATTGTCGGAGCGGGCCCGTCAACCGTCCAGGTCCGCCGGCCGTGCGGCGGCGGGGTCTCTTGCATCGGCCGCGGCAAACGGCCAAATGGCGAGCAGACGAGACCCTGGAATGGGTCCAGCCGGCGAAAAAGGGAACGATCATGGCGGTGAGCAAGGACGAGGTCTTGAGCGCTCTGGCGAAGGTTCGTTCGCCCAATGGCGCGCCGCTCACCGGCGAAAAGGTGCTGTCCGACATCGTCGCCGGCGACGGCAAGGTGTTCTTCTCGATCACGGTGGACGCCGCGGCCGTGAAGGCCTGGGAGCCGGTGCGGGCGCAGGCCGAAGCGGCGGTGCGGGCGCTGCCGGGGGTGACCTCGGCGCTCGTTGCGCTCACGGCCGAGAAGGCCGGGAAGGGCCCCGCGCCGGCCCATCAGGCGCAAGGTCATAATCACGGTCATAGCCACGGCCATTCGCACGGCCCCGCCAAGGCGGCCTCGGGCGCGGCGACCGGCATTCCCGGCGTCGATGCGGTCATTGCGGTGGCTTCGGGCAAAGGCGGCGTCGGCAAGTCCACCACCTCCGTCAACATCGCGCTGGGCTTGGCCGCCCTCGGCCTCAAGGTCGGTCTGCTCGATGCCGATATCTACGGGCCGTCGATTCCGAAGCTGCTCGACATCAAGCAGAAGCCGGAGACCCTCGGCGGCACCCGGCTCAAGCCGATCGAGAAATACGGCCTCAAGGTCATGTCGATCGGGTTTCTGATCGACGAAGAGACGCCGATGATCTGGCGCGGGCCGATGGTGATGTCGGCGATCACGCAAATGCTGCGCGAAGTCGAGTGGGGCCGGCTCGACGTCATGGTGGTCGACATGCCCCCCGGCACCGGCGACGCCCAGCTCACCATGGCGCAGCAGGTGCCGCTCAAGGGCGCGGTCATCGTCTCGACGCCGCAGGATCTGGCGCTGATCGATGCGCGGCGCGGCGTCGCCATGTTCAAGCGTGTCAACGTGCCGGTGCTCGGCGTCGTCGAGAACATGAGCTATTTCCTGTGCCCGGAATGCGGCACGCGCTCCGATCTGTTCGGCCACGGCGGCGCCCGCCACGAGGCGGAGCGGCAAGGTGTGCCGTTCCTCGGCGAGGTGCCGCTGCACATGACCATCCGCGAGAAATCCGACGCCGGCCTCCCGGTGGTCGCCACCGAGCCGGATGGCGTTCACGCCAAAATCTACCGCGACATCGCCGCCAAGGTTCTCGAACAGATCAAGGGCGGGCCCTCGCGCAGCGCGCCGAAGATCGTCATCGAGGCGTGAGCGCAAAGCGAAGTAGACCAAAGTCGGATTTGCCGCACTGCAATATTTCTATCGATCTGGCGGTTTGTTAAGGCCGCTCGGTTAGACAGGGCGCGCGTAAGACGCTGACATTGCAACTGCGACCCTGTAGCATGCTGGCAATGCAGCCATGTCGCTTTCCACCGTGAAAGAGACCGGCTAGCAAGCGCGCAAGTAACCGCCATTCCGGCCGGTGAAAGCTCACAAAAAATGTTCATAAATAGTGGAGAATACGGAATGAAACGCCGACAATTCCTGGGGGCGGCAGGCGTGGGCCTCGCCGCGAGCGCGGTCGCCGCGCCGGCCATCGCCCAGTCGAGCCCTGAAGTGAAGTGGCGCTTGACCTCGAGCTTCCCCAAGTCGCTCGACACGCTCTACGGCGCTGCCGAAGTGTTCGCCAAGGTCGTGGCCGAAGCGACCGACAACAAGTTCCAGGTCCAGCCCTTCGCCGCCGGCGAAATCGTGCCCGGCCTGCAAGCCGCGGACGCCGTGCAGAACGGCACCGTCGAAATGGCGCACACCGCCTCTTACTACTATGTCGGCAAAGACCCGACCTTCTCGCTGTTCACGGCGCAGCCCTTCGGCCTGAACACCCGCATGCAGGCGGCGTGGATGAACTTCGGCGGCGGCCAACAGCTCGTCGACGACTTCATGAAGAAGTACAATATCCTCGCCATTCCGTGCGGCAACACCACCTGTCAGATGGGCGGCTGGTTCCGCAAGGAGATCAAGTCGGTTGAAGATCTCAACGGTCTGAAATTCCGCATCGCCGGTTATGCCGGCAACATCTTCGCCAAGATGGGTGCGGTGCCGCAGCAGCTTGCCGGCGGCGACATCTATCCGGCGCTCGAGAAGGGCACCATCGACGCGGCGGAGTGGGTCGGTCCCTACGACGACGAGAAGCTCGGCTTCGTCAAGGTTGCGCCGTTCTATTACTATCCGGGTTGGTGGGAAGGCGGCGCGATGCTGCACAACTTCATCAACATCGAGAAGTTCAACGCGCTGCCGAAGAACTACCAGGCCATCGTTCGCGCCGCGTCGGCGCAGGCGAATGACTGGATGATCGCCAAGTACGACAATGCCAACCCGCAGGCGATCAAGCGTCTCGCCGCCAGCGGCGCGCAGCTCCGTCCGTTCCCGCAGCCGGTGATGGAAGCCAGCTACAAGGCGACGATGGACATGTACGCCGAGACCTCGGGCAAGAACCCCGAGTTCAAGAAGGTTGTCGACGCCGTCATCGCCTACCGTGGCGACGCCTATCAGTGGTGGCAGGTGGCCGAGCTCGGCTTCGATGCCTTCATGGTTCGCGCCCGCCAGCGCGGTTAAGGCTGTTTATTAGCCTTTAGGTTAAGGCCGCCGCCGGATCGTCCGGCGGCGGCCTGTTTTTTTGAGGATTCGCCTCTCGTCGCCGTCCCGGCAAGCCCGGAGGCAGCGTGAATTACAAATTCTGTGCTGGATTTAAAACACGGTCCGCGCCATGTTCGGCTTAAGCCCCCGGTTAAGTGGGTGCATTTGCGGGTAGTCCGGGGGCTCCCGCAATCAAGCGACATTGGGAGGATACCAGTAATGAAACGTCGTCAGTTTATTCAGGCGGCCGGCCTGGGTGTGGCCGGCGCAGCGATCGCGGCTCCCGCGATTGCTCAGTCGAGCCCTGAAGTTAAATGGCGTATGCCGTCCAGCTGGCCGAAGTCTCTGGACACCATCTACGGCGGCGGCGTCGAAACCATGTGCAAGGCGGTTTCGGACGCAACCGACGGTAAATTCCAGATCCAGCCTTTCGCCGCTGGCGAAATCGTGCCGGGCCTGGCGATCGTCGATGCCGTGCAGAACGGCACCGTCGAGATCGGCCATACCGCTTCCTACTATTACTTCGGCAAGGACCCGACCTTCGGCTTCGGCACGTCGGTGCCGTTCGGCCCGAACGCCCGCATCAATCAGGCCTGGTGGACGGAAGGCGGCGGCTCGGACGTCCTCAACGAGTTCTACAAGAAGTACAACATTCGCGGCATCCTCGCCGGCAACACCGGCTGTCAGATGGGTGGCTGGTTCCGCAAGGAGATCAACACCGTCGACGACCTCAAGGGCGTCAAGATGCGCATCGGCGGCTGGGCCGGCAAGATCATGCAGAAGCTCGGCGCCGTGCCGCAGCAGATCGCCGGTGGCGATATCTATCCGGCGCTGGAGAAGGGCACCATCGACGCGGCCGAGTGGATCGGACCGTATGACGATGAAAAGCTCGGCTTCTACAAGGTCGCGCCGCACTACTACGCGCCGGGCTGGTGGGAAGGCGGCTCGATGCTGTTCGCCTTCGTCAACCTCGACAAGTGGAACGCGTTGCCCAAGCACTACCAGTCGATCCTCGAGCAGGCCGGTCACTTCGCCAACACCACGATGATGGCGCGGTACGACAAGCTCAACCCGCAGGCGCTGCGCCGTCTCATCGCCGGCGGCACCAAGCTGCACGTGTTCTCGACTGCGATCATGGATGCCTCGTACAAGGCCACCATGGAGCTGCACGCCGAAACCGCGGCCGGCAACGAGAGCTTCAAGAAGGTCAACGAGTCGTTGATGGCCTTCACGAAGAACACCTACCAGTGGCACCGCCTCGCGGAAAACACCTACGACCAGTTCATGATGCGCGCGATGTCGAGCTGATCGCTCGCGCCATCACGAAAAGAGAAACCCCGGAGCGTGGCTCCGGGGTTTTTTTATTGCGTTCGCTTTTGTTGCCGCCGCTACTTGAAGGTCGGTGGCGACGAATTGAAGTCGAGCGGCGGCAGGTTGTCGAAAGCCGGCACCTCGATCTTCACACTGTTCGGATCGACGGTGGACATGCCCTTTTTGTAGTGCATCACCATCTGCGGGAAGATGATCACCAGCGCCACCATGATGCACTGGATGACGACGAACGGCACTGCGCCCCAGTAGATCTGGCCTGTGGTCACCGGCTCCATCCGCTGCTGTGTCACGCGATCGGTGTAGGCGATCTTCGGCGCCACCGATCGCAGATAGAACAGGGCGAAGCCGAACGGCGGATGCATGAACGAGGTCTGCATGTTGACGCCGAGAATGACGCCGAACCAGATCAGGTCGATGCCCAGCTTGTCCGCCGCCGGCCCGAGCAGCGGGATGACGATGAAGGCCAGTTCGAAGAAGTCGAGGAAGAAGGCGAGGATGAAGACTAGCACGTTGACGAAGATCAGGAAGCCGGTCGCGCCGCCCGGGAGCGAGGTCAGGAGATGTTCGACCCAGATGTGGCCGCTGACGCCGTAGAAGGTCAGCGAGAACACGCGGGCGCCGAGCAGGATGAACACGACAAAGGCCGACAGCTTGGCGGTCGATTCCACGGCCTGACGGATCAGGTCGAAGGTGAGTCGGCGCTTCATGGCGCCAAGGATGAGCGCGCCAACGGCGCCCATGGCGCCGCCTTCGGTCGGCGTCGCGACGCCGATGAAGATGGTGCCGAGCACGAGGAAGATCAGGAACAGCGGTGGCACCATGACGAAGGTGGTCTGCTCTGCCATCAGAGTCATGAGGCGGAAGCCGGTCGCCTTCTCGATCAGTGCGGCGATGACGGCATACAGCGCGCCGGCCGACAGCGCCGCCAGCAGCAGCGCCCAGTTCTCGTGGTTGTGGTGGTTGAAGTAGTACCAAGCCGCCGCCAGCGCCACGAAGAGAAGGAAGCTGATGTAGAAGTAACGGGTGCCGAACACGCGATTGAACACCGCGCAGAGGAACGACACGATGACGCCGACCGACATGGTCAGGATGACGAAGTCGGCGCCGCCCCGCACATTGGTCTGGGTCATCAGGAAGTAGGCAACGAGGCCCGAGAACACGACCAGCACGCCGAGCTGCCAGACGCCTCGGGCGCCGCTGGGCTCGCGATAGCCGATGGCTTCCTGCGGCAGGCCCGGCGCCGATTTCGGCGAAGCCATTGTGACGAGGAAGATGTAGAACGCGTAGAGGCCGGACAGGACGAGGCCGGGAATGAAGGCGCCTTCGTACATGTCGCCGACCGAGCGGCCGAGCTGGTCGGCCATCACGATCAGCACCAGCGACGGCGGAATGATCTGCGCCAGCGTGCCGGAGGCGGCGATGACGCCGGAAGCGACGCGGCGGTCATAGCCGTAGCGCAGCATGATCGGCAGCGAGATCAGGCCCATCGAAATGACGGAGGCCGCGACCACGCCGGTGGTGGCGGCGAGCAGGGCGCCGACGAAGATCACCGCATAAGCGAGACCGCCGCGCACTGTACCGAACAACTGCCCGATCGTGTCGAGCAGATCTTCGGCCATGCCGGATCTCTCGAGGATCAGGCCCATGAAGGTGAAGAACGGAATGGCGAGCAACGTGTCGTTGTTCATCACGCCGTAGACGCGCTCGGGCATCGCCTGCAGGAAGTCGGGATGGAACTGCCCGAGCTCAATTCCGATCAATGCGTACAGCAAACCGACAGCGGCCAGTGAGAATGCCGCCGGATAACCCAGCAGCAGAAACACGACCAGCGATACGAACATGATCGGCGCCATGTTCTCGATAATGAAGGCAATCATTGTGGTGCTCCCCAGACCCGCAGGCGGCGCTTAGCGCTTTTCAATCGCTTCGACAGTACGTTCGACCTCGGCTTCGAGGGCGCTGACCGAGTTGTCGAGCGGGTCAGGAATGAAGCCGCGCATGACGGCGAGGCGTTTGACCAATTCCGAAAGGCCTTGGATCAGGAGCAGCGTAAAGCCCAGCAGCACCAGCGACTTCGACGGCCATTGCGGCAGGCCGCCGGCATTACCGGATTGCTCGTTGATCATGAACGAACGCCAGAAGAAGGGCGCGCCGGTGATGATCATGATGACGCACCAAGGTGCGAGGAAGAGACTGTGGCCGACGACGTCGATCCAGTTGCGCACCCGCTTCGGCATCATCGCGTTCACGATGTCGATGCGGATGTGCTCGTTGGCGAGCAGGGTCCACGGCGAGCACAGCAGAAACACGATCCCGAACAGCACCCATTGCAGCTCGAGCCAGGAGTTCGAAGAGACGTCGAACAGCTTGCGGATGATGGCGTTGATCGCGGAAACCAGCACCGCGGCGAGGATGAGCCAGGCGAGATTGCGCCCTATCCAGGTCGTAAAGGCATCGACCGCGCGGCTGACGGGTAGCAGCGCCTTAAGGCATGCGTCGAGAGCGCTCACGTTTGAATTCCCCCTCTAGCGGGCCGCTTTCGACCCTCGTAACGGCGTTTTTACTTCAGTTTTATGCGCCCCACACGCATGCGATCGATAGACCGCGCACCTGTTAAGCCGATGGAATTGCCGGCCGTCAATGGTGAAAATGGCGGCAACGAGCCGCGCCATTGGGACTTTCGGCTAAGGGGAGCTGGTGGCAAAGTGAGCCTGTTCGGCATTCCTTTGCCTTGTCGCTGGCTCGCCGGCCTCAGCCGCCGGTCACGCTCATGTGCCGGGCCAGCGCCGGGCGGTGCTGGCGGCGATCGATAACGAAGTCGTGGCCCTTGGGCTTGCGCAGGATGGCGGCGTCGATAGCCCGGTGCAGGGCTTCGTCACTTTCCGAGGCTCGCAGCGGCGAGCGCAGGTCGGCGGCGTCATCCTGGCCCAGACACATGAACAAAGTGCCAGTACAAGTGATGCGAACGCGGTTGCAGGATTCACAGAAATTGTGGGTCAGCGGCGTGATGAAGCCGAGCCGGCCGCCGGTCTCCAAAACCCGCGCATAGCGGGCCGGGCCGCCGGTCTGATAGTCGATGTCCTCGAGCGTGAAGCGCTCGGCCAGCCGCGCGCGCAGCATGGACAGCGGCAGATACTGATCCAGCCGGTCTTCGCCGACCTCGCCGAGCGGCATGACTTCGATGACCGTCAGGTCCATGCCGCGGCCATGCGCCCAGGCAATCATGTCACCGATTTCGTCTTCGTTGACGCCCTTGAGCGCCACCGCGTTGATTTTGACCTTGAGCCCGGCCGCCTGCGCAGCGTCGATGCCGGCCAGCACCTTGTTCAGATCGCCCCAACGGGTAATGGCGCGGAACTTATCGGCATCGAGCGTGTCGAGCGATACGTTGATGCGCTCGACGCCATAGCTCTTGAGTTCCTTGGCGTATTTCTCGAGCTGCGAGCCATTGGTGGTCAGCGTCAGTTCCTTGAGCGCGCCGCTTTCCAGATGACGCGACAGCGAGGCGAACAAGGTCATGATGCCGCGGCGGACGAGGGGCTCGCCGCCGGTCAGTCGCAGCTTGTTGACACCCTTGGCGACGAAGGCGCCGCACAGGCGGTCGAGCTCTTCGAGGCTGAGCAGGTCGGCCTTCGGCAGGAAGCTCATGTGCTCCGACATGCAGTAAACGCAGCGGAAATCACAGCGGTCGGTTACCGAGACGCGCAAATAGGTAATGGCGCGTGCGAACGGGTCAATCAGCGCGCGGGGCTTTCCGAAGTCGCCGGATGCGGCATCGAAGGCCAATGTCATATCCCGTTTCCACCGAAACTCGTCGGCACACGCAAGCCTCCTTGCTGTGCCAAGCACAACGGCGCTTCGTCGCGAAGCTCGCCGACTATTTCACATATAGGCAGTTCGGTCAGGCATGGCCATAGCGCCCGGCAACAGCCTTTTTTGCGATGCAGCGGAGAGAGCGGAGCGCGCCAAATAAAACGGCGCGCCAATCTGGCGCGCCGGGGAAGTCAGTCTTCTGGAACTTTACTGCTGGCGCGGAGCCGGCCAGGGCGAGGCGCTGCTGTTGGGCTGCGCCGCCGGGGCAGGGGCGGGTGCAGGAGTTGCCGCGGCTGCTGGCGCAGCCGGCTTGGCAGCTGCGGGCTTGGCAGCCGGCTTGCGGGTCGCGCGCGGCTTGGCGGCCGGCTTGGCCGGGGGAGCCGCGGTCAGTTCGACCATGACCGGATTCGGCCGCAACTGGGGCAGGCTGCCGGCCTGATCAACCGGCTCGAGGGTTTCCTGCTCGGGCTGATAGCCTTGCAGGGTGAACGTCACGGTCAGCGGCGCATCAACCGGCAGCGCCAAGGCGCAAGGCGTCTTACAGGTCTGGCCGTTCGAAGCTTTTGCTTCGGCGCCCGGCGGCTCGGATTCAAAACGGACGGTGTCGAGCGTTGGGCCCGGCTTCAGGCCGTCGAGAAACTCCGACGACGACGAACAACCGGCGAGGATGAGCCCACCAACAGCAACAGCAATGACTCGGTACATTGATCTAACCCCGGTCGACGCGAGCTAATCCGCTCGGCCTTCGTTAAGCACATTAAGAGCCACATATAGTCGTGGCAACAAGTTGGGTTCTGTTAACCTTACCGCATTAACCATAACTATGGCGAATTTGCCTTATTTGGCTGCCGATAGGCTAGCAATTGCCTCCGATAACTGAGCGAAATGGCTGATCAAGCGGTCTGGGCCATAATCTGAGACCGGCGCCGCGCTGTAGCCGAAATCGACCGCAATTACGGGCAGTTCGGCCGCGCGGGCGGTGAGGATGTCGGTTTCGGAATCGCCGATCATGATAGCGTGCGCCGGATCGCCGCCCGCAGCAAGGATCGTGCGCCTCAGTACTTCCGGATCAGGCTTGGCGATCTTGTAGGTGTCCTGGCCGACAATCGCGGCGAAACGGCTCGTCATCTTGAGCGCGTCCAACAGCAACAGCGATTGCTTTTCAAACTTATTGGTGCAGACGGCGAGGCGGTGGCCGCTTTCGCTCAAAGCATCGAGCGCCTCGATCACTCCGGGAAAGGGGTAGGAGCGGTCGGCGACATGCGCGGTGTAGTAATCGACGAAGTCGTTGAACAGTCTGTCGAGGACTTCCGGTGTGACCGTACGTCCTTCGGCGTCGAGCCCGCGCGTGATCATGGCGCGCGCGCCGTGACCGACGAAGGTTCGCGCTTCTTCGAACGGGACCAACGGGATGCCCTCGCGCTCGAAAACGAAATTGAGCGTATCGACGAGGTCTGGCGCGGTTTCGACGAGGGTGCCGTCGAGATCGAAAACGATGGTCGGGCGTGACATGGATGTGTCGCTAGCTGCCGGCGGGGCGCGATGCAAGGCCGAAATCCGCTTGTGATATCGGCATTTTCGGCTATCCAGCCTCCGCGTTAAACGCTAGAAAACCTCCAAATTTTCAGCGCCGCCGGCTCCCGGCGGCTTCGACCCGGGATATTCGAGAACCGCCCGAATGGACGCCGACGCTCAAAAGCGAGCCGCCGCAGCGCGCGCGGTTGAATATGTGCAGCCGGGGATGCGCCTTGGCCTCGGCACCGGCTCGACGGCGAAGCATTTCGTCGATCTGCTGGGCGAGCGCGTACGCGCCGGCCTCCAGGTCGTCGGCGTGCCGACCTCGGAGGCCACTCACGCCCAGGCCAAGGCCTGCGGTATCTCGCTGACGACGCTGGATGAAACGCCCGAACTCGATCTGACCATCGATGGCGCCGACGAGGTCGCCCCCGATTTCAGCCTGATCAAGGGCGGCGGCGGCGCGCTGTTGCGCGAGAAGATCGTGGCTGCGGCATCCAAGCGCATGATCGTCATCGTCGATGGCGGTAAGTGGGTGAATAAACTCGGCGCCTTTGCGCTGCCCATCGAAGTGCTGCCGTTCGGCTACGGCGCGACATTGCGGGCGGTCGAAAAGGCCATATCCGGCGTGCAAAAATCGGGGCCGATGAAGCTCCGGCAGGGTAGGGAAGGCCATCCTTTCGTCACGGATGGCGGCCACTGGATTGTCGACGCGGCTCTGGGCCGGATCGACGATCCCAGGGCGCTCGCGCACGCACTCTCGGCGGTACCGGGCGTGATGGAGCACGGACTGTTTATCGATCTTGCGTCGATTGTGATTATCGGCGGCCCGGACGGTGCTAAGACCGTCGAGCGGCCCGCTTCTCGTTAAACGGAGTTCATGAATGTTTCTTTCGGTTCAGTCCTGGCGTGGCGTCCGCTCGGTTTTCGTCGCGGCCTCACTCCTTCTCGCCGGTCCCGCGCTGGCGCAGCAGCCTACGCCGGCCGCGTTGAAGACCGCGGGCGAAATCGTGAAGGTCACCGGTGCGCTTGAACTGTTCAATCCGATCGTGCCCGGCGTTGTCGAGCAGTCGCGGCAGTTCTTTGTTCAGCAGAACCCGATCATCACCAACGACATCAACGATGTCGCGGCGCAAGTCCGCAAGGACTATGAGGCGCGGATTTCAGAGGTCTACACCAAGGTCACCGAAATCTACGCGTCGAATCTCTCCGAGCAGGAGCTCAAGGATATTCTTGCTTTCTATTCCTCTCCGGCTGGCAAGAAGTTTCTGGTGGCGCAGCCCAAGATCGTCGATGAGAGCCTGAAGTTCGCCCAGGAGTGGGCCAACTCGCTGTCGGACGAGGTTATCGGCAAGATGCGCGAGGCCTTGAAGAGCAAGGGCCACAAGCTTTAATGAGCAGCAGCGCTTTCGCGCGGAGGGGTGCTCCCGCCGCATGAGGAAAGCGCATCGAAGCTAAGGTCGCCCGCGCGCCCGCGCCGACGCCGAGGCGGTGGAGCTGAGGCGGTCATGGCAGCATCTTCCAGTTCTTCTTACGACGTCGACCTTTTCGTCATAGGCGCGGGTTCGGGCGGCGTGCGCGCCGCCCGAATCGCCGCTAGCTACGGTGCGCGGGTCATGGTTGCGGAGGAGTTCCGCGTCGGCGGCACCTGCGTAATCCGCGGCTGTGTGCCGAAGAAGCTGCTGGTCTACGCCTCGCGTTTTTCGCACGACTTCGAGGATGCCGCCGGCTTCGGCTGGACCGTGCCGGAGCCGACATTCTCCTGGCCGACTCTGATTGCCAACAAGGATCGCGAGATCGACCGGCTCGAGGCGGCCTATGTCGCCACGCTGGAGCGCTGGAAGATCAAGATCGTGCGCAGCCGTGCGACGATCGAGGACGCGCACACCGTTCGTCTCGCCAATGGCGACAAGATCACCACCGGCAACATTCTCATCGCGACCGGCGGCTGGCCGCATATGGGGCCGAACATTCCCGGCCTAGAGCACGCGATCTCGTCGAACGAGGCGCTGCATCTGCCCGAATTGCCCAAGCGTGTCGTCGTACAGGGCGGCGGCTATATCGCGGTCGAGTTCGCCTGCATCTTCGCGGGCATGGGCAGCGAGGTGACACTGGTCTATCGCGGCGAGAACATCCTGCGCGGCTTCGACGACGACATTCGCGAACATCTGCGCAACGAGATGCAAACGCGCGGCATCAAGGTGCTGTGCGGCGAGACGGTGAGGGCCATCGACAGGTCGGGCGGCGAATACGTCACCCACCTGTCGAACGGGCAGAAGGTCGCGAGCGACAAGGTTCTATTCGCCATCGGCCGCCGGCCGAATTGTATGAACATCGGCATGGAGAACATCGGCATCCGCTGCCACGAGCATGGCGGCATCGAGGTCGATGAATACTCGCGCACGGTGGTGCCGAACGTCTATGCCGTCGGCGACGTCACCAACCGCGTCAACCTCACGCCGGTGGCGATCCGCGAGGGCCATGCCTTCGCCGACACAGTGTTCGGCGGCAAGCCGACGCGGGTCGATCATGCCGACGTGCCGACCGCGGTATTCTCCGAGCCGGAACTTGGCGTCATCGGTCTCACCGAGGCTCAGGCCCGCGAGCGGCTCGACAAGGTCGATGTCTACAAGACCACCTTCCGGCCGATGAAGGCGACCTTGTCCGGTCGGGCGACGCGGGTCTTCATGAAGCTGCTGGTGGACGGCACCACGGGCAAGGTGGTCGGCTGCCACATTGCCGGCCCGGATGCTGGCGAACTGATCCAGCTCATCGGCATCGCTGTCAAAATGGGGGCCACCAAGGCCGATTTCGACGCCACCATGGCGGTTCACCCGACCATGGCCGAGGAATTGGTCACGATGCGGGAAAAGGCCGCCAGCTACAGCCGCCAGAGCGGCGACAGGGCCGCGGAGTAGGGCGTCGGCAGGGATACGTCTGCCCGCTCTATTGGCTGGCGCAGCGTCAACTAAATTGTGTATAACCCCGCAAAATTGCTGGAGTAACTGCGATGCCCGAGCGTTGGGCGCCCGATAGCTGGCGCAATAAGCCCATTATGCAGGTGCCGGAATACCCGGACCGGCAGCTTTTGGCCGACACCGAGAAGCAGCTTGCGACCTTCCCGCCGCTGGTTTTTGCCGGTGAGGCGCGCAACCTGAAGAAGTCGCTCGCGCGGGTTGCGGCCGGTGAGGCATTCCTGCTCCAGGGCGGCGACTGCGCCGAGAGCTTCGCCGAGCACGGCGCCAACAACATCCGCGACTTCTTCCGCGTTTTCCTGCAGATGGCGATCGTGCTGACCTATGCCGGCGCCTCGCCGGTGGTGAAGGTCGGCCGCATTGCCGGCCAGTTCGCCAAGCCGCGCTCGTCGCCGACCGAGAAGAAGGACGGCATCGAGCTGCCGAGCTATCGCGGCGACATCATCAACGACATCGCCTTCACGCCGGAATCTCGCACGCCCGATCCGCGCCGGCAGATGGACGCCTATCGCCAGTCGGCGGCGACGCTCAACCTTCTGCGCGCTTTCGCCAAGGGCGGCTACGCCAGCGTCGAGAACGTGCACCGCTGGATGATGCAGTCGGTCACCGACAGCCCGCAGTCGAAAGCTTATGCCGATCTTGCCGATCGCGTCTCCGGCGCGCTTGATTTCATGCGCGCCTGCGGCCTGACCTTCGCGGTCGACAGCGCGCTCGGTACCACCGATTTCTATACCAGCCACGAAGCGCTGCTGCTCGGCTACGAGCAGTCGCTGACCCGCATCGACTCGACGACGGGCGACTGGTACGCGACCTCGGGCCACATGATCTGGATCGGCGACCGCACTCGCCAGCACGATCACGCGCACATCGAATATGCGCGCGGCATCAAGAACCCGCTCGGCCTCAAGTGTGGCCCCTCGCTCAAGGCCGACGACCTCTTGCGCCTCATCGACATCCTCAACCCGGACAACGAGCCGGGCCGCCTGACGCTGATCGGCCGCTTCGGTGCCGAGAAGGTCGGCGAACATCTGCCGGCGCTGGTCCGCGCCGTGCAGCGTGAGGGCAGGTCGGTGATCTGGTCGTGCGATCCGATGCACGGCAACACCATCACCTCGGCGTCGGGCTACAAGACGCGGCCGTTCGATCTCATCCTCAAGGAAGTGCGCTCGTTCTTCGACGTGCATGCCGCCGAAGGCTCGCATGCCGGCGGCGTGCATCTGGAGATGACCGGGCAGAACGTCACCGAATGCACCGGCGGCGCACGCGCGATTTCCGACTCGGATCTCAACGACCGCTATCACACGGTGTGCGACCCGCGGCTCAACGCCGAGCAGGCGATCGATCTCGCCTTCCTGCTGGCCGACCGGCTGCGCAAGGAGCGTTCGGCGCATCCGCTGCCGGCCGTGGCGGGACTCTAAGCTTATTCTTCCCGCTGCGGCCAAATGTCCTCGGTGGGAGGGGAGCTATGCGAGCGCCTCGATTGTGATCGGCAAAAGCAGGCGATAGATCACTCACATGAATTCTCGTCCGGCTGACCGATTGGCGATTGCCTGCGCGCAGTTGAATGCGACTGTCGGCGATATCGTCGGCAACGCGGGGAAGGTGCGCCGCGCGCGCGATGAGGCGGCCGGGCAGGGCGCCGATATCGTCGTCTTTCCCGAGCTCTTCATTGCCGGCTACCCGCCGGAGGATCTGGTGCTCAAGCCGGCCTTCCAGGCCGCCTGCCGCGCCGAGATCGAGAAGCTGGCGCGCGAGACCGCCGCGGGCGGCCCGGCGCTTCTGGTCGGCACGCCCTGGGCCGAGGACGGCAAGCTCTACAACGCGGTGGCGCTGCTCGAGGCCGGCCGCATTGCCGCGCTGCGCTTCAAGGTCAATCTGCCGAACTACGGCGTGTTCGACGAAGCCCGCGTCTTCGCGCCCGGTCCGGTGCCCGGTCCGGTGAATTTCCGCGGCGTGCGGCTCGGCGTGCCGATCTGCGAGGACATCTGGACCGAGTCCGGCGATTACGAAGACGTCGCCGAATGCCTCGCCGAGACCGGCGCCGAAATTCTCGTGGTGCCCAACGGCTCGCCCTATGACCGCGCCAAGAGCGAAGTGCGGCTCAACATCGCCGTGTCGCGCGTCACCGAACAGAACCTGCCGCTGCTTTACGTCAATCAGGTCGGCGGCCAGGACGAACTCATTTTCGATGGCGCTTCGTTCGGCCTCAATGCCGATCGTTCGCTGGCCTTCCAGTTGGCGGCGTTCGAGGAGGCGATCGTCACGACGCAATGGGTGCGCCAAGGCAGCGGCTGGGTCTGCGAGCAGGGGCCGTTCGTGCCGGCGCTCGAGGACGACCGCGCCGATTACGCGGCCTGCGTGCTGGGCCTGCGCGACTATGTCGGCAAGAACGGTTTTCCCGGCGTCGTCATCGGTCTGTCGGGCGGCATCGACTCCGCGCTGGTCGCGGCCATGGCGGTCGATGCGCTGGGTGCCGCGCGCGTGCGCTGCGTGATGCTGCCGTATAAATACACGGCGCAGGAATCGCTCACGGATGCGGCGGCCTGCGCCAAGGCGCTCGGCGTTCACTACGAGATCATGCCGATCGCGCCGGCGGTGGATGGCCTCGAACAGGCGCTGGCCGCGACCTTCGCGCAAACGCAGCGCGACGTCACCGAAGAAAACCTGCAGTCGCGCGCGCGCGGCACCATCCTCATGGCCATCTCCAACAAGTTCAACCTGATGGTCGTGACCACGGGCAACAAGTCGGAGATGTCGGTCGGCTATGCCACGCTTTATGGCGACATGAACGGCGGCTTCAATCCGATCAAGGATCTCTACAAGACCGAGGTTTTCCGCCTGTCGCGCCTGCGCAATGGATGGAAGCCATCCTTCGCGCTCGGCCCCGATGGTGAGGTCATTCCGGAATCGATCATCGTGCGTCCGCCGACGGCGGAGCTGCGTGAGAACCAGAAGGACGAGGATTCGCTGCCGCCTTACAGCGTGCTCGATCCGATCCTCGAAGCCTTGGTCGAGCGCGAGGAGCCCGTTTCGGCGATCGTCGCCGCGGGATTTGCCAGGGACACCGTGCTGCGCATCGAGCGGCTTTTGAACATCGCCGAATACAAGCGCCGTCAGGCGGCGCCCGGTGTGAAGGTGACGCTGAAGAATTTCGGCCGCGACCGGCGCTATCCCATCACCAATCGCTTCCGCGATACCGGCGAGCCTTTGCCCAAGCCGGACGTATCGCTGTACACCGGCCAGCCGGTGAAGTCGGAAGCGTTCGATTTTTAGGCTGCTCGCGACGGTCGACACATTCTCCGTTCATTCCCGCGCAAGCGGGAATCCAGCTCTTGTTTCTGGGTCCTCGCTTTCGCGGGGACGAACGGAAAACAAGCTCGCTGGAGTTATTTACTGCTGCCGCTGCGGCACGAAGGTCGGGCCGACCGAACGCACTTCGTTGTTCGAAGGCTGCGTCGAGGATTGCGGCTGTTGCCCTTGCGCCGGGTTCTGCCCCGGGGCTTGCGGGCGCACCGGCCTGCCGTCGGCGCCGCGCGGCTGCGACAAGCGCTTGGCGCTTTCCTCGGTAACGACGACATCGCCTGGCGCGAGAGTCTGGTCGCCGCCCATCACCTTCATGGCGTCGGCCCAGCTTTCGCCGGGACGCTTGCAGCCGCAGGTCTTGTCCAGCGCCTTGCGATAGGCAAAGGCGTTCGGCAGGGCGGTGTAGGGCTGACCATCGAGCGAGACCGCCTGGTTCACGTCTTCGCCGGGGTTGTGATAAACGTAAAGTTGCGCCTGCGCCGCCGGGCATGTGCTCTGACAGGTTTGCGCATCGGCGGCGAAGCGGTCCGGCGAGGTCGAGTAGGAAATCGGGAAATAATAGCCGTCGCAGGCCCGAACACAGATCGTGCGGTACGTACCGCCCATTTGTCCCTGCGGCGTCGAGTAGATGCCGCTGTCGCTGTTGCCGCCGAACAACCGATCGAAGAAGCCGCCTTGCTGGCCCTGGGCCGCCGCCGAGCGATATTGCGGCCCGCAATTATTGTCGCCGAGCGCGATCAGGAGCGACTGGCGCTGCGCCATGCGCTCGGTATTGCCGCCGGTCAATTGCTCGAGTTCGACCTGAAGCCGTTCCAGCGTCGAGCGTTGTTGGCCGATCTGGCGGTTGATGCCGCCGCACTGCGGCGGCGGGTTCGAGAAGATCGAGAAAAATCCCGAGCTTTCGCAGCCGTTCTGGCGGCTCTGCGACACCAACCGGTCAACCTCGTACTGCTGACGGTTGACCGCGTCCTCGGCGCGCCGGATGCGTTCGGCGCGCTGCGGGTCGGCGTTGCCGCGGTCGAGCGAGGCAAGCTGGGCCTCGAGCCGCTGGCAGGTCGGGTTGGCCGACTGCGCCGTGGCGGTCTGGAGGGCGGCAAGGACCGCGGCGACGGCCAGTGCGGGGGCCGTGGCGGAGCGAAGGGGGAAGATCATGCGGCGCACTCTAATCGGAGAATCATGGCCAAGCGAGGACGCCGGCGGCGGCAGAAACGGGGCCGGGCGCGGCCTCATGTCGCCCGGTGGCGCTCGGAGCGTAGGTTCCAGAGCACCCCGGCGATAATCAGCAGCGCGCCGACCAGGACCCAGATATCGAGCGCTTCGCCGTAGAACGCCCACCCCACGATGGCGATGAGCGGAATACGCAAGAAGTCCATCGGCACCACGAGCATGGCGTCGCCGGCGCGGAATGCATTGCTCAAACAGTAATGCGAGGTCAAGCCCGCGACGCCGACGCCGATTGCGGGCAAAATGTGGCGCAGGTCGTAGAAGCTCGACTGGAAGAACACCGCGATATCGCTGCCGAGCAACGATATCGGTAGCTGGATGACGGACATCCAGAAAACGATGCTGAACGTCGACTGGGTGCCGGTCAGCGACTTGGTCATCACCATCATGACGGCGAAGCCAAAGGCCGCCAGGAGCACGAGGCCTGCGGCCGGATTGAAGCTGGCGAAACCCGGCCGCAGGATCACCAGCACCCCGATCAGCCCCCACACCACAACGCCGATGCGGCTCGGCGTCAGCTTCTCGCCAAGGAACGCGACCGCGAGCAAGGCGGCCCAGGCCGGAGCCGTGAATTCGAGTGCGAACACCAGCCCGAGCGGCAGCACCGTCACCGCATATGCCCACACATATTGGGACGCGTAGTGAGCGGTATTGCGCACGATGTTGAAGCCCAGCCGATGCGGGCGGGCGTGAATGCGCAGTTCGGGCCGGGCCAGCAGCAGTACGCACAAAATCACGCATGCCGCGCCGCTGCGGATGGTGAGGATTTCGAAGATGCTCAGTCCGGCGCGGGACAGTTCGCGGACCGACACCGCCATCGCCGAGAACGACAGCAAGGTGCCGGCCATCCAGAATACGACGCGGGCGATATGAGAGCCGCTCACCGGTCGGACTTTCTCTTTTCGACAGCGGGCACGCTGCTTACTCGGCGTCGGGCTGGTTCTCGGGCCGTGCCTTGTCGAAGGCCGGGAGCTTCAGGCACGCCGCCTCGACGGCGACGATCTTCGGAAAGGCGTCGAGCGGCACCTTGAGCCGGCGCGCGTTGTAGACCTGCGGCACCAGGCAAACATCGGCGAGCGTCACATGCGAGCCGAAGCAATAGGGGCCAGATACGTTTCCTTGTTCGATCAGTTGCTCGAGCGCTTTGAAGCCCTCGATCACCCAGTGATGATACCAGGCGTCGATCTCGGCCTGTTCGTGATTGAGCTCGCGCTTGAGATAGCGCAGCACGCACAGGTTATCGATCGGATGGATATCGCAGGCGATGATCTGGGACGCCGCGCGTACGCGGGCGCGGTCGAGCGCCTCGGCCGGCAACAGTGGCGGGTCGGGATAGACCTCGTCGAGATAATCGATAATGGCGAGCGACTGGGTCAGAACCTCGCCGCTGGACAGCGCGAGCGCCGGCACCCGCATCTGCGGATTGATGGCCCGAAACGCGTCGGAGAACTGCTTGCCGCCGTCCTTGGTGAGATGAATCGATTCCATCTCATAGGACAGGCCCTTGATGTTGAGAGCGATGCGGACGCGATAAGCGGCGGACGAGCGGAAATAGCTGTAAAGCTTCACGAGAGGCGTTCCCCGGCAGTTTGGTGGCGGTTTTGCCGACAACCTAACCGGCTTTGTCCGCCTTGGCGATATCGCCGGGCATCGTGTTCGTCATGGCGGCCATGGCGCTGGCGCGTTCAGTGAGTTGCCTGACGACACGGGAAAACGCTTCGCGGTCGGACGGATCGATACTGGCGATGAGCTGGTTGACGAAGTCGACCGCCTGCGGCGCCACATCGTCGTAAACTGCGCGTCCATCCGGTGTCAGCGACAGGAACGCCTCGCGCAGGTCGGCGACATTGGCCCGCCGCGTAACGAACTGGCGCTTTTCCAGAACGGCGACGGCGCGGGACACCTTGGTCTTGTGCATTTGTCCGTGGGCGCCGATTTCCTTGGCGGTCAGGCGGCCGAACTCGCCGAGAATGACGATGACCCGCCACTCCGGTACGCCGATCTGGTAGCGCTCCGCATAGATGCCGGACAGCGCCGCCGACACGCTGCCGGAACACAGGTTCAGCCGATGTGGCAGGAAATCGTCGAGCTTGAGCGCCGGCACGGTCTCAGCCTGGTCCGTGGGGAGCCCTGACATCACCGGTTTATGCATCGCGCCTGGAGGTCCTTCGGCCGGCGGGTCTTGAGGCATGGCCGGCAATCGCCGGCGAACTTACCGATGTTGGCATGCCGCGCAACCTTCTTGGAAGTATTCTAATTGTCTGACGCGAGGGTTTTTGCCACCCGAAGGCGCGCCGCCGGGCGAGGGCAGTGCGCGCCTGACGTCAGGCCGAGGTCGCGCCGCCCGGCTTCTTGCCGTCGAGCACTTCGCGCACCTTCTTGGCCATGGCTTCGGTAGTGAACGGCTTGGTCAGGAGATCGACGTCGCTGTCGAGCCGGCCGTGATGGATAATGGCGTTGCGCGTGTAGCCGGTCGCGAACAGCACCGGCAGATCGGGGTGCGTTTCCTTGATCGCATTGGCGAGTTCGCGTCCGTTCATGCCGCCGGGCAGAATGACGTCGGTGAACAGCAGCGCGACGTCGGGCATCGTCTTGATCTTCTCCAGCGCCTCGGCCGCCGTCGCCGCATGCGTGACGCGGTAGCCGATATCGCCGAGCGCCTCGACCACGAAACGGCTGACGTCGGCGTCGTCCTCGACCAGCAGGATGACGTCGGAATGCTCGCCCGATCCCGGAACCACCGGCTCGGCTTCTTCTTCCCACGCCGGGAAGGCGGACGGGTCCGACAGCCGCGGGAAGTACATCTTGATCGCGGTGCCTTGGCCGATCTCGCTGTAGATCTGAATGTGGCCGTGCGACTGCTTCACGAAGCCGTACACCATGCTCAGGCCGAGGCCTGAGCCGGCGCCGGCCGCCTTGGTCGTGAAGAATGGATCGAAGGCGCGGTCGCGCACTTCCGTGCTCATGCCGCTGCCGGTGTCGCTGACCGCCACCAGCACGAATTGTCCGGGTTCGACCTCGGCGCCGGACTGCCGGACATAGGCTTCATCCAGGTAGGCGTTGGAGGTCTCGATGGTCAGCCGGCCGCCGCCCGGCATGGCGTCGCGGGCATTGACCGCTAGATTGAGGATGGCGCTCTCGAGCTGGTTGGGGTCGATGGCGGTCTTCCACAGGCCGCTCGCCAGCACGGTTTCGACGCGCACGGTCTCGCCGATAGCGCGGTGCAGGATCTCCGACATCTCGGTGACCAGCCGGTTGACGTTGACGACCTTGACCTCCTGCGGATGCTGCCGCGAGAAGGTGAGCAGGCGCTGCACCAGGGTGGCGGCGCGGGTCGAGGCCTGCCGAATGGCGCCCAGCGAATTGGCGACGCGGGGGTCTTCGGACGTATTGCGCCGCATCGCCAGTTCGACATTGCCGATGATGGCGGTGAGCAGATTGTTGAAGTCGTGGGCGATGCCGCCGGTGAGCCGGCCGACCGCTTCCATCTTCTGCGCCTGGCGCAGCGCCAGTTCGGTCGTCTGCCGGCGCGCCGCCTCGTAACGCAGCTGTGAATTGGCGACGGCCTCGCGCCGCGCCTGACGCAGCGCGAAAATGCCGAGCCCCAGCATCATCAGCGTCGCCGGCAGGCCGAACACGAGATGCGCCGACATGTCCCACATCCAGTCCGTCTTGACCGTCGTCAGGTCGAGCCCGGCATTCACATAGACCGGCAGGTCGGGCAGCTTGCGATAGGCGATGATGCGCACGACGCCATCGAAGGACGATGTGCCGCCGGTGACGCCGCGTTGTGGGCGTTCGATGATCGCGCGCATGAAAGGCGAATCCGGCGCCGATCGGGCGCCGGCCTGCGTTGCCGGATAGCGGGCGAGCGCTACGCCATCGGCGCGCACCAGGCCGGCCACGGTGACGTCGGCGGCCGGGAATTTCGAGTAGTAGTTGGTGAAATATTCCGGCGCGATCGAGACGAGATAGACGCCGTTGAACTTGCCGTCGGCCATCCGCTTACGGGTGACCGCGAAGAAACTGGTGTTGTCCACCCGTGCCTGCACCGTGCCGCTGATATAGGTTTCCGGCGCAGTGCCGTTCTTGTGCCCGGAGAAATAGTCGCGGTCCGCCAGCCTGAGGTCGGTCGGCATCGGATAAACGGTTCCGGAGACCAGCGCGCGCCCGTCGGCGTCGATGACCCACAGATCGCGCAGCTGCGGCAGATCGTGAATGAAGTTGCGGATGCGGCGGCTGTATTCTTCCTGATTGGCGCTGATGTCCGCATCGGACAGGCCGTTGAACATCTCCTCCATGTAGCGTTCGCTGATCGCGAACGTCTCGAACACCTTGACGGCGTGTTCCTGCAGGGTGTCGACGGTGCGCTGCAGGCGGTCGCGCGCATCGGCAATATGCTGGTTGTAGGAAATCCAGCCGGCGACGGCGAAGATGACGACCGGAAACACGACCGCGGCCGCGATGAGCAGCTTCAGGGGGCGCTCGGCGCGGCTGACCGGTCTCTCGACCGGTGGCGGCGGCGGCGGGATTGTCGGTTCGCGAGCTTTGACCATGCGCCCCAGCGGTCCGAAAGTGGAACCCTTTCGTACCGGGGGAGCGCCAATAACTCAACCGCAGCAAGGCTTATGCGTGTGCATTAGCCCGGGAAAAAATCAGCCGGCAATGGAACTTTTGGAGCGAGGGCCGCGAGTCAGCGCGAGCAGACGATGGCGACAACGTCGTCGCAGCCTGACCCCTTGCAGCCGCCCGAACCGCCCGCCGGAATGGCGCCGGTGATGTCGTCGCGGTCCACCTTGTTGAACGATGTCGCGGTGGCGAAGCTCTGGCTGCGGCAATAGGCAGCCGCGGCCGGTGCGCCGCAGGCCGCGCCTGAGGCGAGGCAGCGATCGACGCCGTAGCCGCCGGCGTCGGCGTTGATGATGAACATCTTGCGCTCGGCCTGGGCCGGTCCGGCGAAGGTGAAGCAGGAAAGCAAGGCGACACAGACGAGAAGGCGACGCATCGGCACATCCGTTCCTTGTCGCGCGCCGGGTGGCTGCGCGGGCTCGATCGAGGGCTTGTCGGTGAATTCCGGCGCTAAAATGCAGCGAAGTTTCTTAAAAGCCGTTTAACCGCTGCGGCGATTCTGCGGTCCGCCGCAAGTACTTAAGTTTGCTGTGGAATTTGCAGGCCGCTTGACGCTTGCCCGGCAATTTGAGCAATGTGCGGGCCAATGACCGGCCTGACCCTCATCCGCGGCATCTGCCGCCAGATTATTAGCTAGCGCGAAATCGCTGGCTGAGGCCGTCTTTTCTCGAATCGAGATACAAAGGGACGCCCCGGCCAGCGGGCTCGCCGGCTATTGGTGACCCTTATGGAATTGCGGCTCTACGATACGCTCTCGCGCGACAAGCGGGTGTTTGCGCCGATCGATCCGGCGAATGTGCGCATGTATGTGTGCGGGCCGACGGTCTACGACTTCGCCCATATCGGCAATGCGCGGCCGGTCATCGTCTTCGACGTGCTGTTCCGGCTGCTGCGCCACATCTACGGCGAAGCGCACGTCAAATACGTCCGCAACATCACCGACGTCGACGACAAGATCAACGCGCGGGCCGCCGAGCGCGGCATCGATATCCGTCAGCTCACCGAAGAGACCTACCAGAACTTCAAGGCGGACGTGGCGGCCTTGGGCTGCCTGCCGCCGACGGTCGAACCGCGCGCCACCGAGCATATCGAGGAGATGAAGGCGATCATCGAGCGCCTCATTGCCTCGGGCCATGCCTACGTCGCCGAAGACAACGTGCTGTTCAACGTGCCGTCGATGACGGATTACGGCCAGCTCTCCAAGCGGCCGATGGACGAGATGATCGCCGGCGCCCGCGTCGAAGTCGCGCCCTACAAGAAGGACGCGCAGGACTTCATCTTGTGGAAGCCGTCGAAGGAAGGCGAGCCGGGCTGGCCATCGCCGGGTGGCATCAAGACGCCGGGCCGGCCGGGCTGGCACATCGAATGCTCGGCCATGTCGTGGAAGCATCTCGGCGAGACCTTCGACATTCACGGCGGTGGCATCGATCTCGTGTTTCCGCACCACGAGAACGAAATCGCGCAATCGCGCTGCGCCTTTCACACCGGCGTGATGGCGAATTACTGGATGCACAACGGCTTCCTGCAGGTCGAAGGCGAGAAGATGTCGAAGAGCCTCGGCAACTTCATCACCATCCGCGACGTGCTCAAGGACTGGCCGGGCGAGGTGGCGCGCTTCAACATGCTCAAGACGCATTACCGCCAGCCGATCGACTGGACGGTGAAGGGGCTCGAGGAAAGCTGGAAGACGCTCGACGACTGGTACTGGATCGCGGGCGATGCGCCGGGCGAGGGGATCTCTGCATCTGTGCTCGAGGCGCTGTGCGACGATCTCAACACGCATCAGGTCATCACGGCGCTGCACGGTCTGCGCAACCGCATTCAGGGCGGCGAAGAGAAATTGCGCGGCGAATTCGCCGGCTCCTTGCGGGCGCTGGGCTTCCTCGGTGAGGGCGCGAAGGAATGGGCCGCGCGCCGCCAGAGCGGCAGCGACATCGATGCGGCCAAGGTCGAAGGCCTGATCGCGGCGCGCAAGGCCGCGCGCGCCGCGAAGAACTTCGCCGAATCCGACCGCATCCGCGACGAGCTCGCCGCCATGGGCGTCGTGCTGAAAGACTCCAAGGAAGGCACCACCTGGGAGATCGCGCGATGAAGCGAAGTTCGTCGCGCCTTTCTTCTTTCCCCTCTCCCCTTGGGGGAGAGGGTGCCCGAGCGGCGTTAGTCGCGAGGGCGGGAGAGGGGTCGCTATTGCTTTTGCGCCGATACCCCTCTCCCGGCCGCTCGCTGCGCTCGCGTCCACCCTCTCCCCCAAGGGGAGAGGGGAAGAAAGCGAGCGCGCCATGACCACCACAATGACCACCATGCACTCCGGCGGCTGCCAATGCGGCGCGGTGCGCTATCGCGGCTCCGACTTCGGCCGTTCGTCGATCTGCCACTGCCGCATGTGCCAGAAGGCCTTCGGCTCGCCCTTTGCGCTCCTCGTCACCGTGCGCGATCTCGAATGGACGCGCGGCGAACCGAAACGCTATCGCTCGTCGAACAAGGTCGAGCGCGGCTTCTGCGCCGATTGCGGAACGCCGCTGACGTATGAATACGGTGGCCCTACCGAGATCGCCGTCTGCACCTTCGACGATCCTTCGGTCGCGCCGCCGACCATCCAGGTCAATCCGGAGAGCAAACAGCCGTTCTTCGACGGGCTGTGCAGCCTGCCGACGCGCGCCGAAGGCGCCGAGCCGGCGCAGGACGCGTTCAAGGCCTCCATCGTCAATTATCAGCATCCCGACCGTGACACGGCGGCGTGGCCGCACGCGACCAAGGGAGGCCGCTGATGGCGACCGCATCCCCCAAGCTCGCGCTGCGGCCATTCCTGCCCGAGGACACACCGCTGCTCGCCGAGATCTTCCGCGAGAGCATTCTTGAGCTCACCAGCGACGATTACAGCGAAGCGCAGCAGGAGGCGTGGATCGAGCGCGCCGACGATCTGGAAGCTTTCGCGGCCCGCCTCGGCAAGCAGCTCACTTTGATCGCGACTTTGGATGGCTCGCCGGTAGCCTTCGCTTCGCTCGCCGGCAACACCAAGATCGACATGCTGTTCGTGCATCCGATCGTCAGCGGGCAGGGCGCTGCTGCGCTGCTCATCGACGCGCTGGAAAAGCTCGCCGGCGCCCGCGGCGCCGACAAGCTCACGGTCGATGCCAGCGACACCGCGCGTGGCTTCTTCGAGAAGCGTGGCTATGTCGCGCAGCAGCGCAATTCGGTTTCGGTCGGCGATGAATGGCTCGCCAACACCACCTTGTCCAAGACACTTTCCCAGACAATTGCCAAGCCGGAGGCCTCGCAGCCGTCATGAAGAAGCCCGACACGCCGTTTCCGCGCCACTGGCTGTATTATATCGCGCTCAAGGTCGTGGTGATCGCCGGCGCGGTCGCGCTGGCGACGAAGCTTTTCGGATTGTGGTGATACACGGATTCAAAATTTTTCGCCGTCATGGCCGGGCTTGTCCCGGCCATCCACGTCTTTCTTCAGGTGGGGCAAAGGCGTGGATGCCCGGCACAAGGCCGGGCATGACGGAGTGTGTAAAGGTGCGTCATGAGTAAAGAGCGCTTGTATCTGTTCGACACGACCTTGCGCGATGGCGCGCAGACCAATGGCGTCGATTTCACGCTCACGGACAAGATTGCCATTGCCGCCATGCTCGATGAGCTCGGCATTGATTACGTCGAAGGCGGCTATCCGGGCGCCAACGCCACCGACACCGAATTGTTCGCGCAAATTCGTCCGCACAAGGGCAAGTTCACTGCCTTCGGCATGACGCGCCGGCCCGGCCGATCGGCCTCGAACGATCCAGGCATCGCCGCGCTGATCGAGGCCAAGGCCGACGCCATCTGCTTCGTCGCCAAGTCGTCCGAGTACCATGTCAAGGTCGCGCTGGAGACAACGCCCGAGGAAAACCTCGCTTCGATCCGCGACAGCGTGAAAGCGGCGAAGGCCGCCGGCCGCGAAGTGCTGCTCGATTGCGAACATTTCTTCGACGGCTACAAGGCCAATCCCCAATTTGCGCTCGAACGCGCCAAGGCAGCTTACGAAGAAGGCGCGCGCTGGGTGGTGCTGTGTGACACCAATGGCGGCACGCTGCCGCACGAGGTCGAGCGCATTGTCGGCGAAGTCGTGAAGGTCATTCCTGGCGATCATGTCGGAATCCATGCGCATAACGACACCGAGCAGGCGGTCGCCAATTCGCTGGCGGCGGTGCGCGCCGGCGCGCGGCAGATCCAGGGCACGCTGAACGGGCTGGGCGAGCGCTGCGGCAACGCCAATCTCGTCTCCATCATCCCGACGCTGAAGCTGAAGAAGGATTACGCCGACAAGTTCGACATCGGCGTCTCCGACGAGGCGCTCAAGTCGCTCGGCAAGGTTTCGCGCGCGCTCGACGAGCGGCTGAACCGGCCGTCATTCCGCTATGCGCCTTATGTCGGCGAGAACGCCTTCGCCACCAAGGCCGGCATCCACGCCTCCGCGATCATGAAGGATCCGGAGACCTACGAGCACGTCAACCCGGATCTCATCGGCAACAAGCGCAAGGTGCTGGTGTCGGATCAGGCCGGCAAGTCCAACGTGCTCGCCGAGCTCGAGCGCATCGGGCTCAAGGTGGACAAGGACGATCGCCGCATCGGCCGGCTGCTGGAGATCGTGAAAGAGCGCGAGGCCATCGGCTATGCCTATGACGCGGCGGACGCCTCGTTCGAACTGCTGGCGCGGCGCACGCTCGGCACCGTGCCGAACTACTTCAAGGTGCTGCAGTTCGACGTCAATGTCGAACAGCGCTTCAACGCTGTCGGCGATCTGGTCACCGTCACCAGCGCGGTGGTCGAGGTCGAGATCGAGCCCGGCGCCGAGCCGCTATTGTCGGTGGCCAAGGGCAACGGCCCCGTCAACGCGCTCGACAATGCGCTGCGCAAGGACCTCGGCAAGTATCAGGACTATATCAAGGGCCTCAAGCTTACCGATTTCCGCGTGCGTATCCTCAATGGCGGCACCGAGGCCGTGACGCGCGTGCTGATCGAGAGCGAGGACGAGACCGGCGAGCACTGGACCACCATCGGTGTTTCGCCGAACATCATCGACGCCTCGTTCCAGGCGCTGATGGACTCGATCATCTACAAGCTGGTGAAGTCCGGCGCGCCGGCGTGAGGACGCGCGGACGACCGTACCATGATCGACCACGTCTCCATCGCCGTCCGCGATCTCGCCAACGCGACGCGCTTCTATGAAGCGGTGCTCGGCGCCATCGGTATGACGGCGATCGATGTCCGGGAAGCGACTGTCGGTTTCGGCAAGCAGTATTCCGAGTTCTGGATCAACTTGCGTTCCGGCATGATGCCGGTTGAAGCCGGCAGCGGCGCCCATGTCTGCTTCCGCGCGCGCTCCACGGATATGGTCGATGCTTTTTATGCGGCGGCGCTCAAAGCAGGCGGCACCAGCGACGGCGCGCCGGGCCTGCGGCCGCATGACGGCGAGGGCGGCTACTACGCCGCCTTCATCCGCGACCCCGACGGCAATCGCATCGAGGCGGTGACGTTCACGAAATAGGGCTACAACTTCTCCGCCACCGCCGGCGGCATGTCTTTCGCCTGTTCCGACACGTCCTGCATGGCCTGGCGTAGCTTCGGGATGATGTCGTTGACGTCGTCGGCGACCATCAGGTTGACGTCCATGCCGGCGCGGATGAAGGCCAGCGCCTTCATGTGATCGAGCAGGGCGCAGAGCGGCTCCCAGAAGCCTTTGACGTTGGCGAGCAGGATCGGCTTCTTGTGGCGGCCGAGCTGCGCCCAGGTCATCTGCTCGACGATCTCCTCCAGCGTGCCGACGCCGCCCGGCATGGCGACGAAGGCATCCGCCATTTCGAACATCTTGCGTTTGCGCTCGTGCATGTCGGGGGTGACGATGAGGCCTTCGCCGTTGAAGCCGGCGCGCTCCTTGTTGAGCAGGAATTCCGGGATGATGCCGGTCACCGTGCCGCCGTTCCGGCGCACCGCGTCGGCCACGGCGCCCATCATGCCCATGTCGCCGCCGCCATAAACGAGGCCGATACCGGCCTTGGCCATGGCGGTGCCGAGCGCGGTCGCGGCTTCGATGAAGGCCGGGTCGGTGCCGGGGCCGGAGCCGCAATAGACGCAGATTCGGGCGAGCGAGGCGGGTTTGTCCGATGCATTCATGCCCTGGATGTGCATCTCCGCTCCCGGGGCGTCAAGATGGCCCCGAAAAAAGCGTAGGAAATACAGCGGGGAAGGGTGATTGCCGGGCAGTTTAGACCTATATGAAAGTCGCCTGACCCCGGACCCCCGAATGAGCCCTTCGCACCACACCGCCAGTCCCGAGCCTCGCGTCTCCGCCGACCGCGGCGCGCTGATGGCGACCATCGTCCATCTGTGGCCCTATATCTGGCCGTCGGACCGGCGCGACCTGAAGATGCGCGTCGTCTGGGCCTCGCTACTGCTGCTGCTCGCCAAGTTCGCGACCATCGTTACGCCCTTCACCTTCAAATGGGCGACCGATGCGCTGGCCGGCGCCGGCAGCGCTCCCGTTGGCGCAAATGACTGGCTGCTCTGGGCGCTCGCCGCGCCGATCGCCATGACGCTCGCCTACGGCGGCATGCGCGTCATCATGGCGGTGACGACGCAGATGCGCGACGGCGTCTTCGCCAAGGTGGCGATGCATGCGGTGCGGCGGCTCGCCTATCGCACCTTCGTGCACATGCACGAACTGTCGCTGCGCTTCCATCTCGAGCGCAAGACCGGCGGCCTCACGCGCGTGCTGGAGCGCGGCCGCAACGGCATCGAGACCATCGTGCGCATGGTGATCCTACAACTGGCGCCGACCATCATCGAACTCGTGCTGATCTGCGTCGTTTTGATGTGGCAGTTCGACTGGCGCTATGTCGCCGTCATCGTCGCCACCGTCACGCTCTATCTGGTCTGGACTTATTACGCGACCGAGTGGCGCATCGGCATCCGCCGCAAGATGAACGACAGCGACACCGACGCCAATGTGAAGGCGATCGACTCGCTGCTCAATTACGAGACGGTGAAATATTTCTCCGCGGAGGATCGCGAGTCCGAGCGTTACGACCGCGCCATGGCGCGCTACGAGGACGCCTCGACCAAGGCCTACACCTCGCTCGCCGTGCTCAATGCCGGGCAGGCGGTCATCTTCACCGCCGGCCTTGCCGCCGCCATGGTGATGGTGGCGACCGAAATTCGCGGCGGCTCCAAGACGGTCGGCGATTTCGTGCTCATCAACGCCATTATGATCCAGCTCTACCAGCCGCTGAACTTCATGGGCATGGTCTATCGCGAGATCAAGCAGGCCATCACCGATATCGAGATCATGTTCTCGATCCTCGGCCGCCCGCCCGAGATCATCGACGTGCCCGGCGCCAAGGCGCTTGCCGTCAACGCCGGCAATATCCGCTTCGACAATGTCGCCTTCGCCTACGATCCGGCGCGGCCAATCCTCAAGGGCATCAGCTTCGACGTGCCGGCCGGCAAGACGGTGGCGGTGGTCGGCCCGTCCGGCGCCGGCAAGTCCACCATCTCGCGGCTCTTGTTCCGCTTCTACGATCTGTCGGGCGGGCGCATCACCATCGACGATCAGAACATCGCGCAGGTGGCGCAGAAGTCGCTGCGCCAGGCCATCGGCATGGTTCCGCAGGACACTGTGCTGTTCAACGACACCATCCGCTACAACATCCGCTACGGCCGCTGGGAAGCGACCGACGCCGAGGTGGAGGAGGCGGCGCGGCTGGCGCAGATCGACGGCTTCATTCGCCTGTCGCCGCAGGGCTACGAGACCGAGGTTGGCGAGCGCGGCCTCAAACTGTCCGGCGGCGAGAAGCAGCGTGTCGCCATCGCCCGCACCATTCTCAAGGCGCCACCGATCCTGGTGCTGGACGAGGCGACCTCGGCGCTCGACAGCCACACCGAGAAGGAAATCCAGGACGCGCTGGAGCGTGTGTCGAAGGGCCGCACCACTCTGGTGATCGCGCACCGGCTCTCGACCATTGTCGGCGCCGACGAGATTATCGTGCTCGACAAGGGCCAGATCGTCGAGCGCGGCAATCACGCGGCGTTGCTCGCCGCCAATGGCCTCTACGCCAGCATGTGGAACCGGCAGCGCGAGGCCGAGGAGGCGCGCGAGCGTCTGGCACGCGCCGGCGAGGATGAGGCGGCGCCCAACCGTAATCCGCCGCCGGTCGAGGACCCGGCGTTGGCGGCGGCCAGCCCGGCGGATGCGGCGGAATAAAGTTACTTCGAAGGTTATTTGCTGAGGTGCGTTAATTGCTTGCGCACGTTCCCATTTAGATCAAGCGTTTTGATTGCGTGAACTTCAAGTACATCTCTTAAGTGGGCCCCGATTCTAGCAATTCCGGGAGCCGCGATGATTGACGTGACTATTTCGAACTTGGATCGATAGCAAAGTGTCTGACCAACAGCGGTTATGATGTTGTGCGATGAACTGTTAGGTTTTACCTCGACCAACAGTATTTTTCCCGTCGTGGATGATCTCAATAATATGTCCGGTTTCCATGGCAATCCATCGCACGGAATGTATTTGAAATCCCTTCGGAGCGTTTCGCTGATACTTTTCGCTAGAGGATTGTGACGCGCTTCCCAGAGTGCTGATGAACGAATGCCACCACCCGTTGGGCCATGATCTTCGGTTGGCGAAGGCCTTTTACGGCGCAAATTCTTGGTTTTAGAGTCTTCGTATCCTAGGAACACACCTAGACGGTCGAGATAGTTCGGTCCCTCAGACTCTAGAATTTTCCAAATTTTTTTAGGATTCTGCTTTTCAGGTATTCCCGGCTGTTCGCCTTTCAAATTGAATACTAGAGCGTTGAGACTTGGGTGGTGGCTGTGCGTTCGTCGATTGTAAGCTTTCGTCCGGAAGTGAATTTCTCCAAGTGGGTTTGCGAAGCTTTGGGCCCCTAAATTGCGGGCCCCAAAAATTGCTTCGGCCAAATCGCCGTAGAGTATCGTTTTTCGAGTTTTTCTAGTCAGCGCGATTTTTAGTAGCCGCACTAACTCAAACCAGGTTTTAACTTGATGATCCGTGGGAGTTCCGTGCATGACATGACCCATGTTGTGCGGTAATGAGCGCCGAAGAAATGCCGAGCAGTACAAATACGACCATAGATTGTATAGTGATTCGTGCGCCACTCTCTCCCGAAGGGAGAGGGGAAAGATCCCGGCAACGGTCGAGAAAACGAGTAAGAAGCCGCCATGTCCATCTACGACTCCATCCGTAAGCAGTTGGTGCCGATCACGCCGGAGGGCTATCCCTTCATCGGCGCCTTCGCGCTGGCCAGTCTGATCCTGTTCTGGATCTGGACGCCGCTCGGCTGGGTCGGCACCGTGCTCACCGTCTGGTGCATCTATTTCTTCCGCGATCCGCCGCGCGTCACGCCGGTGCGCGAGGGCCTGATCGTGTCGCCGGCCGATGGCCGCATCAGCATGGTGACGACCGTGCCGCCGCCGCACGAACTCGGCCTCGGCCCCAAGCCGATGCTGCGCATCTCGGTATTCATGAGCGTGTTCGACTGCCACGTGAACCGCTCGCCGGTCGCCGGCCGCGTCGAGAAGATCTTGTACCAGCCCGGCAAGTTCCTGAACGCCGATCTGGACAAGGCCTCGGTCGATAACGAGCGCAATTCGCTAGTGATCGCCACCGGCGGCACGCGGATCGCCGTGGTGCAGATCGCCGGGCTCATCGCGCGGCGCATCGTCTGCTACGTCAAGGAAAGCCAGCCGGTGGGGGCGGGCGAGCGCTTCGGCATGATCCGCTTCGGCTCGCGTCTCGATGTCTATCTGCCCGAAGGCACCCAGCCCCTGGTCGCGGTTGGCCAGACGGCGCTGTCGGGCGAAACCATCCTGGCCGACCTGTCGGGCGGCGACGAGCACCGCGGCTTCCGGGTCGGGTAGGGCCTCAAGCCTCGTCCGGGCCGCCGGAACCGCCGGCTAACGTGGCGCGTTTTCGTGGAACCGGTTATAGAGGACGCATGGTGTTCCAACCGATTGACCCCGCGCCGCCGCCCCGCCGTCGCCGTTTCAAGGCGGTCCCGGTGCGCACCCTTGTGCCCAACCTGATCACGCTGCTGGCGCTATGTGCGGGCCTGACCGCCATTCGCCTGGCGATCGAGAGCAAGCTCGAATGGGCGCTCGCCGCCATCGTCTTCGCGGCCATCCTCGACGGCATCGACGGCCGCGTTGCCCGTATGCTCAAGGGCACCTCGAAATTCGGCGCCGAACTCGACAGCCTGGCCGACTTCGTCAATTTCGGCGTCGCACCGGCGCTCATCCTGTATTTCTGGGGCCTGCACGATCTGAAATCGGCGGGCTGGATCGTGGCGCTGGTGTTCGCGATCTGCGCTGGCCTGCGTCTGGCACGCTTTAACGTCATGGCCGACGATCCCGATGCGCCGGTCTGGGCTGGCAATTTCTTCACCGGGATTCCGGCGCCGGCCGGCGCGCTGACGGTGTTGTTGCCGATCTATCTGTACTTCCTCGGCGTTCCGAATGGGCCGGTCACCATCTGGCTGACCTTCTTCTACACGCTCGGCATTGCGCTGCTGATGGTGTCGCGCCTGCCGGTGCTGTCGGGCAAGCGCGTCGGCAAGCGGGTGCGGCCGGAAATGGTCCTGCCGGTGTTCGTCGTCGTGGTGCTGCTCGTGGCGCTGCTGGTCAGCTACCCATGGGAAGTGCTGTCGGCTGGCGCGCTGCTGTATCTCGCCTGTCTGCCGCTCGGCTGGCTGTCTTATCGCGACTATCAGCGCAAGGATGCGCAGGCTGCGGCCGCCGGACTGCCCCCCGTGCCGGAGGATGGCGAAGCCGCGCCCGTCGCGGAGCCGGGCCCCGCCACCCCCGCCGACGGCGATCGTCCGTCCCGGCTCAACTGACCGTCACGAAAGCCAATCCGCCCATGCCGCGCGCGACCAATATCATTGCCGCTCACGATGCCCGCGGCCTTGCCGCGGCCGACAGCGTTCTGCTCGACCATACCCAGCGCGCCGGCGGCACGCTCAGCGTCGCCACCGTGAAGGGGCAGACACTCACTTTCGCCTTCCAGGGCCGGCTGCACACCGACGACGTCATCGCGCTCGACGACGGCAGCCATGTCGAGGTCGTCGCAAAGCCGGAGGATCTCGTCGAGGCGCGCGCCGCTGACGTCTCGGCGCTGGCGCGTATCGCCTGGCATCTCGGCGACCGCCATATCGCCGTTCAGTTGTTGCCCAACCGCATCCGCGCGCTGCGCGAGCCGGCGACCGAGGAATTGCTCAAGGCGCTCGGCGCCAAGGTGACGCCGCTACAGGCGCCTTTCGAGCCGGAAGGCGGCGCCTATGAGGTGCCGCAAGATCATTCACATGGCCATGGCCATGAGCATCATGGGCACGAGCATCACGGGCACGAGCATCACGGGCATCATCACCACGCCCACGATGACCACGCCCACCATGACCATGCGCACGGCGACGCCTGCGGTTGCGGCCACGATCATTCGCACGATCATAGTCATGGCCATCATCACGGCCACGGCCACAAGCACGGTTGAATTCTCGTCATGGCCGGGCTTGTCCCGGCCATCCACGTCTTCGCTCGCTATGTGAAGGAAAGACGTGGATGCCCGGCACAAGGCCGGGCATGACGGTGTCATCAGCCCTGCTTATTCCGGTAGCCCTGCGTGCCGAAGGGATAGCCCGGCATGATGTCGTAGGGGTGGGCCCAGCCGGGCAGGGCCTCGAGGCGCTTGAGCCAGGCGCCGATCGCCGGATGCTCCTTGGCGATATCGAATCCGTATTCCTCGGCCGGATAATAGAGATAAGCGCACATCGAGACGTCGGCGATGGTCGGCCGGTCGCCGAGCAGGAACGGCGCCTTCTCCAGCCGCTTATTGACGATGGCGACGTTGTTGTCGAGACGGCCCTTGAGGAAGGCGAGCACGGCCGGGTCGGCCGGCGTCGGCGCGAAGTTCTTCAGCGCGCGGAACGGTCCGAGGAAGCCGTTGACCTTCTGGTTGTCGAAGATCATCCAGCGCAGCGCTTCAAACTCTTCATCCTCGCCCTTCGGCAGAAACTTGCCGGATTTGCGCGCCAGATAGTTCAGGATCACGGCCGACTGCGTCAGCTTCCTGGCGCCATCGACCAGCACGGGCACTTCACCCATTTCGTTGACGTCGCCGCGATACTCGGCAGACCGCTGCACGCCGGCCTTGAAGAAGTCGATCCAGACCGGCTCCCATTTGGCGCCGATCAGGTTGAGCATCAGCGCGGCGCGATAGGCATTGCCGGATTGGGCGAAGCAATAAAGCTGGTAGTCGGCCATGGGATTGCAGCCTCTTGGATGTGGTGGATGGAGAGGTTAGCGCGACAGCGTGATCGTTGTCTCGGCGGCGGACTTGCCCTCGAAACGGTCGCCGGCATTGCGGAACGTGCCGAGCGAAGCGCCGTCGCCATCGACGACGGTGAGAGCGTCGTCGGCGAGCCGCCAGCGCCGCGCCAGGAAGAAGCGCTCCGGGCAGCCGCCGTCCGGTGTGACGCGGCCTTCGCGAGCGCCCGGCGGGCCGGTGAAAGTCAGCCCGCAGGACGGCGCGTTCGGCGCGGCGAGGAGCCAGCGGCCTTCCATGCCTTCCGTGCCGGCATCAACGGCGGCTACGGCTTGCGGCTTCTCGTCGTCGGACATCAGCGAGCCGGCGCCGCCGCCGCAACCGGCGAGCGCGAAGGACAGGATTGCGAATGTGAGGCCGGTGGCGCGCCGCAACGTCGGTCCTTTACTTCATCGTCGGGATCGTGAATTCGGCGCCGCCCTTGGTGCCGCTGGGCCACCGCGACGTCACCGTCTTGGTCTTTGTATAGAAACGCACCGAGTCGGGCCCGTGCTGATTGAGGTCGCCGAAGCCGGAACGCTTCCAGCCGCCGAAGGTGTGATAGGCGAGCGGCACCGGAATGGCGAAATTGACGCCGACCATGCCGACCTGCACGCGGTTGACGAAATCGCGGGCGGCATCGCCGTCGCGGGTGAAGATGGCGACGCCGTTGCCATACTCATGGGTCGAGGGCAGGGCAACGGCCTCCTCGTAATCCTTGGCGCGGACGACCGACAGCACCGGACCAAAGATCTCTTCCTTGTAAATCTTCATGTCCGGTTTGACCTCGTCGAACAGGCAGCCGCCCATGAAGAAGCCGTTCTCATAGCCCTGCATCTTGAAGCCGCGGCCGTCGACGGCGAGTTTGGCGCCTTCCTTGACGCCGGTGTCCACATAATCCCTGATCCGATTGAGCGCGGCCTTGGTCACCACGGGGCCGTAATCGGCCTGCGGGTCGCTCGACAGGCCGATCTTCAGCGTCTCGACGCGCGGGATCAGCTTCTCCATCAGCAGGTCGGCGGTCTTCTGACCGACCGGCACCGCGACCGAGATCGCCATGCAGCGCTCGCCGGCCGAGCCGTAGCCGGCGCCGATCAGGGCATCGACCGCCTGATCCATGTCGGCGTCGGGCATGACGATCATGTGGTTCTTGGCGCCGCCGAAGCACTGCACCCGCTTGTTGTGGGCGGCGGCGGTCGAATAGATGTACTGCGCGATGTCCGACGAGCCGACGAAGCCGACCGCCCTGATGCGCGGGTCGGTCAGGATGGTATCGACCGCTTCCTTGTCGCCGTTGACGACGTTGAGGATGCCCTCCGGCAGGCCCGCCTCGAGAAACAGCTCGGCGATGCGCATCGGCACCGACGGATCGCGCTCCGACGGCTTGAGGATGAACGCATTGCCGCAGGCGATCGCCGGCGCGGCTTTCCACAGCGGGATCATGGCCGGGAAGTTGAACGGCGTGATGCCGGCGACGACGCCGAGCGGCTGGCGGATGGAATAGAGGTCGATGCCCGGGCCGGCGCCTTCGGTGAATTCGCCCTTCAGCAGGTGTGGAATGCCGCAGGCGAACTCGACCACTTCGAGGCCGCGCTGGATATCGCCTTTGGCGTCCGGCACCGTCTTGCCGTGCTCGGACGACAACAGCCTGGCCAGCGCGTCGTATTCCTTCTGGATCAGCTCGAGGAATTTGAACATCACCCGGGCGCGACGCTGCGGGTTGGTCGCGGCCCAGGCCGGCTGGGCGGCCTCCGCATTGGCGATGGCCTTCTCGACCTCGGCCCTGGACGCCAGCGCGACCTTGGCCTGCACCTCGCCGGTATTCGGATCGTAGACGTCGCCGGTCCGGCCGGAGCCCCCCTTGACGGTCTTGCCGCCGACGAAATGACCGATCTCACGCATGGCTCCGCTTCCTCCCGGTTAATTCTTTTCTAACAGCCGCGGCCGTCTCATCCGCATTGGAAGACCTTTTGGCAAAGATTTCCAGCGTATTTGATCGGCAGGCGTTGCGGAGATCGCCGCACGGCCGCGGCATGCGGTCGTCCGGCGTTTCCGTTCGATTAGCCTTTACTGGGTCTTAATAGCGACCGTCTAGGGTCACGGTGCGCCTTCTGGCGTCCTTGGGACGTCCAAGGTGCGGCGTCTTTTGTTGGGTGGAGCGTAAGATGGATATCACGACCGGTATTGGTCTGGTTGCCGGCATCGCGGTTCTCGTGACGCTCATCCTGATGGGCGGCGATTTCCGGATGTTCTACGACGTCCACGCCATCATCATCATCTTCGGCGGTTCGCTATCGGCGACCCTGATCCGCTTCCCGCTGGTGGCCATCCTGCACGGTCTGCCGCTCGGCATGAAGTTCGCCTTCACCATGCGCAACATCACCCAGCGCGAACTGGTCGATGAGATCGCCGGCCTCGCCGAGATCATGCGCAAGGAGGGCCCGATCGGCCTGGAAAAGGCGGAGACGGAAGATCCGTTCCTGGCCAAGGGGATCCGTTTCGTCGCCGACGGTTACGATGCCGGCTTCATCCGCGACAACCTCGAGCGCGACCGCGACAACTTCCTCACCCACCTCGACGAAGGCCAGAAGATCTACCGCGCCATCGGCGATTGCGCACCGGCCTTCGGCATGATCGGCACGCTGATCGGCATGGTGCAGATGTTCTCGAACATGTCCGACCCGTCCAAGCTCGGCCCGTTCATGGCGGTGGCGCTGCTCGCGACCCTGTACGGTGCGCTGGTCGCCAACCTGTTCTGTCTGCCGATCGCGGACAAGCTGCACGTCAAGCTGGTCGATGAAGAAATCAACCGGACTTTGATCATCGACGGCATTCTGATGATGCGCGAGGCCAAGAGCCCGGCATTGGTGCGCGAAATGCTTCTCGCTTACCTGCCGGAAAAACACCGGCACGCGGAAGAAGGGGCGGAGGCCGCTGCCGCGACCGCGTAAGGTCGGGGCAGGGACCTCTTTCAGAGTAGTAGCGTATGGCCAAAAAACGCGGCGGTCACGGTGGCGGTCACGGCTGGTTCGTCACCTTCGCGGACCTGATGGCCTTGCTGATGAGCTTCTTCGTGATGCTCGTCGCCTTCTCGACACAGGACCAGGCCAAGCTTCAGGTCGTCGCCGGTTCGATGCGCGACGCCTTCGGCGTGCAGGACAAGGTCCGCTATTCCGGCGTGCTGGAGGTCATGGGTCTGCCGACGCGGCCCAAGCTCAAGAGCGTCGCCAATATCGATCCCAAGGATGCCTCGCCAACGCCCGCGCCCGACGAGAAGGGCATGAACCGCAGTTACGGCGCGCGGATGAAAGAGGACCGCAAGTTCGCGCTGGCGGCGGCGTCGCTGCGTCAGGCTTTGCAGAGCATGCCGGAGATCGCCGAGGTCTCCAAGCACGTGATGCTGGAGGAGACCAGGCAGGGGCTCAATATCGAAATCACCGACCAGGACGGCCGCTCGATGTTCGCCGATGGCTCCAGGGAGCCCTATGAGCGGACGCGGCTCCTGATCCAGCGCCTTGCACCGGCGCTCAAGGCGATGCCGCTCCGCATTTCCATCTCCGGCCACACCGCGACGTCGGCGATCCCGCCGCGACCTGGCTACGGCCCGTGGGAACTCTCGGCCGACCGGGCCAATGCCGTGCGGCAGATTCTCGCCGCCGAAGGCGTCCCGTCCGGGCATTTCTTCATGGTGGCCGGCAGGGCCGACACCGATCCGTTGTTTCCCGACAGCCCGTCGCTGGCGCCGAACCGCCGTGTGACCATCACGCTGATCCGCGAGGAGCCGCCCATCCCGGCGGATCTGAGCCCCTGACAGCGGGTTGAGGCCGCGGTTGGCCGGACCAATGGCCGTCAACAAGTCAAGCGGAAAGGGCGGTATTCTCTCTCAGAGGCCGATGATATAAGCCCGCCTTCCTGGTCCCGCGCGGGCCCTGAGCAGCGAAGAGAGACGGCGTGAAGGAACCGGCAGCGTTGGCCGATGTGAAGGCCACGGGCGAGCCCAAGTCGCCGAGCTTCTATGCGCTTGCTCTTGGCAGCATCGGTGTCGTCTACGGCGATATCGGCACCAGCCCGCTTTACGCCTTTCGCGAGGCGGTCAACGCCGGGGCGAATGGCGGCCCGATCACCAACGACGTGGTGCTCGGCGTTCTTTCGATGATCGTCTGGTCGCTGATCATCGTCGTCACCCTCAAATACATCGTCATCCTGCTACGGGCGGACAATAACGGCGAAGGCGGTACGCTGTCGCTGACGGCGCTGGCCTTCCGGGCGCTTGGCCATCGCACGATGCCGATCTTCATGCTCGGCGTCATCGGCGCGGCGATGTTCTACGGCTCGAGCTTCATCACGCCGGCGCTGTCGGTGATGTCGGCGGTCGAGGGCCTCAAGGTCGCGGCGCCGGCCTTCGAGCCTTACGTGCTGCCGCTGACGGTGGTCATCCTCGTTGGCCTGTTCGCCGTGCAGTCGCACGGGACCGGCCGCGTGTCCGCATTGTTCGGCCCGGTGACGGTAATCTGGTTCGTCGTGCTGGCCATTATTGGCGGCGTGCACATCTTCGATCACCCGCTCGTTTTCCACGCCATCAATCCGCTTTATGCCGTCAAGTTCATGATCGGCAACGGGACCATTGCGCTCGTGACCCTGGCGGCGGTGTTTCTCGCGGTGACCGGCAGCGAAGCCCTCTACGCCGATCTCGGTCACTTCGGCCGCAAACCGATCCAGGCCGCCTGGGTGTTTCTCGTGTTGCCGGCCCTGTTGATCAACTATTTCGGGCAGGGCGCACTGGTGCTTGCGAACCCCACCGCTCTCGTCGATCCATTCTACCGGCTGGTGCCGGAATCGATGCTGCTGCCGCTGGTCGCGCTCGCGACCGTCGCGACCGCCATCGCCAGCCAGGCTGTGATCACCGGCGCCTATTCGATTACGCAGCAGGCGATCCAGCTCGGCATGCTGCCGCGCTTCGAAATCCGCCATACCTCGGCTGCCCATTATGGCCAGATTTACATGCCGCGCGTGAACACCACGCTGCTCATCGGCGTGTTGCTGCTTGTCTTCATGTTCCGCACCTCCGGTGCTCTCGCCCACGCCTATGTGCTCGCCGTTTCAGCGGCCAGCTTGATGGCGGCGCTGCTGGGCTTCATCGTCATCCGACGGCTGTGGAAATGGCCGCTCTGGGCCACCGCTCTCGTTATGATCCCGCTCATTGCCGTGGACAGCCTGTTCTTCGCGGCCGCGACGTTGAGGCTTGCGGAAGGCGCGTGGGTGCCGGTTCTGTTCGGCGTCGCGATCGTTCTGATCATCCTGACCTGGCGGCGCGGCAGCGGCATCCTGGTCAACAAGACGCGGCGCGCCGAGGTGCCGATCGACACGCTGGTGCGCAGCCTCGAGAAGAAGCCGCCGCACGTCGTGCCCGGCACCGCCGTTTTCCTGACCAGCGATCCTGATTTTGCGCCGACGGCGCTGCTGCACAACCTCAAGCACAACAAGGTTCTGCATGAGCACAATGTCATCCTCACCGTGGTCACGGCCGATACGCCGCGCGTGACCGAGGATGAGCGCGTGCGCATCACGCCGCTGTCGGAGCGGTTCTCTCGCGTCTCGCTCAAGTATGGCTACATGGAACAGCCGAACGTGCCCAAGGCCCTTGCGATCGCCCGCAAGCTCGGGTGGCAGTTCGACATCATGTCCACGTCGTTTTTCCTGTCGCGCCGCGCGCTCAAACCGTCGTCGCAATCCGGCATGCCGGCCTGGCAGACCCACTTGTTCATCTATCTTGCCCGCTCGGCCAGCGATGCCACCGACTTCTTCCAGATTCCGACCGGCCGCGTCGTGGAAGTCGGCACGCAGGTGACGGTGTAAGACGGCGCCGGCCCATCGTCCTGGCCGTAAATCATTGTTTTTAATGGCATATTTATGTCGCCGGCATTGTCGGTGTCGGGTCGTGCCGGTATCGTGAATTGCGAAAACGCAAGGCCGCGCCTTGCAAATTCCTTCCTTATAAGCTGGCCTTCCGCGCCTGTTTGCAAATGGCGTGACAGCAGGATTTGTCCTCTATGACCCCATCTTCCGTGGCCGATGGTCCGGGCTCGCCCGCCGAGGGCGCAGCGCCGCGTCATGCCGGCTTCTGGGCGCTCGCGCTCGGCAGCATCGGCGTCGTCTATGGCGACATCGGCACCAGTCCGCTTTACGCGCTGCGCGAATCCGTTCTGGCCGCGGCCGGCGAGGGCAACCCGGTGACCGAAGCGATCATCCTCGGCATCCTGTCGCTCATCATCTGGGCGCTGCTGCTGGTGGTGACCGCGAAATACGTGCTGATTCTGCTGCGCGCCGACAACAACGGCGAAGGCGGCACGCTGGCGCTGATGGCGCTCGCCTCGCGCGCGCTGGGCCGCTCGAGCGGTTTCGTCATCCTGCTCGGCATCATCAGCGGCGCCTTGTTCTATGGCGACGCGATCATCACGCCGGCCCTGTCGGTGTTGTCGGCGATCGAGGGCCTCAAGCTCGTCACGCCGGCTTTCGATCATTACGTCGTGCCGCTGACGGTCCTCATTCTGGTCGGGCTGTTCGCCGTGCAATCCCGCGGCACCGCGAAAGTGGCGGCCTTCTTCGGGCCGCTGACTTTGGTGTGGTTCGCGGCGCTGGCTGTCGCCGGCCTTGTGCATATCGCCGACAACCCGCTGGTGCTGAAGGCGTTCAGCCCTCATTACGGCCTGAACTTCCTCTTCCACCATGGCATCATCGGCTTTTTCACCCTGGGTGCTGTGTTCCTGGTCGTCACCGGCTCGGAGGCGCTGTACGCCGATCTTGGCCATTTCGGCCGCGGTCCGATCCGCTTCGCCTGGCTGGTCGTGGTGCTGCCGGCGCTGACCGTCAATTATCTGGGGCAGGGCGCGCTGGTGCTGGCCGACCCGAAGGCCATCGCGAACCCGTTCTTCCTGATGTATCCGCAATGGGCGTTGCTGCCGATGGTGATCCTTGCGGCCCTCGCCACGGTTATTGCCAGCCAGGCGGTCATCACCGGCGCCTATTCGCTGACCCGGCAGGCGATTCAGCTCGGCCTTCTGCCGCGGTTGGAAATTCGTCACACCTCGGAGGAGATGTCCGGGCAGATCTACATGCCGCGGGTCAACCTGCTGCTGCTGATCGGCGTGCTGCTGCTGGTCATGCTGTTCCGCTCGTCGAGCGCGCTGGCCTCGGCCTATGGCATTGCCGTCACCGGCACCATGGTGGTGACGGCGCTGATGGCCATCGTGGTCATCAACAAGGTCTGGCGCTGGCCGCTGGCCGCGGCGCTGGCGCTGATGCTGCCGTTCCTCGTCATCGACCTGACGTTCCTCGCCTCGAACCTGCTGAAGATCGCGGAAGGCGGCTGGATGCCGCTGGCGCTCGGCGCTGCCGTTATGGTGCTGATGTATACGTGGCGGCGGGGCAGCCGGCTGCTGATACAGAAAACGCGCAAATCCGAAATCCCGCTGGACGCTCTGGTCGCCAGCCTCGAGCGGAAGCCGCCGACGCGCGTGCCGGGCACCGCGGTGTTCCTGACCGGCGATCCGGGCTTTGCTCCGACCGCGCTGATGCATAGCCTGAAACACTACAAGGTGCTGCACGAGAAGAACGTCATTCTCACGATCGAGACGGCGCAGACGCCGCGCGTCGACGTGGCCGAGCGCGTCCGCATCGAACCGGTCGGCGAGACCTTCTCGCGCATCGTGTTGCGCTTCGGCTTCATGGAGCAGCCCAATGTGCCGAAGGCGCTGGCCGTCGCGCGCAAGCTGGGCTGGACCTTCGACATCATGTCGACGTCGTTCTTCCTGTCGCGGCGCCTGCTCAAGCCGGCCGCCCAATCCGGCATGCCGCGCTGGCAGGACCGGCTGTTCATTTCGCTGTCGCGGGCGGCCAACGACGCCACTGATTACTTCCAGATACCGACCGGACGGGTCGTCGAGGTTGGCACCCAGGTGACCATCTAGCGCCGTAAAAAGCCGCGTGCGACAGGCCGCGATCCCGGCTAAACAGGGCGTTCGGGTCGAAGGAGTGTTGCCGTCATGGCCGATGAAATGCCGCGCGCCGACGAGGTGATCAATCTGACGCCGCAGGAGGTCGCCGAGGGCGTCCGGGCCGGGCGCATCCTCCTGGTCGACGTGCGCGAGCCCAACGAGACCGCGGTCGAGCGTTATCCGGGCGCGGTGCTGCTGCCGCTGTCGTCGTTCGACCCCGCGCAGATCCCCGATCCGCAGGGCAAACAGGTCGTATTCGCCTGCCGCTCCGGCCGCCGCTCGATCACGGCGTCGGTCGCTGCGCAGGACGCCGGCTATCCCTACGACCACCATGTCGCGGGCGGCATCCTCGGCTGGAAGGCCGCGGGATTGCCGACCGAGCAGGGCTGATCGCCGATCGGGCCTAGAGCCCGCCGAAGCGCCAGTTCAGGCCGGCCTTCACGATGTGCGTCTTGAGCGAGACCGACGCCGTGCCGACCACGGCAAGGCCGCCGGCCGTCGTCAGGTTTGGCGTCACGCTGCCGAACATCAGGTAGTCGTATTCCAGCTTGGCGGAGAGGTTGTTCCAGATGGCGTATTCGACGCCGGCGCCGAGCATCCAGCCGGTGCGGTTGCTCGAACCGGTGACCGTGCCGCCGGCGCCGTCATTGCCGTCGTATTTGTCGCGGGTCCAGGCGGCGCCGACCTTGCCGTAGAGCAGGGTGCGATCGAAGGCATAGCCGAGGCGGGCGGCGGCGGTGATGAAGTAGTCGTTCTTCAGGGTGATGGTGCCGGCGAACAGCGGCTCGTCATGCTTGACGTTGGCCCAGTCGAAATCGCCTTCGACGCCGAGCACGAACTGGCCCATCTGGTAATTGTAGCCGACCGTGGCGCCGCCGAGCCAGCCTTTGGCGGTGACGCTGTCGGGGCCGAAGGTGCCGGTGCCGCTGAACCGGCTCCAGCCGTAACCGCCGTTCAGCCCGATATAAAATCCCGTCCAACTGAAGACAGGTTCCGGGCTGTAATAGGCAGGAGCTTTATAAACGGGGCGAGAAAGATCGGCTGCAAAGCTGGGAACGACCGACGGGAACGCAACAAACGCAACCGTACACCATATTGCTATGGTCCGGCGCATGTTGTCCTCCAGGGGTTAGGTCATTGGCAGCACGGACACCTGTCAGGGCTTGAGTTCGTCTATCCACAACAACGCTAAGGTTGTAGCCGTACTTGATTCGCGGCTTGGGCGGAATAAACAAAGCCGATTGCGGCGAGGGGCCTAACGCCAGCGCCGGTGCAGCCAGAGCCACTGTTCGGGATGCTCGCGGATCCAGCCTTCCATGATGGTGGTGATGACCTGCATGGTGGCGGCGATATCGACATTGCCTTGCGCGTCACGGACAGGCTTGATTTCTTCGGTGAGGTCCGCGGTAAAGCGGTTGCCGGGCAGGCGGATGACGCGCACCCCGTGGATCGGGCAATCGAAATGTTGAGCCAGCCGTGCGATCAGCGGATTGGCGTTAGTCTTGCGGCCGAAGAACGTCACCTCGACGCCGCGCACATAATACTGATCGACCAGCATGCCGATATGAGCGCCGCGCTTGAGCGCGTCGGCGATGCGTACCGGCGCGTCGAGCCCGGTGGCGATCAGTTCTCCCATGCTGGCGGCGCGAGTCTTGCGCACCCAGCGGTCGATGGCGGCGATATTGGGCCGCCGATACAGCGCGGCGCTGTCGAGCTTCTGGCTGGCGGCAAATACCGCGGGCAATTCCCAGTTGGCCAGGTGCGCGGTGAACACCAGAGCCGGCTTGCCGTCATTGGCGAGGCGCTGAAAGGCTGCGTACAGTTCGGGGCCAATATGCAGGCGGCCGCGCTCGGGGTGGTCGAGGTCGAAGTCGATCAGACGGTCGAGCTGGGTAAACTCCGCGCCGACGCGGCCGAGATTGTCCCAGACGCCGAGCAGGATCTCCTCGATCTCTTGCGGCGACTTCTCGGGGAAGGCGGCCGTGAGATTGGCGCGCCCGATCTTGTGTTCCTTGAACAGCGGACCGATGCGGCGCATCAGGCGTCCGGCCGCATTCTCCATCGCATCCGGCGGCACCAGCCGCATCAGATTGATGACGCCGATCGCCAAGGCGCCCGACACCGCGTTGCCCGTGGCCTTGAGGCCGCGGCGCAGCCGCTGTTTCAATCCCCCGAGCGCCATCAGAAATTGATGATGACTTTGCCGAAGACCTGACGGCCTTCCAGCCGCGCCAGCCCCTTCTCGAATTCATTGATCGAGAATTCGCTGTCGATGATCGTCGCCATGCCGTCCGCCATCTTGGCGAGGCTTTCACGGATGTTGCGGATGGTGCAGCCGAACGAGCCGAAGATCTTGTACTGCTGCTGGAACAGTTGCATCAGATTGATGGTCACGGTCGGACCCGCCGTCGAGCCGCAGGTGACGAGGCGTCCGCCGCGCTTGAGACAGAACAGCGAGGCGTTGAAGCCTTCGCCGCCGACATGCTCGAACACGACGTCGACGCCCTTCTTCTTCGTGAGCTTGCGTGTCACGCCTTCGAAGCGTTCGGTCTTGTAGTTGATGACATGATCGGCGCCGAGCGCCTTGGCTTTCTCGGCCTTGGCGTCGTCACCGACCGTGGTGATGACGGTGCAGCCGAGCGCCTTGGCCATCTTGATCGCGACCGAGCCGATACCCGAGCCGGCGGCGTGCACCAGCACGGTCTCGCCATCCTTTAGCTTGGCGTTGTCGAAGAGCATGTGCTGCGTGGTGCCGAAAGCGATCGGCGCGCAGGCGGCGTCGCGCAGACTGACATTGTCCGGGACCGGCACGACGAGCCGCGCCGGCATGTTCATGAGGTCGCGGGCAAAGCCGTCGATGTGGAAGCCGAATACGCCGCCGACGTTTTCGCAGAGATTGTCGCGGCCGTCGCGGCAGTTGGCGCAATGCCCGCAGGTCTGGGCGCCGTACATCGTGACTTTCTGGCCGGGCTTGAAGTTGGTCACGCCCGGACCGACCGCGGCGATTTCGCCCGACGCCTCGGCCCCGACGATCAGCGGCAGCTTGCGCTTGGCAAAGGCCATGCCGCGAAAGCCCCAGACGTCGAGGTGATTGAGGCCCACGGCCTTGATACGAACCTGCACCTCGCCCTCAGCGGGCGCGGCAGGGTCGGGCAGGTCGACCAGTTCGAGCTGACGGTCGCCAATCAGTTGTAATGCGCGCATGTTTGATGAACTCGGCCGTGCGGCGAATTACGCCGCCGGCTCCAGGCCCATGATGAGCGACACGTTCTGTCCGCCGAAGCCGAACGAGTTCGACATGGCGTGGGTGACGCGGGCATCGCGGGCTTTGTTGGGTACGACGTCCAGCGGGATCGCCGGGTCGGGCACGTCGTAATTGATGGTGGGTGGAATACGCTGGTTCTGCAGCGTCAGCAGCGAGAATACGGCCTCGATGGCGCCGGCGGCGGACAGCGTGTGTCCGATCATCGACTTGTTCGACGAGATCGGCACCGTCTTCACGCGCTCGCCCAGAGCGGCGGAGAGACCGGTATACTCCATCTTGTCATTTTCCGGCGTCGAGGTGCCATGGGCGTTGATGTAGTCGATGGCATCGGCCTCAAGGCCGGCATCCTTCAGCGCATTCTTGATGCAGCCGATGATCGGCTTGCCGTCCGGGCTGGAGCGGGTGCGGTGGAAGGAGTCGGCCATCTCGCCGCAGCCCTCCATGATTCCGATGATCTTGGCGCCGCGCGCCTTGGCGGAGTCATAGCTTTCGAGGACGAGGGCGCCGGCGCCTTCGGCCATGATGAAGCCGTCCCGGTTCTTGGCGAAGGGCCGCGAGGCACCTTGCGGATTGTCGTTGGTGGTGGACAAAGCCGATAGCAGCGAGAAGCGGATCAGGGCTTCCGGATTGATCGAGCCGTCGGTGCCGATGCACAGCGCCGCGTCGGTGTCGCCGCGACGGATCGCTTCGACGCCGAGCTGGATCGCGCTGGCGCCGGAGGCGCAGGCAGTCGACAGGGAGATCGGGGAGCCCTGCGTGCCGAACTTGTCGGCGAGGTGATTGGCGACCGACCCGAACAGGAAGCGCTCGTGATACGCCGGAAATTGCGGCGCGGCGCGCAGCAGGTCGTCATAGCTCAGCGGACCGTTGGCGCCGGAATTCGCGCCCAGCTCCATGCGCTGCGGCCATTCGATCTCGATCGGCGGCACGGCAACGAAAAGCGGGCCGGGGAAGGAGCCGACAGCGCCGACGCCGGATTGCGCCACGGCCTCTTCGGCGGCGAGATCGGCAAAACGTTCGGCGAGCGCCGCGGAGGTCATTTCGCCGAGAAAATCGACCGTGCCGGCGATGCGGGTCTTCATGCCGTCGGTGGCGAAGCGGGTGATTTCGCGGATGCCGGATTGGCCAGCGGTGAGCTTGGCCCAGTTATCGACTTTACCGGCGCCTAGCGAGGTGACGACGCCGAGGCCGGTCACGACGACAACGGGCCGGCCGTATTTGTCTTTCCCGGAAGCCATATCGCTCTCCCTCAGCCGACGCGCTCGACCAGCGCCATGCCTTCGCCGCGCCAGTGACCGACGCCGGTCACCACGACCTGATCCAGGGGGCCGCTCATCGGCTTCTCCAGTCCGGTCGGATCGCACGGCGGGTAAAGGCTACCATGAGCGAGCGCTACGGTCGCCAGGGCCACATTCATCGCGAATTGCGGCTCCATCCCATGACCGAGATAGGTAGCGGTGGCGCGCACGGCAAGCTCGCCATGCTGCTCGAGGAAGGCGCGTTCTTCGGCGGTGGCCTGGGCGGCGCCAGTGGCGCCGGACAGGACGGCCGCACGGCTGCCTTTGACCTTGTCCTTGATCTTGTCCCAGAGCTTGCCGAGGGTTTCAGTGACGGTGCCGGGCTTTCGCGAGGCGCGGTCGGCGACGACAGCCGAAAGGCGAGCCAGCGGTTTGGCGCCACGCTTTTCCGCGTGCTCGCGCGCCTCGATCACCAGGAACGCGCCCAGCGAACCGAGCGCGAAGCCGCCCAAAGAGCCGTTGATGTCGCCGCGCGCCCACACGGGAACGAACTTGTCCTTCAGGCATTCGCCGGCGAACTCATAGAGCATGAGCATTTCCGGACGCTCGCCATTATGCGCACCGCCCACGAGGGCAATGTCGCTCTGGCCCGCGGCGATGCGCGACAGCGCAATGCGCACCGCGTCAACGCCGGCGGCTTCCTCGCCCATGAAGGTGCGCGACGAGCCGGTCACGCCATGAACGATCGAGATATTGCCGGCGAGAAGGTTGGACAGCTGCGCCAGGAAGAGGGTGGGGCGCAGATCGCCCATCAGCCGCTCGTTGAGAAAAGCCGCCGGGTTTGTTGCCTGCGTGTAGCCGTTGAGGATCGTCGCATCGACCTTGAGATCGCGCTCGCCGCCGCCGGCCGCGACGATCATGTCCATCTGCGACAGGATTTCGGTGTTGCCTTTGACGCCGGCGGAATCGAGGGCAAGGCCGGCCGCATAGGTGCCGATGCGCTGCCAGTTTTCCATCTGGCGTTGATCGCCCTTCTTGGGGATCTGCGCGTCGAAATTCACCGGCGCCAGCGGATGGACGACGAAAGGCGCGAAGGTGGTCGCATCCGCAGAGGGCTGATCCGCCGAAAGCTTCTGCCAGTGCGCGTCAACGCCTTCGCCAAGCGTGGAGACGATGCCGACACCCGTAATCCAGGCTTCGCGCGTCGTCTCAGCCATTGACTGTCATCTCCGGAGTAAGGCCGACCCGCGCGGCCATCTTGAGCATTTCGCCGGCGAGTTCCTGGTTGGGAAACTCCATCACGCGCAGGGTGATGGTGGCATCGCACACCTGCTTGCCGTTGTTCTTCACCTTGGCGTCGAGCACCGCATAGCCGGAGCCTTCATGGACCAGCTTCGATTCAATGTGCAGCACGTAGCCCGGCAACACGAAGGTGCGCAGCTTGGCTTCCTTCACCGAAGCGAGGAAGGACATGCGTTTGAACTTGTTGATCGAGGAGACCAGCCAACCTGACGTCTGAGCCATCGCCTCGACAAGCAGCACCCCGGGCATCAACGGGAAGCCGGGGAAGTGACCTTCAAAAACGGTCGAGACAGACGGCACCGTTGCCTCGCAGCTGATCCGACGATCGGCGAGATCAAGGTCGACAACCCGATCAATCAGCTGAAAATACTCGAGGCGCATAGGCGTTCAGGCGTCACGCCCCTTTGGCGGCCACGAGCTCGTCGATGCGAGCGGCCAGGTTCTTGAGGACAAAATACTGATCGGTCGTCGCCTTGCCGTCGGAGACCTCCTGGGTCCACTGCTCGAGCGGCAGCTTGATGCCGAAAGCCTTGTCGATGGCGAAGGCGATATCGAGGAAATCCAGGCTGTCGATGCCCAGATCGTTAATGGCATGACTTTCGGGCGTAATGGAATCGCGCGGAATATCGCAGGTCTCGGCGATAATATTG